>Ga0302272_1000002_pt1 | contig 205801 bp, 161 predicted proteins | sample III_Bog_N1_2_FD_198772 | JGI IMG/M metagenome (GOLD analysis project Ga0302272, IMG submission 198772) | Peat permafrost microbial communities from Stordalen Mire near Abisko, Sweden - III_Bog_N1_2 | ecosystem: Environmental > Terrestrial > Soil > Wetlands > Peat | place: Sweden: Abisko...
TCCAGCGTCGTTTCTGCATGGATATTCGGGATGACTGCAAGTTTATACGACAGGCGGCTGCACTGCTTGCCGTACTTCCCGCTCTTAATCTGGGCGTAGAGGTCATCGAGCGGGATCTCTTTTGATTTTCGCTCAGATTTGTTGTTTAAAAAATCGAATCTTACTTTCATTGTTTTTTGTGAACTGTTTGTGAACTGTTTGCGTAGCTTTTGCGTAGCTTTTGCGTACTCTGTGAACAATATGTGAACAGTGCGTACTGTTTGCGTACTCTTTGTGTAGTTTTTGTGAACTCTGTGTGAACTCTGTGAACAATATGTGAACTATTTAGGTATTACTGTTCATTCATGAATTCTATCTTTATTATATTACGGAGTATATCTCTCACTTTCGCAGAGCATATCTTTTACCTTAGCGGAGCATATCTCTGCAAGGCAAAAACAGCAGAATATGAGTTCGAGAGCGATGCTCCGGAGGTTCGTTTTGACACCTCTCAGACACTGTCTCAATACTTTTTTGTGACGTTCGAGCGTCATTTTGTGACGGTCGGGCCGGTCGTTATATAATAGGATCATCTTGTTGGTCAAATGTTTAGGCTGTCGGGTGTGACGACAGCGGTGATTTTTTAAAAAGTTGTTTTAGTTTCGCTGTTTTGAAAGGCCGGGGCTATAAGCCCCAGGCCTTCGCTTTCCTCCTGTAATAGGCAGGAAGAGTGTAGTAACGGTACTTGCAGGCGTTACAGACGTAACGGTAGGTACCGGTTTTCATTCGTTCAAATGCCGTAATCGGCTTCTCCTGCTTGCAGTATGTGCAAGTGCGGGTGCTCGGGAGTGTTTCCCGAGGAATAAATGGTGGTTTGGCTTCACGTTTCTTTCACACCTCCCTTCTGAAAGAAACTAATTTCCTTTTCTAAATTCATTTCGTTATTGATTAATACTCTTAACTGTTCATTATTGTTTATTAATTTTAAATCCAATTTTCATTTTCTTTGTAAAAGTCTCATTTTCATTTCTTTGTGAGAAAACCTCACTTTCATTTCTTTGTGAGTACAAAGAAACGAAACAAAGAAAAACGCAAACACGCTCAGAAGCTACTCCGCTCGGTCGAGAAGCTAAAAAAAAGAACGCCTTCCGCTTCGCTCCACTTGAACGCCTTTTTTTCTTAACGCTTCTCTCTGTCGCTACGCTTAACGCTTCTTACGCTATTGTTTGCGGCTGCGCCTCATTTTCGCTGCGCCTCATTGTTGCTGTTCCCTATTATCGTTACACTTCATTATCGCTGTGCCTCATTATCACTGTGCCTTATATGTAAAACACTCCTTTAGAAGATATCCTCTCACCATTGACTATAGCCATCACGAAATACATCCGTCAAGACTATTCCGTTTAGGGCTTTGATGCCCGGCCAAACGGCACTGAGCAGTGTAGCGAAGCGGAATCTGCGGTTAAGTCCTTCCTTGAAAAGGGAGGATTTAGGAGAGATTACAGCCCCTTTTCGGACAAAAGGGGCCTTGGGGATTACCGATAAATTAAATATAAAATAAAAAAATATTATCTGCGAAGATATAAACACCATAACCCATAAACTGTCCATTTTATTAAAACGGGCAGTCAAACTCCAGCTCCTGCTCCTCACCCCCCAGACCGGGCAGCCACGTGTCGGTAGGGATATCGAACTTCTGATACTTCGCCTGCGAAGTATCATACACCGCATTGCCGTAACGGCCCGAGGCGCTGTCGTAATGCAGAGGCACGATACCACCGCTGCCAAGCATCGGGTCGAAACGCATCTTCTCGACCTTCACCAGCAGGATGTTATCTTCCTTCTCACGCTGGAGGACGATACCCACATCACACTTGTTGTTGAAGTCGGACGAGCCGAAGATGTCGAACATCGTGATCGGGATGAGCTGGCCGCGGGAGTCGAAGCCCGGCTTCCTCGGGTGGGCAACGAGGATTACACAGACGTTCATCTGGCGGGCAAACTGTACGATCGTAATCAGGATCCGGCTGATCTTCTGGGTGTCGGTCATCCCGCTCTCGCTGCCCAGGTCGATATAGTTGAAAGGGTCGAGCAGCAGGAGCTTCACCCCGTAGGAGAGGACCTGCTGAGTGGCGGTGTGCAGGATAGAGCTGATGCCCATATCGCCCTCCGCACTGATGTGGAAGATATTACGGTTCATGTAATCCTTGCACTGCCCGAACTCCAGGTCGGAGAGGTGGCGGTCGCTCAGACTGCGGCCCAGGATCTTCTCCGCCAGCTCCATGTAATGAAGCCTCAGGGGGAACTTCTCTGGCGAGAAGATCGAGCATTTCCAGCCGCTCTCCTTCAACAGCTTCACCGCGAGGAAGTCGGCGAAGGTGCTCTTGCCCGTTCCCGGAAGGCCCGTGACGATATACAGGCGCGAGGTCTGAAACTTGACATGGCGGTCGAAAGCGCCCAGACGGATCGTCTCCGAGGGGGGAAGACCATTCTGACGGAGGTCGTCGAGACCTTCAAACTCGCTCTCCGCACGCACCTCGCCGATAATATGGCAAGCCTCCGCATGGTCGATACAGTATTCCACGGCAGAAGGGCCGCCCTTCATCAGGCATTCGTTCGCATCCTTTGCCGTCTCCATGTCATCCTCCGAGGGCCACATCCACTCCACAATGCGGCAGCGGCTCTCGCCGAAGTAAGCAGCCAGACGCCGGCGCATGTCAAGGCCGACAGTATCGTTGTCACCGGCGATGTAGATGGTCTTCAGCGAATCGAAGTGGGAGAATTTGAAGCGGTCGAAGCTACGGATGTCGAAGTTCGCACCGTTATGGATGCTCACCGTGCCGGGATGGCCGCACTGGATCAGGCTCAGAGCATCCATACGACCTTCGGTGATGAAGACGGACTCCTCGCCAAGGACGGAGTCCACGTTCCATGGGATCGGCTCACAGTCCGTCTCGCTCTGGAACTTCTTGCTCAGCGTGCGGTACATCACGTTCACCATCACGCTGCCGTCGTAGCTCGGGAAGGCGATCGTCTTCTGGTCATAGCCGTTGACGTATCTCACGCACTCCATCACCTTCAGCCGGTCGAGCATCTCGAAGTCGGTGATGCTGCGGCTTATCAGATAGTTCTTCACATCATCGGAGTGGATCACCAGCAGGTTCAGGTCATCACCTTTCGGAAGCTTGTAACTGCGGGAGGCAGAAGGGCCGGACTGGCGGAGGTAAGGGCGCATCTGCTCCTTGATGAGGAACTGGCGGCCGCAGTGGAAGCACTTCCCGATGCCCGTCTTCAGGTTCATCCGCACCGACGGGTCGCCGGGATGTTCGCGGTTGTCGCTGCATGAAGGGCAAGGGCTGCGGGCGATGTCGCCTGAGGCGTGACGGAAGTCGAAGTCGTGACGGGGGACGATCAGGTAGCCACGTTTAGTCTCTTGATAATCAGGCATGGCTTCCCTCCCAACATTTCTTTTTCGTGTTCCACTTCCAGTCCCTCTCCCGGCACGGAGGGGCGTTCATCGGGACGATATCACCGTAAAGGCTGTAACGGAGGCCGTCGATGATATGGCCGTAGCCGATCGTCGCATCGTAGTTGCCGGCACGTTCCTCGGGAGGTGTATGGCTCTCGTGCAGCTGCCGGATCTTACGGTCCAGATGCTTACGGTTCTCATGGTCGCTGTTCAGCCAACGGAAGCAGTACTGGCGGGCGGCAGACAGGTCGAAGCCGTCACAGCCCGGATGACGGCTGTTTGCCGTACAGTTGAGACGGAACTCACGCTTCACGATGTCAAGGACGGAGCGGTCGTCGAGGGCGATGCCGCGTTGCGAGGCTACCGAGGTAAGCCACTCACGGTCGGAGAATATTTCATTCCAAAATTCAGAAGAGCCTGCTGCTCCTCCTCCTGCCCCTTCACCTTCTACGACAGAAGGAGTAGAAGGTTTATATTTTTCTTTTCTATTCTCTTCTATTCTTGTGCGGGTGCGCATCGCATTAAGGTGGGAAGAGGGCGTTGAAACTGATTCATGGTTCATTTCCCGTTCATTCACGGATGAATTCCCGTCGGGTTTCGGATGGACTTTCTGCTCCCCGATACCGAGGTATTTGTTCAGAAGAAGGCACTGGAACCGGCCGTTCCTCACCAGGTAGAGGCCGTAGTCGAGGAGGATATGTTTCAGATAGGATTTGCTCTTGTGGCACTTCATCGCCAGACGGCTCAGGGCCGAGAGGGTGCCCACCGCATTATCGCAGTTGAACAGGTATTCGTTGATGATCATGAAGGTGCCCGCTCCCGTGGCGCCCTCCTCCCCCATCAGCTGCTGGAGTTCGGATTTCTCGAAGGTGTTGGCAAAGAACTTGTACCACACCAGATTCTTATTGTTAATCATGAGGGTTCGTGATTTTAGGATGCTGACGCATAGTTGTCGTTGAACAGGTGTCTCGGTCTCTTGGAGTAGCTCACATGGATCCAGCACACCTCATGGCTGTTGTGCTCCAGAAGGAGCTGGTCCACGTTGGTGTTAGCCTTGAGGATGTCGAACAGCTTGCGGGCATAATCCGTGTCACGCAGATGCAGGTCGGCGGCACTGCCCGACAGGTGCTGGCTGCGTTTGGAGCCGTGCACCACGTAGTTAAGCTCTGCGCTGCGGAAGCCGCTGGAGACGGGGATCGGGAGGCCCAGCGTCACACGGGCGGGTTCAAGGATACGCGTCACCAGACTGGTGAGGTTCTTGAGCTGTGTACTGTCGGGCATATTGTCGATATGCAGGCGTTCCGACGTCTCGGAGCTGATCAGTTCATAGAGCGTGAAGTGTTCGGAGAGCTTCATGAATTTTGATTCTTGTAATGTCATTTGTGATTGATTATTGATTTTTGATTTGTATTCAATTGGGGCATGGTGATCCCATAACCGCAAAAAACAGGTTTCTGCGGAGCATGAAAAAACCTCCGGTCGGCCTCGGTGGGGAGGCTATGATCAATGTGACCGGAGGGGCTCTATCGTTGAGCGTCAGATTGTGGCTTAGTTGGGAGGTGAGTTACCGAAGAACGTCGGCAGCTGACCGGATGAAAAAGGAGGAAAACCGTTGTTTCCTGAAGTCCTTTTGATCTTAAAAATAAATACCATACATGCTATGAAGTCTTCGTCAGAATCCTCGAAAGATGATCCGGCGTTCCCCCTCCCGCCATCAGGCGGGAGGGAGGGAGTGATATGTCTGGGTTGCGGCCTTAATACAGGCGCCGCCGAACCATCACACACTGATTTTTTTTGTTCCATAAGCAGTCGTGAGAGAGGGAGTGATTTGCCCTTTCTACAGGTGCAAAGGTACGAAGATGAAAGGGCGTGAGCAAAAAAAAATGTACCCAAAACGGGTACACGTGTACCAAAATCGGGTACAAATAAATTTGGTCATTTCAAAAGAATTTTGTATAGGGAACGGGGATTTCGTTATTCTTGTGTCTCTTCATGGCCATATAGATAGAATCTTTCTTCTTTCCGGAACAATCGAACAGTACGCAACCGATGCTGACGTACGTCTTCATGGCCAATGAGGTTCCAAAGAACCGTACATAGACATTTGCCAACAGACAAAGGAACTCACTTTTGGTGATCAGGTTCTTGTTGTAAAAGAACTCTATCTTACCCTGGTCATGCCTTACAGCACGGATCACGCCTTGATTGATCATATTCCCGGTTAACAACCTGAACTTCTCATCCTTCTCCGGATCTGTTACCAGATATGACTTGAATGTGATATAGAGATGCTTGAAACACGTTTCCATCGAGAGTTCCTCACCCCCGCATAAATTATTACTTTCCATTTGTTTTAAGTTCTATTTTTTAGATGACTTCAGGCATCTTTGCCTGCCAGTTTTTAGTTATAGGCAAAGGTAATAAAAAAGAACATAATAAACAAATTATTTACATACAATTATGATATTAGAAAGGCTTTTTATTCGATTAAAATAGTTTTATTCTATGTTGGTTACATATTTATTAAAAATCGAATATTATCAACATAAATAAAACAAAAAAGAGAGGCTCCCTGCTCACGCAATACCTCTCCAGTGAGTTAAATACAGTCGTCATGGTTATTTTTAGATAATGAAAAGAGGATCATAAATTAAAATCATTATCCGTTTCCCCACAGACATATACCGCAAAAACTTATTGTATAGCACTACTGATTTTTGATCACGTTTCTGACTGGAGATATATCCGAGATATGTAAATGTACAGCCATCATTGTATGAAAAAAAGGGAAAAAGAGAGGTTCATACTCACGTAACTCCTCTCAGGTGAGTTAAATACAGTCACATTGCTAGTCTTAGTAAACCCAAAAGACAATCATAACCGGAAGGGTTTATCATCAAATTCCTCCTGAAATGTATATTGCAAAAACTAACATGGTCAGTGCAATAAGGACCAGAAAATAAAATAGATACTTTTCATGTTTCCGTCTTCTCTGGCTTTCCAGATACCAATTATGATTCCATCTTTTATTCCTCATATATTAATATAAAAACTTTTTATTTCGTGTTTGATGGTTGCCACCGGAATCACTGACACTGCCACTATGATGCCAGACATAAGAGCAATGAGCACAGCACGATAGTAACGATCGCTATGGAGAAATAGATAATGGTGCGTTTCATCATTTATTGTCATTACTTTTATTGTTTACGCCATAGATTGTCTCTCTGGCATTGAAGCCAGAACCAAACGTTGTATTCGCTGGAGTGACAGTAAAGGTACTGCCCGCATTTGCAAATATATTTTTTTCGTCTTTCTACATAATTTCAAATCGGTTCAATGACAAAATGGTTAAAAGAGAGGCCCCTTACTCACGCAATGCCCCTCTTAATATAAATACAGTCACATTGCTAGTCTTTTTAATTAACCAAAAGAGTTTTATCATCAATTTCCTCTTGAAACATATACTGCAAAAAGAAACATCATCAATGCAATAAATACCAGAAAATAAAAGAGATATTTTTCTCTCTTATGTCTTCTCAGGCTTTCAAGATACCAATTATGACGTCTTCTTTTATTCCTCATATATTTAAATATAAAAACATGTTTAATTGATTTGTTTGATCATTTATTTTGTGCACAGGCATCATCACCTAACTGTCATGATGCCATGTATAAGAGTAAGGAACACGCCATAACTACACACAAATACACTAAGAACATGCATAAGTAGTAAATGACACGTTTCATCTTTTATTTCATCTTACCACGCATGGTCTGGTGAGGGAGTTATTCTACTTTAATAATCGTGGCACGGCTCAAGGCCGGATTATTCTCATACATATTATCCACCCCACCCTTATGATCGGTCTTCAGCTGTGAGGAGAATACACCGTGCTCTTTGGTCAGGCAGTCGTAGACGGCCTTGGCACGAGCCTTGCTCAGGACGTCATTCAGCGTCTTGTTTCCCGTAGCGTTGTCGGCATAGCCGGTGATGATATAAACTGATTCGCTCTTCTTCTTCATCGTTTCTGCATAGAAACCGAGATTTACACGAGCTTCATCGGACAGCGTGCTGCTGCCAATCTTGAAGATGACTAGCATCGGGGCTACTACCGTACGGGTAATGACCTCAGGTTGCGACTTTAGGGTGATATTGCCATTATTGCTACTATTGCTATTTAAGGCAAGCTGGCTCTTCAGTGTGCTGTTCTCCTTCTGAACGGCGTTGATACGTTCATTGAGTTTGTTGAAATCGGCGTCGCTGTATTTGGCAGCGCCACATTTCTTCCAGCCCCGGGCGGGGAACTTATAGGTGAGGCCGACGGCTGCAGTTAGTCCACCCTCGCCATAGACACCGGAAACTTCGCTGTCAAAACGGTCATTGGCATAATCGCCATGGATATCAAGGTTTAAGTCGAAGGCACTGCTCAGGCGGAAGCTGTTCAGAAGACCGATCGTGGCACTTACCTCATGCGACTGCGGATGCTGGTAGGCCACCATCCAGCCCAGACCCACATAAGGGGAGGCTGTGTAGAAGCGTGTGGGGTTATAACCGAAGAAGAGGTTCGAGAAGTTGAGCATCACGTCTGTCTGAAAGTGGTAATACTTGATCTTCTGGTTATACAGCTTCATGCTACCCTTGGTCTTATACAGGGTACCGGTGGAATGGCTGCCGGTGGCAGAAGGGGTTACACCCTTATACTCCAGACCGCTGTACATCAGCCTTAGGCCGATATCGGGGGTGAACCACTTGCCCACGGCGATATCCAGGGCGGGCGTCAGACGGTCGGTGAGAGTCATCTGCTTGTAATAGTCGCCAAAGTACATCTGCGCGCCACCGCCAATGCTCACAAACCAGTTACGGCCAAAGTTACGGTCAAGCAGCAGCTTCGTGCTGTCGGCCAGTTCTGTTTGGGCCATGGTTCCGGCTGCGGATAGCAGCAGGGCCAGACTCAATAGGTTTCTTTTTATTTTCATCTTTTCTATTTTTATTTTTGTTTTTTCTTTAAGTTTAAAAGACTGACACCTAAGCTCATCATCCTTGAAAATCTATTTTACGCCATAATACGAATCATAAGCTAAAGGCATCAGTCCTGTTATTGCAATACATATTGAAGATCTTAAATAAACAAATGTATCAAGTAATCAAACAGGTCAGAAAGCGATGACTCCACGCGCGCTACAAGCAATTGGCTTATACATGTCACCCAAGGTCATATTGCTATTGCTAATGAAAAGTGCGTAGTAGGCGTTGGTGCTATTACTACTCTCTGAAGAACACCAATAATAACCACCTGCCGTGAACGTGTCATAACTGCCACTGGCAAGTGGGGTCAGGGAAGCGTTAAGGTTATTCATACAGGTCGTTGCTGCTGACGCCCACACTACACTACTGCTTCCGGTATAACCTGTTGCTGACAATTTGCCCAGATTCACGCAAATATCAAACCACTGCCCTACACTGGGAAGATACCAGCCGCTGGTATTACCGGGAGCTGCCACCGTTGATTGATAGGTGGTGGCAGCAGCATAAGCAGCGGGATAAGTACTACTATTAAGATATGTCGTGTGGGTGTAACCGTCCTTATCGGCTATCATTGCTGCCGTAGAAGTAATGGAGGTGCCGGTAGGATTGGTTCCTGTTGGGCCCCATGTTGCACTTGTTGAAGCATTCTTCAATGCCATTGCATAGCCGTGACTCCAGCCGTTTGTCTTGTCTGTTGTACTGGTAGCCTTTGAGAAGATGACTGCAATAGGTTTGGAAGAATCGAGATTGTCGGCAAGGTATCCCCAGCTGCCGTCATTGAACAGATAGTTGCCTGTATTTACTTTTGCTGCCCTACTCAGGCCTGTGATTGCCTGATGGTGCACTGTTGACATCAGCATTGAGACATTCGACAGGGAGAGGGAATTGGTCAGATTGTAGAATCTGCCGACCGTACCGTTCGAACCTTTCAACATGATATTAAGCGTGCCGTAAAGATTTGGACGGTGAGGTATCGCTATATAGACGGTGGCTTTGCCGTCAACAACGGTAATGCTGGTATTGTTCACGTAAATGGAGTCAGCATCTGTAATGGTGCTGTCGCAAGTAGCACCGAAGTTATACACTTCCTGTGTGGCGAACAACTTTGTGCTGTTTGTGCCGGACGTTGCAACATACTTCAGCTTCAGACCTGTGATGCTGGTGATGCCGTCGGCCTTCAGGGAGTCTGAATTAATATCAAGACAAAGGACACAGATCTTATGTTTGAACCTGATGTTACCCGTGGGGTCACCCTTGCCGTACATCAGGTCGTATTTCTTCAGGTTGTCTACCGTGCCGTTCTGACCTGTGAAATCGACTGTCGCTTTCAGTTGGCTGCTGTTCAGGGCTGTCGTGATCTTATCGTTGTATTTGTTATTGACTCCGTAGATAACCTTGCCGGCATTGAAGCCGGAGCCTACCGTGGCATTCGCCGGAGTGGCGGTAAAGGTATTGCCCGTACTCTTGGTCATGGACACTAATGCATTCGTATTGACCAGGACATCGAGCGAATCATCATCGCTCCACGCCGTAACGAGGCCGTTTGTGGTGCTGGCCGTTTCTGTTACGCGGGTGTCACTGTTTGAAAATGAAGCATTCAGCGTCACCTTGCTGCCGGAAACATAACCGCCGGTGGACGAATCATCCGTCGAGCAGGAGGCTGCCATCATTGCGATCACCCCTGCATATATATATATCCTTTTCATCGTTCTGATCTTTTTTTAATTTTCATTTTGTTTCTTTATTTTATAAGTTTAAGAGACTGACACCTGCGCTCATCATCATTGATATCTATCTTCACATCATCATACTAACAATAAGCTAGAGATATCTGTCATATCGTTACGATACGATACAAATTACATTTCTATTTTGAGCATACACAGCATCGCTCAATGTCTCAGATTGACAACAATGGAGACCAGCAGCAGTACAATGGCCAGGAAGATAAGTACCATGAAGAATACATGATCCCATCCCCTGCCATGATGACGGCGGCTCTGTCTATCGGAAGGATTGATTCTGTGATGCATCTTGAAGGAATTAATTTGTTGTTCGAATAACGCAGACTAATGATTTTTGAAGGATATGCTGTCCCGCATAAATGCAGAACAGCATAATAAGATTCTCATTATCTAAAAAATGTTACTTTTCGCAGATAAGCAAGGATCAGAAAGCAATAACAGGACGTACGCTACATGTAGTAGTCTTAGTGTTATAATTTTCCAAATACATAGCATTATTTAGATTGAAATCAGCGCAGAGAGCATTGGTACTACTACACTCTGACGAACACCAATAACAATAAGAAACAGAAGAACTTCTTGAGAACGTGTCATAACTACCACTGATCAATGGGGTTAGGTAAACATTTATATGATTTGCGCAATTTTGGGCATTATAAATAGACCCCTCCCAGTAAAAATAACTAGTTTTATTTGTGTAAGAAGTTGCTGACATTTTGCCCAAATTCACACAGATATCATACCATTGACCAATACTAGGCAGATACCAACCACTCGTATTACTTGGGGCTGTCGCTGTTAATTTATTTTCATAGAAATAGTCACGGAATGCAGCATCTGCAGCAGGAAAATAACCAACAGAATACCTTTTTTCTATCATCTGTGTGTGAGTATAACCATCCTTGTCGGCTATGATTGCTGCCGTTGTGGTAATGTATGTCCCTGTTGGGTTATCGTCTATTGTTCCTAGTGCCGTCCAGGCACAACTTGTTGACGCATTCTTCAGAGCCATCGCATAGCCATGACTCCAACTAAGACATTGATCGATAGTGCTGGTCGTTTTTGAAAAGACGACAGCGATAGGTTTCGCAGAGCCAAGACTGTCGGCAAGGATTCCCCATGTGCCATCACTAAACAGATAGTTTCCTATATTAACTTTTGTTCTGTTCAAGCCTGTAATTGCCTGAGGATGTACTGTAGACATCAGCATCCGACCATTAGATAGAGAGATGGCATTGGTCAGGTCATAGACTTTGCTGATCGTACCATTAGAACCTTTTAACTTGATATAAAGGGTACCAAATAAATTCTGACGGTGAGGTACTGCGATATAAACAGTGGCCTTACCGTCGGCTACGGCAATACTGGTACTGTTCAAATAAAGGGAATCGGCATCTGTGATCGTGCTGTCACAGGTGGCACCGAAGTTATATACTTCCTGACTGCCAAACAGCTTCGTGCCTGACGATACGACATATTTCAATTTCAATCCCGTAATACTGGTGATTCCGTCGGCCTTCAATGAGTCGGAATTGATATCAAGGCGTAGTACACAGATCTTATGGTTGAAGGTGATATTGCTACTGGTTGGATCACCCTTGCCGTACATCAGGTCATATCTCTTCAGATTGTCAACAGTTCCTTTCTGACCAGTGAAGTCCACTGTCGCTTTCAACTTACTGCTGTTAACGGCTGTGGTGATCTTGTCATTGTATTTGTTATTCACGCCATAGATGGTCTGACCGGCATTGAAGCCGGCACCTATCGTTGCATTGGCTGGTGTAGCAGTAAAGGTATTGGCCGTTGTACCCTTGGTCATGGACACGATCGCATTGGTATTGACCAGCACATCGAGGGAATCATCTGCACTCCAGGTCGTGATAAGACCGTAAGTGTCACTGGCTGCTTCATTCACGCGGGTACCGCTGTTGGGAAGTGTCGCATTCAAGGTTACCGTGCTTCCGGCGACGTAACCGCCGCTTGCCTGTTCGTCTGTGGAGCAGGAGGCCAGCATCAGGGCGGCCATACCTGCCAATAAATAAATTTTCTTCATCTTTTGATCATTTTTTAATTTTAGTTACTTGACTCTAAATACAATTTTTAATTGATGATCAGTTGTTAGACCAACCATCCGTAGAGGCACCGGTACTGCCACCACCATCTTTAGACCAACCGCCCGTAGAGGCACCGGTACCGCTTCCACCGTTGTCAACACTCCATCCGCCACTCGAGGCACCGGTGCTACCGCTACCGCCACCATCAACGCTCCAACCACCCGGGCCGGCACTACACGAGAGGATGCAGCCGGGATCGAACTCCATCACACTGGCTGTAGGAGCGACATACTTCAATTTCTTCTTTTCTTCTTTCTCCATAATCCTTAAAATTAAATGTTTTACACTTGATATTCTTGTTTTTTCTATTACTTGCAAAGTAATGGATATCTCTATTTCTATCAGGTTATCAATGTATTACAAACAGACTACTAAAACAAATTAGCATATTACGTAAAGAAAGAATCACAAACTAGGGCATGGATGCTTTGATCCGGAGATTTTTATTCTTCGCCGGATGTTAATAACCCTAAATAAGCATTTAATTAATGGGTGTAACTAATGCACAATCTTATATCCATTAAGAGGTTTCTTGTGTTTTTATGTAAGATAGCAACGTTAAAGTATGTAAAAAACAATATCGAGTTATAAAAATAGTATTATATTTGCAAACAAAAAGAAGGCTGTTACTTTGCAAGTAACGGACTCTAATCTGTAAGAATTTTATCTTAATCCGCTACGTATTTACAGACTTTCCTGTTCACCTCTGCAAGGTGGGATGCATAGAAGTCTGAAAGGTATATCTGTGTGGTCTTGATGGACTTATGACCTAATGATTCGCTGATCATCTCGATGGGGGCTCCGGTATATTTGGCCGTAGTGGCCCAGGAGTGGCGCAAGGTGTAAGAAGAGATGTTTTTATTTAGCCCCAAGGTTTTGCCCAAGATGCAGAGATTCTGATTGAAATGACGCAGTACCGACTGGTATTCGGTATATCCTTCACGGCTGCGGAAGCTATGTTCACTACGCAGGATATTGAAAAGATATTTGCCTTTCTTATCGGACGGGGAACGGATGGTCTCGGTATAATATCGGATGATCTCAATGGTAGGTTCGAGCAACGTCACGCAGACCTTCGTCCCGGTCTTCATGCGGTGATATTCCAGAATGTCTCCACAGATATTGGAAGGACGGATGTGGGTCAGGTCTACAAAGGGGATGCCGCAAAGCTGATAGATCAGACGGGCCCGATGTTGGATACGGCGCAGAACGTCAGTACCAGGATCCTTATAGAGCAGGGTCTTCAGCTCATGACGTAGAAGGGCTTTTTTGTGACCGGAGTCTATGCCCGTATAGACATCATGGAACAGCCGGTTCACAAAAGGGGCATAGTCCAGATCGGCTCCCTGATTATAGATGCTGCGGAGCATCCGCATATAGGTGGAGACGGTGTTGGGCAGGTGACCCTCATCGTTCAATTTCCGTTGGTAGCCCCGCAGACGCTCACGCGTGAGGTCGGAAAAATGGACAACGGGACGGGTTAGATACTCAGTGTAGGAACGCAGGGCGTTCTTGTAGAGGTGGGCGGTAGAAAAGCGGCCCTCCTCTTCCAGACGCACGATGCACTCGCGTGCAAAGGCGGTAAATGTAGTTTGTTTCATGGAATGAAAATTTAAATTTATGATCAAACGGGTGCAAATTTAACATTTTATTCCGAGACAGCAATAATTTGGATGAAGGGAGCTAAAAGTATATGATAACTACAAGGTGTAACCCGCCAATAAATGTAGCGATGTTTGAGATGCCTCTATGCGAACATGAAGAAATTATATGCCAACCATAGGGACATGTGCGAAGAAACACTTTCGCCGATTGTGACAAAGCAATAGAATGATTGAGAAACAAAACAAAAGGGTCGACTACCGTCGACCCTTTTGTTTTGTTTTAGAACTTATAAGCATAATTGACGCTGAGAATATGACCATCCGGTTCATCGTCATCACTACTTGTACAATACAGATAACTTAAATCAACAGAGCTATGTTTATTTATCTTTATTTCGGATCCGATTTCTAACCTAAGCTGCTGATAAGCAAACTGTTCCTTGAGGTCATTGTACATTTCACATGACACGAAAGGAGTCAAAGGACTGTGACGAATGTTATATTCGATTTGCAACCTACTGCGCAAAGACCATTTATCTTTTGTATCGACGGTTTTGTCTTCAGTACCCTTAAGATAGAGACTGTCAGTAATGCCATAAAATCTCATTTTGTCTTTAGAGGCCGTCTTACTGTTGTTATGAGTGTATTGCACCCTCTCACGCAGAGAAAAATAGAATCGGTTCCATCCGTAACTTCCGGTGACATCAAAACAGAAACGGTGTTTAGGCATCCAATAAGCTTTTGTCACATTATAGCCCTCAAGATCTCCAGTATCATATTTTTCATTCCACTCATCCATATTATAGGTATAAAGGAAGGTATAACTTCCTCCCAACTTCAAGTACTTCATCAGTTTATAATCCACTCCTAAAGAACCGCTCCAACGATCCACCTTATTGAGTGCGTCCTGAGTACGGAACTCTCCTTCTGCCTCTATACTCCACTTGTGCGACAGTTTTTTTGATATTGAGGCTCCAGTCCACACTCCGAACTTACTCCGAGAGGGGACCTGCGCGCTTGCTCCGGAAACCACCAGAACAGCTGCTATGAATATCAATAACTTCTTAATCATACATTTTAGGAAGATCTGCCAGTGACTCTGCGGTGTTCTCGACGATTGCATCGTCCTCATAATAAACCTTGATAAGTGCACAATCTTTTAAGAGATCAATGCTTCCAATCTCTACCCGGTAAATATTTAGTCCTATACGTTTCTGAAGATCTGCTATCATCTCGTCACGTTTCTCCGGAAGAATTAAATTGATATTGTCATACTTCACATATTTACATGAGTAATGAGCAACAAGACGACGGCTCTCACAGAACCATACGGCGATCATCACCAGCAGGTTGGCCAATACGACCTCAGCCCAGCTGAGTGATGAAGAGAGTCCGTTGAGAGCGGATAAAGCAATGACAAGAAACAGATAAGTCATCTCCCTAATAGGCACGCTCTCCGTACGATAGCGAATAATACCGAAAATGGCAAAAAGGCCAAGTGCAACACCCACTTTCATTTTCACACCGCCCATCAAGAATATCAGCATAAATATGCAGACGGAAATAAGTTCATAAGTGAAATAATAGTCACGCCGTTTGCTCTTGGGATAATAAAGACATTGCACGATAACCGTAACAACGAGTATATTGAGCACAAAATGAGCCAATAACATCAACAAGGCTGGTATATTGGCTACTGGCTGTCCTAGAAACATCTGCGTCGCTGCGCTAATACTATCGGTTGGCATGCTGTCGGCAGCATCACCGAGACTATTGTCAGTTAAAGTACTGACTAACATTAAATTTTCCATGATTATTTTATATAGTTATTTGTTTATAGATATCTATCATTCTGGGTTTAAACATATTCTGCTTGATATCGTGATTAGTCATTACCACCCCTATGCAGTACTTAGAAATTCCGTTTTGTTTGATACGAAGTTCTCTAAGTATCTCCTTTATTGGTGAATAGACATTGCCATCCCGTTTCAGTTCAATGATCACAAGATTGCCGGTACCGCTCTCCTCACCAGTCTCAAGGTTTTTAAATCTGATATTAAAGTCGATAGTCAGCCTTTCCGTCTTCCCTTTATTCACCAGTGTGATACGATCGAATCGATTCTGTATCACAGGTTTCATCTCATCCAGATCCATTCCAACCTTTTTTTCCAGAAATTCATCAACCTGAGGTTCTGCCAAGTCATCCTGAGCAGGTACTTGTATACGGGTTTTCGTTGTACGACCGTGATTGTTTTTCATCTTCACCTCCAAAAATGTGATGTCCGACTCCAGATAGGTTCTGACTCTGACCTTCTTTCTTGGATAATGACCGTCATGATGGGACATGTAAAAGAAATGCGTCGACGTATCCCAATAGGTAGTCAAATATGGATTGACGCGGTCTCCATTTAGTTCCTGGACATCATATTTGCCCGGGGTCATTTCAAGCAGTTTTAGGAGTGTCGTATGATTAGTGATAAACTTGGTATCAATCCTGTTCATCAATCTTATAGAAGACATCTCGTCGAGCGTTATAGGCTCCAATCGAGCCAGTAATTCTTTTATTTTATATTTCATGATAGATTATATTTCACCCCCGGATATTAAATCCAGAGACCTTCAATTTTTTATACCGAAAAAAACACATATCACCCTACCTGCCTAGATTTTTGTTCACTCAAAACTCACGGCTTTTAGGAGAAAAATGTATTTTTTCTGTATTTTTTGTAGCAGTTAATATTAGATAGTTAGATATCGTTATAAATTTGCACAAAGGTAACATTTTTTTTCATAACAAGAATATTTTTCATTCAATTGTTGCATATTTGGATAATATTGCCTACTTTTGTTTCCAAAATCAATAATAATGTTCCAACTTATGATCGACGTTAAAGCAACTTTAAAAGAGAGTGAAGAGAGGATGGAGATGACAGTTTTGTACCTCGACGAACAGCTGTCACACATTCGTGCCGGTAAAGCCAATGTATGCATCCTCGATGGTGTTAGAGTCAACTCATACGGTTCGATGGTTCCACTCAATCAGGTATCAGCCGTAACTACCCCCGATGCCCGAACTATTGCAATTCGCCCATGGGACAAAAATACGATTAAGGCTATAGAGAAAGCTATTATGGATTCAGAAGTGGGCATCACACCTGAAAACAACGGTGAGATTATCCGTCTCGGCATACCACAACCGACAGAGGAACGTCGTAAACAACTGGCTAAGCAATGCAATAAAGAGGGAGAGACGGCCAAGGTGAGTATCAGAAACGCACGCCGTGAGACAATTGAAAGACTTAAGAAGGCCATCAAGGAAGGACTTTCTGAAGATATGGAAGCTGATGCAGAAGACGAATTACAGAAGACCCACGACAGATTTATCAAGAAAGTCGATACACTCCTTGCTGCTAAAGACAAAGAGATAATGACAGTATAAGCCTAGTGAAAGGTCTCGTAATTAAGAATACAGGAAGCTGGTACAGCGTCAAAACAGACGAAGGACGCTTCATTGAATGTAAGATAAAGGGAAATTTCCGTCTCAAAGGCATCCGCAGCACCAATCCGGTGGCTGTAGGTGACAGAGTAGACATCATAACAAATGCTGAAGGTACGGCGCTCATCAGTAATATTGAGGAGCGCCGTAACTATATCATACGCAAATCCCCTAATCTCTCGAAACAGAGTCATATCATCGCCGCGAATATAGACCAGGCATTCCTTATCGTCACGATCAATTATCCACGGACTTCAACTACCTTTATCGATCGTTTTCTCGCTTCTGCGGAGGCTTACCGCATTCCTGTAATCCTTATTTTCAACAAACGAGATGCACTCTCTGATGAAGAGCTGCATTATCAGCAGATGGTACAGGATCTCTATACGTCTATCGGCTATGAGTGCCATGTAATGTCAGCCAAAACAGGTGAAGGAACAGATACGCTCCTGCCTCTGATGAAAGATAAGATATCTCTCTTCAGTGGTAATTCTGGTGTAGGCAAGAGTACGATCCTAAACCTTTATATTAAAGATAAGATACTGAAGACCGCTGAGATATCTTCTGCTCACAAAACAGGCATGCACACCACCACTTTCAGTGAGATGCTCCTTCTGCCCAATGGCGGCTACGTCATTGACACTCCGGGCATAAAAGGTTTCGGAACATTTGATATCGACAGTGATGAACTGGACAGTTATTTCAAGGAGATATTCGAATACTCAAAGGAATGCCGTTTTAACAACTGCAGTCACACTCACGAACCAGGTTGTGCTGTGCTTGAAGCTGTCAAGCAACATCTGATAGCAGAAAGCCGTTACACGTCTTATCTCAGTATGCTCGAAGACAAAAACGAAGACAAGTACAGACCGGCTTATTAATATCCGCATATCCAAAGTGGAATAATCTACACCCATAATAAGACAGAAAGGTTAGCTTATCGGTTGATTATATGAACAAAGAAAGTGGTATTGAAAATATCAATACCACCTTCTAACTATTTATAAGAGATTATTTACAAGAGGGGCTCCAAGGCTTGAGCTGCTTAAAAAAGTCATTACCCTTGTCATCAACAAGAATGAATGCAGGGAAGTCGACAACGTCAATCTTCCATATAGCTTCCATACCAATCTCAGGGAACTCAACACACTCAATACTCTTGATTGAATTCATTGACAGCACAGCAGCAGGACCGCCGATGCTGCCTAGATAGAAACCTCCATGTTTCTTGCAGGCATCAGTAACCTCCTGGGTACGATTACCCTTAGCAATCATAACCATTGAACCTCCATGGTCTTGGAATTCATCCACATACGGATCCATACGGTTCGCAGTGGTAGGGCCCATGCTGCCACAAGGCATGCCGTCAGGTGTCTTTGCCGGTCCGGCATAAAGCACGGGATGATTCTTGAAATATTCGGGTAGATCCTCACCTGCATCAAGACGGGCTTTTAACTTAGCGTGTGCTATATCACGTGCAACAATGATAGTTCCGTTTAGACTCAGACGAGTTGCCACAGGATATTTAGACAGGAGTCTACAAACTTCAGCTATCGGCTGATTCAGATCGATTTTGACAGCATCACCTTCACCTTCTTGACGGAATGCTTCAGGAATGAGTTCACCTGGTTTGTCGTCCATCTTTTCTAGCCATATACCATCCTTATTGATCTTTGCCTTGATGTTTCGGTCAGCAGAACAGCTAACGCCGAGGCCGATAGGACATGATGCGCCATGACGAGGCAGACGGATAACACGTATGTCATGAGCAAAATATTTGCCTCCAAACTGCGCACCAAGACCTATTTTATGAGCTTCGTCAAGAAGCTGGTTCTCAAGTTCAATATCTCGGAAAGCACGTCCAGTGGAATCACCTGTTGTAGGCAAATTATCATAGTAGTGAGTGGAAGCGAGTTTAACCGTGAGCAAGTTCTTTTCTGCCGATGTGCCACCTATAACAAATGCTATATGATATGGAGGACACGCTGCGGTGCCAAGAGTCTTCATCTTCTCAACGAGAAAAGGGACAAGCGTTCCTGGATTCTGGATACGCGCTTTTGTCTCTTGATAGAAGTAGGTCTTGTTAGCAGATCCACCGCCTTTAACCACACAAAGAAATTTATATTCGGTACCTTCGGTAGCCTCAATATCAATCTGCGCAGGCAGATTGCAACGAGTGTTAACCTCCTCATACATATTGAGTGGTGCATTCTGAGAATAGCGAAGGTTCTCTTCCGTATATGTCTTATATACGCCTTTCGACAAAGCTTCTTCATCACAAAAATCAGTCCAAACCTGTTGCCCCTTCTCACCATGAATAATAGCAGTACCGGTATCCTGACAGAAGGGAAGTTTTCCCTTACATGCCACCTCAGCATTACGGAGGAATGTGAGAGCCACATATTTATCATTTTCACTTGCTTCAGGGTCACTTAAGATCGTTGCCACCTGCTCATTGTGAGAGCGCCTCAGGAGAAAGTTTACATCACGGAAGGCAGCATTTGCTAATGCTGTGAGAGCTTCGGGTGCGATTTCAAGAATGGATTTACCTTCAAAATCTCCGACAGAAACATAGTCTTTCGTCAGCAGATAATACTCAGTATCATCCTTGCCCATCTGGAACATAGGTGCATACTTAAATTCTGGTATTGTTGCCATAATTAATAATTTATTTTATTGGGTTTAATAATCTATTTTTAATCAATATCCAAAAATATCTTTCAGTGACAGTTTTTCTACAGGAGCCACTGTATTGAGGTATTTAAAGTCAATACTCTTTTCATCACCGAGGATGACGTAGGTGTATTTCTTATTAGCCATATTTGCCTTCTCGAAATTGATCATGTCATCAAGGGTAACTGATGAGAGATGGTTGTATACATACTCACTCACATCCTGACTGATACCGAGCCGCTGTGCAGACAAGTAAGCATCGATAACAGAATTGCGGGTTACCCGTTTACTAGACAGAGTATTGAATATTGACATTTTACACAATTCGAAAAGTGACGGGGACTTAGGCAGACTATCGAGCAGTTCATTAAAAGTTGTCACACAGTCTTTCAGTTTATCACTCTGAGATATGATGTATGTCATATAGGATTCCGGATTTTCTTTATAATTAGGTGCTTTATAGTTGGCGTATGCACTGTAAGCGAGAGCACGAGTCTCACGCATTTCAGAAAATACGATAGCGTTCATATTACTACCACTGAAATATTCGTTGAACACTGCTTCTACAGGTGCATTCTCCAGTTGCCATGATTTATTCTTATTATGGAGCATCAGCATATAGAAATTCTTTGCATCATAAGGAGCAAAGAGTACCTTGTTAGAAGACGTAACCTGACGTATATAATCATTACCGATAGGAGCAGAAATAAGTTTCTTTGGAGTCTTGTGTATCTTAGCTATCAGTGAAAGAAACTGCATCTGCGTATCGGAACCGAAATATGTTATTTTATGTTCTATCTTAAATAAATTCTTTAGTTTGTCAAGAAGCTGTTGCGGATTCTGAGATTTAAGCTGGCTCTCACTGAGAATATTAAGGCGACTATTGTACTTTCCGAATTCTCCATACTCTCTCAGAAATTTGGCACAAGTGCTCTGACTAGTCTTACTGTCAGCACGATCTTTGAGTATCGCGGCAACATATTTATCATACGACACATCATCACCTTTGGCATGGCCAAGCACGTATGTCAACAGACGAAGTGCTTCCGGCATTTTATCGTTCAAGCCACTAAGATTAATAAATATCTCCTTTTCTCCAACTGATATATTCCAACTGCAGGCCAAACTATAAAAGGCTTGTTTCACTTGAGCCGCAGTCATCTTGTCGGTTCCAACATAATCCAGATAATTGGCGGCATAAAACATCTTCAAGTCTGCTGTTTGTCCAAATGGATAGACGAAAGAAAGATTGAATAGGCCGTCAGCGGTATTCTGCTTGTATATAACAGGAATTCCTGTAGCTGTCTTCGTCAGTGTAAGATCCTTCTTAAAATCGACAAACCTAGGCTGTATCGGCTCTACCTTTACATTTTGAATATCACGAAGGAACTGACTACTCAGTTCTCGGTTTGAACTTATCGGGGTTATCTCAGGTTTTTCTATTTTCTTCTGATTATTATCTTCGCCCATACGTTTATAAACGACAGCATACCCTTCTGTAAAATATCTATTGACAAATGACACGATATCATTCTTGGTTATCTTCGAATAACGGTCAATCTCTTCGACCGCATTTTTCCATGGTTTGCCATCAATGAAGGCATCAACCATACGATTTACGCGCGAGCCGTTATCGAGGAGTCCCTGAAAATACTTCAACTTGAGATTATTAATGGTAGCAGGTATTAATTCTTCTGGGAATTCACCTTTTTTCAACTTATTGAGTTCACCAATCATAAGGCTACGGACCTGTTCCAAAGACTGTCCCTCCTTTGGCATGCCCTGCATGATAAAAGAAGAATAGTCAGATAATCCGTATACCCCTGCATCAGCCTGCTGAACCTGTTGCTGAAGATTAAGGTCGAGATCAAACAATCCTGCCGTGCCGTTGCTGAGTATATTTTCTATCATTGTCAGCGTATCTGTCTGTTGTGAAGACACTCCATCAAAACGCCATCCAAGAAGAACACTCTCTGCTTCCTGTCCCATCACAGTTTTCTCTACCGGGTGTAAATAAACTGGTTCGTTTTTAACTTCAAGACGATGGATGTCATTATTGGGTTTCCATCCGCTGAAGTATTTATCAATGATAGCTATGGCCTGATCTGAATCAAAATCTCCAGCAAGACATATAGCCACATTATTAGGGCGATACCATGTATTAAAATGATTTTTGATATTAATTATTGAAGGATTCTTGAGATGTTCTTGAAGTCCTATGGTAGACTGTGTACCATAAGGATGGTTAGGATAAAGAATATTGAAGAGCGAGTCAATTTGTTTTTCGCCATCACGTGTCATCGTGATATTTTTCTCTTCATAGACGGCCTCTAGTTCGGTATGAAAACCGCGAATAGTCATATTCATGAAACGGTCACTCTGTATACGCGCCCAGTTTTCTATCTGATTGTTCGGTATATCTTCGGTATAGCAGGTAACATCATTTGAAGTATAGGCATTGCTCTCACCAGAACCTATAATCTGCATTAGCTTGTCATATTCGTTGGGGATATTATACTGCGAAGCCACCTGTGAGAGACTATCTATTTTATGATAGATGGCCTTACGACGCAAAAGATCTGTCGTGTGACGATATTGTTCATAACGATTTTGAATACTGTCAAGCAGAGGAGCTTCTTTGACAGGATCAGTAACACCATAGTGTGTGGTGCCCTTAAACATCAAATGTTCCAGATAATGGGACAGACCTGTAGTCTCGGCAGGATCATTTTTACTACCCACGCGAACGGCTATATAAGCCTTAAGACGAGGTTTTTCTTTATTGACTGACATATAGACTTTCAGTCCATTGTCAAGAGTGTAGATCCGGGCCCCCATAAGGTCACCCTTTACAGTTGTGTAGTTGTAATCTTTTGCTGAGATGATGTTCGTCGCGAACAACATCAAGCCGATAATTGTAGTTAATTTAAAATTCATTCTCATATAAATAAGTTACTGTTCAAGTTTCTCCAAAAAAGCTTTTAATGTCTGTTCATCGACATCTCCCATTTTGAATTCTTTTTCCGCGTCAAAGCGTATCGCTGCCAACCAGTCTTTCTTCGCTTTATCATACTCACTGATAATATGCATGACATCCTCTTCCTCAAGGGTGTCCAAACGGAAATAATTCAAGATGACACGATATGTCCAAGTCCATTTATAATCATTATAATGGTTATATAGTGAAAGGAATCGCTCTTCTACATTTTTCAGACTATCAATATAACCAATAGCAATATCGTTAACCAGTTGTTGTTCTTCTGATTCAGGGACAAGCAGACCGGATAGATCGCTCCATAATCCTGATCCAACACTGCTTTTAGGCAAATCGGCCTTATGATTCTTTATCGTCTCGCCCATATACAGACGAATAGCCATATCATAAAGATCGATACCACGCATGAGGGTTTTATTCTTAATCAGACAACCATTAAAACTGTAAGAAGCGACGGTCTCGCCTTGTTCTCTTCTCAGGTTTTCAAGGGTCTGTTTTGCATTAATGATCTCGGTCACGGTATAGGGATTGAGCCATTCGAAATGAATCAGACTCTGACGGCCTTGACGGGGACGTTTGTCCCTACGCTGCCATTTTTCGATATCACGAAAAGTGCCGACAGTGACCAGGTTATAACCAGGAACAATATAGGTGGTGTCACCTGATGCGATAAGATAAGAGAACGGAAGTTGACGTGTATCTGGATGATTTTGTATTTTTCCCATACACATCGAAAAAGAGCCGATAGCGGCTGGCCATAAAAGATGTGCTCCACTAGCCGTCTTGCAACCCCGCTCCATCTCACCGTAGTGAATTGGTCCTAGTTTATATGCATGATTACTGAAGTTGGTGTTTGAACCAGCATTATAGAATGAATACATACCACCGATAAGTAACGTACTCTTATGATGACTCACAGAGAATGGGCCACAGAATGAGGCACATGCCTCACCGTTATCCATATATGAGTTGGCGAAAAAGAGACTTGAAGTCGCAGAGAAACCCTTTCCTATATGACAAGCCTCTCCAATAAAACAATTATCGAGTTTAGCCCCGTCCAACACAGAGGCCCCTGCTGACACGATCGTATTCTCACATATCACATCTGCACCGACCCAGATACTAGCTTCAGGGATGCTCATAAATGTAGATTCATTCAGACGGCTGGCTCCGCTTATCTCGCAGTCATCACCGATGTTGGTATTAAGGATCTCCTTCACATTCACAATCTTCACACGGTAACCGATAGTTCCATACGACAATTGGTTATTACGTACATGAAGTAGAATGAGTTGACGGAGTGCCGCCATAGCCTCTTTATCTGAGGAATGACGGATCATTAATGCTGCAAGTTGAGAAGAAAGTCCATCATAAATCATAACATTCTCCTGACCTCCCTCATTAAGCACCGCAACCATATCACCCTCGCCAAAGGTGGCTCCAGCAGTGGTTGCCATTGTACCAACATTTGAGATATAGCATTCCTCTCCAATATTATAACCGGAGATGTAATTACCAATATTCTCTATAAGGGCATTATCACCCACAGTAACATCGCGGAGTGTCGCATTACGAATCCCGGAGTGCCGCACAAAACCTTCATCAATTTCAATATTTTTGTCGAAAAGTCCGATGTTGATTTGACCGTAAAACGCTACGTTTCGAACATACGACGGTCTGAAATCCTCAGCGACATAAATAGTTGACCAATCTTCCGCAGTGCAACCACTATCCTCTAATAAGGATATCTCCTCTTCTGTAAGTGACCTGTATTCCATATCGGTAATGTATCTAGTCTATTGGATATAAGAAATCATTATAAGGATATTTCTGTACATGAAGCTCGCTAATTTTTTTGTATAAGATATCACGCAGTTCATCAATATTTTGCTTTTGTTTGGCCGAAACAAAGAGACAGTTAGTATTGATTTTTGCCATCCAGGTGTTACGTAGTTCGTCAAGTGTTACGTTATCTTTAGTAGACGGCATCAAATCATCTTCCTCCTTTGTCACCCAAGTATAGGCATCAATCTTATTGAAAACAATCATTGAAGGTTTATCAGCACAACCAAGGTCTTTGAGTGTACTCTCCACCACATTTATCTGTTCCTCAAACTCAGAGTGGCTAATATCCACCACATGCAACAGGAGATCAGCTTCACGCACCTCATCAAGGGTACTCTTGAATGATTCAACAAGATCAGTGGGTAGTTTGCGAATAAACCCTACGGTATCAGCAAGTAAAAAAGGAAGATTATCAATGACCACCTTACGCACAGTGGTATCAAGCGTAGCAAAGAGTTTGTTTTCTGCAAAGACTTCGCTTTTGGCAAGAAGATTCATAAGAGTCGATTTCCCCACATTGGTATAGCCGACAAGAGCAACACGTATCATACGGCCTCGGTTCTTACGCTGAGTAGACTTCTGTTGATCTATCTCGGCAAGACGCTGTTTAAGAAGTGACATACGGCCAAGAATAATACGACGGTCCATCTCGAGCTGAGTCTCACCAGGTCCGCGAAGTCCCACAGAGCCTTTACCGCCACCAGATCCGGAACCTCCACCCTGACGTTCAAGATGAGTCCACAGACGTGTCAAGCGTGGTAACATATAACGGTACTGCGCCAGTTCCACCTGTGTCTTTGCACTTGCCGTCTGAGCACGCATAGCAAATATATCGAGAATAAGTGATGTACGGTCAAGTATCTTCACCTGAAGTTCTTTTTCAATATTACGCATCTGCTTTGCACTAAGCTCATCATCGAAGATAACCATACCGACTTCGCGCTCGGCTTCATCCTCGTCAATTATATATTGCTTTATCTCCGCAAGTTTACCCTTGCCGACATAAGTCACATTATTTGGACCATCCACCTTCTGTGTAAAACGCTTCACCGTAGTGGCTCCTGCTGTATCTGCTAAAAACTCCAGTTCATCAAGATACTCTTCTGTCTTGCGCTCATTCTGCTCTCTGGTAATTAACCCGACGAGGACAGCCATTTCGGTTTTAACCTCGGATATTACAAATTCCTTCATTAAATACTTTATTTGGTCATGAAAAGATAATGCAAATCTATTGCAGAATATACGAAATACCGTTAGTTCTGCCGAGATGCAGTTTATCTTATGCAAAGATAATATAAATGAGCGGAGAAACAAAATAAAATGCTGTTTTAATTTTATTTACAAAGATACAATATATACATTTAACCATTTTACGCAAACGTTTACGCTATTTTTAACACATTAATAATTGTATTTTATTGATTTTAGAATTAAAAAGTGTATCTTTGCGAAAACCTACAAAAATATCATTTATTAACTATAAACAATCTTATGAAAAAAAAATTCCTACTAACGGTCTTTGCCGCCCTTACGTGCATAGGCATTTCTGCTCAATCTATCGGTGACATCGTACGAACTTCCACCGGATCCTACAAAATCACTGGAGCCAACCTTATTACTAATGGAGACTTTTCCAACGGACTTTCCGGATGGAAAGGTGTAGACGGGCTGGATCTTGCTACAGACTCATTTACAGTTGTTGCTAATGGTGGTCCTGTAAATGACGGACCGTACCTAAAAAAATCTATCGCCACAAACTCTAAAGTAGCCTCCGCAGGAGGTATCCACAACGCTTGGCAGGCACCAAGCGGAAAAACTTGTATTTTTAGTTATTATACTAAGGATGAGGTAGCCCCAAGTGCATACAATGGTTATGAATATGTATATCAAAATGCCGACGGTTCTACTGACAAGACGACAGCAACCTTGTATGAATCGATCGCCAATGGAGTGACATATTCAAACAAATGGAAACAGGTAACTTATGCCTTTACAGGTAGTTCATACCTGACAATCCATTTCTACTGGCTAAACAGTGGAACAGATTTTGCTAATTTCTTCCTTGGAGAAGCTCAAGAAGTGGCTAACACTATAGGATTACAGGAGGAAATTGATCTTGCAACTACATACTATAACGATGCAAACATGGCTACCGGGAAAGAGGATCTCAACAATGCCATTACTATCGCTAAAGCTGACCTAGCCAACTCAGACATTACAGCTGTTGCAACAGCTATTGAAACATTGAAAACCGCAGTCAGCAATTTCATCAAAGCAAACTCCGTAGATATCACAAGCCGTCTGACGAATGCTGACTTCGCTACAAAATCAATGACGGGCTGGACGATCAATAACGGTGGTTGGAAAATCAACAAATCTGCATCTTACACATCGTCAAACGGTAATACTGTGAATCTATTCGGAGAAGCTTGGACGAGTAGTGGTGGTAAACTGTCAAATGGTGATGTTTCTCAAACCCTGTCAAACCTGCCTGCCGGTAAATATCGTGTAACAGCAGACATTAATGCGTGTCAGCAAGGTAACGCTTCCCTTCTAGTTTCCGGACTAAAACTTTATTGTAATACCGACTCTGTGGCTTGTGCTACAGGTAATGGCGTATTCTCAGAATACAATGTAGAAACAACTATTCAGGATTTAGGTTCTATCAAACTTGGCCTTAATATTAAAAACACGAATGGCAACTGGATGGCCTTCGACAATGTCAAATTGGCTTATGTCGGTGACACTGCAAAATTTAATTTTGAGATTAACAACATAAGTATAGTACTGGCTCAGAAAGCTCTTCAAGTGATGGTCGATTCTGCTAAGACAGTTTATGGATGGACGAATTATCCTCTGGGAAAAGTTACGCTGAATGACTCTATTACCACAGAATCAGCATATCTAACGAGCAAAAACGTTACCCAATTGGCTACTGCACTAACAAACATGCGTGCAGCCATCAACAACTACTACGCTAATAATAAAATATTATTCGCACTTCAAGATGAGATAAAGAAAGCACAAGCTCTTTATGACGATGCTTCTTATAAAAAAGGAAAAGAGGATTTGAATACTGCAATACAAGCGGGATCTCAATATCTCACGAGTGAAGACGTGATTGCTATCGCACAGGCCGATACTACCCTACAAAAGGCTGAAACACAATTCGGATTGGTCAATGCCGGCTATGCACATCCTATTAATCTTTGTACTAACGGAACAATGAGCAGTATGAATGGATGGACCGTACTCTCTGGCGGTACTGCTAATCCTACCCTCCATCTCAATACTTCAGGTAGTGCCGGTTCCAACATTTCTAAACCTTTCATGGAGTGCTGGGTTTCTTCGTCTACGACAACACCCGGAACCTATGGACAAGCCAACTACGCATATCAGGAACTAAAGAATATGCCTGCAGGTCTTTATGTTCTGAAAGCTGCTGTCAACGCATGCAATCAGGGATACGCAGACCCTAGCGCTGTCACAGGTGTTACTCTATTTATGAATGTGAATGACGAACCTCATAGCGTACAGTGCGCTACAGCTAACGGTGTTTCCCAATACTTCACTATCGAGGTTGAACCTACAAGTGCTTGCAATCTTAAATACGGTCTAAATATCGACGCTGCAACAACAGCCAACTGGATTGCTTGGGATAATGTTTCACTACAGTTCGTAGGTGACGCAGCTACTTACCGAAAAGACTCTATCCAATCGACACTGACATTATACAGCGACTCTCTGACCAAAGAGATTACCGCAGCGAATCTGTTGCTTAAAAGTATTACTAATCCTAACGATGTAGATATCACTTCATACGAAAGTGCTATTGAGGATGCAACGAACGTACTTAATGAGGCTATATCTGCAGACGAATACAATCAAGCAATCACAAATCTGAAGAAGGCTGAAATAGAATTTAAGGCTAGCGGCGTTTATCCTCCAGAAGGACAATACTTTGACATGACCAGCCTTATCAGCGACCCGGCTGTTGACACAGAAGGCATCAGTGCATGGATAAGCGACAATACAGCCCTCACGGCAACGCCTAGACAAGGTACATGGTGGCACGCGATCAACGAAAATGTTCATCAGACTATTCAAGGTTTACCTAACGGTGACTATACCATGACCGTTAAAGCATGGTATCGTCCAGGTCTTCCTACTACAATAACTCAAGAATGGTGTGATACGACAACTAATCGCTGCAGAATTTATGTAAACAACGATTCTATAAAAACGCTCAACATCGGTTATGACCCTGCAATCATACCATTGTTGGATCAGTTGGCTTCTAAATATTCGCTGTCTAAATTCGACCTTTATCATTGCGGTGCTTGTATGGATACACTTTACACCCGTGGCTTCTACAACAACTCCATTTCTTTCAATATCTCAGACGAAAACACTGGTACTGCTAAAATCGGTATCTGCGTTACAGAGCCTGCCACAATAGGAAACTTTGGAGGATGGTGCGATTTCTCTCTGAAGTTCTACGGAAAAAATACCAATGGTATCAATCCTATCGTTACAGAAGGTAAGAAAACATCTGTAAAGAACAATAATGTATACAGTATCACAGGTACACTTGTTCGTAGCAATGCGAAGAATCTTGAAGGCCTGCCAAAGGGAATGTATATTGTGAACGGAAAGAAATTCGTCGTAAAATAAATACAAGATACTAAAAACACTGAATATTATCTATGTACTGTAAGTCCCGTCACATTTACTCGTGACGGGATTTTTTTATGATTCTACCTCTATTTGGAATATTTTAATTAAATTTGCACCAACTAAATACTACTATCCATGAAGAAAGTCTTTTTATCAATTTTGTTATTGATGGTCTGCTGTATTTATATATCAGGTCAACCAAATTACGACATGAAGAAATTACATCATGAGAAACTCGGACGAGGAGTAGTTGCTATTCGTAAAGACTCTGAGAATGTGATTATCTCATGGCGTATCCTCTCCAGTGACAAGACAGGAGAGCCCTTCGATATCTATCGGAATGGAATAAAAATAAACGCTACTCCTTTAATAAACAAAGGGACGTTCTTTATCGACAAATCTCCATTAAAAGGAGAAGCCACCTACGAGATCAGGGGCGGCGGTATCAATGGGTCATACACGTTGAAGGAAGACGCACCGATAGGATACATACCCATAAAAGTCACAAAACCTGCCGCAGGAAATACACCTGACGGTCGATACTATTCCTATACAGCCAACGATGCAAGTATTGGAGATGTGGACGGCGACGGGAATTACGAGATTATTCTAAAGTGGGACCCTACTAATTCCGCAGATAATTCAAGAGCAGGTTTTACCGGCGATGTATATATCGACTGCTACAGACTCACGGGTGAAAGGTTATGGAGAATAGATTTAGGTAAAAACATTCGCGCTGGAGCACACTACACACAATTTCTTGTATATGATTTCGACGGTGACGGAAAAGCGGAAATGATAGTTCGAACCAGTGACGGCACCCGAGACGGACTTGGTAACGTGATTGGAGACAGTACAGTAGACTATCGAGAAAATATTGGAGCTAAACACATTGACCGTAAAGACAACATAACTGGACGTATTCTCAAAGGCAATGAATACCTGACAGTGTTTGATGGCATGACGGGAGCTGCGCTCAAGAGTGTCAACTATATCCCCGAACGTGGTGATCCTAATAATTGGGGAGATGATCATGCCAACAGAAGCGATCGTTTTCTTGCTTGTGTGGCTTACTTGGACGGCATTCACCCCAGTGCCATCATGTGCCGTGGATATTATACCCGTTCTGTGCTCGCGGCATGGGATTGGGACGGGAAAGATCTAAAAAGCCACTGGGTGTTTGATACCAAAAATAAAGAATGGAGCAACTATGCAGGACAAGGCAATCACAACCTACGCGTGGCTGATGTCGATGGCGACGGATGCGACGAGATTCTTTACGGTTCAATGGCTGTAGACAATAATGGGAAAGGTTTATATAACACGAAAATGGGGCATGGCGATGCCATGCATCTTACAGCTTTCGACCCTGACAGCAAATTATTGCAGGTATGGGACTGCCACGAGAACCGACGTGACGGGACAGACTTCAGAGATGCAAAAACCGGGAAAGTAATCTATCAGTTGAAAGCGGACGATGACGTAGGCCGCTGTATGGCTGCCGACATCGATCCTACAAATCCCGGAGTAGAAATGTGGAGTACCCAGAGTAATGGCATACGTGATATAAGAGGAAATTCCGTAATGCCTAGAGGGGAACAAATAGCGCACTATGATGAAAGTACTATCAATCGAGACGACAACACAACGATGCCTATACCCAATCTACATGGAGTGAAAATGCCTACCAATATTGGAATCTGGTGGGATGGAGACCTACTGAGAGAGATGCTCGACAGAGGTATGGTATCAAAATACGACTGGACTTCAGGATTGCTTGATACAATTCAACGTTTCGACGGCTGTCGATTCAACAACGGTACAAAACAGAATCCAAACATCAGCGCAGATATCATCGGCGACTGGCGCGAAGAAGTTCTGACACGCACAAACGACAGCGATGAGCTCCGACTTTACGTAACTACAATACCTACAGACTATCGCATCAACTGCCTTGAGGAGGATATACCATATCGTCTCAGTGTGGCTGATGAAAATATCGGGTATAACCAGCCACCAGAAACGGGCTTTTACTTAGGACCGGATAAAACAATAACGCCATTTCTAAAATAGGCCTATGAACGAAATAAAATTCATAAGCCAAGTAATAACCACTAGAACAACTTCAAAGAGAAATCAACTTCTATTACTCGCCGCTTTACTCTGCGGTATCAATGCAACGAGTAGAGTTCGACATGAAAGTCATTGCAAGCGAAAAACGCAATGGATACCTTGCAGAAAGATGTTTTGATATTTTTCAATGATCATCTATTATAACAAAAATATATTTAGTAATTTTGCACGCACAACCAATAAATAAAAAAATGATTTTACAGAAACTATTAGGGTTCGATCCAAGTACGATGAAATATCGTACAGAAATCATTGGCGGTATAACCACCTTCCTCACGATGAGTTATATCCTTGCTGTCAACCCTACGATATTGTCATCAACGGGAATGGATAAGGGGGCACTATTTACCTCAACCGCATTAGCATCTGCTATTGCCACAATATTACTCGCAATAATGGCGAAACTTCCTTTTGCCCAAGCTCCCAGCATGGGTCTTAATGCTTTTTTTGCTTATACACTGGTATTGTCTATGGGCTATTCATGGCAAACGGCACTAACGGTAATGCTGATTGAGGGCATCATATTTATTTTAATCACGTTCCTTAATATACGAGAGATCATTCTCAACAGCATACCAGAGAACCTCCGGCATGCCATCTCGGCGGGTATCGGTATGTTTATCGCCTTTATCGGCCTTAAGGACGCAGGTATCATTGCAGCAAGCCAAGGAACCTTTGTCACCCTTGGAAAATTCACGCCGATGGCGATACTTGGAATCTTAAGTATTCTTATCAGTGGCGTACTAGTTGCTAAGAAAGTCAAAGCTGCCCTATTCTATAGTATCATCATTTGCACCATCATCGGCATACCATTAGGTGTGACATATATCCCTGACAATTTCTCGGCTATATCTACCCCGCACAGTATTGAACCGATATTTTGCAAGTTTGATTTTAGCAACTTTTTCTCGATAGATATGATTATAGTCATCTTCACTTTGCTTATCATCAACATATTCGATACGATAGGAACATTGGTGGGACTGGCTGCGAAGACTGGAATAGTTAAGAAAGACGGTTCTATTCCACACGTCAAAGAGGCCATGATGTCTGATGCAATTGGTACAACCATTGGTGCCGCACTCGGCTGCTCGACCATTACGACATACGTAGAGAGCGCATCCGGAGTTGCCGAAGGTGCACGTTCGGGACTTGCCTCTCTAACGACAGGCGGTTTATTTCTAATCGCATTATTTCTTTCACCGTTATTTCTTCTCGTTCCCAGTGCAGCAACAACAGGTGCCCTAGTACTTGTTGGAGTCTTCATGATTGACTCCATCCCAAAGATCAACCTTCACAACATGTTTGAAGCACTACCTTCTTTCATCACAATCATCATGATGGTACTCACATATTCCATAGCCGACGGCATCTGCCTAGGTATTCTTTGTTATGTTCTTATGAGAGTACTTTGCGGAAAGTTCAGAGAGGTAAGTTTAACTTTGTATGTGCTTTCGATATTATTTATCATAAAATATGTATATGCAACGATATAAGATGGTCAAAACAATCATATTAGATTTTGATGGCACTATCGGTGATACACGGCAATGTATAGTCAGCACCATACAACTTGCCCTGAACCGTATGAAACTGCCGGAAGCCGAAGAGAAAGAGATCATTAAGTTGATAGGATTACCCCTGATCGAGATGTTCCGTATCCTTACCGATCTCGAAGGGGCTCATCTCGAAGAGATCACAAAGATTTACCGCGACAACTTCAATGATCTTGCATTTGGCAATGTACGTTCGTTTCCACATGTCCAGGACACCATACAAAAGTTATTCGAGAAAGGTTACGTTCTCACTATTGCTACAAGCAGAGGCCGCCTATCCTTGGGGATGCTTATGGAGGCACTCAAGATAGACAAATATATGACCACATTTATATGCGATCAGGATGTAACAGAAAAGAAGCCTGCTCCGGAAATGGCATTAAAAATTCTGGAGCAGACTTCCACACTATCCAACGAAGCAATTGTCGTGGGGGATACTGTTTACGATATAGAGATGGGGCAACGTGCCGGATGCAGAACCTGCGGAGTGACTTACGGAAATAATTCCCGTGAAGAATTGCAGAAGCAGGGTGCCGACCATATCATTGATGATTTCGCGGAACTACTGAATATCATATAAAGCTGTATACCCAGCTGTATACCCATTTAACCATTGGCTGCCAATCAGTCCTCCTCGCCGGCATTCTTCAGTGCTGAGAGAAGATTGTAAGCACCCTTGATCACCACCGTGTGTGTAGGAATATTGCCGACAACTGTTACTTGGGTATAGCCATTATTACTCAGCCCTCTCGTTACCTTTATCATTTTATATTCAGTAAGCTTGGTTCCTTGATCTGTTTTAGTCCCCTGACTGATAAAGATATAGTTTTTCCCGCCATAAGTCACCACCGCATCTTCAGGGAGAGCAGGGCTTTGATGGTTATCAAGCATCACCTCTGCATTGACATACATGCCGGGCAGGACATTTCCGCAACGGCTCACGATACGTGCAAACACCTTGTAAGACTTGTCGTTATCAATGGATTTTGTGGTTTGATATACTACGGCAGAATGAGTCTCATCTTCATCATTGACGTAGAAAGAGAGTTGCTGGCCTTTATGCAATCTGTCGATGTCTTTTTCAAACACGGAGAGACGGATAAAAAGGTTATTGAGATTGACCACATCAAACAAGTCATCAGTGGCCGATACAGTAGAGCCTACACTCACGTTTACATTCTTGACGAAACCTGAGATCGGAGCTTTCACAGCCACAGCCCTTGTGATATTTCCACTTGTGAGGCGGTATGGGTTCATGCCTATCAGAAGTAATTTCTGCTCATATCCGCGCATTTGAATTTTCAACGTTTTATATTCAGAAGTGATGAGTTGCATATTCTTCTTAGATACGGCATCGTTTGAATAAAGTGCACGCTGACGCTGATATTCCAAGTTTACATACTCCATCTTGCTTTTTGCCTCAAGATAATTCTGTTGCAAGTCAATAAATTCATAATTTTCGATATAAGCCAGCACCTGCCCTTGATTCACTTCCGAACCCTGTATGACGTTGATGCTGCGCACCCGACCGCCCATAGGTACGGATATCGAAGCGGTGTTCTGAGGCAACGACGCGATTTCGCCATTCAGCTTGAGTGTATTGCCCACCTGTCGCATCTCTATGCTACCGGTCTGTATAGATGACATTTTAATCTGTTCATCTGTCAATGACACCACGTCAGTTGCGGTTTCAGTCTCTTTGTTTTCTGTCTCCACTTTACTCCGATTACCGCATGAACTCATGATCACCAGTACGGCAGCTATGACAACGGTCAGCTTCATATATATTTTTCTCATCATTTTCCTTTTTAATGTGTTTTACCTTCCACAGACTCCAATGATATGACAGTCTGATTATGATTATTGATTGCTTCAATATAATTTTGTTTGATCTCCAAAGCCTTTGACACGTTGACAATATATTCAGAATAAGCTATTTCCCCATGACGGTAACTATATTCCGACTGAGATATGATCATGTCAGCCTCTGGCACAGCTTGCTTCTCATAATAACGGATGATGCTTTGCTGCTTTGCATATTCATCCACCAACGATAGATAGTCGTTTCTCACCTTCCTGACATAACTATCGGCATCATTTTTGGCCATAACAGCCTTGATCTTAGCCGCTTTCACCTTAGCCTTCAAAGACGAATAAAAGATGGGAATGGATATGCCAAATTGTATGCTGTTAAATCTGTTACCAGAGTCGAAGGTGCGCTGCCTGCCATCCACTTCCTGAGTGCCACGAATAGTCTGACTGCTAATACCGACATTGAAATCGGGTAATCCCCTACTGCTTTCCAGCCGGTGTTCAATTCTGGCATTCTCAACTTGTTGAAGAGCCATACCCAGCATCGGATTATTCGACGTAGCATCATCTGCATGACGAGCCGTATATGGAATTGCGGCAAGCCTATCCGCAGACGGTAGCAGAAGTACCGAAGCATTAAGCAGGGTCTGCATACGCCGTGAGCAGATATCTATATCCGTTTGTATCTGAACCAATCGGTTACTTGTTTCCGATTGTTGCGTCTGTGCTGTCATCAGTTCCAGTTTACGAGCCTCACCCGATTGATACCGTTTCTCTGCGATCGTTACGAAACGGGTGTAAAGAGAATCCTGATATCTCAGCAGACGAAGTTTCTCATTGAGATACACCAGCTGGTTATATGTACGTTTCACGTCTGTCACAACATCTGATATCATCGCCTGTCTGTTCCACTCACTGTTCTTCACTTGAGCCTTAGCCAACCTGCGCTGATTCACATATACCGTTGGAAAAGCAAACGACTGCCTGACACCGAAACTATTGTCATTCACGTAAGAATTGATTTGCCCGTACTCACCCGAGATCTCCGTCTTAGGCAAATCCAAAGATGCTCCGGTTATTGCCTGTTGCATTTCCACTCCATATTCTGCAGACCGCACAGACAGGTTACTATCTGTTGCCATACATATAGCCTCATCCAGACTGATACGTCTCTGGGCATTTGCCTTCTCTGACCCATAGAAAACCAACATGACTGCTATCAATAGCATAAAACCGGATGATGATACCCGTCTAAAGAATTTTCTGAACGAGAATGTGGAGAAGTATATATAGAATATCGGCAGGACAATCAGGGTAAGCAGCGTTGCAGATATCAATCCACCGATGACAACTGTAGCCAAGGGTTTCTGCACCTCCGCACCCGCTGATGTAGATATAGCCATAGGGAAGAAACCCAATGATGCTGCCGTAGCAGTAATCATCACAGGACGCAGACGAGTTCGAATGCCACGTAATACGCGCTGTATGATATTCGCCTCACCCTCACGCTGCAATCGGTTGAACTCGGATATCAGTACAATACCGTTGAGCACAGCAATACCGAAGAGTGCGATAAACCCTACTCCGGCAGAGATGGAGAAGTCCATTCCGCGTATCCACAATGCCAGAATACCACCGATGACCGACATCGGTACGGCCGTATAAATAAGAAGTGCTTCTTTCACAGATTTAAAAGCGAAATAAAGAAGAATGAATATGAGAAGCAATGCGATAGGTACAGCCACCGACAGACGCGACTTAGCCTGCTGGAGATTTTCAAACTGTCCTCCGTAAGATACGTAATAGCCAGTAGGCAATTTCAATTTTGCATCGATACGTTTCTGTACCTCGGCGATAATCGTTTCCACATCACCCCCACGGACATTAAATCCTATCGTTATCCTGCGACGAGTATTCTCTCGTGATATCTGCGCCGGACCATCTTTGACAGATACATCAGCCAACTGCTCCATCGGTATCTGTCCGCCGCCGGGCAATGGCACTGTGAGATATTTGATATCATCAATGCTGTGCCGGTAGTCCTTCCCCATCCTCACCATCAGCGAGAACCGTTTTTCGCCGTCATACACCTGCCCGGCTTTACTTCCTGCAAAGGCAGTAAGCAACACCCGGTTGACATCACTTACGTTAAGCCCATATTGAGCCAGTCGTTCGCGGTTATATTCCACCTGCATCTGAGCCAGTCCTGTAACTTTCTCCACATTGATATCCTCCACTCCGGGAATGTCTGCGATAAGTCCTGTGACCTCGTTACCTTTCTCAGCAAGGGCATTAAGATCATCACCGAATATCTTGATCGCTACATCTTGTTTAGAACCCGACATCAGCTCATTCTCACGCATCTGTATCGGCTGTTGAAATTCGAATTTGACTCCGGCAAGCGGGGTCAACGCTTTCTGCATCTTCTCTACCAGTTGCTCACGCGTGGAGGCCGAGGTCCATTCGCTTTTATCCTTCAGAGTGATGACATAGTCACCGGTCTCAAAAGGCATCGGGTCGGAAGGAATCTCACCTGTACCTATTTTACAAACAACATGTTTCACCTCAGGAAACTGAGATCTCAATATCCCGTTAGCACGCTTTACCTGTTCAATGGTATTCGATAGCGACCCACCTTGAAGCGTTATCACACTTGCAGCCAAGTCACCCTCTTCAAGTTGAGGGACAAACTCGCCACCGAGGGTACTGAATAACGCGACACTACCGACAAACATCATGATAGACACAATCGTAACATACAATTTATGACGAAGGGAGAAATGCACTATCGGTTTGAAAAAGAGATAGATCACCTTCATGATCTTATCAGATATCTTCAACTGATGCGTGTTTCCTCTGAGAAGGAGCGTTGATACCACGGGTACATAAGTGAGCGACAAAATAGCTGCCCCTATGAGTGCGAACGCAACCACCTGAGCCATGGGACGAAACATCTTTCCCTCTATGCCCACAAGCGACATGATCGGTATGTATACAATAAAAATGATGATCTGTCCAAAAGTGGCTGAACTCATCATCCTTTTGGCCGACTGAAAGACGGTCTCGTCCATCTCACGCATAGATATAGATCCTTCCGACTTATTCTTCTTACGGATTCCGGCAATATGCAAGACCACGCTCTCTACGATGATCACAGCGCCGTCGACAATCAATCCAAAGTCGATAGCACCAAGACTCATCAGATTTCCCGTCACGCCAAACAGGTTCATCATCGAAACGGCAAAGAGCATCGCGAGCGGAATGACCGAAGCGACAATAAATCCTGCTCTGATATCACCCAGAAAGAGTACCAGAATAAAGATCACAATCAGCGCGCCCTCGATCAGGTTACGTGCCACCGTACTAATCGTTCTCTGCACCAGGTCGGCACGGTTGAGGTATGGTTCTATCGTGACACCGGCAGGTAGTGTCTTCTGTATGGTACTTATCTTCTCCTCGATATTCTTGATCACCTCTTTGGCATTTGCATCCTTGAGCATCATGATCACACCGCCCACGCCCTCTTCTTCGTCAGAAACGAATGCACCATAGCGTATCGCGCTACCGTAACCCACATCGGCCACATCTCTAATCAGTATAGGCATGCCCGACACATTGTTCTTAACCACGATATTCTCTATGTCGCTAAGGTTCTTGACCAGCCCTATACCACGAATGAAGTAAGCCGACTGACTTTTTTCTATATAGGCACTACCCGTATTCTCGTTATTATTTTCGAGTCCCACGAAGATATCGTTGAGAGATAAACCGGCACTTTTCATCCGGTCGGGATTGACAGCAATCTCATATTGCTTTACAAAACCACCGAAACTGTTAACGTCGGCCACACCTGGAGTTCCGAGTATCAGACGTCGGATAGTCCAGTCCTGAAGTGTACGCAGTTCCATCGGCGTATATCTCTTCTCATATCCCTTATCTACATTCAGGCGATACTGATAAATCTCGCCAAGACCTGTAGTAATCGGCGCCAGAGATATGTCGGCTATTCCCTGAGGGATAGCCTCTTCGGCATCTTTCAGACGTTCACTAATCTGCTGGCGTGCCCAATAGATATCCACATCATCGCGAAATACGACAGTGATAACCGATAGTCCCAGTCGGGATATCGATCTGAGTTCTATGGTGTGTGGGATATTGGCAACGGCCGACTCGATGGGTGCCGTGAGAGAACTCTCTACCTCTTGCACGGCCAATGACGGTGCATAAGCAATCACCTGCACCTGATTGTTGGTGATGTCGGGTGTAACGTCTATCGGCAACTGGGTAAGTGAGTATGTGCCCCATCCGATAAGTACGATAACAAACAGACCGACAATAAATTTATTTTTAATTGAAAAACGTATGATACGCTCTATCATAATAATAAATGATTTATAATGATGATTATTGAGTGCAAAGTTACCACGAAAATCATGCAACACTGTTGCAATGTCATCCCGATGGTCTCTAAACACCATGTTGCCTCATACGTAAAGTATGCGGCAGACGAAAGATAAAATAAAATATTGATGATCAGATTGTTCTGGGCGGTTGCAGAACCAATTTGGTTACTTCATGGCTTATACCAAACAGGTATAAGGTATTATTCTCGGCAGGGAGAGGCCTGTCAACAAAATCGAAATGCACCTCCTTGATCTGTGCTACGGCAGCCATGCAACAGTTGCATACACACAGTGGTGAACATTTATCCATACAGCTATCATGACCTTCATCGTTGTGGGCTTGCATCAGCGCACATTCAGTTTTGCCCTGAGATCCACAATAGTGGATGTCTGCGCACGGCATCACCGCAAGCAGAAGAATATAAATGCACAATATGTAGACTGTTGTCTTGATAATTATATATATATTACGATACAAAAATAATCATATAGAATTATATCACAAAATTGCCAATAGTTCTATATGATTATTTAACTCTTTCATGACGATTCAACCAGATAGCAAAGCTTTTAATCCTTTTGATCAATATCCTCACTGTTGTTCTGTTTGAACTGTTTCACAATCGCCTTTGCTTTGTCGGCCTGATTATTCGGAACCAATACAGACATCTGCCCATTAGGTAAATAGGTACTATGGCTATTAATTGTATTATTCTCTATGGCTATGATACCATTATCTTCCAATATGCTTTTCAGCAATGAAGCTTTCCACATCGTTCCGTAAAAAACTTCTACAATCTCATTTTCTTGTTTCATCTGATGTTAATGTTATGATAGTTACTTCTCTTCTTATTAAAAAAGAATTGATGCTACAAAGATAACTATTTACATCAATAAACAAGTAAGAAACGACACTAAAAAAATATATTTATTTCTTGACGCATATTTCACCAATAATATCAGCACAGGCACCTCTATCAATGGGCCGATATAACATAAGAGGAAGTGGTAAATAGTACAAGGTCTGTCAGAAATTAACTACCTGCGTAATTTCAACGAGGCTCTTTCCGCATAATCGATGCAGGGGTTCTGAGTAGTTACCTGCGTCTTTTTTTAATTCAGGAACTCATCATTGTCAGCCAGTGCTGTGAGTGTATTTAGATCTTCGTCTGAGAGCATTTCTATCCAATCGTCATTAATATTTCTATGATAATCGGTCACGGAAGTGTCGGCGGATGCTTTTTTAGCTTTCTCAGAGCTATTGTATGAAATCCGGGTGGGTGTTTCCTTTTCTGGTTGAATATGTGTTATTTCTTTTGCAACCTTTTTTGTACCTTCCGAATCCGCAGTAAAAGATTTTGTTGCCAATTGCTTGGAATCCGGCATGTCTCCGTATTTTCGTGGTATAAAAATCAATCCGGCAATTAAGGCTGCAGCAGTCATTACCGTTATGACCGCAATCCTCAGTCTGCGTCTTTTGGCGCGGTCTTCTTGAACTTTTTTTAAGATCTTGTCTTGTGTGTCGTTGAAGAATCCTTCCGGCGTAAGATAGGGCGTAGTCTTACCGATTTTATCGAAGTCGAAATCATTATTCATACTCTTATTCATTTGTCATATAGTTCTTTATCTTTTCTTTCGCATAGTGGTAATCCACTTTCAGAGTTTCGGCTTTTGTACCGGTTATCTTGCTTATCTCCGAGTATTCCAGCGCCTCATAATAACGGAGGTTGAATACCAACCGTTGTTTTTCCGGCAGTCTGAGGATTGCTTTCTGAAATTTTACAGCCATCTCATTGCTATAGTCGATATATTCTGATGCTTTTATACTGTTTAAGGCTTCTTCGTTGATTTCTTCAGAAGATATCGTATTCTCTTTTCTCCTGTTCATGAATCTGATACATTCGTTGGTGGCAATCTTGTATATCCATGTTGTCAGCGAACTCTCATTGCGGAACTGATTCAGACTGCGAAAGACACGTATAAATGTCTCCTGCATCACATCTTTAGCATCGTCATGACTCACAATCATTCTTCTAATGAAGAAATATATGGGTTCCTGATATGCTGATAACAGCATTCTGAATCCACGCTCCTTATCGGAGATGCATGCTTGATATATCTCTTCTTCTTTTGTCATTTTCTGCTTAAACTACATCTGTTAGAACAGAAAATATTCCGAAGGTTAAATGTCCTTCTTCCATTTTATTGTACGTTAACATTCTGAAATGTACAGTGATAAAAACCTAACCCTACACAAGAGTTAGAGTCTACGGACATTTTTACTATTCTGAGACAGTAAATCAGGAATAGGAAGAGATTACAGTACTTAACTTGTAGCTGTTCGTTGGTCAGAAAATGTATTGCGTCCCTATGGTGAAACCGAAGTAGCCTTGTTCCAGACGGGAAGTACTAGATGTCTTCCAGAGGCTTATGCTGGCATCATAAGGAAAGATCTTATCATTGTCCCTATTGTCACTTTGCAGAAAGTTGAAAGTTGGACCTCCAAAAATCTCAAGATGTGAAGCGCACTTGAATGCAGGCAGAACAGCCAGACTATACTGTGTCGTTTCATTTTTCTTAAATAGTCCGTATGCCTTTGCCGTCATTTCAGTATTGACTCTGAATGATGGCGAATAATTGATATGTGCTCCGATGCCGGCTTCAATAAGAGCCGATTGTTTTGAAATAGAACGGTAGTTGTATCCCAAACCAACGATGCCGTACATCACCTTTCCACCAGACCTGAAGGATAACACTGTGGAGCCTATTTCATTGTAGCTGATACCTATACCTTTCTCGCCATCCTTGATCAGATTGACCAGTCCGATGGGATAGTCACTGTGGTCTGCTATATTCAGAATTCCGGCGATTTGGAACCCGTTTACGTTCTTGGCTTTATTAAAGATGCCTGCAATCTGAAAACCATTGATATTCTCTGCCATGTTACCAATGCCGGAAATCTGAAAACCATTGAGGTTTTTTGCCACATTACCGATACCGGTAATCTGGAAACCATTTGCGTTCTTGGCTATATTGCTAATACCGGAAATCTGAAAACCATTAAAATTGGAGGCTACGTTTAATACCCCACCAATTTGCATTCCATTATAATTCTTTGAGGTATTGAGTATTCCTGCCAGCTGTATACCATTCCCATTGTTCCCAATAATGTTAGATATGCCCGCTATTTGGAAACCGGAAGCATTATTCATGATAATATTGGCAATACCGCCAAGGGTAAACTTGCTTTCATTCTGAGAAATTCCAAGAAGTAAATTTATAGAAACCTTGTTTGAGTAGTTGGGAGCCTCAGCACCTTGGGTTCCAAGAGGAGGAACAATGGTGAATTGGAATGCAGAATTTTTCATTTCCTGTGCCTGTAATAAACTTACACAGTTTACTGCACATAATAAGATAATCAAGATAATTCCCTTTTTCATGGAGTCGTTTTTTAGTTGTTCTAAGTACAAAGGTAAATAAAAATAACCAAATGCCATAATATCTTCGTAAAATTATCAATATATTTGATCTTCAATCTCACCTTAATCTCACCCAGCTGCATATTTGAATAACAGAAGGTTCGATTACTCTTTATCTTTTATGTGGATTCACATTTAATTTATAGGCAAGATGAAACATGACATAATTAGGAAGACAACGTTGCCAAGTTTCCGTTCTCCCTTGTCCATTGACTACTGAAACAGTTTGTGATAACTGATGTAACAAGTCAAATGCTTCCATGCGAGAAGTAATCCGTCCCTTGAGGAAGGAGCGAGAGACGGAAATATTCCAGATGAGATTATTTGTATTCATTGCCGTATTGTTATACCCTCGATAGCTGTACATTTTAATGTCCGATGCAATTTCTAATTTTAACGGAAATAGATATTGCCCGTTTATTCCGTATGAATAGTTTAAAGCATGAATACTTGAAGAGGTTTGCAGTGAGACATCCCATTTTATATCTGATGTTATATTCAGACGCAATTTGTTTTTCTCATATTTAAGATCTATCATTTCGCTTGTTAAGTAATTCCTTACGTTGTTTCTTTCAGGTTTGTTTGACGTTGTACTGACCAGATCAACATTGTGATTGTATATGAAAATTGAACGCGATGAGAATTTCCATAATTGGCTTTTGTCTAAGTATGTGTGATATTCAATATTGCTCTTTGTTGTCCAGTTTCCATTGATGTTTTCCGGACGATAGGTGTATACACCACTTGACGTGTTATACATAATCGCATTACCAATAAGATTTTGCATCACATCTATGCTTTCCGTAATGTTCAATCCTCGGCCTAATGGCCATTCGTAGTAAAAATTTGCATCTAAATGATGAGTACCTGAGTTCTTTAATTTAGGATTACCTAATCTGATAGCAAGAGAATTAGAGTTGTCATAGATGTTAACCATCAGATTCATATCCGGCGTCTGCATCACATAATTATAATGTAGATCATAGTGTGTATTGCCATTCCTCGTTAACTCAGCCTTGAATGAAGGCATGAAAAGTATAGATGAATGACGGGCAATCGTATCAATAGCTGTACGGATGTAATGGTTGCGTTCCTCCTTGAGGTGAAAAGGAATACCTAAGCTAAGCAATGTAAAATCTCCTTTCTTCGTATTAACTTTCTCATAATCGAATGTAACGGTTACAGAATTGTCTTGACTTGAATAGTTTCGATGATACGAGTTTCCTTTATCGAGAGCCAATAGAAGGGAATCGGTCGTTGATGGTAGTATGCCGACACTGTTACTGTAGCCTGTCAGCCTGTCGAGCCTGTAACGTGAACTTTCATCATGACTAGAAGATTCTCCGTAAGTATAATTTATATTCATTCTCAATCCTGACAGGAAACGGATAATGTAACAAAAAGAAGTATTAAAATCGTAACTTCTATTCTTCGCATGGCCATATTTATTCTGTAGGTCCGATTTCGAAGTCTTGAGATAATCAAGAGAATATAAATTGAAATCATGTTGGTCCGACTGTTTATAAATAAAGTTGGCATCCACGCCGAAGTAATCTCCCCACGGTAAAGAATTGAAACTACTAACAGAATGACTGGTTGAGAAAGAGTCACCATATCCCATACCATGATCTAAAGTACGATTAATGGGATTGTAGGATTGAAAGGAATGATGAAATACAGAGTCAAGCACTGTCGATACGTTACCTATAAAAAAAGGATTTTCTGTAAATGTGGCAGAACGGGTTAATGATGTTTGACTCTGATGATTATGAATAAGGTCATTTTTTATTTCGATGTCGAGAGGTAGATGGAGATTTAACTTGTTTGCAAGATTAAACGCTCTTGATTGATTACGGCTAGATGCTGTTGAGTAGTTATAAGAGTTCTCTTCATTTAAGAAGTTTTCTGTTACTTCCCTACTGTCTTCTTCCACATCTCTCCAAGAAATAGTTCCATTCAAATTATCTTTGAATGTTCCTTTTCTGTTATCAATTAGTAAATCTGCTCCTATCGTTTTCAAAGCAGTCAGACCATTAGAATTATTAGAAGGATTCCAGTTTCCATTATTACCGGGGTTACGACTTTCGTTTACATTATTCAAATTTGAGAAAAGTGTAAAACGGGAATTGTCGGTAAAACGAAGCCCGAAGATTCTCCCCAGATATCTATCATGAGTTCCTTTTGCAACATCCACATTACTAATAAATCCTTGATTGTATTCAGGTTTTAATTTCACATTCATGACATAGTCTTTATGACCGATATCCTGCCCAAGTCTTCTGCTTATTTCATTTTCACGGTAATATACTTCGACATTTTTAACCATGTAATGTGGAAGGTTTTCCAGCATGGTATTAGGATTCTTTTGAAAGAACTCCTTATCATTAAGAGTCAGTTCATCTATTTTCTTTCCATTTACAAAGATTTCACCGTTATCCTTTAGTTCTACCCCGGGTAATTGTCTGATAAGACCATCAAGCATAGAACCCTCCGGAACATTGAATGCATCGGCGTTGTAAATAAGTGTGTCACCATGCATCACCATCTTGATCTTTGTTGAATTAACGACAATCCCCTTTAATTCATGATTTCGCTCACTCATCGAAAGTTTTTTCATCAGAATATCATCAAATATGTATTCTTGTAAGCGTCCTTTCGGATTGATATTCCACCGGATAGTAATTGCTTTATAATCCGGATGAGTCACATTGACTATAAGACTATCCTTTTGCCTTGGATATTGTAACATGATAAATCTAGGTGACTTATTACCGTAACCTGCTGATACGACACCGGAATCGACAACAGTACTGTCAAATCTCATGATTACATATTTGGCTCCGGATACGCCATATTTGGTGAATGAATCTTTCACCTCAGCCATGAGCGTTATTTCGTATTTTGTATGTTGGGCATCCAATCTTGCAAAATAAAAAATCAATAAAAAGAAGAATACGAATAAGTTGTATGGCTTCATTTCTTTTTAGGATTTTTGTTGAACTTATACGTCATGTGTAACATTACGTATCTGGGAATGCTGTTCGTCCAAGTCTCTGTTCGGCCTTGAGAATCGACCGAGTAACGACGGTTGCTGAGCTGGCTAAGCATGTCGAATCCATCAAGTATAAACAATAAACTGCCCTTCAGGGTAGATGTCGAAAGACGGGCATTCCAGATCAGGTCATTCGTATTCATGGCTCTATCCGTATAGCCTCTGTGGCAGTACATGGTTAAATCCGTGGACAGTTGGATATGCCAGGGCAGATCCATCATACTGTTTACGCCATAATTGAAATCAGTGGCATTGATGGTATGAAAGTCTGCCCGGCCACTCGTGATATGACTGGTATTGGATTTAAAATTGACACCCAGTTTGACTTTGGCCGACAGGTTGTAATCCAGTTGCAGTTTGTTCCCATAAGTTGCCGTATTCACTTTCGATTCCTCCATATTTACTAAGTCAACACTATGTCTGTAGTTGCCGGTAAATGAATATCTCATGGTAAGGTTTCCATTTTTGTCCAGATCCCGATTATAGCTTATCGGCACATTCAGATTCCAATTACCATCAACGTTCTGAGGCTTATAAGTTGTTATACCGGAATTTCGATCGAAGACAAATCCGTTGGCAATGGCATTGTCTGTAGAACTAAAGTTGGTAATAATGCTGAACATCTGGTGGTGCTTGTTGTTAGTCAACTGCCAAAGAGTCATAAGGCTTCCTGTATGAACGTTTTTCAAATTGGGGTTTCCTGTTTTTACCTGAAGAGGATTGCTGTCATCAGTATAACTGATCATATCAACGAGCGAAGGTGACTGGGATGTCACACTTCCTTTAATGTTAATATAATTCATGAATCTTTTTGGAGATCCCATAAAGATGACAAGTGCAAAATTCGGTTCAAATAATAGATTGCTAGAATGAATAGAATAGTCTGTCTTTCTATAATAATTTAAACGCTGATTGGTAATTCGCAAGGGTAAATCTGTTGAAAAAAAAACAGTCATGTTTTTCATCATTTTGTCATACGTCAAATTTATTCCCAATTGATGGTTACGGTCAAGTTGGTTATAATGATAGCTATTGCCTTCATTCAATAATCCGGTAAGAGCATTTATTTTTGAAGGGAGCATTTCTGTTGTGGTTGAGTCTATATCTGCGGTATAGAAGGGATTGTCATCAAAATGGTATTTCTGTTGATATTTATAAGAGGGGCTAATGTGGTTGTTTTCGTCTTTGCCCAGGTAGTAAACATATTCTGCTCCTATGTTATACTGGTACCCGCTTGTAGGATTATCCCTTCTTTGATATTGGTGCATTCCTTCACCTGCCATTTGCAGGAAATCAAGCATATATAGAGAACGGCTTTGGTTTCTGGCATGGTCATAGTTGATACCGCTTTCAAAGGAAAAATAGTCCGCCCCATTTCTGATCTTAGTAGAAACATTTGCTGACGTGTTGAACGCTTCGTTTGTATTGACATTTACTGTGCGTAAGCGGTTCAGTGTAATGCCTGCAAGAGATGTGGACATATTGCCTGAATATACGCTGTCGAGAACATCGAATGACAACTTGGGATTATCACTGAATAATGCAGAGGTACGCATGCTGTTTCCATCGTATTTGTGGTAATTAATATTCAAGCTGGTGTTAAGAAGCATCTTTTTATAACTCAGTCTGAATCCGTTTTGTGAATTGATGTCTGTCTGCTTTGAACTCATACTGTTGACGGCACGTGTATAGTTGCTTCCTTGGTTCAGATAGGTCTGTTGTGATGTCTGAGTAAAGTTGTTCCCGTTTACATGGCTAATGGTGTTGTTAGTCTCAAAATGAAATTTGTCTTTCCTTTCATCAAAGCTATAAGATAGGCCTGCTGTTTTGGAGCGTTGCAGTCCTTCAGGCATGTCGGCAGGATCCCAGTCGCCATTACGCCCCGGACGTCGGTTGTCGTTGGTGTTATTGATGTTGCTGAAAACAGCCAAACGTGAGAGATCCGTAAAGCGCAATCCGAACAGTCGTGCCAGGTATCGCTCTTTTGTCCCGCCTCCCATTTCTCCATTTAATATCCATCCCATGCTATATTCACGCTTGAGATTAACGTCCAGCACAAGCTTTTTGTCGTCCTTCATATCGCGTTGCATCAGTTTGCTCAGATCTCCACTCTTTTTATACACCTTCACTTTGCTTACTGTATAAGCCGGTAAATTCTCAAGTGCAACCTTCGGGTTACCACTAAAGAATTTGCGTCCATTGAGCAACAATTCATTAACATATTCACCATTCGAAAATATATCCCCATTCTCTTTGATTTCGATACCTGACATTTGGCTCACAAGGGCATCAAGCATTGAACCTTCTGCTAAACGGAAAGCATCTGCATTATAGATAATCGTGTCTCCACGTGTGACCATCTTGATCTTTGTTCCTTTTACAATCACCTCCTTCAGCATTCTGCTATCACGTTGCATCTCTATAGTTCCCACATTAAGACTGAAGATACGTTTGTTTTTAAGTTCGGCGTTGCAGCATGTGGTTTTATATCCCAATAGTCTGCTGCGTATAATTATTTTTGTGACTTTCCCCTTTGAGGGTGACAGATCGTCAGGTACATTGAAGTTAAAGCAACCTGAATTTTTGTCATTATCTTCATTTACATTGGTGATAGTAGATTCAATCACGGTACTGTCTTCTTTCAGCATCTCAACGGTGGCACTTTCAAGTGCTTTGCCTGTTACGGAATCAATCAAGCGTCCGCAAACCATATACTTTGATGCCTGTAAAGGCAAAAGCAGCATACATATAACTATTAATAGAAATATTCGTTTCATTAGTATTTATTTTTATATCTCATAGTTAAGTTATGAAAACAACTTGGCTATTACAGTTCTTCCACAAAGACAATGTTAAGGTAATCGTATATATTATTTAAAAGCGTACTGACCAACCTCTTAAGGTATCGTATTTAATTTGGGGACAAAGTTAATATTTTTTTAGGAACTATCCCATTTATGATAAGAAAAAGTAAAAAATAATCCTGTAAATATGTCAACAATAATGGCGTAATTTATTTGGTATGGTGTAGGTCGAATCGAAAGAAGACAAAAAAGACGGCAATGAAATAAACCATTGCCGTCTTTTTGATGTTATCTGTTGGTCGTTCTTATCAGTATCGAACTGCTCTGCTAGCACAAACACTTTTCTTTACCGGTATTGCGTTGTGTTGTCTCCAACCTCTCCTGTCATGTTTAACCTTGTAGACTTTTACAACATGTTTTTTGTTAACTACCGTTCTGCATACTACGCTGTGGCGTGGACCATGATTGGATTCCATGTGATAAGCTCTTGCCTGCATGCCTACTGCTGAGAACAGTATGGTCATTATTAAAATAATCTTTTTCATTGCCGTAAACTTTTAATTGTTAAACTTATGTTTCCTGTTTTTTCTGTTGGCAAAGATAAGCGGTTTTGATGAGCAGTGAAAAGGATTTTCTCTAAATCGTGGTAGGTGTTTTCCTATTTTGCAGTAGGGATTTAACTATCCAATTCTTCAATAGATCAGTTTCTGATATGGATAATTCTCGACAGACAACAATCGATATGAATAATACCAAAAATAACGAGCAGACCAAGGCGGTTGCTCGTTATTTCATAGAAAATAAACTATTGACAAATCCTCAGAGAGATATAAATATTGTAAGGATGAACGACGGACTTTCAAAGAAAATTTGTATTCAATGATATTCGTTTGAGAACGATCATATAACGAATCACCATTTTGTGGAAACAACACTCTTGGCCGGCACAATAAGTTTTATGATGTTTTTACCATCTCCTACTGATATATTCTGCTGCATCTCAGACGTGTTGCATAATACGATGGCATAAGTGTCGTCAGTGTTTTTGAAGGCGGAATAGATAAGCCCATTTGTTGACAGACTCTTTTCATTGGTTCCTATGCGGACAGCTCCCGGCTTTATTACTGAAGATAGATGGGCTATGACATAATAATGCGAATTAAGATTGATGGTCTTATAGTCATTCTTATTGATATCCACAGCACCATAACAGGTTTGGCAACCTCCGTCAAGATTGGGGCCCATGTTTGTATCGAGCATCAGGTTCCATACGATGACGGCAGTACAATATCTGTTAACCGTCCCTAGGGCGATATGCTGCATGTCATCCAGAAGGCGTGTCCTCAGGCTTCTGCCATCATTCCATGTCCCTATGGATGCCTCAGAAAAGATCAGTCCCTTGTCCGGACGTTCGCTATGCATGATGTCCAGAGAACTTTCATCACCAAGATAGTTATGAAAGGCAGCACCTACTACATATTCTGAGCCTTCATAACCGTCAATCGTCTTATATACATTGAGAGGATAGGAATAAGCATCATAATTATGGTCGTATGCGTAAATCTTAGTTTTAACACTATTCTTTTTAAATGTAGGAGTTAGTACTTTTAGAAAGTCAGCCTCCTCTGGCCATGGCATATAGAGTGATGCGCAGTTTCCTTTATTGAGCGGCTCATTTTGAGGAGTGATGGCATAGATAGGAACTCCTGCACTCTGATAGGCATTAATCCATTTTACAAAGTAGTCTGAATAAGCCTGATAGTAATCGGGATTAAGATGTCCGTCAGTCCAACTGTTATGAGGTGTCTTGTTATTAAGATCTTCCACTTTCATCCATCGTGGACAGGTCCATGGTGAACCTATAACTTTCACATTCGGATTGATAGCCAGAATCTCTTTCATGACAGGTATCACATAATTTATGTCGTCAGATTGCAGACCGAAATTTTCAATCCCGGGATTATCACAACAGGTGTATTCTGTGCTTGAGAAATCAGAACAGCCAATAGATAACCTGACATAGCTGAATCCATATCCATCTGTATCAGAGAACGTCCTGCGTAAGAAAGCAGTTCTGTCGGTCTGCGACATCTTTAGGAGATTGTATGCTGTGCTATAGGTAATGGCTGCTCCAAAGCCGTCCATGGTCTGATAGGTCTGTGTGGGGACGAGTTCTATGTCTGCACTTGGGCTGCTACTTTCTGATACGATGTCAGCACTTATTTTCGTTAGTGAATACAAGCCTGTTGCTGATGTGACATACGCAGGACTTTGACCAGTTACAGTGCCGTTGGTTGGATTATTGCCTTCATCGTTATTGATTGAATTGCTGCTGCCGCAAGAGAGCAGTGGTATGAATCCAATCGCGCTCATAAATAAGAATCTTTTTGTCTTTTTGTTCATAGCTGTTTACATTATATGGTTATGTTTAAAGTGCAAAATTAGATATAAAATCTGTTGTTATATTCCTGACAAAGGTCATCATGTGGGTCATTCTTATGTATTCAAGATGTAACACGTTGGATTTAAGTAATATACAAAAAATAAACACAATAAGAAAGTGGATTTTTAAGATCTTTGATATAGGTTTAATAGAATTTTATTGAATTAAAATGTGATAAGATAAATTTTTTGTTATGAAAAAAATATTATCTTTGCAAAATAACCATTCAGAAATAATCATCATGAAAAAGGCGTTATTGCTTTTCTTTTTTGTTTTTATAGTATTAGATTGCCATGCCCAGAATCTGGACTCAATGTATCAATGTCTTGATAGGGCAATTGCTAATTCGAGTATGTATATGGCAAGGAAAAACAAAAAAATAGAAAAACTAAAGAATGAATATCTGTCAACTAAAGACAGTATCGAAAAATACAATGCAGGTATCAGGTTATATGATGAATATCATGCCCTGATGAATGATTCTGCCATATCATATCTGAATAGATGTATTCAGATAGCAGACCATCTTCACAGGGAAGATCTTAAGCTTAAGGCTTATGTCATGATTGCACATCAATTTGCTGTCTCGGGCTTTTATTCTGAGGCACAGTTCTATTATCATCTGATGAACAAAAATCAGATAAAAGGCGGCCTTCTTGTTGACTATTATTTTGGTCTTTGTCAGCTATATGGCGATATGGCTTTTTATACCAAAGATGATAAGATGAAACAGATTTATTTTAAAGAATCTGATGAATACCGGATACAATTATATAAGGTGTTAGACCCTCATACGACTCTTTATCTATATCAAAAATCAGTGCAACTATGTAATGAGAAGAGGTATAAAGAATCTCTGTCTTATAATGAAATGTGGATGAAGAAAGTAAAACCAGGTACGCATGAGTATGCAATCGTGGCATTCTTCCGTTCGGAGATATATAAGAATATGAAAAATGTAAGCGTGCAAAAATATTGGCTTTGTGAATCGGCCTTATGTGACATCAAGTGCTCTGTGATGGATCAGTCTTCGTTGTGGAGTCTGGCTGATCTGGTAAATAGGGATGGAGATGTGGAACGCTCGTACAGATATATAGAATATTCGTGGTCATGTATCTCTACATTCAGCACCCACATGCGCGGTTGGCTTGTCTCTCCAATTATTACGATGATCAACAATAAATATAAAGAGAAACTAACAACAGCCAACAGGTCTTTATCGTGGATGATCGGAGTGGTAAGTATACTTTCGCTTATTCTGCTTATTCTGCTGGTGAGTGTTTTTCGTAAAGAGACGCAATTAAAGACTGCCCGTAATGAATTAAGCGATATTAATAAGCAGTTGGAATCACTGAATAATCAATTAAAAGAGGCAAATAGTGAATTGTCTGTAGTGAACAGACGGCTTAATGAGTCAAATATCGTTAAGGATGAATATATAGGTAAATTCTTGAGTCTCTGTTCCGAATACATTGATAAGTTGGATAATTACCGTATTAAGGTCAAACGTATGGTAAAATGTAATCAGTTTAAGGAAATCTTATCGATGGTCAGTTCGCAATCCTTAAAAGAAGATGAAATAAAAGAGTTGTTTGATAATTTTGATTCTGTCTTTTTGCATTTATTCCCTAACTTTGTCAGTGATTTCAATTCTCTTTTAAAAGAGGATTGTAGAATAAAGCTTACTGAGAGAAATAGATTGACAACAGACTTGAGAATCTTTGCTCTTATCCGTTTAGGTATCGATGAAAGTTCGCGTATCGCTGATTTTCTACGTTACTCACCTAATTCGATCTATAACTACCGTGCCAGAATAAAGAAGAATGCATTATGCAACCGAGACGATTTTGAGAAACGAATAAAAGAGATTGGAATGGAAATACGAAACACATAATGTTTCCATGATTATAATTGTCTCATAAAATTGATGTATTTTTCTTGTATTATTACACAATTCTTAATATGGATAATATATAGCATCCACTTATTTTTTTATAGGTATATAAATGTAAATAACTGAATGTAAGTGAATTGCTTATTTGTCACAATCATATAAATCCACTTTCGGCTTTTATGAAAGTAAAACGTTTGTTGATTTACTTTATCTTTGCAGTCGTGGACATCTAATGGTTAGTGATAGTCATGATGTTTTAATATGAATTTAATGTTAATCAAAAAATTTAAGTATGAAACAAATTAGATTTTTAATTTTGTTTATGGTTACTCTGATTTCTACGATGACTTATGCTCAAAAGGAAAATTGTAGAGGAATCGTCGTTGATGATCAGAATGAACCTGTTATTGGTGCTTCTGTAGTTCAGAAAGGAACATCCCATGGTTCTATTACTGATATCGATGGAAAATTTACAATATCAGTAACATCTGGTAGCACGCTAGTGATTTCCTATATCGGGTATGCGACGCAGACTGTAAAGGCAGTTAGCAATATGCACATCGTACTGAAGGAAAGCCATCAAACATTAAACGAACTCGTAGTAATAGGTTATGGAGTTCAGAAAAAGAGTGTCGTTACGGCTGCAATAGCAAAGGTCAGTGCTGAGGATCTGGAAGGTAAAAGCCCTGTACGTATAGATAATGCATTAAAAGGCCTTGCTGCAGGTGTTAATGTCACATCTTCTTCAGGCCAGCCTGGCGCAGCTCCTAAGGTACGAATTCGTGGTACAGGTACTATCAATAATAGCGATCCGCTTTATATTGTTGATGGTATGCCTATTGAGGGAGGCCTTGATTATCTTAATCCGAGTGATATCGAGAGTATTGAGGTTCTGAAAGATGCTGCATCGGGTGCTATTTATGGTGCACGTGCAGCTAATGGTGTGGTTTTGGTAACAACAAAGAAAGGAAAAATAGGTAAGACCGCCATCAACTACAATTTTTCTTTTGGCTGGCAAAGTGCGTCACGTAAAAGAGATGTTACAAGTGCCACAGATTATGCAATCTTGCAAAACGAGAAATATGTAAATGGTGGTCAAGCTCCTCTTTACGCCGATCCTTATAATCTGATAGATGCTAATGGTAACAAGATTACAGGTTTTGGTACAGACTGGCAGAGTTTGGTATTCAATGACAATGCACCGGTAACGAATCATGATGTATCAATCAATGGTGCTTCGGACAAGTTGAATTATTACTTGTCAATGGGTTATTATAAACAAGATGGTATTGTGGGAGGTAATTATGGTCAGTCTAACTATGAAAGACTGTCTTTGCGCTCAAATAATATCTATAATGTTCTTGATGTATCAAAAGACCGTAGCTGGTTAAATAAAGTAGATGTTACTGTTGACTTGGCTTATTCTCGTATCAAGAATACAGGAATATCAACAAACTCAGAGTTTGGTTCTGTACTTGGAAGTGCTCTTTATTTGTCTCCGTTACTTCCTGCAACACTTACCGGTTCGGCTGCTGATGCGATGAGAGCCAACTATAGTAATTACACGTTGCCTTCTGATGCAAATGGGAATCCTTATACGATACCTAATTACGTTGGTACATATCAGGAGATGAGCAATCCTCTTGCTATGCTTTCAATCCCAGCAACAAAAAACTGGTCACATAAGTTTGTACCTAAATTCAAGTTTGATGTACAGCTTTGGGATAATCTGAAATATCATTTCACATATAGTGCAGATCTGTCATTCTATGGTAATGAGAGTGCAGTGACATCACAATATTACCTGAATGGAAATAATAAGCAGGAACATACAAGTGCTAGTGAATATAAGGGTAATACAACCGTATGGCAGACAGAAAACACGCTTACTTATGACAAGACTATCGGTCATCATTCTTTCGGAATCGTTCTTGGTCAGTCGGCCTTTAAGAGTTCAGGTGATGATTTAGGAGGAAGCAGATGGAACCTTGTAAATACCGATAAGCCTTCAATCAATTACTCCACAGGCGATATTCAGTATGTAACAGATGCGAATGGTAAGATTACAAGTGCAATCATTCAAAAAAATGTTTATGGAGGTCCTTATGTAAATCATACCATGTCTTCTTTATTCGGCCGTATAAGTTATAATTATGCAGAGCGTTATATGCTTCAGGCAACTGTTCGCCGTGACGGCTCAAGCCGTTTTGGTTCTAATCATAAATATGGTACATTCCCATCTGCATCTGTCGGTTGGAATGTTATGAATGAGAGCTTCATGAAACAGACTCAAGATTGGTTGTCTAATTTTAAAGTTCGTGCCAGTTGGGGTAAAAACGGTAATGATAATATTGGAGATTTCCGCTATACTGTACTTAATTCTATGGGCGATAATGTATTGTTTGGTCAAAAAGCCACGAAGTTTATCGGCTCTAAGGCAAGCGGTCTTGCTAATCCTGATCTGAAATGGGAGGAAAGTGAACAGACAGACTTAGGTATGGATTTCGGCTTCTTTAATAGTGCCCTGACCTTCACCATTGACTATTATAAGAAGAAAACTAACGGTATGTTGATGACTCAACCAATCCCTAGTTATGTGGGTGAAACAAAACCTATTGGTAATGTTGGTAGTATGGAGAATAAAGGTGTTGAGTTTGAACTTGGTTACAAATGGAATGTAGCTGACGCAAAATTCTCAGTTAAGGCTAATGCTACTTACACACACAATGAACTTACTAATTTGGGTAATGATACCGGTTATATGGATGTTGACGGTATTCAAGGCATATCGGGTGGAGGAACACGTGCAAAGAACGGTCAGCCTTTCCCTTATTTCTTTGGATATAAGACTAATGGTGTATTCCAGAACTGGGCAGAAGTAAATGCATATACCAATACGGATGGTAAACTTATCATGCCAAATGCGCGTCCCGGTGATGTTCGTTTTGTCGACGTTAATCAGGATGGGTCGATAACCAGTGATGACCGTACAAACATCGGTAACGGCACACCGAAATGGAACTTTGGCTTTAACTTTAATGCAGACTGGAAAGGGTTCGACTTTAATCTCTTCTTGCAGGGTGTATCCGGTTGCGACATATTAGATGCCACCTATCGTACCGATGTATACTCTGGTAATTATCCTACATGGATGCTTGGTCGTTGGACAGGTGAAGGTACAAGCAACAAATATCCTATCTTAAGACTCGGTGATGATAAGAACTGGCAAGTTTCTGATCTCTATGTACATGATGGTTCATACCTTCGCGTTAAAAACATATCTATAGGCTATACACTGCCACGTAATATTACAAACAAAATGATGATAGAGCGTCTGCGTTTCTTCGTGATGGCAGAAAATCTTGTCACATGGACAAAATATTGGGGATATGATCCTGAAATATCTTCAGGAGGAACATCAATGGGCGTTGACCGTGGAGTTTATCCTCAAGCCCGTACCTGGACTATTGGATTTAATCTTTCATTCTAATATTTAAACCTAAATGAAATATGAAAACAAATAAATATATTGCAATAAGTCTGTTCGCAGCCTCTCTCATGGTTACGACAGCATGTAAAGACAGTTTCTTGGAGGTTACGAACCCTAGTGGCGAACCTTTGGAAGAATATTATACGACAGATGCACATATACAAGAGGCTCTTATTGCGGCTTACGACCCGATACATTGGCCGGATTGGGGACTAGGTCAGTATAATGCATTGAATATCGATGCAGAGATAATGGGAGATAATTTCTGGGTAGGGGGTGCGAATAAAGCCGATATGCAGAACTGGCATAAGTTGTTTAATTATGAAGGTGATGCCAATAACACACTCAGTTCTCTTTGGACAGTAGACTATTCCGGTGTAAAGCGTTGTAATGACCTTCTCAAATATCTAGGTTGGGGCAAGAACCTCACTGAAGAAAATAAGAAGAGTTATGAGATGCAAGCACGTGTTTTACGTGTCTACTATTATAATAATCTATGGCATTATTTCGGAAACATACCTTTCTATCTGGAAAATCTTTCCAGTCCTTATACCGCACCACAGTTAAAAGCCGATGAGGTGTATAAACAACTGATAGTAGAATTGGAAGATGTTGTTAATTCAAATGTCTTACCAATGGAATGGCCGACAAGTCAATATGGTAGGGTGTCTCAGGCGATGGCTTACATGATGTATGCTGAGATGGTTATGTATCAAAAAGATACATCCCGTTATCCTAAGGCATTGGAGTTTATGCAAAAAATCATAGGAGACAAGAATTATGGACTGATGGACAACTATGCAGATATCTGGAAGGAAAGTGGAGAATGGTGCAAAGAGTCTATCTGGGAAATAAACTATGATGACAATAATAATGAGCGCGGCTGGAGTAGTCCTCTGGCAGTAGGTGGTACCGTTATGCCAACACTGATTTCTCCTAATGGTTTCCATTATCTGAAAGATTATGGATTTGATGGTGACGGATGGGGCTTCATGCCTGTACGTCTGGAAACATATAATCTATTTGATGCAACAGATAAGCGCCGTGCCGCTACATGCTGGGATGTACGTGGAACAACCTATACAAGCCGTTATCAGGACACACATATCTGGCTTGCAAAGTATATTGCACAAAATGCTAACAATGCAGATGCCGGTTTCGATGCAAACTTAAACTATAATAACAATCTGCGTGTGTATCGTTTTTCTGAGACATTGCTAAATGCAGCAGAACTGATATTTGATAAAGATCAGACAGCCGCTCTTGGTTATTTTAATCAGGTTCATACACGCGCCGGTCTTACCGCAATGACTAGCATCACCTTAGATGACATCATCAAAGAACGCCGATTGGAGTTCGTAGGAGAGGGTAAACGTTATTGGGATCTTGTTCGTACCGGAAAAGCAGCCACTGTACTTGTATCTGATACCTATGGCTATCGTACAAATACGTGGACAGAAAAGAAAAAGTATATTCCTATCTCACAATCAGAATTGGATTCAGATCCTAATCTTGTACAGAATGATTATTAATAGTTATCATTAAGAATATAATAATATGAAAAAGAATTTTAAAAATATAGCAGGACTTCTGTTTGTCGGATTTTCCATCATGGCATGTTCACCTGAAGAATTCAGTGGAGCCGACCAGAATGGCATACCTACCATTGACGGGGTAGATTTCACTGTCAATGTTGACCAGACTACAAATACTGTATCGGCAACTATACCCGAAATGAAAGGCCAATATCCTTTATGGTATTTGCCGGCTGTTCGTACGGCTGCTACTGATAATCCTAAAGAGACCGACTTCTATTCTACACTGAATAGCGTGTCGAGGATTTACGCTCTTTATGGAGACAAGACTGTTAGCTTGCGAATAGGTAACAGGAATGGTTTCAGTCAGAGTATGGTAACCAAGACAATCCATGTAAATAACTCATTGAAAGATCTTGATGCGATCAAGGCATTCCTCGCCTCTGCCGGAGGTAAGATGTGGCATATCGCTGATGCGGAGGCTGCACATCTGGGATATGGAAATACAGGAACTGACGGTACCGGTACATGGACGGCCAAGGCTGATGAATTATCTGACCTTTGTTTATATGACGACTCTGTCGTATTCGATAACAGCGGTAAATATATGTACAGCCCGGGTAAGGATGGAAAAGTTCTTCGCGGAGGCAATACTGCCGACAAACAACAGGCTGCACAGCCACAGACAGCAGCATGGACTGTAAGTGTGAGCGGTGATGATATTCTTCTTACTTTAAGTAATAATACTCTGTTCCCATTCGTTGCTGATGACGGACAGTATGCTAAACCTGTATTCCGTCTGGAGAATATCAGCAAGAATATTCTTACCCTTGTTTATGATAACGGTAAGACGGCATGGCATATCATTCTGACAAGTATTCCTTTCGGTTCAGATAATGACAACGTAGGTTTCCAGGGATTCGATGCGAATAGTAATTTCAATATGTTCAAGAGTTGCAAATATACGAATACATTCTATTATGCTACTACTGATAGCTGGACACAACTTCCTGATCCTACATTGACAGTAGATGGGAATAAGTTCAAGTTGTCTTATCCAACTGTTACAACTAATCAATGGCAGAACCAGTTCACGTTTAAGACAGATATGGTTACTTCGGCTAGTAAGACCTATGATTTCTCTGTCAAGATAACTGCAACAAATGATATTCCTGCTGCTACAGTAAAGGTTTGCAGCGATGATGACAAAACCACTCTGATCGATTATGAAAAGACGGTAAGTCTCAAGGCTAATAAACAATATGTGGTATATGCTTCAGGTGTTGCCGGTCAGGATATTAATAATGTAAAGATGGTATTTGACTTCGGTGGAAATCCTGCTAATACAAATGTAACCGTCAGTGATATCGTATTGAAAGACAATGCTAATGATGATGGTTTTGTGGCACCGTTCAATTATAATGACCCTAACAATATATGGAAAGATGTAGATACCAATCAGGCTTATGATATCTCTTTCTGGTGGAGTACTGCAAGTTGGAGCCAGATAGGAAATCCTGATTTTAAAGTTAGTACGAAGGCTTATGGTGGTAAGGTCTACACAATCAAGGCAAACGATGCTACATCTGCTGAATGGCAGGCACAGAACACGTTTACCACGAAGAGTCTTCCAATTGCTGCTACAGATTCTGTAGACTTCTCTTGTGTATTGTCTTGCCCTTCTGTTGTACCACGTGCAACAATAAAACTATGTGAAGCTGGAGCAAAAGATGACAGTAACGAATTGTTCTATAAAGGTGATATCAGTCTGAAGGCTGGCGAGAAGAAAGTTATAAAGTTTACGAATGTAAAATTGAAAAATGGAACAGATGTGAAAAATGTAAAACTGATCTTTGACTTCGGTGGATGTAAAGCAGGTGATGAATTCACAATTACAGACATTACACTGATCAAAAATTCTCCAAAATAATTATAATCAAGGAGGCCACTCCAAATATCAGGGTGGCCTCTTTTAAAATAGAAGATAATGAAAAAACTGTTTTTTATTACCGGCATATTATTCTCCTTTACATTAACCGCCTGCGGTGGTAGCAATGGCAGTGAGATGACAAATATTGATGAAATCACTTGTACTCCTGACTCTATATCCATTGATGGTACAGGTGGTTCTGCATCGGTGACTGTCAATGCGACTCATGAATGGGGTACGATTATCTCAGACTCATGGATTAAGATGGATAAGACTAGTGCCGGTTCCGGGCAGAACACTGCTAGCGTCTCGGCAGATGTTAATCCGACGACGCAAGTACGTAACGGAACAATCACATTGATGGCGGGGGCTGCACGCAAAATAATTAAGGTTACCCAGAAAGAAAGCAAAACGAATCTTGATCCTAAAGGCCCTGATGGTTATAAGCTGGTATGGCATGACGAGTTTAATACAGGAACCGTACTTAGCAGTGACTGGACTCATGAGGTACAGAGTTCCGGTTGGGTAAATAATGAGCTTCAGAACTATGTAGATGGTAATATTGACGGAAACCGGGTGACGGAGATTAAAGACGGAAAACTGCAAATACACTGTTTTAAATATAACGGTAAGATATATTCAGGACGTGTTTATGCTAATGTCGGAACAGGTTGGAAATACGGATATTTCGAGGCAAACATCAAACTGCCGAAGGGTAAGGGCACATGGCCCGCATTCTGGATGATGCCTGCAAATAATAATTATTCTACGAATCCATGGCCGGGATGTGGCGAGCTTGATATTATGGAAGAAGTGGGATACAACCCTAACGTTATTTACTCTACTATTCATTGTACTAAATATAATAATGGAGGTTCCGCTATAGAGAGTGGCAATAAGAAAATAGATACAGCCGAATCTGATTTCCATCTGTATGCGATGAAATGGACAAGCAGCGAAATTATTTTCTATGTTGACGGAGAAACGATACTTACCTATAAAAATGATGGTACAGGTGTTAGTGCCTGGCCGTTTAATAATCCTTTCTATGTAATACTTAATCTTGCTTATGGTGGCAATTGGGGCGGTGCACAAGGTGTTGATTATAGTGCCTTGCCTCTTACAATGGAGGTAGATTACGTGCGTGTGTTCCAACAGCAATAAAAAATAATGAGTGATGATAAAAAAAGTATATATTGTATTTCTGCTATTGCTTCCTGTCACTGTACAAGCCCAGATACCGATATATCAGGATAAAGCGAAAACCATAGAACAACGGATAGAAGATGCCTTAAGCCGGATGACTCTAAATGAGAAAATTGCTGTGATTCATGCGCAGAGTAAATTTTCATCACCTGGTGTTAAACGATTGGGATTCCCTGATTTCTGGACTGACGACGGACCTCATGGTGTGCGTCCGGATGTGCTTTGGGATGAGTGGGAACAGGCCGGACAAACAAATGATTCATGCGTCGCCTTTCCTGCACTTACATGCCTTGCTGCAACATGGAATCCTCAGATGTCATCTTTCTATGGTAAGAGTCTTGGTGAAGAAGCTCTTTATCGTGGCAAGGATATGATACTGGGTCCGGGTGTGAACATCTATCGAACACCTTTGAATGGACGAAATTTTGAATATATGGGTGAAGATCCTTGTCTTAGCAGTAAGATGGTAGTCCCCTATATACAAGGACTCCAGTCGTGTGGAGTAGCAGCCTGTGTTAAACATTATGCGATGAACAATGATGAGGAATACCGCCATCAGGTGAATGTCGTTGTGAGCGACCGGGCATTGCATGAGATTTATCTTCCTGCGTTCCGTGCAGCTGTCGTTGAGGGTAAAGCATGGGGTGTCATGGGTGCTTACAATTTATATAAGAACCAGCACAACTGTCATAATGAGGAGTTGCTGATGAAGATATTAAAAGGTGACTGGAACTTTGATGGCGTCGTTGTCAGCGATTGGGGTGGATGTCATGATACCGATCAGGCCGTAAAAAACGGGTTGGATATGGAATTCGGTACATGGACCAATGGACTCTCGGTTGGTAAGACGAACGCTTATGATTCATATTATATGGCTCAGGCCTATTTGGATGGAATAAAGAGTGGAAAATATACCACAAAAGAACTTGACGATAAGGTACGCCGTGTACTTCGTCTGTTCTTCAGAACAACGATGAATACAAACAAACCTATGGGTTTTTTATGTTCTGAGTCTCATTATGACGTAGCCCGTAAAGTGGCAGATGAAGGAATCGTGCTTTTAAAAAATAAAAATAATGTTTTACCAATAAAGATCAACAAGATCAAGCGCATTCTTGTTGTTGGCGAGAACGCGATAAAGATGATGACGGTTGGCGGAGGTTCGTCTTCGTTGAAAGCCCAACGTGAGATTTCTCCTCTCGATGGTCTGAAATCACGTCTGGGCAATACCGTTCAGATAGATTACGAGCGAGGATATGTAGGTGATACTACGGGGGCATACAATGGAGTGACTACAGGTCAGAATCTTACAGAGAAACGTTCTCCGGATGAACTTATCCGTGATGCTGTCCAGAAAGCCGCAAAAGCTGATTATGTGATATTCTTTGGTGGATTGAATAAGAGTGATTATCAGGATTGCGAAGGTCATGACCGGAAATCTTATGAGTTGCCTTACAATCAGAACCGCGTGATAGAATCGTTAGCTAAAACAAACAAGAATCTTATCTATGTGAATATATCAGGTAATGCTGTTGCTATGCCTTGGTCTGACAAAATACCGGCTATTGTTCAGGGATGGTTTATTGGTTCTGAAGCAGGAGACGCTTTGGCGGATGTACTGACGGGCGATACTAATCCTTCAGGAAAACTGCCTTTCACGTGGCCGGTCTCTTTACAGGATGTAGGTGCACATAAGTTGAATGCTTACCCGGGAGTATGGCGCCCAGACCATCAGATGATAGATGAGGAATATAAAGAAGGGTTATATGTAGGTTATCGGTGGGTAGACAAAGAAAAGACACATCCATTATTTGCTTTTGGTTATGGACTTAGTTATACCACATTCAAGTTGTCTGATTTACGTGAATCGTCTAACGAAATCTCACGCGATGGCAATATAACTTTTACCGTGAACGTTAAGAATACAGGAAAATGTGGTGGCTCGGAAACGGTGCAATTGTACATCCATGACGTGAAATCTTCTTTAGACAGACCTTATAAGGAACTAAAGGGATTTAAGAAGGTGGAATTGAAGACAGGAGAAAGTCGTGATGTTGATATCACTATTGATAACAGCGCGTTAAGTTTTTATGATGACAGAACGCAGGACTGGACATCTGAAGCCGGCGATTTTGAGGCTTTGGTTGGAAACTCATCAGACAATCTTCCACTTCAGATAAAGTTTAAATTACAGTAGATATGAGAAAATCTTTAATAACTTTCGCATTAATTCTTATCGCTTCTGCCGGTATAGCCCAGCAGAAGTCTATGAATGAATACATCAATGAGTTGATGTCCAAGATGACTCTCAAGGAGAAAATAGGTCAGCTTAATCTGATGGTTGCAGGAGATATAACAACCGGAGGTCAAGTAGATACTAAAGTCGCCGGTGATATCGTGGACGGTAATATGGGAGGTGTATTTAATGTAAAGGGTGTCGATAAGATTCGCGCTTTGCAAGACATTGCCGTCAAGAAGAGTCGTATGGGTATACCTTTGATTGTTGGAATGGACGTGATACATGGTTATGAGACAATTTTCCCGATTCCTCTTGGAATTTCTTCCACTTGGGATATTCCTGCTATAGAACTTAGTGCTCATGTCGCAGCAAAGGAAGCGAGTGCAGACGGTATCAACTGGACATTTAGTCCTATGGTGGATATTGCACTGGATTCACGTTGGGGACGCGTATGTGAAGGTGCCGGTGAAGACCCCTATCTCGGTTCACGTATTGCAGAAGCTATGGTACGTGGATATCAGGGTGATTATAGTGGCAAAGACAATATCATGGCTTGTCTGAAACATTTTGCTCTTTATGGGGCTGTTGAAGCAGGAAAGGAATATAATACGGTGGATATGAGCCGCGTCAGAATGTACAATCAATATTTTCCACCTTATAAGGCTGCCGTTGATGCAGGAGTTGGCAGTGTCATGTCATCATTTAATCTGGTAGATGGAATTCCCGCAACGGCAAACAATTGGTTGCTTGATGATGTGCTGCGCAATCAATGGCATTTTAATGGATTTGTGGTTACTGATTATGGCTCTATTGGAGAGATGACCAATCATGGCTTAGGCGATTTGCAGAATTGTTCTGCCATGGCTCTGAAGGCAGGTACAGACATGGATATGTGTACTCAAGGTTTTGTCAAGACCTTGGAGCAGTCATTAGCTGAAGGAAAAGTCACCACAGCTGATATCGATATAGCATGCCGACGCGTTCTTGAAGCAAAATATAAGTTAGGTCTATTCAAAGACCCATATAAGTACCTTGATGCGAGCCGTCGTAAACGGGATATCTTTGCTGCTCAGAACAGAGCGATAGCACGCAAGTTGGCTGCCGAATCATTCGTGTTACTTAGGAATGAAGGTCAAATCCTTCCTCTTCAGAAAAAAGGCAAGATAGCCTTGATAGGGCCTTTGGCAAATACGAGGGCAAATATGGCCGGCACATGGTGCGTGGCATATACACCGGACAGATATTCCACATTGAAAGAAGGGCTCGAGCGGGCTGTTGCCGGAAAGGCGGACATCCTATATGCCCAAGGCAGCAATCTTACTGCTGATGAGGCTCTGCAAAAGGCAGCCGAGTTCGGAAAAACCATTCCACGTGGTGATAATGAGAAACTGAAAGCAGAAGCCTTGCAGATCGCAAATCAGTCTGATGTGATCATAGCAGCTATGGGAGAATGTGCAGAAATGTCGGGCGAAAGTTCAAGTCGTTCTAATTTGGAACTTCCTGATGTACAGATGTCATTGCTCCGTGATTTGGTAGCCACAGGCAAACCCGTTGTGCTGTTAAACTTCTCAGGCCGTGCTACCGTGATGAAATGGGAAAGTGAACATGTTCATGCGATCATGAATGTATGGTTTGGTGGTAGTGAGGCAGCAGATGCTATAGGTGATGTCTTGTTTGGAGATGTCAATCCTAGCGGAAAACTTACTGTCAGCATGCCTCAGTCTACAGGGCAGGAACCTTTGTATTACAATCATCTTCCAACAGGCAGACCTGTTCCGGAAGGCATCAAAGACTTCCGTAAATATGCAAGCAATTATCTTGATGTACGAAATGATGCCTTATATCCGTTCGGCTACGGACTTAGCTATACCACATTTGAATATGGTGATATTCGTCTGAGTAGTGATAAGATGGCATCTGACGGCAGCATCAAAGCTTTTATTAATGTGAAGAATACCGGTAGTCGTGATGGGGATGAGATCGTACAGTTATATATTCATGACCAGGTAGCGGGCATATCCAGATCCGTCAAGGAGTTGAAGGGATTCCAGCGTGTTCATCTCTCAGCCGGCGAGAGTAAGGACATCACCTTTGACATCACTCCGGACCTCCTGAAGTATTATAATTATCATCTGGATGATGTGTTGGAACCAGGTGCTTTTGACCTCATGGTAGGTCCAAACAGTTCTAATCTAAAATCGGTTTCCTTCACAGTTATGCCATAATTGACAGTTTGTAGTATTAGATAATTTTGATGGGTTCTGTCGTTTGTCATAGTCGTCACAATGGCGATTATGATGACCGGAACCTATTTTTACCATTTAAAAACTCATATTATTCATTTTTTTAGAGAATCTTGTGAAAATATCTTATATTTGCATTCGTAATGAATAATATGAAAAAATAACATGAAATTCTTTTTTATAACACTTCTTTTCCAATTTTCTGTCGCTCAGATTTTTGCACGTGATATTGATTTCAAGTCTATGTATAACCAATTAGACAATCTGATAGATAATTCTTATCAATATGTTGATAATCATGAAAATAGCATTGAAAGATTGCGCGTACTCTTGTCAGATACAAAAGATGAGAAAACAAAATATGATGTGTCATTTAATTTGTATCTTGAATATAAATCATATACCAATGATTCAGCAATTTCATACTTACAGCAATGTATCAGATTGGCTGATAGAATACACCGCAAGGATATGGTCGGTAAATGTAAATCACTTATGGCATTTCAGTGTTCATCATCAGGATTGTATGCAGAGGCATTGCAGATTCTAAAGCAAGTCTCCACGAAAGATCTGACACCGGATAATGGCTTGAGTGATTATTATATTGCCTATAATCATGTCTATCAGGAACTTGGATATTATACCAGATTAGAAGATCTGAAACGTAAGTATGTGATGATTTCAAGTGCATATAGGGATTCTGTATATCAAGTGATGAACAGAGATTCAGAAGATTATCTGTTGTGTGAGGAGATTAGTTTGTATTCGCGTGGGTTATATCAGAAAGCTATGAAAGTAAATGATCAGCGTTTGGCGAAAGTTAAGCCCGGTTCCAGGAACTATGCAATCGTGGCGTATTACAGATCCCGGTTGTATGGTAAGCTGGGTGATATTCAGATGGTCAAGTATTGGCTTATCGAATCGGCAATGTCTGATATAAAATATGCTGTTATGGATCAGGCATCTCTCTGGGAACTATCTGATATACTGAATAAAGAAGGTGATATAGACCGCTCGCTTAAATACATAAGGTTCACATGGGAATGTAACAATAAGTTCGGTACCCGTATGAGGAGTTGGCAGATATCACCTCTGTTGTCTATTATTGATAGTAATTATCAGAAACAGATCAACCGGAAAAATCAGACCTTGATCATATTCATCACCATAGTCAGTGTGATGTCGTTGATGTTACTCGGTTTGTTATTTTTTGTCTATAGGCAGAAAAAGAAGTTGAGTGATGCCCGTAATGAATTAAAGTTGATCAATGAAAAACTGGTCGTGCTGAATAGTGATTTATTAAAAGCAAATGATGATCTTGACACATCCAATCATAAACTGTCTTGCACGAATCAGAAGCTAGCTTTGTCTAATCAGAAACTGAACGAATCGAATAGGGTGAAGGAAGAGTATATCGGGAGATTTCTCAGTTTGTGTTCTCAGTATGTAGACAAATTGGATGATTATAGAAAGATGGTGAATAAGAAGATGAAGAACAAAGAACTCGAGTCGCTTTTCAATATAAGTAGGTCTACGGAGTTCAAGGATAAGGAATTGGATGAACTTTATGCTAATTTCGATTCTGTCTTTTTGCATCTTTTCCCTAATTTTATCAACGACTTCAATGAAATGCTTAAGCCGGAAGTACGCATCCATCTGAAAGATTCCGATCGGTTATCTACTGATATACGTATCTTTGCGCTGATTCGTTTGGGTATAGATGATAGTTCTAAGATTGCGGAATTCTTGCATTATTCTGTAAACACAATCTATAATTATCGTGCGCGAATCAAGAACGGTGTACTTGAAGACCGGGATAACTTTGAACGCAGAGTGAAGTACTTGGGATTAAACAGTTGACAGTCCTTTCATATACTAATGAGTCCATTTCTTAGGCAGGCTCATCTCTTAAATTATTTTAAATAAATAATCAGATTGTGTCGTATTCAATTTATTGTTCGTAGATTTGCGAACAATAAACAAAATATATGGAAGAAAACAAGAAAGATTATACCATTAATCAAGAACAAATAGCCCGATTTGCAAAGGCTCTCGGACATCCTGCCCGAATCGCTATACTCGATTTTCTGGTAAAGCGCGATTCTTGCTATTTCGGTGATATTCATGATGAGTTGCCGATAGCTAAGGCTACAGTATCGCAGCACTTGAAGGAGTTGAAAGATGCGGGACTGATACAGGGAGAGATCGAGACTCCGAAGGTAAAATATTGTATCAATCGAGAAAACTGGATGGTGGCAAAACAGATGTTTAATAAGTTCTTCTGCGACTGTGTCGGTAAGAAAGATAATTGCTGCTAGGTGTGGCTTTTATTTTGTGTGTAATGTTCGTTGTTTTGCGAATTACGAAATAATAACTTAATAAATAAACAAAGTATGGAAATTAAAATTTTAGGAACAGGTTGCAGCAACTGCAAGGCTTTGTATGCAACGGTAGAGAAAGTGGTAAAAGAACTCGGTATCGACGCCTCTTTGGTTAAAGAAGAAGATATGGCGAAAATTCTTAATTACAATGTTATGTCATTACCGGCACTCGTGATTGATGAGAAAGTGGTGGCGAAAGGCAAAATATCAGAGAAAGAAGTTAAGCAGATATTAACAGCAGATAAATAATCAAGGTATGAAAAAGATCATATTGATGTCGCTGGTGGCCCTTATGTGTTTTGTGGGAACTGCCAACGCTCAGACGAAAAAAGTTGTTAAGAAGGTTCAGGATAAGACCGTAGTTGAAGTGCTGTATTTTCATAGTAAGCAACGTTGCCCTACCTGCATCGCAATAGGTAATAACTCAAAGGATGTGGTTGCCAAGGATTTTGCCAACCAGGTGAAAGCCGGACAGGTGAAGTTTAAGGAGATAGATATCTCAACAGCCGAAGGCGAGAAGATAGGTGACAAGTATCACGTCACATGGTCGTCATTGTTTGTCAACCAGTGGAAAAACGGGAAGGAGAAACGTAATGACATGACGTCATTCGGATTTGAGAATGCCCGCAATAATACACCGGCTTTCCGCAGCGGACTGAAGACTAAGATTAATCAACTATTGAAATAAAACATCAGGTTATGGGCTTCTTGCAGAATATCCTTGACAATAGTAATGTTCCGATTCTTACCGCGTTTGTGCTCGGTCTGCTGACGGCTATCAGTCCGTGTCCGCTGGCAACAAATATCACGGCCATCGGATATATCGGGCGTGACATCGAGAGCAGACAGCGAATTTTCTGGAATGGCATTCTCTATACCGTAGGGCGTATCATTGCTTATTCGGTACTTGGAGCAATACTCATTTATATACTCCATAGAGGTGAAGACATGTTCTTCATACAGAAAGGTGTGAGCAAATGGGGTGAGATGCTTATCGCTCCGGCAATGATTGTGATAGGATTGTTCATGCTCTTCGGCAGCCGTCTGAATCTCCCGAAGTTCGGCTTCTTGGGTAATATGGAATCGGATAAACTGAAAGGCTCACTAGGGAGTCTGCTTCTCGGTATGCTTTTCGCCATGGCTTTCTGCCCAACTAGTGGTGTGCTTTATTTCGGAATGCTTATACCTATGTCGGCTCAGGTCACAGGAGGATACTTTCTTCCTCTGGTATTTGCGTTTGCCACAGGACTTCCCGTGATATTCGTAGCGTGGTTTCTGGCTTACAGTGTGGCTGGAGTGGGAAAGTTTTACAACCGTATGAAGATATTCCAGAAATGGTTTAATATGATTGTTGCCATCTTGTTTATCTTAGTGGGGCTTTATTACGCTTATACATTTTATCTGTAGAATTTAAATAAAAGTTATTATGTTACAACAATTAGCCGACTGGTTGGCATACAGTCTGTTGGGGCTTGATGCGCAGTCACGTATAGGGTCGGCAGTAGATTTCTTCTTTTACGATACGACGAAGATCCTTATTCTTCTGTTCGTGATAAGTTCAATCATGGGAGTTATCAATGCATATTTCCCGATTGACCGACTGCGTACTTATCTCACGACGCATAAACTTTATGGAGTCCAGTATTTCTTTGCGTCACTCTTTGGAGCCATCACTCCCTTCTGCTCGTGTTCCTCGGTGCCTCTGTTTATCGGTTTTGTAAAAGGCGGAATACCGCTTGGGGTCACTTTCGCATTCCTGATCACGTCGCCACTGGTGAATGAGGTGGCTGTGGCAATGTTTTTAGGGACATTTGGACTCCGGATAACCATTATCTATGTTGTCAGCGGTATGTTACTGGGCATGATTGGTGGTTTCGTACTTGGGAAGATGCGTCTTGAACGGTATCTAAGCGACTGGGTAAAAAATATTCAGATGTCGTCAGAAGCAGAGACAGCTGTCTGGGAAAAGGAAAACGTTAAATTCAGAGACCGTCTGCCATCCATCCTTAAAGATTCGTGGGGCATCGTCAAGGGCGTACTTTTATATGTAATCATAGGTATAGCTATCGGAGGTTTGATTCATGGTTATGTGCCAGAGGGATTTTTCCAGCATTACATGTCCAAAAGTAGTTGGTTTTCCGTTCCGCTTTCGGTGGTGTTAGGGGTTCCGATGTATGCCAATGCTGCAGGTATCGTGCCAGTCATCGAGGTGTTTGTGGCAAAAGGTGTGCCCATCGGCACTGCCCTTTCATTTATGATGGCTGTTGTAGGACTGTCGCTGCCCGAGGCCACTATGCTTAAAAAAGTAATGACATGGAAGTTGATAGGTATCTTCTTCGGTACGATAACTCTGTTTATCATATTGTTGGGATATCTGTATAACATCATATTATAAAAGAACATGAAGATATTGATATTATGTACAGGTAATAGTTGCCGAAGCCAGATGGCTCAGGCATTTATGTCATCATTCGATCAAAAGCTAGAAGTCTTTTCTGCAGGTACAGAACCTGCTGAAAGGGTCAATGAAAGAGCTATTGCAGTGATGAATGAAGAAGGAATAGATCTCAGTAATGCTTATCCAAAGCACGTAAAACAGTATTTGGACGAAGAGTGGGATTATGTGATTACTGTCTGTGGTGGCGCAAATGAAAACTGTCCGATGTTTGCCGGTAAAGTTAAACACCGTTTGCATTTCGGTTTTGATGACCCAGCTGCCATTACAGGTGACGATGAATTTGTGATGAGCGAATTTCGCCGTGTTAGAAATGAGATAAAAAACAGATTCTTCACCTTTTACACTAGAGAAATCACGTGTGCTTTTAATTGTGACAATTCGGAGGATTAACAATATGAAAAAATTGAATTTTTTAGACCGGTACCTTACGCTGTGGATATTCCTAGCGATGTTTATCGGTGTTGGTGTAGGGTATTTTTGCCCTGGGATAGTGAAATTCTGGGGACATTTTGAAGTAGGCTCCACGAATATACCATTGGCGGTAGGACTGATCTTGATGATGTTCCCACCACTGGCAAAGGTAAAATATGAGGAGTTGGGCAATGTCTTTGCCGACAAGAGGGTTCTTGTTATATCGCTGGTGTTAAACTGGATTATCGGCCCGGTACTGATGTTTGCCCTTTCGGCGTTATTCCTTCATGCTCATCCTGAATACATGTACGGACTCATGATGATAGGACTGGCACGCTGCATCGCAATGGTGCTGGTGTGGAACGACCTCGCGAAGGGCAGTAGCGAATATGGTGCCGGACTTGTGGCTCTCAACAGTATATTTCAGGTACTATTTTATTCCGTCTATGCCTATTTCTTTATTGCCATATTCCCCGACTGGATAGGACTTCCATCCACAGATGCCGTTAGGAATATTACGATGGGTATGATCGCTAAGAGTGTACTTGTGTATCTCGGCATACCTTTTGCCGCAGGTTATATCGTGAGGCGAGTACTTCGCAGCTGGAAAGGCAACAGTTGGTATTACGATCATTTCGTCCCTAAGATAAGTCCGATAACGCTTATTGCCTTACTGTTTACGATCGTTGTGATGTTCTCATACAAAGGTGAGTATATTGTAAAACTCCCCTTTGATGTGATGCTCATTGCCATACCGCTCATATTATATTTCGCCATCATGTTTTTCTCCTCATTCTGGTTCACCAGGCATATTGGTGTACCTTATGATAAATCGGCCTCGATAGCATTCACTGCCACAGGCAACAACTTCGAACTTGCCATCGCCGTATCTATCGCCGTGTTCGGAATAAATTCAGGCGAAGCTTTCGCGGCTGTCATCGGCCCGCTGATAGAGGTGCCTGTGCTGATACTACTCGTGAAATATGCGTTGAGGCATAAGTGGTGATTTATTCCAGATTTTTTGCAGGCAATTTTCCTATAAAAGCAGACAATTAGCACTTGTATGAAAAAAAGACCGTTTTCATGAAAAAAAGGCAAAATAAGGAAAAAGTGGTATGTTTTCATACCACTTTTTTCTTGCTCTCTCCCTTTCATCTTCGTACCTTTGTACCTACAGAAAGGGCAAATCACTCCCTTCTGAAAGTATGCTTATGGAACAAAAAAAATCAGTGTGTGATGGTTCGGCGCCTGTATTAAGGCTGCAACCCAGACATATCATTCCCTCCCTCCCGCCTGATGGCGGGAGGGGAAACGCCGGATCATCTTTCGAGGACTACAAAAGTCCACCACGACGACCACGGATTTTCATGATGTAGTGGAGAAGATCTTTTCGATGCCTAGATGGCTTTCGACCGTCGAAAACCAGATGCAGATCAGAATCAGCTCAGACAAGGTGATCCGTGATTTCGTCCGACAGCGCTTTGTCGAGGAGATCGAGATGAACGGCTCTTATGATGACGGCGAGCCTTTTAATGAGTCGCGTGCCAAACGCTACTTCGTCAACTGGGTCCGCCCAGGGAAACCTCCGCGCCATGAGCTGAACCTGAAGATCAACGCCATGCTCCGCGGCGAGGAGTTGAAGAAGTCGGAACAACGGAACAAACGGCCTTTCGAAGGCTTCGGCAGTATCGACAGGGATGGGCGCCGTCGTGGCCCCCACGGTGAGATCATCCCGATGGATGCTCCTGCCTGCATGGATGTGATGATGGAATGGAACGAAAAACGCCAGTGCTGGGACTAAGAAATATCCTTCGCGAACACCTGTGCACCTACAACCAGCGTAAGATCAGGGGCTGAGGCTTGACCTAGCCCCAACCTTCTTAAAACAACTTTTTAAAAAATCACCGCTGTCGTCACACCAGACAGTATAAACATCTGACCAACAAGATGATCATATTATATAACGACCGTCCCGACCGTCACAAAATAACGCTCGAACGTCACAAAAAGATATTCAGAAAGAGCCTGATCAGCATCAAAACGAACCTGTTGGACATAGCTCTAGAGCTCAAATTCTGCTGTTTTTGCCTTGCAGAGATATGCTCCGCCAAAGTAAGAGCAATGCTCCGTGAAGCAGGGAGCAGTCCTTAGACTTTGACGCTCCATCGACTGGGGAATAAGAATGCTCATTTTCGTAAAACGAACATTCTATGGATTGTGATTCTTTATAGTTTATATTGAATTTATCCTTATCCCCAAGGCCCCTTTGATTCTAAAAAGGGGCTGTCTACCCTCTCTAAATCTCTCCCACATGGGAGAGACTTAACCGCAGATTCCGCTTTGCTACACTGCTCAGTGCCGTTTGGCCGGGCATCAAAGCCCTAAACGGAATAGTCTTGACGGGTGTTTTCCTTGTGGATGTTTCTCCTGGTGGATCTTTCATTTCAAGAGATTGCTTTCTTATGAGGCGTAGCGATAATGAGGCGCAGCCGCAAACAATAGCGGAAGAAGCGTTAAGCGTAGCGACAGAGAGAAGCTTTAAGAAAAAAAGGCGTTCAAGTGGAGCGCAGCGGAAGGCGTTCTTTTTTTTAGCTTCTCGACAGAGCGAAGTAGCTTCTGAGCGTGTTTGCGTTTTTCTTTGTTTCGTTTGTACTCACAAAGAAATGAAAATTAAGTTCTACTACTTCAACAATAAATCCGAGTGGAAATCGAAAGAGATCCCGCTCGATGACCTCTACGCCCAGATCAAGAGTTTCAAGCACAAATACAGCCGCACCGCCTCAGAATGCTACGTCATCAGAAACTCTGCTGTGACGACACCATGACAAAATGTGACAGTGCGGATCTCCCTCAATAACCAATAAGGTGTTCATCATAAACGATTTATCCCCGTACCGGTGACGACAACGACAAAAAAACAAAAACCAATGTTCAAGTTTAGAATGACAAGATTAAAGAATCCCTCGCGGGAGTATGACGGCCTCTGGTTTCCGAAGGCCCTGCACACGGTGACTGTGACCACGGAAGATCTTCTGAAAGAGATCTCCAGAAGTTGTTCGCTGAAGAAGAGCGACCTTCTCGCCGCCTTCACCGAACTGTCAGAGTTCCTGATGAATGAAGAGAGCTTAATAGGATAGATGATAGCAAAAAAAAAGGTTGAATTGTTTTGCCGGTAGAAGAAAAAGAGTAATTTTGAGGTGAATTAATTCGCAAGTTTGATATATATATGCGAAAAAATAAAGGAATAATATCTATTGAAAGTGTTGATATACAAATATTAAAGTCAATAAAAAATGCGGGAGAGGATTTTGGAATTTTCCAAAAGAAATAAAAATAACTCCAGTATTTTTCTGATGATCCTCTAACCCTATGTAAGGTATATTGAATGTCAACATGAGATCTTTGCACTATCGTACCAATTATTTGTATACAGGTGTAAACTGGATGTCTAAAGCATTGGCAATACGTAGGAAACTGGACATTTGCATGTCTGTTTCACCTTTTTCGATACGCGCAATGAATGAGCGTTTTACACCTACTGCGTCTGCCAATTGTTGTTGCGGGTGTTTACCTTTATACCGTTTAAATTCATCCATTACATAAAAAATTTCACCAAAAAGTATGATAGATTCATATTTTATAGCTACCTTTGTATATATGTTGGGGTTCGTTAATTTGGTTTTTGGCAACACTAAGGTAGATGAACTTTCTGACATGTGCAAATCCTGGGAAATTAATTGTCCCCTAGAATATTACAAAAACATTTAATAATAAAATCTCAGAATTGAGATTTTAGAGTTAAAACAGGTATGTAAACAAAAATGGAATTCATTTGTTAATAAAAAAATTAAGGAGAATTAAATTATGTGGAATGCTGATTTGTATAACAAATTTGGGAAGGAACGTATTCAACCGTCAAGAGATTTAACAACACGCATTGTAATCGATGATTGTAAAAGAATACTTGATGTCGGCTGCGGCTCCGGGATGAGTACTTATTGTATTAAAGAAAGATTTCCTAATGCTGAAATAACGGGAGTTGATTTATCTGAAAACATGTTAAATAAAGCAAGTGAACTTGTTCCAGATGCTACTTGGGTTCAAAGGGATTGCAGAAAAAGCCTCGAAGATTTAGGTAAATTCGATGTAGTATTCTCAAATGCTTTTTTGCAGTGGATTGATAAACAGGAAGAATTTATAAAAAATACGAGAAACTTGTTGAATGAGAATGGTGTATTTGCAATACAGATTCCTAGTTTCGAAAACATGGAAATCGCTAAAATCATCAAAAAAACAGCTGCTGAATTTGATAGCGATAATCTGATCTTCTCTAACATCGAAATAACCTGTTTTAATTACACAAACGAAGAATACTATAACATGTTCTCAGCATATTATACTGATGTTGAAATGTGGCAGACAGATTATTATCATCAGATGTCTGATAGTGATTCTATTGTAAATTTCATAAAGAGTACTGCATTAATACCATATCTTGAATGCCTGACAGATGAACAGGCCGACAACTTTTTGAATATGCTAAGAAAAGAAACATCAAAATATTATAAGGCATGTAAAAACGGAAAAGTATTGTTCCCATTTTATCGCTTATTCTTAACAGCAAAGGCTTAAAGCGGTTTTACAAGATGCAGATGTCATACATTACAGCATAGTCTTCCGACATTTGGGGTGATGTGACGTTGGTTCATATCACCAATCAGGTGTTGACCAGAGGGCGTAGCCTGGAAGGTGACTCCTGAGAGGAAGGGAGAGGAAACGATTTGCAGGGATATCCAAGCCCTCTTTTAACCTTGTTTATAGCGATTTGTTCTTCAGTATATGCGTCTAAAACCAATGATAAATAGCAAAATATATAAGTATCTGTGGATTAGCATATTATAATGTACGTTATAGAACTTACCCATAGTTGATTGGCAGATGAAGGTATGAAAGTCTTGATGATATTCGGATATACGGGAAGGCCATGGGAGGAGTCTGTCGCGACCGACAGGATTATTACTATCAAATGCTCTCCGGCACAAAAGTGTCAATATTCCTTAGGTCAAGTCACACAAAATTTTTATGTTAACATAAGATAAAAAGAAGGTGTGCCGGTTTAACCTCTTGACGCTATTAGGTTCAAAGTATTGACATACAAAACTAATATAAATTTGAAAAAATGAAAAAGTATTTATTTTTAATGATGATTGCTGTGATCATGACCGGCAGCACATCAAAGACAATCGCGCAAAATGTGCCAGTTAAGAGACAACACCTTACCGAAGAGCAGATTATCGAAAAGCGTACTAATCAGATGATTCAGATTCTGATGCTCGACGATGCCACTACGGCAAAATTCACTCCCGTATATTCTCAATATCTCAAAGAAAAGATGGACTGTCGCAAAATGGCATCAACCGAAAGGTTTAAAAGGAACAAAGAGGCAAGTATGAAAACGGATGCAGACATCGACGAAATGATACAGAATCAGTTTTCCCAAAGCCACAAGATGCTGGATATACGTGAAAAATATTACGCTAAATTTCACAAGATTCTATCCCCTAAACAGATACTGAAGATATATCAGTCAGAGAAACAGGATCAGAAAAAGATGCTCAAGGAAATGTTCAAACGCAGAATGCAACAAAGAAACAGACAAGATATACAACAAAAAAAGTAGTTAAAGGACAAGGAAAGAAAGCGTTCTTTCACACATTATTAATTAGTACAAGTTATTATGTATTCAGGTCGGAAACAAGTGATTGTTACGGCCTGAGTTTTTTTATGAAATAAAGAAATTATTTTTTCAACTCGTCTGGTTCTGCATGAACGGTAACATCGCTGTTTGGTATTGCTGTTCTTATTTCTTCCTCGATGTTGTCACACATGATATGTATTGTTTTCAGATCCAGTTCCGGCTGAAAATGGATATTCACCTTAATAAAAGTATTCGCCCCGGCTGTTCTTATCTTAAGGTCGTGATACTTTCTGATGTTTCCGTTTGATTTCAGTTTTTTCTCAACCAGTTCTGTGATTCCTTTCGGAACTTTATCCAGCAAGACATCTACCGCCTTCTTGCTCATGCCGTAAGCAATGTACAGGATAACCAAAGCTACGCATATTGCAGCAATAGAGTCGGCCTTATGATAACCGAAATTGGCAAATATCAAACCCAGAAGAACACAACCAGAACTGAGTATGTCGGTCGAGAAATGGATAGCATCAGCTTCAAGTGCCTGACTGTTACTACGTTTTGCCTCTTTAAACAGATTTCTTGAGCGGCTGTAGTCAATGATCATTGCAGAGATAACGACAATATAACTCCATACGGTTACCTCTACTTGTACATTGCCTGATACAAGTCTGGATATCGCCTCATAGACAATCCACACACTGGTTACCCCAAGTAATATCGACTCTAGGAACGCAGACAGATTTTCCACCTTACCATGCCCGTAATTATGATCTTTATCGGCAGGTTTATCTGATATGCTGACAGAAACATACGTAATGATTGCCGCAACAAGATCGAGCAGAGAATGGAGAGCCTCGGACAGGATACCTAAACTTGCTGTTAATATGCCCACAATAAATTTGAATAATGTGAGTGAAAATCCTGCCACAATGGAGGATAAAGCTGCTTTTTGCTTGCTATTCATTATTTTAATAAGATTCGAGAAATGAGGTGCAAAGATAATAAATAAATAGGTATAAAGCAATAATGCAGTATATAAAAATTGTTATCTTCGTCAACAAAAGCGAAACATAATTCACTACTCTTGTAATAATTGAAGTTTATTTGAACTGAGTCTATACCAGACCGTAGCCACAAGACCTTTAGCGATACTGCTAGAACAGATGGCCCACCATATAGCTGTCAGCCCCATGCCGCAGGAAATGAGGAAAAGAGCTATCGGTATGCGGGCTATATTGCCGACAATACTTATGCTGGCAGGAATTATCGAGCGTTTGGTTCCATAGAACATTCCCTGATGTACAATCTCAAGCATCATGAATATCATAGAATAACCGTCTATTCGCATGAAATTAGCTCCAACAAGATAAGCTTCTCTAACCGGAACGAAAACCCGGAAGATCTCCTCGCCGAAACCGACAAACATGATAGTGCACACAAGTCCTATCGACAAGCAGAAAATGGTTGCAATATTATACGATTTCTTCACACGATCAAGTCTTCCGGCTCCGTAATTCTGAGCCACGAAAGCACTTAAGGCCTCACTCATGCCCTGAGCCGTGTTCCAACAGATAGCTTCCAAGTCGCCGCCGGTGGTGTATGCAAGAAGCCCGATGGCACCTCCTTCGCGTGAAGCCATGCCTGTAATGACAAAACCAAGCATGGCAAACACAATATTGAGAGAAGCCACAGGGGCACCTATTTTAAAGATGGTCTTAACACTCTCCCATTTAAGCCTTACAAAGAAATGGAAATCAGGAAAGAGTGTATTCTTTACCTTAAGTTGGTATACATAAGTAACAAAAACCGTAAACGAGGCAATCCACGATGCCCATGCCGCACCAGTCACGCCCAAATGAAATCCGTAAATGAACAGAGGGTCAAGAATCATATTCACCAGCAGTCCCAGACCATTGATATAGAATGTCATCTTAGTGCGTCCCGCAGCATTGAATGCACCTGAGCACGACATGGAGATGAGCAAAGCCGGAGAAGCAGACATGAATATTCGCATATAAGAGGATGCCTGATCGACAATCGCGGGTGATATATTGAATAATCTTAGCATATCATCAGACCAAATCATCACCACCAAGACAACGGCCAGTGATATGATTGCAGAGAGAGTAATATTCTGGGAAGCCATTTCCTTGGCTGCAACCTTATCTTGCTGCCCGAGACGAATGCCGACAGCCACCTCAGCACCTACCCTGGTCATGGCTCCAATGGCCATAAATAGCCACATCACCATGCCGGCAGCTCCTACCGCAGTCACGCCTTCGGTGCTCCAATGTCCGAGCCACGCAACATCAGTCAGGTTGTATGCCAGCGAGATAAATGTAGTTGCCATAATAGGAGCTGCAAGCGCAAACAGTTCGCGTCTCACACTTCCCTTGGTTAAATCTACTGTTCCCTTCATTCAGAAAATCGATTGTTTGGAAGATGCAAAGGTACTACTTTTTTTGTGAATCGGTTGAAAATCTCACACATATAGCATGTAATTCATGCCGTTTTCTTTTCCTTATTTCATCAGCCAGTTTCGTTTTAACCACTCACGAACAGGGACGTCATACAATCTTAGACATGCATAAGCCATAATGATTGCAAGGATATATATTGAGACATTGACGAAAATTGAAGTCCCCAAAGATGCGTCGGGATGACTATGAACCCATGCCACCTGCACATAAACGAGGGGATAATGGGTGATATAAAGTGGATAAGAGACCTCACCGAAGAACTTGCATACAGAAACGGAACGTCCGGATACACTGCTCCCCGCCCCCATCGATACTATCAGAGGGAAGAAGATAAGTATCACCATGGATTCATAAAATCCGTTCATCCACATTTTATCCATTCCTCCTATGCGGGGCATAACGAGAATCACGGCAACAAGGAGTGAACACCACCAGAAACCAGCTTTCACCTTGATCAATTTATTGACACGGGATACCAGAAGACCTGCAAAAAATGGGTACAACAGACGTGTGGCGCCAATGCAAATCTGGTCGGACGAGATACTCCAGCCGCCGATTACGGTATAAGCGGCATAGTTTCGAGGTTCAAATACATTAAAGACATCCCAATTCATCGTGAGATTGAGAGTTAGAAATGCTGTAAATGCCAAGAATATCGCCAACATCGTCTTTGAGAAATGACGTATGACTGTGGCATACAGAATATTTGCAATATACTCCCACTGCAACGACCATGCCGGACCGTTGAGCGGATTAGTCTCTCCCCATCCGCGGATATCCATCTTAAGTGTAGCAGGTAGCATCGTGAAACCCAGCAGCATGATTGCAATCACCTTCTGCCATGAGGTCTGGCTGATTGGGGGGAAAGCTGCACAGTCACTAAAATAATATAGCAATGCTCCGATAAAAGTGCCCATAATAACCATGGGATGAAGCCTTACCAATCGACGCTTAAAGAAACCTCCAATAGTCATCTTTCCCCATCGGTCGTCATAAGCATAGCCGATAACGAAACCAGACAGGACGAAGAAGAAATCGACAGCCAGATAACCATGGTTCAATATCTGAAAAACAGGACCTTTGGAATAGGTCTCAAAGAGATGGAAAGCCACCACAATCATTGCAGCCACTCCACGGAGTCCATCAAGAATTTCATAACGGGGCTTTGATGCCAAATATGTTGTCGCCATTGTCCTTTATCACATTTTATCTATTTTCAGTCACAAAATTATAAGGAATAAATATTAACGTAGTTGTCGCAAGTTTGCTTTTGTGAATAAAAAAAGTATTAATTGTGCAAATATACGAAAAAAGAATTATTATTTGTAATTTTGCAATCGAAAAATAAACAATCAATCAGGAAATCATGAAATCAGTAAGAAGCGAAAAGGAATTATTACGCAGATATGTTGTCTTTATCATCGCGCTGTTTATCATTGCATTCGGCACTTCGATGTCTATACGTGCCAATCTCGGTTCATCGCCGATATCATGTCCGCCTTATGTACTCAGTCTTGTTCCCGGAGCCACGTGGACGATGGGTGAATATGTCATTTGCATGCACATATTCTTCATCTTATCACAGATACTACTGCTCAGAAAGAACTATCACATCATACAACTACTACAGATTGTTGTCAGTTTCCTCTTCGGTTTTTATACTGACCTGACGATGTGGATGACAGGACTGTTCCAATTTGACAGTAGCATATTCGGATACGTGATGAGGGTCATACAGCTTTGCGTGGGTGGCGGACTGCTGGCCTACGGTATAGCACTGGAGGTGAAGTGCGATGTACTGATGCTGGCAGGCGAAGGTTTTCCGCTGGCGATATCCAAGGTGGTACATGTCGACTTCGGCAAGGTAAAGATGTTCAGCGATACAGGGCTGGTTATTGTAGGAGCGGTATTCTGTCTCATCTTCTTTGGTAGTTGGCATTGGGAACTGATCGGTGTCGGCACTCTCTTCTCAATGTTCTACGTCGGATTTCTGGTAAGGAAGTTCAGTCCGCACTTCAAATGGATAGAACCGTTCTTCAATGTCACCCCACAGACTATTACATCAGCACCACAAGAGCAACGCACTGAAATCTCACCGCTCGTCGTTACCATATCGAGAGAGTTTGGCAGCGGTGGTCACGAAGTGGGAAAGAAAGACGGAATCGTGGATATCATCATTCGGAGTATTAAGAAATAACAGGTATTATTTCTTCAATACTATTTTCTGGCCATACGAAGAGGCAATACTCTTGAGAAAGCCTGAAAGAGAGTCACTCAGGTTCTGCGGATAACTCCCCTTACGCATCAGAAGACATTGGCGTATCAATAACTTATTCCCCTCACACTTTATTGACGACGAGAAAGAGCCGAAAGGCTTCTGAATATTCACAGGTTGAGGTATCGACTCTACAGTATATCCGTTCGGGGTAGTCAATGTTATATTTTCCTCATCCAGATAACCGTAACCTATATAAATGTCACCCGAACGTCGATTGGCAAGCTGTTGTGAACTGAATGATTTTAGTAAAGGATTTACCGGCACGAACAATCTGTCGCCGACAGAGTTAGCATAAGAATGGCTTTCGGCCTTCATCTTTAAAGATATAGAAGGGGATGAAAAGGCATTCTTATTCTCACTGATCCCAATACTGTCAACCTCATTACTAGACAGGCGGACCGTATTCTGTATATACTCCTTTTTCTTGTTATCATCGACGGTGAGAAGAGGACATTTGTCTTCATACTGACGGCAATACGACTTCTGATTCATCTTAACGACAGTTATGCCGTCGGTTGACAGTTTGATATTGATATCGCTTTTCTGAAAATTTGACGAATCGGAATATTCAGGCAGACGGCAGATATTACCACCATCTTCGGATATGACGAGGGCCTCACGGCCGGCAATGCCGGAATGTACGTACCCTAATGGTAATGAAGGGTCGGTACACTCTATCCATAAAGTATCGGCGGGCAGAGGCACCTGCAGAATGGCATGGTTGAATTGCACCTGATTGGGGAAATCTTTCAGAAGCTTTGTTTCACGAGTACTTATGATTGTATAAAAAGAAGGGACGCCTATCGCCTCCAGCATTGCATGCATGTAATTTGAAAGTCCCTTACAGTCACTGAAACCGGTACGGCAGACATCAGATGCAGACGCAGGCTGTAATCCGCCTATACCCAGCTGAATGCTGACATATCGGGTATGAGTCTCAAGATAATCATATACTTTGGACAGTTTCGACTTTGTCGATGTGCAGGTATCTGTGATTTGATGCAATTCATCCCTTAAAGCATCAGGGAGAACATCCCTGCCTGTCAGCAGTTCGGAATGCCATAAACCGAAATCACGCCATGAGTCAAGACTACCGCTGGTTCCCATATACTGAAAACAGGAAGGGGCAAACAGAACCATGGGTGCCATCTGAGTGAATCCCTGGCTATAGGGTTCCTTACCTATTGCCGGAAGGTTCTCCATATCCACTTCATAGAGATTATTTCCATCCGACGACGTCGTACATCTTACCGTCGACGTGGTATTGCGTTCCGCATATTTACATTTGATGGTCACCGGAACAGAGATTCTGTAACTTGCTTTTTTGATCTCCATGCCATAATCAGACTGAGGGAAAAACATGGGATACTGGATGATACCATCGGAAATCTCTTCTTTCCAGTCGTAAGTGACGATTATTGGGTAGGTAGGCGGTGTGTAATCGAAAAACATCGTGACGGCATCTGTAGCCATCTCTCTAGAATATTCCGTTGTATGTAAATCGCTTTTCTTGATCTTCCTCAGCACACGTCCCTCTTTATCCGTGACACTACCTGAGAAAGACACTAGTTTATCACCCTTGGAACACTGTGTGTCGAAATTGGCACAATCAGACCCTTTATCATTTAAGATTTCAACAGAACGATGTCTGTTGATACCAACCATGACCTCATCTTTGACCGTTACATCAGTTACGTCTTCCAGAACTACGACATTTGTCTGTGCCATGATAGCCGGCGCCACACACAAGAATATGACGGTATTAAATATGATCGAGCGGAACTTCTTCATTTATTGTACCTTTTTTAATACAACGACATCCTTACACTTCTCACAGATCTTCGCATATTCATCCTTGATCATAAGATACTTGTCTGCGGAGTAGAAAAAATCATTGACATTTAATCGGCACTGAAGTGAAATAACATTGTTCTCGGCAAGAATAATATACTTAAACATCATGCTGTTGTCCGGCGTATTTATCTTTACACCGTTATTGATACTCTCCACAGCATAACCGTCAGGTATGCTTAACGACACAGACTCATTGATCATCTGCGGATAAGGGAACTCTACTGGCAGGTTACGCTCAACAAAAGAAAAAGGATTCTCTTTTATCGGGGCAAAAATCAATGGATTGATATAGATGTGGTCTGCCGAAGAGTCAAACTTCTTTGTAAAAGAGATAGAACTTGTGACTGTAGGCGAGAAATCCTTCATGCCCAATGTCTGCCACTTAAGTATATCGACACCCATGTCTTCAGCTTTCTGACTATAGAAAGTCATACTATCCTTAGCTTGTCTGTAATCCGAGCGGAACTTGGCAGCAGCATTGTCACGGTAAGAACTGGAGATTGTACCGGTGAGCAAGCCCGAAGCATCAATCTTGCCATTGATAATCATACTGATCTTTGAACTTGCCACCTTCTGAAGGTTCACCCACGAACAGTTGTCCTTAGAGATCACACGCGCTCTGTCCACGAGGAGTTTGGTAGGAAGGACATTCAGGTATCCGTCATCAACAGAAGAATCGATATAAACCATAGTGGTATCGTTAATATAAGCACCGACGATAAACGTATTGAGGCTCTTGAGTGTAGGGTGAGTCAGAGGTAGCCAGCCGGCATCACGTGTTCGCATCACGACAGGCACAGCCTTTACTCCGATATCTTCTAGCATATTCAACAATACGAAATTGAGGTCAGCATTGCTTCCGGTGCCGGCTTTGAGCACATCACGCATAGACTGCCCCCAGAGTCGGTATTTACCGTCCCAGCGGAGATTCTCTTTCATTAGTTTATAAGTCGCTGCTACCTTATCGGCAGTATTATCTATCTTATCTATTCCAGCAGCAGTCATTTTCTCTTTATAGGGATTCGACTTATGAAGTCTGCCACCAAACTCGTCATCGGCAATCAGTGTCTTATCGATATCAGCCCAGTCGGCAGTATAATTATGACACACTTGTCCGGGAACCTCAATACGGCTGAGCTCGGCTACAATCCTGCTACAGTAATCCTTGGCATACCACACGAAATCGTCATCCTTCACTGCAGGAAGTTCTGTCCCAATGAAATCATAATCATTTCCTGTGCATTTCAGATTATCGCTACCCATAAAAAAGGTAAGAGGGGTTGTATTCATCGTCTTCTTCAAGGGAGACATACCTGTCTCTTCGATATTAAACTTGAAATATTCAGGTACGACGAGATGATATTCTGAATACAGAGTTGGTATACTATTCTGAGCATACCAGTCGTCGATAGTATAATATAAAGAGCTCTCCAATCTGTACTTATACTCTATCACGGTACCCACTTTCACCTGCGGCACAGTAAACTTGAGAAGCATGTTTTGCTTATCCAGCCGTTCTGTGAAGATCATGTCTTTCGTCATGTTGGTCTTGACCTCTTTATCATTTTCCAGATTATAGGCAGTAGCCTTTACGCTATTGACATTCTCACGGGCGGCGGTGTTAGTCTGGTCGCTGATGTATGGGACTTCCACATTCGCATAATCCTTACCTTCGGATTTGAGCACCTTAACCTTAACACGTACATCATAAATAATTTTAAAGTCCCCACTGATTAATTCGTAACTCACGTCAGTTATCTTACATAACGTGACTGCGGGCGCATTCGCATCTGCAGGATAAGATGACATCTTGAGTTCATCTGTTGTGGGACTACCGAACTTAAGATTCGGTTTCATGGTTTGAGCTCTGGCCGATATACAAAAGACCACCATCATAACACTCGTGAATAACAGAAATAGTCGATTTGTGGTTAATTTAATTCTACTTTTTTTACATTCATCAAAGCACACAAATTCGTAGAGTCCATGTTTTGTCAAAATACTCATTTTATCCTTTTTTATTGTTTAACGGTGCAAACTTAACAATAATATTTTAAAATTAATAATAAATTTTCATTTTTATACAGAATTTATCAAAGAAAGTATGACAAGTCCTGATATGGCATTCTTTTTGCAGGACAAATAGTAAGTTACTTAACATTTTAATTCTTATAATTATGATTATTGAAAAAGTTCACGCAAGAGAGATTCTCGATTCGAGAGGCAATCCTACAGTTGAGGTTGAAGTTACTTTGGAATCGGGTATAATGGGTCGTGCGTCAGTACCATCCGGTGCATCGACAGGTGAGAATGAAGCTTTGGAAATGCGCGACGGAGACAAAAGCCGTTTCGGAGGCAAAGGCGTTCTAAAGGCCGTTGAAAATGTGAACGACAAGATAGCTCCTTCCATTGTCGGCATGTCAGCACTTGAGCAGCGTGCCATCGACCATAAGATGATTGAATTGGACGGAACAAAGACGAAATCGAACCTCGGGGCAAACGCAATACTCGGTGTTTCGCTGGCCGTGGCTCATGCTGCAGCAAACTATCTGGATATTCCATTATATAGATATATTGGTGGAACAAACACTTATGTGTTGCCTGTTCCGATGATGAATATCATCAACGGCGGTGCCCACAGCGACGCTCCCATAGCATTCCAGGAATTTATGATTCGCCCTGTAGGTGCTCCTTCCGAGAAAGAAGCTATCCGCATGGGTTCGGAAGTGTTCCATGCACTGCAAAAACTACTCAAGAAACGCGGACTGAGCACTGCCGTCGGTGATGAAGGTGGTTTTGCTCCAAAACTTAACGGCATTGAGGATGCACTGCAGAGCATTGTTGACGCTATCAAAGACGCAGGATATACACCGGGAAAGGACGTAACTATCGCCATGGATTGCGCCGCAAGCGAATTTTCAGTAAAGGAAAATGGCAAATACTTCTATGACTACAGTCAGTTGAGCAACGGCATGGCTAAAGATCCGAATGGTAAGAAACTATCTGACGATGAGCAAATCAAATATATGGAAGAGCTTATCTCTAAATATCCTATCGACTCTATCGAGGACGGACTGGACGAGAACGACTGGGAAGGATGGATCAAACTGACAGAAGCTCTTGGCAGTAAGTGCCAACTTGTCGGTGACGACCTGTTCGTTACAAATGTTAAGTTTCTTGAAAAAGGCATCAAGATGGGAGCTGCAAATTCTATTCTGATAAAAGTAAACCAAATCGGTTCACTGACAGAGACACTTGATGCCATCGAAATGGCTCACCGTCATGGTTACACAACAGTTACATCACACCGTTCAGGCGAAACGGAAGATACAACAATAGCTGACATCGCCGTAGCCACAAACTCCGGTCAGATAAAGACTGGTTCTATGAGCCGAACTGATCGTATTGCGAAATACAATCAACTTATCCGTATCGAGGAGGAATTAGGCAAACAGGCCGTCTACGGATATGAAAAATTGAGATAATTTCTCTCTCTCATTAAAAATATTGATATCTACATATTTGCAGAATTTTCTGCCAAATGTGTAGATATTTTTTATGCTTGATGATGATGATGATACTGGGAACAGCTATACAATATACGAAAGTTCAATAAAATGCAATAAAAATCCGGATTAATATTGAATATTCTGACAAAGAAACAGTATCTTTGTCATTGCATCTTAAACAATCAATATGTAAGACAGGACAAAGAGAACTTCTAACTTAGAAAATGTAGATTATATTATGAAGAATTACAGAATTATTTCAGCTGCATTGCTGATGGTAGGACTCATCGTAGTGGGAGTATGTATCAAGAGTGGACTCAACGGCATGGCCGACAATTCCCGAGTGGTTAACGTTAAAGGGCTGTCAGAGATAGAGGTTAAAGCCGACAAGGTGACATGGCCTGTAACATTCAAGATCATTGGCAACGACCTCAGTTCCATCTATGAAGAGGTGAACAAGAGTAACCGTATCGTTAGAAACTTCCTTGAGAGCAAAGGCATTTCGGCGAATGAGATTAATGAAAATGCACCTCAGATAGTGGATAAAGCTGCCGATGTGTATGGAACTAACGAATATAAAGCACGCTATAACGTAACGTCAGTAATGACAGTCTCTACAGATAAGGTGGACTTGGTTCGCAAACTGATGAGCCGGCAGGGAGAACTGCTCAAGCAGGGCGTGGCAATAAGTGCAAATGACTACAACAACACTGTGATTTACGCCTTCACCAAGCTCAACAGTGTGAAGCCGAAGATGATAGAACAAGCTACAAGGAACGCCCGCGCAGCTGCCGATAAATTTGCAAAAGATTCGGAAAGCGATCTCGGTAAGATAAAGAGTGCCGATCAGGGACAGATATCCATTGAGGACCGTGATGCCAACACACCTTTTATCAAGAAGATTCGTGTGGTTACAAGCATCGAATATTATCTGAAAGACTAAGCTAAGATGTTCTGAAACAGATTTATTTGAATTTTATCATGAACTCATGTCTGCCGTCAGCAAACTGGTAATCGATAGTCCAGTGATGATAATCACATATTGCTTTAACGATTGATAATCCAAGTCCGTTGCCGCGATTCTTTTCTCCGAGATTGTTGAATCGCTTAAAAATATTATTTTTATCTAACGTTGTAACCTCTTCTCCCTCATTTGTTACAGAAAGAGAACTGTTATCTACAGAAATAATGATATCTGTGTTGTCTTTCTTATGACGCATAGCATTGACGACCAGATTGTCGAGCATGCTCTCAAACAGAGAGATATTAGCCGATATGGATACGCCTGCCGACGTATTATCGAACACCACATTGCCTCCTTCTGCATTCAGGTCTGAGTAAATAGCTATACGTCTATTTACGAATGGCACTAACTCTATTGTGTCAGTTTGGCTATACTGAGAGTTCTCTATTTTTGCAAGTAGCAGAAGATTCTTGTTAAGTCGACTGAGCCTGTTACATATATTGTACATATCAGAAACAAGATTAGCTTGGCGTTTGTTAAGCTCTTCCTGCATCAGCAGATCAAGCTTGGTCTGTATGACAGTAATCGGTGTCTGGAGTTCATGGGAAGCATTTTCAGTAAATTCTTTCTGACTTTTATATGTTTCCTTGTCCTTACGCATAAGTTTTTCGACAGACCTGTTGAGCCTCTCGAATTCTAAAGTTCCACTATTCTGGAATTGAGGGATATCGCTGCTGTCAAGATTAAACCGTTCTATCTTCTGCAACGTATTATCGAAAGGCCTCCAAAGGCGGCGGGTGAGGAATCGCATAACCAATAGCATTGACAGACTCATGACAGCAAAGATGAGGACGAACTGAATGACCATGCCATCGACAATATCCTTTTCAAGATCAGAAGGTTCCAATTTTTCCCCTTTACTTATTCTATTGATGGCATCCACCATATCCTCTGCATAATAATTTTTTGTGAGCAGATAAAACAACGGTATTGCCAACACTAATATTACAAGCATCAGACTGACAAACTGTATCAGATTTTTATTCAGCAGACTCTTCATCTTCTATCCATTGATATCCTGTTCCGTAATAGGTGCGTACACAGTTGCCGATACCTGCTGCCGAGAGTTTTGATTTTAGATTCTTGATATGTGCATAGACGAAGTTGAAATCATCCATAACATCAGCCATATCACCACTTAGATGCTCTGCCAGCGCATTTTTTGACACCACTCTTTTCCGGTTTTCAATTAGAAAAAGTAGTAATTCATATTCTGATTTTGTGAGAACAATCTCTTGACCCTTTGCTTCTACTGTCTTATTGAGAAGATTAATTACAATCCCACCCGATTTGAGCAGATTATCACTTGAGAAGTTTCGACGGCGTATGAGTGCAAATATTCTCATGCTGAGTTCGGGTAGATGAAACGGTTTAGGAAGATAGTCGTCGGCACCAATTTTTAGTCCCTCTACTTTATCTTCAAGAGAATTCTTTGCCGATACGATTATAATTCCTGTCTCGGGCGACACTTCTTTGATGCGTCTGAGTATATCAAGTCCACTGCCACCTGGCAGCATCAGGTCGAGCAGTATGCAATCATATTTATACAAACTCACTTTCATCATAGCATCATTGAATGTCAGTACCTGCTCACACAAATAATCTTCGTGTCCAAGATAGCTGACAATGCTGTCAGATAGAGATTTTTCATCTTCAACAATTAGCAGTTTCATACGTTACATCTATTTATAACCATGCAAAAATAATCAATAAATCTGTAGACATTTGCATTTACGTCTTTTATTTTCCTATTTTATCACTAGTTCCATGCTTTAACTAATAGTTTGCTATTGAATTATTTCTTGGTTTCTTTTTAAATAGCATTTTACTGATATATGGGAAAAGCCAGTACGACGCTTTAGCACTTAATATCCCGATGCCTGCACCAGTTATGACGTCGTTAAACCAGTGGTGATTATTGTACATGCGCAAGAAACCTGTGCCAGTGGCAACGGCATATCCCGCCACTCCTATCCACGGAGACACATTTCGGTATTCATGACGGAGCAACTCGGCACCCATAAAGGCTGTGGCTGTATGACCGGAAGGAAAGGAATTGTATGAGGTACCGTCAGGACGTTGCTCCTTTATAGACATTTTCAGAGCATTTACGGTGATGCCCATGAGGATATACGAAGTAGCGAGTATTGCCGTATAGTCACGCAGGCTGTGTTCGCCCTTCACTCCGCATAAGTTTAGACCGTACACTGAAACGAACGGAGCATACTGGGAGAAGTCTTCAATAGTGATCTTCCTATTGACATTCTCTGTCAGCTCATTCTTAATATCAATATCCTGAGACTCCATCCAGTCACTTGTGAGTCCCAATATTCCCGTACCGATCAACATGGTGGGCAGGACAAGCTGTTTGCATTTGAAATGGTATCTGTCTGGCGACTGATATTTTGCTAATATAGGATATTGAATTGTCGAAGGATACAGATGTGATAATGTATCAATACCGGATATTGAATCGTTACGCTGTGCATACATATTCTGCACCAGCAGAAATATCGATGCGATAATAATTAATATTTTCTTCATTATTTATTTTTATAGATGAGCATCATAAGACTTGGAAGCACGACTAATAATAGTGGAAGCGCCACACAAAAACCGCCAATTACCGCCACTGCCAGTGGCTGTTGCATTTGAGCCCCCATTTCAAGTCCGAGAGCAAGTGGCATAAGAGCAAGTATGCATGATATGGCCGTCATCAATTTCGGACGTATACGCAGTGCTATTGCGTAATTCACTGATTCTGTGACTTTTCCTCCGGCCTTGCGGTTCATATTATACTGATGGACTGTAAAAATGGCATTCTCGGCTATGATACCAACAATCATGATGATACCAGTATAACTGCTTACATTGAGTGGTACTCCGGTTATCCATAGGGCCAGAAGCGACCCGCAGATACCTGTGACAGAGATAAACAATACGGCGAAAGATATCCTCCACTCACGGAAAAGAAACATCAGTACGCATAAGACTAAAAGGGTGGCGAGGCAGAGAATCATGATGAGTTCATGGAATGATTGCTGCTGTTCTTGGTATGCACCACCAAAAGATATGCTGTAACCCCGGGGCAGATGCAGGTTGCTGTTAAACTGCTTCTGAAGGTCTTTTACCGTACTTCCTAAGTCGCGGTTCTCTATACGTGAAGTTAGTGTGATCACGCTTTTTAGATTTTCACGCCGTTGTTCGATTTCTCCTGATACAACTTTTACTTTACAGAAGTAGGACAGAGGACGTGTTGCTCCGTCAGGCAGGAAAATCTGCTGACGCATAAGTTTCTCCGGGGAGTTATCTTTATAATTAACAAACCGCAACAGTATGCGGCGCATCTGCTCTCCATCTTGCACAGAACCGACCTGCAAACCGCCTGTCATCGCTGTCTGTGATGGAAGTGGCTCAAGTACATTTTCATTTTGACACAAAGGCACACCACCTGCGTATGCTGATAATTGTTCCTGAAAATCCTTGAGAGTGATCCCAAATTGAGTGAGCCGGTCGATATCAGGCATGAAAACGAGCGAAGAGCCATCTGCCACAAGTCCGTTCTCGATATCCACAACACCATCAACCCGTTTCATCAACTGTTCCACCTTAGCTGCATTTTGTTGTAATATCTTATAATTATCACCGAAGATCTTCACTTCTATAGGTTGCGGAGTACTCATAAGATCGCCCAATAAATCAGCTATACGCTGACCAAATTCTATGGTCAGTGCCGGTACCCTTCCCGAAATGCTCTTACGGAGCTGGGTGATAACTTCCGGGGTCGTGAGTTTATGGTTTTTCTTGAGTTGGATAAGATAGTCGCCATAATTGGATGGAACTGTGCCAAACGCCAGATCGAATGCAGTACGGCGCGAGTAGGTCTCTATATTAGGATTCGCCATGATTATATTCTCCATCTGACGACACAACCAGTCAGTCTCTTCTATATCTGTCCCCGATGGTGAATGGTAGTCGAGTACAATAGTTCCCTCGTCAAGGTCGGGCAGGAATCCTGTCTGCATCTGTGTGGAAGCCAAATAGCCTCCGGCTATCAACAAGACGACAAACAGCACAGCTGTCCACGGTTTGCGATAGAGCCAGGTTAGCCAGGCAACCTTATTGACAGCAGCAGTCTTAATCTCTTTGTCGCTGTGCTGAATTTTGTCCATATTCCTCGGTCGTAAACCTTTTTTATAACCAATCATCAGATGCAGTACCGGTAATAGCAACCATGTGACAAGGAATGATGCCACCATCGTTATCTGCATTGTATCGGACAATTCTCTGAAGAAACTACCGGCCAATCCACTCATAAGTCGGAACGGGAAATGAATAACTATCGTTGACAGTGACGAAGCAATCATTGCCGGGAAGAGATTTTTAATGCCCTGTTTTACCGCAAAATATTTATCTATATCGGGGTTTTCTTCGTGTTCTCGATAAATCTGTTCGATGATGACTATCGCATCATCTATTATTAGTCCCACGGACGCCGCTATTGCTCCAAGCGACATGATGTTTATTGTTATTCCGGCAAGATAAATGAGAAGTACACTTAAGGCCAACGTGACGGGTATGGTAAGTATGACCACGAGACTGGCTCGCCACGTCCTCAGGAAAAGTATCATGACGATGATGGCAAGAAATAGCCCTTCATAAATGGTATTTATCACACTGTGAATGCTGTTGCCTACAAATGCGCTTTGGTTATAATATGGTTTCAGTTCATAACCGGCAGGTAGCAACGAGTGTGCCTCTTTCGCCTTAGTCTCAACATCCTTTGCGAAATCAAGAAGATTAACTCCGGGTTGTTTCACAAGATCGACTAGAACGGCATCATTGCCATTAGCATTTATTTTAAGGAAATCCTCTTGTTCCTGTACCTCCACGCGAGCCACATCGCAGATTCGCACCTTGCGCATTCCGTCATTGCGGATGATTGTGTTGGACAGCTCGTCGATGGTATTTATTCTGGTGTCGGTGAGCGACAGATAGAGTCGGTTATATGCACCTACATTGCCGTTTTCAACCACGAAGTTGGTTCCGTTGAGAGCATCCTTTATCTTTGATGGTGTGATACCCATGGCAGTCATCTTGGCTGCATCCGGAATAACAACAAACTCTTTAGCCCTTCCACCATACACCACGACATTGCTCACTCCGTTGACCCGTGAAAATACCGGTCGGACAATAAGATTAGCAACATCACGTAACTCTATCTTGCTATGTGTTTTACTCTCAAGTGTAAAGCCATAAACAGGGTATAGCGACTGGTTCATTGCCTCGGTGGATATGATAGTACCCGGAGGCAGGAAACCTTTTATCTCGTTGATGCGACTTTCGAGCTGAGTCTTCAGCGCATAGATATCGGTTCCCCATTTGAAATAGACATCGATATCACTGCTGCCACGTCCGGTATAACTCTTGACGATAGTGACACCCGGCACTTTCTTAACCGCGCTTTCAAGGGGCTTGGTAACGGTTATCATCATTCGGTCAATAGGCTGCTGACCGGCATCGGCAATCACGGTAATTCTTGGGAACAAAACCTCAGGAAACAGGTTTGTCTGCATCTGCATGTAACAGTATATACCCGCCATCAATATAAGCAGACCGACAAACATGATCGGCTTGCTATAAATCTGATGAATACATTTTTTCTGTATAGGATTCATTTTCGGTTATTTTACGATTTTCACTTTGTCACCGTCCTGTAATTGATAACTACCTGTTGTTATTATTCTGTCGGCAGATGAAAGACGTGGAGATAAAATCTCAGTTTCGACATTGCTACTGTTGCCTATGGTGACAGGTATCTTCTTTGCAGTACCATTATCTGATACTGCCATTATCCAGAACGAGGTCATATTGTCATCGCTCTGGATTGCCGATTTTGGTAATATCTGAGTATTACGTCCGTTAGATGAGACACGGAGCAGAGCTTTTGCACGTAATCCTTCGGGCAAAAATGACGTTTTTGCACGAGCAGGAATTTGCTGCACCTGGGCATTAACATCCATCGTGGCAAGTGGTGTAGACAATACACTAGAGAACTCCCGCCCATCAGGCAGCGATATAAGACAATGAGTTCCAGGACGGGCATATCTCATATCTTCGGTAGGCACATCTACTTCAAACACCATGCTGCCTGTATTGGCGATAGAACATAAGATAGAGCCTTCGGTTACATATCCTCCGGTCTGCTGCAAAACTTCAGTAACTACACCTGCCGTGGTGGCCTTGATATAGTTTATTCCCATATTTTTAACCATCACATCTCCGCCAAGAGCTTCGCGCTCCTTGCTTTCCAGTCGGTAGAGTATCTGTCCACAGTGTACTATTGAACCCGGTTGTACATAACATGCTGTAATGAACGATGCAACAGGATCTGTCACCACATTTTTCTTGAGAAATGCGGTCACTGCTGTCAATTCTATCTGCTTGTCAATATGCCCGTAAGATATATTAACCACCGAGACATCTGTTACATGGGGCTGCTCTTGCTCATCGTCCTGCTGTGTCTTTCCGCCACAACTCATCATAAGAATTGTCGAAAGAGTCAATATTACTATATTTTTCATATCTGCTTGTTGATCCTTACATTTGTTTGTTATTGTATCCTTACCAGTTGTAATAGTTGTAGGCGTTGACTGCCAACTGGCGGTTTGCCTCGATGGTCATCTTCTGTTGCCGTACAGAGATAATGCTTTTCAGCGTGGTGATATAGTCGAACACCGACATCTGTCCTGCTCTGATTTCTTTCTGGCAAATATCCAGCAGTCGTCCGTATTCAGCAATCTGCGTATCAAGAATATGGATGCGTGTATCGTAATCATTTAAGGCTGCCGAACACTGGTTGCAGTGGATTTCATTCTGAGTGACAAGATTGTTTTTGTATATGGATATTGACGATAACATGGCATCAGTCTCGCGTTGTTTTATCCTTTTCAGTTTGCCGTCGGAGATCAGCATCGAGAATGTCAGTCCCGCACTCAGTCCGAAATTCTTGTACATAGAACTGTAATTAGTGGTCTGCAAACCGAAATTGGTAAACATATTCAGTTGTGGCCTGTATTTCGTCTCATACATCTTCTGCGACGCTATGGCATTGATGCTATCGAGATTGTACTTGGTCAAAAACTGTGACCTACTCATCTCTACACTTTTAGTGATTACGGCTTTCCCTATATCAGCGGTTGTCGTGTCACGTATGCAGCATAAAGCGTTGAGCTCCATCAGATGATTGCGGTAAGACTGCACACACGAAGCCTTCGTCTCGTTGTTGGCATTCTGTTCAATGATGATCATCTGAATATCCGACTGCTTTGCCTGTCCCGCATAAGCCAGACGGGTGATAAAATTGGCTTGGGTAACAAGGAGTCGCGAAATACTGTCGGCAAAATCCATCTGGTCTTTGTCGAGCATGCAGAGAACATACTGGTCGATGACGTTCCGCTCGATGTCATGGCGATTAAGTTGGATATTATTTTTGAGCATATCCCGCTGCACGTTTATCTGCGACTCCGCCGCCTGATATACGCTTTTGCCCAACAGTGGCTTTGTCCATGTCACACCGCATTGCAGGTTGCCATTGCTCACACCTAGATCGTAACCGTAATAATTACTGGCCGACTGTGCGTTCAACATAAAAGAGGTTTTCCCATTATCCGTTTCGACAATCGGTACAAACAAGTAATTGCCCGTGAGCAATGTCTGCGCATGGGTATACACATTCATAAGATACAACTTTTCGTTATCCAAAATTGACGTCTGATTATGTTCGTCCATCAGCAACGGACTGTTCTGCAAGGCTTTACTGATATAATAATCAAGAGAGCACTTTGCTGTCTGACCCTGCAACGAAACGCACAAAGTAATAAACCAAACAATAAAAAAGAAATATCTTCTCATCTTATTTTTTCGGCAAAAGTAGATGACAAATTTGAAGACATTTTGAATTTTAATTATCTTGTCGATTATTTAACGTAGTTTTAAATGCCCATCATAAAAACGGCTGCCACTTGATTCATCATAGTGGCAGCCGTTTTCGTTTGTCTTTATTCTCTTTAAAAGGAATTAGTCTCTCTAGTCTTTTAATTGTTTATTCTTCATCATCTTAAAGTACAACAATGGAACGACAATCAATGTCAGCAATGTGGAGGTGATCGTACCACCCATAAGAGAGATGGCCAGACCTTGGAAGATCGGATCAAAAAGAATCACAACAGCACCAAGCACCACACTACCGGCAGTCAGTATGATAGGAGTGCTTCTGACAGCCCCTGCTTCAATGATAGCACGTTTCAACGGAATGCCCTCACTAAGTCGTATCTCTATAAAGTCGATCAGCAGGATTGAGTTTCGAACCATGATTCCCGCCAAGGCGATAAATCCAATCATCGACGGTGCACTGAAATAGGCACCCATAACCCAATGCCCCAAGATGATGCCGATGAGCGACAAAGGAATGACGGACAACTGTATCAGTGGGGTAACAAAACTCTGGAACCATCCCACGATCAGCATATATATGATAATCAGGACAAAGAGAAACGCTAGTCCCAAATCACGGAACACCTCATACGTTATTTTCCACTCGCCATCCCATTTCAAGGTATAATCCTTTTCTAGTTTAGGCTCTTCCTTATAATCCTCATTCAGCGAATATCCAGCGGGCAGTTTGATCTTCGGCAGTTGTTCAGAGATGCTGTTGATGGCATAGATAGGACTCTCCAAATTTCCGGCCATCTCGGCAGTGACATACACAACGCGCTGCTGATTTTTGCGGAAGATACTCTTATCCTTGATCCCTTTGGATACATCGATGAGATCACTCAGTGATGCCGACATGCCTTGCTGACCGATTATTTTCATATTCAAGACACTATTCACATTCGACTTCTCACTTTCAGGGAGTTGAAGATTGACACCAATTTGATTTTCCACATTTGGCTGATGATAGACGCCTACAGGCATCCCTGACAACACCCCATGCAAAGTATTAACAACCTGCTGTGTCGGTATTCCTGCCTTCATCGCCTTATCTTTATTCACCGTGAATTTATACTCAGGCTGATCATCCTCAACAGTCCAATCCACATCTACCACATTGTCTGTCTTTGCAAAAATATCTTTCACCTTACCGGCTATTTCCACCTGTTTGTTGTAATCAGGTCCGTAAATCTCAGCCACAAGTGTCGACATGACAGGAGGTCCCGGCGGTACTTCCACCACCTTCACATTTGCTCCATACTTACGACCTATCTTCTGTAGTCTAGCCCGCATAGACTTTGCGATATCATGACTCTGTTCACTTCTCTCACCTTTATCCGTCAGGTTCACCTGTATGTCGGCATCATTTTCGGCATGACGCATATCATAATGACGCACGAGTCCATTAAAACTGATAGGAGCAGAACAGCCCATATACGTCTGGTAGTTGGTAACGTCCTTATTTCCGTTCACATAAGCCGCCAGTTCCTGCGTCACAGCAGCTGTACGTTCCAATGTCGTTCCCTCCGGCATGTCTATGACTACCTGGAAATCATTCTTATTGTCAAACGGCAACATCTTGACAGGAACGGATTTAGTGTAAAACAAAGACATGGAACCGAGCAATATGACTGCAAGCAGGATCATAAATACCCATCTTTTCTTTCTACTTTCAAGGAAAGGAGACATCGTCTTCTTATAGATCTTATAGAGTTTGGAATCATACAACGCTACTTTCTTTCCTTTTTCAATTTTATCATCATCCCCATCCTTGGATTTATGCCTTAAAAAGAGATATCCGAAATAAGGAGTCAGCGTGAGTGCTATCAACAGTGAGAAGACCATTGCGATGGATGCACCGATAGGCATCGGACTCATATAGGGTCCCATCATTCCCGACACGAAAGCCATTGGTAGAACAGCGGCAATTACGGTCAGAGTGGCCAGAATTGTGGGATTACCCACTTCATTGATAGCGTAAAGTGCAGCCTTCAGTGGCGATAGCTTCTTCATACTGAAGTGCCTGTGCATATTCTCAGCTATCACAATGGAATCATCCGTGACAATACCCGTAACAAAGACCAGAGCAAACAGGGTTATGCGGTTTAGGGTATACCCTGTGAAATAATAAGCAAACAGAGTCAGTGCAAATGTGATAGGTATAGACAAGAACACGACCAATCCTCCACGCCATCCCATAGCAAGCATCACAAACAGCGTAACGACAAGTATGGCAATTGAAAGGTGTAGCAACAGTTCCGAGACCTTATTGGATGCCGTCAATCCATAATTACGACTTTCTTCCACATGCAAGTCCTTGCTGATAAGTGTTGTCTTAAGATCATTCACCTTTTCGAGGACTGCCTCAGACAGTTTCATTGCATCAGCACCTTGTTTCTTCGCTATCGATATCGTCACAGCAGAATGGGTGCCCGGATTATCCTTCTTATCAACACCCTTCGCTGCCCCATACCCGAATGAGACATATTCAGAAGGTATCTGCGGACCGTCTTCTATCTGCGCTATCTGATATAGATATACAGGATGCCCGTTATTCATACCGATGATTGTATTTTTGATCTCGTCTACACTAGAGAAGAAATTTCCTGTCTGCACAGACACCACTTTGTCATCACCGATAATCTTACCACTCTGCATCTGAGAATTGTTTGCCATCAGAGACTGGGCCACAGTTGTGATATCGACATTGCTTGCGGCCATCTTATCCCTATCCAGTTCCACTTTCACTGCTCTGCTCTGACCTCCCGAGATCTGTGTCTGCGATACGTCCGGCACTTTCTTGATCTCGTTGGCCATAACCTCTGCCACCTGACGGATCTGATAACTGGACATCTTATCACTCCATAGTGTGAACGACATCACCGGGACATCATCTATCGACCGTGTCTTCACCAGAGGCATTGTAGCCCCCTGAGGCATACGGTCCATATTCTTCATCAGTTCATTATATAGTTTTACCAAGGAACGTTCCACATCCTCGCCCACACGAAACTGTACTGTCAGCATCCCCATACCGTTCATGGATGTAGAATATACATCTTCCACACCTTGAACATTCGACACAATCTTCTCCACAGGAAGTACCACGCTATTTTCAACCTCAGTAGGACTGGCACCCGGATAGCCAATCATGATATCGGCCATAGGTACTTTTATCTGTGGGTCCTCCTCCCTTGGGATAAAAAGAATACTGAACAGGCCGAGCAGCATAAAAGCTACAACAAGCAGGATACTCAGCTTCGACGTGATGAACGCCTTTGCTATATTTCCAGATATACCTTTTTCCATTTCGATTATTTTTGAATCATTACTTTTGCACCGTTAAACAATCTGCCTTTGGCGCCTTCTATGATCTTCTCATCCTTTTTTAAACCGGATAGGACCTCGACCTGATCGCCGACTTTCTTCCCCAGACGAATCCAACGCAGCAATGCCACATCATCATCTCCAACCACATACACACCGGTCAACTGATCGTAATTTATTACAGACGACTGTTTGATCATGATTCTTGGTTCCGAATCCGTCTGTCCATCTACTTTCATGCGAATGCTGGCATACATACCTGATTTCAGATTCCGCCTGTCATTGATGGCGATTTTCATATTATATTGACCACCGGATAACGTTGCCGAGGGACTCAGTTCTGATACGACTCCTTTCACTATTTTATTCAAGGACTTTATTTCCACTTCAACAATACTGCCCACATGGATATACTGTATATAATTCTCGGGGACAGAAGCCTGCACGTTCAAATCTCCGACCTGTTCTATTGATAATATAGGCATCCCCGGGTTGGCAGTACTTCCCTCATCAACAAGCTTCTGGGTGACACATCCACCAAACGGAGCACGAATATTCGAATAAGCAAGCATCGCATTAATTTCTTTTAGCTGCTGACCGGCCACACGAAGTTTCGACTCCATCGACACCTTATTCAATTCCACATTCTCCAGTTCCTTGCTCGATATGCTCTTTTGCGAGTATAACACTTGATACCGCTCGTAGTCGCGCCGGGCATTCTTCACTGCGGCAGCAGCTTCAGTCATCATTGCCTGCGCCTGTGACTTCTTTGCATTCATATCGCTGCTGTTGATTGAAACCAGTAACTGACCTTGTTTTACCTGATCACCAGGTTTAACATATATCTTATCTATAAAGCCCATCACCCGGGTACTAATCATTGCAGTCTGCTTGGCAGAGATTTCTCCACTGATGTAGGCTTCATTCCCTCCCTGCATGGTAGGATAATAAACATTCACGCTTACAGGTTTATCCTCTTCTACTTTTTTTGTCGATGTGCTGCATGACGACATAAGACCGACAGCTATAGCACCTAGTATTAATACACTTCTTGCATTCATCACTTTTATTTTTATATGTTTACTTATTATTTGCCAGAAAATTATGATATGAGAGCGTAACATTATAATTCATCACCGACTGAGCCAGCAATAACCGTTGCTGTGACAATTGGGCTTGCGATGTAAGCAGATCCGACGTACTGACCAACCCCTCTTTATATCTGTTACTCATAATTCTGAAAGCCTCTGCTGCATGATCCACACTAGCTTCGCACTTCTTGATTTCAAAAGTCAGATTCTGAAGTTCACGTATGTTACTTTCCAGTTCCATTTTACTCTTATCGATATACTGCTGCTTCTCCTGCTGATATTTATCCCTCTGCAAGACCGCAGATTTCAATTTGTAACGATTTTGATTACCCGAGAAAACAGTCCAGCTCATATTAACACCCACCGTGTAAGAGTTACTGTCAAACTTGAATATCTTTTTATCATTATATTGAAAGCTACCCCATGCGTTTATTTTTGGCAGGAAGTTCATACGCGATGACTTCACCATCATATCTGAGGCCGATACACTTTTATCCATCGCTTTGATGTCAGCACGTTCCGCCAGCATCCCTCCTGACAGACTCGCTTCCGGTGCCTTAACCAATGTGTCCGGAACAAACACACTACCCGATAGCGTATCACCCATCAGAAAAGCAAGACCATCAGACACATCCCCTATACCTGACTTCGATTTCTGCAACGCACTTTCAACAATATTGATCTGTACCTGTGCGTTAAGCACATCTGACTGCTGAACCAAGCCCTGGGCATAAAAATTATTCACCGACTTATATATCTGTTCCACATCATCAAGTGTTGACTGCAAGATACTCGTTGACTTATATGCGAACTGTAACTGAAAATAAGTTTTCTTAATTTCGTAATCAATATAGTCACTCGTGTACATATTCTTATATTTATAGGCTTCCTCCTGCAATTTCGCTCCTTTTCTGGCATAGTACTGGTCCAGATTCAGCAACGGCAGACGCATCTCAACACCTGCACTGTAATTTTGTCTTGAACCCGGATCATTCAACTTGGCCGGATCAAAATCCATACTTGTCACGATACTCTGCTGCAACAGAAATCCGAAAGCATTCAAGGGATTATTTGTCGAGACAGCATTCAGCCCTACTGTAATCTGAGGCAAAAATATGGCATCCGTCTGTCTGTAATTTGCTTTCGAAATCTTATAGTCCAGTTCCGACAGCCTTACATTTGAATTTCTATCTTTTGCCTTTTCCAAAGCGTTCTCTAGAGATATGTACGTCGTCTGTTGGGCCAAAGCAATTACAGAGACGACAGACATGACTATAGCACTTAAATACCTGAATTTCAATTTCATTGTTTTACTGATTATTATTTATTATTTTATTTGTTTCTGGAAATATTGTTTAGTGGAAAGTATTTTGATAATAAAAAACCAACAAACAAAACTAAGCGCACTTTCATTCATTGGCTTTTTCCACCGTCAACATCCATTCATTTTATTCTCTTCTTCTTGTCTAATGTCATATTCATACGTTATAATTTAGTGCAAAGGTACGGTTTTGACACCCTACCTGCAATAGCCAAAACGCCGCAATACTTGGCAAGAATTCCCGAAACGTGGATTCGGACCGATGTTTATATACTAAAAATAATAAAGATTTCATGATAATACGTTTTTATTCACTATAATATCTTCCAGATTCTCATAAATCTTATACATATCATCGAGTATAAACGCTGATAATTCTTACTCTCAGGGCTCACTCAGGACTTACACCCTAAAGCGTACGTCCATGCTGGGCGTACAAAAAATCTGCCCGAGCCATCGCGGTCAGGACAGATTTGATGGTATGAAATAATATAAAAATTTATTCAAGCCCTCCTCCCAATGACTGATATAAATTTATATAACCTTCCAATTCAGAATATTTGTCACTCAAGATACTCAGTTGTGCAGATAGTAATGACTGGAGTGCAACAATAACTTGGAGACTGTTCACCGTACCGTATTTCATCTTCATCTGAGTTGCCTTGAGCGTTTGCTGAAGTTTTGCTATCTGCTGGTTTTCGATTTGAATTTCGTTGCGTGAAATCTGCCACTTCTTCAGGGCATTGTTCACCTCATTGCCCGCATTCAGCACCGTCTGTTTAAATGAAATTCTGGCCTCCTCCTCCTGAGCCTTGGCAATGTTGAGGTTAGCTTGGTTCTGCCCATTATTGAAAATAGGCTGAACAAGAGAAGCGGTAGCTTCAAGCAGAATCTGTCCAGGGTTGACAACGCCAGCACCACTGCTATTGGTCCATCCGGCCGACCCACTTAGTGTCAGAGAAGGATAAAAAGCAGCACGAGCTACATTTACATTATAGTAGGCATTCTTCAGTGATGCTTCAGCCTCACGCACGTCGGGACGATTGACTAGCAACTTGACATCTATTCCACCGGAAATATTCTGAGGAAGATTTGTTTCTTTGAGCATTCCGCGTGCAATTGTTTCCGATGTACGGCCGATAAGCGCACAAAGTGAATTTTCTGTCTCATTGATCTGTTGGTCGAGTTGCTGCAAGATTACCTTAGTGCTCAGTAAAGAAGCTTCTGCCTGACTCACATTGCTTTGGTCAGCTTCTCCTGCATTCATTAGCGCTTTTTCGGTCTTTACGTATTCCGTCCAACTATTTACAGTCTCCTCCGTCATCTTCATCTTGGCGTCAAGCGTTTCCAGTGTATAGTAATATTCAGCGATCTCTGCGATAAGATCCACCTGTACAGCCTGCGCATAAGCCCGTTTTTTTTCAACCGTAGTCAAAGAAGCTTTTTTGTTGTTACTCAGTTTGCCAAAGATGTCGGCAGTCCAACTTACTTCCGGGCCTACCGAATAGGTCTTAGTGGCATCGCTACCACCATATTTTGAAACACTTCCGCTGGCTGCAACATCTAATGTCGGTAACAAGGCTCCCTTAGCTGCATGAAGGGAAGCAACAGCTTCGTCTATCCGCAATTTTGCTATCGAAAGATCTGAATTATGCTCTAGGCCTTCGCGAATAAGTGATTGGAGATTCGGATCTGTATAGAAATTCTGCCAATTCTTAAGAACAACAGTATTTATGGTATCTAGGTTCTGATCTTTACGAATCAGGCCATCAGTGTTGATCTGCTGCAATTGGTAGTTGCTATGAATCTGCTTCAATGAAGAACAACTCGTGAGTACGGCAAATAATATTGTGATATATATGATTTTTTTCATTTTGCTACTTCTGTTGATAAAACTTAAATTTCATTTAACGTCTTCTCTCTATGACAATGTTTAAACAATCCTAACATTAATCATTCTTCTTCTGAATAATTTCTTCTTCATGATTTTTTGCCGGCATAAGTTTCTCCTGCAGCATCTGAAAGGCTATGAAGAATATCGGTACCATAAAAAGCAGGGAGATAGTTCCGATGGTCATACCACCAATCACACCCAAAGCGAGTGCCATGTTTCCATTGGCTCCTGCACCTGTAGAGAATGCCAGTGGTAGCAAGCCAATGACCATACATAGTGCTGTCATCAATATTGGACGGAGACGGGCCTTAGCGGCACTGATGGCAGCGTCTACAAGCGACATTCCTTCCTTACGGCGCTGGGTGGCATACTCAGTGAGCAGGATGGCGGTCTTGGAAAGCAAACCGATTAACATGATCAATCCTACTTGCAGATAAACATTATTACTGAATCCGAAGATATTGGCGAAGATAAAACTTCCGCAAAGTCCGAAAGGTACACTGAATAATACAGCCAATGGAAGGAAAAGACTCTCATAGAGAGCACAAAGCAAGAGATAGATAAAGATGATGCAGATGGCGAATATCATCACTGTATTGTTTGAGCTGCCTGATTCTTCACGCGTAATTCCGGTATATTCGTAACCATAGCCCTGAGACAAGGTATGCTTGCTTATCTCGCTGATGGCCTTGATTACGTCACCGCTGGAATACCCGTCGGATGGCATAACGTTCACGCTGATAGAATTATAGAGATTAAAGCGGTTCAATTGCTCAGGACCATAAGTCTTAGTCAAATGAAAGAACTGCCCCACCGGTGTCATGCTGCCGGTAGAAGTCTTTACAAACATATTATCGAGAGCATCCTTATCAAGTCGTCGATTCGAAGAAGCCTGAACCATCACACGATAAAGCTTGGAGAATGCATTAAAATTGCTGGCATAAATACCACCGATATAACCATTGAGAACATCGAGTACGGCTGTCGACTGTATGCCGTAGCGCATGCACTGAGCAGCATCGACGTCTACTATGTACTGTGGATAACGGATGCTATAAGTGGTATAAGCTTGCGATATCTCAGGTCGTTTGGAAAGAGCTGCAATAAACTTATTGGTCGTCGACATTAGTTTCTCTGTGGTTCCACCCTCATGATCCTGTACATAAAGTTCTATACCGTTGGAACTTGAGTATCCCATAATGGTTGGTTGGGCAAACGCAAAGATAGAGGCCGACTTGATGCCTTGTACGCGTCCCGTCACCTGACCAATGAGAGAATTAATATCTTGACCCTTTTTCTTGCGTTCTCCCCAGTCTTTCAGTTTCACGATAAGCATACCACCATTGGTCGACTGACCGCCAAGCATGCTGTATCCGGAAATACTCGAATATCTCTCGATTTCAGGAATACCCTTAATGGCAGCAGCCACACGCTCCATCGATTTTTTGGTTTGGTTAAGCGTAGAACCGGCAGGTGTGGTGACATTAACAAATATCGTACCCATATCCTCGTCAGGAATCATACCTGTCTGTGTTGTTTTTAGCAATACTGCAAGCAATATTCCAGATACGGCGAGAAGTCCCCAAGTTATCCACTTATGATTGAAAAAATGTTTCAATCCGTTGACATAGTGGCCAACAAGCATATAGAAAGAAACATTGAATGCCTTATTGAAACGGGTAGAAAACGAAGCTTTTTTGCCTTTTACAATCTCCTCAGGCGGTGTCATTAATAAGGAACAAAGAGCCGGACAAAGTGTAAGTGCGTTAATACAGGAAATGCCTACAGCCACAGCCATAGTCAAACCGAACTGCTTATAATAGGTTCCGCCCGTTCCGCCCATGAAAGAGGTCGGGATAAACACACACATAAAGACGAGTGAAGTAGTAAAAATGGCTGTAGAGATGCCACTCATAGCTTTGTTTGTAGCTGTATAGGGCTGTCGGTAGCCTTCATCAAACTTCGCTTGAACCGCTTCGACAACAATGATAGCATCATCGACGACTGTTCCTATGACGAGCACAAGGGCAAAGAGTGTCAGCAAATTAAGCGAGAAGCCAGCCACATACATAAAAGCAAAGGTTCCGATGAGCGAAACGAGGATGGAAATGGTAGGAATAATGGTCGAGCGTCCACTCTGCAGAAAGAGGTATACCACAAGGATGACAAGCAGAATAGCTTCCATCAAAGTCTTGAAGACTTCACCTATAGCTGCATTCAGAAAATCGTTGGTATCCATCAAGCTGCTAATGGTCAGATCGTTTGGTAATTCATCCTTCAGTTCTTCGGTCAACTTGTCAATTTTCTGGTTGATTTCATGGGCATTCGATCCGGCTGTCTGCGATACGAGAATGGTGGTGCCGTTGTGTGAGTTCACGTTGCCTTCAAAGTTGTAGCTTGTGGTACCAAGTTCAGTCTTTGCTACATCCTTCAGTCGGAGCACATTTCCGTCGTTCAGACTCTTGATGACAATACTGTCAAACTGTTCACTCTTCTGTAAGCGTCCCTTGTATTTCAGGGTATATTGGAAAGTATTCTTCGAGTCTTCACCGAGCGTGCCCGTAGCCGCCTCAATGTTTTGTGCACTGAGAGCTGCCGTGATGTCGCTCGGTTCAAGTCCGTAGTTAGCCATTCTCTGCGGGTCAAGCCAGATACGCATGGCATATTCATTGCCCATCAGCTGTACACTGCCGACGCCTTTGATACGGAGCAACTTCGGTCCGATGTTGATCTTGAAATAGTTGGTGATGAAGTCATTGTCATATTTATTTGACGGACTGTAGAATGACATGATCTTGAGCGTGGAGTTCTGTCGTTTTTCCACTGTCACACCAATTTTTGTAACTTCCTGTGGCAGTTTACCTTCTGCCTGAGATACACGGTTTTTCACATTGATAAGCGCCATATCAGGATTGGTTCCTTGTTCAAAGGTCACCGTGATAGTAGCTGATCCTGAGTTGGTAGCCGATGAAGTCATATAGGCCATGTCTTCCACACCGTTAATAGCATCTTCCAAAGGAATAACAATACTCTTCAACACAACATCGGCATTGGCACCGCTATAAGTCGTACTCACCGAGATTGTGGTAGGGGCAATGTTGGGATACTGCTCCATCGGCAAGTTCGAAAGTCCGATAATGCCGACCATCACAATCAGAACCGATATAACGCACGAAAGAATGGGGCGATTCAGAAATAATTTGGTATTCATAATGTTGTTCTCCTTACTTTACGGGTGTGCCTTCTTGTACAAGTCCGGCACCTTCTGCGATGATACGGTCTCCGACATTCAATCCACTTAATACAACGTAGTGAGTGCCATCACTATGTTCGATAACTTGAATTTCTTGTGATTTGGTTTTTCCGTTGACGACTTTGTAAACGAAGATTTTGTTCTGCAACTCATAGGTAGCCTCCTGCGGAATCACAATCTTTCCCTTAATTTCGTAAGGCATCACGATGGTACCATTCCCACCATTGCGCAATAGGTTTTCTGGATTATTGAATGTGGCTCGCATCAATACGGATCCAGTTGAAGTATTCACATTGCCGCTGATAGCATCCACATGTCCGGGATAGTTGTAAACCTTTCCGCTGTTAATTTTTAGTTTTACTGTCGGCATGTGCAGAATAGCTTTCTGTGTGGATCCGTAGACATTGATAATTTCCTGAAGAGCGTTTTCTGTAATTGAAAAATACGCGCGTATATTAGAATTATTGCTGACCGTTGTAAGTGGATTGGTAAGACTAGAGCTGACCAGTGCACCAACCCGATAGGAGATCATGTCGATGACGCCATAGGCCGGACTCTTTACCAAAGTATACGAGAGATTGTTTTGTGCATTCACTACCTGAGCCTGCGCACTGGCAAGTGTTGCCGATGCCTGATTCACATTGTTCTGTGCCTGATTTAGGTCAAAATCACTCACGATATCCTGCTTTCGGAGTTCCTTTTTGCCCTGTAACGTCAGTCGATAATTGGCGAGTGAAGCCTTAGCGCTGCTTACCTGTGCCTGTGTTTCCTGTAAAGTTGCCTTATAAGGAGTCTGGTCTATAATAAAAAGAACTTGCCCTTTTTGTACATGTGCACCCTCATCCACACAAATCTTCGTGATAGTTCCACTCACCTGCGGTCGAATCTCCACTGCTTGTTCACCTTCCAAACGGCAGGTGTACTCATGATCCAGCGTCACGTTTTGGGCAGTAACGCTGATAGTTTTGTAATTCGCAGCCATCTGTGCAGTCTGCACTTTTTTGCACGATGTCAGCGAGAGACAACATGTACATATAAGTGTCAGAAATAATGTTTCTGATTTCATAATTTTAATATTATTTATTTATGTTCTTATAAACTTTCTCGGATGCAAAGATAAGGAGGAATTACTGTTTTTTTATAGTCTATTTTTATCCTATATATGTCACAAGTGAAACAATATTCATTTATGACATATATAGGTTTTAATTTGACCACAAGTCAATATAAAATAAATATCTGAAAACACCTCAATCAGCCTGTTTACGTTGATAGATGTATTTTTATGCAATATAAAAAAGAATATTTTAAAAACATGTAACCAGAATGGTCTGAATATCAAAAATGGAACAAAAAATGAGAGAAAGTCTTGTTAATATGAAAGTAATACCATATATTTGCGGGATGAAGCTTGAAGAATTTTTCCGTCAATATGAATTGCCGATCTATTCTGAACAAGGAATAGGTGTTTGGCAGATTAATCCTATGTTGCTAGAGCATAACGGACAAATACAGGTTGATTCCCATGCCCTGATTATTGTAAGTCATGGTGTGATCAATGTCAGAATCCAGAACAGAGACTACAAAATAATGACCAACAGTTATGCCGAGATTGCTGACTACGACCATTTGCAACTAGTAAGTGCTTCCGATGATGCTGATGCTCTTTGCCTGTTCTTTACAGAAGAATTTTTCTTTCTGATTTTCAACCACTGTCCTCCTTCTGATATGCAGTATTTAAACATGATCACCAATGAAAAGATTCTAAAAGTGGATAAAAAGGGCTTAAACAGTATGAAAAGCGTGATTGAGACGATAGGCGACACGCTTGGCTATACTGAGCATGACTATAAAGACACACTTCTTCAGTTGAAGATAAAGATACTCTACTTTGAAGTGAATAACCTTTATCGCCGGTTATTGAAGGAACGGCCTGCATACCCCAGTAATACCAATCGTCAGCAGGAAATATTCTCGCAGTTCATTAAACTACTCATGGAGCATGCACGTCAGGAACATACCGTGGAATACTATGCCAACGAGCTTTGCATCTCAACGCAGTATATCAGCCGTGTTGTTAAGAACATTGGGCACAGGAAAGTCTACGATATCATTAGTAACAGTGTCATCAGCGAGATTAAGACTATGCTTGCCGACAGTAGCCTTACAATCAAACAGATAGCCGACGAGTTGAACTTCACTGATTATGCCGTATTGTCAAAGTATTTCAAACGCCATACTAGAATGTCTCCTAGGGAATATAGAAATTCAATATAAAGAGATCTATCAAAAAGGGGGTCGCCAATGTTTCATAATGTGCCGCAACTTTCCGCCAAGTCAAAAAGAGGTTTATACATAAAAAATGCCATTTTTGCATTTTTAGTCACTAAAATTTGCAGGAACAGAGATAAAGTACTATCTAAATCTCTCAAATTTATCATTCAATAACAGGTAAAGCAGAAGAAGATCATTCAACTTTTATGCAAGATGATAATCTAAGGAAACTAGGGCAATTGGAGGAAAACGGTCCTCGTGCTTTGTACGGGCACTTATAAATGGCGTTTATTATAATAAGATCACAGTCTGACTATATGATCCGGTAGATGATTATCCTTTTAAAGATAATAAAAAGTCATGTTTCTTACGTAGAGAACATGACCTTTTTATATATTCAGAGACATTAGGGTCCCATGTTATTTACTACTTTTGCTTTTGCCGATAGCATTTATAAGGGTACCGGTAATTATTGCAATTGTTGCCAATAAGTCTAAAACGTTTTTCGCTTTGTCTAATTTCATTCCCATTTTATTGATTTTATTAAATCCGTTGACAGAATTAAATCAGCGCATATTCTACTCTGCCAAAGTCTATTTTATTGATTTTATTGATATGTTGAAGAATAGTTAGTGCGCTGATTTTACTAACGATTCTATTGAAAGTCTTAATCCTTGTTGTAATGGAAAAGTGAGAGAAATTACATGTTTCCTAAGTAGTGGCAAATATATAAATAATCGTTGACATATTAAAATTTAATATACATAAAATACTTTAAAAAATAAATCTATTCCAATATGCTATACTTTTCCCTAAGCCCTACTTCACCCTCACAAATTTCAGGTCTTTATAAAAGTCCTTGCACAGCATTTTCTCGGGCTACCGACAGACATATACTTTCGAGTTATATGGGGAGACATTGAATGTGTCCGGTTTGAAGGGGTCTCACGGATAATGGGATAGAAGTAGCCGGCACCACCTCGCCCTGACAGAGATGATGGAGCAGGAACTCTGACAGTTCGGTGAGGGCGGCCAGCAGATCGCTCTTCTTCAGCGAACAGCTTCTGGGAATCTCTTCCAGAAGATTTTCCGTGGTCACGGTCTCCGTGTGCACGGCCTTCGGAAACCAGAGGCCGTCATACTCCCGCGAGGGATTCTTTAATCTTGTCATTCTAAACTTGAACATTGGTTTTTGTTTTTTTGTCGTTATCGTCACCGGTGCGGGGATAAATCGTTTATGATGAACACCTTATTGGTTATTGAGGGAGATCCGCACTGTCACATTTTGTCATGGTGTCGTCACAGCAGAGTTTCTGATGACATAGTATTCTGAGCCGGTGCGGCTGTGTTTATGCTTGAAACTCTTGATCTGGGCGTAGAGGTCATCGAGCGGGATATCTTTCGATTTCCACTCGGATTTATTGTTGAAGTAGTAGAACTTAATTTTCATTTCTTTATGAGTACAAACGAAACAAAGAAAAACGCAAACACGCTCAGAAGCTACTCCGCTCGGTCGAGAAGCTAAAAAAAAGAACGCCTTCCGCTTCGCTCCACTTGAACGCCTTTTTTTCTTAACGCTTCTCTCTGTCGCTGCGCTTAACGCTTCTTCCGCTATTGTTTGCGGCTGCGCCTCATTATCGCTACGCCTCATAAGAAAGCAATCTCTTGAAATGAAAGATCCACCAGGAGAAACATCCACAAGGAAAACACCCGTCAAGACTATTCCGTTTAGGGCTTTGATGCCCGGCCAAACGGCACTGAGCAGTGTAGCAAAGCGGAACCTGCGGTTAAGTCCTTCCTTGAAAAGGGAGGATTTAGGAGAGATTACAGCCCCTTTTCGGATAAAAGGGGTCTTGGGGATTTCCGAGAATTTCGTTTATAAAAAAGAATTATCTGCGAAGAATCACCACAATCCATAGATAGAATGTTCATTTTACGAAAATGAGCATTCTTATTCCCCAGTCGATGGAGCGTCAAAGTCTAAGGACTGCTCCCTGCTTCACGGAGCATTGCTCTTACCTTGGCGGAGCATATCTCTGCAAGGAAAAAACAGCAGAATTTGAGCTCGAGAGCTATGTCCTGCAGGTTCGTTTTGATGCTGATCAGGCTCTTTCTGAATATCTTTTTGTGACGTTCTAGCGTTATTTTGTGACGGTTGGACCGGTCGTTATATAATAGGATCATCTTGTTGATCAGATGTTTATGATGTCGGGTGTGACGACATCGGTGATTTTTTAAAAAGTTGTTTTAAGAAGGTTGGGGCTAGGTCAAGCCTCAGCCCCTGATCTTACGCTGGTTGTAGGTGCACAGGTGTTCGCGAAGGATATTTCTTAGTCCCAGCACTGGCGTTTTTCGTTCCATTCCATCATCACATCCATGCAGGCAGGAGCATCCATCGGGATGATCTCACCGTGGGGGCCACGGCGGCGGCCGTCCCCGTCGATACTGCCGAAGCCGTCAAAAGGCCGTTTGTTCCTTGGTTCCGACTTCTTCTGCTCTTCGCCACGGAGCATGGCGTTGATCTTCAGGTTCAGCTCATGGCGCGGAGGTTTGCCGGGGCGAACCCAGTTGACGAAGTAGCGTTTGGCACGTGACTCATTGAAAGGCTCGCCGTCATCATAAGAGCCGTTCATCTCGATCTCTTCGACAAAGCGGTCTTTGACGAAATCACGGATCATTTTATCGGAGCTGATACGGATCTGCATCTGGTTCTCGACCGTCTCAAGCCATTTCAGACTTGAAAAGATCTTCTCCACTACATTCTGAAAATCCGTGGTCGTCGTGGTGGAATTTTGTAGTACACCAGTACTACTATCTTTTCTTTTATTATATATCTTACTATCCTTTACTATTGGCGAAGCGCCCGCAGCTGCCTGTACATTATAATGCACGGAGGGTGCCGGAATCATTTCGGAATCATCCACGGTGGCATTCAGGAATGATTTCCCGTCACACTTTTCTGTTGTGCTTACAGGTGTTTCGTCATCATCAGGGAACTCGCCAAGCGTCGTCTCTACCTTGAACGTCTTGCGAAGCAGGGTACACTGGAACTCATCGCCCTCTACTGTGAACAGATTGAAGTCACGGATGATATGCCATATATATTTCTGACTCTTGCTGCACATGACCGAGATGACTTTCACGGTTTCCTCGTCACCAATGGCGTTCTCGAGTTTCGCCAGGTGCATGACAATAATCATGAACACGCCGATGCCCTCGGCTTTTTCGGCACGTTTCAGAGTACGCATGTCCTTCGTTTCAAACAGGTTGCGGCTCACTTTTACGTAGCCGGATTTTCTTTTTTTCATTGTTTATTTTGTTTGTTGATAATTGATTTTGATTTTTTATTCATATTAAATTTGGGAATAGTTATCCCATAACCGCAAAAAACAGGTTTCTGCGGAGCATGAAAAACCTCCGGTCGGTCTCGGTGGCGAGGTCATGATCAATGTGACCGGAGGTGCTCTATCGTTGAGCGTCAGATTGTGACTTAGTTGGGATGTGAGTTACCGAAGAAAGTCGGTAGCTGACGGGATGAAAAAGGATCAAGACTATTGTTTCCTGAAGTCCTTTTGATCTTAATAATAAATACCATACATGCTATGAAGTCTTCGTCAGAATCCTCGAAAGATGATCCGGCGTTTCCCCTCCCGCCAGCAGGCGGGAGGGAGGGAGTGATTAGCATGCATTATCAAAGGTACTGCGATAAAACGAGTGAAGAGAGGCTCCTTACTCACGTAATGCCTCTCTTCGTCTATAAATACAGTCACATTGCTAGTCTTAGATAATGAAAAGACAATCTTTAATATAGAGATTTAATCATTAATTTCCCCTAGAAATATATATTGAAAATAGAAACATGATGAAAGCAATAAATACCAGAGAATAAAAAAGACACTTTTCTCTTTTACTTTTCTTCCGGCTTTCAAGGTACCAATTATGACTTCTTCTTTTATGTATACCTTTACTCTTCATATATATGAATATAAAAACTAGTGACTATTCTACTTGAATGATCGTGGCACGGCTAAGGGCTGGATTATTCTCATACATATTATTAACACCACCTTTATAATCCGTTTTCAGCTGTGAAGCGGAAATGCCATACTCTTTGGTGAGACAGCTATAGACAGCTTCAGCACGGGCCTTGCTCAACGCGTCATTGAAGGTCTTGTTCCCGGTGCCGTTGTCAGCATAACCTATCACATAAAAGACAGTTTTGTATTTCTTGATTTCATTCGCAAAGAAGCCAATATTTACACGGGCATCATCGGACAGCGTGCTGCTGCCAATCTTGAAAATGATCAGCATCGGGGCGACTACCGTCTTGGTAATGACATCGGTCTGTGGCTTCGTGTTATTATTACTTGTGGCAAGCTGGTTCTTGAGCATGCCGTTCTCTTTCTGCATCGCATTGATACTTTCATTCAGTCTATTCAAGTCGGCATCGCTATATTTGCCGGCACGGCATTTCTCCCAACCGCGTTCGGGGAACTTATAGGTGATACCAACGGTAGCAGTCAGTCCGCCCTCACCAAAGCAACCTGAAACCTCACCATCGAAACGATCATTGGCATAATCGCCATGGATATCAAGGTTCAGGTCGAAGGCGTTGCTCAGGCGGAAGCTGTTCAAAAGACCGATGGTAGCGCTTACTTCATGTGACTGGGGATGCTGGTAGGCAACCATCCAACCCAGACCGACATAAGGGGATGCGCTGTAAAAGCGCGTGGGATTGTAGCCGAAGAGCATATTGGAAAGATTGAACATCACATCTCCCTGGAAATGGAAATATTTGATCTTCTGGTTATAAAGTTTCATTTTATCCTTCGTCATATAGAGGGTACCGGTGGAGTGACTACCGGTAGCGGTGGTGGTCACACCTTTATATTCCAGGCCGCTGTACATCAGCCGTAAGCCGACATCGGGGGTGAACCACTTGCCGACGGCAATATCCAAGGCGGGAGTCAGACGGTCACCGAAATCCATCTGCTTGTCATAATCACCAAAATACATCTGGGCTCCTCCGCCAACGCCTACGAACCAGTTACGACCGAGATGGCGGTCAAGCACCAGTTTCGTACTGTCTGCCGGTTCTGGATGTGCCGTAGCTCCGATTGAAGACATCAACAGAGCCAGAGTCAATATATTTTTTTTCATGTTTATTTTAATGTTTTAATGATACTTTTCATCTGTGATGATGTATTGAGGATCACCATCCATTCGCTAAGATGGTAATGGTAAAATTGGGATAGCTCTTGACTGATTCAACAACCATTAGAAACAAGTTGTATGAATCCTTATACAAGGGCAGTTCTTCTGATAGGGCCATTCTTTTGCTACTGATTAAAAAATCATATATATATATATCAAGGGATCAAATAGATCAGAAAGCAAGAACCCCACGGATCATATAGGTGTTCAACTTATAACCGCCGCCACCGTTGTCGCTGTACAGAACCACAGCACTGTTGCTATTGAAAGCCGTGCAGTAAGCGTCTTCATTCTTATACTCTGACGAAGACCAATAATAGTCACTAGTGGTGAATGTGTTATATGTGCCGCTGGTAAGCGGGGTTAAGTAGGCGTTGAGGTTATTTACACAAGTTGTTGCTTGACCATTCCAGTAAAGGATATTACCTCCGTCGGTGTAACTTCCCATTTTACCGAGATTCACGAAGATATCATACCACTGACCAATACTTGGCAGATACCAACCACTGGTACTGGCTGGGGCGGCTACTGTAGATTTATAGGTAGTGGCTGCTGCATAACCGGCTGGATAGGTACTGCTGTTAATATATTTAGTATGGGTATAGCCGTCCTTGTCGGCTATCAATGCCGCCGCTGTGGTATAGGTTTTTCCGGTAGGATTCGTATATTCTACTCCCCATGTGTAAGCTGCCGATGCATTTACGGTCTTCAGTGCCATCGCATAACCGTGTGTCCAGCCTTTTGCTTGGTCTGCGGTGCTGGTCGTCTTTGAGAAGATAATGGCTATCGGGGTCTTGCCTGTATTGTTTGCTAAAGTTCCCCATCTGCCGTCGCTGAACAGATAGTCGCCGACTGCGGGGACTACATTGCTCAGACCTGTGATGGCCAGAGGATGGACTGTCGACATCAGCATACGGCCATTAGTGAGGGAGATGGCATTGGTCAGAACATAGTTCTTAGTGGCACCGGTTCCATCAAGAGCAGTTATACTGACAGTAAGCGTTCCGTAAAGGTTCTGACGGTTGGGTACGGCGATATAGACCGTGGCCACGCCGGAGGCAACGCTAATGCCGGTGGTATTGGATAAAGATATGGACCCGGCATCGGTGACCGTGCTATCGCAGGTGGTACCGAAGTTATAAACTTCCTGGCTGGCAAAAAGTTGTGTGCCTGAAGTTGGGACATACGCCAAGGTCATACCCGTAATTGACGTGATGCCGTCTGTGCTGAGCTGGCTGGAATTGATGTCAAGGCGCAGGACACATACCTTATGGTTAAATGTGATATTACCCGTAGGATCGCCTTTGCCGTACATCAGATCATATTTTTTCAAATTATCGACAGTTCCGTCCTGACCTGTCAAGTCGAGGGTAGCTTTCAACTGACTGCCGTTAAGGGCCGTGGTGATCTTGTCATTGCTATTGTTGTTCACACCGTAGATGGTCTTGCCGGCATTAAAGCCGGAAGCCACCGTTGCACCACCGGGAGTGGCGGTAAAGGTATTACCCGTACCCTTGGTCATGGACACTACGGTATTTGTATTGACCAGCACGTCGAGCTGGTCGTCAGAGCTCCAGCCGGTAATAAGACCAGCAGTGGCATCCGCCGTTTCCTTCACGCGGGTACCACTGTTGGGAAGGGACGCATTCAGCGTCACCGTGCTACTTGCAACGTAACCGCCGCCGGTCTGTTCCTCTGTTGAGCAGGAGGCCACCATCATGGCTACCAAGCCTGCTAATAAATAAATCTTTTTCATTGTTTAATCTTTTTTAATTCTAATTAATTAACCACAAATACAATTTTCTTTGACCATCAGTTGGTGGACCAACTGCCCGTAGAGGCTGCTCCAGTACTACCGGTGGTACCGGTACCATCATCGTCAACATTCCATCCACCGCTGGATGCACTCTTGCCACCGGAAACGGCACTGCCGGCAAGTAGGCGTCCCGGCTCGAATTGCATAACTCTGACTGTTGGGGTGACATACTTTAATTTGATCATTTTTTCTTTTTCCATAATCGTTAAAATTAATTGTTTCACATTTGATACTCACTTTTTTCCGTTACTTACCAAGTAACAGATATTCTTATTTCTCTCATCATATCAGTCTGTTACAAATATACAACAAGAAAAATAAGACAAAATGATGTAAATAAACAATCACAGATTGGGGTATGATGCTTTTATCCGGATACTTTTGTATTTTACCGGATGTTAATAACCCTAAATAAGCATTAAATAAATGGATATAATGAAGGCACAATCTTATATCCGTGAGTAAGTCTTGTACATTTATTTAAGAAAATAATGTTAAAATGTGGAAAATAATATTGAGTTATAAAAAATAGCATTACATTTGCACAGTCAAATTTGTCTGTTACTTGGTAAGTAACGGCATCCAATCTTTAAGTATATTTTTTACATTTCTGCGTATTTACAGGCCTTTCTGTTCACCCTTGCAAGGTCGGAAGCATTGAAGCCTGCAAGGTATATCTGTGTGGTCTTGATGGACTTATGGCCCAATGATTCGCTGATCATCTCGATGGGGGCACCGGTATATTTAGCAGTCGTGGCCCAGGAGTGACGCAACGTGTAAGATGAAATGTTTTCTTTGAGTCCCAAGGTCTTACCAAGGGAACAAAGGCTCTGGTTGAAGTGACGCAAGACTGACTGATATTCTGTATATCCTTCGCTGCTTCTAAAACTATGTTCGCTCCGCAAAATATTAAAAAGATACTTTCCTTTTTCACCGGAGATCAAAGGGGTTTTGTCTGTAAAATACTTCATGGTATCAATGGCTGATTTGAGCAGTTTCACACTGACCTTCGTTCCCGTCTTCATGCGATGATATATCAACGTGTCACCGCAGATATCGGAACGGTTGATATGGGTCAGGTCCACAAAGGGTATTCCACAAAGCTGATAGATAAGACGGGCACCATTCTGGGCATCACGAAGTGTGTCCGTTCCGGGATCCTTATAAAGGAGTGTCTGCAGTTCTTCCCGCTGTAAGGCCTTTTTATGGCTGGAATCTATGCCGGTATAGACATCATGGAACAGTCGGTTAACATAAGGCGCATAGTCAAGGTCGGTCCCCTGATTGAAAATACTCCGGAGCATACGCATATAGGTGGAGATGGTGTTGGGCAGACGCCCCTGGTCGGTCAGTTTCCGCTGGTAGCCTCGGAGCCGCTCGCGGGAGATGTCGGAGAACAACACGACTGGTTTCGTGAGATAATCCGAATAGGAACGCAAAGCGTTCTTGTACAGATGTGCCGTCGAATAGCGGCCCTCATCTTCCAGATGCACAATGCTTTGATGTGCAAATGCAGTAAATGTGATTTTCTTCATGAGATAAAAATTTAAATTTAGGATCAAACCGATGCAAATTTAATCTTTTATTTTGAAAATACAACTATTTTGACAAATGGCTGAAGGTTAATAAATGAATATTGACCGACAGGATACAGATAGATCGATATCCATAGCCCAAGATCCATTTATAATGTTTGGCACCTTACATAAATGGTGGATTTGTGTATGTACGGTTTATTCTATTCCTCAGTTATATAATTCCTGTAATTTAGTATAGCCTAAAAACGCTCTTGGGATTTTATTTTACACTCTCAATATACGAACAGGCTCTTCTGTTAACTCTTGCCAGTTTGACGATATTATATGAGGAGAGGTAAATCTGGGTGGTACGGATGGACTTATGACCCAGCAACTCGCTGATCATCTCGATGGAGGCACCGGTATTTTTCGCTGTCGTCGCCCATGAATGTCGAAACGTGTAGGAAGAGATATGACTCCGAATACCAAGCCGCTGTGCAAGAAGGCTCAGTCGGGAATTGAATCCCCGTAACGCCGACTGATACTCGGAATAGCCCAAGAAGGTTTTCTGCATATTCTTATCGCTTAAGATATCAAGAGCATAACTGTTATTTTTATTTTCCGGATAACAGGGAAGGCTATATAAACGATGTACAGTATCAATGACAGGCTGTAGGATCTTAACACACACCTTCACTCCTGTCTTGATGCGGTGGTATACCAATACGCCGTCAATGATATCTGATTTACGGATATGGGCAAGGTCGACAAAGGGCATGCCGCACAGCTGATACAGGAGACGAGCGGCACACTGGGTTCTGCGGAGGACATCGGTGCCGGGATCTTCGTACAGCAAGGTATGCAATTCATTGCGGGGCAGCGATTTCTTGTGGGTTGTGTCAACACCGGTATACACGTCATGGAACAGGCGGAGGATATAATTGGCATGGCCGGCATCAACACCTTTATTATAAATGCTGCGGAGCATGCGCATATACGTTGACACAGTATTAAGACTCTTATGCCTGCTAAGCAACCATCGTTGATAGTCCATAAGTTTCTCACGACTCAAATCGCGGAATAGGATAACTGGATTGTTCAGATACTCTGTGTAAGAACGCAGGGAGTTAACATATAGATGTGCAGTGGAATAACGACCCTCTTTTTCTAGCTTAGCAATGCATTTACGAGCATATTCAGTAAAAGTAATTCGTTTCATGGAATAAAAAAATTAAATTTATGATCAAACGGGTGCAAATTTAATATTTTATTCCGAGAATGGAACAGTTGTGAGTAAAGAGAGCATATTATAGAGGTTCATCACTGACTAAATGAATGTAAATAGTTAAATATCACACATTATAGTCAAGTAAATATATAATATCTTGAATCTTTTAAGATATTCTATTTCTTGTTCCAATTTTTTCTATTATTTTTCACAAGAACCCTGATTTCTTATTTCACAATGAAACTCGACACGAGTAACATAAGAGATAATCCTATCAATATGGCGACAGTAGCCCACCCTATGAGATTGATAATGGGTTTATTGACATACCGGCCCATGATTTTCTTATTATTCACCAACAGAATCATACAAATAAGGACAACAGGAAGCAATATCGCATTGATCACCTGCGACCATATAGAGATACCTATCAAAGGTGCGTTGGGCAAAAGAATGATGCCTACTGATATGATAATGATGGCTGTATAGAGGGTATAGAACTCTTGTGCCTCACCCCACTTTTTACTGATTCCCGCATCAAAGCCAAAAGCTTCGCACACATAGAACGCTGTAGCCAAAGGCAAGATGGTTGCAGAAAAGATTGACGCAATAAACAGGCCGAAAGCGAACAGCTGAGAGGCGAAGGCACCTGCCAGCGGCTTGAGTGCTAATGCTGCATCTTTGGCCTCGTTGATGACAATATGATTTTCGTGAAGTGTTGACGCGCAAGCAACCATAATGAAGAAAGCGACAATAACAGTCCCAATACACCCGATAATAATATCGACCATCACATAGTTATATTGAGAGATTTTAAGTTTCTTCTCTATCACTGAAGATTGCATATAAAACTGCATCCATGGGGCAATGGTCGTTCCGACCAATCCCAAGACCATGGCTATTGTAGATCCATCGGCTTTGACTTGGGGCATCACTATCGAATGTCCTATCTCAGCCCAATGGGGATGCCCCAACAAAGCCGAGACAACATAAGTAAGCAACGAGACGCTGAAAATAAGGAAAATACGTTCGGCTACCGTATAGGTTCCTTTCACTACTAAGACCCACACGATGAAACCCACCAAAGGCACAGAGATGTATTTACTGACCCCAAACACTTCAAGACTACCAGCAACTCCGGCAAATTCTGTGGTCGTATTGCCTATATCGGCCAATAGCAGACCCAAGAAAATAAAAAAAGTGATCTTTACTCCTGCATTCTCCCGAATAAGAGTAGCCAATCCTTTTCCTGTCACAATTCCCATGCGGGCATTCATTTCCTGTACGACTAACAAGACTAAGAAAGAAGGTATCAAAGTCCATATAAGATTGTAGCCATACATCGCTCCGGCAACAGAATAAGTTGTTATACCTCCAGCATCATTGTCGACACTGCCTGTTATTATTCCCGGTCCGAGAATTGCAAGAAACAATCCTATCTTTTTTAATAATTTATTATTAGTAATCTTTTTAACGGTCATGATTTGTATGTATATTAAGTAGCATCCTGAATGCTATATTAATAGTTGGATTAATTAAGAAGTTCTCCTTTTGCCGAGTAATTCATCGAAGAGGTCATCGATCACCACCATGCCTTCCAACTCGTCATGTTCATTGATGACCGGAACTGCAAGTAAATTATATTTCGACACAATACCGGATATGGCATCAAGTCGATCATAGTCATTTACACAATTGAGATTGGTATTCATCACTCTCTCCAAAGGAGCCTGCAGATCTGCTATCAACAAATCACGCATGGTGATAATACCCTTCAAGGTGTTCTTCTCATCAACAACAAACAAGCTGTACAGAGATTCCATTTCAGGTTTTTCGGTTCTAATCTGATCAATGACGTCCGATACTGTCTGCTCTGCCATGAAAGTGAGAATTTCCGAAGTCATCAAGCTACCTATCGTACCATCGGGATACTCCAACAGGTCTCTCACCTCCTCGGATGCTTCTGGCTCCATCTCGAGCAACAGTTGCTCCGTTTTGTCTTCTTCCAGATGATCCATCAAGTCGGCAGCCTCATTGGCAGGCATTTTCTCCAACACATCGGCAGCCTTTCCCAATGGCAGACTTTCTATGATATGTACTTGCTCTTTTACTCTTAACTCTTCCAGCACGTCAGCAGCATGCTCTTCATCGAGAGAAGAAAATATCGGAGTCTGATAATTTTTACTCATATCCTCAATAATATCTGCCAGATCAGAGGGGTGAATGGTATTGAGCTTCGAACGAGTCTGAGAAAGTTGAATATTAAACGTATCGGGGTCGATTGTTTCAACATCATCCCAAAGAATAAATTTGGAAGGGATATTACCACCGAACGGTTGCAATATTCTTTTGAAGAACCTGCTAACGCCAAGGCGGCGCAAGAGGCCTTCGGTGCCGACATCGACAGCCACAACAAATGTGCCGGCAGCGATTGTCACCATTCGGATATCGTTTACTCTAACCAGCTTTCGTCCATTGAGGTCGACAATCTGCTGATCGAGAATACTTTCTTTCAACAAGACAGCATCAGAAAACATATTATGACTGACAAGAGTCATTGACTGGCATTGCACCTTATAATGGATTCCAAACTTTACAATCTGCAGGTTGTCAAGCATTGCATCTTTGTTTTTTCCATTCACATGTATTGCGAATCCTATTACTTGGGGATTGCCTGACTGGTAATCATCGGAAGATGTATGCATACGAATGTATACATCGTGAATACGTCCCAAGATATTCTCTCGGATATCAAAAATATTACAGCCGAGAAGTCGGCTTAGATAGAATGTTGTTAAAGAAGTCATGAATTACCTCCTCTCTTTTTAAAGCGTCAGAAAGAAGATAGGTGTGATCCGACCTTTTCGCTAGGCGCAGGTTAATAATTTAGTTATATTTGCCGGGTCACTGTCCATGTATATGTATTTTTAAAATTTGCGGTGCAAAGGTACACCTTTTTTCTTAATAACTCTTCTTCGGCAAGAAAAAATTAGTTTCTTATCTGAAAATTTATCTATATTTAATATCAATACATGTTGACGGTAACCGTTGGCAGAATTAACAAATCATTCTGGATTATTGGAATGGCATTTATTTATCGGGATAATCAATCTTTTTTCTGATAATGACAACTATTAATATTTAAATTTATATCTTTGCGACGTAACAATTTTAAAATAACAGATTATGGAAAGAACATTTAAGCAGGCCTTGGAGAGTCGCCGCACTTTCTATGCCATCGGCAATGAGTCACCGGTCAGTGATGATAAGATAGAAGAGGTAATCAAATTTGCGGTTAAACATGTTCCCAGCGCATTCAATTCGCAGTCAACACGCGTGGTATTGCTATTGGGTGAAAACCATAAACGCGTATGGAATATCGCAAAGGATATCCTCAGAAAGATTGTTCCCATCGAAGCGTTCAAACGCACAGAAGAGAAAATAGACAATTGCTTCCTTGCTGGTTATGGTACCGTGCTCTATTTCGAAGATCAGGATGTGGTGAAAAGTTTAAAGGAATCATATCCAGCTTATGCGGAAAACTTCCCAGTATGGTCACAGCATACATCGGCCATGCACCAGTTGGCAATATGGACCATGCTTGAGAATCTAGGCTTCGGAGTAAACCTGCAACATTACAATCCACTCATCGATAATGACGTAGCTAAAGAGTGGTCTATACCTGCTTCATGGAAACTGATCGCAGAAATGCCTTTCGGAAATCCTCTTGCAGATGCCGGGGAGAAACAGTTTAACCCAATTGAAGACAGAGTGAAAATATTCAAATAAAGGAGAAAACAATTATGAAATTAGATTTCACTTACGAAAATCCGACCAAGATTTATTTTGGCCGTACAGCGATGGAAGGCCTAAAGGCCGAACTCGCTAAATATGGAAATACGATTATGCTCGCATACGGTAAGGGAGCTATCAAGAAAATCGGTGTTTACGACCGTGTGATGGATATCTGCAAGGGTCTGGGTAAGACTGTCGTTGAGCTGCAGGGGGTCATGCCTAATCCTACTTATAAGAAAGTGATGGAAGGTTGCAAACTTGTTAAGGAAAACAAGGTGGATCTGATTCTTGCTATTGGCGGCGGTTCAGTTATTGACTGTGCAAAGGCTATTTCTGTCTCTACCTACTGCGAAGGCGATGCATGGCAGCGTTACTTTACCAATTTTGAAGAGGTGGACAACGAGCTAGTGCCCGTTGCATCTATTCTGACTATGGCAGGAACAGGTTCTGAAATGAATGCAGGATCGGTCATCACCAACGACGACTCGAAAATCAAGATGGGCCGTGTGTTCAAGGCTAACGTCAATCCACGTTTCTCAATTCTTAATCCGGAGTTTACTTTCTCTGTTTCTAAATATCAGATGCTCAGCGGCATATTCGATATGATGTCGCACCTGATGGAGGCATATTTCGCAGGCGATGACAACGGTACATCAAGCTATATCATCGAAGGGCTGCTGCGTTCCATCATCGACAGTACACGCGTAGCCGTCACTAACCAGGAGGATTACGAGGCACGCAGCAACCTCATGTGGTGTTCATCTCTGGCAATGAATCCATTGGCAGGACTGGGCAAGGCACAAGACTGGGAGGTCCACATGATTGAGCATCAGCTCGGCGCTTACACCGACTGCGCACACGGCATGGGACTTGCTGTAATCTCTATCCCCTACTACCACTACGTATGCCAGTTCGGATTGGATAAATTCGCACGTTATGCTCGTGAGGTTTGGCACATCAGCGAGGAAGGGAAGACTAAAGAGCAACTTGCACACGCAGGCATCGATGCTCTGGAACAGTTTATTAAGGAAAATGGAATGGCAACACGTCTGCGCGACCTCAACGCAACCGAAGAGATGCTGCCACTGATAGCAAACTCAACCGTATTGATTGGTGGATATAAAAAGATGACGAAGGAAGAAATTCTTCAGATTCTGAAAGAAGCATATTAATTAAAAGTGAACCCCGAAAGTTTTTTGTCCTCCTCTTTTTACTCTCACAATTATTAACAATAATAAATTACTCTGTAAGAATTAATTAACAAGAAAAATTGTACCTTTGCTTCCTGAAATTATCAGAGCCATACATTTATTATTATATAGAAAGAATCAATCCTTATGTATAGATTACAATGAGGTAGAATGAATTAATTTGATATGAAAGAGATTAAAGTAGGTATAAACCACACCAGTAAGGTTTTAGTAACGAGTCAAAACACGGCGTTAAACATGGGATCAGGTGATATGATGATATTAGCCACTCCTGAAATGGTAGCACTAATGGAGAATGCCGCAATGAGTTGCGTCTCATCATTCCTCGAAAATGACGAGACCACTGTAGGTTGCGCCATAAATACAACCCACATACGCCCTTCAGCCATGGGCACTACAGTCATTGCTTTGGCTACCCTCACAGAGATTGAAGGCCGCAAACTAATATTCCACGTAGTGGCCAAAGATGGCAACGACAATATTATCGGGGAAGGTTCTCACGAAAGATTTGTTGTAGACCGGGAGAGATTTCTCTCTAAAATTAAGTAGTTCTACTCGTGCTAGACTCATAGTACTGCCCAATATGCGTATTTTTCTGTCGGACTGTTCCGACAGATTTTTTACGCACGATTATCATTCAGGTATAATGGCAACAACACTATTTAAGTAAATCTATCACTTCATCTAGATCTCCATCATTTTTTGCAGGATCTATACCCAGCAGTCGGGAGAGAAGAGGATAAAGGTCTACGTTTTTGAAATGCTGTTCTTTAGAATAACCTTGCTTAAAGTCAGGCCCGATAGCACGAAACATTGCGTGCATGTCGCTATATGAAGGATCGAAGCCGTGAGAGCCGCAAGATTTGATTGTATCATCTGTAAAAAGCCATCCCAGGTCAGGAAGTGCTACCACATCACCAATCATCGGATTACTACCATAATGTAAGTAAGCCGGTATATCTTCTCGTTTCCAGGCTTTCAGATGTGGCACATCATGGAGGGCAAGCACCACAGAATCGGCATAACCCTTACGCGTATAAATTAATCCAGGAAGGTCTCCGTCCACCCTTTCTATCCATTTTCTTTTCAGATACTTCATCACAGGTACTGTCCTTTGATTCGAAATCGAAGTCATGCCGTGATCAGAAGTAACTATTAAGTTTATATCATCAGCTATCGGCAACTGTTGAATTTCATTCCATATACCATTTACCAGAGAATCCATCTCCATCACGACCTTACCTGTGCGCTTATTCTGCGGTCCATAGTTATGTCCATTGCCATCAGGCTGTTCAAAATAAGCCATAATCAATCGAGGACGCTTGCTTTTAGGCATTCTGAGTTGCTCAATGATACGCTCCGCACGTTGCTTAAACGTCAACTGCGGTTTCGCATCATACTTATAATAAGAATCAGGGTACTTTCCACCTACAGGTACATCCGATCCCGGCCAATAAATCTCTGCCGTATGCAATCCTTGACGTTGGGCGGTAAGCCATATCGGTTCACCACAGTAATAACGCTGTTCAAACTTGGTAACAGAGTCACCCAAATCAAATACACAATTATTTTTCCTGTCGTAGAATTTATTTGCCACAATGCCGTGATGATCAGGATATAGTCCTGTGGCAAGAGTATAATGATTAGGAAATGTCTTAGATGGGAATGATGGTACAATTGCCCCAGCGACACCCTTTTTCTCCATATAGTCAAAAAAAGGAGTATTGTACCACTGAGGATAATCCCAACGGAATCCATCAAGTGAAATCACCACAGTATAATGACAATCCGGTTTACCCCCAGCCACAATCTTGACAGTAAATGTAAACAAGAAAACAATAATAGTCGTTACCAATAAGAGTCTCTTATACATAAATTTGTTCATTCAAAAAAATAATTAATTATACCAATCATATTTCATACAAAAATACAAAAAGTGAATGATTATCCCACAAATATCACAATTAAAATGCAATAGGAAACAAAAGTTTCATATCTATAAAGAATATCAGTACTGCTTGGTTCTATAAAATAACACAAGAAAGACGGCAAGAGTATTATAAAAAATACTCTTGCCGTCTTATAGTTTTCAATATAAATATCTTAGTATCTTCTGCGGTTATTGAAACCACCACCGCCACCACCACCACGGTTGAAGCCAGTTGATGGACGTTCTTCTCTTGGACGAGCCACGTTTACAGAAATATTCATACCATCGAAATCTGTTCCGTTAAGCGCATCAATCGCTTTCTGACCGTCTTCATCGCTTGTCATTTCAACGAAGCCAAAGCCTCGTGAACGACCTGATTCTCTGTCTGTAACGATACGACTAGAAGTTACTTCGCCAAACTGTGAAAACAGTTGTTGTAAGCTGTCACTATCGGTGTTCCAGCTCAAATGAGAAACATAAATGTTCATTTTCTTGTTCTTTTAATTTAATTATTTATTTGCTTACTGCGTTCATTCCACGTGTACTGCTTTATCTACTAACAAAAAGGGGATGGATTACAAAGTCAATTTTGGAATGAAATAATCCGCAGTAGCGGATAAATACAAGCTAAAAAGAATTCAAAACAAACCCGTTTGTTTTATTGGCAACAAAGGTAAACTTAATATTCGAATATTCCAAGTAAATAATGATTTTTTTTATTATTTTTGATGGATTAGTTAATATTGAAGTGAACATCAATGTTACTTTCTAATATTTGACTTTAATTTGTATAAAATAAAACGTGACATTTCTATTGTGATCTTGATTTTATTTGTTATTTTTGCAAAAATAATAAGCAATATTTAAGTATTGGCATAAAACAATGAACCTTAACTCTTAATTTTTACAGTATATTTCAATAAGTAACAGAGCAATGAAGAAGAAATGCACTAAAAAGATAGAAAATGTAGACCTTGGCAGAAGAAAAATGCTAAGTATAACTGGAGCCATAGTTGCATCGACGGCTATTAAGGCCGAAGGGATGAATATTGAAAACGGACTGGCTTTTATCGAGGACAAGAAGATACCCATAAGGCATACTCAAATAGTGCCTTCCGGTGCTATAAGCCATAACAACTTCACAAAGAAGTGTACTGCATGCCAGAAATGTATTGAGGCTTGCCCCGAGAAGATTTTGAGACCATCATCAAAGTTGACGACGCTGATGATTCCTGAAGTCTCTTTCGAACATGGCTACTGTAAACCTGATTGCACACGCTGTTCTGACGTATGTCAGGAAGGTGCCATAGTACCAATTACTAAGGCTGAAAAGTCTTCTATACAGATAGGACACGCAGTATGGATTAAGAAAAACTGCATCGCCACAGCCGATGGTAAGGAGTGTGATGTGTGTGCACGCCACTGCCCTGCAGGAGCAATTACAATGGCAAAAGCTGAAAATTCAGTATTCATGAAGATTCCGATGATCAATACTGTCCACTGCATCGGATGTGGAGCTTGCGAAAACAGTTGCCCAGCACAGCCTTTCTGCGCTATTTACGTGGAAGGTCATCTAATTCACAATTCTATTTAAAAGAAAAGCCAAATGAACAACAATAATAATAAAGGTATAGACCGCCGCAGTTTTCTTAAAATTTTCGGCGGAGGTGCTGCTATTACTGCTGCCGCAATGAACGGACTGGATGTCAACGCTGCCGAAAGAGGCGGTAATGCGTCGGTCGACAATACGAAAGGGAAAATGACTTACCGTAAAAACAAAAGCGGAAAGGATGTTTCGATTCTGGGATATGGATGTATGCGTTGGCCTAACATAAAAGATGAGACTGGCAAGAAGACCATCGACCAGGAGACAGTGAATAAATTGGTGGACTACGCCATAGACCACGGCGTTAATTATTTCGACACAGCCCCAGCCTACGGAGGATCGGAACATGCTACCGGTATCGCTCTACACAGACATCCAAGAGAAAAGTATATGATAGCAACAAAACTGTCGAACTTCGATGGAGGAACCAAAGAGCAGGCGATAGAAATGTATCATAACTCGATGAAAGAACTGCAGGTGGATTATTTCGATTTTCTACTGCTCCATGGCATCGGCATGGGCGGCATGAACTCTTTCAATAAAAGGTTTGCCGAAAATGGTGTTCTCGACTTTTTACTCGAAGAAAAGAAAGCCGGACGTATCCGTAACCTAGGATTCTCATACCACGGTGATATTGAGGTGTTCAACTATCTGCTGGCTCAAAATGATAAATATAAATGGGATTTTGTACAAATCCAACTGAACTACATAGACTGGGATTATGCCAACGAAACAAATAAAATGAACACTGACGCAAGCTATCTGTACGGGGAACTGACGAAACGGAACATCCCTGCTGTTATCATGGAACCGCTACTCGGTGGACGTCTGGCAAATATGCCTGATCATCTGGCAACGCAACTGAAACAGCGCCAGCCTGAAAACAGCATTGCCTCGTGGGCTTTCAGATTTGCCGGTTCTCTACCAAACGTGATAACAGTGCTGAGTGGAATGACATACATGGAAAATCTCGAGGACAACGTGAAGACATTCTCGCCTCTACAACCTCTGACTGAAGACGAGAAATCCTTACTTTCAGATATAGCAAAGTTGTATGTCAACTTCCCTCAAATACCATGCACTGCCTGCCGATACTGTATGCCATGTCCTTACGGCATAGACATACCTACTGTGTTCAAACATTATAATAAATGTATCAGCGAGAGTATCGTACCGGCAAAGAATCAAGACGATAATTATCGTAAGGCACGGCATGAATATCTGTATGGCACAGACGGTTCTGTGCCTAAACTGAAAACAGCAAAACAGTGTGTCAGTTGCGGACACTGCTTGCCCCACTGTCCACAAGGAATCAAGATTCCCAACATGATGCAACGCGTTCTGAAATATGTAGCAGATCTAAAAAGTTAGTTACGTATTATTAACTTAAAAAAGCGATGTTAGTATATCCGTTGTAGTCTGAATTGTGTATATTTGCAAAGAGATTCTTGCGGAAATAGGGTTTCGCATATCTAAATAAAACAATAACCCATTAAAAATAGCTATTATGACTAAACAAAAACAAGTGTATCGTTGTAATATCTGCGGAAATATCGTAGAAGTTATGAATCCTGCAGGTGGTACGTTATCATGCTGCGGACAGCACATGGAACTGCTAGTAGAGAACAGTAAAGAGGCAGCTCTAGAGAAACACGTACCTGTAATCGAAAAGATTGAAGGTGGTTATAAGGTTTCTGTAGGTGAGGTAGCTCATCCGATGGCAGAAGAACATTATATTGTCTGGATTGAACTTATTGCCGGTGATGAGATATCTCGTAAATATCTGAAACCAGGTGATAAGCCTGAAGCAATCTTCATGACCGAAGCTACTGATGTCTTCGCTCGTGAATACTGCAATGTCCACGGACACTGGAAATCAAAATAACATATTAACAAGATAAGGCCGCTTCAAAATTGAGCGGCCTTATTTATTTTTATTTCCTTTAATGTTATCGGATGACGGAATGCTATCTCTTCAGCATGCAGATATAAGCGATCGGACTTCTGACCGTACAGTTCATCACCCTTGATGGGTGTTGCCAGTCCGTCGTTATGAGCACAATGCACCCTCAACTGATGGGTACGACCTGTATGGGGATAAAGAGCTATTCGAGTGAGACCTCCGACTCGCGATAATACTTTGTATTCGGTCATGGCAGTCTTACCTAGTTTATAGTCCACTATCTGACGCGGACGATCAAAATGGTCGGCACAGAGTGGCAGAGATATGATACCTTCATCTTCTTCGATTAAACCGTCAAGTATTGCGACATAACGTTTTCTAACCTGATGATTCTTAAATTGCGCCTGAATATGCTTGTATACATCTTTGGTCTTTGCTATTACAATCAGTCCGGATGTTGACATGTCTAACCGATGGACAATCATCGGACCATCGGCACTGGGATACATCTCCTTAATTAAAGAAAGTACAGATGGTCGGTGACTCTTACCCGGAACTGACAACATGCCATCCGGCTTATAAACAACACACAACCATTCATCGTCATAAACCACCTCCAAACGTTTTTCGTCAGACTTATCCAACGGATTATCCTCCACATCTAGTCCCTGAAGCATGTGACTCAGTATCGGCATACATTTACCTCGACATGCGGGATAATAATGCAGATGATGACGGATTTCTGTTTTAGGTGATGCCCCCCACCAAAACTCAGCCATGCAGAGAGGGTGCATTTGATGAAGATAGGCATACTGTAGCAATTTTGGTGCACAGCATTCACCCGCTCCTGCCGGAGGTACTTTATTTGCGGTTTCAGCAAAGATACTACAGAGATCTCTGCTTTCACCACAGGCGTTAAGCATGTTAAACTGCACGAAAAGCCAATGCTGAAGGGTATCTGACTTGCGTTTGCGTTCATCTTTGAGCTTATTTATCAAGACATCGGCCAACTTTAATTTTTCCTCCTTTGAATAAATCTTTTCTTCCAACGATTTCTTGATTCTCCTGAATTCAGCCTTCATAAATTGGCTTTCTCGAATCATCTCACAGTGATCGGACTCTGATACGTTTCCCTGTCTGCGACGCTCGTCACGATTGTCTTTTGATCTTTTCATCTGAATCTGATAATCTTTGATTGTATTATCAGCAGTAGCTCTAAATAATTTAATCTCATCAATGAGATATAATCTGCCACTATCGTTTTCAAGTTCAGCTACGCGACGGTTTATGCGCGAGATCTCGTCCTCATGCTGACGGAAATATCCATCAGGCTGGAGTACATCATAGACGGCAGGAACGAAAAAGGGCCAATCGTTACGTCCGACCAACAGTCCAGAATACGCTGTGAGATAACCTATCTGCCCTGTTGCATCTTTGACAATAAGCACGCCGAACATCTTGCCTTTATCAAGTTCCTCACGCCATACCTCACATGAAGAAATATATGTCTGAACTTCCCCTGCTGCTAACAAGCACAAAGGATGAGGAGTATAACAGAACGGATAAGTAAAATTATCGGGTACTGATATGTTGGTAGAAAGAGGATGAAATATCATTCGATAATTATCAGAACACTTTATCATACTTACGCTTTGTCCATAATTGCCATGAGTTGACCAAATTCTGCCAGATGACATAACATCCCGGTGCAACAGATGCTACTGGATTAAGATATGTATATGTCATCCATATAGCAAAAACGGTATTTTTCTGTCCTAAAGCCTGTCCGCCGTTGATACGTGCATTGAAGATGCCACCAACAAATTTACCGAAGACGAACTGCACTACACAGGTTGCAAAGGCAGAGACGGCTATCCATATCTCTACCAATGCCGACACATCAGCACTGAGGACATTCTTGATAGTCTGTCCCATAAGTATAGACAGAGAACAACCCCAGATATAGAAAGCAAGATCTTTCTGGTTGCATACCCACAGGTGAAAACCCTTCCACCAGCGGCGCACTGCCCAAGCAGCAAAAAGCGGGAGGATGAGTATGAGCACAACCTTATTTAATATTGTGATAAACGCGCCAAGGAATGTTATCTCCACACCTTTCTCCACCAACGGAAAGAAAAGCGGAACGAGTATGGCCGTGATGACGTTAGAAAGCAATGTATATGTTGTCATCGATGCAGCGCTACCTCCCAGTTTGCCTGTTATGACGGCTGCTGCCGAAGCCGTCGGGCAGACGGTACATGCCAATATGCCTTCAAGAACATATTTGGTATCCAAATCCTTGACATTCAAAATCAACACTAGAACAGTTACGCTCAAAACCACTTGCAGCAGTAGAAGCCACATCTGCCACCGTTCGGGTTTCATCTCACGGATTTCCACTTTGCAGAATGTCACAAAGAGCATTGCAAAGAGCATCCACGGCATAACGAATAGGAGTATAGGTGCAAAAAACTGTGACGGGGTATTTAAAACAGGTATGTTGGCAAATAGCAGATACACCACTGCACCCAACACCATAGACACTGGGAGTGTCCAATTTTTTAAAAACCTAATTATTCTCGACATGATGCCTTTTTAATAAATAACGATACAAAAGTAGTCAAATTTGATCAATTATTAGTACTTTTGCAGCCGCTTTGCAGTAAAGCAGGGCTTTTTTAACAAATCAAATTATGTACAAAACAGTAACAAACAGGCACAACGTCTTGCGGTTTAAACAATTCAACCGCAAGGGTTATTCCCTTTTTGCATCTATTGGACGTGAAGTACTCATCGGTACGCTAAGCGTTTCCACTTTGACATTTGCCAAAGCAGAAAGCGCTAGCACACAGTCGATAAAGCACGACACAATTCAAGGAACTAGCAAAAAGGAAATACTTCTTGACGAAGTAAGCGTTACCGGGTCGAGAGTGCCCATGACTGCACTACAGTCGGCAAAAATTGTCACTGTAATCACACGCGAGGATATCGACCGTGCGAATGCAGAGAGTATCAATGACTTACTAAAAATGGCCACGGGCGTGGATGTCCGTCAACGCAGTGGCTTCGGTGTTCAGACGGATATCAGTATCGACGGTGGAACATTTGATCAAATTACCATTCTGTTGAATGGCATTAACATCAGCAACCCACACACAGGTCACCTAGCCGCCGACTTCCCAGTAGACTTAAAGGATATTGAGCGTATAGAGGTGCTTGAGGGAGCATCGGCACGTATCTTTGGGTGCTCGGCATTCAGCGGTGCAATCAACATCATCACTAAGTGTGACAGCAAAAGCAACATACGTATCGGTACCGAAGGTGGTTCCTTTGGAACTTTCGGTACAAGTGCAACTGTCAATATCGCTAGCGGAGCATGGCACAACAGTCTCAGCGGCGGTTATCAACAGTCTGACGGAGGAACAGACAACAGTGACTTCAAACGCCGCCGCAGTTTCTACGAGGGAGCATACAACTCCAACCGCCTCGATTTACAGTGGCAGGCAGGACTGAGTTCACAGGATTATGGAGCGAACACATTCTACACGGCAAAATTCAATAATCAGTACGAGGAGAATAGACGGTATCTAGCTTCTGTTACGGGTGATATCAAATTATTGGAAGGTAACAAGCTACATATCCTCCCTACCCTATACTGGAACAGAAGTAAAGACCATTACCAACTAGTTCGTGATACTAACTTTGGTGAAAACTATCACTGCACAGATGTAATGGGAACTGGCATCAATAGCCACCTAGAATGGGCACTTGGAAAGACTGCCCTTGGAGCTGAGATCCGTCGCGAAAGCATCCTTAGTACGTCGTTAGGTGCACTGATAGACTCTGCTGACTTCAAAAAGGTGGACGGTACTGACAGATACTATTCTCATAAGGCGCACCGGACAAATACCAGCATCTATCTGGAACACAACATATTATTACACCGGTTTACCATTTCTGCAGGTGTACTGGCGAATCGCAACACAGGGCTTGACAACGATTTCCGTTTCTATCCCGGAGTCGACATCTCTTACCGTCCATCAGACAATTGGAAAATATATGCATCATGGAACAAAGCACTACGCATGCCCACATATACCGACTTATATACGAGCAATAGTGTACAGCTAGGGGATGTAAATCTCAAACCGGAGCGCAACTCGGTGTTCAAGGCAGGTATATGTTATCGCAGCCACGGCATGGAAGGAGTCATTAGTGGTTTCTATAGCCGCGGTAGAGATATGATTGACTGGGTATATCAGACTTCATCATCCACGAAATATAAAGCCATGAACATCGGGAAACTAGATAACGAGGGTTTATCTACTGACTGGGCTTTCCAGATACCGGAGATTATCGACAACAGCAACTTCTTTGTCACGCAGGTAAAGTTGGGTTATGCTTATCTTTATCAGAAACATGAAACCAACCAGGATATCTTCAAATCGCTGTACGCTTTGGAATATCTCAAGCATAAATTTACCGCAGTAATAGACCATAAAATATGGAACAGACTGACAGCATCATGGAGTTTGAGATGGCAACAGCGCATGAACGGCTATTCTCCATATACAAAGATTGACTGTAAGATACAATGGAAGACTGATAGATACGACCTCTATGTAAAAGCCGACAATATCACCAATCACCGTTATTTCGATCTTACTGATATCAGACAACCTGGAATATGGATAATGGCAGGAGGTAATTTCATCATTGACTTATAATATTTACCCGCAGATTACACTTGAGATGAGATATCTTTTTGCTATCCTTCAAGTAAATCTGCGGGATTTTTTAGATTTGTATTTTACTTCTTTTTATGGCTTAGCTTAAAAGTAAGTCGGAGATAATTTGCTGAACACACAAGAAAATAGTATCTTTGTGAGAATAAAAAAGATAATTATGAATAAAGAGAAAGAAATATTCATGCGTGAAGCAATCCGTCTGTCTATAGAAAATGTCAAAAACGGAGGTGGTCCCTTTGGGGCCGTCATCGTCAGAGGTAATGATATAATATCAACAGGTGTCAATCGTGTCACCTCGCAACACGACCCTACTGCACATGCTGAAGTGAGTGCGATACGCGCAGCCTGTAACAAGCTGGGTACGTTCGACCTCAGCGGCTGTGACATTTACACCTCATGCGAACCTTGTCCTATGTGTCTGGGAGCAATCTATTGGGCCCATCTCGACAAAATATATTACGGCAACAACAAATGCGATGCTAAAGATATTGGGTTTGACGATGAATTCATATATGAAGAATTGGATTTACCTATGGAAAAACGCAAATTGCCAAGTGAGCCATTACTGCATGACGAAGCACTAAAAGCATTTAGGGAATGGACAGATAACAGTGATAAGATTGAATATTAAAAAAATAAGATTGAATATCTATAGATATTCAATCTTATTTTTCTTTATTTCTTCAATTTAAAAGAATTCTCTATACTGGATATTTCATCATAAAAGTTGTGGTCGATCTTCAACCTTGTCTCCACTTGCGAACAACTGTGAATAACTGTTGAGTGATCACGTCCTCCTATAAGCTGTCCAATGCGCGATGCAGGCATACGCGTATATTTCTGAGCAAGATACATTGAGACCTGTCGCACCTCCACATACTGGCGTTTCCGGCTCTTGCTGAATACATCATCCATCGTAACACCAAAATGATGGCACACCTTATCAAGTATATCATCGACTGTAAGTGGATGATTATCCACCTTCACGGCACGCTTGATGACGCGCTCAGCTAGTCGCATGTCTATATTACTATTGTACACTACAGAATAAGCCATCAGTGAATTGATAACCCCCTCAAGGTCACGCACGCTGCCATTTGCAGTCTCCGAGATAAATTGTATAACATCTTCAGGAATCTTCAGACCATCACGGCGTATTTTACTATGAAGAATATCCTTGCACAGCTCCACATTTGGTTTTTCGAGTTCCGCTATAAGACCACAGCAGAATCGTGTCAGCAGGCGTTCGTTCATTCCTTTAAGATCAACAGGAGGACGGTCGCAAGCCAAAATGATTCGTTTACCATTGCGAAACAGATGGTTGAAAATATGGAAAAAAGTATCCTGCGTCTTTGTTGCAGTCACCCACTCCTGAATATCATCAACAATCAGCACATCAATAGTCTGATAGAAATTGATAAAGTCATTCGTTGTATTATGAAGTACTGCATCAGTATACTGCACCTGAAACAAGCGTGCACTTACATAAAGTACGCGTTTCTGGGGATACAACTCCTTCACCTTGACACCGATTGCATTGATAAGATGAGTCTTACCACACCCAGAAGGACCATAGATGAAGAACGGATTGAAAGTTGTCTTATTGGGATGTTCTGCAATAGACATACCCACCGAGCGGGGCAACTTATTACTATTACCCTCTATGTAATTAGAAAAATTCTGATTCGGATTCAACTGAGGATTCAGTTGCTGCGGCTGAGCAGCATCAAGTGACGTCGGTGTTTTATTAGCACGGCTAGTAGCAGCGGTAGCGACAGTAGCAGTCACAGGCTCCGATTCTACATCCTGAGACAAGTTGTGAGCCTTATCCGTCAGCACACGATAAGTAAGACGAACATTCTGGCCAAAGAACTTTGTAAGCACCTTCGACATCAGTTCGACATAATACTCCTCAAGATACTCATACACGAAAGGACTCGGAACTTGAACAAGCAAGGTTCTGGTTGATTCTGAGTATGACTCAAAAACAATCGGGGTAAACCATGTCTTATACTGTTGTTCAGAGACATTCTCGCGTATAAATTTAAGGCATTGCTCCCATATTTTATTTGGATTTTCTTCCATTTTAAAACTTGACGTTGACAATCGTAATAAGTACGACTTAGATTTTCAAGATGCAAATTTCGGAAACTTTTTCCAGAAAAACAAATCAGCAAGTTTATTGAAATTTAATAAATTATCGCAAGTCGCTAATTCACAGCCCATTAAAGAGATTATAGCATTTTTCTCAATTTTAGCTATTCATTTTTCATATACCCATGATAATCAGATATTTACGGACATGAAAGTGTAAAATATACAATTCTGTCTTACTTATATAAAAGGCTCTTCAAACTTAGACGTATTAGGCCCTTACGTTTTTTGTCTAAAATAAAAATTTGCCTCTATCTATTTATACAAAATAAAAATAAGTAGACATATAATGAAGAACTATTACTTGTCTTTCTTGCCGAAAAGCGAGAAATGTACATAGCGTTTAGGATGTTCACGCAGGTTGACCACAAGTGAGTCGGCGTTACGCATCGTGTTATTGAGGTTATTATAAAGCGAAGGATCGTTCATCATCAGTCCGAGAGTGCCCTGATTGGTGTTAAGACGATTTGTGAATTGCAGTACGTTATCGAGTGTACTATTAACCGTTGCCATCGTTCCAGCCACATCAACATCGTTCAGTTTACCGGTTATCTTATCAGCATTGTCAAGCACCTTGTCTGCCCTTGTGACCATACCCGGGACATCCTTGTTCAACCCCGCCAAAAGAACATTCAGTTCAGATGTCGAAGTCTTCAAGTTTGATGTAACTCCCTCCACGTTATGCAGCGAAGCGGCTAAAGCAGGATCTGCAAGCAGTCTATTCACGCTGGAAAGTATAGAGTCAAGCTTAGGCAACATCTTCTTCACATCAGGAATCATATTTGACACCTGCCCTAGAGCACCATCGTTGATACCTCCTTTGAGCGTATCTCCCTGCTCCACTCTCTGGCTCGGATTATTGGCCAGAAGCAAATTTACTTTCACCGTACCGAGCATCTCGCTTACCAGCTCTGCGCTGCTCCCTCTAGGTATACGCATGTCCTTATCCACGGATATTTCCACGATAATATCTCCGCGGTGATCATAATCATAAGTTATAGATCTCACCACACCTACCTTATATCCGTCGGCAAGCACCGGACTTGACACCGACAGTCCTGTAATGTCGCGAAACGACAAGTAATAAGTGCTATTGTTAGAAAATAGGTTTAAGCCCTTTAAAAAATTAATTCCGAAGAACAGAACTACTATGGCAATGATTGCCACTATGCCTATCTTAATCTCTTTGGTAAAATATTTCATAACTATATTTATTTTCGTTTTGATTTGAACTCACGTAGGGCGGCATTAATATCGATTTTCTGACCGTCTTTGAAAGCTATTATGAAAGCCTGCGGAAACTTATCCAGCAATGATTTGCGCAGTCGGTAAACTTCGTTATAGTTTGAAGAAGCTCCATATGTATATTTGAACATTCCGTTTTCCTGATAGCAATCAACACTATCGACACCTTTGAACTGAGCACTGTTTGAAGGCAGGTTGTGATTACTGGCCGCTATCTGAATCTTAAATACCGGCCCCACTACTGTGTAACTTGTGATTACACTATCCTCTGTTCGACCCGAATTCCTTTCTGTTTCCGTTGTCGGTTGCCTTTTATTGTCGTTTTCTAGAGTCGCTGCAGAGTTCTCATCATTGTCAATGATAGACGGCACTTTTGTTTCCGAAGCTACAAAAGGAATCGTCACATTATCGTCATGTTTACTTTTATAATTAACAAAAGCCTGATATATGCCTCGCCCAAGTTCATCAATGCCATTATCCGAATTGAGATATTGCTCCTCGTCTGGAGTTGTTATAAACCCCAACTCGATAAGGCAACTGGGCATCGAAGTACACCTAAGCACCAAAAAGCCAGCCTGATGCACGCCCTTGTCGGAACGACGGGTGACGCTGCACACCTGTGATTGCACCTGTTTAGCCAGATTCACACTTTTCTCCATATACTTGTCCTGCATAAATTCAAACATTATATAACTTTCAGACGAATTAGGGTTAAAGCCCTCATATCGTTTAGCGTAGTTTTGTTCCACAAGTATCACCGAGTTCTCACGCTTAGCCACATCGAGATTTGCAGAAGCTCTCGCCATACCTAGAGTATATGTCTCCACGCCACGAGCTATCTTACCGCCTGGCAAGGCATTGGTATGTATCGAGACGAAAAGATCGGCTTTATTTTTATTGGCAATATTCGCACGTTCGTCAAGAGGAATGAACACGTCTGTCTTACGGGTATATATCACTCTCACGTCAGGGCAGTTTCTCTCTACGTAACGTCCGAAAGCCAAGGCAACATTCAGGTTGATGTCTTTCTCCTTTGAAAAGGACCCTAAAGCCCCAGCATCGTGACCACCATGACCTGCATCAATGACGAGGGTGAAACGACGGTTTGCGCCATAACAGAAAGAGGTTGATAATACTAGTAACAGTAACAATAAACGAAGTATTCTTTTCCTCATAAATATCTAATATTATGCAAAGCTAACCTTTTTTCATGAAAACTACAAGATTTTAGATAGTTTTTTTATTAATAAAACATAATTGCACCCCAGCACCGTTACAGTCAGCCCCCATAGGAGGATTTTGTTTTGTCACCGATATATCAACCATCTCCACTTGCGGAAAAGTCTTCATTATCCGTTTTGCAATTCTTCCAGCCACATTCTCTATCAGTTTCGACGGTATCATCATCTCCTCTTTCATCAGAGAAAAGACTTCAGCATAATTAATCGTGTCATCCACATTGTCACTCTCAACAGCTTTGTCGATAACTACCTTCAGTCGAATGTTTATAATGAACATGCTGCCGACGGCTTGTTCTTGAGGATTGACTCCGTGGAAAGCCCTCAGGCGGACATCATTCAAGTAGATAAAACTGGATTCCATCCTCATAATCCTATCCACAGCGGGATGCGCCGCAGTTCTTACAGATGAGACACCCCTCCTCATAAACCAGGCTTTCATGTCCACATACAGGACATTTCTGTCCTTTTGCCTCAGTGCCGTCAATGATATATTTCTTCAAGGCACGTTCCACACCATTCTTCCATGTATTGATACTCTCCGAAGCCAGTTGCAGAGAAGCCACCAATTTGATCACATGGTCGATTGGCATGCGGTAACGCAACACTCCCGATATAAGTTTAGCATAGTTCCAGTATTCCGGATTAAACTTCTCGCTCAATCCCTCTACTGTAGTTTTGTAACCTCGTTTGTTCTCAAATTGGAAATCATAGCGGTGAGTACCGTTTTCATTCGTATTCTTTACTATGCATCCTTTTGTCACTGTCTTCGGCAACACGATACCTTCATCATCATCTTGCAGACCCGTGAATATTTCGTAAGGATAACCATTAAGCAGTCCGACAAAAGCTACCCACTTCTCTTTATTGTTTTGAAATCTTACCACGTCGCATTCAAGTATCTGAGGACGTACCTCCGTTACCACAGGTTGTTTACATGGCAGAGTACCGATCTTATTTTCCTCCTTAGGTATAGAAATCATCACTCCTGAACGCGAGCCATCACGATAGACTGTGCATCCTTTGCATCCAGATCGCCAAGCCTCAACATAGAGTTTATTGACGAGTTCCTCGTCCACATCGTTCGGCAGATTGATAGTGACACTGATAGAGTGATCCACCCATTTTTGGATAAGGCCTTGCATTTTTACTTTCATCAACCAGTCCACATCGTTAGCCGAAGCCTTATAATAAGGAGACTTAGCTACCATCTCTTCTATCTCCTCCTGAGTATATTTCTTTTTTATATCATAACCCTTTATCTCCATCCATGTGAGGAATTTGCGATGATAAACGATATACTCTTCGTAAGCGTCACCCACCTCGTCGACGAAGTCTACATGTATCTCAGGATCGTTAGGATTAACTTTACGGCGGCGTTTATATACAGGTTTGAACACCGGCTCAATGCCGCTGGTGGTCTGAGTCATGAGACTAGTAGTTCCTGTCGGTGCAATTGTCAGACAAGCAATGTTGCGTCGACCGAACTTGGTCATCTGTTCATACAGTTTCGGATCAGCCTCCTTTATACGGCAGATGAAAGGATTCTTCATCTCGCGTTCCGCCTTATATATGCTAAACGCACCACGTTCTTGAGCCATAATAACGCTAGATCCATAAGCCGACAAAGCAAGGGTTTTATGTACATCCACAGCAAACTTAGTTGCCTCTTTAGTTCCATAACGCAACCCCATTGCAGCAATCATATCACCTTCAGCTGTAATGCCAACACCCGTACGGCGTCCCACACCACTTTTCTCGTAGATTTTTTCCCAAAGATGAAACTCGGTTTCTTTTACTTCGTCGCTCTGCGGATCCGACTTTATTTTGTCCATAATAGTCTTTATCTTCTCGAGTTCCAAGTCGATGATATCATCCATCATTCGCTGAGCCACAGCAACATGTTTTTTAAACAGGTCATTGTCGAAGCAAGCATCCTTCGTGAAAGGATTCTTCACATAAGAATAGAGATTTATTGACAACAGACGACAAGAATCGTAAGGACAGAGAGGTATTTCACCGCAAGGGTTGGTCGAGATGGTTTTAAAACCTAAATCAGCATAACAATCAGGGATACTCTCACGAATAATGGTATCCCAAAACAACACACCTGGCTCAGCACTCTTCCATGCGTTATGCACAATTTTATGCCAAAGCCTTCGGGCATCAATCTCATTTTTCACCCTAGGTTCGCTGCTATCCACAGGGAATTGCTGTGTATACATCTCACCGTTGACGGCAGCATTCATGAACTCATCATCAATTTTCACAGAAACATTTGCGCCTGTCACCTTACCTTCGGTCATTTTTGCATCGATGAACGCTTCGCTATCGGGATGTTTTATGCTAACGCTAAGCATCAAAGCGCCGCGTCGTCCATCCTGCGCCACCTCACGAGTGGAGTTGCTATACCTTTCCATAAAAGGTACAAGTCCTGTTGACGTGAGAGCAGAATTCTTCACTGGTGAACCTTTCGGGCGTATATGTGATAGGTCGTGCCCTACTCCTCCGCGACGTTTCATAAGTTGCACCTGTTCCTCATCAATCCGCATGATGGCACCATAAGAATCGGCGTCACCCTGTAAACCTATTACAAAACAATTGGATAGTGATGCCACCTGAAAATTATTCCCGATACCTGTCATCGGGCTACCGGCAGGAACTATATATTTAAAATGATCAAGTAGCTTAAAAATATCCTCCGCACTCAGGGGGTTCTTGTATTTTTTTTCAACTCTAGCTATTTCGTTTGCAATGCGCCAATGCATATCATCAGGATCTTTTTCGTAGATATTTCCGAAACTGTCCTTCATTGCATACTTGTTAACCCACACACGTGCAGCGAGTTCATCACCCTCAAAATACTTCAACGAGGCATCAAAAGCCTCTTCGTAGGAGTATGTTTTTTTATTTCCCATTGTTGTTCTTTTAATTCTGACTGCAAAGCTACAAAGCTTTTATGATATTACAAAATAAATAAGCAATAAAAAATCCCCTTTAAATAACTTTCTAATTTCGGCAACTTTTTCCAGAAAATTAAAAAGAAAATTTTCTAAAAGGGATAACTTTCCTATTTATTACAAAAAGCTTTCATTTACAAAATGAGATAATCAAAATCACTTTATTCGCATCACAAACAGCGCATATACTCTCCTGACATCTACTATCTGGATATAAAAAATAAATATCATTTAATCAAAAAACGAAGATTAGATTTTGTCCTGTTCATGATTTATATTATCTTTGCGACGTTAAAACATCATAACAAACATGGAATCATTAAACAATAGAAAGAGCATACGGAAATATTCATCGAGAGAGGTAACAGACAAGCTGCTCAACCGTCTCTTTTCAGAATCAGAGCATACACAGACTATGGGCAACCTGCAGCTGTATAGCGTGGTGGTTACCCGTTCGGAAGAGGGCAAGAAGAAACTAGCACCTGCCCACTTTAACCAGTCCATGGTGACAGAAGCGCCCGTGGTACTTACGATATGTGCTGATTTTCACCGCACTTCCGAATGGTGCAACCACCGTCAGGCAGTACCCGGATACGGGAATTTCCTATCTTTCATCAATGCATCCATTGATGCACTGCTGTTCACACAGACATTCTGTAACCTTGCCGAAGAAGAAGGTCTCGGTTACTGTTACCTAGGAACCACAGTATATTGTCCCCAAATGATTATAGATGCCTTGAAGCTTCCACAGCTTGTCATGCCTGTGGCCACCATCACCCTTGGCTGGCCCGCAGAGAATCCACCTGTCAGCGACCGGTTGCCTCTTGGCGCGATTGTGCATCAGGAAACATACAGCGATTACTCGGAAGCAGACATCGACAGGCTCTACTCATACAAAGAGAATCTGGAAGAGAGCAAACATTTTGTGGAAATCAATAATAAAAAAAATCTTGCTCAAGTCTTCACAGACATAAGATATACGAAAAAAGACAATGAACTTATGTCTGACGGAATGATCGAGACCTTAAAGAAACAAGGATTTAAAATCTAATAAACAAAATGATCAATCTAATCATAGTTGCTGCAGCATCTATTATATTCGCTATTCTATACTTTTGTCAGAAGAGCAAATACACCTGCCTTCTGAGGTCAATAACAGGCCCTGTAAGTATTGTGAATAAGAAAGGATGTATTGTAAGAATTCTAAATAAGAACTATGTAAGCGAAAGCCCTTTCAAAATTTTAAATGCAGTGAACAAGGATTTGAGTGAACTCTTTATTGACGATACTGACAAGGAATCATTTATCAGAAATTTGAACAGCGTTATCAGCGGCGCCGAATTTAAATCCAAAAAAGTATTCGACATCAAAACCAGCACAGGAAAAGTACGCCCGATGGTGGTCAATATCACCTATTATAACGACAGCAGTGCGTATGTATATATCTACGAAGTGCCGGCATCCAACAAGAATGAAGACAGAAGCCACAACTGCATCAACGAAATGTTTTTTGACAGTCTCGACATACCCGTATCCGTAAGAGATTATTCCAACCGTCTATCCTTTATATATTGGAACAGAAAGGCGGAAGAACTCTTCGAGGTAAAGAGAGAAAACATTGTAGGCAATGACAGTTGCAACTTCATCGACAAAGAATCAGTCAAGGAACTTGAAGATAAAGCACTTAAACTTACCGGCGGAAGGACCGAAAGGACCGAAATCAACGCACGAATCAGCAAGACATCTAAGCTGGCTCCTCTGGCGATAACCCAAAGTAAACTATCCACCGACAAGGTGAACTGGCTCATCACATGCTACACAGATAATACCTTTTCCAAAAGTATGACCAGTATTGTCAGCTTGCTTATGGAACAATGTCATCTTGTCACAAAGAAATCTAATATGACGATGTGGATATGGAACATTAAGTCGAAGACAATACAACTCAGTTCTGAAAATGTAAATTACCCCGACGGAGCTCTATTCGAGAATATGGAAGACAATATCATCAAATCTATCAAAAGTGCGGACCAACCAAGAATGTCTGCACTGATGGATAATGTACGCAATAATAAAATCAGCGAGCTGAATATTGAATTCGAATGGTATAAGAAATCACTTGAAAAATTTGTATGGGTGAGCAGCCACGGAACGGTCTACAAACGTGATGCCGACGGTAATTCGACCATCATGATCGGGGTCACATTCAATATCGACAGTCAGAAACGTCAGGAGGAGAACAATAAGAAGGCTGAACGTATCATGCAGCAGAGCAACAACACAAAATCAAAATTGCTCAAGAATATCAACATGGTCATCAACAACCCTCTCAACTCTATACTAGGGTATTCTCAGCTTCTTGAAGAAGAAAACGATCCTCTCGTACGTAAAGAGTATGTCAAAAATCTGCAACAGGATTCAGCATCGCTGCTCAACAAAATCAACATTCTTCTTCAGATAACCAACATCCAGTCTGGTGACGCCACCTTTATCAAGCAACCTGTTGACCTCAACGGACTGATTACAGAGGTACACAGCATCGCTGTCAATCAAAACATTAACGAGAATTTATCCTTCGAAGTTGACGTACCTAAGGTCACCACCACACTCATGCTTGACAATAGATACCTGATGAAGGTGATGAACAATCTCATAACAAACGCCATGAGATACACGTTTACAGGCACCATCACCATCGGTTACAACATCTATCCTGACAAGCGAGTTTATGTTTTCGTAAAAGACACGGGATGTGGCATTCCTGAGGAGAAAGCAAAGGGCCTCTTCGACCGTTTCGACTATAGTGCCGAGCATAATAACACGATATCCGGCCTAGGTCTTACTCTATGTAAGGCTATCATTGAGAGACTCGGAGGTCAGATCGGAGTAGAGAGCGAGATTGGCAAAGGTTCCACATTCTGGTTTACCATCAATATGGGGTATTAACACAATCACAGTTATAATAAATAAGGACATCCTTTATTTGAAGGATGCCCTTATTTATTATTCATTTATTAAAATAGCCTATCCTGATTAATCCAAAACGATAGGTTTATATTTCGGCACCAAAATCTTCATAAATGCCCATGCTATTAGATATGCGAAAGCACATACACTGAACATGATGGCGTAAGCTGTTGACACATTACCGGCAGCGCGGTAGAAGTCCTCCATACGACCAGCCATAATCTGCACGAACACACCGCCCAGACCACCAGCAGCGGCACCTATACCGGTTACAGAACCAACAGCCTTTTTAGGAAACATATCGGAAACCGTAGTAAAGAGGTTTGCCGAGAAAGCCTGATGAGCTGCACCTGCAATACTAATGACAGCCACAGCAGCAATAAGTCCGGCCATGCCTTCGAATGTAGCGACAGTCTGTGTGCAGAGCAGCAATATCGGGAAGAAACCGATAATCAGCAACGAAGTCATACGAGCCTTGTATGTCGCCCATCCTTTATTGATAAACTTCATAGGAAGAGCACCGCCATATACGGAGCCAATGATAGCGATACCGAATACCACAAATGTGGAAATCATTACTGTATACTTTGTCTCCGACGGATCCATGCCTGTACAGAATTGCTGTTTGATATAAGTAGGCAGCCAGAAGAGCAGGAACCACCAGACACCATCGGTCATAAACTTACCCATAACGAACGACCAAGTCTGACGATACGTAAGCATTTGATACCAAGGAATCTTTTTGGCGGGAGTTTCGACAGCAGGAGCATCCGTTGCAGGAGCTGGTTGTTCATCGTCACTGTTGACATAATCAAATTCAGCCTGATTGATTTTGCCTTTCTTAAGCATTTCGGCAGGCGAAGCATACAGTTTATGCCAGAAAAAAAGCCATATAAAACCTACCAGACTAGTGATAATAAAAGCCATCTGCCATCCGTGCAGAAATCCCAGAAATAAATGATTGCCCACGAGAGGGTTCCAAGCAGCGAGTATTGGTGGTATGATGAGAGCACAAATCATTGCACCCACGTTAGAACCAGAGTTGAATACACCAGTTGCCAGCGCACGTTCCTTCTTAGGAAACCATTCAGCAACAGTCTTTATGGATGCAGGAAAGTTACCAGCCTCACCAGCACCGAAGAGTCCTCGAGCAGCGAGCTGTCCTGCGAGTCCTGTTCCGGCTAAGGCACTCAATAATCCTGCTATAGACCATACGATAAGCGAAGCAGCCAAACCCAACTTAGTACCTACCTTGTCGATGACGAATCCCACAATCAGCGTGAAACCGGCATAAAAGGCAGTAAATACAGATGTAAGAATAGAATAGTCAGTAGAAGTCCATCCGAATCCGTTAGGGTCGCAGAAATAATCTTTAAGATAACCAATGACATTACGATCCATGTAATTAACCGTAGTAGAAAAGAGCAACAGTGCGGCTATAATCCATCTGTAGTTAGTCATTACACTGGCTTTTTTGTCGTTTGCATTCATAATTTTATATTTAGTATGTTATTAAATCGCAGATTAAGCAAGGAAGTTCAGAACAGGATACAATCTTCCCTATCTCGCTTCCGAGCGCAAAATTAATAAAAAAAATGCGATTTTCGCGATACAGGTTACAATTTTCAACGCAACCGTTTACGTTAATCCTGATAATACACCCTTTTCACACGGTTGTTTATTCCCGTAAGCACCTCGTAAGGAATAGTATCGAGAATATCCGAGAGTACAGTCACAGGCAGATGATCGCCGAATATCTCCACGGAATCACCCTCTTTGCATTTGATGTCAGTCACGTCGATAAGAGCCACGTCCATACATATATTTCCTACGTATGGAGCCTTTTGCCCATTCACCAGACAAAAAGCGTGTCCGTTGCCCAGATGTCGGTTCAGACCATCGGCATACCCGATTGGCAAAGCAGCGATTACAGAGTCACGGCTGAGCTTACCCTTACGGCTATACCCCACGGTATCCTCCTTAGATACGTTTCTCAGTTGCAGTATGGTCGTCTTGAGCGTGCTCACATTATTTATGATATGATTGTCCCGACTATCAATGCCATAGAGCCCCAGTCCCAACCGGCACATGTCAAGTTGCCGTTCCGGGAAGTGTTCGATGCCCGCACTATTGTTGATATGCCTCAAAATCTTATGACTGAAGGCTGCCTGCAGTTCCTTACTAGCCTTGTCAAAGAGTCGGAACTGACCGAGAGAAAAATTATCGAAGTCGTCGCTGTCGGAGCCCACGAAGTGTGAGAACACCGAGCGCGGGATGATCGCATTTTGGTGTTTCAATCTATCTATCAACTTCGGTATATCCTCGTTAGGGTTAAATCCCAATCGGTGCATACCAGTATCCAATTTGATATGTACAGGGAAATCAGTAATACCCTCCTTCTCAGCCGCTTTGATGAGTGCCTCCATCAATCTGAAGCAATATACCTCCGGTTCCAACCGGTAGTCGAAGAGTGTCTTAAACGAAGACATCTCCGGATTCATTATTATGATATTGCTCGTGATACCGTTCATACGCAGTGTCACACCCTCGTCGGCAACGGCCACAGCCAGATAGTCCACACGGTGATCCTGTAGTGTCTTCGACACCTCCACAGCCCCAGCCCCGTAAGCGTCGGCTTTCACCATGCATACCAGCTTTGTTGTCGGTTTCATATAACTGCGGAAGTGGTTAATGTTATTCACCACCGCATTCAAGTTCACCTCCAGCACCGTCTCGTGTACCTTCTGCACCAACAATTCAGTCAGACAGTCAAATCCAAACTTACGTGCGCCTTTCAGTAGAATCACTTCGTTCTCGAGAGAGCCGAATACATTACTTTCTATGAAGCTTCCGCAATCGTCAAAAAACCATTTCTCGGAAATATCTATTGTGTTAGCCATGGATGACAGCTCAGGCCCTATACCTATAAATTTTTCCACCCCGCGTTTCTTCGCCAAGTCCGACACAGTATGATACAGCATATCAGAACTCTCTCCACTCTGATATATATCACTCAGGATGAGCGTCCGTTTACGCCCATTATGATCAGGGCGTCTGTTCATGAAATCGAGCGCGATGTCCAGAGAATTCACGTCCGAATTATATGAGTCATTGATGAGTGTGCACCCCTTTTGCCCCTCCTTCACCTCCAGCCTCATTGCCACCGGTTCCAGTTTAGGCATGCGTTCACCTAACTCATCGGTCGTTAATCCCAGACAGAGCGAGACAGCAGCGCATGCAAACGAATTGTCTATAGAAGCATCGTCGATGAACGGAAGCAGATACGCTCCATCCTTGCCTTTATAAGCATAAGCCACATTGGTATTATCTTCACCCTTCTCCACCTTTTTAATAAATAGAGCCTGATGGCAGTCCTTCTGTGACCATGCTATCGTCTTCCCTTTGTATGACAGTGTATTTATACATTCACTGATGATATCATCGTCGGCATCGTAAACCATCACCTCAGCATCATGAAACAATGATAGTTTCTCGCGACATTTTTCCTCTTTCGATTTGAAGTTTTCCTGATGAGCTTCCCCTATGTTTGTCAGCACTCCAATCGTCGGCTGTATGATAGCCCTCAATGCCTGCATCTCGCATGGTTGGCTTATTCCTGCTTCGAAAACACCCACTTCAGTTTGTTCATTGAGTAGCCATACCGACAATGGCACACCAATCTGCGAGTTATAGCTACGCGGTGAACGCACGATAACCTTTGAAGGTGACAGCAACTGATAAAGCCACTCTTTCACCATTGTCTTACCGTTGCTTCCGGTGATGCCCACTATAGGGATATTAAATTCATCGCGGTGTCTCTCTGCTAATCTTTGAAGCGATTTAAGCGAGCTTATAACCTTAAGGAAGTTTGCATCGTCATAAAGAGACATGTCTTCGGGCAGTCTCTCCACGACAAAGCTTCTCACACCTCGTCGATACAGATCGGGAATGTAGCTATGACCGTCGTTCCGGTCAGAGTGTAAAGCAAAGAATAAAGTCTCTTCCGGGAAACAGATAGAACGGCTATCAGTCAATATCCATTCAATGTTCATATCTCGTTCACCGATGCGGTGTGCTCCGATGAGCGTAGTGATTTTCTCTATTGAATATATCATTTTATTATAATTATTCTATTAGAATGCGAAGTTCGGATATTTTTCCGAAAGTTGTGATACTTTTAACATTGTTTTACTCATAAAATCCTTATATTCCTTACTGTCTGGGTTAAACGGTTTATGCCCTAGAGCCTCCTTTATCGGTCTCCACTCTGCCATAAACGCCTTTGCCTCAGTGCTAAAGTAAGTCTCAGTCAACCGTTCCCACAGATAGTTCACCGTCTGTTCCGATGGATGCAGCATATCTTCGCTATAAAATCTGTAATCTCGCAGTTCGTCATACACTATCTCATAGGCCGGGAAGTACTCACAGAAATCAGCATGAGTGTTTACAAGCCTGTCGGCAGCCAAGAGCAGAGAAGCTTTCGACAACTGGCTGCCGTGAAATCCATATTTGGCATACCTGATAGGACTTACGGTCACCACGACCCTCACCTGACTGTTTCTTCTGAACAGCTCATCAACGGTCTTTTCCAAATAATCAACACATTCATCTACCGTCAACACCTCCTCCGAAAAGAGATTCTGCGGCATCTTGCGACAGTTGTCTGCGATTTTACCTGTCTCTTTAAGTCGGTAAATATGATTAGTTCCGAGAGTGATGAAGGCTATATTAGGAGCATCGTCTATGCGGTCTATACATGATTTAATACTTGCAGGATTATACATCACCCCCAACGGATTGACATTCGCCCGGAACTTTTCCTCCAAGAATCGCCGTCCAATGTTATCGGCAAAACAGGAGCCGACAAAGAGCATGTTCTCAAAAGGCCGGATTTCGAATCCGCCCTTCCCTACTTTCACTATTGTTCTGAATTCCATTATGCGAAGGTAATAAAAGGAAGTGAAATAACAAAAATAAAAGAGATATATTTGTCAATAATTAAAAATAGGAAGAAAATCAATATGAATACAGAAAAACAAACAAAAACAGAATAAATAACATCTATAATAATAGTCTTTTTTATTTTATTTTGTTTCCACATCTTAATATAATGCACAAGTTGTCAGTGACTTATGCGTGGAAACAAATTTAAAGAAATGATCTTTATAAACTTTGTGTCTGATTTCATTCTGTGTAATGTCACTAATTCTCATATTCAATCCAATATGTATTCATTTTCATTTACTATTTCATAGAAAAGTAAAATAAGTTAATTTACTTAGTAAAACAGCTTATTATAAATAATAAAACAACTTGATTTAATTAGTAAATTAAGTTGATTTACTTGTTCGTAGCATGGCTTTTCTAATTCGATATCAATGTGTACCCGTTCTGATTATTATGATTCCACTTCTAAACAACTTACTCTCAATAAATTATACGTTTTTGTGGAAACAAAATAGAATCAAGTTGTGTCTTTTACGCCAACATCTCATTTGTATCTACTAGAGATAAATACGAAATCAAAAAAGAGGATGCTGTCCATCTCGGATAACGGCCTCTTTCTAAAGTTTGGGAAAACCAAGACTCCCAACTTTAATTGAAAAACAAACTACTTAAAAACTAATCTACTAAAACAAATCAAAAAATAACCTAAATACTTTTAAAAAAAATAACGCTTTATTGTCTTGAATGCGATTAAATTTATTAGAACATTGCAAAGATAAAAAAAATGAGACCATAACACAAGCAATAATTGACCAAATTTGACCAATAATCAGTCATATTGATACAATGTTGTTATTTTATGTGTTTTTTAACTAAAAGAATAATTCTCAAAATAACACGTGATAGATTATATTCCGCATTTAGCTTATTCTTTCTGGAAAAAGAATTAAATGTATTGGCAAAGTCTTTCGTATATGTACCTAGTAAACGGATAGAAATAAGACTCGTCACAACGGAACGGGTGAAAGGCAAAGAAAAACGATCTTTTTCTTTGTCTTTCACCTGCTTTAGATTATCTTTGCTGTATATAAAATAAGAATACAATGGCAATAAGAATGCGTATTTATGATCTGAAAGACAAATGCGAGGAGCTGAAAAGGAAGCTTACACTTCTGCACGGACAGCTTTCGGAAATGAAAGATGATCCCACCCTGCCGGTAAACCAGAAAATCAAATTCGAGGAAATGATAAAAAACTACCGAGAGGCAATGAATGCCACGATGGAACTAAACAACCTGTACCAAGATATACTGGAGGCGAAAACAGATGACGAAAGTCTGCTGGAGGAGGCGGCTAACTCCGACGAAGTGAGCAAGGAAAATATAAAATTTCTGAAACATCTTATCGAGCTCATTTCTGAGAATATGAACAAAGAGGACTCAAACGTAGATTTCTACGCTTCGCAACTGGCTTTGAGCCGCAGCACCCTCTTCAGAAGAGTTAAGGGTCTGACTGGAATGAACATCAATGAGTTTATTAGGAGCGTGAGACTCGATAAGTCACGTAAGTTTTTACGTAGTGGTGATTATACTGTCAACCAAGTTGCAGCCATGATAGGCTTCAACTCGGTCAGCTATTTCCGCACTTTATTCAAATCGAATTTCGGTATATCCACAGGCGAATATATACGCCACAATATATAAATCTAACTGCGGCTTACCTGCATTCCCTTCTTACTCAACGTCATATCGACGAAACGTGCACAGGAGTTTTGACGGTTTTCGCTGAGCGTCTGCTTGATACGCACTGCCGCTTCGGCATCTTTAGCTATCATAAAGAGATAGCCGCCCCCACCTGCTCCCGGCAGTTTATAGCCCAGACAGAGGTCGTCAACGAGGTCGGTAATTCTCTTCACTTCTATAGGATTGGTTCCTGAGTCTAATAATTGGTTCTGTGCCCATGTGTTTCTGATGAGACGGCCCATCTCATCAAAGTTTTCGCGCTGTATGGCTTCGTACATGTCAAGGGCATGCTGTTTCATATCACGGAGCATAGACAACTGCTCTGATGAATTGAGGAACATCTTCCTGACTATCTCGGCCAGCAGTTTCTTGGCAGTACGGGTAATTCCTGTATAATACAATAGATGGCAACACTGATACTCGGGCTGAACAAACATGCTGTCGGGAAGCCATCTAACCACAGGATCCTGATAGAAACCGGGAGCGGTCTGAAGAAGTTTTATACCTGGAAGGATTCCTCCGAACTGGTCTTGCCAACCTCCACCGGTGGTAAGGAGTTGTTCTAGCACTAACGTGCGCTTACCTATCTCATTTTTATCCCAGGCCAGTCCACAGAAGTCACTCACGGCTCCTAGTACGGTAGACGCAAGCACGCTACTTGTGCCAAGTCCACTGCCTGCAGGTATGGCCGAAAGGAGGGTGAGTTCGATACCACATCCGAAGGCTTGCAGCTGTTGCTTGAGGGAGGCATAACACTCTGAAGAGTAGCCGGGCTGGAAACCGGCAAGGACGAGTGCAGCCTTAGGGATGGAGAATGGACTTCCCACATGGGTAAAGTCGGCTAGTTCCTGATAGGTATTGATAATTTCCGATGCACCTAAATCGATACTACGGATAATTATATGAAGTTCGCGACAAGGTTTTACAAAGGTTTGAAGCGGTGGCTGTCCATTGAGTTCGATTGCCAAATTGATGACATTACCACCCTCCATAAGACAAAACGGTGGCGTATCTGTCCACCCTCCTGCCAAATCAATACGCACAGGACTGCGCCCCCATACTATCTGATCAGCATAAACTGACATACGGGGGACTTGCTTCTCCTGAAGCACTGTCGACGTGAGACCGTCTCGTAACAGTTCGAAGCTTTTCTGTTCATAGTTCTTATACTCACCGCCATTGAGCCGCTCGATTTCTGAACGGAACAGGCTATCGTGAATACGCTGAATGAGCGATGCTGACTCTGATATCGGTGAGGGCATGGGCAACTTAAACTGATGAAACTCACGGGCGGCATCATCAAGGTCAAGTTGATAGAAGATACTCTTCTCATAATTGGCAGCTATCCACGGCCAATTGCTGGCACGAAAGGATTTACGCTGTTCATTAAGACGGCGCAGATTGGCTATGGCAGAGATATCGTCAGCACTCAGTTTGTCGGCCCTCATCCACAACTCGCGGCCACCATTAAGCTCGGGTTCAGTGGTCATCCAGCGCAGCAGAATCTCCATTTCAGACTTATCTCTGCTTATAGGAAAAATCTTGGCTGATTGTAAATCGGTGTTTCCATGTATATCACTGGCAACAAGATCTCGATGAAAGGCCCATTCACAGAACGGAACACCGATGAAAGTGACAGACTCGTCATTAAGCTCGCCACGGAACTTATCGTTAAAGCCGTAAGGACGGATGACATAATCACTGTCGGCCACGGGCACAATATCGATGCATTCACCGTCCGTCATGGTCACCTGCCAGTCGTTATTGGGAACACCAGTAATGACATTATTACTGGAGAGCGTCCAATGCTGTCCTATATAACTGTTTTCTATCCACAGATTGGGATTGGCCTCAGTAAGATGAACTTTACATATTGAGTTCTGGATAAATATCGAAGGATGAGGTTTTGCCTTATGGTGCATGATAACACGCTGGTCATTGACCAGATTCTGTACAGCAAGCGTAGATGAAAGTATCTCGCGGGTAGTTCCGTAATGATAGAACTCACCACCGGGCAAAGGCAGAATAGCCACTTTGAGATTATTAAGTTCGTCATCTTTTATCATCGGATTGGAACCGAGCGTGCAGCCGAACTCTGAATATAGGTCATAGTTGATTATCTTATCGCCGGACATGGAACGTTTCATGAGCAGTTTGACAGCACGGTCGCTGAGAAGCCACACGCCTATATCAAAGAGATAGAGATGCTCCTGCATGAGTTCGCCGAGACACTTAACCGATGGCTTCTGAAGCATGAACTCGAGTTCGTTGGGCGATTTGCGATTGGAGACAAACACGCCATGATCTTTGGCCACATCAGGGCCAATCCAAAGTCCGTAGCAGATAACATCAGCATCAGGTAAGGGCTGTAGCGGCTGGATGTTACGCACGAAAACATCACCACTGACGATCATTGTGTGTATATTGTCAGGTGCCTGTTTGATGATATGTTCATAAAGAGGCATCTGTATCGACAGGAGATTCTGGCTCAAACGCTGCCCTCTCTCCCATCTGAACACAGGTATTGGCGTGAGCACTTTGCCTGAGGGTGCATAAGCTGGGAGTCTGCGGCTCTGACCGCCGGCATGAAGCAATATTTTTTTGTCTGACGAGAGCCATTCATCAAACGTCTCGCCTTTATTCCAACTGTCATAACATGCTTGTAACAACCATGTAGAACCTCCTCCGGAGCCTAATTTACGATCCACGGGGTCATTGGTGCAAAACCATTCATTACTGTCAACACCAGTAATATCAAAGAAATAATCCACCAGATTTGGCGGTAATGAAAGCAACTTTTTCATAATAAAAAAATAGAAATCGTTTGATCTGAGCACAAACTTAATCATTTTTTTCGGGTTTTTGGGATAATTTGCATAAAATATGGTTTTTTTTATGTAAGTTTGTGCGATAATTGTAATCTGTGTATAATGAAGAAATCTAACGTGATTGTGTTGTTATTAACTGTTATAAGCGCTCTTCCATTAACGGCAAGCAACACTTTTGTAGTTAACAAACCCGACTATAATATGAGTCCATATACTGGTATGACACGCCAAGGATGGATAGATGCCGCAAAATATCTGTTGAATGGCGCATTCTCTCATGTAAAGACCCTTGATGATCCCATGTTTTTTACACGCATGGGAGAGGTGTGCTATCCGAAAGACAGTTCACGGGTAAGAGGTGCCACCCTTGAGGGATTGTGCCGTACATTATTTGTGGCGGCTCCGTTGCTAAAGGAGGATTCAACGCTGACTATCAACGGGATAAAACTGGCCGACTACTACCGTCATCAACTGGCGCTGCTAGTGGACTCCACAAGCAAACAATTTATCTCACACCGAGGCAACCGGGGAGCGTGTCAGGATCTCGTGGAGTTCGGAGGACTGAGCATCTCACTTTTCGTCTGCGGCAATGTCGTATGGAAACCGCTCAGCCAGAATGTAAAGGACTCGCTAGAAAGCATGATGGAAAGTTATGCTGACGGGCCAACAATTTCGCAGAACTGGAGATTTTTCAATGTGTTCACCATGAGCTTCTTCAAGAAAGAGGGTTACAAGGTGAATGATACTCTGCTGGAAAAATATGTGAAACTGCTTATCAACGATTACCGCGGCAACGGATGGTATCTCGACAACCCCAACTATGATTATTACTCAATGTGGGCTTACCAGCTCTACGGAAGGTTATGGTCGCAATTCTTTGGAGACAGGTATTATCCGGAGCTGGCAAGCAAGTTCAGGCACAACTTCATTGAGATGTACACAAGCTACCCGTACATGTTCGGACGTGACGGACACATGATTATGTGGGGACGAAGCAATATGTATAGATTTGCTTCGGCTGCCCCTCTACCTTTCGGTAACGGCATCAACTACGGATGGATGAGACGTATCGCTTCCGGTGACCTGCTGCAGTTTTTGCAGAACCCGGACTTGATGAAAGACGGTGTGCCTACTCCCGGATTCTATGGAGCTTTCGACCCTGTACTGCAGGGATACAGCTGCCGAGGTAGTGTCTATTGGTGTGCTAAGGCCTTTCTCAGTCTGATGCTTCCTAAGAATGACCCATATTGGTGCAGCGTGGAGAACGAGGGCGACTGGGACATGATGGAGGTGGATAATGTATACAACCACTACTACCAAGGGCCGAAAATACTTATCACGAACTATCCCAACAGCGGAGCCAGTGAGATTAGGGCATTCTGCGACTATAATACACTGAGACCGGGTGCGGAACTGTTCCGCGGCAGCGAATGTTATAACAGACTGTCGTACAATAGTCTCTTTCCATGGATGGCTGACGGAAAAAACGGCGAAGTAGCCATGAACTATGTGGTAAAAAACCAGAAGGGGGAATGGGAACCGCTACGTAGGTATACTATCAAAGGATTCAACAATGGAATACTAGAGCGTACGGTATGGCTGCAAAGCGACAGTACTTTCCGCATGACACTCACCGATATGCCTGTGGCAAATGGTATTCTGAGGGTAGACAAGATAACCAATTGCGATCATGCCACAACAATAAGACTGGGACATTATGCTTTACCTGAGAAATCGCAACGTATCACCGAACGTATAGTGAAACTGAAAAAACACAATGCAGCTTACATTATTAATAACGGAGAATATGAACTGGCTATGATTTCTGGTGAAGGATGGGACAGTCTGCAGTTTGTACGAGCAACAGGTCTACACCCGGAAGCTAAGGTTTGTGAGGTTATTGATGCCGTGGCAACAATACCGGCAAATTCTTTATCAAAAAGCCTTTCGACTCTTCAACTCTTTAAGAAAGGAGAATTTACCGATCGCGAATTGGTGCGGGCGGCCGCATGTCTTAACATCAAATAATCTGTAAGGACAATGGTAGACAGCAATATTTTTAACAAAAATGGGAAAAGCTATTACATTTCCATTCTTTTAATATTTGTATGCTTTGCCCTCTGGGGATTCACGGCCAACGTGACGGGTGCGATGGTGCAGTATTTCTCAAAGATTTTTATGATTGGCGTCAAAGACTCTCTTTGGGTTCAAGTGATATATTATCTCGGCTACTGCCTGATGGCATTTCCTGCAGCCATCTTTATTCGCCTCCATTCGTTCAAAGCTGGCATCCTTCTGGGACTGGCAATTTGTGCTATTGGCATATTTATGTTTATCCCTGCCAAGATGAGTGGATTTTACTACTCGTTTCTCTTTGCATACTTTATCATGACGTGTGGATTGTCATGCCTAGAAGTGGGATGCAACACATACGTATATACTTCCGGTAACCCGCGTTCTTCGATCACGAGAATTAACTTAGCGCAGGCATTCAACCCCCTCGGTGCTCTACTCGGCATGTACATGGCTGCAAAATATGTGCAAGAACGTATATGCCCACTTGATATCGATGCTCGTGCCAAGCTACCAACAAATCAGTTATTATTTATCAAGAACTATGATATGGGTGTTCTCATTCGCCCATATATATTCATAGGTGTCGTCTTTATTATGATGGCTATCCTTATCAGATTTTTTAAAGTATCCAACGTTTATGACGATCATCGCGGAAACGGTTTCAAAGAAGGTATCAAACAGATTCTTAAGATCAAGGAATACCGTGAAGGTGTTATTGCACAAATATTCTACATAGGAGCTCAAGTGGCATGCTGGACTTTCATCATTCAATATGCGATAAAAGTCTTTACTGACGAAGGTATGATGGAGTCAGAGGCTATTTTAGCTGCTCAGAAATATAATATTATCGCCATGATATTATATTGTTGCAGCAGATTCGGCTGTACATTGCTCCTTAAGTTTTTCAAACCTGAACACATGCTCATGACCTTCGCAATATTAGCCACCTTAGCACTCTGCGGCGTCATATTTCTCACCGGCCGAGACGGTCTCTATTGCCTTGTCATGGTCAGTGCTTTCATGTCGTTGATGTATCCCACCATCTTTGGAATATCATTGCGACAGACTGGAAGCAACATGAAATTGGCTGGTGCAGGACATGTAATGGCGACAGTCGGAGGTTCTCTCATCCCCCCTATACAAGCTGCAATAATCGTCAAATGCAATAATTGGATAAGCCTTCCTTCAACAAATTTATCTTTTATTATCCCAACCATCTGCTTCATTATAGTTGGGATATATGCTTTTCGTTCAAATAAGGTGACTGATATAACGAAGAACGCATCTTGAATATCTTGTGTACAAAAAAAAATAAGCTGTATCGGGATGTCACACCTGGATCCAGCCTAGAAATCTCCACCTATAATTAAATCGATAATGACTATCGAGAGTAAAAATTTAAAAAGAATAATATTACCAGATTAATATATACTTACCGAATATATTTTAATTTACCCTACTTAAAAGCAGGTATTGCGAGAATTTGGAACATACAGTAATGAAAATGCATGCTAGCATTTAGCACCACATTCATCTTTTGAATAACTTATAAAATAAAATTCCCTATAATCAGATAACTGACCATAGGAAATTTTATCGTACTCGAATAAAATGTTATTTATTACTCTTTCTCCTTATTATTTTTCTTCCATTCAAAAAATGCAATAAGCAACACTGCCAGAATAAGAACACCGAAGGATGCGTATGCTATTGACTCTGTGGCATTAACAGATGTTGGGAAGAATTTGAGTTCCACCTTATGTTCACCTGCCTTTACATTCAAGGCACGAAGGACATAATTGGCACGTCCTAAATCGACATTCTGACCGTCAACAGTAGCAGTCCATCCCGGATAATATATCTCAGAGAATACAACGATACCACCTTTGCCTGACTTTACATTATACTTCAAGTCATTTGGTTCATAAGATGTAAGAGTCACGATAGAGCTACTATCCTGAGTCTGACTTTCACCAAGTTGGGTTTTAAATTTCTCATCAGCTACAGCCTCATGACGAGGGTTAATCTTGCCAAGCTGAGTCAACTCTTCATTTGCATTAGCCACATAGCTGACCTTATCCACAAACCAAGCATTGCCATACGCATACGTATTATGGAGAGGGACTGTCTGATTATTCTGAAGGGGGAATATGAAATACTTCGTGTTCAGCATATTGAGAATAGGGAATATGCTATCACCATTGACACGCGTCATATCTCCCTGAGCCTTGACCACCGCAGTCATGGAGGCTTGCATCTCAGGAGAGATATAAGCCTCGATTAGTTCCTGATAACGGCGAAGTTTAGCTGCATGATAACCACCGATGCTCTTATGATAATATGACGTCTCATTCTCATTAAATGTATTTGAGGCAAGATTAAGAACACGATAATCAAGCGACTCGTCTTTAAGTATTTCTTCATCAGTAGTTGTTTTCTGCTGCGGAATATCACGCTGACTCTTCTCTACAAACATATCATCATTGAGATAACGTTTGTTGACCTGCCACATATCAATAAGGCATAGTATTGCAATAGCACCTACCATATACTGAGCCTTGAGCTTCTTTGTCTTATAAAGGAGAAGGAACAATGTTCCGATAATTACGACCCAGAAACTACGCCAGCAATCTGCTGTAAAAATAGCCTTTCGCATATTGCTCAACAGCTCTACAAAGTCGGCTGGTGCACCTTTCAACTGTTGCATCAATTCATTCGAAGAGATAAAATCGAAGAACATCGTCGGCAAAACGGCAAATATCAAAGCAATACCGCCAGTGAGTCCGAAACTTATATATAGATAAGGCATTTTCTTTCTGAGGAGATCAGGCTCATCTACAATTTTCTTCAATGCGAGCATCGCAAGTAGAGGAACGGTAAATTCTGCAACAACAAGTATTGATGACACCGTACGGAACTTGGAATACATTGGAATGTAATCTATAAAGAAATCGGTGAACCCCATAAAGTTTCTTCCCCATGCCAATAGTACGGAAAGAACAGTAGCTGCCAATAAAGCCCACTTCATTGGCCCCTTAACGATAAATAGACCGAAGATGAAAAGCATCAAGACAAACGCACCTACATATACTGGCCCGCTAGTACCTGGTTGCTCTCCCCAATACTGACCGATATTACTGAATACAGACGAATTATACTGAGAACCAGACTCGCTGAACTTATCCATAGCAATTTTATTCTCACTCATCGGCACAGATGCACCTCCTTTAATATTAGGTATAAGCAGAGACCACGTTTCTCCTACTCCGTAACTCCACATTGTAATATAGTCACGTTCCAGTCCGCTATTTGTCTGATTTGCATTATTTTTCTTCACGAGTTCACTCTTACCGCGCATTGACTCATCCTGATATTGATAAGTATGATACAAGTTCGATATGTTGAGGCATATACCGAGTAACGCCCCCACAACAACAGTGGCAGTGGCCTTCCAGAAACTGGCAAGTTGCTTCTCTTTAATTGCCTTTACAAGATAAGCAATCACCATAAACAGCATTACCGGAAGAAAATAATAAGACATCTGCACGTGATTAGCATTTACCTGCAGAGCCACAAATAAAGCAGTAACGATACCTCCCCACAGGTATTTACCCTTATAGGCAAGCACAAGTCCTGCTATCGTTGGAGGAATATATGTCAGAGTCATGACTTTCCAAAAGTGTCCGACAGCGATGATTATGAAGAAATAACTTGAAAAAGCCCAAACAATCGAACCAAGTGTCGCCAATGACTGGCGGAAATCAAATGCACGGAGCAATATATAAAAACCTAGAAGATAAGCAAAAATATATAATACGTAATCCGGTAAGAAAAGATGGTAGGCCGTAGCTATGAAATTAAGGCTTTGAGAACTACCGTACGAAGGAGCCATTTGATATGTAGGCATTCCTCCAAAAAGAGAGTTCGTCCAACGGGAAACGGCACCATCGTGTGTCTCCTTATACTGCTGAAGTTCCATTCCTGCACCACGGCCGGCAGAAGAATCATGCTGATAAAGTATTCTGCCTTCTGTATCGGCAGGAAAGAAATAAGCAAAAGACAAAACTGCGAAAAGCAGCACTGCCAGAATGTCCGGCAAACATTGTTTCCAAGTCTTCATCGATATTATTTTTAGATTTTCGTAATTTGAGTGCAAAGGTAATTATTTTATTCAAAAAATGTCTATCTTTGTACCTAATTAAAACAAAAAGCGATAAAATTATGAAAATCGGCATTATCATTGCTATGGACAAAGAGTTCAAACGCATTGCCTCGCTACTTGAAAATGCAGATAATGAGACGTTTGACGGAATGGAATATGTGAAAGGAACTCTGGCCGACGGTAAAGAACTGATTCTGCAGCATTGCGGTATGGGTAAGGTTAACTCAACCATCGGTGCAACATTATTAATACGCCAATATCATCCGGATCTTATTATTTCATCGGGTGTAGCTGGCGGCGCATCTATGTCACTGAACATTAAGGACGTTGTGGTGAGTACCAATGTGGCATATCACGATGCTTATTACGGTAGCAGCAATGCCTACGGACAGGTGCAGGGTATGCCACTATATTACGAATCACCTCAGATACTTATCGACTGTGCTCTAAATCTTGATGCAGATGTAAAAATAAAAAGTGGACTTATCGTAACTGGCGACTGGTTTGTAGACAATAAAGAGAAGATGAAATCAATACTTCAAGCCTTTCCGAACGCACTTGCCGTTGACATGGAATCGGCATCCATTGCTCAGGTTTGTCATATTTACGGAGTGCCGTTTATCAGTTTTCGTATTATCAGCGACATTGCTCTGGCAGAAGACAACGCTGCAATGTATGAAAATTTCTGGGATGAAATTGCAGACAGTTCGTTCGAAGTATCCCATCAATTCATCAATTCAATTCCAACATCATTACTATGAAAAAAATTCCTAGTTTTACGATAGATCACAACAGGCTGAAACGTGGTATCTACGTTTCGAGAAAAGATATCATAGGCAATAACACAGTAACCACATTCGACATACGAATGAAAGAGCCTAATCAAGAACCAGCACTTGGTCAAGGAGCAATCCACACTATTGAACATCTTGCAGCGACTTATCTACGTAACGATGAGGACTGGAAAGAAAGTATTGTCTATTGGGGGCCGATGGGATGTCTGACCGGTAATTATCTTCTGATGAAAGGTGATCTAAGTTCTAAAAACATTGTAGAACTGATGAAAAAGATGTTCCGATTCATTGCTGAATACAAAGGTGAAATACCTGGTACCGCCCCGCAGGATTGCGGTAATTATTTGTTGCATGACCTACCAATGGCCCGCTACGAATCAAAAAAGTTTCTCGAAGAGGTGTTGGAAAATATAACAGAAGAGAATTTGGTATATCCGAAATGACAGTCACGTTAAATAAAAAATCCCTGAAATCATTTGACTTCAGGGATTTTTTATGAGGTTCAAACCTACCTTGCGATTATTTACGCAGGTTAAGAGCCTTGATGATTGTACGGTAACGGTTAACGTCATTGTCGTACAGATAGTTAAGAAGTGCACGACGCTTTGCTACCAATTTTGTCAACGCTCTAGCAGTGGTATAATCTTTACGGTTCACCTTAAGATGCTCCGTCAAATGGGAAATACGGTATGAGAACAATGCTACCTGACTCTCCGCAGAACCGGTATCAGAGTTAGACTTTCCGTACTGTCCAAAGATCTCTTGTTTTTTTGTTTGATCTAAATACATAGACTTTTGATTGATTAAATATAAAAAATTGCTTTTGCGGGTGCAAAGGTATAAATAATTTATGAATTATGGGACAAGAATTATGTTTTTTTTATAAAAAGCTCCACTTTATTTTGCGATTCACTTGATTTTCACTACCTTTGCAACCAGTTTAAAATGTACAATTGGGGCGCACCTCGGAAATACAAATAGAAAAGGTGTTTTTGTTGTGTATTTCGATTTGTTTTCACCAATTTTTTAAGGTATTATATGCAAAATATTAGAAACATTGCCATTATTGCCCACGTCGATCACGGAAAGACGACACTTGTGGACAAGATGATGCTAGCGGGAAACCTTTTCCGCGCTGACCAAGACAAAAGCAGTCAGGTATTGGATAACAATGAATTGGAGCGTGAGCGAGGTATTACGATTCTTTCAAAAAACGTATCCATCAATTACAAAGGTATAAAAATCAATATCATTGATACTCCGGGACACTCGGACTTTGGTGGTGAGGTGGAACGTGTGCTTAATATGGCAGACGGTTGTCTGCTGCTTGTTGATGCTTTCGAAGGTCCTATGCCTCAAACTCGTTTTGTTCTCCAAAAGGCATTGCAGATTGGACTGAAACCTATTGTAGTTGTTAATAAGGTTGACAAGCCTAATTGCCGTCCTGAAGAGGTATACGAAATGGTATTTGACCTTATGTTTTCGCTCAACGCTACAGAAGACCAGCTAGATTTCCCTGTCGTTTACGGTTCTGCAAAGAACGGATGGATGGCAGAAGATTATAAGAATCCAACAGACAATATAACATACTTGTTGGACGAGATTATTGAGCATATACCTGCTCCGAAACAAATAGAAGGTTCACTACAGCTACTCATTACCTCACTTGACTATTCAAACTACACGGGCCGCATCGCCGTAGGACGTGTTCACCGCGGTACCATTAAAGAAGGAATGAACATTACTATCGCTCACCGCGACGGAACAAAAGAGACAACGAAGATTAAAGAGTTGCACACATTTGAAGGAATGGGACATGTAAAAGCATCTGAGGTTATCTCTGGTGATATCTGCGCAGTCATTGGACTTGAGAGATTTGAGATTGGCGACACTATTTGTGACTTCGAAAATCCCGAAGCACTTCCTCCTATAGCTATTGACGAACCAACAATGAGCATGCTCTTTACAATTAACGACTCACCTTTCTTCGGGAAAGAGGGGAAATTTGTCACTAGCCGCCATATTAACGACCGACTGAACAAAGAACTTGAGAAGAACCTCGCTTTGAAGGTTTCGCAAGTTGATGATGCAAATGATCGTTGGATAGTAAGCGGACGCGGTGTGCTTCACCTCTCTGTTCTTATTGAGACGATGCGCCGTGAAGGATATGAACTTCAGGTTGGACAGCCACAAGTTATATATAAAGAGATTGACGGTGTGAAATGCGAACCTATCGAAGAATTAACAATCAACGTGCCTGAAGAGTTTTCGAGCAAGATGATAGATATGGTAACGCGCCGCAAAGGTGAAATGGTATCCATGGAGAGTCAGGGAGAACGTGTGAACATCGAATTTGACATGCCTTCACGCGGTATCATCGGTCTACGTACCAATGTACTGACAGCCAGTCAAGGTGAAGCTATCATGGCTCACAGATTTAAAGAATATCAACCATATAAGGGTAACATCGAACGTCGTATCAATGGTAGTATGATTGCAATGGAGACAGGTGTGGCTTTTGCATATTCTATCGATAAACTCCAAGATCGTGGTAAATTTTTTATTGAGGCAGGAGATTCTGTATATACAGGTGAGATTGTAGGCGAACATGTTCATGATAATGATCTTGTGATAAATGTGACAAAAGCAAAGCAACTCACCAACACCCGTGCGAGCGGTAGTGACGACAAAGCACGCATTGTTCCGCGTACGGTATTCTCTCTTGAAGAAGCTCTTGAATACATCAAGGGTGACGAATATGTCGAGGTGACTCCAAAGAGTATGCGTATGCGTAAAATTAAGCTCGACCACTTAGATCGTAAACGTGATAGCAAATAAGAACATTATGATTATATAAGAAATCGGGGTCTGTAATAAGATTCCGATTTTTTATTCAGTTATATCCCTCAACGGCAACATCACGAACTCACGCTGAGACATCAACGGATGAGGTATCTTAAGATCTGGTTCATCAACTGTTATATCATCATACAACAAGATGTCAATATCTATCATGCGATCATGATATTCATTATTGACTGACTTGTGAGTACGACCAAGACTCTTTTCAATTTGCTGAGTAGCCTCTAACACCTGTCGTGGGGTTAGCTGAGTAGTGCAGTATACTGCAGCATTAATAAACTTATTATCCGAAGAAAATCCGCAAGGGGTAGTTTCGTAAAGAGCTGAATGGCGCCCAACAGTACCAATCAGCTCTTCTATCTCTTTTATTGCCTGGTTTATTGTCTTCCTTCTGTCACCGAGATTAGCCCCAAGACTAAGATAAACCTTATGCATTTTAATCGTTTAGAATCAACATAGCATCTCCATAGCAGCCAAACTTGTATCCGTTCTTGAGAGCTTCATGATAAGCCTTCATGATAAGGTCGTAGCCTCCGAAGGCACACGTCACCATAAGCAATGTTGAATATGGATGGTAGAAATTGGCTATCATCTCATCAGCAAGACCAAAGTTATATGGCGGAAAAATAAACTTATTAGTCCAACCTTCATATTCCTTCAGACGGCCATCAGTACCGACAGCAGTCTCGCATGCACGGATAACACTCGTACCGACAGCGCAGACATGCTTACCAGAGTTCTTGGCATTGTTAACCACACGACAAGCTTCAGCGTCGATATGCATTTTCTCTGAGTCCATCTTGTGTTTTGTTAGATCCTCAACCTCTATATCGTGAAAATTGTCGAGCGCACAGTGCATAGTAAGAAAAGCGAAGTTTATACCCTTAATTTCCATACGCTTCATCAGTTCACGACTAAAGTGAAGGCCTGTTGCTGGAGCAGTAACAGCACCCTCATTTTTAGCATATATGCACTGGAAATCTTCAAGATCCTGCTGTGTGGCTGGACGGTGGTCAACTATATATCTAGGCAGAGGAGCCTCACCTAAAGCATAAAGAGCCTGCTTAAACTCTTCGTGGGGACAATCATAAAGAAAACGGAGAGTACGCCCGCGACTGGTTGTATTATCAATAACCTCTGCGACCATCGAACTACTGTCATCAAAAAATAATTTGTTTCCTATACGTATCTTACGGGCCGGCTCCACGAGCACATCCCATAAGCGCATATCTGCATTCAACTCACGGAGAAGAAACACCTCAATCTTAGCGTCAGTCTTCTCTTTGGTTCCATACAGACGGGCCGGAAAGACCTTTGTATCGTTGAAAACAAAAGCATCACCATCGTCAAAGTAATTCAGTACATCTCTAAAATCGAGAAACACAGGCTTACCCTCATCATCAAGAAGATCTTTACCTCCTTCATTCTTCTTGAACATTTCAATTTCGCCAGACTTCTTATGAATGACCATCATCTTGCATTCATCGCGGTGATATGGTGCATCCAGTGCAATCTGGTCGTCTGGAAGACGGAATTTAAACTGTGATAATTTCATAATCAATTATTTCTTAATGTTATTTTCTATTTCTTGTTTGCTTAGCCATTCCGGAAAATCCTCAAGCGTAATACAATTTTCCACTTTCACGTCGCCAACCCTTGTTCGACGCAACGCAGTGAGATAAGCTCCACTCCCGAGAGAGTTTCCTATATCCCTAGCTAAAGCTCTGATATATGTACCCTTACTACAAACCACACGTATTGACATTTGCATCATCTCCGGATTAAAATCCGTCATTTCGAGTTCGTCAATTACAAGTGTTTTAGCCTTCAGTGTCACCTCTTTACCTTTTCTCATCAGTTCGTAGGCACGATCACCATTTACCTTACATGCAGAATATGCAGGAGGCACCTGTTCTATACTGCCAATAAATTCTTTCAGTTTTTCCTCTATCAGTTCGCATGTAATCTGATTTGTGGGGTATGTGAAATCAACAGGATGTTCCAAATCAAAACTGGGAGTAGTGGCTCCAAGTTGCAGAGTAGTTATATACTCTTTGGTATGATACTGGAACTCCTCAATACGTTTTGTAGCTTTACCCGTACAGAGTATCATTACTCCAGTTGCCAAGGGATCGAGCGTACCAGCATGTCCCATCTTCACTTTTTTCACATTCATACTGCGTGACACAAGATAACGAACTCTAGCAAGCGCACCAAAGCTCGACATGCGATAAGGTTTATCTATATATAAAACCTCTCCTTCATTAAAATCCATCAATCTACTAATGCCATAGTATGACCACTAAGTAGCCATGCCAGTATGAAACCTCCGACAATTATACGATAGTACCCGAATGCCTGAAAACCATATTTTGTCAAATAATTAATGAAGCCTTTGATGGCTACCAATGCCACAAAGAATGCAATTACACATCCTAATATAAGCATAAGCACATTGTTAGACGTGATAACACCGGCGTCACCAGACTTAAACAACTTAAGCAAGTCGAGCACCGTGGCAGCAAACATAGTGGGGACAGCAAGAAAAAATGAGAATTCTGCTGCCGTCTTACGGGTAAATTTCTGAGACATACCACCTACAATCGTTGCCATAGAACGTGATACGCCAGGTATCATTGCTATACATTGGAACAAACCGATATAAAAGGCACGTTTTTCTGTCATCTCTGTATTTTCGCTGCCCTTATTGAAGATACGGTCACAGAACAGCATGAAGATTCCACCTATTACAAGCATTGAAGCGACCACAGTAACGCTTCCAAGCAATGCATCTACCACTTTATTTCCCAATCCTCCAATGATGATTGCAGGAATGAACGCAACGAATAGTTTCCAATAGAAATCCCATTTATGCAGAAATCTCTTAATTGGAGTTGAACCTTCCGGAGCCGGTGTATGATCAAGCTTAAAGAACCTTTTATAATAAAGTACAACGACGGATAAAATAGCCCCGAACTGTATGATCACAGTAAAGGCTTTGACAAAAGGCGTACTATCGATACCCATAAGATTCTGAGCTATAATCATGTGGCCTGTCGACGATACCGGTAAGAACTCTGTCAGTCCCTCTACAATAGCCAAGACTATAGTCTGCAGAATAGTTAAATCTCCCATTATTCTTTATCTTTCGGTTTACGTGCTACTGCATAAATCATCGATACGAAACCTATGAGACATACAACAGGAGCAACTTTAATACGTCGAGCACTGAAGATATCTGCATTGCAGAATGTGTCGGTCGATCCAGAACCACTCATCAGAACAAAACCAATAATAACGACCGCCATTCCTACTGCAAGCAAGATGAAGTTGACACGGTCAAAAGCCAAATTTTTCTTATCCATAATTTTTTAATATTATTTATATCTTATATAAATCACCAGCTTTCATTCTCAAGAATTTATTCACCGAGAGATATGAGCAGAACAAGGTGATAACAATACCGAATACGAAGACCAACGAACCTGTTATTACCAATACATCCCATGTTATGACTGTCATCACATCGGACTCATAATTATAAAGGAAGAATGCACCTGCTGCAAGAATCCCATCGGCAAGAACAGCAGCAATAATACCTGTCCAGACTGCACTACAAAGAAACGGTTTACGAATAAAGTTCCACGAAGCTCCCACGAGTTTCATTGTGTGAATCATAAAACGACGTGAATAAACACCGATACGCACCGTATTGTTGATTAGAGAGAAAGATACAAAAGTAAGCAGAACAGCCAGAATGAGTAGTACAATGCTGACTTTCTTAATATTACTATTGACACTGTCCATAAGGTCAGCCTGATATGTCACATCTGTAACCTTAGGTGTTTTTTTTAGTTCAGTCTTAATCCATTTCAACGAATCACTGTTTGCGTAATCTGATTTCAACTGCAGTTCAACAGAAGCGACGAAAGGATTTGCGCCTAAGAAATCAGATGGGTCAGACCCCATAGCCGCTGTCTGCTCCTTCAAAGCCTGTTCCTTACTTATAAAGTTCAGATTCTTGATATAACGTCGATGACTTAATGTGTGACAGAGAATATTCGCATCATTTGGAGACACATCTTCGCCCAACATAAGTGTAACTGTAAGATTTTCCTTGACATATGATGACAAGTTATTCGCGGTAAGCACAGACAGCACCACCAACCCCAATAAAAGCAACACCAAAGTAGTGCTTATACATAAAGTTATTACCTGCATACCGATGCGGTTGCGGGCTTTATTTCGTTTCTTCCCCATTATTTCGGCAAAAATATACCTAATTTGATGCAAAAATACAAAGAAATAGATTACAAACAACTCTTTTAACTAGCATTAACTAACAAAACAGAGAATATTTTTATAACTTTACACTCCATTTACGAACTAAGGAGGTTTTATTATGTCAACAGTTATTTATCCATCACCAATTTTCGGTCCAATTCACAGCCGTCGTCTTGGTGTTTCATTAGGTATCAATCTTCTTCCAGAAGACGGGAAAAGTTGCACATTCGACTGTATCTACTGTGAATGTGGCTTCAACAAAGACCATCGTCCTGAAAAAAAGTTACCTTCACGTGAAGAAGTATCTACCGCATTGGAAGCAAAATTACAAGATATGAAAGCGAATGGCCCCAAGCCAGACGTGCTAACCTTCGCAGGCAATGGTGAACCTACCAGCCATCCACATTTTGCAGGAATCATAGACGACACAATCAGACTGAGAGATAAGTATTTCCCAAAGGCCAAAGTGTCGGTACTCAGTAATTCTACATTTATCGACCGTCATGACGTGCACGACGCCTTAATGAAAGTAGACAATAATATTTTGAAATTAGATACCGTCAATAGTGTATATATAAATAAGGTAGACCGACCTGTCGGCGGAGCATATAATGTAGATCGCATCATTGAAGGCCTTAAGTCGTTCAACGGCCATTTAATCATACAGACGATGTTTCTGAAGGGAAAAATCGATGGTGAGGATGTGGACAACACATCCGAAAAATATGTAAAACCATGGCTTGAAGTGGTAAAAGATATAAGACCGATGGAGGTTATGATATATACCATCGATCGTGAGACACCCTACCATCATTTGCAGAAAGCGACCCACGAAGAATTAGACAGTATTTGTGACAGAGTTATTACTACAGGCATACCCTGCACAGCTTCATACTAACAGAAATTATATGTATAGAATATAATTGTCATTAACGGACGAATTTTATTTTGACCACATCACCTTACATACCAGTCTTTGTTTGAGGTACCAAAGTTCTTTGACCATACTGAGAATTTCGGATAAGCCACCGTTATTGACTGAGTCTCAGTTGGCCACGCAAAATACACTCCTGATAGATTTATAGCGAAAGGCATGTTGTCCAACGAGACATAATACATGGCTTTACCCTGACTATCCTGACGCAAATCATCATACGTACCTCGCAGGGGATCATAAGCATTCACAGTAGGAGTACAACTTGTTAGATGCACTTCATGAGAACGATTATTGACAAAAATAAATGGATTATATGGTGCAGAAACATTAGCTTCATCAATGCCTTTATTAAATTCAGTTACAACTTTATATTCTTTATTCAATGCCTGTTTGATATCATCAAACAGATATAATATAGGATGAGCAAGTGTTTTATCCCAAGAAAAATCGGTCTTTTCTACTCCATCAATATAAACCGTTATTTTTGAAACATCATTGCTACTTATATTCGTTAATTCATAACCAAAACCATTTGTATATGTGGCTCCATTATTTACAGGAGTGAAGCTATCAATTATTCGTTTAACTTTCCCCTCAAATCCTGCTTTATAATCATTGTCCCAAGTATTGAGACCCGCACCTTTTATCCTGCTGCAATTATAATTAAGAACCAAGTCATTCATATCATAATCACCCTTTCGGGGCCAGTTATCTTCATAGGCCAAAGAACCCTTTGTTGAATAGGATATTTCCTTTTCATTAGTAATTTCAGGCAAAGAGTAATAGTTATCAGGAATTATTGAAGATTTATCTACTTGAACTGTAAAGATAGCATCACGATAATCAAAGTCTGCTATTGTAGATTTCTGATCCTCCATTGCAATTATAAATGTAGCATAATCCTCATCCGACTTATCAAGCAAAACTACGGAATGTTGAACATGATCATCGTTCAATGAAAAATCTGATGTAAAGAATTTATTACTGAACTGTGTTCTATAATCGACATTGCCATTTACAAATCCACCAGTCATAATAAACCAACAAATACTTGTACTAGCAGGAAATTCACTCTGGTATTCGGTGCCATTCCAGTATTTGAGTGTCAGTTGCACCTTACCATTGCTATTCCCCATATTAGAAGTTTCGGTATTAGGAAATATAATTGTGGGTTTTACTTTACTCAAATCTGGCGTATCACCTGTCTTATATGTAAAATATCCAAGAGTACTATTGATTGAGGCATTACCATTTGAAAGAAATGACACTATCATATTTGAAGCCTTTGTCAAAGCCAGGTCCTGAGACCCCAAGTTGACAAACTCTGGATAACGACGCAGGACATGTTTTTCATTATTACCAAGAAAAATAGATTTTACAGCCGTAATCAGAGGTAAAGATATCGTAGTAAGCCCACTCTGTCCGTAACCGATTATGCCCGTTTCGTCCCACTCGCCAAGAACTCCCCACCCGTCAGGGTAAGAATATCCCGCTGTAGTTGTTCCGCGTGTTTTTACAGCGGTATACGCTGATTGATAACTATCATAGGTTATACCGTCATTGTTTACATTAAGTTCCACAGGATTTGACAATCCTACCACAAGCCAAACCTTTGTCAAATATGAAGGTATTGTTATTAAAGCTGTGAAAACTCCTTTATTATCTGTTTCTCCGGCATAAATAGGATTGATGTTTTTTATCTGCTGCTGACCGTTCACTTCCTCATAAGGATTCTCGTCATAAATATAAAATATAGAAGACGTATTTGTCATATTAAGGTTAAGCGATAATTTATTTGATGTCACAGTTGAGTAATTAAAGAAATCACTCGATTTTATTTCAACCTTCTGATAACTGTAATCATCTTTATTTGCGCACGATACGACTAAGCATATCAATAAAAGTGCCAGCAAACTTATTTCTGTGATATGACAAACTCTTTTCATAAATACGTCCAATTTAATTCTGACGCAAATATACGGGATTTATATTACATTTCCAATTTATTTTATAAATAGATTGTTAATATATTCGACAAATAGGCAAGGAGTGCCCCATACATGCCCACAGGAAATTAGAAAAGACAGTACTTGTCTAGGAAAGAAAAACTTTCATGAACTCATCAATAAACACGGCGAAGAAAATAACGAGCATGATAGTAGTATATTCACGGAAAAGCGTGTTATACTTTACCTCTTCATTATCATGATCGCGTTCAAATAGAATTCTGTACACGAGATAATAAACAAAACCTATTAATCCAACTGCTAAAATAAAATAGTCGTACCACATAAAACGAATTGTGAATAAAAAATGATCAAAAAAATGAATTATGAATTACAGATTTACGAAATTGGAATCAAACCCAATATTCATAAGTTATAATTCATAATTCATCATTATATATTATGCTTCCACTTTCTCTTCGTCAGCCTGACGGTAATTGACCAAAGCCTCAGAATCAAACTTACGGATGAAGTTAAAGTGTCCCTCCACTTCGCTTTCAGCATAACGTACATATACATTTGCACTCTTAGCGAAAAGTTCTGCATTAGCAGTAGCATCCTGAATAATCAGACGGCTCATGATGATATCAGCAGCCATTTCATAAAGACGACGTGCAAGGAAGTCAAGTTTCTCCTGATCAGCCTCTTCTTTGAGCTGGTTGACACAAGCTTCGAGTTTTGAAGTCATCTCTTTCACACGCTCGCTCAATCCTTCGAACTCAGCAGCCACCGGTTCCTGTTCCATCTCACGGATGATATCTAGATATGTTCCGTTAGTCACGTAACGAATAGCAGCTACAACTTGTAATTGAGTTGTTCCCTCATAAATAGAGAAAATACGTGCATCACGATACAGACGCTGGCTCTTATACTCCATAATAAAACCAGATCCACCATGAATCTGTATAGCATCATAAGAGTTCTGGTTAGCATATTCTGAGTTCATACCCTTGGCGATTGGAGTGAAAGCATCTGCAAGTCTAGCATACTTCTTCATCTCCTGACGTTCTTCTGGAGTCAGTTTACGATCACGTGCGATATCCTCAAGAGCTTTATATATATCCACATAACGTGCTGTCATGTAAAGGACACTACGACCAGCATCGAGTTTTGCCTTCATACGTGCAAGCATGTCATATACTGCAGGGAAGTTGATAATCGTCTTATCAAACTGTTTACGATCTTTTGCGTAAGCAAGTCCCTCATTGTAAGCAGCCTGACTAACACCAACAGACTGAGCAGCGATACCAAGACGGGCACCGTTCATAAGAGCCATGACATACTTGATAAGACCCAATTTACGGTCGCCACAGAGTTCCACGTGTGCATCCTTATATACAAGCTCACATGTTGGTGAACCGTGAATACCTAATTTGTGTTCAATATGACGAACATCTACTCCACCTTGTTTTTTGTCATAGATAAACATAGAAAGTCCACGTCCGTCATGTGTACCATGTTCAGAACGGACAAGTACTAGATGGATATCAGAGTCACCATTGGTAATGAAACGCTTAACACCATTGAGTAGCCAGCATCCTTCCTTCTCACTATAAGTAGCTTTTAGCATAACCCGTTGAAGGTCAGAACCAGCATCCGGCTCAGTAAGGTCCATACTCATAGTTTCACCGGCACATACGCGTGGAATATATTTTTTGCGTTGTTCCTCAGTACCAAACTCGTATAGAGTCTCGATGCAATCCTGCAGACTCCATATATTCTGAAAACTAGCATCTGCTGAAGAGATAATCTCCGAAGCCATCGAGTAAGGAGTCATAGGCATATTCAGACCGCCGTAACGACGTGGCATAGAAATGCCGTGAAGACCAGCTTTGATGGTTGTATCCAGATTCTCATACGTTTTAGAAGCATAATGCATGCGGTTATTGATGAGATGTGGACCTTCCAAATCAACATCCTCGCTGTTTGGTTCGATAACATTAGCAGCGATATCGCCGGCAATTTCGAGCACCATTTCATAATTTTCAATAGCATCCTGATAGTCTACAGGAGCATCATCATATTCATCTTTATCTGCGTAACCACGTTCTTTAAGTTCCACGACTCTCTTCATCAACGGATGATTAAGGTGGAACGCAAACTCTGGATGATCTTTATAATAATTTGCCATAATTCGGATTATTTACTGTTTTCTTTGTAATATTTAATCATCTTAGGGATGACAACCTCCACAGGTCCGTTGATCACATAATCTGCGATTGTGTTGATAGGGGCATTAGGGTCAGCGTTGACAGAGATGATAATACCGCTCTCTTTCATACCTGCGATATGCTGAATCTGTCCGCTAATACCGCAAGCGATATAAACCTTAGGACGAACAGTCACACCAGTCTGACCTATTTGCATATCATGGTCACAGAAACCTGCATCCACAGCAGCACGGCTTGCGCCGACCTCACCATGGAGTTCCTTTGCCAATTTATACAGCATGTCGAAACCTTGTTTGCTGCCCATACCATAACCCCCAGCTATAATAATTGGGGACCCTTTCAGATTATTTTTAGCCTTCTCTACATGGCGATCGATGACCTTTACCACATAATCGGTTTCAGGTACATATTTAGCAACATCAGCAATGATTGTTTCACCGTTATAATTAGCATCGAGAATTTCCTTCTTCATCACACCCTCTCGAACTGTAGCCATCTGTGGGCGATGTTCAGGGTTAACAATAGTAGCTACAATGTTACCGCCGAAAGCAGGACGAATCTGATAGAGCAGGTTATCGTAGTGTTTACCCAGTTTCTTATCATCATGTTCACCGATTTCGAGCTGAGTACAGTCGGCCGTCAGACCACTCTTCAATGAAGAAGAGACACGAGGACCAAGGTCACGTCCAATTACGGTAGCACCCATGAGGCAAATCTGAGGTTTTTCTTCTTTGAAAATATTGACCAGAATTGAGGTATGAGGCTTTGATGTATAAGGGAAGAGTCCCTCAGCATCAAAGATATACAATTTATCTACGCCATAAGGAATAATCTGTTGTTGAACCTTATCTGTGATACCTGTGCCGGCAACAACAGCTTCGAGCTGAACACCTAATTTATTGGCAAGCTTACGGCCTTTGGTAAGTAATTCCTGAGAAACTTCGGCAACAATAGTGCCTTCTATCTCGCAATATACAAATACGTTATTCATAATTCCTTCTGTTATCCGATTATTTTGTTTGCCAATAATTCTTTCATCAAATCATCAACATCAGCATCACTGCTTGTGAGAGTTTTGCTTTCCTTTGCCTGGAATACGATGTTCTGTACAGCCTTCACCTTCGTAGGAGAGCCGCTAAGTCCGCACTGCTGAGGATCACCATTGACATCGGCTACACTCCACTGATTCAGTGTCAGATATAGTTTCTTGGCATATATATCTTTATATGGAAGATTTTCACCCATAGGTTCCATCTCCATAGGTACCATGGCACGTTTATATTTCATCACGTTCTTGACGTTACGTGGGCGGCAAGGAGCAGCACTTCCGTTGACAGTAATGACGATTGGGAGTTGAGCCTCAACAGTTTCGACACCTCCATCAATATGACGGCGAACTACGATTTTCCCGTTCTCGCAAGAGAGAATTTCTTCAGCATAAGTAATCTGCGACAGTCCTAATTTCTCAGCTACCTGAGGACCAACCTGAGCAGTATCGCCATCGATAGCCTGACGACCACCTATTATAACATCACAATCACCTATTTTCTTTATTGCTGTTGAAATGGCATACGATGTAGCCAAAGTATCGGCACCGGCAAAAAGGCGGTCTGTAAGCAACCATCCAGTATCAGCACCGCGATAGAGTCCTTCACGAATAATCTCGGCGGCACGGGGAGGACCCATGGTGAGAATTCCTACGGTAGAGCCAGGATTCTGATCCTTCAGACGCAGAGCCTGCTCGAGGGCATTAAGATCTTCAGGATTGAAGATTGCGGGCAGAGCAGCACGATTGACAGTCCCTTCGGGAGTCATGGCATCTTTGCCCACATTTCTTGTGTCAGGTACCTGCTTAGCAAGTACAACTATTTTCAAACTCATAATTAAAATTATAATTGTTGTTTTCTAGGCTGCAAAATTACTCAAAAATAATGTTATGGCAAAATAAATTCTAACAAAAGTGCACAAATTCCATATTTGTGTGCAGCGTTTTCACGTTTAATAACTACAAAAACAATCTCATTTATCTTTTTTTATTTTCTTTATACCATTGATATATATTTCTTGCGTCTGTCAGAAAATAGCATATAACTCTACGGATGAGATTATTATAAGACAGTGGATACTGATATTTTATTTTTTCTCATCCGACATTCTGTGAAAGGATCTGGGTGAAAGCAAAAAATTGAGTCTGGATTTTGTACATGTTCAGAAAAAAATGTACCTTCGCAGTCAAATAAAAAAATTCATTACTAATGAAGAAAACGCTTACTACTATTGCTATTTGCATATCATCCTTCACACTGACCATGGCACAGGTAACTCCAAAACCGATGGAAGACGTGAACCATGTAACCGACTTGACCCTAGATAGTCTGAACAAAGCCCAATCCGCTCGTCCCGTACCTGGTTCGAGCCGTATGGGAAGCAACCCTGTATTATTTCTCGTAGGTAATTCTACGATGCGAACAGGCACAATGGGTAACGGTAATAATGGTCAATGGGGATGGGGGGTTTTTGAATATGAGTTTTTCGATTCAAAGAAGATAACTCTTGAGAATCAGGCTCTCGGCGGAACCAGCAGCCGCACTTTCTATAATTTTTTGTGGCCAGACATACGCAACGCCCTGAAACCAGGTGACTGGGTAATCATCGAGCTCGGGCATAATGACAACGGGCCTTATGACTCTGGCCGCGCTCGCTCAAGCATAATGGGAATTGGCAAAGACTCTCTCATCGTCACAATCCATGACGCCACACCCGATAGAAACGGGAAAAAGGAAATAGTGTACAGTTACGGAGAATATATGCGACGCTTTATCAATGATATTAAGGCAGCAGGTGCGCATCCGATACTCTTCTCACTTACCCCACGCAACGCATGGGAAAAAGATGACACTACAAAGATTGTTCGCGTGAATACAAATTTCGGACTATGGGCAAAACAGGTTGCTGAAGAGCAACATGTGCCATTTGTCGACTTCAATGACATCTCTGCAAGGAAATTTGAGAAATACGGTCATCATAAGGTGAATTATTATTTCTATTTAGACCATATCCACAGTAGTGCCTTCGGGGCGAAGATGAATGCTCGGTCAGCTGCCGAAGGTTTAGCCAACAGCAAAGATCCACAATTGGCATTTTTACAGTCGTGCCTCAAACCCCTTACCTTGCCTGCCGTAAGCGTAAGACGTGAAAAAGGAAAGCCGGTCGTATTCATAACAGGAGACAGCACGGTAAAGAATGAAGATAACGATGTAAACGGTATGTGGGGTTGGGGCAGTCAGGCACCAACTATATTCGATGAAGACAAAATCACGATAGCCAACTGTGCCAAAGCCGGACGTAGCTGCCGCACATACCTGAACGAGAATCGTTGGGAGGAAGTTTACAACAGTATCCAGCCTGGTGATTTCGTTCTGATACAGTTCGGACATAATGACGTAGGTGATATTGACAAGAATAAAGAACGTGGTGAGATTGTAGGTACTGCGGATTCAAGTCATGTTTATAAACTTGCCTCGAACGGTAATTACGAAGTGGTCTACACATTCGGATGGTATCTGCGCAAGTATATAGAAGACGTGCGTGAGAAAGGCGGCACCCCTATCCTATTATCACTAACACCACGTAACGAATGGAAAAACGGAAAGATCGAACGCCGTAACGACACCTACGGGAAATGGTATCGAGAGGTAGTAAGACAAACGGGATGCGAGTTTGTGGATGTACACAATATCTCTGCTGATTTTCTGGATAAGAAAGGTCAGAAGGAAGCTACCTCCTATTACAACCACGACCATACACACACGTCGCTGTTGGGTGCGCAAAACAATGCGAAGAGCGTGGCTAAAGGCCTCAAAAAGATAAAGAGTCCTCTTGATAAATTTCTTAAATAAAATAAGGAGAATAAATAATAATGATCGATCGCGCTACGATAGATAAGATTATGGAGGCTGCAAACATTGTTGATGTGGTCTCTGAATTTGTCTCACTCAGAAAAGCAGGTATAAACTATAAAGGTCTGTGTCCTTTCCACAATGAAAAGACACCGTCATTTGTTGTTTCACCATCAAAGGGTTACTGCCACTGTTTCTCCTGCGGAAAAGGGGGCAATCCTGTAGGGTTTATTATGGAGCATGAGCAGATGACTTATCCCGAAGCGCTCAAATGGCTTGCCCGCAAATATCATATAGAGATACAGGAGCGCGAATTATCCGACGAAGAAAAAAAACAGGAGAATGAACGAGAGAGCATGTTTATTGTCAACGAATGGGCAATGAACCACTATCAGAATATACTCAACGATCATGTAGATGGTCGTGCTATTGGTATGCAGTATTTCCGTAGCCGCGGCTTCAGAGATGATATCATCAAAAGATTCCAACTGGGTTATTCACTCAACCAAAGAGATGATTTGGCAAAAGCGGCACTAAGCAAAGGTTATCAGGCTGAGTATCTCACTGCCACTGGGCTCTGCTTTAAGCGCGACAACGGCGAGCTGATGGACAAGTTCTCAGGTCGTGTCATATTTCCTTGGATCAATATCAGCGGGAAAGTCTGCGCATTCGGAGGACGCCTGCTGGACTCACGTACAAAGGGAGTAAACCAGAAATACCTTAATTCTCCCGACTCTGTCATTTACCACAAGGATCATGAACTTTATGGACTTTATCAAGCCAAAAAGGCTGTCGTAAGAGAAGAATGCGTCTATATGGTGGAAGGATATACTGATGTAATATCCATGCACCAATGCGGACTTGAAAATGTGGTAGCCAATTCTGGTACGGCTCTGAGCAACCATCAGATACGTCTACTCCACCGCTTCACCTCAAACATCGTATTGCTTTATGATGGTGATGCAGCGGGAATACATGCGGCACTGCGTGGTACGGACATGCTCTTGACAGAAGGAATGAACATAAAAGTGCTATTGCTACCCGACAACGACGACCCAGACAGTTTTGCCCACAAACATAACGCCACAGAATTTCGTACATACATAGAAGAACACCAAACGGACTTCATCGAATTTAAGACGCACCTTCTCATCGATGGTGTGACAGATCCTATCAAGCGTTCCGAAGCAATAAGCAGTATCGTGAAGAGTATCTCGGTAATACCCGATGCTATTCTGCGTGCCACATATATTCGGGAATGTGCCAACAGACTAGGAATAGCTGAACGCACGCTTATCTCGACGATGAACAAATTTATTCGCAATGATCGTGATGAACAGGAGAAAACAGGAAACAGAGAAAGACAAAATCCATCGTCCGAAAATACAAGCAATAGCCATGTTACGACAGCTGCTGCTATCGATATGTCGGCAAACACACAGACTGAGAAAGTGGAACAGCTGCTCATACAAGCAGTGATACGTGATGGCGAACAGATCATATATAAAGGAATTGAGATGGACGATGGTACAGTAAGCGATATGTCGGTATCGCAATATGTCAAGTTCGATCTTAGTCGCGACGATCTGGTGTTCAGCAATGAACTTTACAATAAGATTCTTGAAGAAGCAATCCTCCACAATAATGACGAAGAGTTCTGTGCCGAAACCTATTTTCTGAATCACCACGATGTCAACATCAACCAGATAGCCGGAAAACTCGCCATTAACCATTACCAGTTGAGTCGCAGTCAGCAGATGAGTACTAAGATTGTAGACTTACGCAACAAGATCATCCACCTCGTAGGCGACTTCAAGTTGAACTTTGTTGACAATCGGCTCAAGGAGATACGAGCCCAGATAAGTCAGGCGAGCAGCGACATGCCGAAAATGCTAGAACTGATGAAGACCTATAAAGATATACAAGAGATGCGTAACCAGCTGGCACAGCAACTGGGTAGCGACATCGTAAGCAGATAACAAAATAAGATTATTCCTACAGAAGAGAATAAAAGGAAGCTATCAACCCTTATTATTAATAAGGTTCATAAATTCCGCTCTGGTCTTAGCCTGATTAAAAGCGCCACTGAAATCACTAGTGGTTGTGACTGCATTCTGCTTCTCCACCCCTCTCATTTGCATACACATGTGGCGAGCCTCGACAATCACCATCACCCCAAGAGGCTTAAGTGTCTTGTCTATACATTCTTTAATCTGTAGAGTCATACGTTCCTGCACCTGAAGACGGTGAGAATAGATATCTACGACACGGGCAATCTTACTCAGTCCGGTTATATAACCGTTAGGAATATAAGCCACATGTACCTTACCATAAAATGGAATTAGATGATGTTCACATAATGAAAAGAAATCAATATCCTTAACTATCACCATCTGGCTATATTCCTCTTTGAACAGAGCATCAGTAAGCACTTTGTGTGGATCCATCGTGTAACCGCGGGTCAACACATGCATAGCCTTAGCCACTCTTTCGGGAGTTTTCAATAGACCCTCTCTGTTTACATCTTCGCCAAGTAGGCCGAGAATACTCTTATAATGTGACTGAAGTTCCTCAAGTCCGTCACGGAATTCTATTTCAGGATTCATGATATCTTTTACCTCTAATTTATGATTAATACGGCACACTGATCTTTCCTTTAACAATACAAGCCTGATTATAACCCAACCGTTTTATCTGACGTAACATCTCACTCGCTTCATTATAACTGCGATAATTACCCATACGGCAAATCCATCGTGGCGGGTAGAAATGAGTATAGACAGGCTGATCTGGAAAGTTCATCTTCACCTCATTACCTATACGTTCGGCTTTCTGACGGTCCTGACGTGAATTACCACCGGCAAAGACCTGTATACGATATCCTGTCACCTTGTAACTATTGCGCATGACCTTCTTACGCATATCGACAGTTGCAATCTCGATATCTTCGTCATTTTCCTCCGATTTTTTTTCACCGGCATTTTCATCCTTTGTTATAGGAGTCCCGGCTGAATGAGAATGTTCTGTTTCAGTCTGACGTGTTTTTTCTGTCAGAGGTACCGAAGGTTTATTTGAAGGCGTTGTCACTGCGTTACTCCGCTCCGAGGATTTCTTAATATCCGCAGAGGTTTTCTTAATATCCAGTTCTGATTTCTGTTTTGCTACAGGAGCAACAGGTTTAGGTGCATTGTTAATCAGCTCGTCGATTTTGGCATTCTCGTGAACAGTTACCACAGCCCCATTAGGCGTATTCGTCTGAAGGTGCTTAAGAAATGTCTGCGCATTTAAACTGGTTGCACAGAATGCCAAAATCAATATAACGAGTCTGATTCTCATATTATTTTCTATCTTATATACTAGAATTATTTCTTCCAAGCATCAATGATACCCTTGAAGTCAGCAGTCTTCAATGCAGCGCCACCAATCAAACCTCCATCGATGTCAGGTTTTGCGAACAGTTCAGGAGCGTTAGAAGCCTTGCAGCTACCACCATAGAGAATTGAAGTATCCTCAGCTATCTGTTTGCCATACTTTTCAGCTACACAGCTACGGATATAAGCATGAATCTCTTCTGCCTGCTCAGACGTAGCGGTCTTTCCTGTACCGATGGCCCAGATTGGTTCATAAGCGATAACGATTTTAGCGAAATCTTCTTCTGAGAGATTGAATACACTGCCTTCGAGTTCTGCCTTAACCACTTCATTCTGTCTGTCAGCTTCACGCTCTTCAAGGCTTTCGCCGATACAGAAGATTACTTTCAGGCCATTAGCCTGTGCCAACAGTACTTTCTCCTTCAACATCTCAGGCGTTTCATTATAATAGGTGCGACGCTCGCTGTGACCTAAGACAACATACTGAGCACCTGTGCTCTTAACCATCTCGGCAGAAACCTCGCCAGTATAAGCACCTTTAGCCTGATCTGCACAGTTTTCTGCACCAAGACCGATGATGTTCTGGTCGAGGAACTGAGCAACAGAAGCCAAGTGGATAAACGGAGTACAGATTACGACTCCACAGTTTGGCTTGTCTACCGTCAATGTTTCATTTAACTCTTTTGCCAAAGCAATACCATCCTGCAGGTTCATGTTCATTTTCCAGTTGCCTGCTACGATTTTCTTTCTCATATTCTTATGTTTTAAAAGTTGATATATTTTATTATTTTCTTCTTTCTTCTTAAGCCATTGTGTCCATGCCCAAATACGATCAGCAAACGTGAGAAGTGTTAGAGGCATGATATACCATAGCACTATCAAGAGAATCTTTTTAGGCACAGAATCAGTAGGCATTTTCCCTATATCCAGTTTTTCCAGTCTGGCATGTAATTCATATTCATCCGGCAGGTCATTATGGCTCCATTTTCTTACCACAATTCCATCTTTAAGTAGTACCAACCCCGGATTACTTCTGACGATTGTCTTCAGTGTCGTTTCGTCAGTGTTACAGTATGGATATTCAGCTCCTGTGATACCATTCCATCTGCCGATAGCCTTCTGAGGGCTAGCTGTAAGACAGAAGAATCCATAACCATTATATTTGCAGTAATCATATATCTGATTTATAAGATCAATATTGCTGTCATCAGCCTGTTCGAGATGAGGCGAAATCAGCAGGAATGTATACCCCTTATTATCCAATACCTGCTCGGTGATATCCTCACCATCGGCGACTCTCTGTATTGAGAAATCATGTATTGGAGGAACATATCCTTTTTCCTTTTCCAGCGTCTTTCTGTCAACGAACGTCCACGTGGAATCGGGATAATTGTCAAGTGAAAATTCCTTTCGGACCCCGTTCTTTTCGAGAACAAATATGGTTTCAAACACCGGATTCTTAGCTCCTTTAGGTATCTCCATACCCTTTTTTATATCTGCTCCTATATGATATGGACGGAAGTCAAACAGCGGCAACTTATACAAACAATATCCCGAAAGGAACAAAACAAATATGACCGTATAATTAAGCACTATCCACTGATTGCTCTGACTCACAAAACGCTGCATATAATCAGGCTTTCGCCAAACGATAATAGCCGAAGCCAACAAAACTAGATTCTTAAAGAACGTTTCCCAGTTGGTCAATACTACCGCATCTCCAAAACACCCGCAGTCGCTTATCGGATTAAAAAGAGCCAACCAAAGGGTTATCGGAGTCATCACCGACATTATCAGAAAAATCAACCGTGATATAACACGCCGATGAGCTGCAAAAAGCAACATAATACCAATTGTAAACTCGCAAGCAGACAGAAGCACAGACATAGACAGAGTAACATAATCTGGCAGAAATGCGGCCATATGCATTGCTCCAAGATAATCGTCTATCTTGTATTGTGTGCCTAGCGGATCAACTGCTTTGACGAAACCGGATATGATGAACGTCAGTGAAAGTATCAGCCGGCAAACGTTGGTAATTATTTTACTTATCTTAGTTCCGACTCTCATTTTTCGCCATTAGTCAATTTTATAACGCCAAATACGGCATAGTTGATCATATCCGTATAATTGGCGTCTACGCCTTCGGAAACGAGTGTGGCTCCCGCCAAGTCTTCAATCTCCTTTGTGCGCTGTATCTTTGTTAAAATAAAGTCCGTGTAACTGCTTATACGCATCAGACGCCAAGCCTCATCGTAATCATGATTCTTCTTGAGCATCAGCTGAAGAGCCGCTTCCGAATACTTGTCATAAAGTTGCATTGCCTCTTCATTTGTGATATCGACAGCATCAGAATAACCTTTTGCCAGTTGTATCAGTCCTACTATTCCATAATTAATGATACCGATGAATTCCGGTCGGATACCTTCGTCCACCATTGTAAATCCTTTAACCTCTATGGAGCGGATGCGTTTTGCCTTAATAAGTATCTGATCAGTAAGTGATTGCGGTCTGAGAATGCGCCAAGAAGCTCCGTAATCATGGAGTTTCTTCTCAAACAGTAACCGGCATTCAGTCATCACTGCGTCAAATTGTTTCGTTGTATTTTCAGCTTCCTTTGTCATGATCTACACAAATAAATCCCGGGGTAAAGATTGCAATTCAAGCAAAATCAATATTCTCTCATTGCGCGAGATTCCTAAAAATTTGTGCAAAGATACTGTAAACCGACGGTAATACAAAATAAAATATGATTTTTTTATCTTTATTACCGATGCCTAGTTTTCTTTTTGTTTCTTATGAATATATCTTATTTGACCACAAAGCAAATCAAATTTCACTTGAAGGGAATCTCTCTTGATCCTTGTAGTTATTACTTCACTCAATTCCTCACGTGTAGCAACGCCTTTGTCTTTATCGACTTCTGCTTTACTCCGGATATACTTATATATCAGGTTTGTTGCATGCAACGCGCTGTCGACAACAGCCAGTTTCATCTGGGCATTCTTCAATTCCAGATTCTGACGTAAAACAATGGCCTTTTTACGTGTTTCGATTGCATTCGGATAACGACGCTTGATGTCATCCAGATTGGCTCTGGCCTTATCAAAGTCCGCCTCATGGAAATTCTGCTCGGCCTTCCTATACAAAACTTCTGCATTTTTGTCTGCATCATTACTTACACATGCGGTAAAAAGCAATACCAAAATAAAAAATAAAAGTATATTTTGCTTCATTATCTATTCGTTTTCGCTACAAAGTTAGCAAAAAACTGATAATAACCACATTTTCTTACGAAAAAAAAGGTTCTTTGCACATGAATTTACATAATTAAAACGCTTCCTGATTGTCTGTTAATTTTATTTTAGTATTCACCTTTTGTTATACTTCAGATAAATTCTGTGGGACCTCGAGATAAAAAGGAATGAATTCATTTTGTTCTTCTCTCAATTTACATTACCTTTGCATCCGCAAAATCAATAAGGCGATGAAGTTACTGACAAACGAGGAATTAGCTCAATTACTGGACAAAGACATTTTTCATAAAATATCTCAGGCAGCCGATGATATTGGATGCGAGTGTTATGTAGTGGGCGGATATGTACGTGATCTTTTCCTTGAGCGTCCGTCAGACGATATCGATATCGTTGTTGTCGGTAGCGGTATCAAGGTGGCTCAAGAACTGAAAAACATTCTGGGTCGAGGTGCTTACTTATCGGTATTTAAGAATTTCGGAACAGCACAAATTAAATATCATCATCAGGAGATAGAATTTGTTGGTGCACGCAAAGAGAGCTATAGCCATGATTCCCGAAAACCGATTGTCGAAAATGGCACACTCGAAGACGATCAGAACCGACGTGACTTTACAATCAATGCACTTGCTGTTTGCCTCAACAAAGAACGTTTCGGCGAACTTATCGATCCGTTCGATGGTATCGCCGACCTCGAAGACGGTATCATACGCACACCTCTCAATCCTGACATCACATTCTCCGATGACCCCCTACGCATGATGCGCTGTGTACGTTTTGCTTCACAGCTCAACTTCTTCATTGATGACGATACTTTTGAGGCATTAAAACGTAATGCCGAACGTATCAAGATCATAAGTGATGAGCGTATCATTGTGGAATTAAACAAAATACTGATGACAAAGACTCCAAGCAAGGGATTTGTCGATCTTGAGCGCTGCAACCTCCTCAAACTCATCATGCCTGAGCTAACAGCCTTGCAGGGTGTCGATACAATGAACGGAAAAGCACACAAAGACAATTTCTACCACACGCTTGAGGTTTTGGATAATATAAGTAAGAAGACTGACAATTTATACCTGCGCTGGGCAGCACTGCTCCACGACATCGGGAAACCCAAGAGTAAGCGGTGGGATACTGCCATAGGTTGGACATTCCACAACCACAATTACATAGGTGCCAAAATAGTGCCCACGCTATTCCGCCGCATGAAACTGCCGATGGATTCAAATATGCGTTATGTACAGAAGATGGTCGATCTCCACATGCGCCCCATCGTCATCGCCGATGACGTAGTGACCGATAGTGCCGTACGTCGCCTCATCAATGATGCAGGAGATGACATAGATGACCTGATGACTCTCTGCGAGGCGGACATCACTAGCAAGAACGAAGCCAAGAAACAAAAATTTCTAGACAACTTCAGTTTGGTCCGTACTAAACTTGAAGGTCTCAAGGAACGTGACTACAAGCGTTTGCTACAGCCGTGCATAGACGGTAATGAAATTATGAAGATGTTCAAACTGGGACCAAGCCGTGAGGTAGGTACACTCAAACAAACTCTAAAAAATGCTATTCTCGACAATGCTATACCCAACGAGCATGATGCTGTCTATCAACTTCTGATGAGAAAGGCCAAGGAGATGGGACTTGTCTGATAACTAATAATTTATTTTTCTATTTTCTTCACTTCGTCTACGCCATAGATATCATTAATATGCATGATGGCCTTATCCTGTTCCTGAACAGAATGCACATTAAAGTTGATTGTACAATCCACAATCTCGTCTGTGGTAATCGTATGCAGACTGTCGATATCCAGTTTTAAATCCTCAGTGATCACATGTACTAAATCTATCAGCAGATGATACCTGTCAATAGCAATGACATTGATCGTGACGGGATATAGATTTCTACTCTCAAGGAACTCCACATTCAAGATATTATCACCTTTTTCCGAAGCCAGCCTGATAGCTTCAGCACAATTGCGTTTGTGCACGGTTATTTTTCCGTCATCAGACTTAAAGCCTATCACTTCGTCACCGGGCAAAGGATGACAAACCATGCAACGTATCAGATTACAATTAATATCCTCTCCCTCTGTCTTATCCTTATTCAGATAAGCAGATATGCTTCGTCGAGCCTTATAGGTAATCACATTATTTAACCAGTCGAGGCGAGGGTGGACGGTAGCTTTCATGCCAATCTCTATACTATCACCCCGATGAAGCTTGGTTTTCACCGAACACAATTTACCGTTTATTCGTGCAAACTGTGCGTGGTTTCCGATATTGGTATGTATCTCATAAGCGAAATCAAGGGCCGTTGCATCCTTCGGCAATACCACCCCATTGCCTTCGGGAGTAAATACTAGAATATCATCATAATAAAAGTTGGATACCACCTTTTCAATGAAGCCACCTTCACCACTATTATAAGCAATGTCTTGAAGCACATCCTTAAATTTATCAATCCATCGTTTTACACCGGCAGTTCTTTCCGAAATACACCCCATCCTTGAGTTATAAATCATTCTATCGGATGAAATATGCACCTCCTCCCATTCACCATGGCGGTCTAAGATTCTCAGATGAAAAGACTGATAGCCGTTTTCTTTCGGCGAGTCGATGTAATTATGTATACTTGCAGGCAGTTCCTTGCAGCAGTCTGTCAAGATTGAGTAAATCTGAAGGCACCGGTTTTTTTCTGTCAGTCCTCCGTAATCAGAGAACACTATTTGGATGACATGTTTATTCCTGATATGTTTGAAATCATTACCGGAACTCATCATCTTCCGCCAGATACTATATACAGAACGGTACTTGATATATACATCCGTCACTATACCATTATTATTCAGATTATTACGTAGTTTTTCAGCCCAGTCGTTGAGCTCCGTATTCCGCTCCGCTCTGTACCTCTCCATTTCATGTTCCATCTCACTGTATTCATGAGGACAGCGGTATTTCATACTGAGGTTTTCAAGTTCGCTTTTAACGCCATAAAGTCCTAGCCGGTTGGCCAATGGAGCATAGAAATAGTCAGTCTCACCGGCAATCTTCATCTGCTTGTCAGGTGGCATGCTGCTAAGCGTGCGCATATTGTTGAGTCTGTCTGCGAGTTTTACGAGCAGTGCACGGATATCATAATGTATAGAGTCGAGCATCTGTTTGAAATTATCTATCTGCTTCGACATTTCATACGTCTTCTTTTTCTCCTTGGTAACAGTACCTACAAGAAAAGCGACTTCAGACCCGAATCTCTCTTTAATCTCATCTATACTGTATTTTGTATCCTCCACCACATCGTGGAGAAAAGCTGCTATGATAGGATTGACACCAAGTTCAAAATCTTTTGCCACGATTGTAGCAACAGCGATTGGATGAATGATATACGGCTCACCGGTCTTACGTTTCTGTGAGCTATGAGCTTCACGAGCCAGTTCATATGCCGCCCTGATCCGCTCCTTATCCACTTCCGTGAAGCTACTCAGATGTTCTAGTTTCCAGAATTCACCAATTTTATGATTGGTCATTTCCAAATATTCCTCCTCCGTTTTCATAACTTCATTTTTATGTATAACCGTCTATCTTTTATTTTAGACAGCAAAATTAAGATAAAACTATCACAAATCCAATTATTTTAAACAGAAATAAGCCTTACAGGTTGAGAATCTCTTGATTTAAGCATCAGTTTTTATCAATCATAAGGGATTGAATGCTCCGTTTGGGGTCATCAAGTACGATATATTCTTTAAACGTTGACAAAATAGATGACTCCACTATTTTTACTAACGCGCTGACTATCAATTGATAATCAGTGGAGACAAATTTTTAAGATGCCATCTCGCCACGGAGCTTCTGGTATGATTGTCTCTTTATCCGTTATAACCATCACCGTATGATCTCCTTTCATCATACAGATTAGAAAATAAAGTATGAACGTTTATCGGATGGCGTCCGAAAACTTAGCTCTGAATATTTCCCCCTACAGGGGTAGATGTCTTCCCCTGTAGGGGAACATGTTTTCCCCTACAGGGGAAAATACCAAAAAGTACGCTTTGGGACAATTAAAGCACTCTCGCTTAACGACATACAACACATTATCAGAGCATGTTAAATATGTATCAAAAATCAATCCCTAGCAAACACAGTCCTGACCATTTATTAAACAGTTCAGGATGCTACTAACAACCGAAAAATTCGTAAACTCCGGATCTGACATCCATGAATGTTGATTCCACGCCAAAGTCTCTGTAATACAAACATATAAAAGGTTTTGTGGAATCAAATATTATCTTGACATTCAAGAATAATACAGACCATTTCTCTTCAAATTCCTCGACGAATTATGCTACAAATGAAAGAACATATAAACAGACGACTAACGTCATAAGATTTGTTAAAAATTAATAGACAACAGTATATTTTACATATTTCCTACGTATCTTTGCAACTCGAAAACTAGAACTTGCATTTAAGTTTTCTTTCTTATTTCAATGGAAGTATTAATAACAGTAACAAATAGGTATGAAAATGAAGAAGATTTTTATGTTTGCCACAATAGCCACAATGTTGGTTTCATGCGGAGGCAAACAAAACGCGAAATTCGGTGATAATGAGTATGCCGTTCGCACCATCGGGACTCAGAGCACAGAGCTGCAAAACAACTATCCCGCCTCTATCAGAGGTATTCAAGATGTCGAGATACGTCCAAAGATTTCTGGATTTATCACGAAATTATGCGTACAGGAAGGTCAGTGGGTAAGAGCAGGGCAGCTCCTTTTTGTAATCGATAATGTTCAATATACTGAAGCGGCCAAGCAGGCAAAAGCATCTGTAGCAGCATCTCAGGCACAATTGGCAACAGCCCTGCTCACATACAAGAACAAGGTTCAGCTTCACAAGCAGAATGTAATTGGAAGTTATGACCTTCAATCGGCTCAGAACTCACTGCTCAGTGCGAAAGCCAATCTGGCACAGGCACAGGCCACATATATCTCAGCAAAACAGAATTTGGATTTCTGTTATGTTAAGAGTCCTAGCACCGGTGTTATCGGCGACCTGCCCTACCGTGTAGGAGCTCTTGTCAATAGCACTAATACAGAAGCCCTTACTACCGTGTCGAACATCAACAAAATGTATGTATACTTCTCTATGACAGAGAAACAGCTTCTTGAGATGACCCGTCAGGCAGGAAGTGCACACAAGGCTGTTAGCGAAATGCCCGCCGTTAAACTGCAGTTGGCCGATGGTACAATATATAACCATGAAGGTAAGGTAACCACAGCAAGCGGAATTATAGATAAGACTACAGGTACTGTGTCAATGCGTGCCGATTTTGTGAACCCTGAGCACCTGCTCAAGTCGGGCGGTTCCGGTTCCATCATCGTACCTTATACAAATTCTTCGGCTATCATTATTCCTCAGGAAGCCATATCGGAAGTACAGGACAAGCACTTCGCCTATCTTGTAGGCTCAAACAACAAGGTGAAATATACAGAAATTCAGGTTGCGCCGAACAACGACGGTAAAAATTACATTGTAACCAGCGGTATCAAAGCTGGCGACAGAATTGTCATAGCGGGAATCTCTTTACTTCAGGATGGCATGGATATCAAACCTGTCACTGAAGCACAATACGCAGCCAAACTGAAAAAAGCCGAACAACTGGGTGCAGCACAAAGCGATGCCAAAAAGTTAAAAAAGGCTTTCGGTAAATAGTATTTAAAGATTAAGAATAAGGATATACAATGAAATTAGATAAATTTATTACACGCCCGGTGCTCTCGACTGTCATCAGCATATTGATAGTCATTCTGGGTATTATCGGACTGATATCGCTGCCTATAGAGCAATATCCGAATATTGCCCCGCCTACCATTACGGTAAGTGCAAGTTATCCGGGAGCCGATGCACAGACAGTGATGAACTCCGTGCTTGCCCCTCTTGAGGAGCAGATCAACGGTGTGGAGAACATGACCTACATGACCTCTACGGCCACCAACGACGGTTCGGCAACTATCACAGTATACTTTAAGCAGGGTACCAATCCTGACATGTGCGCTGTTAACGTGCAGAACCGTGTATCTCAGGCTAGCTCACTACTGCCTTCAGAGGTAACCCAGTCTGGTGTAACGACAAAGAAAAGCCAGTCGAGTAATGTACTCATCTTCTCTGTCACTTCCGAAGATGGACGTTACGACGAAAAGTTTCTTACTAACTATGCCGACATCAATATTCTGCCAGCAATCAAGCGTGTATATGGTGTAGGCGAGGCTCGGTCGATGGGCGTCAAGACATATACGATGCGTATATGGCTCAAACCCGACATGATGAAGCAGTACAATCTGATACCTTCGGATATCACCACTGCCCTTGCAGACCAGAACATCGAGGCTGCACCGGGTAAATTCGGTGAGCAGAGCGATATGGCTTACGAATACGTCATGCGATATAAGGGTCGTCTGAAGACAGCCGAAGAGTTTGGGAATATCATTATCTCCAGTACCCAGGCAGGTCAGACCCTCCATCTGCGTGATGTTGCAAAGGTCGAACTCGGTGAACTTAATTACACTGTCAACAGTCGCCACAACGGCAAACCTGCCATTATATGTATGGTTACACAGACTGCAGGTTCAAACGCTAATGAGATAGTAAATAATATCAAGCAGACCATCAAGACACAGGAAGGCTCCTTTCCTCCGGAACTTGAGGTTGTCATCGCACAGGACGTAACTGAATTCCTCTATGCATCAATTTCAAAGGTTATCGAGACACTGCTTGAGGCAATTATCCTTGTGTTTATTGTGGTATATATATTCCTCCAAGATTTCCGCTCCACCCTCATACCGCTTATAGCAGTCCCTGTGTCACTCGTCGGAACGTTCTTCTTCCTATGGATATTCGGATTTTCCATTAATCTGCTGACACTCTCGGCACTAGTGCTAGCCATAGCCATAGTGGTCGATGATGCCATAGTGGTGGTCGAGGCGGTTCACGCCAAGCTCGACTTGGGATATAAGTCGGCCCGCACAGCATCCATCGATGCCATGAGCGAGATATCCGGTGCTATCATCTCCATCACACTTGTTATGGCGGCAGTGTTCATTCCTGTATCCTTCATCGGCGGCACATCAGGTACATTCTATAAAGAGTTCGGTGTCACCATGGCTGTAGCTATCATTATATCCGCTTTGAATGCGTTGACCCTCAGTCCGGCACTTTGCGCCATCCTGCTGAAACCGTCTGCTGACGAAAGCGGGAAGAAGCCGACACTGGTTCACCGATTCCATACTTCGTTCAACACCGCTTATGATAAGGTTTTAGGCAAATACAAGAAGAATGTACAGTTCTTTATAAATCATAAGATTCTATCTTTCGGATGTGTTATCGTTGGTATCGTCGTAATGGCTGTACTGATGTTGACAACGAAGACCGGTCTTGTACCTGATGAGGATACCGGAACTTTGTTCTGTACTGTTTCCACCCCTCCAGGAACTAGTCTTAAAGAGACTCAACTTGTCATGGACCAAGTTGATGCAATGTTGGGCACCAACCCTGCCATCAAGAGCCGTGAGGGTATTACTGGTTATAGCTTTTTGGGTGGCCAGGGTAGCAATCAGGGAACATTCATCATCAAACTTAAGCCGTTCGAAGAGCGCGGACTGACAGAAAGTTCAAACGCCGTTCTTGGTATGATTTATCTTCAGACAGCTAATATCAAGGGCTCACAGATACTTGCATTCGCACCTCCTATGGTACCGGGATTCAGCGCTACCAATGGTCTGACATTTGCATTGCAGGATCGAACAGGCGGAACTATTGACAAGTTCTATACAAACACACAGACATTCCTCAATGCTCTTGGCAAACGCCCGGAGATAAGCAAGGCTATGACGATGTTCGATACTAGATATCCACAATACATGGTGGACGTCGATGTTGCAAAATGTAAACAGAGTGGCATCACTCCTAAAACAGTGCTAACCACTCTTCAGGGATACTTTGGCGGACTCTACGCTTCCAACTTCAATAGTTATGGTAAGCTCTATCGTGTTTACATTCAGGCCGATCCTTTAGCACGTATGACTCCACAGTCACTTGAAAACATCTACACCCGCACATCTGAAGGCATGGCCCCAATCAAGGAGTTTATAACACTACGTAAGACTTACGGACCTCAGAGTGTCGACCGTTTCAATCTCTTCACATCTATCTCCATCAATGCCACACCGGCCGACGGTTATTCATCAGGAGACGCAATCAACGCTGTGAAAGAAGTTGCCAAGCAGACACTGCCTACAGGTTATACTTATGAGTTCTCCGGACTAACGCGTTCTGAGCAGGAGTCGAGCAATTCTACAGCTCTTATCTTCATTCTCTGCCTCGTATTCGTCTACCTGATTCTGAGTGCACAATATGAGAGCTACATCCTGCCACTGGCCGTAATCCTATCAATACCGTTCGGACTTGCGGGAGCATTCCTCTTCACCAATGCATTCGGGCATGAAAACAATATCTACATGCAGATATCCCTCATCATGCTTATCGGACTGCTTGCCAAGAACGCAATCCTTATTATACAGTTCGCACTCGAACGCCGTCAGACGGGTATGGCCATCAAATGGAGTGCCATCCTCGGTGCAGGAGCACGTCTCCGCCCTATCCTTATGACATCAGGAGCCATGATTATAGGTCTGCTTCCATTACTATGGCCGTTTGGTGTAGGAGCCAACGGTAACAGCACCCTTGGTGCGGCAGCTGTAGGTGGCATGCTCATTGGTATGATTTGCCAGATTATGATTGTACCGGCCCTATTCGCTATATTCGAGTACCTGCAAGAAAAGGTTAAACCAATCCAGTTTGATGATGAATCATCAACTAAGGTCGACACCGAACTGCTCCAGTACTCATGTCCTGTAGAACTGCAAAAAGAAGATTAAAGGAATTATGAAAAAAATAAGAAATATAATAGGTATTATGTTCGCAACTGCTCTTGTTAGCAGTTGCGGACTCTACAACAAATATCAGCGGCCAAATATAGATGCCAGCAAACTAGTGCGGGACACCGTGTCGACCAATGACACCTTGGCAGTCAGCGATACAACCAGCTTCGGCAATCTACCCTGGAAGAGTGTCTTTAGCGATCCACAGTTGCAGTCGATCATACAACAGGGAATTGACAAGAACGTCGACCTTCTCAATGCTGCATTGAATGTCAAGATAATAGAAGACCAACTGATGGTTGCAAAACTGGCATTCATCCCTAGTTTCACTTTTTCACCTAGCGGAACAATATCTTCATGGAATGGCAACACACCGAGTAAGACATACTCTCTGCCCATCTCCGCATCATGGAGTATAGACCTCTTCGGCAACCTACTCAATGTGAAGCGCAGTTACCAGATGCAACTAATTGCCACAAAAGACTATCAACTTGTGGTTAAGACGAAGCTTATATCCAACATAGCTAACTGTTACTATACTTTGCTGATGCTGGATAAAGAAGCCGCTATCACAGATTCTATGAAAAATCTCACAAAAGATACGTGGAACCTGATGAAGATCATGAAAGATCTCAATTCAAATACTTATGAGACCAGTGTGCAGAGTGCTGAAGCTAACTACTATTCAGTATGTACCACAGCAGCTGATCTGCGACGTCAGATACGTGAAACTGAAAATTCGCTTTCACTACTTATTGGACAGCAGGCACAGACGATTGCTAGAGGGAGAATCGAAGATCAGTCACTGCCACAGCAGTTTAGTGTCGGCATACCGATGCAACTACTAAATAACCGTCCTGATGTGCATTATGCAGAGATGTCACTGGCATCATGTTTCTACGATGTACAGACAGCACGTTCTAAGTTCTACCCTAGTATCACCATCACCGGTACTGGATCATTCACCAACAATAGTGGTGCAAGCATTGTCAATCCAGGTAAGATTCTCGCATCACTCGTCGGCAGCCTCACTCAGCCTATATTTTCCCACGGAACCGTTATCGCTGGTCTGAAAGTGGCGAAATCACAACAAGAACAGGCTTTCAACACATGGCAGAATGCAGTTCTATCAGCAGGCAGCGAGGTAAGCAATGCCCTCATTCTCTATCAATCATCTTCCGAGAAAAGCGATTTGGAAACGAAACAGGTAAACAGCCTTAAGAAGAATGTAGACTACACTCGCAATCTTTTCAAACTCGGCAGCAGTACTTACCTTGAGGTAATAACAGCCCAGCAGTCTCTGCTCAATGCTCAATTATCTAAGATAAGCAATGACTTCAGCAAAATGCAGGCTGTTATCAATCTCTATTATGCACTTGGAGGCGGGAAATAAAACATTTTACAATATATAATTCTAGATATGATTAGTCCAAAAGCAGAAATAGACCCGAAAGCTAAAATCGGGAATAACGTCACAATATATCCATTTGCCTATATCGAAGGCGACGTAGAAATCGGTGATGATTGCATCATATATCCGTTTGTAAGCATTATGAACGGCACCAAGATGGGTCGTGGCAATAATGTTCATCAGGGATCAGTCTTAGGCGCATTACCACAGGATTTCAATTTCCATGGTGAAAAATCAGAATTGATGATCGGTGACAACAATATCATCCGTGAGAATGTAGTTATTAACCGCGCTACACATTCCAATGGCCAGACAGTTATCGGCAATCGTAATTTTCTCATGGAGGGTGTTCATATATCTCATGATACCAAAGTAGGTGACGGTTGTGTATTCGGTTACGGAACAAAGATTGCAGGCGACTGTGAAATTCAGCACGGTGTTATCTTTAGCAGCAGCGTCATTGAGAATCCTCAGACTCGTGTCGGTGTAGGAGCAATGATACAGAGTGGATGCCGTTTCAGTCGTGACATACCTCCTTACATTGTTGCCGGAGGTTCACCCATTAATTACGGAGGTATCAATTCTACTATACTGAGCAACCACGGCATTGACGAAAAGGTGCAAGGGCATATTGCCAATGCCTATCGTCTCATCTTCCATGGTCAGACCAGTGTCTTTGATGCCGTAATGCAGATTAAGGATCAGGTGCCTGACAGCATAGAGATACAAAACATCATCAAATTTATCGAAGCAACTAAACTCGGCATCATTACAAAGATGTAAATATAAAAATCATTTGCTTAATTGATATAGGGCATCCACGATAATGGATGCCCTTTTTTTATCAAGCCCGACATAACAGGAAGGCAAATAATAACTATTGATCAGGATACTGCTCATATATCTTCAGATCAAAGATGGGAGCAAGGGCATAAATCTGTTCCATGATGACAGCAAGATCGTGCTCATAAGGTTTCCATTCCTTGACTTTAGTAAAGAAATAGAACTCAAGAGGTAGTCCACTCTGAGTGGCTTCAAGCTGACGTACCATATACATTAGATCGGCATTAACCTCTGGACGGCTAGAAATGAAACGTTCTATATAGAGACGGAAAAGCGTCATATTTACAACATCCCCATCAAGCTCGCCCGGTTCAAAATACTTAGCTATACGTTCTTTCAACTCAGGTGTAGCTAAATGTATACTTCGGAAATCGAAATAAACCATGCGTTTCACTCTTCGTCCGTCACTCTTCTGCATACCAATCCAGTTTTGGAAAGAATCATCGACAAGTGTCTGAGGAGGAATTGTAATGATGGAATTATCAAAATTACGTACCTTGACAGTGGTAATATTTACTTCCTCGACAATACCGTTGGCACCTGCCTTGGAAAATGTGATCCAATCACCCTTATGGAGCATGTCGTTACTGGTAAGACGAATTCCGCTGACAAGTCCCACGATGGTATCCTTGAAAACAAGCATGAGGATAGTGGCTGTGGCACCTAATCCGGCAAAGAGTGTCATCGGACTCTTATGGATAAGTATGCTGGCTATGACGATAATTGATGCGAAGACAATAATAATCTTAAGCACCCCGCAAAATGTCATCATATACTGTTGCGCCGCCGAACGATTCTTACCTTCAAGACCTTTGAGAGAATTGATAAAGGTGAGAAGCAGACGAGCTGTGGCCAAAGTAATATAAATTTCACTCAGACGGAGAACGATACGAAGGAGCCAGCTCATATCAAAGAACGCTAAGGGTAACAACTTATATATGATTACTGCCGGTATGACATGGCACGCTGCTATGAGTACATGTCTATTAAAGATAATACCATCCCATTTAATTTCGGTCTTCTTTGTCACCTTTAATATCAACGGAACGAAAACATGACGACATATAAAATCGGTAAGCCATGCTACCAGAACAATGATTATAACAACCACAATGTGGCGCCACACGGAAACAGAAGCCCCCGTGAGTCCACATAGATGAATGAGCTGTTCTATATATTCTTTAGCGTAATTCATAACTCACTAATAAAACTAAGGTTGACATAGCACTTGGCAGACGCGGTCTTGGAAACTGCGACCAATACGTACACGTGTCACACCCTGATTGATAATACTGAAACAAAGCACATGACCGTTAGCAGCTGTGCAATAACCTGCAAGAGAACTGACTCCTGTGACAGTACCCGTTTTGGCGTGCACATTACCTGCGGCCATGCCTGAACGCATACGGTTATGTAACGAGCCGTCACGTCCGGCTATAGGCAACGAGGGATAGAGATGCAAATAGACATTACTATTGCGATAAGCGTAACGTAGAAAGGCTACTTCAAGTTCCGGTGTCACATAATTATAGAGAGAGAGACCGCTTCCATCAGCTACGGTATAGTCGGAGGGTTGCAAGCCCAACTTTGATATCAATTGATTGATGACGCTGCGGGCATGCTTATATGTCGCGGGATAAGAACCTGTGGATGCCGCAATCTGATAGAACATCGATTCTGCATAGAGGTTGTCGCTCTCCTTCATCATACGCATCAGTATCTGGTCAATCGTATGGAATCGAGTACATAGTATATAAGCGTCCCTAGGCAGTTGTCCTTGGGATGTGGTCGAATCCACCACAATGCCTGCTTCACGGAGCTCACTCACAAAACGGCTCATAAACATATCCTTGCGACTGATAAGTAATGGTGATAACGGATCTTCATCATCATCCCAGCACCATCCGTTACCAAGTCTGTCGGCATCCTTCATCGACACATCCGCAAAAAGAGAGCCTCTTATCGTATCGACACCCATCTTGCGTATGCTCTCTACGAAGGCATTCATATCATCGCTGTTAAAACGGGGGTCAAACCCGCCTACGCAATACACGTTTCCTTTGAGGGTTTTATCATTTACCGTACCGGTGTAAAAGAGTTGCGTGCGGAATTGGTATCCTCCTCCAAGCGTATTGATTGCTGAAATAGATGTGATTAACTTCATTGTGGAAGCTGGACGCATTCGCTGCTGACGATTATAACCAAAGATAATAGAATCGTCAGTGAGGTCATACACCTCCATACCCAATTGCGACGTACGAAACATATCGTTCTGCAACAAGCCGTTAAGCCGCTGACGTACATTCTCAGGCCAAGGCCTGGTGCTGACAGGAACAACTGTCGTATCGACAGAAACGGTATCGTTATCTTCTTCATTGATATCTGTAGTTGTATCATCTTGCTGTGAAAAAGCTGGAAGATAAACCGACAATAAGATAGATAACAGTAAAAATTTAAAATCACGGATTATCATACAGTCTCATCAATTTGATTTAGACGCCTATTAATTTCATCCATAAGAGCGTTTTCGTCTTCCGGCTGAAGAGAAACACAATTGTCCGCGCCATACTCTATTAATATATAATGTGACAACCTTAACTTTGTCTCATGACGACTCATCTTCACAATATCACTTATCGGAAAAGTTTTCTTCTTAGAGAAACGTCCATGATCGATAACCAGATTACCATCTGAAGTAATCTTATATGTGGTATGGATGACACTCTCGATGACTGCCACAAGTACAAGCACCACAACAAACCCCATTGTAACATGCATCACGCTCTTAAACCAGAACAAATAAACCGCGAACAATGTGATGATTGTGATAAAACTCTTTGCAGCCAATGTGAACCGCTGATGATATATCTTATCCATTCTTTTATATATTTAGGCCGCTAAGTTACTAAAAATATTATTAAGCCACAAGAATTTTATACATAAAGCATCGTTTTTTAAGATTTTTGAAATGATAATACCTTATGTTAAAATAGATTACAAAACCAAAACATATTAAAAACATTTACATGAACGACTACTTTGTGTACGTAAACGTTTGCGTTGTGTGCGACAACAAAAATAAATGCTAAAATATTTGGAGATGAGAAAATTATATGTATCTTTGCCCTCATAAAGATCTAAAAACCTTGCATCAACCATTAAAGAAAAACGTCATCTTCAATCAGGCAAATGGGGGCTATAAAGTCACATATAAATACAATAATATTAAATGAATCTATCATGAAACACGCAACAGCTGAAAGTATTAGGGAAGCTACGGGTGCAGACATTGACAAATGCTACCAGTGCGGAAAGTGTACAGCAGGTTGCGTCCTCGCAGACAACATGGACTATCCGTCGTCGATGATAATACGTATGCTACAGACTGATGATAAGGAAAACTATAAAAAGGTTCTCTCATCTGAAGCAATATGGCTCTGCCAGAACTGTGAGAACTGCATCGGACGATGTCCTAAGGAAGTGGATATCCCTAAAATTATGGACTACCTCCGCGCAGAATCGATCAAGGAGGGTCTGGTCTCACCCAAGGCAAAATCAGTGCTCTCATTCTATCGTTCATTTCTTGACTCTGTGAAGATGTCGGGACGACTAAGTGAGTTGGTGATGACCATCGATTTCAAACTCCGCACATTCCACCTTTGGCAGGACGTAAAGCTTGTCCCGTCGATGCTGGCTAAGGGAAAACTAAAATTCATACCTGAATCAATAAAAGATACTAAAGGGATCAAGATTCTCTTTAAGAAAACCATAACCTCTAAATAACACTTTTTTATGAAAATAGGATTTTATCCCGGCTGTTCCTTACAAGGAACGGCAAGGGAATATAACGAATCGGTGAAAGCCGTCGCCGAGGCATTTGACATTGATCTGAAGGAAATTGAAGACTGGAACTGCTGCGGGGCTTCAGCTGCCCATTCTGTAAACAAAGATCTGTCACTGGCTCTGCCTGCAAGGATTCTTGCACTGGCCGAGAAACAGGGTATCGACGAGGTTGTAGTGCCGTGCGCTGCATGTTTCAACCGTCTGGCAGTGGCTCAATATGAGCTCAACGAAGATGCGGCAAAGAAGGCGGAGACCGAGAATGTTATCGAGATGACCTTTAATAATAAGGTAAAAATAATAAACGTGATACAATTTATCGACAAATATATCAAGGATAAGATCGCCGATAAGATGACACGAAAGTTTGAACATAAGGTAGTTTGCTACTATGGTTGCCTGTTGATACGTCCTCACAAAATTATCGGTTTCGACCGTGTGGAGGATCCAATGTCGATGGATGAACTGATGACAACGATCGGAGCTTCTTCGCTTGACTGGGGATTTAAGACCGAATGCTGTGGAGCAAGTCTTTCGATAGCTCGCACGGATCTCGTGGCAAAACTCTCAGGCAACATCATAAAAGATGCTACGGAGCGTGGTGCCGAAGCTATCATCGTGGCGTGTCCTATGTGCCACTCCAACTTAGATATGCGCCGTCCACAGATTGACGAATATGTGGGCAAAGAAATTCCAACACCTGTGATTTATATCACTCAGGCTATCGGACTGGCTGTCGGTGTGGCTCCAGAGAAACTGGGACTGCAACGTCATTTTGTCAAAGTTAATACCTTATAAAGTATCTAATATCATGTCAAGAATAGGAGTTTTTATATGTCACTGTGGTGAAAATATCAGCGCTACAGTGGACTGCGAACGAGTGGCAAAAGCTTCTTCCGAAATGGAAGGCGTGGAGTTTGCCACCGATTATAAATATATGTGTTCCGACCCAGGACAGACTTTGATTAAAACAGCGATTAAGGAACATCATTTAGACGGTGTTGTCGTCGGCTCGTGCTCACCGCGAATGCATGAGGCTACGTTCCGCCGTGCCTGCTCGGAGGCTGGTATGAACCCGTATCTGTGTGAGATAGCCAACTTACGTGAACACGTGTCATGGGTGCATGAAAAATGCGAAGCAACCACAAATAAGGCGATTGAGATTGTCCACGGACTGGTGGAAAAGGTAAAACGCAACCGCCCGTTAGATGCTATCGAGGTACCTGTCACAAAGAAGGCGCTGGTAATCGGCGGCGGTATTGCTGGTATTCAAGCGAGTTTGGATATAGCCAACTGCGGTCAACAGGTGATTCTCATCGAGAAAGGTCCGTCTATCGGCGGCCACATGTCACAGTTATCAGAGACATTTCCTACTCTGGATTGCTCTCAGTGCATCCTCACACCACGCATGGTGGAGGTAGCACAAAATCCAAATATTACGTTGTATACTTATGCCGAGCTAGAGAAGTTGGAAGGGTTTATAGGCAACTTCAAGGCAACTATCCGTCTGCAAGCAAAGAGTGTGGATGACTCAAAGTGTACCGGCTGCGGTTTATGTACAACAAAATGTCCGCAGAATAATATTCCTAGCGAATTTAATGAGGGACTGGGAACACGTACAGCTATATTCACTCCGTTCCCACAAGCTGTGCCTAACAAGCCTGTTATTGACAAGGAGCATTGTAAATACTATCAGAAAGGCAAATGTAAGGTGTGTCAGAAATTCTGTCCAACAGGTGCTATAGAATATGACAAACCTGATGAGTTCATCACTGAAGATATTGGTGCTGTGGTTGTTACCACCGGATTCAACGTTCTAAAGACCGAATTCTTCCCTGAATACGGTTACGGTAAATATAAGGATGTGATCAACGGGCTTCAGTTTGAACGTCTGGCATCGGCATCAGGTCCTACCTTAGGCGAGATACGCCGTCCTTCTGACGGTCAGATTCCTAAGAAGATCGTATTTATCGCATGCTGTGGTTCTCGTGATCCGGCAAAAGGTATCCCATATTGCTCGAAGATTTGTTGTATGTACACGGCAAAGCACGCGATGCTGTATCAACATAAGGTTCACGACGGTGATTCTACAGTTTTCTATATGGATGTTCGTGCGGGAGGAAAAAACTATGAAGAGTTCGTTCGCCGTGCTGTAGAGGAAGATCATGTTAATTATGTACGTGGCCGTGTGGCACGCGTGTATGAGAAGAGCGGAAAACTGATTGTCAAAGGTGTAGACACTCTGATGGGTGCAAAACCTGTAGAGATAGAGGCTGACATGGTGGTGCTCGCTACTGCAGGTGTAGCCAACAAGGGAGCAGAGGAACTGGCGCAGCGCATGCACATCTCCTACGACCCGTATCACTTCTTCACAGAGGCTCATCCTAAACTGAAACCTGTGGAGACCAATACAGCAGGAATATTTCTGGCAGGTGCCTGTCAAGCTCCTAAGGACATACCTGAGACTGTGGCTTCAGCATCAGGTGCAGCTGTAAAAGTAGTATCCCTACTATCACGACCTACACTAATAAGAGAACCATTGGTGGCTGTAGTCAACCGCTGTGCCCCACCGCTTTTCAGTACGTGTGTGGGCTGTTTCATGTGTCAGACCATCTGTCCTTATCAGGCTATTGAACGTGAGGAGATAAAAGACCGCAAGACAGGGAAAGTACTTAAGGTAATTGCAAGAATCAACCCGGGACTATGTCAAGGTTGCGGTACTTGCGTGTCTTTCTGTCGTTCAAAATCAATCGACATCCAAGGCTATACCAACGAGGAAATGTATGCCGAAGTGACTGCCTTACTTAACAAATAAACTTTGAGTATCATGGAAGAAAACAATAATAATTTTGAACCGCGCATTATCGCTTTCGTATGCAACTGGTGCACGTATGCGGGCGCTGACTTAACTGGTACAAGCCGTATAAAATATGCTTCAAATGTGGAGATCGTACGTTTTCCGTGCACTGGCCGCATCGACTTCATGCTGCTACTGAAGGCTTTTGCAGGAGGTTCCGACGGTATCATTATCTCAGGCTGCCACCCTAGCGACTGTCACTATACTAGCGGAAATTTCCACGCACGCAGACGCTGGATGGTGTTCCGCGACATGCTCGACTTTATGGGCATCGATATCGAGCGCATACGCTGGTCGTGGGTTTCAGCAGCCGAAGGTGCCAAATGGGCCGATGTGGTGAATGACACAGTCGATAAAATTCGTAAAATGGGACCGTATACAGAATATAAAAAAGCTGCAATGTTCTTAGAGGAGGAGAAAATTTGTCATGACTAAAATAACAGAAAAGGCCACTTCCCTTCTCTCTGAGGGGACAGTAAAAATGATTATCGGTTACGAAATGGGCACAGAACGCCCTCGTCCACTCTTCTGTCATACGGCAGAGGAATGCGAGAAACTGATCATGAATGCTGAATGCAAAAATAATTTGGCTGTGTATCTCACGAAAAAGGAGATTATAGGCGAGGAAAAGATAGCCGTAATTGGCAATTATTACGTAGTGAAGACAGTCATACAGTTGCAACGTGAAAACCAGATTAATCTAGATAATCTAATGGTAATGACAGCCGATGAGAACGGTGAGGTGATTACCTTCACCACCATCGACGAGATGAAGGAGTATACTGATACCCATGAGCCGGCTCCCGATCCTAAGATGGTCGCTGCTCTCGAGAAGATTGACAAGATGAGCCGTGAGGAGAGATGGGAATATTGGAAGAGTGAATTGTCAAAGTGCATCCGTTGTTATGCCTGCCGTGCAGCCTGTCCATTATGTTATTGCAACCGTTGTGTCACCGAGGTAAACTGTCCTCAATGGATAGAGCCGTGGGCTGCTCCGTTGAGCAATATGGAGTGGCAGATCAACCGTGTGATGCACATGTCGGGACGTTGTGTCGGATGTGGGGAATGCGCAGCAGCATGTCCGCTCGACCTGCCTATCGGTTTGTTATGCAAGAAGATGGGCATGGATATCAAGAGTACCTTTGGAGAATGGAAAGATGGCAACGTGTTGTCAACATACAACATCGGCGACAAAGAAAACTTCATTAAATAGGTTATCATGGAAGAATTAATCATAAAATCAAGTGATATAAAGACTTGGCTCGATCAAATTATTGAGCATACGCCTCGTGTGATTGCACCTGTAAAACAGGGCGAGAAGGTGGAATTCAAGTCGATTAAACAGTCTGATGACGTAGATTACGAATCTCAAACTACGGTTTCATCAGTTAAGGCTGCTGCTTTTCCCCGTACAGAGACACTCTTTGCTTACGAGAAAGAGGGGCTGAATACCAAGCTATACGATGTAGCAAAGGACAATTTCGTTGAGACCGTCATTTGGCGTGCACGACCTTGTGACGTGATAGGCTTCAAACCGCTTACCAGTATTTTCAACTGGGATTACAAAGATGAACTTTACAACCGGCGTTTTGAGAAAATAGCCATCGTGACTTTCGCCTGTAACACCGCTGACAAATGCTGCTTCTGCACATCAGTAGGCGGCGGCCCGGGCAATACCGAGGGTAGCGACGTGATGCTGACAGTGCTTGACAAGGAGAATGTTCTTGTAGAAGTATTGACAGAAAAGGGACAGAAGCTTGTTGACCTCGCTAAGGATCTCTTTGAGAAAGCTGAACAGAGCATCGATAAAGAGGCCGTACTGGCTAAGATACCTGCTAAATTCACAAAAGAGCAAATCTATAAGAATCTTGCAAAAGTATTCGATAATCCCGTATGGAAAGCTCAGTCAGAACGTTGCCTCGGTTGCGGCGCATGCGCCTTCGTCTGTCCTACCTGTGCCTGCTTCGACATACAGGAAGATGCTCACGGCAATCACGGCAGACGCGTACGCTGTTGGGACTCATGCGGATTTTCTCTGTTCACCCAGCATACGTCCGGCCATAATCCCCGACCTACGCAGGCCACACGGTGGCGTCAGCGCATCATGCACAAGTTCTCATACATGCCCGACCGTCTTAACATCTACGGTTGCACAGGTTGCGGACGATGCTCACGTGCCTGCCCTGTAGATATGAACATAGCAGAACATCTAACCTCTATAGCAGAATCAAGTCATGAGTAGAAATATATATATGCCATATATCATGGTGGTCGATAAGGTCACTGTGGAAGCTCTGGGAGTGAAAACTCTCCGTCTGAGATTTCAGAATGAAGAAGAAGGAAACGAATTTGAATTCCAGGCAGGCAACTTTGCCGAATATTCAGCCTTCGGAGAAGGTGAATGCACCTTCTGTATCGCCTCGGCTCCCACACGTAAAGGATACGTGGAGTGCACCTTCCGTAAGGCCGGACGTGTCACCTCCGGGCTTGACCGTCTGGAGGAAGGAATGACAATGGGATTCCGTGCCCCTCTAGGCAACAACTTCCCATTGGAAGACTGGAAAGGAAAGAACCTCGTGTTCGTAGCTGGAGGTATCGCTCTTCCGCCCATGCGTGCGGTGATTGACAACGTTCTCGATCGACGTGAGGAGTTTGGAGAGGTTACCATCATCTACGGAGCAAAGACCGTCAATGACCTTGTTTATAAAGAAGAGTTGAAAGAATGGGAAGAGCGTCCTGACGTAAACCTATTTGCTACCGTTGACCCGGGCGGAGAGACACCCGACTGGAAAGGTAAAGTGGGCTTTACACCAAACGTACTCGGCGAGGTGGCTCCTAAGAGCGACAACGCAATCGCTATCGTTTGCGGACCTCCAATCATGATCAAGTTCACATTTCCCGTACTCGAGAAATTGGGATTCAAGGATGAAAACGTATACACAACCCTCGAAAACCGAATGAAATGTGGCATTGGAAAATGTGGACGGTGTAACGTAGGACCGATGTTCGTTTGTAAGGACGGCCCTGTGTTCTGCAAGACGCAACTGAATGAACTGCCACCGGAATTCTGATTCTTGGCAAAAACATATCATATCGTGAGGGTGTGACGAATAAGAGGATGTGCCTGTTTTATTAAACTGACACATCCTCCTTTGGTATTTACAAGACAAACCTTACATCACCTTTTACAGCGGCTCCCCTCTCCTATGAAGAGAATGAGCTGCCGGTGATCACACCCAGCACGGCTGTTGCGATCGTAATCACAATCTTCAGGATCGTGCTCCAGGTAGAATTTGGAATCTTACTCATATTCGTTCCTCCATCTGATGCAACTAGCCAACATTCATCTTGTGAAAAGATAAAGAGCCGCAGGCTGCTCTTCTTCACCTGCGGCTCCATCTCCTCCTTTTTATATCCTGTTAGGGATTAGTCGTCTTCTCTGTTACAACAGCGTTCTTAGGAGCTTCTGTTACCGTCGCACCCTCAAGGAATTTCTTGCTGCGGGTACCGTTGCCGTCGGTAGAACTCTCCGGTTGGAAGTTCACGCGAAGGCCTTTCACATTCTTCGCTACCGAGTAGTCTTTCACCGTTGCACAGCCTGTGCCCTTGATTCCGATCTTGAAGCTGCCGAAGCCGTTGAGCTTCACACGAGCCGACTGCTGAAGCTGGTCGGTCATCGTCTCCACAAGCTCTGAGAGCACTGCGAGGATATCGCTCTTCTTCACCGTACAGTTACGCTGCATGATTTCAGCCAGACCGTTTGTGTCGATCACATTCATCACCACTGAGCGGCCGAACCACTTCCCTTTTGTTGTACTTGTCAAACGCTTATCCTGAGATAATTTGTAAAATATTGGCATGTTACATCATTTTAAATTGTTAAACACTCACGGATTACTCGCTTCGCCTTCTCACGGTTTCGGTCGTACGCCCGGCTTCGCCGAGGCT
>Ga0302272_1000003_pt1 | contig 199922 bp, 178 predicted proteins | sample III_Bog_N1_2_FD_198772 | JGI IMG/M metagenome (GOLD analysis project Ga0302272, IMG submission 198772) | Peat permafrost microbial communities from Stordalen Mire near Abisko, Sweden - III_Bog_N1_2 | ecosystem: Environmental > Terrestrial > Soil > Wetlands > Peat | place: Sweden: Abisko...
CATGCCATTCGGTGAACGTTGGTTTCATTTCTGTCTTTGCAGCAAACGCTGTTGCTGGCAACGCCATAAGCGCTACGGCAGAATAAGATAATAAAAGATTTTTCATTAAAAAAATATAAAGTTGTCTGTTATTTATTTCACTACGATTGTTTCCGACTTTGCCGTTGCTCTGTATTCTGGAGAATAGGCACATTGTGCAGTGCATGTCCCCGTCTCATAGCGTCCGCTACGGTCAATGTAATATTCAGTTTCTATAACGTGCGTACCCTTCGATATATTGTCGAAATAATAATTTGTCGAGCAATCTTTCGGAGTACAGTAATAACCCCAATGATAACCGCTAAGCTGGTTGACAGGCTCCATACATGCAGCACGCTTGTCTATCACCTGAACAAAATCATAATCACGGTCGGATGTGATGGTAAGACGAACTTTCACCTTATCTCCCACATGATAATCTCCCTTTTGGATCATCTCGCGTTTTAGAGTAATGCCGCTATTAGATTGGGATATATCCGATGTTTTCTGCATAAATTGGGCATAAACAGCCCCCCACGATGTTCCCGTAGATATTTTCTTCGCAGTCAACGTCTTCATCTTCGATGTGGGCTGAATGGCTGTCTTCACATAACCGATACCGGCCGTAGCTGTCTGAGTATCGAGTATATTCCCGTCAATAGCAAGCACAGAATAATCCTGCCCAGAAAGTACACTGATATTTCCGTTAAGAAAAGCATATACCGCATTCACACTATTGATTGGAGTATCCCAAGCCTGCGTACGTTTCTCCTGCAGCAACCACCGTAACATCTCATTGATAGTCGTCTGGTCATCAGGGGTAATGCTCTTCAGAGCTTCAATGACAGCGACCTCTGTTGGAATCTTATAGTCGCACCATGAATAGTTGGCACGTCTGGTATCATAATAACGACCCATCTCCTCAGTCATCACCGAATATTCCTTTAGACTCTGTGCATACTCTTTTGCTTTGGCTGAATTTCCGTTTTTATGAAGGATAATGGAACTGAGTGCTTTCTCATAAATCGACTGGTTCTTGATCTCTTTCGTCATCAGACTGATAAGATATTCATTGGCATCTGTTACATCCGACGGCAACTTACGTCCGTCAAGAGCGCAAAGATATAGATAATGCAATGAGTTAAATGCTGGAAATGATTGAGGAATACCTTTTTTCTCTTCTTCCTTCATCTGTTTCACCATCTTCACCACATCCTTGCCCATAAATCTAAAAGCCCCGTCAAGCATGTCTTCGGCGTTTTCCTGATGACCGCACATTTTATTCAGACGCACAAGCATCTCTGCCACCGTCGTCGTCATATACATGCTGCCGTTCATCTCCTTAAACCAGCTCCAAGAGCCATCAGGTCTCTGCAGTTCCTTCATTTTGCTCACGGCATTATTCGTACGGCTGTCAAGTGTATTCTCATCAAAATATGAGATAAGAGCCTGCTTCTGCGATGTCTCATTGTCGGCATCAGCCACCCACGGAGTCTCGCTCAATACAATATCTTTTAGTTCCTGATTCTTTTGCAGATTACTGATAAAGCTGTTATCGCTCCCCTTCTCTGCCTTCCAACTGTCAACGATGGTCTTTATCTTTGGTGAAGAATTTATGATAGACTTGCCGATAACTGAAGAATAATATGCCTGACACAGACTAATTACATTGTCTGATTCAACAATGCTCATTGACGGCAATGCCTGAATCATCAGCCACGCGGGATTATTCGTATATTCCACCGTCAGCTTACTCTGCTGAGCATCGGCTGTCTGTTGTGGAAAAAGTTTCTGAAGATCGATTGACTTCGTTCCTGAATTATTCTGAGTGAACGGAACAGTTACTGTCACGCGCTCCTTGTTAGGAAGTACAGGCAAATAATGCTGTTCGCCGTCACTGAAAGTTTTGCCATTGGCATAAATTTTACAGATCAGCAGTGGATATTTGTCATCGGGAGTATAATCAAAGGTGACCGTCTGTGTCTCATTGGCATTGACGCTGAATTTCTTTTCACCCGTCAGAACAATCTTCTCGGTCTCAGGGTCGATAAGTTCCATTCTTGCCGTGCCACTCTGGATATTATCTGATGTATTGAATATGCGTGCAACGATGGTTGTCTGGTCGCCTACACGGACAAACCGTGGCATATCAGGTTGCACCATCACGTCTTTCTTTGCCACCGTTTCGCCTTCGATCATACCGTAATTCATGTCGGTGGTATGGGCCAATCCCATAAAGCGCCATGTAGTGAGGCTCTCGGGCAAGGTAAATTTGATACTCACATCCCCTTTACTGTCGCTCATCAGCTGTGGATAAAAGAAAGCCGTCTCATTGAGGTTTTCACGTACCTGAGTGGAGGTTGACTGAGATGATTCCTTCTGTATTGTTCCATTATTAGTTCCACCAGAACCAGCTGCTGCAAGGTCTGCAAAGTCTGAGCCGTTGGACTCATCGTTACCTCTTACTGACATTGATTTTGCCATCATCCTAGGAGCTGCAGACATTTCCATATCACGTTTTATGACGGGTGCAGTGAAATTCATGCTAGAAGGTATTCGACCACGTGTAAACGTATGCGAAGAATAGAGATCAAACATATCTTCATCGAAGTGACTAAAAGATAATGATTTAACTTTCAATAGTGTTAATGAGGCACTTCCCGTTAAATTCAACTCATCGAATGTAGGACTGGCCCAGCTTGCAGAAGGGAAACCCTGCCAGAAGCCGAGATTGAAACTCCATTTAGCCTTTTCTATTTCATCGAGTGATTTATCGAAAAGCGTCGCCATCAACTGTGCCTCCACCGGTAAACCGTCGGGGCGTGTGATGTTCAACTTCCACTCTTCTTTCTGTCCTGGGGTAAGACGGTCGCGGAATGTAGTCCACTTCAGCATCAGTCGCTTGTCGGGCAACGGACGGTGAATCTCAGCACTATAACGATGGAAAACGCCATCTTTCATCCACGCATAATTGATGAGTAGTCCGGTGCCGTATTCATCTTTATAAAAGAAATCACGGTTGAAGAGCGCATCGCTTTGGTCGATAGTTCCACTTTCAATCACTTTCTCACCCGAGATTATATCATAAAAAATATGAACATCTTTATCAGATGACCCTATCTGAATAGTAACAGGCTGCTTGTTATCACGTACAAACTCTTTAGCCGACTGGTAGAACCAATCCTTCGTCTCAATACAAGGCTTTGTATCTTTAAGACTAAATACGATAAAATCTTTATTAATAGTATCATTCTCACAGATAGCAGACAGATGATGCCGGCCAGATACGAGCTGACCCAAAACTACATCCTTGCGTGTATTCGTTGATACAGTATTACCGCCATCTATAGAATATTTCAGTTCGGTGTCTATGTCATGTCCCGAAGCGTTACGCAGGTGGAATGTAAAAGTGTTTATGCTGTCCTTCAAAATCTTTTCGGCCAACGTGCAGCTGAATGCCGTAGGACGAGTTCCTAGAGGAACAGACATCTCGCCGTTGTGAGTCTCACCCGCAACATCAGTGACATCTGCCGAAACGATGAAGTTATAAAACATAGGATGAATTTCACCTTCTGGTAATATCAATGGTATCTCCACCTTAAAAGCACCTTCTCCATCTGTCAACACTGTATCGTTTGCTAACGGTGCACCGCCAACATACCCTGTTTTATTGTAGTCATCAGAATACCACCAAAAAGCGACTCTGCGTGTTACTGAATATTTAACCTTTGCGCCCTGCACGGGAACACCTGCAAACGATCGAGCATGACCTTGGATGATAAGCGTATCACCCGACTGATATTTTTTGTTTACCTCGGGGAATGTTATCTCAAATGTTGGCCGTTTATATTCCTCTACGCGAAAATACTGGCTATTGTCATTTGCTGATATATGGAAATGACCTGTCAATCCGTTGCTCGGCAAGGTGAAGTCCGTAGCGCATGTACCCATTTTATTTGTGACGACATCCTTTGTCTCTATCTCTTTATTATTGGCGTCGTACAGTTTCATCGTCACTGTTTTTCCCTCCACAGCTTGAGCCGTCAAATCTTTACGACGGAACACAATTGCCGAAGCGTAAACCGTCTGTCCGGGGCGATATATTGTACGATCAATATATATCTGCGCATCCTCTTTATCCTTCTGGTAATTATAATAAATAAAACGTCGTGTCCAACAATTATACTCAGGACAAGCCTTATCCGTAGGGATATATGTATAAATGTTTTCGGGTTCAGTTTTATATTTATATGTCACCTCACCCTTGGCATTACATGTCAGCGTCACAGTTTCACGTTTGGTACGTTCATCTCCATCAGCTCTTTCACTGTTCAGTCTTACCGTTGCATTTGCCAGAGGCTGACCGGTGGTAGCATTTACCACAGCAATCTTCATCGTGTTCTTAGACAGTTTCTCATAAATAGAACGTACGTCGCTTACAAAATACAGGCTACGCTCCACATTCGTCTTCGGAGTGGTATAAATCTCTATCATGTACACACCGACTGGAAGTCCGCCGATAATCATTGAGTCGTTAAACTGCTGATATTGGGGATGGCCGACATATTTACGGGTCTGCGTAAAGTCTTTCATCAACTCAGCCGACTTTTTAATCACATCATAATCTTTATCATTCTCCGGATCCAGTTTCGTGTCACCATTGAGAGCAACAGAATAAACTTTCATCGTAAGCGAAGATATGTGACGCAGTTTGTTCAACTTCACCGACTGTGGTTTCTGAGGAATGATGGTTTGTTCCGCAATATCTGCAGAAAACGAAGGATTAATGAGCGAACGTTCCTCGTTTCGCAGTTCGTTCATAGGAGGATAACTACCCCATTTACTCAGAGCGTAACGTATATATTTAATGCGGTCTCCATCTGTCGCATTTTTACAGTCGTCCATGAAACGATAATGTTCGAGAGCCACCTCGCCACAAATTGGAAGGTCTCCGAACTCCTCAATAAGCGAATCCAATGAACTCAGATAGGGGGATTTGTTAGCCTGACATTTCCTAGAACCTCTATTTGCCTTTAGTATTTCAAGAGCACTGAGCATCTCACCATAGCGATTGCCACTAATTCGATAAAACTTGTTCAGCGTTGCAAAATCCATTGTTTCATAACAAATGACACTCAGCAGGTCGTTATCAAAGAGCTTGCTGTCCACACCCTTGATGATGGCAGGTTCCAAGTCTGGCGCTTTATAAGCGGCAAGAGCCTGCGGACGGGTCATTGCAGCCTTAAAGTAATCACGACTGACTTTATCATTGTCGTCTCCAAGCGCACTGTTATCGCGATAAAGAACCCCTAATGCACAGTTGTATACAGCAGCTGCTGCATAATCATTATCACCGATAGACTTCAACCTTGTCTTCAGGGTATTGACAGCCGACTGAAGCGAATCGGGTGAAAGCTTCGTAATTACAGAGGCATTCAACAATTCGGCTTTTAGCAACTGACCATAGCGATGCTCTGCACCAGCCTTATCTATGATAATCTTAAGTGCAGCTATTTCGCTCTGTGGCAGATCTTTGTTCTGTGTCTCAGATACTTGTTTCCAAAGAGTGGTATACTCATCGGCATGGATGCCAAGAGTGCTAAATAACGTTACTAATATGATTACAAATAGTGTTCTTTTCATGTTCTTTTTGGTTTTACTTTGCGAAATTACTTTAAATATAACAAATATCCAAATTAAAAACGGTTTATTTGAGAAATACTGCTTTGAAAACTGTTAAAACAGTAGCTATAAAAAAAGAAAAAGCACTTATTATTCTTGAATGTAAAAATTACATTTGATTCCACAAAACAATTTATCTGTTTGAATCACAGAGACTTTGGCGTGGAATCAAAATTTAGGGATACCAGAACTTGAGTGATGATATTATTCTACTATCTGGTAATAATTTGAACCTTTAATAACGACTCTGATGCTGTTTGCCCGTGATTGATTTGTGAGGCATTATTTAGCATAATCCGATGACGTATCATATCTCGTTCTATTTAAATGTGTTAACTGTCCAAAAGTATGCTTGCTTGTATTTTCCCCTACAGGGGCAGATGTCTTCCCCTGTAGGGGAACATGTCTGCCCCTGTAGGGGAAAATAGAAAGAGGTGTGCTTTCGGAGAATTACAGGTAAGTAGAAAGAATGGCTTTAGACAGTGATAAGTATTAACGATGGCAAGGAATGCCAATCAACAGCACTCTGATATGTTTAAGAGCAGTAACGTTGTCTCCACGGATTACTCTTTGACAATCAGATTATTAAATCTACTCGTGGAAACAACTCTTATTCATCAATGTATTAGTATGTATAAAAATATAGCAGTGATATCTATATCATAGTATCATCATGAGGGCGTGCCCTATCAAAGTGACACGCCCTCTTCCCATTACTATTAAAAACCATTATAAAATTTATTGTTACTTGAGTTTGAAAGTGATAGGGATGGTGTATTTCACATTCACTGCTTTACCGGCTTTACGCCCAGGAATCCAGTTAGGCAGCGTGTTAACCACTCTTAAGGCTTCTGCATCAAGACTTGGATCTATAGATTTATTAATCTTTGGATTTGTAACTTTTCCTTCTTTAGTTATAACAAAAGTAACAATCACGCGTCCCTGAATACCATTCGCCTCAGCTTTAGGCGGATATTTAACATTCTTACATAAATAATTAAATAAAGCCATCTGACCTCCAGGGAATGCAGGCATTTGTTCCACTTTTTCGTAAATTTTTCCATCGGCCTTTTTCGCTTTACCTTTTTTATTACTTACTTTTTGGGGAGATGCCTGTTTCTTGGTATCCCTAATCTCTATTGTAGAAATTTGATCATTCTCATTTGTCGGTATTACTACCTTTTCTGTCATGTCGTTACTTTCCCGTACGATTTTGTTGGAAACTTGCTCAGCCTTTGGACTGGCGTAACTTACGACTGCAATTGCAGCCACCGGAATCACATACAGATATTTCAGTCGTGACCACGGATTTGATTTTTTAATTGTCATCATAGTTATACGTTTTTTAAGTGAATTATGATTTAAGCAGTTGGCCATAGAGAAAAGACGTTCGCCAACGGACTTACGAATGAGTAACATCTGATACTGGGTGGCATTCACACCCTCGTTGATGACCGCTTCATCAGCTTCAAATTCATGCACGTTTTGCAGTTCGCGTTTGAGAAGCCATGCAGAAGGATTGAACCATTGCAAGATGATGAGCAAATTACAAAATGCGATATCAACGGAGTGATGGAGGAGGATGTGTGCCTGCTCATGAGTGATGATCTCCTGACGATGATGATTGTAATCATCACGGCTGATGACTATACAGCGAAACCAGCTGAACGGCGCAATGTCTTCGTCGAGTACGACCACCCTTATTCCTTCGTCTATAGTCTCAATATGCCCCTTGCGAAGCAGCATCTGAAGCCTTATCACAGAGAGGATTTCCCTTGCGATAAAAAAGAGTATGCCGAGTATATAGAGGATAAACAAGAACTGAACTATTGTAAGTGTCTCCTGCTCATCAACTACTATCTGCGGCTGCAAGAATGCTTCCACAGAAACAATCCCCATATTTATCGTAGAGGAATGCTCTGTGGTCATTTTTATCACAGGGATAACCATCGAGACTATAACTGTTCCAAGTAATGCAAAACGGTTGAAACGATGGAATGTCTCTTTACTCAATAGCAGTTTATAAAAGAGATAAAATGCCATTAAACATACCGAGGCTTTGATTGTGAATATAAAATATGTTCCCATAATATTTTATTTAAAGGTATATAGTAAAGGAGCGTTTTTTAACTTTTCCCTTCTACTTGCTTGATAAGTTTCTTCAGGTCATCCACCGACAGCTGCTCTTCTTTTACAAGAGTAGATACGGCACTGAGGTACGACTTATTGAAGTACTTATTGACGACATTACGTAGAGTACCGCCGCGATACTGTTCACGGTTAATGAGCGCGAAATATCGAAAACAGCGTACCGTAATTACATGATGTGAGAGGAATCCCTTGTTCTCAAGGATGCGGACAAGCGTTGCAAGTGTGTTCACGTGTGGCTTCGGTTCGTCATAGAGAGTCTGAAGCTCCTTAATCAGCATGTCACCTTTTGTCCAAAAGTAATCCATGATTTCTTCTTCTTTCGTTGTTAATGTCTTCATCATTTTTATTTTGTATTGGTACTTATTTGAGATAATCTGTCCTGACATAGCTTGATAAGCGACTTAATGCTCTCACTCGGGTTATCAATCTTTAGAATGAAATTGAGGAGTGACTTATAGGTCTGTTTCGCGTTCACGAGGTCGTTATTCAGTTCGTAAGCTTGACCGATCTTGAACATCGTGATATAAGAGGTTTTTTTGCAAGTGAGTGCATCTTTCAAGAATATGATTGTTGTCTTATAATCATGAATTTTGAAATATCCATCGGCAATGGAACTGTTGAGGATATAAAGGACATCAAGACTGGCATAAGCAGGATCCAATGCTTGCTTTAGGTAATGTATACCGTCATTTACCAATCCCATAGTTATACATGACTTGCCTAACTGAGTAAGAATATTTGGATTCTGAAATTTACTCAGCTTTGCAGCACACAGGAAATACGGATATGCCTTTGTCAGACTGTCGCACCCGTTGCAACAGAGTCCCATACGGAAACATGTGTATAGGGTACTATCACCCATATCTATAAGTTTCGAATATTCCCTCATGCCATCACGAAAGTTCTTTGCATTATAATACGCATAAGCTTGTTGTCTGTTGACAAACAGATTGGTGGAATCAAGTGACCGATATAGCTTTGTATAGTACAATGCGGAATCTGACTTTTCTATACTGTTGAAATATCCCGCGATGTTTGCGATATTCTCACTGTCGTAGATATATCTATTAGCAATTATGCTACTGCACATCAAAGCTGAGTCTGACAGCGATAAATTATCATAACAGTCATATTTAAGTCTTAAATCACGATGATTGATACTATCTGCCGGCATACGGTTGATAGTATTAAGACTCTGACGGTAACATCCCCGTGAATAATAACACTTCGAGAGACTCCTAATCACATTTGGATTACTCTTTATTTTTAGTGCCTTCTCATACAAAGGAATTGCATTAAGAATATTGTAATCATTCATATAAGCGTCTGCCTCCTTTACCATCTCCTCATATTGCGAATTTTTTGATTCCTGCTTCACATGCAGTGAATAAGCCTTCATCGGCAGAATCCATACCAATACGACTAATGTTATAATGTTGATTTTCTTCATATTAATTAGTTTTACGATGCAAATAAACTAAAAACATTAGTTAAGTAACGAATTTTACACGTTAATTAAACTAAACATATTAGTTAAATATTATAAAGAAGAATTGGCATAATCATACATATATTAGCAATTTGTTTATTAAAAATTTGTATATATGATGAAATAATCGTAATTTTGCACATGAATAAGAAATAAGATTGCCAAAAATACATAGTAAAAAAGACAGTAATAATTAATTAAAATCTAAAATGTAATGAAGAATTTATTTTTATCAATTGCCATATTATTCATGGCAATCAGTGCCAAAGCCAGTCAGTCCTTTTATTGCACAAGTTTCAGCGAATACATTAATAATCAGTGGAAAACAGTTGACTCACTCGTCATGATATCTAAGACAGATGGTGCGAAAGTATGGGGTTCGATACCCGATTACAAAGTGAGAACCTGTAACAGCAAAACCGACAGTTATCTAAAGAAAAATGCCAAATTTATAATATGTAACGACACTTTATATCTAGGTTGCCATTCTCTAAGCTGCGAAAGAATGAAATTCGGCAATGGGTTTGAACGGGGTTACAAGTTGAACGATAGCACATTTGTATTCACGGGTGTAAGAATTGGTGAAAAGGAAAATAGCGAACTATCCTCCATGTCATTCGCATTTGGTCTTATTGGAGGACTCGCTAAAGCGAATCAGATAGTTAAAAAAACAGCCTGTTATATTCTTACAGGTAACAATAACAAAGTGACTCGAATTAATAAGGAATATATGGACAGTCTGTTGACAGACCACCCTGACCTTTTGGAAAAATATGATGCAATAAATAAGAAGGAAATCGAGTCTGCTGAAACAGTTATAGAATATCTCACCAAACTCAATCTTTTGCACTGACAAACTACTGCCAAATTGTCACGAGCGCTCATTGGGCACACATTTTGAGTCAATCCTATTGAACTTACATAAAGAATTAAATAGGAGGAACAAAATATGACATTTGACAATTTTACAATTAAGGCACAGGAAGCTGTACAGGAAGCTATCAACTCGGCACAACGTGCCGGGCAACAGACCATTGAACCTGTACATATCCTGCGTGGAGTGATAACTAAGGGTAAAGATGTTACCAACTTTATCTTCCAAAAGCTAGGCATCAACGCCCAGACTATCGACACCCTGCTCGACCGTGAGATTACCCACCTGCCAAAAGTGCAAGGCGGACAGCCTTACCTGAACAACGATTCTAATTCTGTGCTTCAGAAATCAATTGATTATTCTAAAGAGATGGGCGATGAATTTGTATCGCTTGAGCCAATTCTGATAGCACTTTTCAATATAAAATCGACTGCCGCCAACATCCTACGCGATGCAGGTGTGAACGAAAAAGACCTACGTGCAGCCATCAACGAACTGCGCCAAGGACAAAAAGTAATTAATCAAAGCGCTGACGATAACTATCAGGCACTCTCTAAATATGCAAAGAACTTAATTGAAGAAGCCCGGGCGGGAAAACTCGATCCTGTAATTGGCCGTGATGAGGAAATCCGACGCGTTCTGCAGATACTTAGCCGGCGTACCAAAAACAACCCTATATTAATAGGTGAACCCGGTACCGGCAAGACAGCTATCGTAGAAGGACTGGCAGAGCGTATTCTCCGTGGTGACGTGCCTGAGAATCTGAAGGACAAGAAGGTCTACTCGCTCGATATGGGTGCACTGATTGCCGGTGCTAAATATAAAGGTGAATTCGAGGAGCGTCTGAAAGGTGTAATCAATGAGGTAACAAAAAGTAACGGAGGCATCATCCTCTTCATTGATGAGATTCACACTCTGGTTGGAGCAGGTGCCAGTGAGGGTGCCATGGACGCAGCAAACATTCTGAAACCTGCGCTTGCACGTGGCGAACTGCGCAGCATAGGTGCAACAACTCTTAACGAATATCAGAAATATTTTGAGAAGGATAAGGCTCTCGAACGTCGTTTCCAAACGGTTACGGTGAATGAGCCTGACGAACTGAGTAGTATCAGCATCCTGCGTGGTCTGAAGGAGCGTTACGAAAACCATCATAAGGTGCGTATTCAGGATGATGCGTGTATCGCCGCCGTACAACTCTCGGAACGGTATATCTCCGACCGGTTCTTACCGGATAAGGCTATCGACCTGATGGACGAGGCTGCGGCAAAACTGCGTATGGAACGTGATTCCGTGCCGGAGGAACTGGATGAGATCACCCGCCGTCTGAAACAGCTCGAAATTGAACGCGAGGCTATCAAACGCGAGAACGACATGTCGAAGTTGGCTCAACTCGACAAGGATATCGCAGATCTTAAAGATCAAGAGAAGTCATACCGTGCCAAATGGGAAAGCGAAAAAACCCTCGTGAATAAAATTCAGCAGGACAAAGAGCTAATCGAACATCTTAAGTTTGAAGCTGAAAAGGCTGAACGCGAAGGTAACTACGAACGCGTGGCAGAAATACGCTATAGCAAACTCAAGGAACTTGATGATGACATCAAGCATATTCAGAAACAGTTACAACAAACTCAGGGTAGCAATGCCATGATTCGCGAAGAGGTAACTGCCGAGGATATCGCCGAAGTGGTAAGCCGCTGGACGGGAATACCTGTTACACGTATGCTACAGAGTGAACGTGAAAAACTGCTCCACCTTGAAGACGAGCTTCATAAGCGTGTCATCGGTCAGGACGAAGCAATCGTGGCTGTGAGTGATGCCGTACGCCGCTCACGTGCAGGCCTGCAAGATCCGAAACGGCCTATCGCATCGTTTATCTTCCTCGGCACAACCGGTGTAGGTAAGACCGAACTTGCAAAGGCTCTCGCCGAGTATCTGTTTAATGACGAACAGTTGATGACACGTATAGACATGAGTGAATATCAAGAGAAATTCAGCGTCTCACGTCTTATCGGAGCACCTCCGGGATATGTAGGATACGACGAGGGCGGCCAACTGACTGAAGCTGTACGCCGCAAACCATACTCCGTCATACTGTTTGATGAAATAGAGAAGGCTCACCCCGATGTGTTCAACATCCTACTTCAGGTATTGGACGATGGGCGTCTGACCGATAACAAAGGTCGCGTTGTCAACTTCAAGAATACGATCATCATCATGACATCTAACCTCGGCAGTGGATATATCCAAAGCCAGTTTGAAAAAATCAACGAAAACAACAAGGAGCAGATTTTAGAAGATACAAAAAAAGAAGTGATGAGCATGCTCAAGAGGACCATCCGTCCCGAATTCCTTAACCGTATCGATGAAATGATCATGTTCACGCCACTCACCAGGGAGCAGATTGCCGACGTAGTCGGGCTGCAAATCAGTATTGTTCGCAAGATGCTTGAACCACAAGGTGTTACTCTCGACGTAACCGATGCCGCCGTCGACTATCTGGCAGAAGTTGGTTTCGACCCCGAATTCGGTGCCCGACCTGTGAAACGAGCCATCCAACGTTACATGCTCAACGATCTATCGAAAAAGCTTCTTGCAGAAGAGGTGGACCGTTCAAAACCGATTACCATCGATGCTGATGACAGCGGACTTATATTTAAAAATTAAAATCTGTATATTGACAATAGCTTTAGGCTGCATCCCGATTTGGAGGTGCAGCTTTTTTTTACAAAGTCACAACAAAAAAAATAAATATTTACTTGGATATCTCAAAGATTCAATATATATTTGCAACTGTTTAACTCATTAATTAATTCATATGAAACTAAAAAGAACTATTACTATTTTTATCTGTACCTTGTTTTATACACTACTGACAACTGCACAGACTGATGCCACTTTTTTAATTTTTAATCCTGGATTTAACCTCCAAAGAGAGGGCTGGTCTATTGATAATGTCGGCAACATCGTTGCCTCCAGACCATCTATATACCCCCGCTTCGACTATTCCGCTTGCGAATTATGGAACAGCACTAGCGATATTTACCAGAATATTGATGAAGCACCAGACGGAGTCTATACGATTACTTGCAAAGGATTCTTCCGTGATGGTTCAATAGATAACGCTTACAATAAAGTCAAGTTCGGTAAAACAAAAATCACCTCAATGCTCTATGCCAACAATAATAAAGTACCTCTCGCCAATATTATCAATTCGGCACAGAAGGTACATGTGAAGACCGATGGTATGCAGAGACGCCTTCCCAACGGCAAGTTTGTACCAAACGATATGGAGAGCACACAAGCTTATTTCAAAAAAGGATTGTACAACAACAGTGTTACGACTACAGTAACTGATGGGAAACTTAAAATTGGAATAAGCGCGGAGAGTTGCCCAATCAATGGATGGTATATCTACGACAATTTCAAGGTATCATATAAAGGTGAAATCAAAGGACTTGCCGAAATCGCTAAAAAGAATGCCCCATTATACCGCCATTATCTTAACTTGTTAAGCAAGTATCTCAACAAAATAGACAGTACCCAAAACCTCATATATACAAGGGATGTCAATGAAATCGACAACATGAGAACTACATATACTAATGATGTTCTCAACACTAGATATGCCTCAATTAAAGACAAAGGTGAGTCATTAGAAAAACTGATAAGTTCTATAAGAAACAACAATGGAAACTATTTGAGTCTTACAGATAAGATGGAGGATATGACATCGGCTGCAGAAATAGTCAAAACAGCGAATGATATTAACTACTTCCTCGGCGATGATGTAGATAGTATAAACGTGATATCCAAAAGACAGAACGATTTCAATGCTATGATAGATAATTATATATCAAGCAATGCTAAAGCAACTATCAAGACCGACAACGCTTCACCCGAGAATCCAATAGACGTAACAGACCTATATATAAAAAACCCTCACTTCAGCAATACCAAATTCTGGGAATTCAAAGACATAACCAATTCTGCCTATCCGCGTATAGAACATTCCGCTTGTGAACTATGGAGCAGCAAAGGTAATGTTTACCAAATGATATATAATGTTCCTAACGACGTTTATACACTCAGTTGCCAAGGATTTTTAGAGATGGCACTGTATCAAGTGCATACTATAGATATAAAACAAGCAAGAACAATATCACAGCTATGCTCTATGCCAATGAGAATAAGACTCCGTTATGCGATATCATGTCGGCCGCACAATACTCACCACTTTGCAGAAATGACGAAGTTGTAGTGGAAAATCTGTATATACCCAACGGCATGCAAAGTTCGCAAGCTTATTTTAAAATTGGACTTTACCAAAACAATGTAACCACTACTGTCACTGATGGTAAACTGCGCATAGGAGTACGTTCTGATTCTTGGGTGCCTGAAAACTGGTATATATTCACAAACTTCAAGTTGTTGTACAAAGGTAAGAAATAATAGAACACAAACGTTTGCATCAAGTTTTCATCAAAAAACTTGGTGCTTGTATCAAAAAATACTATATTTGCCCCATGCAAACAAGTAAATACATGGTTGTCAATGAGCGTGATGCACGCTGGGGGCTAACTGTCAGCACCGTCGGATATGAGGAAATCTTACCAGGCGACAGCTACCCTACACGCGGTCATGCCGATGGATATTACTTTTCGATTGACAGTGGACGTGAGCTCAATGAATACCAGTTATTATATCTCACCGAAGGTGAAGGCTTGTTTAAATCAGCACATCAAACAGAGACTCCAATTAAGGAAGGTGACCTCTTTCTTCTTTTTCCTGGAGAATGGCACTCATACCATCCCCTCAATAATACAGGATGGAAAAGCTACTGGATAGGTTTCAAAGGTATTAATATGGACTTGCGAGTAGAAAACGACTTTCTGAATCCCCAAAAAGCCATCTATCATGTAGGATTCAGCGAAGACATTGTCAGGCTTTACCGTATGGCTTATGATACAGCAATGGAGGAAGCTGCATATTCGCAACAGCTGCTTGCAGGTATCGTCAATCATCTCATAGGAATGATGTACAGTCTTGAACGTAATATCATTCTAAGCAAAGACCAAAGTCATGTAGATATGGTCAACCGTGCACAACTTAGAATTCGCGAAGAAATTGAGAGCAACCTAACAATCCAGCAGATTGCACAAGATCTCGGTGTAAGCTACTCAAATTTTCGCAAACTGTTCAAAGAATATACAGGAATATCGCCAGCCCTGTATCAGCAGGATTTAAAACTGCAAAGAGCAAAAGAGCTCTTATCAATAACAGATTTAAGCATCAAAGAAATCGCCTATCAGCTTAATTTTGAATCACCTGACTACTTCTCAGCCAAGTTTAAAATCAAGACAGGACGCAAACCTAGCGAACTGAGAAACGGATCACACTAATATATTTTTGTCAAATAACGAGGATAATCGGTCAAATTTTCGTGACCGACAGAATTGTTATTTGTTATCTTTGCCCACAAATTAATTTCCTTAATAGATGAAAAATAACAAATATTTTTTTGCAGTTGACCTCGGTGCTACTAGCGGCAGAACCATCATCGGTTCATTATCCGATGGAAAAATTTCACTAGAAGAACTAACACGTTTCGATAATGCCATTATCGAGACTAGTGGTCATTTCTATTGGGACATCTACGCACTTTATAATGAGATAATCAAAGGACTGAAACTCTCAGTCCAAAAAGGTATAGAAATCACGAGCATGGGTATTGACACATGGGGAGTGGACTTCGTTTGTATCGGAGCTGACGGGGCTATTCTACGAAATCCCCTCGCCTACCGCGACCCACATACCGTTGGTATACAAGAGAAGTTCTTTAAGAAGGTAAAGAAAGAAGATGTCTACAATATTACGGGAATCCAGTTTATGGATCTCAACTCGCTATTTCAACTCTTTGCGATGAAAGAGCATGGTGACACAGCTCTACAGAATGCCGAGAAAGTATTATTCATCCCAGATGCTCTAAGCTATATGCTTACAGAGAAAATGGTTTGCGAGTATACTATTGCCTCCACAAGTCAGATTCTCGACCCCCGTACTAAAAAACTCGACGAGAAATTACTTGCAAGCGTCGGACTATCACGCCACCGATTCGGTCACATGATAAATCCATCAACAGTCATTGCGCCTCTCAGTAATGAAGTACAAAAAATGACTGGCTTAGGAGCAGTGCCTGTGATTGCTGTGGCAGGCCATGATACCGCAAGTGCCGTAGCAGCAGTCCCGGCCAAGAACGAAAACTTCGCATTTCTCAGCAGTGGGACATGGTCACTTATGGGTATAGAGACCAAAAATGCGATAATCAATAATTTGAGTTATCTGCGCAACTTCACCAATGAGGGTGGCATCGAAGGCACCACGCGTTTCTTGAAAAATATCTGCGGAATGTGGTTGCTTGAACGTTGTCGTAAGGAATGGACAGATGCGCCAAAAAGTTATAACGAGTTATTTAACGAGGCCATGAATACGCCTGAATTCCAAAGTATAATAAACCCAGACGATAAAATGTTTGCTAACCCTCCTATTATGCAAGATGCTATTCAAGAGTATTGTCGGCAGACAGGCCAGCACGTACCGCAAGGTTATGCAGAAATTGTACGTTGCATATTCGAAAGTCTCGCACTTAGATACAAACAGGTATTCGGTTTCATCCGTGAGATGGCCTCGTTCGAGATTGATGTACTTCACATAATAGGTGGTGGATCACGAAACGAATACCTCAATCAATTTACGGCAGACGCCATCGGCATCGAAGTACTTGCTGGACCTCAGGAAGGTACGGCGATAGGCAATATCATGTTGCAGGCAAAAGCTGCTGGCGAAGTAAGTGATATCTGGCAGATGAGAAAGATCATATATAATTCCATCGAACTAAAGAAATTCATACCAAAGGATACAAAGAAATGGAATGATGCTTACGAACGTTACCTCAAAATCGTGACCAACAAGAAATAGAAGTTCACATTACAGTAAAACTAAACAATAAATACATAATAAATAAAACAATTAAAATCATGAAGGAGCAACTAATTCAAAAGGCTTATGATGTAGCAAAAGAACGTTATGCTGCTATTGGTGTTGACACAGACAAAGCCATTGAGCAACTAGAGAAAACCCCCATATCATTGCATTGCTGGCAAGCTGACGACGTAACAGGTTTTGAAAGTGCCGGAGAACTGACTGGTGGCATACAAGCCACAGGAAACTATCCAGGTAAGGCCCGAAATATTGAGGAATTGCGCGCTGACATCATCGAAGCTAAATCATTCCTCGCTGGTAACCATCGTCTTAATCTGCATGAAATATATGGAGAGTTTGGTGGTGAAAAAGTAGACCGTGACCAAGTTGAGGTAAAACACTTCCTTGGATGGATGGATTGGGCTAAGGAGCATAACTTCAAACTCGACTTCAACTCTACGTCTTTCTCTCATCCGAAAAGCGGCAACTTGACTCTTGCCAACCCAGACAAAGAGATACGTGAGTTCTGGATTGAGCATACAAAACGTTGCCGTACTATTTCCGAGGCCATGGGTAAAGCCCAAGGCGATCCGTGTATCATGAATCTTTGGATACACGACGGTTCTAAGGACCAGACTGTTGAGAAACTACGTTACCGCCAGTTGCTAAAGAACTCTCTCGATGAGATATTTGCAACAAAATACAGCAATATGAAAGACTGTCTTGAAGCTAAACTCTTCGGAATCGGTCTGGAAAGCTACACCGTAGGTTCATACGATTTCTACGCAGGTTACTGTTCAAGCAATCAAGTGATTTGCACCCTAGACACAGGTCATTTTGTTCCCACAGAGAGTGTTGCCGACAAAGTAAGTTCACTATTGCTATTCGTTCCGGAACTGATGCTCCACGTAAGTCGTCCTGTTCGTTGGGATTCAGACCATGTAACAATCATGAATGATGATACGATGGATCTATTCAAAGAAATTGTACGTGCAGACGCCATGAACCGTGTCCATATTGGCCTTGACTATTTTGATGCCTCCATCAATCGTATCGGTGCTTATGTAGTTGGTGCACGCGCCACTCAGAAGTGCGTACTCCACGCTATGCTTGAGCCAATCAAACAACTCCGTGCTTACGAGGATAACGACCAGCTGTTTGAGCGTCTCGCACTCCTCGAAGAAGCCAAGTCACTCCCATGGGGAGCTGTTTACGACTACTTCAACATGAAGAACGGTGTCGCTGTCGGTGAAGAATTCATTAAGGGCATCGAGTTGTACGAGAAAAATGTCACATCAAAACGATAAAGACTAATATGGACTTAATTATCGGTCTTATTATCATTGCGATAGGCGCATTCTGCCAGTCAAGCTGTTATGTGCCTATTAATAAGATAAAATCATGGAGCTGGGAGAGCTATTGGTTTGTGCAGGGAATCTTTGCATGGCTTGTCTTTCCTCTTCTGGGAGCGTTATTGGCTGTACCTGCAGGGCATTCTCTTTACGAGGTATATGCAAATGACCCAACAGCAACCCTATGGACCATATTCTTCGGAATACTATGGGGTGTCGGCGGACTTACCTTCGGATTATCAATGCGTTATCTTGGTGTAGCTTTAGGTCAATCGATAGCACTAGGAACATGTGCGGGATTGGGAACAATACTCACGCCTGTATTCACCGGTAACACAAGTGACCTAACCACTCCAGTCATCGTTGGTGTAATCATAACCCTTATTGGTATTGCCATCATCGGCATTGCAGGTAGCATGAAGTCTGCATCACTCAGTGAAGAAGAGAAGAAAAAAACTGTAAAGGAGTTCAATTTCACCAAAGGTATTCTTGTGGCTCTGCTTGCAGGATTCATGAGTTCCTGCTTTGCAATAGGTCTCGGTTTCGGCAAGGATTTGTGTTTCAGTGAAACACAGAATATCTATAAGACACTGCCTGCAACATTCATGGTAACACTAGGTGGTTTTATAACAAACGCTCTTTACTGCTTCTACCAAAATTCCAAGAACAAGACATGGAATGACTACGGCAAGACATCGCTTTATGTCAACAATATTCTATTCTGCGCTCTGGCGGGTGTATTATGGTACAGTCAGTTCTTCGGATTGAGTCTAGGCAAAGGTTTCCTCACATCGTCTCCAGTATTGTTGGCATTCTCTTGGTGTATACTTATGGCACTCAACGTTACATTCAGCAATGTATGGGGAATTATATTAAAGGAGTGGAAAGGATGCTCACAAAAGACGATTGTTGTATTAACAATCGGTATTATCATATTAATAGTATCCTCGTTTCTACCGCAATATCTGAAATAGTGGCATTATTTTATTTATTAAAAGAGAGAAAGCCCTATTACATCTCTGTAATAGGGCTTTCTCTCTTTTAATAATTCAAACAAATTGTTAATTCTCAGTAATATTCTTTTCTATAAGGAATATTTTGTGTAACTTGCACTCCAAATTTAGGTAAAAGATTTATTCAACCAGTAAAAAACGAACAATTATGAAAAGAACTATTTTTATAATGTCATTAGTAGCAGGGAGTTTGATGCTAAGCAGTTGTGTAACGAAAAAACAGTTTACAGACCTGCAGACAAATTATAGCAAACTACAGTCAGAGAACATATCTTATCGTGATTCAGTATTACAATTAGCTCAAAGTAGAGCAAACGTCAAGAGTCTCGAACAGCGCCTTGCCGACGAGAAAAATCGCAATGCAGAACTGCATGCATCCTACAACGCATTGCAAGGATCATTGGATAAGAGTCTTCAGCAGGGCTCACAGACCAGCATCAATATCTCCAAATTAGTAGATGAGATCAACGCATCCAACCGTTACATCAAGCAACTTGTTGATGCCAAGAGCAAATCTGATTCACTCAATCAGGTCATAACAGCAAACCTCACCCGTTCACTCAATAGAGATGAACTTAGCGAAGTGGATGTAAAAGTACTCAAGGGTGTTGTATACATATCGCTTGCAGACAATATGCTTTATAAATCGGGCAGCTATGAAATCAATGACCGTGCCGCACAGACATTGAGCAAAATAGCAAAGATCATCAAAGACTATAAGGAATACGATGTACTGATAGAAGGCAATACCGATAATGTGCCTATTTCTATGAAAAACATTCGTAACAATTGGGACCTCAGCGCCCTACGTGCGTCATCGGTGGTGCAGTCACTACAAAATGACTATGGAGTAGATCCTAAACGTCTTTCAGCCGCTGGACGTGGTGAATACAATCCGATTACCACAAATGATACAGAAGTGGGCAAACAGCGTAACCGCCGTACCCAGATTATCATCACTCCTAAACTAGACCAGTTTATGGATCTCATCGACAAAGCTCCGGACTCCTCTGAAAACAAGTAACACAAACAAATAAACAAATGAAATTCAGGCTGCGTCGATTAACATTGGCGCAGTTTTTTTTTGAAAGAAAACACTATGGTAAGAATCAGAACAGCAACTATCGACGACACAGAAAGTATCGCTCGTCTTATAACAACGGCAATGACAGAAGAATGTTGTCGCCATTTCTACGGTCCGGAACATACTTCGGCAGATTTTATGCATTTCATTGCGCGTTTGGCAAAGGCCACCAACAGTCAATACAGCTATCTCAACACCCTCGTTGCAACTTCAAACGGTAAGGTAATAGGTGTAGCTGTTTCTTACAACGGTAGACGTCTTAAAGAACTGCGGCAGGCATTCATCGACGGCATGCTCAACTATTTCGACCGAGACTTCAGTGCCATCGATGATGAGGCTGAATCCGGTGAATTATATCTAGACTCTTTCGCCGTCAGTGAGGAGCACCGTCACCAAGGCATCGGCAGTGCACTCATTAAAGCCACATGCAAGAAAGCTGCCGATGCCGGTGTATCGAGAGTAGGTCTGCTAGTGGATAAAAGCAATCCAACAGCTGAACACTTCTACACATCGCTAGGTTTCAAATATCAGAACGATGCCTCATGGGGTGGACACGACATGAAACATTACGTATATACAGTACAATGAAACTACAATAAGGTATGTGGATCAGTATAAGGTACGTTGTAAATGTCCGCAACAGCTTTAAAAGTTGCCTCACCGCCAACAACATTTAGTCCTTTCAGCAGAGCATCATCATCTTTGCACGCCTTCTTCCAACCCTTGTCTGCAAGTGCAATGGCATAAGGAATCGTTGCATTAGTGAGAGCGGCAGTAGATGTATAAGCCACTGCTCCGGGAATGTTGGCTACAGCATAATGAACGATGCCGTCAATAGAATATACCGGGTCAGAATGTGTTGTAGCATGCGATGTCTCAAAACAGCCACCCTGATCGATGGCAACATCTACGAGCACACTTCCTTTCTGTATCAGTTTAAGCATATCTTTCGTTATCAAGTGTGGAGTTTTGGCACCAGGCACCAACACACTGCCTATCACCATATCCACAGTTAGAAGCTCCTTTCGGATGCTCAACTCCGTTGAATACAACGTATGCACATTTTTAGGCAGAACATTGACCAAATCTCGTAGCCGCGGAAGAGATATATCTGTAATAGTAACGTCGGCACCCATACCTGCGGCTATTAATGCAGATGCGAGCCCCACATGACCAGCACCAAGAACAAGTACCTTAGCCGGTTTAACACCCGGTACACCGCCCAGAAGGATTCCTTTACCTCCTTGAGGATGTTCAAGAAAACGGGCACCTTCCTGCACAGCCATACGACCGGCAACTTCACTCATTGGTATCAACAAAGGCAATGAATGGTCTGCCGTTTGCACCGTCTCGTAAGCGAGACAGACACTCCCCGACTCCATCATTGCCTCAAACAGTGGCCCATCGGAAGCAAAGTGGAAGTAGGTGAATAACAACTGGTCTTTCTTGATCAACGAATACTCTGACTCGATGGGTTCTTTCACTTTAATAATCATCTCTGCCTTTGCATAGACATCTGCTATGGTAGGAAGAGTTTGTGCCCCAACTGCCGTATATTCATGATCCGGGAAACCACTGTTGACACCAGCTCCTTGCTGAATAAAAACTTTATGACCACGCTTTACTAACTCTGAGACGCCTGCCGGGGTCATTCCGACACGGTTCTCGTTATCTTTAATCTCTGCTGGAATTCCAATAATCATAATTATCGAATTTAAATGGTTATTATTACAATGCAATAATAATAAAAAAAGGAATTAGTTGTTCATAATTCACAATATTTTTTCCATCCGGAATTAGAATTATATCATCCGGCAGCAATGACAATGGAACATCTATCAATAAAAAAACTGCTCCCCAGTATGGCGGAGCAGTCCTTTTTTTACATATTCGGACAAATTTCATCGTCGTTCTTCTTCACCTTCTCCCCCTTTTTAAGTTCACGGGCGGTGTAACCGAACTTTTCGAAACCTTTAAGGAGCTTACCGACAGAGGTTTTGTCCGCATCATAAGTAATAGTGACAGTCTGATTTTCCACACTTGTCACTATTTCCTTAACACCTTTTTCAAAGCGAATATTCTTTTTAATTTTATTTTCACAATTTTCGCAATGCATCTGCGGTGTAGTAGTTACTATCACGTTCTTTATATCCTTTGCAAAAGACATTGCTGCCACCATCATCATGGCAATAAATAAAATACTCTTTTTCATAATTACTATTGTTTTAATTGTTATTTAAATTGAAACGGATCCCTGCATAAAACATACGGCCATGAACAGGGCCCCATATCATGGTCGGATCGAAATTGTTACTCCAAGGATTGGAAGCACCGAGTATAGGATTGGCCTGGGTAAAATTAGTAAGATTCTCACCACCGGCATAGATTGAGAACTTTCGGAACCACCGTGTAACTTGGGCACTGAGCTGCTGATAAGGAGAGAAACGACGATTCCATGAAAGAGTGCCATCACCCTTCGTGTATGGTTCAGGCATACGACCTCCGCCGTTCAACTGGAGTGTAGCATCAAACTGCCATATTCCTAATGGCGTTTTATACGACGCACTGATCAAGCCTTTATACTTGCTTGTGAGCGAACGCTCCATAAGTTTCCCTCCATAAGTAGATTTCACATCATTCAGACGATAAGCAGCAGTGACGGTCATACCCATAAACATTGGATAAGTGGCATCTATCTGCATCGTATGCGAATAAGACTTGCCGTTGAGATTTGAAATATGGATTACCGTTGGATCTGAATCATAGTCAATGACGGCTTCATCTTCGAAACGAGTATAGTAATACTCAGTATTCAGACGCAAGGTCTTACCAAACAGTGGAATGTTAAAAGCAGCACTAGCTCCGTAATTCCACGCAGATTCCTGACGCAGATTGTCAATGACAAGAGCTCGGCCGCTAGCCAACAGAAAATTATTCTCGGCCAGAGCGTGTACACTACGGTAACCTTTACCTGCCGACAGACGAAAACTGACAATATCGTTTGGAACATACTTGAGGTGCAGACGCGGTGTAACAAACGTCCCGTAAAGAGTGCTATGATCCGCACGCAGACCAGCCATCGCTACAAACTTATTATCAAGGTTGAATGTATATTGCACGTATGCTCCAGTGACAGTTTCTTTCTCTTTATTGTTATTGAGCGCATCCGTGATCTCATTTGTCAGGCGGAAGTCCTGATCGTAATAGTCATGATTGACACTCAATCCTGTGGAGATATTATGATGACGCGTTATATCCGACTCAAACATAAGCGAACCATAGAAGTTCTTCTCGTCGACATTATATATCTTATGCCCGTAGTTGGAATTCTGATTGTGGAGGGATCCCGAAAGCATCAGAGCTATATTCGTCTTATGCTCCTGGTTCAGGACAAAGGCATTTTTGAGATAGGCCTCATAGCGATCGGTATTAATACCTATCTTATATAGTTCATTGCCTAGGACATGGGGAGCATCATCAGTCTGTCCCCCAATCCTTTTTTCCTTCATAGCCGATATTCCACCATGAAAAATATATTGGCCATCAGAATATGCCCAACGATTCTGCAAGTTATACTGACGCCGATTAGGCTTGTCGAGGAACCCGTCCTTATTATCATCCATACTCCCCCAGTTGTCTTCATAATGAGTTAGGATTTCAGTACTGAGACCTTTCCCCAAGTGAATGTTTGCATCGGCATTAGCCTCATAGCGGCTCTTTGTATCACCATATAAGTTCACCTCTGCCTGTTCTTCATCATTCGGTTTCCTGTATTCCACATTTATCTGCCCTGTGATAGATTCATACCCATTCTTCACCGTTGAACTGCCTTTAGAGACCTGAATACTCTGCATCCACGGTCCAGGCACATAGTCAAGGGCAAATGGTGAAGCTGCACCTCTGAAATTAGGAATATTTTCAGTAAGCATCTGGACGTAAGTGCCCGAGAGTCCTAGCAGCTTAATCTGTTTTGCCCCGGTAGTAGCATCAGAATAAGTAACATCCACCGACGGATTGGTAACAAAACTCTCGCCCAGATTACAGCAGGCGGCCTTAAATAGTTCCTCTTTTTCCATAGTGATGCCGTTGATTGCACCATTCATACGCTTCATGCCTATTTGTCGGGACACCACTGTAACCTCTTTAAGTTTATGATTTTTATGCACCATATCGCGGGACGGAATAGTATCCCTCACATTTATGGAGTCATTTATTTCGCGGGTATAGCCCGCAGTAGCCGTCATCATCATGATGGCAGCAATAAATATTCTTGTATTCATTATTTATTATATTTAGCATTTACCTTTTATTCGTTATTTCACGCGATAAAAAGCTGTATGTTAAATAATAAGAATGCAGATAAGACTCAGATATTGCCTCGGCAAACTAAAAAAGGTATGGCAAATATGCTGAGTAAAGTGAGTCACAAATTGTGGTTGCAACCAATAAGCAATGATGTCACTAAATAATGGGATGACAAAAAAAACGTTATTGAAATGAAATAATGATTGTTGTGCTATATTTGATGGAGACAGATTCACGACACTCACGCTCATACATGGAGATGTCTCGTTGCAACACTTATCACTTTTAGTCATTTCTGAGAGTTGCGCCACCTTAACTGTGTTCATGTGGGTACAAGTGATAACAGAAACTCCCGCTCCCAGATAAATAATCATCAAGGAGAGCATCAACGCTATCAATATATTACATTTTCTTCTCATTTCGATTGCAAAGATAATAGATATAACTGGAAGTTTGTAATATTTACATAATAATTTAATTATTATTTAGATAATCATCAGCGCTCATTCTTAATGAGATATAGAAAACCAGACAAAATTTCTCTGGGTTAGATATCAATTATATTTTATAGGAATCTTTCATTTTTATTTGATTTTATTTGGTACTATCAAAAACATTGCATACTTTTGCAGTGTCTTACTTACGTACGACACTAAATCGCAGATAACTTTTAAATCAAAATAAGTATGTTGACAGTTGAAAATCTGACATTTAATTACCACCGCAAGAAGTCGCCATTATTCAGCGATTTTTCGCTTTCGCTTCCCAAAGGAGGCGTTTATGGACTGCTCGGTGAGAACGGAGCAGGCAAATCAAGCTTAATTTACATGATGACGGGGCTGCTCACTCCCAAGAAAGGCCATGTTATGTTTGACGGAATTGATGTTCGTCGCCGTCTTCCTGAAACCTTGAGTAAGATCTACCTCGTGCCCGAAGAATATGAGTTGCCGCCCATATCACTTCGCAAATATGTGAAGCTGAACGCACCTTTTTATCCGCGATTTAGCGAAGAGGACATGAATAATTACCTTCATATATTTGAAATGGATGATGACATAAACCTTGACGAACTGTCTATGGGACAGAAGAAGAAAGTGCTGATGAGCTTCGCCCTTGCCACCCATACGCCCCTACTCCTCCTTGACGAGCCGACTAACGGACTCGACATACCTGGCAAAAGTCAGTTTCGCAAGTTTATTGCGCAAGGAATGACCGATGACCAGACGATTCTTATTTCCACCCATCAGGTGAAGGATGTGGAGCAGATGCTTGATCATATTATTATATTAGAACGAAACCGCATATTACTCAACGAAACATCTCAGCGGATATGCGAACGACTGTCTTTCATTGAGAGTAACGATAAAGATATGCTCGACAAGGCAATATTCTCACAGCCTACTTTCAATGGAAACGGTATGCTTCTGCCTAATGAAGATGAGGAAACAGAAGCACGCATCGACCTTGAGCTGCTATTCAACGGCACTCTTAATTATCCTCTCGAAGTAGCAAATGTATTTAAGGCAACAACAAAATAATATGACTATGAAAAATTCAATATTTAATCCATCACGTTTTGCTCTGACAGCAAGAAAATACATCACTGAAAATGGACATACACTGCTGATTCGTGCTACCACTCTATTCGGACTTGTTCTTTTCGCCTGCGTATTCTTTGGAATTATCGATGCGAACGATCGTCATTCAGTTTTAATGCAATACGAAATATCTAAAAAGCAAAATAATATCGAAGGGTATCAACAACAGCTCTTTGAGCGCTATCAAAAACAGGAAAAAACCCATCCTAACGATCCTTTATCAGGAGAAGTCGGCTTTGCATTAGTTGCCATGTTTGCTTTCGCTATTTATATTGGTTCGGCAATGATTGAGCATACAGAGACAAAAGCCGGAAGAATAAATCTATATAGCCAGCCGTCAACATATTTTGAGAAGTATCTGATACGTTGGCTTATAGTTGTTCCCGGATGTATTGTGGCATGTATCATCTCGTTTATCCTGTCCGACCTCATCCGAACAGGTGTAGTGTCAATGATTTATCCGGACCTACTAGGCAACTATCACTTTAATTACTCAAACCTGGTGCGTAATTATTATAATAGAAGTGAAATTATATGGATCTTTACAGGATTCTACCTTGCCTTACAATCCATATTCATGCTTGGAAGTGTCATTTGTCGGAGGAATGCCTTTATCAAGACATTTGCCACAACCTCGATTATGGTTCTTATCATGTTCGGGCTTCTATACATGGGTGTCCAAATGCAAAAAATGGAAAATGTTATTGATGACACCTTATATATGTATTATAATTCATCGCCAATGAATATATCACCCAACGTTTTCACATATATATTATTCATCCTTACTGCATCAAATTGGTATATTGTCTATCTCCGATTGAAGGAAAATGATGTAGTCCAGCGACTGTTTTAACACTTTATGATTATGAATTTCAAAGAAAACAAATCTATTTATCTTCAGATTGCCGAACGACTCTGCGATGAAATCCTACAAGGAAAGTATACCGAAGAGGAACGGATGCCCTCTGTGCGCGAATATGCTGCACTGATGGAGGTGACTGTAAATACAGCACTGCGCTCATTCGATTATCTGCAATCGCAAGATATCATATACAACAAACGGGGATTGGGGTATTTTGTAGCCCAAGGGGCACGCAATAAAATCCTGGGATCCCGCCGCAAGGCCTTCCTTAATGAGGAAGTATACGAATTTATTCACCAGCTCCGCACACTGGACGTTCCTATCGAACGTATCGTGGAGATATACAACGACCTAGAAAAGCAACAATCCGACAAACAATAAATTTTATAATCATGAAAAGAACAACATATATCATTTTAACGATCATCACGCTACTGTTCATCCTGTCATACGTCTTAGGAAGACAGATGGAAGCACGTAATAACATCCCTACCTATTCTATTGAATATCAGAAAAACGTAAAAAAGAAATTGCCGAAATTCTCACACATTGTGATAACGGATCATTTTAACGAATGGTACAAAGGTTATCTCTGGTTATCAAGCACCAATAGTATGGATAATAACATTCAAATTTCTTACGTATCTGCATTAAAAAACAATGAAATAGAAATGCCGCAGAACATCATGGACAATAGTCAATTCAATCTTCATGGAGACACGTTGTATATTGAACTGGGATGTCCGAAAAAATTTGCTGAGAACCTTTACAAAGAAATGGGGTCCAATGAAAATCCGGTCAGGAATAATAAATATATTATAAAGGTTAATGGACGGCATTATGAATTGTCCTCTGATGGATATATTCTTTATAAGAAATACAAGATAGAGATGAAAATCTGCAATAACTTTTCCTCCATCAACAACCAATCAGGGGTAGGCTTATCATTTAATAAGATACGGCAGGACAGTCTTAAAATATCCACAATCAAGCGGTGTCATTTCTTATCATGCAATTTCGGAAAACTTAATTTGACAAAGAATCCTGTAAGTTCAAGCATTGACCTCGAAGAAACAAACGTGAGGAGATTATACTTACCAGTAAATAATGGCGGACTATCTTGTTCAACAAACTACTCAAGCTGTGTGGATGAGTGCTTCCTTGAAGGAACACCTGATGGTAATAATACGATGACACTACCGTCACTAAATTATAGCCATCCGTTTACGATACATTGGATTCCAGAAAGGGAATAGGAGCAAATAAAAATAAGAGAATCAGTATAGTGTATCAAAATCATTATAGATGAATTGTCTCCACGATTAGTCTTAACATTCTGATTATTAAGAGCTAAACCGTGGAGACAACTTTTAAGGAATCTATTTCTACCAGACACTAGACGTTTTAATGCTTTATCAAGTCTATATCAATAAAAGTTTTGAGATAAGAAGATTAAGTTTAAACGCATATCGGATGATGTCCGAAAACATAGTTCTTTCTATTTTCCCCTATAGGGGGAGATGTCTTCCCCTACAGGGGAACATGTTTTCCCCTGTAGGGGAAAATACCAAGAGGTATGCTTTTCAACCTTAAAATGAATGTAACAGGATCATGTCAGATAAGTCCACAAACCAAGAACGTGACACCCACGCATTTTGATTCCACACCAAAGTTACTGTAATTCAGACAGATAAACGGTTTTGTGGAATCAAAATAAAATTCGACATCCAAGAATAAGATGTGGTTTCTTGCCTGTGAACCTTTATTTTTGCTCTTTAATCAGATAAACTATTGTTGGCAAGTGGTCGCTGTATCCATCAAGCCATACACCACCGGCTGTGGTACGCTTAGGCGTACCTTTATACTTGCCATCGGTTTGGAAAAGATAGTCTCTGCGAAAAATCTGATGTTTATAATACTTTAATGTACTATAGTCTTTAAATCCGTCCCGGTTGAGTAAACTTGGTGACAATACAATCTGATCAAACAGATTCCAACTGCCGTTATAAGCGAGTGTGCCCGTCCCATCCTTCACAAGTGTATTCCACCATGGATTATACATCTCATTATCCTTCACGTCTTTTATTTCCTGACGCGCGCCAAGTGACTCAGCCATACTCTTGTCGATTGGATCATCGTTCATATCACCCATGATTATCACCTTACATAAAGGGTCTTCGCGCAGAAGAGAATCCTTTACGACCCGACACTGAAGCCCCGCACGTTCACGATAATAAGAGCCCGCGAAACGACTTGGCCAATGGTTGACGATTACAGTAACATGTTCACCGGCGAGAGTTCCACTAACTGTGAGAAATCCACGCGTCTTGCGCATGCTGTCCTTTGGCTCATAAACATAAGGTACAAGTTTAACGTTACGTACAGTAAATAATTTAGGATTATAGAGAAGTGCACAATCGACACCTCTGAGGTCTGGACCTTCTATATGGCAGAATTTGTAATCACGTGCCTTCAATGGTTCCTGTGCCACAAGATCATTGAGCACTTTATCATTTTCAACCTCACTCAGACCAATGAGTATGCATCCTATACTCTGAGGAAGAATATCCGTACCCATATCAGCTAAAACCCGGGCCATATTATGAAGTTTATGAGTATATTTCATTCCGTTCCAATGAGATGAACCTGTAGGAAGATACTCATAATCGTTCTTACCTGCATCATGACAGGTATCGAACAAATTTTCCTGATTGTAGAAACCTACTGCATAAAGAGAGAATTTCTTCTGCTGACCGAATAATGATGACGACCCGATAAGGAGCAACATCATGAGAAATAGTGAACTTCTTTTCATATTTTAATATTCTTTTGAATGCAAAAGTAATCTATTTTCTGATAAAACAGATATCATTATTGCATATTTCATGAAAAATTAATATGTTTTACTTAAATTATTAGAATAAAATTTGTTATCTTTGCAGTCAATAACATAAAATAATTTTAATTATGCAGAAAAAGCTTAAACTTGCACTGATTGCCGCAATTTATGCTCCGTTTGCTTTGGCTCAGACTAACAACACGAAAGAGTTGCCAAAAACAAACGGGGATCAAGAGTCGGCTTTCACATTCACAGAAGCGCAATTGGGAGAGGATGACGACATGAGTCAGAACGTGTCTATCGTCAGCTCCAATAATAATGTATATGCGAATCAAGTGGGATATCTATTTAGCCCGATGAGATTCAAATACCGCGCTTACAGTCCTAAATACAATAGTATCTTCATCAATGGAACGCCAATGAACAATGCTGAAACAGGACAATTCAACTATAGCCTCATAGGCGGTCTTAACAATCAGACACGTGACGTTGAGAACTCACTTCCCTTCGAGAGTAATAACTTCACCATGTCAACAATTGGAGGATCGGACAATTACAACTTCCGCGCCAGCCACTTCGCAGCAGGCAACAGAGTAACTGTGAGTGCTGCAAACCGAAGTTACACTTTACGCGGCATGTATACATATAACACGGGACTGATGGAAAACGGCTGGGCACTCTCCGGAAGTGTCTCTTATCGCTGGGCTGACCGCGGATATGTGAAAGGCACATTTTACAATTCTCTATCTTACTTTTTTGGAGCAGAAAAGGTATTCAATAGCAAACATAGTATCTCTTTTGCCACATGGGGTAACCCCACAGAACGCTCGATGCAGGGTGCAGCTACCGATGAGAGTTATTGGCTGGCCAACAGCAACTATTATAACCCATACTGGGGATATCAGAACGGGAAGGTACGCAATTCACGCGTAGTCAATGACTTTGCACCAACAGCACTATTTACTTGGGACTGGAAGATCAACAAGACTATGAAGTTGACCACGTCAGTGTCTGGAAAATACTCGATGTACAGTAGCACAAAACTGAATTACAGTAACAGTGAAAACCCACAGCCAGACTACTGGAAAAACCTGCCAAGCAGTTACTATGATGTGTGGAACACCAAGGATGCCAGTAACCGTACTGATCAAAATCTAGCAGACTGGAATACAGCTTACAAATATATGACAGCTTCGGAATACAACAGACAAATACAATGGGATAAATTGTATTATACTAATCAACATCTGCAAACAGGTAGTGATGCTATGTATTATATTCAGGCCAAACACAATGATCAACTGGCAATAAATCTTTCATCATCATTACGGGTAAACCTTACCAAGAACTCCACATACAACGTGGGTATTAATCTTTCCACAAACAAAGGTCTACACTACCAGACCATGGACGATCTACTTGGAGCATCTACATTCCACAATATCAATACTTATGCTCTAGGTACCTATTCTCCATCATCCAATGAGGTGCAATATGATCTGAACCACCCTAACCAGGAGATCAACGTCGGTGATAAATTCGGATATAACTATAATATCTTTGTCAACAAAGCTGATGCTTGGATGGGATACACGTTAGACAAGGGTATCTTCCATTCTTTTATCAATGCTAAAATCGGAGGTACCGACATGCAACGTGAGGGAAAAATGCGTAACGGTCTTGCCGCAAACAATTCTTACGGAAAGAGTGGCACAGCACATTTCCTTGACGGCGGTGTGAAACTGGGTACAAACATCAATATGGAAAAGGGAAACACTCTTATCCTAGGTATGGGATATGAATGGAATGCTCCTCTGGCAACTACAGCATTCGCATCTCCAGAGATAAATAATGACTATGTCAAGGGATTGGAATGTGAAAAGGTATTCAGCAGTGAATTTGGATACGCTCTTGAAACACCTTGGTTGCATGCTAACATCAATACATACCTAAGCATTACGGAGAACGGAACGGAATGGCAGAACTTCTATTTCGACGATATTAATTCTTTCTCTTATGTGTCAATGACAAACATCAGAAAGGCATATTATGGAATCGAATACGGACTTAATTTCAAGATATCTTCATCGCTGAACTTGAAATTCATAGGAAACATTAGTGATGCAAAAAATATGAATAATGCGACTGTGCGTTATATGAATTCTACTAAAGGAACATACACCACTGATCTCTGTATGAACAACGGTATGAGAGAGGCTGGTACACCACTGACCGCCCATAGCATAGGACTTAGTTACCATGCCGGCGGATGGTTCCTGGATTTGAACGGTAATTATTACGACCGCATCTACCTCTCCTACTCTCCAAGTTACCGATACTACAGTACCTTGGTCACTACAAGCAGTTTCGACAATAACGGTAATGTCATCATCCCGGAACAGTCGAAAGGTAAAGGAGGATTTATGCTCGATGCATCAATAGGTAAGAGTATGTACCTGAAAAAAGGTTCACTGTCAATCAATCTGACAGTCAATAACCTGCTTAACAATACTAAAATATGTACCGGCGGCTATGAACAGAGCCGAAGCGACTATACCGTAACAACTGCAGGTACACTAAACAACGAACGTGCTTACAAGTTCTCACAAAACTCCAAGAAGTACTACGCTCTAGGTCTTAACGGAATGCTTAATATCGCATACAAATTCTAAACACTCAATCATTATGAAAAATCTAAAATATACAATATTAGTACTTGTCTGCGGATTGTTTGCTTCTTGTATGGACAGCGACTGGGATGCTCCCAGCGCATCCGAAGCTCCGTATGGAAACAACAAGATAACAGAAACCAATGTCATAACGATAGCTCAGCTCAAAACAAAATACAAGAGTGCTATCGATAATGGTGATACAGCCAGAGTGACCGAAAACATTCAGATCAAAGGCCGTATAACAGGTAATGACATCGGCGGCAATATCTATAACGAGGTCTCTCTACAAGATGAGACAGGCGCAATCATCGTGTGTATCAGTCAAAGTGGTATCTACGGTTACCTACCTGTTGGTCAGGAGATCCTGATAGATCTTAAAGACCTTTATGTGGGTGGTTATGGTAAACAAGCTGAAATCGGAACACCATTTACAAACAGTAGCGGCAGCACATACGTAAGTCGTATGAACAAATTTATTTGGCAAAACCAGTTTAAAATCATTGCAACTCCGACTATACCGGAAATAACACCTATCGACTTCACCACAAATCTTAATATTTCGGATAACTGCGGACAACTTGTCACACTTAAAAACGTGACTTTGACTGAAGCTGACGGCAAAGCCGTATTCGCTCCGAACGACGGAAGTGTACCCCTGACAGCCAACTGTGCGAACCGTGCCATTAAGGAGATGGGGGCATCAGTTGTACTCCGCACCAGCACTTATGCAGACTTTGCCAACATGGTAATGCCTAAAGGCAAAGTTAATATCACAGGTATTGCTACAAGATTTAACAACACATGGCAGATACTTATGCGCTCGGAATCAGATATTAAAACAGTAGAATAAATAAAAAACAGAATATATGAACAAGATAATTAATTCAGTATTGGCTATGGCTATGGTAGCCGTTTCATTCAGCAGTTGCTCAGATGTACCTGCACCTTACGATATACCAAACAACGGTAAGGACACCGTGATCGTTGATAACGACAGTATATACCTTCAGGAATCTTTCGCTTCAAGTTTCGGTGCTTTCACTGTAAAGACAGTCGTAGGTACTCCTTGGGCTATCGATTATAGTACAGCAAAAGCAACAGGATACGATAACACGGCAAAAACGACAACTGCGTCTGAGAGTTATATTGTATCAAAAGCGATCGACCTATCAAAGTCGAAAGGTGCATATTTGTCTTATAGCTATATATTAAGGTATGCAAGTGCTAACGCAGCAAATAAGGTTCTCATCACTGACAATTATACCGGTGACCCAACAACAACAACCTGGACAGACATGACAGGTACACTCACCGAGGGTGCTGATTGGACAACATTCGCTACATACAGCAAGAACATCCCAACTAACTTTATTGGAAAAAGCAATATTGTGGTGGCTTTGTATTATAAGTGTAATGCTACAAGCTCATCGACAATTGAGGTTAAAAGCCTATTATTGAAAGAAGGTAAGGTTTCTGACACAACCACTCCTACGACTCCGGCAGATGGAGTCTATGCGAATGAGACTTTCGGTACCTCATTCGGTTCATTCACAGCCAAGACAACAAAGGGAACAGGATGGATTACCGATTTTAGCACAGCAAAGGCCACCGGATATGACAACGGTACGAAAGTAACAACACCATCAGAGAGTTACCTGGTATCGTCTGCGATGGATTTGAGTGCGTCAAAAGGTGCTGCAGTGGCATTCAGCTATATACTTCGCTACTACACGAACAATGGTGCTGCTGTCAATGGTGTTGCTGATAAGGTTTATATCACAGACAACTATACAGGTGACCCAAAAACAACCACATGGACAGACATGACAGGTACACTCACCGAGGGTGCTGATTGGACAACATTCTCATCTTTCAGTCAGAATATACCTGCGGCATTCCTAGGGAAGAAGAATGTGGTTGTTGCCCTCTACTATGCTTGCGAAAGCAGCTCTAGCACATGGGAGGTTAAGAACCTGACAATCAAAGAAGGTACTTCAAGCGGTGGCAATACCGGAGGAGGTACAACCACAGGAACCACAACGACAGTGACTATGTCTTCATTTGGTCTCGCTAACGCGACAGCCCTGTCAACATACACTCTTTCTGATGGTACAACCTTGACATTTGCCCAAGAAGGAGGTTCAACTGCACCAACATATTATACCTCAGGAACATCCGCACGTATGTATGCACAGAATTCTGTCACTGTAACATCTGGCAGCAAGAATATTACTAGTGTCGCACTAACATGCGCAGATCCTTATAATACCACGGTCTATACTGGTAATGACCAATTGTATGGCTCAGCAGGCGGTACTACTGTAACTCCGACCAAGAGCGGAACGACAGTTTCATTTACCGGTTTCAGCAATACATCTCTGAAAATCGTTAATGATTATACTGCGACAAGCGCAGGTACTCAACTCAGAATAGTTTCATTAGTAATTACATACGCAAACTAAAAAAAACAGTAAAATATTTGTTAGGATAGAATTATTTGTGTAATTTTGCACCCGCCAACGTCAAAGTGACATGCTGTCACGTTATTATTGACGCCCACAAGTAATATATTAATAAAGAAATAAAATGAAAAAAGGAATTCATCCAGAGAATTATCGTCCAGTTGTCTTCAAGGACATGAGTAACGGTGATATGTTTTTGAGTCGTTCAACTTGTAAAACAACAGAAACAGTAGAATTTGAAGGCGAAACTTATCCAGTACTGAAAGTCGAAATTTCAAATACTTCTCACCCATTCTACACAGGTAAGAACAAATTGGTCGACACAGCAGGACGCGTTGATAAGTTCTTGAACCGCTACGCTAAAGCAAGCAAGAAATAAAATAAAAATAAAACAATAAAGAGTGCGTCTTGATTAATCTTATCAAGTCGCACTTTTTTTATCTTCTTTTTTTTATTACCACATTCTTATGAAATCATTTTATAGATTATTTTTAGTGCTTCTGGTTTCGACAAGCATTCTTGCCTGTGGAAGTAGTTCGGATTCCGACACTGGTACAGACGATACCTCGTTGAATGAGAATGCGAACGTGTCAACAAACGCAGTAGTGTACAAAATGGAATTTCCCCATCTGAGAAAAGGAAATAACATTATTCTTGTACATACAACCAGCCAATATGGAATAAACTATAGTGTGGAATGGGACTGTACGAAAAAGGCCCAAAGGTGGACAGCCTACGAAATGTACAATTCGAACACCGTAACCAATTGGAACCGTAACAATTGGTATAACACGGAATGGGGAGGAGACCCTTTTCAGGAAGATCCTAATCTGCCAACGGCATACAGAACGACATTAGCTATGTACCGAGGTTCTGGCTACAACCGAGGCCACATGTGTCCGTCGGCGGACCGATTGGAGAGTCAGAATATGAATGAACAGACCTTCTATCTGTCAAACATGCAACCTCAAAAGTATAATTTCAACGCTGGAATATGGGAGAAGATGGAAGAACAAGTTCGCGCATGGAATAAAGCATCATTCCGAGATACCCTTTACGTAGTCAAGGGCGGAACTATTGACAACTCAAATCAGATATTAGGCAACACGCCTTCAGGTCTGATTATCCCAAGGTACTTCTTTATGGCAATACTCTGCAAAAACGCCAGTGGGTATAAAGCATTAGCTTTCTGGGCAGAACATCTCGATGTAAATAACTCCAATGATTCTTTGGCAGGTTATGTGATAAGCATAGATAAGTTGGAACAACTCACCAGGATAGATTTCTTTTGCAATCTCCCCGACTATATCGAGAATAAAGTAGAAGCAAATACATACACATCCTCTTGGGGATTAAAATAAAAAAAACGGGAAGCTACCGAATCGTCGGCCGCTTACCCGTGAACTAATAATAAACTGAATTTTAATCTTAGTTCCGGATATTCTTATAAAACCTATCGGAACCCATAATTCAATCTTTCTACCTAAACTTAATTTACTACTAAATAAAAAACCAATCTAATTTTGAATATCATCACGACATTCTGTTATTCTTTCAACACTCTCTTTACTTAAAAAAACAACTCTAGCACCTATATTCAATTATACCTAAAAAAATACCTAAACTAAATTAATGTCCATTTCTTGTCTTTTCAAATACCTTAATTCTTTCTATTACCTTTTGATGATGCAAAGATATACTCTTTTTAATACCCTGCAATGAAAAAATATGTTTTATAGCATAAAAACAGTTCATTTTTGATTTATATCAAGAATTGTGTACGCAAACATAAGAAAATACAAATGAAGAAAAAAGTTCCCAAATGTTAAATGGGATATTCATTTATAAAAGAGATTGCACATAAGAAAAAATAATTGTATATTTGCTTTCAAATTATAATTATATATTATTATGAAACAAAACGAAGAAGTGCGCTGCCTCATTGTCGGTAGCGGTCCTGCAGGCTATACTGCCGCAATATACGCATCAAGAGCCAATCTCAGCCCGGTGCTTTATACAGGTGCACAGCCTGGAGGTCAGCTCACAACAACGACTACCGTTGAGAATTTCCCTGGATACCCTGAGGGAGTGGATGGTATACAACTAATGATGGACCTGCGTGCACAGGCTGAAAAATTCGGAGCTTCGGTTCGAGAAGGAGCCATTGTTAAAGCAGATATGTCGGTTGCACCATATAAGATAACAACTGACGATGATCATATTATCGAGGCACAGACTGTTATTATTGCTACAGGTGCCACTGCAAAATATTTAGGTATTGATGACGAAAAGAAATATGCCGGTGCCGGAGTATCTGCATGTGCCACATGTGATGGATTCTTCTATCGGAAGAAAACAGTTGCAGTGGTAGGTGGTGGAGATACGGCCTGTGAAGAGGCTATTTACCTTGCTTCGCTTGCAAAACAAGTATACCTCATTGTTCGTAAACCATTCCTCCGGGCTAGCAAAGTAATGCAGAAAAGAGTAATAGAAACAGAAAATATTACGATACTTTTCGAACACAATATTTTAGGATTGTTTGGTGATGGAAAAGTGGAAGGTACACACCTCATTAAAAGAATGGGTGAATCGGACGAAGAAAAGGTGGACATCGCTATTGACGGTTTTTTCCTCGCTATTGGACATTCCCCTAACAGTGACGTATTCAAACAGTGGATTGACACTGACGATAACGGATATATAGTCACAATACCAGGAACACCTAAGACTAAAGTCCCCGGCGTATTTGCTGCAGGTGATGTTGCCGATCCATATTATCGTCAGGCCATCACATCTGCCGGAACAGGATGCGCTGCTGCTATTGAAGCAGAACGCTATCTATCGGAAATAAAGAAATAAGAAAGATTATGAATAGGTTAAAGTTTCAATTAAGTTTGACTACAATGCAGCTAATGTTGCTTGTCTTCGTCACCTCATCTTGTACACACAGCGACATCATGAAGGGGTTTGTGAAAGTCGAACCCGCCACGAATGTCGACTCTATAAGTGATATTACATACAAAAATATTGACGGAAAGAATTTGAAACTTGACATCTATTCACTCAAAGGAGACACAGCCAAAAGCCGCCCCGTGGTAATTTACATCCACGGAGGCAGCTGGACTGGTGGAGATAAGTCATGGATTCACTTTACCGCAAGTCAGGCACTGGTCAATGCTATGATTAAAGAGCATTATGCAGTGATTTCGATAAACTACCGTCTGGCTGACGGAAAGACTTATGATTTCCAAACAGAATTGTCCGACTGCAGAGATGCAATTAAATGGGTTCGCAAAAATGCAGAAAAATACAATATAAATTCTCACAAGATCGGCCTTTGGGGAACATCTGCCGGTGCTCATTTGTCACTCATCTGCGGTTATCTACCAACAGACTCGACTGACATAAAATTCATTCTCAACTATTACGGTCCTACAAATCTTAATAAACTTTTCTACACGTCCCTCAGCCCAATTGGACTTACAGTGGCCAAAGGTATTGTGCCGAAGTTATACGCAGAACGGATGGTAATGATGAACATTTTTCCTCGTAATTTCTGCGATGTATATTCACCGGTAAATCTGGTTGACCATTATAGCACCCCTACCCTAATCCTTCATGGAAGTAAGGATAAACTAGTGCCTCCCTATCAGGCTTATGAACTAGAAAAACAACTAACCAAATATCAGGTGCCACATAAAATGTTTATTTATCCAAATCAGGCACATGGTTTTACACACCCCAATCAACGGGAAATTGATGATATGGTTAGGCAATCTGTAGACTTTGCAAGGCACTACTTCTAGTCTGGTTAATAATGGACTTACTTCAGTAATAAAAATAAAAACTTCGTTATTTATTTTGTATTAATCTCTATTTTCACTATCTTTGCACATAACAATTAAAAAATGTGTATTTGCACAAAGACCCATGTATATGAAACAGACAAAGATTGTAGCATCCATAAGCGACCGTAGATGCGAGGTGGAGTTTATTCGTCAATTATTTGAGGCAGGTATGAATGTTGTCAGGATTAATACAGCTCATGCCGATCCCGAAGGTATTAAAACTATCATAAAAAATGTACGCACGGTATCTAGACACATTGCGATAATGGTTGATACCAAAGGACCAGAGGTAAGAACTACTGGTAATAATGACCCCATAACATACCAAACAGGTGAAACCGTAAAAATCACAGGTTGTACGGATTATGAAACATGCCATGATGTTATAACCGTGTCATATCCAAATTTTGCAGAGGATATTACCGTAGGTAGTGATGTTCTTTTCGACGACGGAGAGATTGATATGAAAGTTGTTGGCAAAGAAGGAGACAGCCTACTTACTGTGGTGCAGAACGATGGAATTCTTGGTACCCACAAGAGCGTTAACGTGCCAAAAGCTCACATAAACCTGCCTGCCCTTACCGAAAAAGATATACGAAATATTTTGCTTGCCATAGAACAGGATATTGACTTTATCGCCCATTCTTTCGTGCGTAATCGTGAAGACGTGAAAGCTGTTCAAGACATACTGGACAAGAATAACAGCCCTATCAAGATAATATCAAAAATAGAGAATCAAGAGGGTGTGGATAATATTGATGAAATAATCGAAGCTTCTTATGGGATCATGATTGCTCGTGGTGACCTAGGCATTGAAGTTCCAATTGAGAAAATTCCAGGTATTCAACGCCAACTGATACGCAAATGTATATGGGCAAAGAAACCAGTCATCGTAGCAACACAGATGCTACACAGCATGATAAAGAATCCGCGTCCAACACGCGCAGAAGTTACCGATATTGCAAACGCAATTTATTATCGTACAGACTGTCTGATGCTTAGCGGTGAGACTGCATCAGGAAAATATCCAGTAGAGGCTGTCACTACCATGGCGTCAATTGCCGAACAGGCTGAAATGGATAAGTTGCGGGACAATGACATTGCTATTCCGCTCAATAAAGATAGTAACGTAACAGAATTTCTGGCCAAAAGCACCATCGATGCCACAGAAAAGCTACCGGTAAAGGGTATCATCACTGACAGCAATACAGGACGTACAGCACGCTATCTTGCAGCTTTTCGTGGTCCTAACCCTGTTCTTGCAATATGCTATAACGAACGTCTTCAGCGTTTACTAGCAATGAGTTATGGAGTAATCCCTGTATACCAGCATGAACACATAAGTCCTCAAGACTGTTTTGTTGCAGCTCTTCGTATGCTACGCCAGAAACAATATATATGCGAAAATGATATGATTGCATACTTAAGTGGTAGTTTCGGTGAAGGCGGAGGAACAACATTTCTCGAAATCAACCGAGTAAGTGATGTTTTCAATAAGTCGTACAAATTTCATCTGCCCGACAACGAAAATAAGAACTGACACCAATATGATACAAGAAGCCCGCTTGCTTATAAAATTAGCAAGCGGGCTTCTTCATTTACTCTTTCAATTAATTAGAAGTAGGAAATATCTTAAATTGAATCAATAAGTCTATCCACATTTTCCTCTGTGGTTGCCCAGCTAGTGCATATTCTGACAATATTGCAACCGTCAGCAGTTTTCCCCCATCGGGCAAACATAAAATTCTGTCCCAATCTATCAAAGTTATCATCATCCATAAGAACGAACTGCTGATTTGTTTTCGACTCATTGAAAAAACGATATCCTTTATTTATAAATGCTTCGCGTATACGCATCGCCATGTCAACAGCTTTCTTAGATATGTCGAAATAGAGATTATCCGTGAAAAGTGTTTCAAATTGTACACCAAGAAGTCTGCCTTTGGCAAGCATTCCTCCATGTCGCTTAATCTGATAACGGAAGTCCTTTTCAATAGATAGATTAGTAAAGACTACAGCCTCTCCGAAAAGAGCTCCTACCTTCGTCCCACCAATATAAAATACATCACAGAGAGAAGCAATATCTCCGAGAGAAAGATCATTTCCTTCAGACAAAAGTCCGTAACCAAGGCGGGCACCATCCATAAATAGCGGTAAGTCATAACGGTGGCAAACCGATGACAATGCGGATAATTCACTTTTTGTATATACAAGACCACCTTCTGTTGGGTTAGAAATATAGACCATTCCTGGTTCAACGGTATGCTCAGGTTCATCATCACCAAAGTGAGCCTTACAAAGAGCATCAACATCAGATGCATTAAGTTTACCATCAGCCGTGTCAATGGAAAGTATCTTATGACCAGTACTTTCCACAGCACCAGTCTCATGCACATTGATATGTCCAGACGAAGCTGATATGACACCATGATGTGAACGTATAGAGGCATCGATAACAGTCATATTCGCTTGAGTTCCGCCGACGAGGAAATGTACCTTAGCTTTTGTATTTCCGCAAGCCTGCAGAATCAACTGTCTAGCATGTTCACAATGAAGGTCTAGTCCGTATCCACGGGTCTGTTCCATATTAGTTTTTATTAATGCCTCAATAATCTTAGGGTGTGCTCCCTCAGTATAATCACATTCAAATCTTATCATAAATATACATTTTTGTTGCGAAGGTAATACAAATAGGATGAATAACAAAATAAAAGCAGACGTTTCTCATTTTACTATACTCAATATAACTTAAAGACGTGGATAACCATAATATTAATACCACTGAACAGCACTGCTATAACTGCTGCGTTTGTCATATTTTAATGCGTCGGTAAGGGTTGAAGCATTACAACGGAACGAGAAATTATAACTGGTATATGGAGCAAGTACAATAGAACATGACATATTGAAACAGTGGAGATCGCGCGCCAAAGAGGCAGTCGTCATGGATATTTTATGATTTTCGAAATCATAGCCAGACGTAAAACTTATATTCCATCCCTCTGAAAGAGTTACGCTACCGCTAAAGTTCATATTTTGAGTGTATTTATAAGGATATCGCATAGTGCTAGTGTTGAATGTGCCGCCTGTGTTTTCACGCATAGTAATACCATAGCTAACACTAAAACTCCACGGAATAGAAAAAGCCATATAGCCGTCATCATCAGTCTTGGCAACAGAATTTTTTTTCTCTGTCTTATTATTACCTGACTGCATTTTAGGGTCAATATTAGTTTCAACGCTGTTCACATCCTTTTCATCTTTAGTCGTCTTATCTGATTTATCCTTATCTGCTCCTTTATCATCTTCATCATTCTGACCAAAGATAGTCTTTCTTATCCATGATGCAATCTTCTTAGGGGTATCATTATTAAATGTAAAAGATAAGTTCTGTGACATACCTTGAAAACGTCCCAACCTACCCTTACTATACTCCGTATGATTACCTAGATAAGGTTTTCCGTCAGAACCCAATTCATAAGCATAGGTAGCCCATACAGCATTCAGGTTGAATGTATAGTTTTTCCACCACTTAAGCCGCAGACGTGTGCTAAGGTCACTCAACGGGCGAGTCTGAGCCGCCATATTGTATGACATCGAAGCTCCCAACTCATCAATAATACTTATTTTTTTAAATCCAGTAGAATCCTTTTCTGAACGTATCTTAGCTTCTATATTATTCGAGACATCCATCGAAAGGCTTCCCGTCTTACCCTGTCCTGGCACTCCGTAGAGCGAACTGCTATAGGGAGAATATACCACAGTGCTCACATTGCCCTTAGAGTCTGTTTTAGTGTATGTATCCCAATACCCATAGGATGCATTGCCAAAGTCAGGAGCATAACTGAAACTTACCTGTGGAGTGAACACGTGACGTATGGCGACAATTTTATCGCCGAAAAGTTTACGCCATGGTACGTAGAAGCCATACAGTTTAGTGGATGCACTCATACTCATATTCCAGTTGTAAACATTATTAAATCCATAGATCGTATCCGGCAGTTCTTTTTGACTAGACGTATCCCACGAACGCATGATTTTGTTGGAATACATACGGTCAGTGAAATTAAATGAGGGAGTAATGTTTATGTAATTAAACAAAGAGAAACTCGCTGACACAGGAATCTGATGTTGCATACCGTTACGCCAGTCTTTTATAAGACTAGAGTGCATCAACTTATCCTCTTTTGTACTTATCGAGTTACTTACTTGTCCCGTATAACTCAAAGCAATTTTCTCATACCAGCGTTCCTTGCCCACCATCTTTCTACGTTTAAACGGATAGAAACGGCTTATAGAAATATTTAGATCTGGCAATGTCATTGCTATAGACGAATCGCGCATGTTCTGTGTAAGGTTCATCGTGCTACTAAGAGAGAGACCTAGACTGGAAAACATTGTACCCCAACTGACACTTGATGTACGAGTGCTCTGTGTATAGCTTATAGGGTTGTACATACTGGCCAGGTTGTTACGCTCGTAACTGGTAGAAGCAAAATTGACACTCGCAGAAAGCGAGCTAAATGGATTGGCTTTAGCGTCTTGACGATGACTCCACTGTAATTTAAAACTCTCTGTCTTAGTATAATCAGGCATATTTTTTTCACCATCAATGCTACACTGATAACTGAAGAAGAAAGCTCCACTGTATTTATAACGTGTACGATAGTTTGATGCTGCAGATACGCCCCAAGAACCTTTTGTATAAATCTCTCCTAATAATTTAAGATCCATCTTATCATTGATGGCGAAATAATATCCGCCGTCGCGTAGATAAAAGCCTCGACTTGTCTCGTCACCATAAGTCGGCATAATAAATCCACTGGAATAATTCTTAGTAAAAGGAAAGAATCCGTAAGGGACGGCAAGAGGCAACGGAACATCGCATACCACGAGGTATGCAGGTCCGAATACTACATCTTTTCCAGGACGAACTTTTGCTCTAGACAATGCCAAATAAAAGTCTGGATGTTCAAGGTCACAAGTCGTATAACGGCCATGCTGAAGGAATATTTCATTATTACTACGTTTAGACAGCTGACTTGATAGATATCCGTCTTGCTGAGCTGTATATACCTGACTAATTAAACCTTTTTTGGTTTTAAAATTGAAAGACATCGTATCGCTCTCATACTTGTCGCTTCCTTGTGTAAACACAGGCTTACCTTTAAGTACGCCAAGAGTATCGGCAGATCCTGTGGCATGAACGAGACTGCTATCAAGACACATGTAAATCTTATCACTTACAATCTCCATATTCTGGTATTTTACGTCAGCATCACCGTATAAATGAGCAATACCCGTGGAACCTTCATAAGTTAGAGAATCATTAGCCGTATAAGTCACAGGAGCATCTATGCCATTCTTTTTTTTACGGTTCATACTGTCAGCTGATATAGAATCGTCAACCGATTTATTATGATGATATATAGCCAACCGCAAAGAATCCATTTTCGTTGTATCCAGCAAAACAGACGTTGAACGAATATTAGCTTCTATATCATCGGGGGTGAGCGAATCGACCACCACAATGGGATCTTTGGATATGTTTTTCTTCTTCTTAGATAAAGAAATAGGACTTTCCGCCATCATGAAGATAGCTGCAAAGAGCAATACGAATATGAATAATTTTGTTCTCAAAATTCCCTTTTATCGTTGATTTGGACGCATAGCAGCGTTTTACACTGCAAAAGTAGTCATTATCTGCCTAAAAGCGTACAAACTTACTCATTTTATGCTTTATTTAACGAATTTACTCAAACATCTTTACCCACTCTTTAAACCGTTCTATACCCTTACTATCACGCTTTACGAGACTATTAAGTGCTTCTTCCACAGTACGTTCGCGATAAAGATGAGTTTTTGAAAAGAATTTATCAGCATAACATATTACTTTTTCCTCCATTGTCTCAGGCAGAAAATTGGTATGAGGCAAAGGCAAATGTTGTGCTTCTATCTCTTCGATACCAATACCAGCTCCGGTATGGCGTTCACACACTCTGGCATGACGTGGAAACCCCTCATGTCTCAGCATTTCTCCTCCCAATAATCCGTGACAGATATATGGTTCGGTACCAAAACAATGGATACCTGTAGCTTTTGTTCGAATGATTCCTATATCATGAAGCATAGCACCCTCACGTATAAAATCAGCATCAAGATGAAGTTCAGGATGTAAAGAAACAATCTGTAGCGCCTTACGCGCTACAGATTGACTATGAATGATAAGAATATTCTTTAACTCGTTATCTTCAATATAATATTTGTTGATTATTTTCTTCCAATTCATCAGTTACGTTCTATGTATGCAATAACATCTCCCTTATTGATATGATCGCCTTGTTTAGAATTGATTTCGACAAGTTTTCCACCTAAGTCAGCAGGAATAGGGATGATTTCTCCCCATGTGGCCTGAATATAACAGAAACGGTCACCCTCCTTGTAAGTCTGACCAATAAATGGTTCTATGCAGGGCACACATTCGCTATCGCCTCCAAACTCCCAAAAGAGTTGTCCTTTGACTGATGCAACGATGGCATCAGCCTTAGCGTGTTTGAATGCGGTCAATTGCTCAGGAGTGAGTTGTGTTCCAAGTTTTGTATCTTTTGCCTTCTGAAGATCTTCGAGGAAACGTTTCTTTGCTACACCTGTTTTATAGTCACGGTACTGTTCTGGATGCATTGCTAGTTCGAATAGTTCTTCCTCGTCCTGACCTTCATCCCATCCCTTCTCTTTCATTTCCTGACGGAATGAGTCTAGTGCATCAGGATAATAACTCTGAGGGTCATTGTCAGTAAACTCACGTCCCTGCTCTTTAGCTAAGGTAATGAGTTCTGGTGCAATTTTACCGGGCACACATCCGCTCTTACCAAGTATCATACCCCACATGGAATCATCCATCATCGTGAAACGGGGTTTACCTTGTGCCAATGTAAGGAGATTCATCAATGATATATTTTTTACATATTGAGAAAATGGTGTTACCAATGGAGGATATCCGACACGAGGCCAAACATAAGCCACCTCATCAAAAAGTTTAACAAGCATATCATCTATCGACAATTCCGCTTCGCCTTTAGCTTTTAATATTCCATTGATGCTTCTGCGAATTCCACCCAGGTCGGCCATCATTGAACCCATCATACCACCAGGAAGTCCACACCCCAACAAAAGAGAAGACATGTGTTTGTTAGCTGGATTGATAAAATAGCCAAGCCAGTCGTCGATAAAACTCTGTGTGAGAGAACGCGCTTTCATATATGCATCCATATTGATATCAGGAACGTCAAAACCTTCATTTTTCAACATACTCTGCACGGATATGATATCTGGGTGTACCTTACCCCAAGAAAGCGGTTCGATAGCTGTATCGATAATATCACCACCGTTATTAGCAACTTCGAGAATTGATGCCATCGAGAGACCTGGACCTGAATGACCGTGATATTCGATGATGATATCAGGATGTTTAGTTTTTATAGATTTTGTGAGAGCACCAAGCATAGCTGGCTGACCGATACCTGCCATATCTTTCAAACAGATTTCCTGAGCTCCTGCCTCAATAAACAAATCAGCCTTGGCGCTGTAATACTCTACGGTATGGACTGGAGATGTTGTAATGCACAAGGTGGCCTGCGGCGTCATTCCTGCTTCTAGAGCATAATGGATACTCGGAATGATATTACGTTCATCATTAAGTCCACAGAAGATACGTGGTATATCCACCCCCTGTGCATGCTTAACACGATACATCAGCCGACGTATATCGGCCGGAACTGGGTACATGCGAAGAGCATTAAGTCCACGGTCAAGCATGTGGGTTTTGATACCAACGTCATTAAACGGTTTGCAGAATGCTCTGACAGCGGGGTTTGGGTTCTCACCAGCCAGAAGATTGACCTGTTCGAAAGCTCCGCCGTTGGTTTCAACACGTGCGAAACAACCCATTTCAATGATTACAGGGGCTATACGTTCCAACTGATCCTTACGTGGCTGAAACTTCCCTGACGACTGCCACATATCTCGATAAACGAGACTGAATTGAATTTTCTTTTTCATAATTATTTAATCCTACTTTATTATCACCTATCCATTAAGAGTTAGTAATTAGAATAAATCAGGCCAGAGGTCTAATCGTATGCAAAAATATACAAAATAATTCAATATAAGCCGATACTAGGGCGTTTTTTTTAAAAAACATTGTTATTAAATTAGCACATGATATGTTTCACATTAAATAAAGAGATTTAAAAATAGAAAAAAAGATTTTGATTATCTTTTATTTTGTTTTCTAATCCTTTCTCATTAGTTTTTCCCTTGTTATAACACTTAAAATTATGGAGATCCAAATATTCAATAATCACCCTAACAAAGGCTTCACAGACTTACTCCTAGTGATTTTGTCCTATTCTGGTGAGGATTTCGAAGACTCAGAATTCATAACCGAGATTAATATATAGATACGCCTTTTTCGTCCGACTAGAATATCCAATAGTTGCCCCCAATGGACCCAAAAAACTATCATAAGAATATGAGATGCGATAACCATACATCAGTTTATCTTGAAAGATATTTTTTAATTTATCATTTGAACGACCCATAGCCATAGCAAGTGCAATGTAGTTATTATCCATTATTCTCTGCTGTAACTGAACTTGGCAACCCACAAAAGCATTTTCAACATACTCCACATTGTTAATTCCTGAGAATGGCATCTGTTGAGGAAAATAATGACCAAACGTCTCACTTCCTATTACATTAAACTGACACAGCGGGATATCACTTCCCCAAACGACTCGACCATACACCATCGGCTGTAATACAAGATGACTATTAAGGCGGAATGCTATCTGCCATCTTGTCGAAGCTACACTGAATGGATTATGATTATTATATTTCACGAAATTGTCAGTGTACAGTCCGTACTCAGCCTCAAATTTCGCACCTGATGAAGTAAAATATTCACGATTCTGGGAATTAAAATGAACTTTAAAATGATAACTGACATAATGTTGATTTCCAAGTTTTACATCTATAGGACCATTGCCTGAGAGTAAATTATCAAAATGATATAACTCGTAACGAGCAATTAAGTCGATCAGATAATTACGTCCGCTAAAATTGAGAAACGCAAAATCGAACATATTATATTTATATGTAATATTGTAATCGCGTTCTCCTTTATTATATATATTAACATCCTGATTCCGAAACATATATGACAGACTCATCTTTTTTAGAAGAGGTGGATTGAGCGAAGCATCGAAACGTGCCATCGACCGTTTTCCTAGCCTGCCAGTGAAGACAAGTTCTATTGGGATGCGGGTATGAAACTGGAAAACACCCCTTGCCTGAAGTGCAACCATTTCTTCATTATCAAACCTGACTCCGAGTGACACATCACTTATTTTCTTCTCCTTTGCGTCAAAATGAAGCCAATAACCACCTGTCATAGGGCGAAGCAGATAAGAAGCATCGGTATAAAACAGATCACCACGAAGAGCCGCAAGCGTCTGATCTATCTGTACGCTGCTGATACTATCACCCTCATGCAGACGGAATCTCTTAATGATAAAGTCTTGATCAGATTTGTCCACATTACTAAAGTCGAGCACAGACAATTTTATCTTTTTATTCAGTCCCGAAATATGATACATATAGGGTTTGGAAGGTATAAATGTCGAGTCTATACCGATCTGCTTTTTCAACAGAGCAAACTCATTCCAATGTGCCATAGCCGCCGCCTCACCGCGGGCGATAAGAGTGTCGACAGCACCGGATGAAAAACTTGTCGACGAATATCCCTTCACGTTGACACGTATTGGAACATCTGTAGAAGCCCAATTTTCCTTAAATTTATTCAAACAATTAATATTAATCAATTGCATGATGACATCCGTTCCATTACGTAATTCAGATGCACTTTTTTGCTCACTCTGTACACTTATACCTATAACAATGTCAGCACCCATACTGCGGGCAACGTCGACAGGAAAGTTATTGCGAAGCCCCCCATCAACAAGCACCATTGAATCTACACGCACCGGACTAAAGACACCTGGTATAGACATACTGGCACGCATGGCTGTACTAAGCCATCCACTGTGCATATCAATCTCGGTATTATTTACTATATTGGTTGCGACACATGCAAACGGGATAGGAAGTGTAGAGAAATTTATGGAATCATGATATCCTACAGTGAGTTTAGAAAAAAGATTTGCAAGATTCTGACCTTGGATTAATCCTCCGGAAAGTTCCTGTCCCTTTTTTTTTCTCAACGGCATAGTGAAGAAATATGTGTCTTGATTCTCACGACCTTCAAAATTCTGATCTCTACGGTTTACCTTATCCGTAAGCAGAAAACTCCAGTCTTGACAACGAACCATCGAATCAAGCCTGTGAGCATCATAACCGATGGAATAAAGCCCTCCGACAATAGACCCCATGCTGGTTCCCACAATATAGTCAATAGGAATACCTGCCTTTTCAATAACTTTTAAAGCTCCGATATGTGCCATTCCCTTAGCACCACCCCCACTGAGCACCACAGCCACTTTTTTTCGCCGCAAGGGTAGTGAATCCTGAGCCATCACCGTCTGTACGGTCAGCATCAACAGCACAATGAACAGATATCTTCTCATCTTTATAAATATTATCACATTGCGTGATTACGCAACCTATAGTCTGCCATATCCGCATAACTAGTACCTGAAATTCCATAATTAGCGTATGGATAGATACTTATTCCGCCACGTGGTGTAAAAAGACCGGTCACTTCAATATACTTAGGCTCGATTAGACGAATAAGATCTTTCATGATCACATTCACACAATCTTCGTGGAAATCTCCATGATTACGAAAACTAAACAGATAAAGTTTCAGGCTTTTGCTTTCTACCATTTTTTCTCCTGGAAGATATGAAATACGTATCTCTGCAAAATCAGGTTGACCCGTTATTGGGCAGAGCGAAGTGAACTCTGGACAATTAAACTGCACCCAATAATTATATTCTGGGTGTTTGTTGACAAAAGTCTCAAGCACATCTGGCGCGTAATCAGTACAGTAATCCGTCTTACGACCAAGGGACTGTAATCCTTCTTCTCTTCTCTCCATATTACTTAAATATTAAAAAATTTCAATATATTGTAACTAATTCCATTATCATACACGTCTTCACCTTCATATTTTTTAGTAAAACGCACAACTCTAATCGTCAACGGAAGTACTAATATCTCATAAAGAGTCTTAAGTATCACTTGAGAAATAACCAGTGAGACCATCTCATTAGGAGGTACTATACCAGACAGAGCAAGTGGAAAAAACACTATGGAATCCGCACTTTCACCGAATAGGGTACTGACAATAGCACGCACAGAGAAGTGTTTTCCACCAGAAGAGATTTTCATTCGGCTCATAACGTATGCGTTTATAAACGAACCTACGAGGAATGCTACAAACGAGGCGGCACAAATACGGGGAGCCAAACCAAAGACTGCATGGAAACCAATGTCGTTGTTCCAATATTTGGCACCGGGAATAGTATCGGCAAGGGCTCCGAAGATTACGAACAGAAAGTTCATCGCAAAGCCTAACCATATAAGCAATCGCGCCTTACGGAATCCCCATACTTCTGACACACAATCATTGATGATGTATGAAATAGGAAACACTAACAACCCACCCGTTATGTTCATCGGCCCGATTGAAATTTGTTTTGTCTCTAACACGTTTGCCGTTATAAGACAAACGCAAAACAGTACGCTGAAAAATAGGAACAGCACACTAACTTGATGATTACGTCTATTCATTTTCTTGTTTTTTACGAGGTTTGACAAGCACTCTATCAGGGATTTAATCCCTGAACTTTGATGCAAAGGTACAAACTTTTATAGTTTTAATTGACGGTTTTAAAATAAATTTCCTATATTTGCCGAAATATCTGACAATTAAATCATCAATATTATGAAAAAGTTTGTTTTATCAGTCGTCATGATTGCCATAGCAATCATTTCAGTTCATGCACAAGTGGATTTTGCTATTAAAGGTATTGCACCGCAAACCACGAAATACGTGCTAGTAAAAAATATTCTTGACTTCAGTTTGATCGACAGCATTACTATTAAACATGGTAAATTTAAAATCGAGAAAAAACTTCCAGAAGGTATGTTTCTAGAAATAAGCAGTGAAGGCAAAGATCCTCGAACAACCGTGATCGTCGATGCGACCCCCATGACAGTTGATTTGACAACACTTGACGTTAAAGGCTCACCGTTGAATATCAAATTTAATGGTTACAATAAGAAAATGTCAGTTGTTATGAATAGTTTCGAACGCGATTACAAAGCCTACAGAAATTCGAAAGGCGAAGAGGCAAAGGCTCTTAGAGAGAAACTGGAATCATACGATAAACAATTGAACGATATTTCAAAGAATGCACTAAACGAGAATCCTGACAATATTATTCCAGCAGCATTTTTAAGTATGCTTGCACCAAGACTGACTTATGAAGAACTCAAAACAGCCCTCAGTGAAAGCCACCCTTATAGCCACCATCCTATGTGCAAACGTGCATGGAAAGAACTTGAAACAAAAGAAATAAAAGAACCAGGAAAGATGTTCATTGATTTAGAAGAGAATGACACAACAGGAACAGTCCACAAATTAAGTGAATACTGTGGAAAAGGAAATTATGTACTCATTGACTTCTGGGCAAGCTGGTGCAGACCATGCCGAGAAGAAATGGAAAACATAAAAATAAACTATGAAAGATATCACCAAAAAGGATTCGAAATTGTAGGCATCTCATTCGACACAAATATTTCAGCATGGAAAAATTGTATCAGCTCTATGAAACTAGGCTGGGTTCATCTATCAGATCTTAAAGGATGGAAAAGTATCGCCAGTGATAAATATGGGATCCGATCGATTCCTGCTAGCCTTCTACTTGATCCAGAAGGTAAAATAGTGGCAAGCGACCTACGTGGTAATGAACTAAGCAAGAAACTACAAGAACTTTATAAATAATGATGATGATGATTTCGATTCATCAGAAGTACTATTTCAACACATCTTACAATGGCAGATTTATTAAAATATTGCAAATAACAATATCTCTATTATCACATCAAAACGGCCTAAAAAAGAGACACACACGGTAAAACCCAGACATAGATATATCGAAAGCAACAACAGTCAAATTCTTCACAATCTAGAATCGGACAAACATAATACAGAAAAAAAATAGAAAATAGCAAAAAATGGACACATACTAGTTAAAATAAAAAAAAACTTAGTGCAAATGGGATCATTATTGATTTTTTTTTCTAACTTTGCAGCGAGTTATTAATACTATTAGCTTGTGAAGGTAAATAGTATTTTCTATAAATACAGTCTTTAAGTAGAGTAAATTAAAAGCATGATGAATTAACTCTGTGAAGAGGGAAATTCATGGAGAGGTATCAACAATTGTTGGTGCCTCTCTTTTTATACAAAATACATCAATAATTATCTGGAGTGATCGGATTTAAGATAAAATAGAGAGTAGAATCTAAAAATCAAGAGATAAATTTGTTACTTCCAACTATTTATTCTAACTTTGAGCAATTTTATTTCCCAAAAGACATATCGATAAATGAATAGATTAATTACGACCTCGATGGCTTTCCTGTGTTTCACAGGTTATCTTTATGCCCAAGACTCTACAACCATCGATAGAAAAACAGACCGCAACATACTTAACTACCTTGATTTTGGTGTAACATTGGGCACAACGGGTATTGGAATAGATTTGGCATCACCTATAGGCAAAAATGTACAGGTGAGGACAGGATTTTCCTTTATGCCACACTTTAATCATACGATGCATTTCGGTATCGAAGCTTACGATACAGAAAAAGGGCTTCTGCAGACAAAATTTGATAAGATGGCGGAACTGATGAAGAGTTTTACTGGATATAATGTAGACTCACAAATAGATATGATTGGACAACCAACCTACTACAACTTTAATTTCTTAGTTGATATTTTCCCATTCAGGAATAAGAAATGGCACATAACGGGTGGATTCTACATCGGATCATCTAATATAGCTAAAGCTTCCAACACAACTGAGGATATGACGTCTCTTCTAGCTGTCGGAATGTATGATCATTTATATGATTTTATTACTGGAACAGACGAGAATGGAGATCCTAATTACATTAGCAAACCACTCTACGATGGCTATTACCTTGATCCCAGCACAGGCGATAAGCTTAAGGAAATAATGACTGGATACGGCCGTATGGGCATTCATATTGGCGACAAAACAGACGGCACCCCATATATGATGGAACCAGGCTCTGATGGGATGGTGAAGGCAAATGTTACAGTAAATCGTTTTAAACCTTATATTGGATTTGGTTACGGAAACGCTAAAGCAGGCAATAACAAAAAATACAATTTTTCCTTCGATTGCGGTGTCATGTTCTGGGGTGGTACGCCACAAATAACAACACATGACGGAACAAACCTTGCTGACCTTGCATCTGTAAAAGGTAAAGTTGGAGAATATGTTGATATCATAAAGGTATTTAAAGTATTCCCTGTCATCAACTTAAAAATATCACGCAGAATATTTTAGATATTAATGCTAACAAAAGCGACCTAAATAGGTAAACCATTTAAGCCGCTTTTGTTTTTACAAGATGTATACCACTATCATCGAATCACAACTTTTTTCCCATCGACAATATATAGTTCAGGATGGAGCCCTACAAGTGAAGAACTGTCATCAGAGACACGCACTCCTGTAAGAGTGTATGTACCTTTAGCAGGTTTTTTATCATTGATACTGATATCTTCCACACCTGCAGTGTAATCCTCCTCGGTAACAAGTTTCAACTCATCTGGAGTCCCTGCAGGAACTATCAAATAAGATTTATTTGCTGGAAGAAAACTGATAGTTGACTTAATAAATCCAACAGCACCATTAGACATTGTACCTAGCACACGCATCGTTGATGGATTGTAAGCTACTTGATTGTAATGAGTTTGTTCGGAATTTTGAAAATAGACACCATGAAGAAGATTTTCCGAAGGAGCAACTAAACTATTTGTCTGTATGTTAAGTTTATTTTCGGACGTATTATCAGAAGCACATTTAATAATCAAAGGAGTGGAAGCTGGAATAACATCACTACCAACCTCTTTTATAACAGCCATATTTCCTTTAACCTTACTTATATAATAAGCCTTCATTCCTGTTGAAAAGAAAGAAAAAGGAAATGCAGCATAAAAAGACGCATAATAACCTGTGGCATCTTTGAATTCGGATTTCACTCCGAAATAGGATCCGTCATCTTGTTTTATTGGATTAACTTTCCACTTTCGATATTCACCGGAACCCTCACTCGTAAGATAACCGTCAGGACTGTCGCTAAATTCGCTATCACCTAAATACTTTGTCAGCCCACTACTTGTAGCATAAGCATAATATGTGCCATCGCTATTCGCTCTAAGATTAACATAATATCCAATTATAGAATAAATACCTGTACCTTGACTTTGGAAGTCATATTGCGTACCAACCTTCTGTATGTAAATAACCGATGCCGGATCAGAAACAGCCTTATTAAAATTCTTCCACAAAATAATTGCATAAAGATCTGCAGAGGTTGTAGACATACTTATATTTCCTTTATCATCAGTAATATAAACGAATCGACCTGTCTTATTATTTTGAACACGATAGAATCCATTACCATTAAGCTGAGCATGAGCAAAAGAAACTGCCAGCAAGGCTAAACTTAAAAAAACAATCTTTTTCATATTATGAATAAAAAAAGGCCTGCCTTACATTTCTCATTATAGATAAAAAGTAAGGCAGGTCAATTATATTTTTAAATTAATTACTTAGCAATACAAATACTTACACGATTAAGTATATTCTCGGGAAAAGGATTCTCGGTGTCACCCTTGTAAGAAGAAGTGATGCGATTGGCAGATATTCCGTATTTTTCAGTTAGAACATCTACAACCATTTTTGCACGTTTTTCAGATAAAGTGGAATTTATTTTTGCATTACCAGTATCCTTATCTGCATATCCAGTAATCTGAACATTTGAGTTAGGATATTTGTTCATGTAATCAACAATCTCTTTCACTTTTTGCATTTCTCTAATAGTAATTATGGTACCATTGATAGTGAAGAATATATCTCTACGTAGGGGTTCCTGCTTTACAACCTCTACACGTTTTTCTACAATTTTCTCTACAACACGCTCCTGAGTATTCGTGATAGGTGTAACAGCAGTTGTAGTAATTGTCTTTGTGGTATGAGTTTTACCAAGATTGACTTTAATTCCAACAAGCCCGTTGAAGTACCAGTCTGCATTACCGGCACGTTTAGAATTGTAGTGGTCATTAAGAGTATTTGCCTGAAGTTCTAATCCGAGGCTAACAGCTTCGCTCAAACGGAAATCGATGTTTGCCCCAGCCTGACCGATAAGACGAGTCTTAGTACCAGACCAAAGATAACGCAAGCCTTGTTTCCCTGAAGAGCCGATCACTGCGTCTATCTGTGCATTAGCAGTCTGCGCATCATCATTCTTAAAACCGATGTTTGCACCAATACCGGCAAAGACCCCAACATTAATGATACGATTCGGATTATATCCACAAATCAAATTTGAGAGGTTGAATGTAACATCCACAGCAGGAGCTACATATTTATACTTCCATTTATAATCTTTATTATAAATAGTAGAACCAGCCTTACTCTGCCATGCATTTACAGCAAGACGCGCACCAACAACAGGATTGAATTCATATCCAAGACCAATCTGCGCATTCGGCGACAGCAATTTTCCGAAATCAATCTCACCAAGGGTATATTGTCCACCGACCTGGGCCTGAACATACCAATGAGGGTTGAAAACGTACTCTGTCCTAACCTGCTCCTGAGCTGACACTGCGGCACAACTCATTATGAGAACAGCAGATAACAATGTTTTCTTTATTTTCATAATAGTATTATTTTTTTTATTTATTGATTGCTATAGACACTCTTACTTGCCAAACTTGAACTTAATCACTTTAGTCTGATGCTGACATTGAAGTATCTTTCCACGGAAACGCATATCCAGTTTATCCTTACTCAGATATATGATTTCGGAATGATCTATCCAATACTGCTGAACAGAATCTGCACGCTGTTGCATGTCGACATAATGAATAATAAGCTGTCCATTCTTTATAAACCAATCCCGGAAACACACGTTTTCCGTATTGATTGAAGACATGGCACCTTCACTTCCTATCTTCATTCCGCGATGCTGATTCATATCAAAGAACCACTGAGTCTCAAATTCTGATAAGTTGACCACAGAACGGACCTTCTTACTTTTTGAGTCTGGATATATTGAAAGTTTATCTCCTTTTGTAAGACTACCTTTCACATGTCCCTCAGTTTGCGCTTTATCATAACTATATGTGCGACTTTCTCCTGTGTTCTGAATTGTAACAGAAATATGATTACCCTCCACCTTGTCTAACCTGACGATTATTGAGCTATCAACTATTTCTGACTCTTCAGCCACGGTGTGACGTTCGATTTTATTGCCTTTTTTGCACGACCCTAAAGTTGAGACAAGTAAGACAACCAGTATTATATTATAATAGTATCTATTTTTCATTTCCTTTTAATAATGTGGAATAGCCGAAAGACTACCACCACATTATTTTATTATTGAAAATAGCAATCTGTTTTTAGCTTATTAATTACTTAACAACCTTTACATAGAATTTACGGGTTGAAGAGTAGCCGTTATAGTCGAGAGCTGAGTATGTAATCTCATAAACACAGTCTGTAAGAGTTGCCTCAAACGGAACTGTCAAACGTTTTCCAGGGATTACCTCATTCATAAATTTCAGATTATTAGCAGCCTTAAGTGCAGCTAGACAAGCAGCATCACCACCCTGTGCACTAGCATTACCTTTATATACATTGGTCACTGCTACGAATTTTTCGTATGCTGGAGCAGCGATTTCTGCGGTATATGATGTAGGTAGAAAAGAAGTTGCCGTACCCCCGCTAACATTAAATTCAGTAGGATATACCTTAGAGTTACTCAACTGATGATATGCACCATCCGCACCTTGATACAGCAAACAAACCTGCAGATAGTGATTAGGATCTGACAAGTACTTATTTATTTTAGAAGTAAAACTGTTTATTTGTGTGATATAATTATTGAGTTTACCGATATAGCTACTAAATTTACCTGCGACCTGATTGCTAATCTCTTTCAAGACATCATTGACCGACTGATTAAGCTGTCCACTGATTTCGCTGAGTTTACTTGAAACCTCAGTGTTAATTTGACTAACAAGGTCGTCAACCTGCTTCTGCAATTCTTGATTAATATTTGTATCCCAATCGTCAATCTGACCATTAAGCTCTGTATTTAAATTTGACACGAAATCTTTCAGATCATCCAACTTAACAGTATCAGCAATCATCGTCCATGTAACTTTATTAGTTACGGGATCTACTACAGCAGAATTTACGTCAGGTACATTAATAATTACATTGATTTCATCTGCTGAGAAGTTAACATGACTTAATGTAATATGTGCAGCATTACCCTTAATTGTAAATGTAGGATTGAAATTAAAGTTGACTGAATCTAGATTTAAATTAATTTCAGACAGAGGACTAATAGTTGGTAATTTTAGCAAGCTTGTTCCTTCGAGAAATTTGAATGACAAAGGATGAATTGCAGTTGCAGCAATGTTATACTGAGAAACAACAGAGCGCTCACCCAATGAATCAGTCCATGTTGTCTTTACGCCTTCAGCATCAAGAACTCCATTAAACTGATTATAAATACTCGAAGCAAGTCCTGTTATATCAATGTTTGTACTCTTATTTTTAAGAGCAGTAAGTGCATCTTTCATAGCACTTGTCAAACCCGATTGTATATTAATCTTTACGTCATTGATTTTGTCAGCACTCAATGTTGCCGGTGCTTCATAGAAACCATTATTGCTAGAAGACCTTGTATAACCAAAAGTAAGCGTTTTATCTGACTTTTTCAATGCTCCTAAAGTAATGCCAGAAGCAACATCCTGACTGTTAACAAGAGTTACAGGAAGATTACTAAAGTCTGTACTTGTAGGATTGATTGTTAGATAAATTGTTCCCGCATTACCTATACTATCGTCCATGAGAGTGGCACCGTTTTTCACAGATTGAACAACTGTATTACAATTATTTTTCAAGAAGTCAATATCAGCACTGCTAAAGCTATTTCCGGATTCATAATCTGCTTCATAGGTTGATTTATAATACGGGAAATCTCTAGTTCCTGGAGTGATATTGGTTCCATAATAAGCAATTAACACATTTGAGCGAATATCAAGTGGCAGAGCGATAGAGCCGAACACTGGATTTTCCGTACCCTGCACGATAATTCCTGTAACGAGTTTTGTCAAAACATTTGTAAAGCGAGCGTTGATCGCATTCGTAAGAGTTGTAAGTTTTGCATTTACAGTTGCCACATCTTTATTAAGTTGATCAATCTCTCCCTGGAGAACCTTGTCTTCTGTTTCATAAGCAGTTTTCAAATCCCCAAGCTTAATATTTGTGGCATTTATTGCATCATTTGCATCAGAAATTTGTTTTGTGAGAAGATCTTTTACGTCTTTTATGGCAGTATCCGTGTACTGGTTAGCTTTTTCGTAATTAGAATTAGCCAAATCACGAACCTCATTAATTGAAGTCTGAAGGTCAGCAGTAACAGTATTTATGCTATCTATCTTTGTCTGATATACATTTTTGAAAGCATCTATCCATGCAGCATTTCCGTCAGCCAAGGCTTTTGCAGAAGCAGCATTACTATAGGCAGTGCGTAAACTATCACCCCATCCAACAATTGTATTGTTAAGACTGGTAACAGTACCTTTCAGATCACCCAATGAATTATTAAGATTTGATATACTTTGCTTCATTTCTGTTATCTGAGCACTGTTTGCATCCGATGCGTCTAAAGCAGCAACAGCTTTTGACATTGCTGCTGCAGCAGCAACAGAATCTTTCGTAGCTAAAGCGTACGCAGCATTTGCTTGCGCAGATGCGTCAGCAGCTGTTTTGTTTAAGGTATTTGTCAAGCCAACCAGCACAGCAATTACACTATCAGATTTTGCTTGATTCTTTGCATACAATGACTGCTGGCTTTTAATATCATTCAACTGATTGGTAACATTAGCTAGATTATTATTAATGCTAGCAATAGCTGAATCCAACTTTGTGCTGCCACAAGTATAATTTGCCATGGCAATGGCAAATGATTCATCAAATTTACTTCCGAAATCTGATTTTTTCAAATAAGAAGCCAAAGAATCTTTCACAGCGTCCAAGTCCGCCTTAGTTGAATTCATTGTTGCCAGTTGTGATTTCAATGCATCAATTTGTTTCTGAAGTGTGGACTCCAGCGTGTTCTGATTGCCCTGTAACTCGGAATACATGTCTTCTTCGTAGTCCTTGCAAGAGCTGAACATACCGATACCGACGATTGTAAAGGTCAGCACCAGCATTTTACTAATTAATTTTCTTTTCATACATCTAAATTTATTAAACATTTATATTACTATATAAGGTATTTATTTTCCTGATTATTGACTAGCATTCAACTATATATAGAGTTACACCTAAATCTTGGAGCAAAAATACTAAAATAAATTGAACATTAAGATTATTTGTACTAAAATTCTCAAAATGGAGTCATTATTTAACATAAATTGATGCAGAAGATCGATTGTTTCAATTAATTTGTTGGAGTAAATATGATAAGAAAAACCAAGATGTAGTAAAACAGAAAAAGAGTCAGTCATGAGACTGGCTCTTTTTTTAAATACTAACAATTACACAATTTATATTTAATACCTATTAAGTTTTCTGATGTTTATCCAACAGTAATCTGACGAGCGTCTTTATCTGGCTGTTTTGGTTCCTCTTTGGGAATGATGATAGTCAAAACTCCATTCTCCATCTTAGCTGTAATTTTATCTTTAACCACGTCATCTGGAAGAATCAGTGTTTGTTCATATTTTGAATAAGAGAATTCTCTGCGTAAGTAGTGACTCTTCTTATCCTCATCTTTTGTATCAGTCTTACTTTCCATCCTAATGCTCAAATCACCATCATTATTGATATGAACATCAAAATCTTCTTTTTTCGTGCCTGGGGCTGCCAGTTCTACCCTATACTCTTTATCTGATTCGATAACGTTGATAGCTGGTGCGGTTGCATTTGCCTTTGGCATGAAATCTGTATCAAAGAAATCATTGAATACGTCTGGCAACCATGTTGAAGTTCTACGAATTGGTAACATAATATTAATCTCCTATCTTTAAATTGTTATACATAATTATTTATCTCTGAACCCTCCGCTTTCGCTTTCAAGTTCATTAATAGTGATGCAACAACTATACCAACACAGGAAATGCGCCACAATGACACGAAAGATGTCATTGTGGCGCATTTTGAACATTAATTCTCACTTAGAACTGCTCTTTTATCACATTTTCAATTATCTCAGGATAGCACCTCTGTTCCAAAAGATGGATTTTCGCTGCAATATCCTCCACATTATCGTATGACGACAAAGCTGTCTTTGCTTGAAAGATGACCTCTCCGCCGTCACATTTTTCACTGACATAATGAATTGTAATCCCAGTTTCTTTCTCACCTGCCGCTTTTACGGCCTCATGAATATAATGTCCATACATGCCTTTACCGCCATACTTAGGTAATAATGCAGGATGTATATTCACTATTCTTTGAGGATAAGCATTTATAAGAAAATCGGGAACCATAAGAAGAAATCCAGCTAGAACAATAAAGTCGATACTATAACGTTCCATGACAGGCATCAATCCATCATGTTTTTTAAAATTATCACGTGGCACTACTACCGTTGGCACATTGAGTATCTTTGCACGAACCAAGGCATAAGCATCAGCACGGTTACTCAATACCAGAGCAATATTAACATCCTCCGAACCTTTGAAATAATTAATTATGTTTTCACAATTTGTTCCAGATCCCGAAACAAATATTGCCACGTTTACCATCTGTTTTTATTTAGTATGTGAATTGGTAAGTAACAGATCCTGTCTTACTATCAACAACTGTCATTGACTTGACACTTTTATCAGAGTTTAGTTCCACACTAATCGTTTTTGTTGTTTTCTTTCCAGAAGCTTCAGACATAATAGAACTATTACGGGCATATCTAAACATAGAAAGTAGGAAATACGGATCACAATTCTTTATACCTTCCACAAGTTGATTAACATCAAAAGATGATGAACGATTCGAATTTGTACTGTAAGTTGCCTTATATATATCAGTAAAAGATGTAGTGTCTGGATATAGCCGTGTAATACCTACGCTATCAGCCTTATGTTCATTATCTCCACTGCAATCCTGATTGTTAAGATAAATGCCCTGTGCATAATTCACAGCTCCGGAAGTGTGAACGAGTTTAAATGCATAACTGAAAGATATTGCCATATAATTAGAATAAAATGAAGCATAATAAACGCTGTCACTAACCATCTTATTTGAAACAGTCACTCCGTTTACGTTTTTAACCAGAGATCCTGGAGTTGTAGTGTACAGTGAATTTGGTTCACCAATAACGGCCTCTTTACCTGTAAGCACCTGATTGGTTAAAATATACGTAGTATCTTTATAAGTATCCAATTTCTTCTTAACATTCACGGTAACCAAAGAATCAAAATTATTGTAAGAGAATGCGAGCTCACGTGAAAAGGTACCGTCAGCAGTAGACATATTTAAAGACAGCGGACGTGCATACGCATCATAAGTGGCAGTTATTGAAGAGCCATCACTACCCGAGACACTCTTAACAAGAGGTGCGTTCCCCAAAGATCCGTCACCGCGTGTTGCGTACTGAGCTATCAGTATCTGCGAGCTGGCTTTATCTGAATGATTAACATCAACAAGTTTAAATATTGTCGAACGGGCTGAACCAGATGTATTCTGCTCCATCTTTATCCGTTGACGGCTAACCACGTAGGCAGAACCAGACGTTGTTGCGATTGTACACCATGTTGAAGAATCCTCATGTGTAAGCTTCCAATCACCATAGCTTACAAATATCAGACTGTCGATTGTGTTGTTTGCATACTTTAAACAATAAGAACTTGTTGGCTTTTGAACAACAAAACCAGCATAATAACTATCCTCACCGTCGTTGATACATGAAGACACTGTGCTAGCAACAACACACAGAATTAATAAGTTTTTAATAGATTTCATATTAATAAATTTAGCAATTTTACCATTGCAAAGGTAATACTTTTTAATAACAATGTTCAAAAATATAATATAATAAAAAAGAAATATTACTAATTGTCATGATCATCGTCCCAATCCATCATATCTTCACAGCCAGCACCCGCAGGCATGACAAAATCATCAAGACTTCTGCGTTCCTTTTTAGTCGGACGTCCTAAACCACTTGCCCTATTCACAAATCCACTAATCTTACTCATCTCGAGCAGTTCAAACTGTTCTTTTGGTGTTACATTTTCAAGAACTTGTGGAATCATCTTTGCTCCGACACGATTTTCTATCGCCTGTAGCACTTTAAAAGAATAAGTGATAGGAGACTTACGTACACTTATTGTCTCGCCTACTTTTATTATATGAGAAGGCTTCATAGTCATTCCGTTGATGGTGATACGACCATTTTTACATGCGTCAGCAGCTATTGAGCGAGTCTTAAATATTCTGACAGCCCACAGCCACTTGTCCACCCTAGCCTCATTTGCCATATTCCTATCCTTTCTTTTTATTAAATTGATTCATCGTTATATCGATACCTGCTAGAACGAAACTTTTTATTATCTCATTACAGATAACGAAACACTCTTCCATCTGTGCAATATCCCCCGGCGTATAACGACCAAGCACATAATCAACCTGTCCCCCTCTAGGAAAGTCGCCTCCTATTCCAAAACGCAGTCGTGCATAATTCTCCGTTCCGAGCACCGACTGAATATTTCCGAGTCCATTATGACCGCCATTACTGCCACTCGGTTTCAAGCGTAACGAGCAGAAAGGCAGCGAAATATCATCGACAATAACAAATAGGTTTTCTAAAGGGACCTTCTCTTTATTCATCCAATAACGAACAGCATTTCCACTAAGATTCATATACGTACTCGGTTTAAGAAGTATCAATTGACGGCCTTTTATACTCACTTCTGAAATGAAGCCATACCTTTTATCTTCAAAAACAACATTGGACGCCTTTGCAAAGGCGTCCAATATCATAAATCCTGTATTGTGGCGGGTTCCGGCATATTCATTGCCGATATTGCCCAATCCGACAATCAAATATTTCATAAATAATTTTTATCTTATATTTAAGCCTCTTCTGCTGAAGTAGCCTCATCTTCTGTATCATCTACGGAAACCGAAGACTGACGAGAACTCTTAATAGAGCATACCACAATATCTTTTGATGTAACAACTTCAAGACCTTCATAACTCAATTCGCCAACCTTGATGCTCTTACCAATCTTCACTTTGCTTACGTTCACGATAAGATTCTCCGGAATAATCTGGAAAGGAGCCTTAACTGCAAGTCTACGGGTGGTAAGATTCATGCGACCACCGGCAAGCACACCCGGAGCAATCCCTTCGAGCTTAATAGGAACCTCCATTGTGATCGGTTTTGCCTCGTTCACCTCATAGAAGTCAACATGAAGAAGAGAGTCTGTTACCGGATCAAATTGAAGTTCTTTCATGATTGCCCCATGCTTTTCGCCTTCGATTTCAAGGTTCACAACATAGATGTGTGGAGTATAAACCAACTTGCGAAGCTCACTCATTGGAGCTGTAAAGGAAAGTGCTTCAGGAAGACCGTTCTCACCACGTTTCTCACCATAAAGATTACAAGGAACTTGACCTTCCTTACGCAATAGCTTAGAAGCTTTTTTACCCAGGCTACTTCTTTTTTTACCTGTTACATTAATCTCTTTCATAATGTGTTACTCTAAATTAAGTTGTTAAATAATTAATTGCTTAATTCACCATCACACGAATTTTTAATTCATCGATGCCAGAAAAGCGTGTGCAAAAATACTGCTTTTCGTTGAAACCGCCAAAATAATATTAAAAAATCTATATATTTTCAATCTTTTCTTTGTAAATATGGGATTTTTATCTAACTTTGCATCTTGAAGGATAAACAAATATAACAGCAACAGTAACAAATAATGATTAATAGAGAAATCATACGCCTGAAAATTGTTCAGTTAACCTACGCTTACTATCAAAACGGTAACAATAACATTGATGCAGCGGAAAAGGAGCTTTTCTTTAGTTTGTCAAAGGCCTATGACCTTTATAACTATATGTTGGCATTAATGGTATCAGTAACAAGAGAAGGTCGTAGAAGACTGGAAATAGAACAGGTGAGAAGAAAAAGGGAAGGAACTGAACAGCCATCAACTAAGTTGGCTGACAATAGATTTATTGTCCAGTTAGAATTGAATAAAATGTTATGTGATTTTATGGAGAGCCAGAAAAAGACCTGGGACAATGAACCTGAGTTTATCAAAAAGATGTACGAGCAGATTGTTAATTCACAAATATACGCCGACTACATTGCCGATGAAGAAAACTCTTATGAGGCAGACCGTGAATTCTGGCGTAAGATTTACCGTACACTTATTCAGGAAAACGAAGATCTTGATGTACTTTTAGAAGAACAAAGTTTATATTGGAATGACGACAAAGAGATTGTCGACACATTCGTGCTAAAGACAATAAAACGGTTTGAAGAGAAAAACAAATCAAAGCAAGAGCTCCTTCCTGAATACAAAGACGAAGAAGACCGCGAATTTGCCCGTAAATTATTCCGTTGCACCGTATTAAATGCAGATACATATCAGCGGTATATGAGCGAAAGTTCACGAAACTGGGATTTTAACCGTCTGGCATACATGGATGTTGTGATTATGCAGATAGCGATTGCCGAAATAGTAAATTTCCCCAATATCCCAGTTAGCGTGAGCATCAATGAATATGTCGACATAGCCAAATTGTATAGTACTTCACGTAGTGGTTCATATATCAACGGTATGCTTGATACCATCGCGCGCCATCTTATCGCCAGTGGTAAATTATTGAAGACAATGGAGCCAAATTTCAAAAATAACATTAATAACAAATAACAAGTAAAAGAAATGAATTCAGCACTATTATTACAAGCTGCAATAGGCGGCGCCGGAGGTAACTATGGTTTCATATTTATCATGATTGCAATCTTTGTGGTTATGTGGTTCTTTATGATCCGTCCGCAACAGAAGAAACAAAAAGAAATTCAGAAATTTCAAAACGCCATTCAGGCAGGTACTCAAGTAGTGACAGGTGGTGGCATCTATGGTACTGTTAAGAATATCGATCTTGCTACAAACGTTGTAGAAGTTGAGATTGCCAGAGGTGTGACGATCCGTGTTGACAAGGGCTATATCTTCCGTGATGCAACAGCATCACAGGTAAGCACTCAGTCAAAGTAAGATGAAGAATTACAGGGCTCGTGGATCTTTAAGACTCGTCAGGAATTTCCTATTCAGTAAAACGAACAGGGAATTTCTGATTTTTTTATTCTTTCTCTGTCTATCGGGTGTTTTCTGGCTGTTAATGGCACTTAACGAGACTTACGAGAAGGAATTCAGCATTCCTGTGCGGCTAGTCAATGTACCTAAGAACGTAGTCATCACAAACGACTTACCTAGTAGCATTAGAGTCACTGCCAAAGACAAGGGCTTTGTAATCATTACTTACTTATACGGTCAGACACTAAGACCACTCTCTGTAGATTTCAAGACGTACGCCACAAATGAAAGCGGACATGCAGTGATAGCTGTCAGCGAATTGCTAAAGCAGATCACTCCCCAGCTTAACGGATCATCGAAGATAACCGGTATCAAACCTGATGCCATTGAATTTTTCTATAATTATGGTTTAAGCAAACGTGTCCCTGTGAAACTTTATGGCAGGATAACCCCCGAAAAGATGTACTACCTAGCCAGGGTAAAATTCTGGCCCGACAGTGTGACAATATATGCGTCCAAACATCTGCTCGACAGTATCAAAGAGCTATACACTACATCAATCAATCGCAGCAATTTATCCGACACTACCATTTTCAAGACATCATTGCAACAAATACGAGGTGTTAAATGCACACCTGCGTATGTAAAGGTAGGTCTCTATCCTGACATTTTCACAGAAGAAAGTGTAGAAGTCCCGATACAGGGAATAAATATGCCGGAAGGAAAGATACTACGCACCTTTCCTTCGAAAGTGAGCATCTATTTCACTACGGGTGTGAGCGTGTTTAAACAGATTGGTCCTGAAGATTTCACCGTTGTCGTGGATTACAATGACATATCTGAACATCCTTCGGACAAATGCAATCTTTATATTCGTGCGATACCTCACGGTGTAAGCAGAGTTAATTTGAAAGTCAAACAGGTAGATTATCTCATTGAACAGGAATAAGACGATGAAGATAGGAATAACCGGTGGAATAGGTAGTGGAAAGAGTTATGTCTGCAAACTTCTCAATGAACGCGGAATCAACATCTATGACTGCGACGATGCAGCCAAGAGAATTATCAACACCTCGAGTGTAATACACGAGAAACTTATTACACTCATTGGAAATGACATTTTCATCAACGGCACACTAAACAAGCAAAAAATGAAAGAATTCTTGCTTGCCTCGGGAGCTAATACTCAGCGAATTAATGAGATTGTACATCCCGAAGTAGCTAGAGATTTCGTCAGTTCCGGTAGTCAATGGATGGAATGCGCTATCCTGTTCGAGTCGGGTTTCAACCGTCTTGTCGACAAGAAGATCATGATCTCAGCTCCACTTGAAATGAGAATTAAACGGATAATGGAACGCAACAAAATAAATAGATCCAAGGCTTTAGAGTGGATTCAACGACAATGGGTAGAAGACGATGTTCGAAAATTATGCGACTATGAAATTATCAACGACGGTAAAAGAAAACTTGATTATCAAATTGATATAATATTAGATAAATTAAAATAACTTATTAATTCAAAGAAATAAATTATGTTACAGACTATTTTAGCAATCTCGGGTAAACCGGGACTTTACAAACTTATCTCACGTGGAAAAATAAATCTTATTGTGGAGTCAATCGATGGGGCAAAAAAACGTATGCCGGCATTTGGAACCGACAGGGTTACATCGCTAGCCGACATTGCCATGTTCACCGATGCTGATGACGTGCCATTGAAGGATGTGCTTACATCTCTTAAGAAAAAAGAAGAGGGTCAAATTTGTTCTATTGACCCTAAAAAAACGGATAGCAAGGATCTACGTGAATTTTTCTCAGAGATACTTCCTAACTACGACCGGGATCGCGTACACGATAGCGACATCAGAAAGCTAATTTCATGGTATAATATTCTAATTCAAAACGAAATAAGTGATTTTGAAGAGGATATGAAACCGACGGAAGGCGACAATGTGGATGACCGCAAATAATATTTATTCTGTCAATAGACATCAAAAATTAAATAAAAGTTGTATCTTCGCAGAATGATAAACGAGAAAAATGAATCATCAAAATGGTGTGAAAACGTTATCCTTGTAGATGGTGACTATATCGACAGTATCGCTTTCGATCTTACTGTAAATTTTGAGCGAATGATAGGTCGCCCAATCCAGAAGGCCGACTTAGCTCATTGGATAGACTGTATTGCTCTTGATGGAGGAATACGTGAAAGTGAAAACGATGTGCAAGTTTTTTTTATATATAGTAAGAATAAGCCATCACTGGAATATTTCAAGCCATCACATTATGAGACAGAACTTAACAAAATGGCTTTCAAAGACAAGTTTGGAGAGTTTTCTCTCTGTTCATTTCCTGCGGAGGACATGATCAGCAAAGATGACTTTTTCATCGAGTCTCTTGAACTGATTATTCATGCTGAGGGAGTAAAACGGGTGATGGTCATTCCTAATGCTGAGAAAATATATAATAATGTACGCGCGAAGCTAAACGACCTTAATGACGAAGGTAAGCGTATCACCGTCTTTGCCATGCAGCCTATGCCCGGAGGTAATTTCCGTCAAGAAATTCTCGGTTATTCGCTGATGAGCGCACTTGGCATAAGCGCAGATGAAATAAATAAAAACTAAAACTGAATTATGATGGGAAGAGTATTAGTAATTGGTGCTGGCGGTGTAGCCACTGTCTCAGCTGTCAAAATTGCAAAGAATACTGATGTCTTCACAGACATTATGATTGCAAGCCGCACAAAATCAAAATGCGACAAGATTGTCGAATATATCGGTAACCCTAAGATCAAGACTGCACAAGTAGATGCTGATGATGTGGAACAGCTAAAGACACTTTTTAATAGTTATAAACCCGAGCTGGTGGTCAATTTGGCTCTACCGTATCAAGATCTTACCATAATGGATGCCTGTCTGGCTTGTGGTATCAACTATCTCGACACCGCCAACTATGAACCGCGTGATGTGGCTCACTTCGAGTATAGCTGGCAGTGGGCATATAAAAAACGTTTTGAAGAAGCCGGACTGACAGCTATTCTAGGTTGTGGTTTCGATCCTGGAGTCAGCGGCATTTTCACGGCTTATGCAGCTAAACATCACTTTGACGAAATTCATCATCTGGATATTGTCGATTGCAATGCAGGAGATCATCATAAAGCGTTCGCCACCAACTTTAACCCGGAGATCAACATACGTGAGATAACCCAGAAAGGTCGTTATTTTAAGGATGGAAAATGGGTTGAGACCGGTGCACTTGAGATACACAAGCCACTCACCTACCCTAACATTGGCCCGAAAGAGAGTTACCTAATGTACCACGAAGAGCTTGAAAGTATTACGAAAAACTTCCCGACAATCAAACAGGCTCGTTTCTGGATGACCTTCGGGCAGGAATACCTTACACACTTACGTGTCATTCAGGATATCGGCATGGCACGTATCGACCCTGTCGAATACAATGGTCAGCAGATCATACCTTTGCAGTTCTTAAAGGCAGTATTACCGAATCCACAAGACCTTGGTGAAAACTACGAAGGTGAGACAAGTATCGGATGCCGTATACGTGGAACAAAAGACGGTAAGCAACGTACATACTACGTATACAACAACTGTAGCCACCACGAGGCATTCCTTGAAACAGGTATGCAGGGAGTAAGTTATACAACAGGTGTACCTGCAATGATAGGTGCAATGATGTTCTTCAAGGGGCTATGGCGTAAGTCGGGTGTTTGGAATGTGGAAGAGTTCGATCCGGACCCCTTCATGGAGCAACTCAACAAACAGGGTCTGCCTTGGCATGAAGAGTTCGACGGAGACTTGGAACTGTAAAAAGATTTAATACCTAAATAAAATGGCAAAAAAAGAAGATAAAGTAGAAGTCAATGCTAACGAGGGAAAACTCAAAGCCCTCCAGGCAGCGATGGAAAAAATAGAAAAGAACTTCGGCAAAGGTTCTATCATGAAACTTGGAAATGAGAGTATCGTGAATGTAGAAGTCATTTCCACGGGTTCAATCGGCTTAAATGCCGCTCTCGGTGTTGGAGGACTTCCTCGTGGAAGAGTTATTGAGATTTACGGTCCTGAGAGTTCCGGTAAGACGACACTCGCCATCCATGCAATTGCTGAGGCACAGAAAGCTGGTGGAATTGCAGCATTTATTGATGCAGAGCATGCTTTCGACCGTTTTTATGCAGCAAAACTTGGTGTTGACGTTGACAATTTATGGATTTCACAACCTGACAACGGTGAACAGGCTCTTGAGATTGCCGACCAGCTCATAAGATCATCCGCCATCGATATTCTTGTTATCGACTCAGTAGCAGCCCTCACCCCAAAAGCTGAAATCGAAGGGGACATGGGTGAGAATAAGGTTGGCCTGCAAGCTCGACTGATGAGCCAGGCACTCCGTAAATTGACTGCCACCATCAGCAAGACTAATACAACTTGTGTCTTTATCAATCAGTTACGTGAGAAGATAGGCGTAATGTTCGGCAATCCGGAAACGACAACAGGTGGAAATGCACTGAAGTTCTATGCCAGTGTACGTCTTGATATTCGTCGCGTGACAAGCATCAAGGACGGAGACGAGATTATCGGCAATCAAGTTCGCGTCAAAGTGGTGAAGAATAAAGTAGCCCCTCCTTTCCGTAAAGCTGAATTCGAAATAACCTTCGGTGAAGGAATATCTAAAATTGGTGAAATTGTCGACCTCGGTGTAGAATATAGTATCATTCAGAAGAGTGGCAGTTGGTTTAGTTATAATGGTGACAAACTGGCACAAGGACGTGATGCTACAAAAACGCTGCTAAAAGACAATCCTGAACTCTGCGAAAAGTTGGAAGCTCAGATCATGCAGGCCATACAGGATAAGAAAAAATAAAGAATAAACAGAAGGCGTGTGATGATTATAAGGTAACCACCCTCAACTAAAAAAGCAAAACTCCCGAGGTGAAAATTAATTTTTCACCTCGGGAGTTTTGCTTTACATCACCCTAGTTAGTGTTTTTCGACTTTGATAACCTTGCCGGCCTTATTGAACTTAATGATGGTTTTATCCTCATAAAGCCATGTTGCTGCTCCTGTCTTGGATTCATCATAAGAACTTGCAGCATCACCCTTAGCCAATCTGACCGCATCCTTATTCATACCTACAGTCACCCTGTTCTGAGATATGGCTTTCCACTGTGCCATTGTGATTCCCTTATGCCTGCTTCGCAAAGAACCACTACCGAAGAGCTCAAAATAATAATCCTCATGGAAACCGTCAATATCTCCGGCCACATTATCTGTATTTGTGAATGTCACTTTCTTGGTATAAGTAATGCCACCATTGATAGACTTTAATGTCATATTGACATAAGAAGTATTTGCTATACTCTGAATACCTTTGATTATAAAATCCGTTGACCGGGCGATAGTCGCATTACCTTTAGGACCTTTCATGATTGTACTACGCTTTGTATAAATAGATTTACCTATATACTTTCCATACTGTCCATTAGTTGACACTGTGACATCTTCCATCAGGAAAGAACCCTTAAACAGAAATTTTGTATTATCAGTACCTGTACCAAACTCCTCTTCACGCATTCCCGAATTCGTTTTACTCATTGCCACATTTTGATAGAATTCCTTACCTTTATTGTCCTTAACAATAATTTTAACAGGGAAGCTACGCGTGCCGGCTCCGATGGCCACCACCTTGACCTCAGTGTTTTTCGGGACGGTCACTTCGTCATATCCTGTAGAAATAGCGTCATTATCAATGCGATAGATGTCTGCCAATGTATACAGCATCGCACCCATAAGTTTATTACGCGCTATGTCCACGTCACCAAGATAAGCAAGAGTAGGAACCCCCACCTTGTCACCGCAATAATCATCAAACGTTCCGTTAGGTATCTCATAATAATAATCTTTATGATCATCCTGACATGTGAAATTGATATGAAAACGCCCCTGCGGTGTCTGAGTATGTCCCTTATAAATCATAATTTTTTCACGCAGAGAGCCATTACTCACCTCCGAATTTGTAGATGCATCACAGAAAGTGTTAACTATCAAATCATATTTCTCAGGCAAGACCATAAACTTCATACCTTCTTGCCAGTCGCACAAACTGTAATACTTAAAATTATCGCTCACGAAGTCATGCACCTTCTCTTCATTCGAAGTACTATCAGCACCTGCTATAGCGATTTTACTTGCTCCACTGGTCTTAACGATGTACGGATTCTGTGCATACAAAGCCGAAAAGCCGAAGAATACACCAACTAAAAGAACTATACGTTTCATAATTAAAAAGATTTATTATCAGAATAATCCTATAAACTCTCCGCAAAGATATAAAATAAAATTTGAATGCGTGTCAATCTGGTCTGCCAAAGCGTCATTATTTATTATATTTTTTTCCTTTGGCACACGCTTTGCTACAAAATCAACGTACAGCGCAAGCTAGCAAATGCAAAAAATAAAGATTATAAAACAATAAAAACAATACAATCATGGGAAAAATTATTGGAATTGACTTAGGTACTACAAACTCTTGCGTTGCCGTATTTGAAGGTAACGAGCCTGTAGTAATTGCAAACAGTGAAGGTAAACGTACGACTCCGTCAGTCGTTGGCTTTGTGGATAACGGAGAACGTAAAATCGGTGATCCGGCAAAACGTCAGGCTATCACAAATCCGGAACGTACAGTTTACAGTATCAAACGTTTTATGGGTGAAAATTACGACCAGGTTCAAAAGGAAATATCTCGTGTACCATTTAAGGTACAACGTGGTGAAAACAACACACCTCGTGTAGATATCGACGGTCGCCTCTATACCCCACAGGAAATCTCTGCAATGGTTCTTCAGAAGATGAAGAAAACAGCCGAGGATTATCTCGGACAGGAAGTGACAGAAGCAGTCATCACAGTTCCTGCATATTTCTCCGACTCTCAGCGTCAGGCTACTAAAGAAGCAGGTCAGATTGCAGGTCTCGAGGTTAAACGTATCGTCAACGAGCCTACAGCAGCAGCCCTTGCTTACGGTGTTGACAAGTCGAATAAGGATATGAAGATTGCGGTATTCGACCTTGGTGGTGGTACATTCGATATCTCTATCCTCGAATTTGGTGGTGGCGTATTCGAAGTCCTGTCAACAAATGGTGATACACACCTCGGTGGTGATGACTTCGACCAGGTAGTCATCGACTGGCTGGTTCAGGAATTCAAAAACGATGAAGGTGCCGACCTTAAGGTAGATCCAATGGCCATGCAGCGTCTGAAAGAAGCAGCAGAAAAAGCAAAGATTGAACTATCCAGTTCTTCTTCTACCGAAATAAATCTGCCATACATCATGCCCGTAGGTGGTGTTCCAAAGCACTTGGTTAAAACACTGACACGTGCAAAATTTGAATCTCTTGCTCACGACCTGATTCTAGCTTGTCTCGCACCTTGCCAGAAAGCCGTAGCTGATGCAAAACTGTCAACAGCAGACATCGATGAAATAATCCTCGTAGGTGGTTCAAGCCGTATACCTGCAGTCCAGACTTTGGTCAAGAATTTCTTCGGAAAAGACCCATCAAAGGGTGTTAATCCTGATGAGGTTGTAGCCGTCGGAGCATGTATTCAAGGTGCTATCCTTAATAAAGAAGGTGGCGTGGGCGATATCGTACTGCTCGACGTAACCCCTCTGACACTGGGTATTGAGACCATGGGTGGCGTTATGACAAAGCTTATCGATTCAAATACCACTATCCCTTGCAAGAAGAGCGAAGTCTTCTCTACAGCAGCCGACAATCAGACCGAGGTTACAATCCATGTATTACAGGGTGAACGTCCAATGTCATCTCAGAACAAGAGCATCGGTCAGTTCAATTTGACAGGCGTCGCACCGGCACGCCGCGGTGTTCCTCAGATAGAAGTAACATTCGATATTGATGCCAACGGTATTCTTAAGGTATCAGCCAAGGATAAGGCAACCGGCAAAGAGCAAGCTATCCGTATCGAAGCATCTTCAGGTTTGAGCAAAGATGAGATCGACCGCATGAAAGCTGAAGCAGACAGTAATGCAGAAAATGATAAGAAAGAGCGTGAGAAGGTGGACAAGATGAATCAGGCCGACTCAATGATCTTCCAGACTGAGAATCAGTTGAAGGAAATCGGTGATAAGGTCCCTGCAGACAAGAAACCGGCTATCGAGCAAGCTCTCCAGTCACTGAAAGATGCCCACAAGAGTGGTGACGTAACCGCAATCGACAATGCCATCAACGCTCTCAATGCAGCATGGCAGACAGCAAGTGCACAGATGTATCAAGGAGGTGATGCCGGTGCTCAGGGTGCTCAAGGTGCAGGAGCTCAAGGAGCAGGTTCAGATCAGCAACAGAGTCAACAGACTCAGACAAAATCTGACAAAGAAGACATCCAAGATGCAGATTTCGAGGAAGTCAAGTAAGCTCCGATAAGTAAACAATAACGATACATAAGAAAATAGGGTGTAGCTCAAGTAGTTAAACCCTATTTTCGTTTTGAATATAGCCCTCCTGATCATACCCTTTATGTTCAGAATTAATAGAATCGACAAGACTTTGAATTCGTTTATCAGTAACTGGCATGTGGAAGTATTTAGAATACTGTACATCATAACGAGATTGACTGCCTAGTGGTAGGCGTCGGTTGATATCTTCAGGGATAAAAAACTCTGAACGAGTGGGCCCCAAGTGGGAGTAGAATTCTGTGAGGAAGATATGAATACCAGCCAAGTCGAAGTCACCGAAATGGACGTAACGATTGGGGATGCCTTCCAACCACCTCACCAGATCACCATTTTGAGGGTAACGGGAGACAAACAATACTTTTGGATATTGTTCAAAAAGATACTTCTGTCGCGCAATCTGTCGAAAGTTCTCACCATTCTCTACACCTACAACCACTACATCCGCAGGAACCTGGAATGTATGGTAGTCGTAAATGAAAGTGAAAGTCCCCTCCACGGGATATATCGTAAACGGATTTCCATTGACCGTAGCAGGGATGTCGACGAAACTGTTGACAAGGAACCCTGTCATCGTACGATGATGTATAAACTTACTATCACCCGTAATTAACACCAGTTCAGAACGATGAACCTCGGTTTCTCTCCCACCCAATAATTCCTTAGCAGCATCAATGTCACGAATATCATATTTCGTGGCAACATACTGCTTAAACGCATCAATATCAGTGGCCCGGTAACTGAGCTGACGACCATGACTCACTTTCTGCAAGATATTATCCATCAACATCTGGTCAATCCAGTCACCTTTCAAAGAAGTGGATGCTACACTTCCGCCCTGAGCCAAATACTGGAACCTGTCTATCAATTTTAACGTCTTCTTCATCTTATGGTCAGCAGTGATTTCACGATAGTGTTACTCTTGGCATCCTTGTTCAAGGAGTAGGTATAGCGATAAGCTTCCGCCGTATAGGTAGTTGGTGAGGAGTTGATGAGATAGATGTTTCGTTTGTTGGCGAAATCCAGGATACCCTTCACATTGTTTGGATGAAGTTTACCAATCTCGTCCATCAAACAGTGGAGGCGGAAGTCGCCAAACTTACGGCTCACCTTCCGTTTGAACACGTTGATAAGCATGATATTGACCATCGCCTTAACCAAGATGTCCGTGCCATCTGATCCCACATTAGAGAGTTTCTCCACCCAGCCCGTATCGTTATCGTTCTCCCGCACCTTAAATTCGAGTTTAAACGTATCGGTCAAGGTGATGAAGTCACGTTTCTGTTCAAGTTCCAGATGATCCATCAAGTTCATCAATAAGTCAACAGCCCGTTGATTGGCCCTCAGCAACGTTTCTTGATCACAGAACAGATTAACCTCACCCATATTCATATTCGCCTCATCTACAAACCTGGCAATGGTGAGCAATAGTTGCATCAACCGGTCGTTACTCTCCACACTGCGCAGTTCGATATCCTTGATAACACCGGCAAAATTATTCTCCTTGAAATCCTTATTGATCTCACTGATAGTAGCTTCAATCACACCCTTGTGAGACATCAGGTCGTTGACCTCACGGGAAATGCGACGAATAATATCCACATAAATATTATTAGTACGTTGACGGTATTCCTCTATCTTCCGATTACTCAGAAACTCACCCAAATCGACCGCAAACTCAATATAATCTGCATCCACATTAAATTCTGTACGGAAATGGAACGTATTCTGCTGAGAGAAGTTCTTTTTGAACGTAATAACCGCCTGCTTGAAATTCTCCATCAGTCGAAGTTTTGAACCGATATTGTCGCGCAAATCATTCAATATATCAGCTAGCTCCTTAACCGTTTCCTGTTTATCAACCTCATAAATGCTGAACAGACAGGCATCACTGCCAACGAAATTCTCGACATCGGTAATAGAACGACGGATACCGTCAATACGCAAATTCAGCCGTTGTAGTTCGTTACGCAACAGATTAATCACTGAGGTATATTTATTCCTGCGCACTTGATACTTATCCTCCAAATCAGCAATTTTCTGCTGTACGAGTTTCCGTTGGTCACGAATCTCCTGTTCGTGATCAAAGAGTTCTTCCTTATCGTTCTGCCAAGCAATAAACTCACGAAGATGGTCATTGATGAAACGAAGTTGCTGTGATACATTATCCAGACTCTGTCGGAACGATGCCAGCTGACTCACATCCACACCTAACCCCTTCAATTCAGCATCCATCTGCTCATGAAGAACTCGAATCTGACGATCGTGCTCTCCCTGTTGGTTCTTGAAATCCAAATCAAGTGCTGATATCTGCCGACGAGTCTCCTCTTCCACCTCTTTACGTTGAATAGCGAAAGACTTCTTCAACTTGTCGAGTTCACGAGATTCTTGTGATTGCAGATCGGTCTTATCGCGGAGAAATTGTTGAAGCGTCTGCTCTGCCTTTGACAATTGCTCCTGCTTATCCTCCAATTCTTTCTTACGCCATGCAGACAACCGGTCCGACGTTTCATCAAGGAGTTTCTGATTACTGCTGATCTTCATTGGAATAATCCGGAGTTCCGTCTCAGCATCCGTACGCAGCTGACGAAGTTCCCTGATCTGTTTATTAGGTTTACCCTCCAGGCGTTGGATATCCTCCTCCAACTGTTTCTTGTGAGCGACGATATCAGCATGAAGCAACTCTATCTTCTTATCTATTGCAGTCTTATCCCGTTGGATATTCTCAGGAGTACGAACCTCTTTATCTATATTATCGAGATTCAGTTGAACGCCGAAGATCGTATCATCAGACTTAAAAATCTTTGGTGAAAGTCCTGTATTGTAAAGTACTGCATCTTCATCAAGCACCTTACCGAAAGTACGCTCCCATCCCTGCACATTACCCGACAACCACTCGATGAGCGAACCCTTCTGTTGGTCGAGCAACAGCTGGAGTTTTGTAGTATCCTCAGTAAATTTGTCAATCTGCTGTTTAACCCCACTTGCATAGAGCTTATTGTCAGCCTCCAACTTACTGCGTTCTAATTTCGTTTGTGCTATAATACGATCAATCTGCTGTTGCTTTTGCTGTATCTTCAGTTTGAGTTCACCTTCATCTTTCTGCGCCAAGTCTATCTTCCGTTGATATTCATCCATCTGCTGTTGGAAAGGATTCATCTGCTGGAGCTTCAACTGCGACAGTTGCAACTGCTGCTTATCCTCCTTGGCTATATTCTCCTTTTCCAGAAGACCTGAACGTCGTCCATCATAGTACGATTGTTTCTCCTCACGAGCCTTGGTGCACTCAGTCTGCAGTTCACCAATGCGCTGATACTGTTGTCCGGTCAGCATATTCTTCTTTGCTTCAGTCTGATTCTGAAGAGCAGAGAGTTTCTGATTTTCCTGTGATTTAAGTGCATCATATTTATCCTTCACCGAACGGTTTCGGTCGGTCAACGTATCAATCTGCTGTTGAAGAGAATGCTGGCGGGTAAGCAATACCTCCTTCTCCGCCATCCGCTGACAGATGTTCTCAATACCTATCTCCTCGTAATGTTGCTGTTTCTTCTTGATGGTATCGAGTTTTGCTTTCAGTTTTGCTTCATCACCAATCAACTTGTCGCGCTCGGCTTTGTACTTTCCGTCCTCCTCTTGCATCAGTCGATTCTGACGGTTCAGCTCATCCTGTTTATCAGCATTCTGTTGCTGTAACTCAGGTAATAGTTCCTTATCACGGTCAAGTGCGAAGCAAAGTTCTCCATAAAGTTCCTCCACCATCTTTCGAGTACCCTCATAGAGCGTATACTTGGAAATCACATGATCCGCATCTGACTGTACCTTCACATGACCGTTTTTCTCTCTCTTATACCATTTCCAGATATCCTCATACTGCTGGCGGAAGTCCTTCACCTGGTCACGATAGAAGTCAAGGTTGATTCCACCGTCACTGAAGTCCATGGAATCGATAATGATATCCTTGATAACACGACTCTCAAGACTCTGGTTGAGGAAGATATTTTGAATAGTACGTGGCACATTCTGATATTTGCTGCTCTCCATAAGGGAGAAACGACGCAAATCCTGAGGCACATTCTGACGGTTGCCATAGATGATATCCAAATAAGTGGAGTAATTCCGGATGATATTACTGGAATAACGGTTACCTATCTGTTGGTGAATCTTCGTCCACTCATAGTATACATTCCCCACATCATCGAGAAAGAAGTGGCGCTGATACCCACAATCTACAAAACGGAAGGCCGTACGTCCCTGATTTTTGAAAGCCACAACGAAAAACTTACCATTCTCACGAACCACCTCATAGATGATATAACTGTCGGGCGACGGCAGATAAAAATCATCGAAACCCTTCTGTTCCCGTTGGATGCCCAGTTTCGACTTGTCGGCATTATAGAAGAAAAGGATAGCGCGCAGAAGCGTACTTTTCCCGACCCCCTGAGTACCAATAAAATGAACATTACCATCGAGGCTGGCCTCAGCATAACGGATGTGGGCACTATTGATAAATACAACTTTACTCAGGTATCTCATCTTTCACCTCCTCGTCTATATTCAGACATTCTATGATATTTGTGATATATCGAAAAGCCATAGTAACCTGATACTTCCCATCTACCTCGTTGACAACCTCTGCGAAACCTTGGGAGGCAAGTACATTGGCTAAAGCTTCAATCTTGTCGCGTATGGACTGCTTGTCCTCGAAGATATGCTCCAACTTGTCACGGAGTTCCACATCACTCGCCACACGTACCTCAATCTGAGCCGGTGTAAACTGAGTGCCGGCCTCGAAAGTGGTATCGTAGTTGGTCAGGAAGTCGAGGTAATCTATCCATGGAGTGAGCGACTTGAGTTTGTTTTCAGTCGTCACCTTCTGTTCCTTACGCGAGAAATAGTAATAACCATCCCCACTGGAGAGCTGGAAATCGATTAGTTCAAAGTATTTTTCATAATCACTTTGGTATTCTTCAATATCATTATATATTGCCCGCGTATCTGGGTTGATACTATTGCTCGAGATAAACTGACCTCGAGAAAGGCGTTGGAAAACTTCATTGGTATATTTCATTGCGGTAATATAATGGGGTATTCGATATTTTGTAGGGTGCATGTTTCATCGGTAAAACGGATTTCGTCAGGATACTGGGAAGCAAGTTGCAGGAAAAGCACCAGTCGTTCCTCACGGGTGGTATCAATCTTGAAATCAAACATACGGATATAGTTAAAAAGGTCGTTGCTCTGTGCCTTGAATGCATTGAAAATCTCCTGATGGTTGAATACACGCATCGTCTCACTACCGGTTTCAAGATATTCCTGATCAATCTTACCCGAGAGACGCTGCCGGATGAGCGTCTTCTTGGATAGTTGACGGCGCACATCACCGAGAATGGCCAAGGCGGCATCGTCATTACGAAGGAAATCGATGGACACCTTGGTGGAAAAACGCAATATCGGCTCCATCCATACGGGATTCAGATGACCGAGGACGGCCTTCACATTGGTATTCTCCTCCAACATAAACTGATTCTTGAGATACTTTAACTGACGAACTTTCTTCACCAGCCGGCTTTGATATTCGATGCGATTGAGGTAATCAATAATCTGCTTTTGGATATCAATCAGACCATGCGACGACTCACGCAATCCTGAACGTACCTCATTGATGGTCTGTCGGAGCAGCACATCCATCGCACTGCTGAAAAAGATGGTTTGTTCATCCATGATCTTCTCAGTCTGGCGGATAAGTTCGGCGATATCCTTACATTTCTTATCAAAGTCTATCAGACGAAGTTTCTTCAGTTTAAAGTTAGGTTCCTGTTTGTAGGTATCCTCCACATTGCGTTTCAAGTCGATGATATTTCGACGCGTCATCTGGTCAATACTATGGAAAGTATGACGAATCTCGCGCATGAACAGGCTTCTTTGTTTATCTGTATCAGCGGCCAGATAGGAGTCTATATTCAGTTTCAGCTTACCGACATATTGTTGGACAGAAGCGACATTAATATCTTCATTGACCTCCAGTACATTCTCGAAAAAGTGTAGATAATTGTCATCGAGTTCGAGTGTGTCATCGGTCTGGATAATCACGCCATGAGAAATCAGATAGCGGAGTTTATTCTCATCATCGTCCAATGTCTCTAGTGCGTCATCATATTTAATGGCAACGGTCTTTCGTTTGTTGAACATGTCGATCAACAACTTATCTCCATTCTGGAGACCGCGAATCAGTTCCTTAATGGTTTTAAAAGCTGGCATTAGTTATCTCTAATAAGATCATCGAATTGGTATAGGCGAATTAGCATAATGGATTGATAGTCGCGATGCATACTCGCTTCTATTAGGCCTTTATTTATGTATAGTTGAGCCATATCTCCTTTTTTAATGCAAAGATAATCATTATTTTACAAAAATGTAATTTACATAATCACTTTACATGATATTTTTGTATTTAGGCATTCAAGCCTACCTAAGATATTATGATAAAGGAACGATTATCTACTCTTCAGCTTCGTATGGAATCAGTCTTTGAAGCCAAAGACAACAAGGAAGGCTACAACCATACTTGACATCAGATTGTGCGTCATCGATTCCAACAATCTCTCCGTCGTTATCCACGCCATAGAATAAACTACCACCTTCGGTATTGGCAAAAGCCGACACCGATTTGAGCCACGACTTCATTTTCTTTCGTTCAAACCTTTCCTTAAAGTCATAAGCCGAGCATTCTGCTATTAATATATTGCCTTGTATCTGCATGCCTTTATATTTTAGTCAGTATGTTATTCATCCTATTCCAACCACAAAGGTACGAATAATTTGGCGAATAGTGTTAAAATGTAAATCAGATTTATTGCTTTTTTGTCTTTTATCTCGTTTGAAGGAAAATATGTAAATTCAAACGCATTTGCAAAGATAAGAGAATAAAAATATACAGTCAAAACGTATTTTATAAAATAAATGATTTTTTTGAAATAAATTACGTATAAAAACGTTGAAAAATACTGAGTTTATTATTTTTTAATAAGTTTAATAAGTTCATCTGCGATACTTTTTATTTCATCCGCTGGTGGTATTGGCCGATAAGAGAGCTGAGTTAGTTCTGACTCATATATAGACTTCAATTGCGTCCACATGCTATCAAATGATGTCAACAGTGGTGACAACTTAACATCTGCGTCTTTCCAACCATCGGGCACAATAAGCGTAGCTTTGTCGTGTTGCACCAAAGCATTAAAATCATTGGTAAAATCTGTTTCTACATATTTTCTGCAATCAGCGTTCTGCATGAGATAATATAGGTCATAGAAATGACGTATTTTCTGCTGTAAACCCAAAACAGCATCGTCGGCAAAGGAAAAACGCAGAAGAGAAACCATCTTTTCACATAATGTCTTTCGTTTGTCAAGTACATCCATCTCGAACGGCTGCATCCCGAATTGTTCTATCAGGTTGAAATAACCGTTAGCTTCCATATATTCAGTGATGAAGCTCCTAATAGTCGCTCGTTCAAATGGATAAGGATTGCCAAAAGCGGTTACCTCAAGAATGATGAAGTTCCTGAGGAAGTCAGAGGTGGACGCAGCCTGCTGCAAAGACTGATATTCATGGAAGGTCTTGCGATAATAAATGCCCTTCTTCGTATCTTGAGTATTTATCTCCTGTAAGCCAACCGTTACCGTTTTGTTTATTCGCCTAATGAACTTCTGCACCTGACCTTGGCTCATGTCAGAGGTTATAACCGCAATGTCAACGTCTGAAGAGAAACGATTGATGATACGATAAGCCTTGGAAAGCGATGTTCCCCCTTTAAATATTACTTTATGAGTGAATTCGGACACTTCTGCTATTTGCCCGAGCATGCAGGTTATCCAATAGTCCTTCTCCACAAAGGCTCTAGATATACCCATATACTGTGATGTCGCCGTAATAGCGTCGGAAAAATATTCTCTGTTCAGATGTAAGTTCATTGTAGATTCCATTTGCTTGTTGTGGGAAGAATTTCCTCAGAAATGCCTAGTTTGTATATTGTAAGTGGATGCTGGAGTGAGAAAAGACGGTCAGTTTTAACTTCCGGCCTAACCTTCTCTATGATAGCACCAGTTAGCGCTCGCGTCATTGGGTTATAGTTTTCTACAAGCATCATCATCTTGTCAATATTATCCTTTGTAAACTTTGTAAATAGATACAGCAAACTTCTCACGCTGCTGTTGATATCAGAATCAGGAATATCCTTGATGTATCTGATTGCATCCAATATCTGTAGATAACGATAATTCTCCTCTGTTATGGTGTTCGGCTGGGTGACGAATTTGATGTCATAGAAACCACGACGCGTGTTCTTTTTCCGTTTGTTCACTCCAATCTGAATTACATTTGGCACTTGCGTAGTCAATCCAAGTCCGTTAAACACACTATAGCCGGTGAGATAACCGATTCGCACATCATCCTTGAAAAGCAAATCTTTCACAACTTCCTCCTCTGATGGTTTCAACGTACCAAACAGACTATTCTTTGGTTTATAGTATCGTCCAGGCGAAAGACGCATAATAAGTCCTTCCGAAACCATTCGGTTCAGCTTCTTTACTACTGCTATACTAGCTTCGTGAGCCATGTTAAGGTCTCTGAACGTGAAAACCACATCAGGCTCAATCGCGTCTATTCTTGATATCAATTCCTTCGACACCATATTTACATATACTTTTACTGCCTACAAAGATATAAAAATGTCTAGTATTTACGCCACTTTACTTGACTTTATTCTATTTTTAGCAAAAATTTAACCCTACTTGCAGCTATATACCATCTAACTCTTTGATTTTCAAGGGCCGATTTTTTAATATTCTCTAAATGTACCACACAAAATTTTCGTCTTCGTTTTAGTGGCGGCGGGTTCAGATTCAACTTCAGATATATGTCTGGTGACATTATAGTAGGACAATATCTTCTCTTCCACCTTCCTGACGTTACCGGGCGGACCTTTGGACTGAAGCTGGTTGTAGAAATAAAGAGCCTTGCGGTTCACCTCGGTGCCTTCCATGTAGAATAGAGGAGGTGTTGTTTCTTCCCGTCCGCACCGACCGTTGTCCTTGTTTGCATCTTGATATACATCAGTGCGAAAATATACAGTCAAAACTGTATTTTATAAAAAAAAATGATTTTTTTGAAATAAATTGCGTATAAAAACGTTGAAAAATATATAAATAGCTCGGAAGTCATCTTGTCCGAAAGGAAGAGAACCACAATCTGAAGCGGAGTGCTATGCCTTAAATAATGAACTCATTTAATATGATAAAACATCGATTAGCATTGATCTTGGTATTAATCTTACCCTCTTTTATACCCGGTATAATGGATGTTTCTGCAGAGAACAGAGACTCCATACAAATCATGGGGCAGGTTACTGACGCTTTTACCCATATTGGGGTCGACAGCGCAAAAATCGTGGTAACAAGTAAGGATGGCCATTTCCGTAAGACAGTGATGACCGAAGATCTTTATGCAGAGCAACGTCAGATCTCCCTTATCGTGAATGGGTATATCGAGTCTTCCATTCCTTCTAAGATTGTTTACAGGATGAAGGTTCCCGATCCAGGCCCATATATCGTTTCAATCAATATTCCCGGATATGATAAGCAAGAAGTTGAGATAAACATTCCTGCCCGACGATATGGCAGACGAACAAAGGAATGGGAAGCCAAGGAGATTTTGTTACATCAAATCAGAAGCAAATTGCTTCCTGAGATCACCGTCACCGCCACCAAGATTATGATGGTTCATCGTGGGGATACAGTGGTTTACAATGCAGACTACTTCCAGTTGGCACAAGGATCGATGCTCGACAAACTCATATCCATGATGCCGGGACTTGAAATCAAAAGTGGCGGTGTGATATACTATAACAACAAGAGACTTGACAATCTGCTGGTGAATGGTAAGGACTTTTTCAAAGGCGATCCTACGATTGCTTTGCAAAACCTCCCTGCCTATATCGTCAAAGAAGTAAAGGTTTACGAGAAAGAGGACGATGACGCGTTTCTTAAAAAACATTATCGGAAAAAGGATCAGCCTAACACCCTTGATGTCGTACTCAAGAAAGAGTACTCCCACGGTTGGATTGCGAATATCGAAATAGCAGGAGGACCTGCGCTCGGTACAAATGTAGGCAAAAAAGATAGTAAGTATCATGAACGCATCTTCGGACTGCACTATGGTGACCGTTCGCGACTGGGTATCATCGGCAACTTCAACAATATCAACGATGCTCAGGTGGCAAACGGTGATGGTCGTTGGGATGATGACTTGAACTGGAATCAGCCCGACGGCGTGACGAAGTTGGCACTCGGCGCACTCACCTACAGCATGAAGGCAAAGAAGACCGACCTAAACTATCAGCTTGACCTTAAGGCAACCCGTGAGATGACAAACACAGAGACGAAGACATCTACAACCACGTTCCTCAACACAAATGATACGTACAAACGCGCTTCTGATGAAATGGAAGATAAGAAAACTCATCTCCATTGGACAAATCGACTATCGTGGAAGAGGAAAAAGGCCATCCTTGAGGTAACTGCCAATACAGATTATGACCACTCCACACGCAACTCTCATTCCCTTTCTGCACAATTCTCTCAAAATCCCAACGACAGTTATCGCTGCGCTTCACTCGACTCCATCTATGTAGCCCCAGGTAGCAGCAGACTTTTATCCATTCTCACAAACCGGCTGGAACAAAGCAGTCTGACCAGGCAACACAACTTCCAAGAAAAGGTGTATACCTATATATCCTTCCTTTCGCCTTTACTTGGCAATAATGTACTGATCATCTTCACTCCTACCTACAGCAATCAGTATTCCGACCTTTATCAGCATGATGATTTGCAGTATCAGTCAGAGGGTAAACGTGATTACAGAAACCGGTATTTCGATATCTCTCAGACCTGCGCCTCTATATATGGGAAACTTTCATACAATCTTGATAATATGATGAATGCGGCCACAGCGTCTTGGTTATCGGCAGGATTTTCGTATCAATACGATGGGAAACGAAACAAAGGCAATACCGGCATCTATAATCTGCACACACTCGACAAGTCATCTGACATTGCTCTTGGAGATTTACCATCGGTTGACAACTGGCGTACAATCTGCCTTGATACGGACAATAGCCGGCAGACCGTTCAAGAGACAAACGACCACCAGTTTCTTTTAAATCTAGAACTTGGTAAGTCTGAGAGGAAATATGGACAATTAAGCATCTACCCAACTGTGAATTATCGTATACACAGTTATACAGACAGCCGCACAACAGAGAAAGCAGAGCGCAGGTACACGAGTTTCGATCCCAGCATAGGATACTCTTTGAATCTTACTGTCGGTGATTCACGATATATTGCTATCTGGACCGGCTACAAACAGGATCATACCATGCCGGAAATGAGTTATCTCCTTCCGCTTGGTGACAATAGTAATCCTCTCTCCATTTCATTGGGTAATCCGGATCTAAAAGCAGCATGTTTACATCAATCTAATATAGGATTTAGTTACAACAACTGGCCTCACAATTGGGAACTGGGTATTAGTGGCACATATACCCGTATGGAAAATAGTACGGCAATGGGGTATAACTATAATGCGACAACGGGTGTCTACACTTACCGCCCGGAAAATGTAGACGGTAATTGGATGACACAACTCAAGTTAAGTTATTGGCATAAATTCGGGAAGAAAGGAGATTGGTTTGTAAGAACCAACATGTCATGGGATTTTAATAACTCGGTTGACCTGATGAACGAGATGATCTCCGTTGTTCGCAACCACAAAGTGGACGATGTTTTCGATCTCTCCTGGCGCTTTGGTAAATTGGGTACACTCAGCTTTCATATAAATCCTTCTTGGCAGTATGCCACATCTCAACGGCAAGACTACACTACCCGCAGCACATGGGACTTAAACTATGGCCCTACCCTTGGTCTCAATTTGCCCCTTGACATCAGTTTCAGCACAGACATGCGCATCATTCAGCGTCGAGGTTATGATGACCATACCATGAATGACAACAATCTGATCTGGAATGCCAATCTCTCTTGGAGTTTTACAAAGTCTAAAAGTTGTACTCTCTCTTTGGAAGGCTATGACATTCTTCAACAGCTCAGCTCCACTCGTCGCACACTCAACGCTCAAGGTATCACAGAAATCTGGTATAACACTGTCCCCTCCTACCTGATGTTGCATCTGCAATGGAAATTCCACAAGATTCCCATTAAAAAGAAAATGTAATGAGAAATAAAAGAATTCGAAAAAACCACATATCATTGATTTTTAGCAGTTAGAAAAGGTATTTATGTCAATTTATCAGCAGTCAAGAACTCCTAAAATGTTATTTTATCAGCAGTGAGATGTGTATTACTATAACACGACACGGAATGACTGTGTTATTTACCTCAGTACCACATCTCGTGAGATGTGTATTACTATAACACGACACGTGCTGAATGCGACTTCGTTCTTTGCGATAGCAATCAGACTTTGGCAGCTTATCTGATATATTACGATAGTCCCAATCCGAAGACATATAATCGAGAAATCAATGGCTGCTTAGCAGGTGCAACATGCACTCATTGCGGAAATCTGTATCTGCTGACATACAACGAATCTAGAGAACCGCGCGGACACAAAATTAAGATCATGCCTGTTTGGGAATGGCTGCTTAATGAAGAATAAAATAAATTTACATGTTGGCAAAAACGGGAGAAGTATACAATGCGCAAAGCTGTCCACCTGACAATGGTAACCACTTACAGTGTAACTCATAATGCCTATTGGAACAAAGTACAGAAGGAAGTAACAACTGAGAAATTGTAAAGAGAAAATTCAAAAGGATTTTAAAAAAATATACAGTCAGAACGTATTTTATAGAATATAATTATTATTTTTGCAATTTGATACAGATAAAAACATTGACAAAGATATAAAATCGACTGAAAGTCGTCTTATCCGAAAGGAAGAGAACCGCTAATAAGATGAAGGAACAGAATATACAAAAACTGCTTGCTAACGGCGAGCGTGCAACTCTGGAATGTAAGAAAGCACAAACCTGTGTTCCGAATTCCCGATGGGAAACATATTCAGCTTTCGCCATGAATACTTATCTGATGCTCAATGGTATATTAAAGGTTGAAAAGTATGATGACCGTTTTGTGCTCACGAATCCCGGTTTGCTGAAACTCCGTGTCGAGCAGATTTATGCCGAAGGAGAGTCTATAGCCCGTAACCAACGTATGCAAGCCATGCTGCGCATGATAGGTTATGGAGAAAACCTTGGTTCTGGATTCCCTCTCATCCTCAGTGCTTGGAACGAAAAGCATTGGCTAAAACCAGAACTTGTTGAGCAACCTGAGTTGATGCAAGTGAAGCTGATTCTTCATATCGAAGATATTGCAAATAGCCGAAAGAATGACCCAAAGGAGGTGACTGATCGTCAACGAGATCTATTAATGGAGATTTCGGAGGATAATACATTGACAAGAGAGCAATTGTCCCAAAAACTGGGTGTATCCGAAAGTACGATAAAACAAAAACTAAACTTATTGAAAGATAAGGGATATATTGAGCGCAAGGTTGGAAAAACCTATGGTAAATGGATTATTAAAATAGGATACTGACATGCTTGCTGTTCAGAATTGGTTCATCTAACTTTACAACCAAAAACATATAAATTATAGACAATGGCAGATATTAATAGATTAAAAGTTGTGTTTGTAGAAAAGAAACTTACTAGCAAATTGCTTTCCGAGCAATTACACAAAGTTCCAGCAACAGTATCAAAGTGGTGTACAAACAGTGTACAACCTTCACTAGAGACGTTGGTGAAAATTGTAGATATCAAGGAACGTTTTGTTTCTTCACAAGTTAAATGAGATAGAAGTCCATCAGAAATGAATGCTTACCATAATATATTAATTGGATTAGTTGACGCAGATTTGCTGAATGGAGGAACTCGTCATCCTAATCTTGTGCTGTTGAAGTTGGCAGGATTCTTAAACGACAATAATATTCCATTTCATCTTATTATTGATAAAGAAGCAGATATTTCTAAATATAATATAATATATATGTCAAAAGTTTTCTCCTTTACACCAGATCCACCTTTCTTTCAAAAAGCAAAAGGAACAAAGTTTGAGCGAAAGTTTAGAGTCGGTGGAACTGGCGAATATGCGATAAAAAAGGATGTAAAGGATTTTAAGTCAATTCGAGACCATGATATGAACCAATTAGATAATGATGAGTTTCTGAGAAAATATCCTAATCGAAGGGGAGGCAATAAAGTGTTTGGTATTGACATGCGAAGGCAGATGCCTTTTTATCATCTCTATGATGAATACGTTCGTTTAAAAATTTCGGAAGGACGAAAACCTTCCTATTTTAACGACTATCTCTATTATTCAATCGGTTTCTTGACTCGTGGCTGTATACGTCATTGTCCTTTTTGTATTAACAAATTGGAAAATGAAGTTTTCCACTATTCAGAGTTGGAATGGTTCTTGGATCAAGAGCGAAATGAGAAAGGAAGCTTGGTTCGTCCATACATATATCTTTGGGATGACAATTTCTTGGCTGCTCCAAAAGAAATATGGAAACCAATACTACAAAATCTTGTTGATTCTAACCGTCCGTTTCAGTTCCGTCAAGGTTTAGATGAACGAATATTGGCCGAAAGTGAAGATGGTGAGGAAATTGCTCAGATGTTGTCAAAATGCAAATATCATGGTGATTTTATCTTTGCGTTTGATAACTGGCGAGACAGAGATAAGATTATTAAGGCTCTCAAAATATGGAAACGGTACAACCCAAAGAAAGGAACTAAGTTCTATCTATTTTGTGGTTACACGTTAAAGGCAGGTGAGGATGAGAAATTGTATAATGACATAAAAATTCTTTTCGAGCGTATTCATATTTTGATGCTATATGGATGTTTCGGATATGTGATGCGACACGCAGATTATGAAAATCATGAACTTTCGAATATCTATGTTCAAATAGCTCGTTGGTGTAACCAACCTCAATTTTATCGCTATATGTCATTTTGGGAATACTGTTATCGCAATCAATCGTTTTGGGAACAGAAAACAAAGAAGTTGGATGTTCCGAATCAGATAGAGTTTGAAGAATTTGAAAAACGGTTAAGTACAGGATATTATACAAAAAATAATCTAAGACTTTGCAAAACTATACAAACATTGGTGGATTTCATGAACAGATTTCCAGAACATCGTGATGAAATGCTGGAAATGTTCAATTATAAATTGAAGGAATTAGTAAACCCGAATCTTTGGAATAAATATGATTGTTGATCACACAAATAAGGACTTATCTCAGTTGGAATACCTTATAACGAAGAACGATGGTACTCCGTTACAAGGAGAGATTGATATGTACAGGCGAATTGTTCATGATTGTGATAAGGGTTCTTCTGTGTGGCATTTCTGGCATGACATCAATCTGCATATTCCTGCAGGAAGAGCAGCAGAGATACAGATTGATTTCTTACTTATTTCAGAACTTGGCGCAATTGTTGTTGAAGTTAAGGGAGGCGCAATTCAAATAGAGGCTGGCAAATATTTTTACCAGAATAGAGGAATGCTTACTCCAATGGAGCGTTCGCCATTTAAGCAAGCAGAAGATTATCAATGGGCGGTAATAAACAACAAGATAATTAATGGAGAGGAAGTTTTTGTTGACTATGTCTGTGCGTTTCCACATGCATCTCTTGAACATACAAGCAACAATAAAATACAAGACCTTTCTTTCAAAATGTGGAATAAATTCAATCATGATTCTGAAGAATCATTTGCTGATTTCTGCATTGATGTTTTAAATGAAGATAAAAGAAGAAGGCATTGGCCTAATGCAAACTTGTCAATCGAAGTCTTAAATTCGGTTATTAACAGTTTTGCTCCGACATACAAAGACTCAGGGAGATACAGTCAGTCATCATTGAAAGACATTTTGAATTGGCTGAACATCTCAAATATGGATGCTTTGGAAAGTCTTCAAAGGAATCATCGCATTGTTATTGAAGGAGGACCAGGTACAGGTAAAACAACTATCGCCAAAGCTTTTATTAAGAAGAACAAAGGTTTGAATGGTCTGTACTTATGCTGGACGAAATTACTTGCTGCACAGGTTAAATATATTATGCAGTTAGAAGGACTTTGCAATTGTGATGTGGAGAGTTATACTTCTTATTTGCATCGCATTTCCAAGGGAAATATTTCGATAAACGAATTGTGCTTGATTACAGGATTACAAGAACTTGAATCCACTATCGAAAAATACTTAGATGGACAATCATATGATTATGTAATAATAGATGAAGCTCAGGATGTTGCAGATAAAGGGCTCATGGTCATTCTTCGGGAATTGACATCATTACAGCATACTGGGTTGCAAACAGGTCGTTTCTTAGTTCTGTATGACATTGAACAAGGCTATAACAATGGAACACGTAATTTGGAGTTTGCTATAGATGAGATTGCCAGAACATCAGCTCATTTTAAAATCAATGGCAACAAACGTGTGCCGACAAACATAGAGATTGTAAGATATGCAAATGAATTGTTAGATTTGAAAACGGAAGAAGTTTCCGCTTTCTGGAATAAAATAAATAATGATGAGTGTGCTTGTAAAATTCATATTGCTGATGATACTAAGACTCTTACAAGAGTGTTAAAACAAAAAAGAAAAGAAATAGCTTCTTGTGGCTTGTCTTTACGAAATTTATCTATCCTTGTTCATTCCGATTTATTAAATTCTATACAAGGGGAACAAGACTCCGTTTATGATAAATTGTCTTATTCTGACTCTATAATAGAATTATCAACTGAAAATATATGTACTCTTCCTGAGCGTTCAATAGGCCTTTCTTCAATCCTCAAATATAAAGGATTAGAAAATGAGAATATCATTTTAGTAATTCCTCTTAAACCTCAAAGAAGTTCTTTTGAAAACTTCCTGTTTGAGATTTATGTTGGCATGACACGTGCTATTATGAATCTCGATATATTTATCCTTAACATATAAAATACTATGATAGATCAACGTTTCATTAATCAATACGGTATAGACAATCCAGATATGAATCTGATTATCAACATTATGTGTCATCCTCAAAAAGAAGATGCACGTCGATTCTTGTGTATGATTAATGATATCATGGAATATTACATGAATCGGAATGACGAAGATGTGTGCTATCCGTTGTTATATATTCCCGCATCTGAACCATGGGCGCAGGAGGTTTGTATAGAATTTATCACACTAAAATTGTCTCTATTATATAACAATCTTATAAAGGAAAAGTTGAAAATAGAGATTGGTGTAAGGCATTTTATATTGATCCCAGAACATTGCACGCCAAAGAAAATCAGAAAACTTCGTGACACTTTTAAATACTCGAGGCACGTTTACAATCAAATAAAAGACAGGTATATACCAGATGAGAGTCAACGTAAGAATCTCATTATCTGTAAATCTTTTGATATTTCAACTCCAGAGAATTCATATCTGAGCAACTTCTGTGGTAACGAAAAGACTGTCTGCAACAGATTATATGCACTTACACAGGTAGACATTGACGTAGACAAATTGGACAAACCGATAAAGAAGGATAAAGGGAATAGTTGTAAGATTGAAAATCTATTTGTATTCTTGTCCAGAAACACGGATGGACGGCTTTCTGATGGCTTTTATTATCAAAAACCAAGAGTTGAGAGACTTAACAAATTCGGAGCTGGAATACGAAACGTCTTTTATTTCTACTTCTCAACGAAGCCTTTTAAACTACAGAGACTATTAAGTTGGAAACTTAAGAATGCTGCCGACATCTTGCATGAAGATATAAAAGATATGAGAGACTTCATCTCTCTGTCGGCTGAAGAATCTGATTACATCTTCGGAAAAACACACAAGCAGACTAATCTTATAATCGAATCAAATGAACTTGATGATTTTAAGAGTCTTGCAGATGATGCGCTGGAAGCTTGTGAATATAATATTCAAGCTAGAAATAATTTAGCCATTTGTTATGATAAACAGTCTCAAGAATTGTTCAAGGTTGAACTTGGTAATACTATTGACGATATTGATGCACAATATTTTAATATTTTCCTAAAGAACATTCAAGATACATGGGAAAATAATATATTTCCTTCCGTTATATCTTTTATGAATGATCAAACAAAAGCCAGTCTCATTCTTGATTATTTCATGCCAAATAAATATAAGCAGCATATTGTCTCTCTATTTGAAACATATGGCATTTATGTAACTGTTTCTGCCTTTAACTCATTAAAATATAAATGCGTTGATAGTAAATATCTATCAAATAACACTTCAAATAAAATAATAGTTTTGTCATATCAGGGACACTATATTGGCAGACCTTACAGTCATTACCCAAATTCCTTTGATCCAATATATCTTAGCGAAGGACAAGAGCTCTTAAATGTACTTAACTGCTTTGTTTTTGACCCATATTATACAGTCCATAAATATGAATATCTTAAGACTTTAAGAAATGTATTGTCTTCGGATTATAGGAAAAATTATGTGAAATGTACCATTGATCTACCAAATCTGCCAAAGAGAAAAATTGAAGATAGTAGCGACAGAAGTACATCACGTTCTGGTAGTTACAGTTCAAGTCAAAGTTATCAGAGGTATAGAGCATCTGCTAGTGGAGGGATAACAATAAAACTAATTGAATCAGACTATGTCATCTGCAAAGAGAACAAACAATTTAGTCATGCACAGATAATTCCCGTCTCGGAACTTAACTTGCAAATGCAAGAAAGTGAGCAAGACTTTTTAATATTTCCGATGCAAAAACTTCAGGATAAGTTAGAAATTATCCTTGAAGAATCAGAGAATGATATCAAGAAAGATGAGTTATACATTCGTAAGGATTCTCAATATGCTCTCTCGGAAGAAGATATTGAATCAGAAAGTGAACTTTGGGAAATATTGCTAAGAAGAAGGGTTGAGCAAAGGGGGGCTTCAATAGTTTATACCGAACTCATGAAGAAGATTTCTTATTCTGAGCGAATCAAAATGCAGTCTTTTGAACGGTGGTACATACCTAATAATGATATGATACTGCCGCGAAGTCGTAAGATGCAGAATATTCTCTTTGAATATCTGTCAATCGCAAAACCATACGATAATATTATCAGGAGGAAAAAAGCTCAAAAAGGCACAATGACAGAACAAAAGAACTCGATGTTAAGAGCGTTCTTGTGCAACAACCTTTTCTCTGAAGATTATAAGCAATCATTTGATAGTTTTGGCGATGGTATAAAGGATATATTGGGTATAGACAATCCTGAAGATTTAGGTGCATTGATCGAATTGCTAAAGAAAGAAATTAAATACGTTGAAATAATATCCATATCAGAATATGATAAGAAGTAAACGCGAGTCATTGGAACAGTTCATAAAAGAACAACTTATCGGCCCTGGTGGATGTAAAGGGTTGTACTCTTTAAAACCATGCGCATCAGAAGGTGAGTCCATAGAAGAATTGGGCGAAGTGGTGAATACTACACCTGGTTCTATTTATAGTTCTGCCATATTGTTTCCTCCGAAAAAAGAAACTATAACAGAAGGTGTAATTCAACAAGACACTAATGTTGTAACAGAATCAACAGAAACTCTTGATGAAGATAACGAACAAGAAACAGAGCTTGAAGAGATCGTTGATACATCACAAAATGACGACGAAGATCTAAACTCGTTAAGTAGAAGATTCCCGTCTTCTATGGGTATCTCTTGTTGTTTAGATTCTGATTTTTCTGACAACAATGATTTGCTGATTGTTGTTTCTGGTCGGTATTATACCAAAATAGAACAACATACACAGTTGGAAGTCATTGTTGGCGAACAGGAGGAGTTTGAATCTTTCTTCAAAAAGAATGAGACTACATTTAATGAATGGTTTATTTTGGAAGGTAATAAACTATCTTTGCGTCGCACTATTCCGCAGTTACAACTATCATTGTATAAAGAAAACCTTAGAGCACTCAATATCAAGATAACAGCAGAAATTGCGCAGAATCCAGATGGAAGTGTTGATTCGATATTTGCAGATGTTACTTTTAAAGAGCAATATCGGTACTTTAGTTCTTACAAAGAAAGATTATTCAAGAATATCTCTTCATTGAAGGATTCAGAAACATATTTGACAGCACAAGAAGTTCAAACAACAAGGAAACGAATAGAAGTAATAGAGCGATATGAAACCTTTTTCTCTTACATTGAAGACCTAATTGCAATCTGCGATAGTCGTAACTTTGGCTATTGGGTAGAACATCCTTTTGAGAAAGAATTGGATCTGAGTTCTTTAAAATTCAATATATCAACAGAGGATGGAAAGGTTATTTATTCACCACGAGAGAAAGATAGCCTCAAAAACATCATTTCGGTAAATATCAGCAACACAGAAGAACATACTCTCTCCGTATGGTTGCAGTTAATTAAGACAAAGGATAATAGAACCTATTTGAAGATTCTGTTGAATAACTCATCTACAGAAGTCAATACAGACGGACAGCACTACTATTCTATAGTTTCCGAAATGGTGAACGAAAGATGTTTCTTTGGAATAAAGGTTGATGTTAGCAGTAAATATCTTTGCCAATATAAAGGAATTCAATCTTGTAGTCTTGATGATGAAGAAGCCCATAATCTAAATTTCTTGTATAGGAAAGTTGAAGATTACGGAGTGGGACATCTCTGTTCTGTTGATTGGAACAAAGACTGCAACGGAGTAATACATATTTTCTCTGAATTTATGCCAAGCATTGAGAGTCCAGATGTAGAACCAGCACCAAGAGATAAGTTTTGCGAGATTACAGGACAGGATGGTATTATCTTACCTAAACCATATCTTGAGAATTCACAGTGTCTGCAATTTAAATGGCTATCATTCTTTTCTTCAACATCAGATACAGAGATTTTGAATGGTCTTCTTGAATTTGTTTCATCATACAAGAAGTGGATTGAGGTACAAAGGCTCTTTATCAATGATTTGGAAGACAAAGAAACTGCATTGAAAAATATTTACTCTTGTGAGGATGATTATGAAAGAATGAAGGCAAATGTGGGAGAGTTCTTATCTGACTCATCAAAGATGAAAGCTTTCAGAGTTATGAATGCTGCAATGTTTATGCAGTTATGGCATAATAACAAGGATAATCAAAAGAAGATTCGTGAAGAAGAGCTTGATTTATGTTTTGAGTTCTATCAAAATGTGAAAGATGACATATTTCCAAATATTGCTCATGCTGCATGGCGACCTTTCCAGTTAGCTTTTATCTTGTTAAATCTTGATGGCATCTTCAAAAGCCAGAATGACCCTTTATGGTCAAAAAGAAATGAACAGGTTGATTTGGTTTGGTTTCCAACGGGTGGGGGTAAAACGGAAGCTTATTTGGGCATTATAGCTCTTACAATAATTAATAGACGATTTAACAAAGGTGAAGCAGGATATGGTGTTGCAGCCATAATGAGATATACGCTTAGATTGTTAACAACACAACAATTTCAACGAGCTTTGCGACTAATTTTAGCTCTAGAACAGATTCGTCTTTGGAAACTTGATAATTGCAAACTTGGCAAAGAAGAAATTTCAATTGGATTGTTTGTAGGCGATCAGTCGTTGCCTAATTCCTTGGAAGATTTAAAAGATGAGTTACGAAAAAACTGGGAAAATAGAACTGACGCAAGCAACAACAGTAAAATACCATTGGGCACTTGTCCATGGTGTGGTTCCAAGTTAAGGCATGAATCAGGAAGGAACAGTGTGAAATTCTTCTGTGAAAATGTATTTTGTACATTTGATGTTGGTAATGCAGTTATTCCTGTAAGATTATGTGATGAAGACATATACAAGAGTCCTCCAACTTTGTTATTTGGTACAGTTGATAAATTTGCGCAATTAGCCTATAAGATTAACACAGATAGGTCATCTATAAACAAAGATTCCAGACGTTTGTTCGGATGCGGTTTTAACTGGAACAAACTAACACCAGACCTCATTATTCAAGATGAGCTACATTTGCTATTAGGTCCTTTAGGCTCTGCTGTAAGCTTCTACGAATGTGCAATTGACCAGCTTTGCACAAGAAATGAGAACGATTTAACAATCAGACCCAAGATAATATCTTCAACAGCAACAACACGAAACACTTCACTTCAAGTGAGAGCATTGTATGATAGAGGAATAAGTATATTTCCAAAAAACGGAATTGATTATGATGATTCATTCTTTGCTTTCTACAAGCGGAGTAAGATGTTTGGAGATAAAGACTGGTCATTTGTTTCTAAACGCAAATATGTTGGAGTAATGCCGACAGGTAGAACACAAATGACAACACAAATGAGACTTGCAGCTATTTTGTTTGTGCATCGTGCAATATTTGAGAAAGAGAATATTGCAAAATTATATGATAAGGATTATATCAAAGCAGCAGATTACTATTTTACCACCATCTCATACTTCAATAGCTTAAAAGAGATAGGTAAAACTGATGCGCAATTTTATATGGTATTCACAAAATACACTCGTCGACTATTCAAACGAGTAATGCGTAATTCAAATATGTTGGAATGTCTATATACTTACAATGAACGCTTTTCAAAATCAGAATTGACAGGACGGCTATCCGGAAATGAGACTGTAGCTGCTTTGAATAAGGTTCAAGCTGTAACATGGAATCCGGAGCACCGTTTCCCATATCAAGCGAATGATGTTTGGCACCGGCCTGAAAAACCAGATGATTTCATTCTTGCAACAAATATGATTTCTGTTGGACTTGACGTGTCAAGATTCAACACTATTATTATGAACTCTATGCCGAGAAATATTGCCGAATATATTCAGGCAAGTTCACGCGTAGCACGAGACAAAGAAGGACTGGTGTTAACATTACACAACCCATACCGTTCAAGAGACGTTTCTCACTTTGAGAAATTCAGAGAATTCCATGAGAAACTTTACTATTACGTAGAGCCAATATCAATTACACCATTTTCTCATAAATCGGTTGAGAAATATCTTCCGCTCTTCTTGGGCGCATATATAAGGCATTTGTATTCCGCTTTAGCAGACAATCATTCCGCTATCAATATTGACTCTGTTAAATCGGTAGATATCGAAAGGTCTGTCAAAGAATACTTCGAGGGTCGTCTTGAAAGAACCGCAAGACTATCCGGAATAGAAAAGGAACTGCTTACTCCAGATTTGTTAGAATATATTTGTTCAATGACACATAAAATGCTTGAACAATGGCTGGAAAAGAAGAATCTCTGTCAAGAACTGGTATATACAAAGAATCGGTTCGGACGGAACAAACAAGCTATGCCATTATACTCGTCTTCGGATGATTACGATGAAATTAGGCAACGAAACATGTGGAAAGTTCCTACTGCACTCAGAAACATTGAATCTGAAGCAGTTATCCACATTATTAAATAGAACTATTATGGAAATCAATAATAAGAAACAATACAACCAAGGAATTGGAAAGTATAAAATACTCTCTTCTACTGCTGGTGTAGGTGCGCTGGTTACCACCAAGTGGGGAGGCTTTATTATGCCTATGAGTATTTCTGATTGGCAATTTATAAAAACGTTGTCTGAAGATATTAAGAAACCTGAGAATGCTAATCATACTTTGCAACAATTGCAAGACTTGTCTGGAGTAGAAATCATTGATGACTCAAGGTTCGTCGAATTTCTGAAACAGAAGAAACAACTGACTTCTTTAAAGTATTTTGTTGTTGTTCCACATATTCAATTAGATAAATTCAATCAGATAGACAAAGACGAACATCCAATCTACAAAAAGAAGCAAGAATCTGGCGTTGAATTAAAAGATGAGATGTTTTATATTCCTGCCATTAATTTTCCTAAATGGTTTATTTCAAATAATTTCGAGATGAAAACCATAGAAGAATGGCAAGAAATATGGAAAGCTAAAAATTGCAACGATGGTAAAATGGATTACTTCGCTCCACCAAGAGATCCAAATAAAAAGACATATCGCACTTTTAAAAATCCAATATTGAACGATAAAACTATATATGGATTGCTTAAACCTGTCCCGATGGTTCTGATTTGTCTCAATGGACATATTTCTGACATTCCTTGGTATAACTACTTCTGTGCAAAACTTGCAAACGAGAAAATAGACCAACAAGAAGGTTTTGATTTATTTAATTATGATTGTGAGCCTTGTCCCAGCGCACCAGATAGACGGCATCAACTCCAATGGATAACCAATCGTAACCAAAGCGAGTCATGGGGAACTTTAAAATGCGCGCATTGTCAGAAAGCTGTTAGCCTTGCAGGTATTATGAATATAAGACCTTTCTGTAGGGGAGAACGTCCATGGGATTCAGAGAACAGACGGGAAATTTGTTTAACAGGTTCTGATCGTACAATTATGCAAATGACCTTGGTTACAAGTAATAGTATATACTATGCAAATAGTTTAAGTAGTCTTTATATTCCAAATGAATATATAGAGAAACCAGAAGGGCAACTGTCAGCCGAGGCGAACAAAATGTTGCAAAAGATTTTGGATAAAATCTATCCAAAATATAAAAGCAGAACAGAAGAGCTTTCTAAAGTAGACTTTTGGACTAAAAATTATGAAGATGTTGACAATTTAATAGATGATGCAGACAATTACTGTGACGTTACGCTCACAGAAGTTGACTGTGCCAATATTAGGCAGAAATTTCTTCATCCTGATGAAACCGATGAGATGGATGTTCTTGCTACTTATCGTTACAATGAATATCAAGTGTTTGCAAATAATCCATCTAAGCTGGGAGATAAGCCAGGACTAAATTTTGAAGAAATCGTTTTGCCCAAAAGTCTTGCTGATTATTTTGCTAAAATCCAGAAAGTTGATACTTTGGCTGTAACTACAACACAACTTGGATTTAGTCGTGTTTCCATGCCATCACCAAAAATCGTAAACGGCAAGGTCATATATCCCGATGAACAAATAAAATCTATATATGCTTGCAACAAGGAAGAAGTATTTGTATTACCAGCAAATCAATTATTTGGCGAAGGTATCTTCTTTATGTTTGATGAAACAAAGGTGAATCAATGGGTTAAAGAGCATAAGTTAGAAGAATATTACCAATGTAAATTAAATGAAGACGACATGGGGAAGTTTATGTCTGACGAGATGAACACCTACGGGCGAGCTCGTTTCTATCTTCTACACACGTTCTCTCATATCATTATGAAGGAATTGGAGTTTTCTTGCGGTTATCCTACCGCCAGTCTTAATGAACGACTGTATTATTCCGACAAAATGTGTGGCGTTCTTATATATACAGCAGACGGAGCAGAAGGAAGTATGGGCGGACTAGTTTGGCAAGGGCAGCCACACCTTATAGAAAGAATTATCAAGACTGCGATGAACCGTGCTCTCAACTGTTCCTCAGACCCAATGTGTTGGGAAAATAAAGATGGCTTAAACCGAGCAGCTTGTTTCTCATGCGCAATGGTTTCTGAAACTTCATGCGAAGAGCGTAACCTTGGTCTTGATCGACGCGTTCTTGTTGATGAATTATTTGGGTATTTTAAGAATCTAATTTAAACAGAAGAGGGTGTGTCAAAACTCCAACTCTTAAAAAAACTTATAATTTAGCTTGGTTGAACAATTCTCGGGCATCGCTAAATTTGAAAAACGCCATTGGACGAAACTGTTCCTTGCGTGCTTCAGCCTTCTGTTATTCTGTAATTCTGCTACGGCCGAGGTCGTTTCAGACACTTGCATCGTTGAGTACAAAGGCGATAGTCTGCTTGTCATAACTGACACCATGAAGCATTTTAATGGAGAACTCGGGTACTATGTTTCGTACGTCAACCTAAAAATAAATTAAACACATTATGAAAAAAAGTACATTTATATATGCAATAAGGGCACATTTGATATTTTCTGTGATTTTTTTGTCTGACTCCTTTATTAGAGAAGGATTGAGACCAGGCACATTCTGGCTACTAACAGCACCCGTTATGTTTATAATTTATCCGATTCCAAATACATTGCTTCTTTTAATAATGTATTATTTGAATATATCTAAACGCAGTTTGCTTAATGTTAAATTCGTATGGATCGAATGCATCATTTATCAAATTTTGTATGATACATTCAGATTTTATTTGCATTTAAGAACCGAGAAATCCCAATTATTACCGTATTTGGTAATTACTTGTTTATTTTTGATAAAAAAGCTAATTGATCATATAAGAAAATCCAATTGAATAAATGGTGAACCAGAAAATAAATTAAACACATTATGAAAAAAAGTATATCTATATATGTATTAAGAGCATATCTAATATTTTCCGTATTTTTTTTGTCTGACTCTTTTATTAGAGACGGATTTAAACCAGGCACGTATTGGCTCATATCAATACCCATTTTTCTTATAATTTATTCAATTCCAAATACATTGTTTCTTATAATTATGTATTATCTGAATATATCTAAACGCAGTTTGCTTAATGTTAAATTTGTATTGGTAGAATGCATCATTTACCAAATTTTATTTGATACATTCTCACGTTATTTACGCATAGAGCTCATAATATCTCAATTCTTACCGTATTTGGTAATTACTTGTTTATTTTTGATAAAAAAGCTAATTGATCATATAAGAAAATCCAATTGAATAAATGGTGAACCAGAAAATAAATTAAAAACATTATGAAAAAAAGTATATCTATATATGCATTAAGAGCATATTTAATTTTTTCTGTGATTTTTTTGTCTGAAGTCTTAATCAGAGATGGATTTAGACCAGGCACGTACTGGCTCATATCAATACCTTTAACTCTTATAATTTACTCAATTCCGAATACATTGTTTCTTTTAATTATGTATTATTTGAATATATCTAAACGCAGTTTGACAAGTATTAAGTTTATATTGGCAGAATGCATCATTTATCTAATTTTGTTTGATACGTTCTTACATTATTTGCATATAAGACCCTTTAAATCTCAATTTTTACCGTATTTGGTAATTACGTGTTTGTATTTGATAAAAAAGCTAATTGATCATATAAGAAAACTCAAATGAAAAAATTGGTGAACAAAACAATTAATAAAACCTCCCTTAGACAACACCATTGGACGAGACTGTTCTGCTATCATATCTCCAAGCTGAGGATGATCATCATGCTTTAACCTGTAGGAAATCATGTAATCAATCAATACATTGTTGTTATTACGCTGATAAATAGCGTTAGTTCGACGAATTATAATCCATTGAAATAATGATATACAAACATTTTTCTTATCTTTGTACTTGAGAATTTAGGGGATCTTTTAAAATTATCAAAGAGGGTCATCTTGAATTATTATATACATTTGCACAAACGGAATAATGACATGATATGAATACAAAAGATATAAGAGACCAGTTTGATTTGATTGCCAAACAATACGATGAGGACAGGAAATACTTTATACCCTGCTTTAACGACTACTATGTCAGATCGGTAAGCCTATTGAAGGAGATCAGGAAAGATCCCATGAGCATCACAGACTTAGGCGCAGGAACAGGTTTACTCACTAAAGAAATGTATCTGCTATACCCTGATGCCCATTTCACCTTGGTAGACTTATCAACAGACATGCTGGAAGTAGCTAAGCAGAGATTTTCTGGCCTTGACAACTTTGACTTTCGTGCAGAAGACTATTCTGAAGGCATTAAGAAGGACAACGAGATAATATGTTCAGCTTTGTCTATTCATCATTTGGAAGATGATGAGAAGCAGAAGCTGTATCAATCTATATACGAGTCGTTACCTCATGGTGGCTTGTTTATGAACCTTGATCAGTTTTGTGCCGACTCCCCTATCATAGATAAGGCGTATAATGATTGGTGGATGAATTACATTGATAATAGTGGCATCACTCAAAAAGCAAAAGCGAAATGGTTGGAACGTAAGAAACTGGATCGCGAAAACAGTGTCTCTTCAACATTATCCATGTTAAGAACCGCAGGATTCAAACATGCGGAATGCGTTTATGAATTCATGAAGTTTAGTACCGTGATAGCTATTAAAGAATAAAACATTTATGATCACCTGTGAGAGATTAAAAGGTGCATATAGCGAAGGGGAAGCTTTAGCTATATACAACGAAGTGAAAAAAGAGGAAGATATGCAAATTCTATCCTGAGTTGATGGATGAATTGAAACGCACCATAGAAGCAATGAAAATTGATTATTATAAACCAGCCGTGAAAAATATCAGGAGTAGAATACTTAGTGGCAAAATAAAATAAAGATTTCGACGCACGTAAGATAGTAATGCAATGAATATAGAGCAAGTAAGAGAGTATTGCTTGGCACTCCCGGGCGTAACAGAAGATTCACCCTACGGTCCTGATATGATTGTATTCAGGATAGAAAGAAAGATCTTCCTGCATCTGCCATTGGAATATGCCGACCCACGTATTTCCATCAAGTTACCGCCAGAGGAAGGGCAGGAACTTCGTGAAAAACATGACACCGTTCGAGCAGCCTATCATCTGAATAAAAGGCATTGGAATGATATTCTCATTGAGAATACCTTTCCCTCTGATCAAATTCAAAACTGGATTCTCAAATCCTATTATCTTGTTTTGAACAGTCTGCCAAAAGGACTCCGAGAAAAGTATCAATCGTAGATTGACACCATTTGGTGATTTTGTATAGGAAATTCAATATGAATATTTTCATTTTAAAATTTCCACAGAAAAAAAATGTTTTTTAATTTCAATCTCACCTTTTATGGGTTAATAGATTTATTTACAAGCTGTTAACTGGGTGAGATTAGGGTGAGATTAGGGTGAGATTGGAACAATAGCTATGAGTCCGTTTCCATTAGCTTATCCATCCATTCCGGATAGATAAGCTAATGAAAATGAGAGCTATTCTTTCACTCTATCTTTTAAGTTAAAAGTAACTTACTTTTAAGTTGAAAGATAGTACCTTTTAACTTAAAAGATAGGACGGGAAGATAGCAAATCCGAATGTATTGATATGTTATTACATTTTTACAGATATCCTTTTTACCTTCACATGTTATAAAAGTGACTCGACGAGTGGCAAAATGCTCATTTTCGACCCTCAATCTCACCTTAATCTCACCCTAATCTCACCTAGTTAAAATGCTACATATAAGTGATTTAGTACTCAAAAGGTGAGATTGAAATTAAAAAACATTTTTTTCTGTAAGAAATTTTAAAATCTAATTTAATGTTTTGAATTTTATATACATTATTATTATATTTGAAATTTTGTTCTTTTTATAGAGCGTCTGCCCTCATCCGAGAAAAGTATCCATTATCTCATTTTATGATCTCCGAACAATTCGACTAATGATCATAATGAAAAAAATCTATATCAATATATCCTGATTCAGAAATGTCATTATAGTTGAAGATACCGATGCGATCACCACGATAGTATCCCCACGACAGTGGAATGAACTGTCCTAATTTTAATTGACTGGATTAAGACTTCATCCGAATTTGGGTTGTCTGATTTAACATTTTTGTGACGTTTTGGCGACGTTTTGTGACGGACTTATTTTACTACAAATTCCATATATAACTAACAGTCAAATACTTATCACAAATCGGTGACGTTGCGAAGGTTTTTTCAAAACCATCATGTAGGATAACCATCCCTAACAGACTTCTTACGGATTTACAGTAAACCACCCAAGGAGTTGGACAAAATAACTAAAAAGACAATTGCTGTGATCGTAACGTATAACCAATCTTTCTGATGGGCGAAATCTACGAGTGAAAGGAGTATTCTGGTGATTGGGGTCAACATAAGGACAAGAACACCCAATTGAATCCAGTTTTTTGCCTGAAACTGTAGTAAACCCATCAATATGCCAGACAAGGTGGTCAGTGATGCAGGTTCCCCGTGGAATGTGCTATAATCAGGCACAGGATCCGCTCCATGGCGGATTAAGTAATAGGTTCCACTAAGTATTGCAATACAACATGCTGTCATAACACCGATACGCAGTGTTGAGCCAATCAGTTGCTGCATCTTTTTATTTTCCTCAATCAGTTCCATCTCTATTAAAATTTACCGATTACACCATTATATATCATATTGATTGCTACCAAGATGATAGCAAACACAAAGATCTTTCGAAGAACATTAACATTAAGTTTCTTCAATAATTTTGCTCCAAATAGAGAACCGCCTAGGACTCCTATCATAATAGGAAAGGCTAAACCCGGATCAATATATCCTCTCTGGATATATACAACAGCTGAGGCAACAGCAGTAACACCAATCATAAAATTACTGGTCGTCGTACTTACCTTAAACGGTACTTTCATCGCAGAATCCATCGCAAGTACTTTTAAGGCTCCACTTCCAATGCCAAGCAGACCTGAGAGGACTCCGGCACTTAACATGACTGAAAATCCGCCACAGACATTTGTCAATTCATAACTTTTTACTCCTTCTTTGGTCGGGTATGTTCCATATAACTTGAGTTTTCTTGCCAAATCACTCCCAACGATATTTACATGATCAGCCGTGCGACGTTGCTGCATAAATGCTGTAAATATCAAAACAACACCGAAAATGATCGCGATTATATTTGTAGGCATCCATAGTGCTAGGATTGCACCTCCGACAGCACCGATTGTGGTGGCTATCTCTAAAAACATTCCAAGCCGTATATTGGTAATGCCCTCCTTGACGTATGCACTGGCAGAACCGGATGATGTTGATATTGATGCGATAAGTGCTGCACCTATCGCATAATGGAAATCAACATGAAAACAAAGTGTCAGAACAGGGATTACAACGACCCCGCCTCCTAATCCGGTGAGCGACCCTAGAAGCCCGGCCAGAAAAGCTGAGCAAATTAAAATAATGGTAAAAGTTAATATTGTCATCCTTTATTTTTGCTTGCAAAGGTACAATTTTTTATTTTACCAATTATAAAATTCTATATTTTTTCTTCCGGCATGACAATCCACATTACAAAATATGCCAGCACACCTGAGAATGCTGTAAACACCGTGAGAATGACATACCCCACTCGCACCAATGTGGGATCGAGGTCGAAGTATTTTGCAATGCCACCACATACGCCACCTATTCTGCGGTCGAATGTTCTTTCTAATCTTTTATAAGTTTCCATCATTCAAATATTATAATTGTACTTAATAGACGATTTAAAAGTATAAAAAGTTGCAACAGGCCTCAAAAAAGATAAAATGAACCTTATTTATTCCCGAGATTACATCAGTTCATCAAATGGAATCTTTACCTCCTTACGATAACCGATACCAATGAAGGCACATAGCAGGTCACGGTTCTGATTATAAACCTTGACTTCTGCATAAGGAATCTTACGATGATCTTTGATCTCTGTTGCTTCGGCTGTAAGCGTATCACCAAGATTGGCGCTCTTGAGGAAAGTGATCGTACTCTCTATACCCAGAGTAAGATTTCCGTGAGTGTTCATCACAGCAGCCAATGCTAAATCGGCTAAAGTAAACAGAGCACCCCCCTGACATACTCCGCCTCCATTGATATGCTTTGGCTCGACAGTCATTACAGCTACTGCAAAGCCCTCGCGCACTTCCGTTAACTTACAACCGTTGCCGGCTGCAAAATGATCATTCTCTGATAAAAACTCTTTTAATGTCATCTTTTTATTTTTAACATTTTAATAAATGCAGCGGCAAAGATACTAAAATTGTTAGATTATAATTAGGTAGGGATGACATTAAAATAACTTTTTAATAGAAAAAGCATAAAAAAATTCGCAAAAAGTTTGCAGATTTAAATATTTGATGTAATTTTGCACCGAAATAAAAGTCAAGACAGATGAAGAATATAGTATTAAATGCATGGTGGTGGCAGAACTCAAGATTCGAAAAATCGTGAGAGACGAAGCCATGTGTATATACTAATCAGATACAACTAAGAAGAGGCCTACCGTTATCACGGTGGGCTTTTTTCGTTTCTGGAAGTGAAGGAATAAAGAATATAAAGATAATAATAAAAATATAAAACAAGGATGAAATCATTTTTAGTTGACGACAAAGGATTTTACGGAGAGTTCGGTGGTGATTACATACCGGAAATTCTCTACAAGTGTGTGAAAGAACTACGAGAGGCTTATCTGCCAATTCTTGAAAGTGAAGAGTTTCAGAAAGAATACATGAACCTGCTGAAGGATTATGTAGGCCGTCCTTCACCTCTGTATCTCGCCAAACGCATGAGCGAGAAATACGGTTGCAAACTCTATCTGAAACGTGAGGACCTGAACCATACGGGTGCCCATAAAATCAACAATGCCATCGGTCAGATTCTGCTTGCCCGCAAAATGGGGAAGAAACGTATCATCGCTGAGACAGGTGCCGGACAACACGGCGTGGCTACTGCCACTGTTTGTGCACTCTTCAATATGGAATGCCTGGTGTATATGGGAAAGACGGATATTGAACGCCAACGGGTAAACGTGGAACGCATGAGGATGCTGGGCGCAAAGGTTATGCCTGTAACCAGCGGCAATATGACGCTTAAAGATGCGACCAACGAGGCAATACGCGACTGGTGCTGTCATCCTGAGGATACTTTCTATATCATTGGGTCGACAGTGGGACCACACCCCTACCCTGACATGGTGGCGCGTCTGCAAAGTATTATCTCTAAGGAAATCAAAGAACAACTGATGGATCACGAAGGACGCGACTACCCTGACTATCTCATGGCATGTGTCGGCGGTGGCAGCAATGCTGCGGGAACGATCTATCATTATATCGACGATATGCGTGTGAAACTGGTTCTTGCCGAAGCCGGAGGTAAAGGGATTGACAGCGGTTATACTGCCGCAACAATCCAGAGAGGCAGACTGGGTATCATTCATGGAGCACGCACGCTGGTGATGCAGACTGAGGACGGACAAATCATTGAGCCGTATTCTCTATCGGCAGGACTTGACTACCCGGGCATCGGACCGATGCACGCGAACCTTTCAAGACAACACCGTGCCACAGTGCTGGCCATCAATGACGACGAGGCGGTAAACGCGGCTTATGAGTTGACTCGTCTTGAGGGTATTATCCCGGCACTCGAGAGTGCCCATGCTCTGGGAGCACTTAAAAAGATGAAGTTCAATCCAAGCGATGTTGTTGTGCTTACGGTAAGCGGCCGCGGAGACAAAGACATAGAGACTTATCTCAATCATAAAGAGTACGCTAAAGAATATACAGAAGAATAAGATGGCAAAATATAAATACACAACAGCATCACGCAATATCCTTGCGGACTTATATACTCCGGTTGGAGTATATATGAAAGTGCGCGACATATTTCCTCAAAGTGCGCTGATGGAGAGCTCCGACTACCATGGAGGAGAGAACAGCCGTTCGTTTATCGGTCTTAATCCTATTGCAAGTGTTGCCATCAATCACGGCTTTGCAATAAGCACATTCCCCGACGGAACAATCACGAAGAAAGAGGTTAACCGCCAATACCGTTCGGATAATGCCATCAATGACTTTCTGAAAGAATTCGAGATTAGTGGTGAGAACAATCATTTCTGCGGATTATACGGATATACCGCATTCAATGCTGTGCGTTACTTCGAAGATATTCCCGTAAAGGACGAGGTAATGGCGAAGAATGATGCTCCCGACATGTTTTACATTCTTTATAAGGATATCATCGTTTTCGATCATTTCAATAATAAAATGATGATGATTCAGATTCTGAAAGATGGTGAGAAAGACAGTATTCACAAAATAGAACTGGCCATCAACAAAGGGAATGTAAAACCTTACGGTTTCCACCCTGTTGGTGAAACAACGAGTCCGCTGACAGATGAAGAGCATAAGGCAAATATCCGTCATGGAATTGAGCACTGTATGCGCGGTGATGTTTTCCAGATTGTCTTATCGCGCCGCTTTGTCCAGAAATATGAGGGTGATGATTTCAAACTATACCGCGCACTAAGAAGTATCAATCCTTCGCCATACCTTTTCTACTTCGACTTCGGAGGTTTCCGGATCTTCGGCTCGTCACCCGAAACACACTGCCGCATTGAAGACCGGAAAGCTTACATCGACCCGATAGCGGGTACCACAAAGCGGACCGGCGACCCTGTTGCCGACCGTAATAGTGCCGAGTATCTGCGGAACGACCCTAAGGAAAATGCGGAACACGTGATGCTTGTGGATTTGGCACGCAATGACCTGAGCCGCAACTGCCACAACGTGAAAGTAGACTTTTACAAAGATCTGCAATATTATAGCCATGTCATTCATCTGGTAAGCCGTGTAAGAGGAGAACTCGACGATAACGCCGACCCTATTAAGACTTTCATTGATACATTCCCCGCAGGCACCTTATCGGGTGCTCCAAAGGTCAGAGCCATGGAACTGATCAGCAAATACGAACCGCACAACCGAGGCGCTTATGGCGGTTGCATCGGATTTATCGGTCTCAACGGAAACCTGAACCAGGCCATAACAATCAGAACATTCGTGAGCCGCAACGGTGAACTTTGGTTCCAAGCCGGAGGCGGTATTGTGGCTAAAAGCAACGAAGAATATGAACTACAAGAAGTAAATAACAAATTAGGGGCTTTAAGGAGAGCCATTCTTCTAGCCGAAGATATGTAAATATGATGAGAATAGTTATTATAGACAACTACGATTCTTTCACCTATAACCTCTCACACTTAGTAAAAGAGCTGGGAGCAGATGTAACCGTGTACCGTAACGACCAGTTTAAGTTACACGACCTTGAAACTTTCAATAAGATCATCCTCAGTCCCGGACCGGGCATACCTGAGGAAGCAGGATTACTGCTTGATGTCATCAAAGCATACAAAGGCAAAAAACCTATTCTTGGTGTCTGTCTGGGTCATCAGGCTATCGGTGAAGCATTTGGCGGAAAACTGACAAACCTCAGCGAGGTATTTCACGGTGTGGCGACAGAGGGAACACAATTGGAAAATGATGACCTATTCAAAGGGTTACCACGTCGTATCATGATGGGCCGTTATCACTCGTGGGTGGTATCAAAAGATAATTTCCCGGAATGTCTTGAGATCACAGCAGAGAGTGATGAAGGACAGATTATGGCCATGAAGCATAAACATTATGATATCCGGGGCATTCAGTTTCACCCCGAAAGTGTTCTGACACCGGAAGGAAAGACGATTATTAAGAATTGGCTAAATTTATAATCACCGATCATCTTATAAATGATTGGAATAACAATAATGACAGAATAAAAACGAATAGACAATGAAAGCAATTTTAAACCGTCTTCTTAACCACGAAGAACTCACCCGGGAGGAGACTAAAGATATCCTTATCAACATCACAAAAAGTGAATATCCCAATGAACAGATTACTGCACTGTTGACAGGACTGCAGATGCGTGGCATTACGGTGGATGAGCTCCTCGGTTTCCGGGACGGTATCCTCGAAACAGGTGTTCATGCCAAGCTGGACTGCGACAAATATATAGATATCGTAGGTACCGGCGGTGACTGTAAAAACACCTTTAACATCTCAACCTGCTCATGCTTCGTTGTTGCCGGTGCCGGATACAAGGTTGCAAAACATGGCAACTATGCTGCGACAAGTACCAGTGGAGCTTCAAATGTGATAGAAGGACACGGAGTGGAATTTACATCAGATACAGACAAACTCAACCGTTCTATCAACGAATGCGGTTTCGTATATCTCCATGCACAGTTATTCGCCATCGCAATGAAATATGTTGGCCCGATCCGGAAGGCTCTGCAGTTTCCTACATGTTTCAACCTGCTCGGCCCGATTGTGAACCCTTCACAACCGGGGTATCAACTGCTAGGTGTTGCGAATCTCGACCAGATGCGTCTTTACAATAATCTTTACCAAAGAATTGGCATACGCTACGGTATTGTCAACAGCATCGACGGATATGATGAGATCTCACTTACCGGTGACTTCAAGGTCACGACAAATGACTATGAAAAGATCTATAAACCGTCAGACTTAGGTTTTACGATCACTGATCCTAAAGACCTTTACGGAGGTAGTACAAAGGAGGAGGCCGTGACTATATTTGACAGTGTTTTAAGTAATACAGCTCACGATGATCAGAAGAATGTGGTCATTACGAATGCAGCCTTCGCTATTCAGGTGATGGAACCGAAAAAGAGTATCGAAGAATGTGTTTCTATAGCCAAAGAGAGTATAGAAAGCGGTGCTGCCATGAAGGTACTGAAGAAATATATCGAATTGAATTCATAACAAGATGAAAGATGTCCTTGAAGAAATAGTCGCGTACAAGCGGCTTGAGATTGAGCTGATGAAACGCGACATGCCCGAGGCCGAGCTCCATCACCGCGTGGAAAGACTCATCATGGAGGAGACACTTGCACATAGGTCTATGCGTGAAGCACTTGCTAATTCGAAGACAGGCATTATTGCGGAATTCAAACGTAAGAGTCCGTCGAAAGGATGGATTAAAGAGGAAGGCCGTGCCGACATGATTCCACAGTCCTATCAGGATAACGGGGCTACAGCACTAAGCATTCTCACTGATAGTAAATACTTCGGCGGCTGTGACGAATTCATACGAACCGCGAGAAAAAGTGTTACGATCCCTATCCTCTATAAGAACTTTGTCATCGACGAGTATCAGCTATTTCAGGCACGCTTGTGCGGTGCTGATGCCACACTCCTTATAGCAGCGGACTTAAAAAAAGAGGAGTGCAGAACTCTGATTGACACGGCTCATGAAATCGGACTTGAGGTGTTACTTGAGATACATCATGAGAAAGAACTGGATTATATTGATCTTGAGCCGGATATGTGTGGCGTCAACAACCGGAATCTGGGGACTTTCATCACCAATGTAGACAATTCATTCCGACTTGCTGAGCAACTGCCAGAAGAGATGATGAAAGTGAGCGAAAGCGGGATATCTAATCCTGACACAGTACGTAAACTCCGTAAAGCAGGTTTTAACGGTTTTCTTATCGGAGAAAACTTCATGAAAGCCGCCTGCCCCGGAGCTGCTCTTAAAGAATTTATATTGGAAATAGAATGATTATCAAGATTTGCGGCATGCGCGAGGCCAATAACATTCGCGAGATTGAGGAAATTGGTCCGGATTTAATCGGATTCATCTTCTGGGACGGAACGAAGCGTAATGTATTGTCATTACCTGAGTATATGCCGTCAAGATGCAAACGAGTGGGAGTCTTCGTTGATGCAGATGAGAATTTCATTTCGACTCATGTGAATGACTACAAGCTTGATTTTATTCAACTGCATGGTCATGAGACACCGGCATTTTGTGAAAGGATGCATCAGGTATTACCCGGCATAAAGATCATCAAAGCAATCAGTGTCAATGGCACAAATGATATACGTAACGCCAATGTTTACAATGGAGTGGCAGACTACTTTCTATTTGACACTAAATGTAAATGCGTCGGTGGCAGCGGAAAACAGTTCGACTGGGATATACTAAGGAATTACCAAAACGACATTCCTTTCTTATTAAGTGGCGGTATCGGACCGGATGATGCAGAAAGAGTCAAAGCATTCAGACATCCGATGATGATCGGGATTGACCTGAACTCGAAATTCGAGATATCTCCGGCTCTGAAAGATACAGTAACATTAAAAGAATTTATAAACAACATACGATGAACAGAATAAACAAATTATTTTCTGAGAGTGCGGACCAAAAACTCCTGTCACTCTATTTCTGTGCCGGCTATCCTACCTTCGAAGGTACAGCCGACGTAATAAAAACACTTGAGCGTCGTGGTATCTCGATGATTGAAGTCGGGATTCCGTTCAGCGACCCAATGGCCGACGGCCCTGTGATCCAGGATGCAGCCACTCTGGCTCTCCGGAATGGGATGACTTTACATAAACTTTTCGGTCAACTCAAGGCGATCAAGGATGAGGTGAAGATACCTCTCGTCCTGATGGGATATCTTAATGTCATCATGCAGTATGGTATTGAGGAGTTTTGCAAGAGCTGTGTGGAGTGCGGTGTCAGTGGAGCGATCATCCCGGACCTGCCTTTCAAGGATTATCTTGAGTCATTCAAGCCTGTTGCGGATCAATACGATATAAAGATCATTATGCTCATCACTCCCGAGACCAGTGACGAACGTATCAGACTGATCGACGAACATACCGACGGATTTATCTATATGGTGTCGAGTGCGAGCATCACCGGTGCACAAAAAAGTTTCGACGAGGCCAAACAGGAATACTTCCAACGTATCAATGCGATGAATCTGAAAAACCCGCGTATGATAGGCTTTGGTATTAGTAATAAACAGACACTCGAGTCGGCACAAAACAATGCGGCCGGTGCCATCATTGGCAGTAAATTCGTAACGCTATTAGGCGAATCCGGAAAACCGGACAAGGCAATGGATCAATTATATGAAACATTGAAGAAATAAAAAAAGAGGCAATTGCCTCTTTTTTATTTTTTTATTCCATTGATCTTGACGTCGTTTATCGTAACATTCCTGACTTGAATATTTTCAATGATACTCTGATCGAATTCAGGATCTTTTGCTTTGATGGTAATGTTCTCAAACGTAAAATCCTTCAGTTTATATTTCTCAGATGCCTTCACAGCATAAAAGGTATTGCAACTCATCTTAATATTCTTAAGCGTAATATTATTACATACGGACAGTGGCATGTCTTCACGCTTCTCGGGTTTAAAGAACTGAGTCCAAGGGTACACATACAGTATATTATTGGCATCACCGGTGATATTCTCTACTGTCACATATTCATAATGCTGAGGTGTATCGGGACGCATCTTCAACCATAGCAGACGGTTGGCATTATGCACATAGGTATTACGAAGAATAATATTATGATCCTGAAGGGATTCACTGCCTAAGGTAAGACAAGCATGAACCACACCGTAACGGCAGTTTTCTATAATGATATTATGATTCGGTCCGTTATTCGGATCCTTGTCAGCCCAGACACCCTTACCACCTTTCAACACGACGGCATCATCATTGACCGACATATAACATCCGTGAACGAGGACATCATCACAATTATCAATATCTATAGCATCGCTGCTAGGAGCTTTCACCCCTGTAGTAGGAGCATAAATGTATACGTTGAGGTATTTTACACGCTGGCTGCGATAGATATGATTCGTCCAGAAGCCACTGTTAATGGTACGTATGCCGCTGACAGTAACATCCTTGCAATTCGAGATATAGAGCAGACGAGGACGCATAGCCTCGAGGTTTGTGCAGTCTTTGTTGATCTGACGACGGATCCAGAACTCACGCCAGAAACGCAGTCCATTGCCATTGATGGTTCCTTTGCCGGATATGGTAAAGCCGTTAAGACCGTCGGCATTGATAAGAGCAGAAAAATAATTCAGGGTCTGACCTTCCATACGTGTCTTTCTTATTTCATAATACTGTATATCATCAGCTCCCTTGATAGTTCCGCCTTCAGAGATATCAAGATGAGTTCCCTGTTTGAAAAACAGACTACCTGTAAGGAATGTTCCCTTGGGTACGACAATAACTCCTCCTCCGTTATTTGCGACCCTATCGATGACATTCTGAATGGCAGCCGTCTGAACGATTGTACTGTCGTCCTTCACACCATATTCGGTAATGACATACTGTTTACCAAGTGTATTGATGTTCACATCAGCTGTATCGCTAAACCACGCAGGTATCGGGGTCCCGTCAGGGAATAAATTTTGTGACTTTTTCGCGTTTGCCTGTAGGCCCAAGGCAAGTATCAATACTGATAATACTAAAATTCTTTTCATGGGTATCATTAGAAATTAAGTGATATTACTTTTTATTTCTGATATTCAAATTTCGCCATATATATCGAGGAATCATGCTCCATAAAGCTGTTATAATACAGTATCTCCAATCGATGACCACCACATGCTTACGGGCATCAATTGCCTTCACAATCTTGCGTGCCACGAAATCAGGCTTCATGAGTAAGGGATACTTACTGCCATCAGCAAGAAGAGCTGTATTGACGAACCCCGGCCGTATGTCAGTAAACTGTATCGACAGATGACGCATATGAGACAATTGTTCGAGAGCTTCAATATATTTGTTCTGGAAAGCCTTCGTAGCAGAATAAGAAGGAGCTACGCCCAAGCCTTTTGTACCGGCGATAGAACTAATGACCGCAATATGACCGCCATGATGACGTGCAAAATAGTTGAATGCCGTATCCACCATACGTGTAAATCCCAGAACATTTGTCTCTACTGTCTTCATTTCTATGTCGATATTCAGGGCGGTGTTCTGCTTACCGATACCGGATGCCAAAAAGAACAGGTCTATATCTCCGGTACGGCTGATCAGTTCCAACAGATGTTGGGGAGCATCGACATCAGTGATGTCTAACGCAGCAGTCTCCACATGTTCGGGACTTATTTCTTTTATTTTCTGCAAAGCATCCATACGACGAGCAGCAACACCTAGATGCCATCCGTCAGCGAGAAGCAGTTTACTTACTTCCATCCCCATTCCCGATGAGGCTCCAATGATGATAGCTCTTTTCATTCTTCTTGTATTTAATTTTCGCTCATCTTTCTATTTTCTCATTCTCTCCGCCAGATACATCCCGATGATGATGAGCGCAGCACCTGCGGCTATATATACGGTGATACGTTCGTTCAGAACTAGCCGTGCCACGATAATTGTCATCAGTGGATTAAAGTAAATATAATTGGTTGCATGTACTGCCCCAAGGCGCGTTATACACCAATTCCAGATCAGAAAGCACAACATGGATGCAATTAATCCAAGGAAAAGCAAATTTGCCAACACGGGCATACTTGTTAGTAAATGTATAGACGGCATCTGCGGTACGAATACAAAATAAGGGACAATGGTAATCAAACCATAGAAAAAAACCTTACGGGTTATAAATACCGAAGAATAAAACGCTGATACTCTCTTGATAAGCAGAGAGTAAAAAGCCCAGCAGAGAGCAGCTGAAAAGGCCAGCGTGTCTCCTAATGGTGAAAGATGAAGAACGAAGTGACCATTGAGAACCACTAGTGCCATACCGCAACAAGCAATCAACGAACCTAACCATTGTACTTTTGAAAGCCGTTCACTATGGTAAAAAAGTCCAAGCAACAATGTCGTAAGCAGCGGACATATACAGACAATCAGTGAAACGTTGCTGGCAGTAGAATGACACAGAGCCTCATTCTCTGTCATAAAATAAAGAGAGCCTCCGGTAACTCCAAGAGCAAGGAATATAAGTTCATCACGTATATTGTTACTTAACAACCGCTTGGGACTTATCATCCATATTGATATATAAGCCAATAAGAATCTATACATAAAAATCTGGGCTGGAGTGAGACCATTATTAATAAGAACCTTTGTCGAAACAAAGGTAGTTCCCCATATCGCCACAGTGATAAATGCCACTATATGCGCAAATAGTTTCGATGAACGTAATCCCTCTTTTTGCATAACGATTGCAAAAATACAAATAAAATATTCGATAATCACAAAATTATATGTATATTTGCTACCAAAAACCAAAATTAGTTATGAAAGAATTCTTTAAATACACATTAGCCACAGTAGTGGGAATGATTGTTGTGTCCCTTATTTTCGGTATTTTGGGCATTGGGAGCATCATTGGCATGCTCGCTTCCGAGGAATCAACAAAATCAGTAGACGATAACTCGGTATTCGTCTTATCTCTTTCCGGAACAGTACAAGAACGTTCATCCGAAGACATTCTCAGTGAAATCTCCGGCACCACCAGCAACAACATCGGACTTGAGGACATTCTATCGGCCATCAAGAAAGCAAAACAGAATGACAAGATCAAAGGAATCTATATAGAAGCCGGTATGTTCGACGCTGGAGAGCCCGCAACACTGCAAACCATACGTAAGGCACTGGTTGACTTTAGGAAAAGTGGAAAATGGATTGTGGCTTACAGTGACACATACACACAAGGAACTTACTATATCTGCTCTGCTGCCAATAAGATGTATCTCAATCCTATCGGTCAAATTGATTGGCACGGACTGTCATCACAGCCCTATTTCCTGAAAGACATGCTGGCAAAATTTGGAGTTAAAGTGCAATTGGCAAAGGTCGGTGCCTACAAGAGTGCGCCGGAGATGCTTACTGCAGAGAAGATGAGTGATGCTAACCGGGAACAAGTGAGCGAGATGATCAACGGCATCTGGAGCCAGATATGCGAAGATGTATCAGCGAGCAGACATATCTCAGTAAAGGATCTCAATGACTATGCTGACCGTCTTATTACATTTGCGCCACAGGAGGATTATTTAAAATATAAAATGATTGACGGTCTGGTATATACCGACTCCATCAAGTCTATCATCAAGACGATGCTCAAGGTGGACAAGAAAGACGACATCAAACAGTTGACACTTGCGGATATGGCCAATGTTAAAGATAAAAAGAACGAAGGGGGTGAAGTTGCCGTATACTATGCTTTTGGAGATGTAGTGGAGACAACACCTGATGATATGACGGATAGTTATATCGCTGCAGACAAGATGTGCAAGGAACTACAAAGTCTTGCTGATGACGATGATGTCAAGGCTGTTGTGATCAGAGTAAATTCCGGAGGTGGCAGCGCATACGCATCGGAACAGATTTGGCATGCCGTTACGATGCTAAAATCAAAGAAACCTGTTGTTGTCTCGATGGGCGGCATGGCTGCCTCGGGTGCATATTACCTGAGTGCACCAGCCAACTGGATTGTTGCAGAGCCAACTACGCTAACCGGCAGCATCGGTATCTTTGGACTCTTCCCTGACTTCAGTGGATTGCTGACGGATAAGCTTGGCATCAAATTTGATGAAGTGAAAACAAATAAGAATTCTTCTTTTGGAACCTCCGCACGACCATTTACAGCAGAGGAGATGTCGTACCTCAATAGTTATATTAACCGTGGTTATCTATTGTTCCGTAGTCGTGTGGCTGAAGGCCGGCACAAGAATGTGAACGAAATAGAGAAAATAGCTCAAGGTCATGTGTGGTTAGGTAAGGCGGCTTTATCAAACGGTCTTGTCGACCAATTGGGAACGATTGACGATGCAGTATCAAAAGCAGCTAAGTTGGCGAAGATAAAAGAGTTCCATACTTATTCTTATCCTGCAAAAACTGATTTCTTCACACAGCTTTTTCAAGATAAGAAACATAATTACCTAGACGAACATCTACATGCTGTCCTGGGAGAATATTACTCTCCGTTTATGATGCTGAAGAGCATAGATAAACAGGACGCAATTCAAGCTCGTATGATGTTTAATGTCAATATGAAATAAGAAATTGAGAATGGAAGGCGATTTTATCAAGATAAATGATTGGCTACTACCATTAAGTTGGCTTTATGGCATGGGGGTAAAGCTGAGAAACTATATGTTTGAGATAGGCATTCTGAAAAGTCGCAGCTTTGATACTCCTGTCATCTCTGTTGGAAATATCACAGTGGGCGGCACAGGTAAGACCCCTCACGTAGAGTATCTTATTCGCCTATTACAAGATAAGTTTAAGGTAGCAGTACTTAGTCGGGGATACAAGCGAAAGAGTGAAGGATTCGTTTTGGCGGAAAAAGACACGCCACAGACGATGATAGGCGATGAACCCTACCAGATGCATAGAAAATATCCCGGCATATATGTTGCGGTGGACAAGGACAGATGTCATGGTATTGAAAAGCTTACTGACGAAAACGTAGTAAACGGCACCGATGTTATACTACTTGACGATGCCTTTCAACACAGGTACGTCAACCCTAGTATCAATATTCTATTAGTTGACTATCACCGGCTTATCATATATGATAAATTACTACCAGCGGGACGGCTACGTGAACATCAGACAGGTAAGAGCCGCGCTAACATGGTTATTATCACGAAATGTCCAAGTGATCTGAAACCGATGGAAATAAGAGTTCTTATCAAAGCTCTGGACTTGTTTCCGTACCAAACACTATTCTTCACTACACTAGAATATAAAGAGTTAAATCCTATCTTCGAAGGGAAGAACAGAAAGCTTGACGATATGAAGAATCTGAATGTTCTACTTCTTACCGGTATCGCATCACCACAGCAAATGATTCTTGACATCAAACCCTACTGCGGAAATATAACACCACTTAGTTTCAGTGATCATCATGCCTTTACAACAAAAGATGTGGAAATAATCAACAATACCTTTGCATCCTTGCCATCTCCTAAGGCAATTATCACCACAGAAAAAGATGAGAGCAGGATTCTCGATGTTAATGGACTTAGTGAAGAAGTGAAGAGTAATATATACACCCTGCCTGTTGAAATAAAGTTCATGCAGGATGAGGGTAAAATGTTTAATGAAAATATAATAGGTTATGTACGAAAAAATTCAAGAAACAGCATCCTGGCTAAAAGAAAGGATGACAACAAAACCACAAACAGCAATAATTCTGGGGACAGGACTCGGACAATTAGCTTCAGAAATAACTGACTCCTATGAGTTTTCCTATAAAGATATACCGAATTTTCCTCTGTCAACAGTAGAAGGACATGCCGGAAAACTGATTTTCGGAAACTTGGGCGGTAAGAACATTATTGCGATGGAAGGTCGTTTTCACTATTATGAGGGATACGACATGAAACAAGTGACATTTCCAATTCGCGTCATGTACGAGTTAGGCATCAAGACTCTATTTGTCAGTAATGCATCCGGTGGAATGAATCCTGAATTCAGTATCGGCGATCTAATGATTATTACAGACCATATTAATTTCTTCCCGGAACACCCATTACGCGGGAAGAACTTCCCCACAGGCCCCCGATTCCCGGATATGCATGAGGCTTATGATAAAGCCCTGATAACTGAAGCCGACGAAATAGCCAAGGAAAAAGGAATCAAGGTGCAGCATGGAGTATACATGGGAGTGCAGGGACCAACATTCGAGACACCTGCCGAATATAAAATGTACCATCGCTTAGGAGCTGATGCCGTGGGCATGAGCACAGTACCTGAAGTCATCGTTGCCGATCATTGTGGCATCAAAGTATTTGGCATCAGCATCATCACAGACCTTGGGCTGGAAGACCAGCCGGTAGAAGTAAGTCATGAGGAAGTACAGATTGCAGCCAACAATGCCCAGCCATTGATGACTGAGATCATGAGAGAAATGATAAAACGCGCTTAAATGGCAAGAACAGAAATATCTACAGTCGGTGAATTTGGTCTGATACGCCGTCTCACCGAAGACATCAAGACAAAAAATCCATCGACACTATATGGTGTCGGTGATGATTGTGCCGTGCTTCACTATCCCAACAGTGAAGTGCTAGTAACTACCGACCTGCTTATGGAAGGTGTACATTTCGACCTCACCTACACTCCGCTGCAGCATCTTGGATACAAATCCGCAATAGTCAATATCAGCGACATCTTTGCAATGAACGGCACTCCGCGTCAAATGGTAGTGAGCATTGCCCTTAGCAAACGTTTCTGCATTGAGGACATGGAAGACTTTTATACCGGCCTCCGACTAGCCTGTGACAAATGGGGTGTGGACATTGTAGGCGGAGACACGACGTCTTCATACACAGGTCTGGCTATTAACATCACTTGTATCGGTGAATGCAAAAAGGAAGATATAGTTTACCGCAACGGAGCAAAAGAGACAGACCTTATATGCGTAAGCGGTAATCTCGGAGCTTCATATATGGGACTTCAATTACTGGAACGGGAAAAGTCAGTTTACAACCAGCAAGTAAATGAGGCCCGCAAAAAAGGTGATAAGAAAAGAATAGAAGAACTGGGCCGGTTCAGTCCTGATTTCACTGGACGCGAGTACCTTTTGGAACGTCAACTTAAACCGGAAGCCCGTGGAGACATGTTAGAAGAACTACGCAAAGCTAACATCAAACCCACCGCAATGATGGATATTAGTGATGGCCTGAGCAGTGAGCTGATACATATATGTACTCAAAGTAATTGTGGTTGTCGTATTTTCGAGAAAAACATTCCTATAGACTATGAAACAGCTGTTATGGCTGAAGAATTAAATATGAATGTGACTACATGCGCACTAAATGGCGGCGAGGATTATGAACTGTTATTTACTGTACCCATCGGTGATCATGAGAAAATCGAATCGCTAGAAGGTGTGAAACTTATCGGACACATCACGAAAAAGGAGTTCGGGAACATCCTCGTAACACGTGATGACAATGAGTTTGAACTCAAAGCGCAAGGTTGGAATCCACTTAAATGAAAAAAGTTTCATAAAAGTTTTGCGGGTTCAAAAATAATATATACCTTTGCACCCGCAAAACAAAGAAGGTGCCATAGCTCAGTTGGTAGAGCAAAGGACTGAAAATCCTTGTGTCACTGGTTCGATTCCCGTTGGCACCACTCCTCCTTTCATTAGCCCTGTTCTCTTTATGAGGCAGGGTTTTTTCGTGTATTTCATCCCAATATAAACTGAAATGACGAGAACGTCACCGCCCTCGTCATCAATTATCCTGAATTACATGCCCAAGTTAAATTCTTGGTGAAAGTATATCTTTTTATCTGTGACCACCTTCTCTGGATCCGCCGTGACTGCTGCCACCTCCGAAACCTCCGTGACTGCCTCCAGAGTTAGTGCTTCCTGCACTGCGGGTTCCGCTTCCTGAATTAAAGGTACCACTGCTGCGAGATCCACCAAAACTTGATGAAGAACCGCGAGAGTAAGATCCATTAGATGATGTACCAAAAGATTTATTCGAAGAAGAATTATCATTGTTTGTTCCACCAGAACGAGAATACCTTCCATTATTTGAATTTCCAAAGGAACTGCGATTATTACCTCCAAAAGAACCATTATTACCGCCATAAGACCCTCTGTTGCCATCATACGAGTTTCTATTATTCACTGTAGTACGAGTGGAACTTCCGCGCTCATATCTGCTGCCACCAAATCTGTTTCGTCCCATTTCGTCGCGCATCCCTCTCCCACTGTCAAAGCTACGTCCGTTATAGTAACTGCGTCCACCATTGTTACCCCAACTGTGCCCACCACGATAAACAGCGTATACACTAGGACGGCCGAAATAGAAATAATCACGATGTGGATAACGTGCATATATTCCAAAGTGCCAATAACCTCCATCCCAAGACAAGGGGCGATAGAAATAACTTGCGGCACTATACATATTATATTGCCAATCATAGAGTATATAGCTTAAATCCTCATTGCGACGATTCCAATATGAGCCATATAAATCATCGTCATTGCCGATAGTCATAAGATAATCAAGATTGACCTCATAAGCAGCCTCGTACTGATCGTCTGTAAGATTCAATTCATAAGCCATCTTATCTGTTAAGAAAGCAGCTTCGTTACGGGCCTGTTCGTAACTCATTGCGTTAGCTGATACCGTAAAGGTAAGAAGCATTATTAAGGCGATCATTAACTTTTTCATAATTGTATAATTTTAATTGTTAGACCTTTTATTTTTTTATCTCCATCGACATTTTCATGCCTATGTTTATTTCTGATGCAAAGATGCAAACTATTCTGCATACAAGAAAAGGAATTTCCCTAAATAGGAGGAGGAAAATCCCTATAATATTTGGGAAATATAAATATTGTTTGTATATTTGCAAAATATAACCAATAGGATATTATTAATATACATGAGCTATAAAAGGGCATTTGTCCTGATTGCTTTCTTGATGTTTATAGGTGCAACAAAGGCACAACAGTCATGTTCACAAGCTAATGAACTGACATACAACGTAGAAATGCAGACAACCGTGTCAACGGGAGACAACAATCCGCTTTGGCTGAATGCCAACAAATATGGTCTCAGTTCTACAAAGAACGACAACGGATATATAAGATATGGCGTCTTTCGCCCTCTTATTGGTGATTCTATTCACAAATTTTCGATCGGATACGGACTTGACATTGCTACCGCATACAACTTTACGAGTGCTATGATCATACAACAGGCATTCATGGAATGTAAATGGCTGCATGGAGTGCTTACCATTGGCAGCAAACAACAGCCAATGGAACTTAAGAACAATGAATTAAGCAGCGGTTCACAAACTTTAGGAATTAACGCACGACCTATCCCTCAAGTTCGCATTGCCCTTCCTGATTATTTGAATATACCTGGTACACATGGATGGTTAGGAATAAAAGGTCACATAGCTTTCGGAAAGACCACTGATGGAAAATGGCAGGAAGATGTGGCTGGCAAAGACCAAAAGTATACGAGTAACACCCTTTACCATAGCAAGGCAGGATACATTCAAATAGGGAGAGAAGATAAAAGCAGATTCAGCGTGGAACTTGGCCTGGAGATGGCTTGCATATTCGGCGGAACATCTTATAATATCTTCGATACAGAAGGTAATAAAATCACTACATTAAAAAATAAAGTAAATTACTGGAATGCCTTTATTCCCGGTGAAGGAAAAGACGGTTCAGAGAAAGGTGTATTGTCAAACGCCGAAGGTGACCACCTGGGCAGTTACTTACTACGCATCAACTGGAAAAACAATGATTGGAAGATTAGTGCATACGCCGACCATTTCTTCGAGGATCAGTCAGGTATGTTTTTTCTGGATTACGACGGTTATGGTTCTGGGAAAAATTGGAATACAAAAGAAAAAAACAGATATGTGCTGTATTACCTTAAAGATATACTTCTTGGCTGGGAACTTCAATTACCTAAAAATCGTTACGTAAGCAACATCGTTTGTGAATATCTATGTACAAAATATCAAAGTGGGCCTATTTACCACGACCGTTCTGAAACAGTCTCAGATCATATTGGAGGTGATGACAATTATTACAACCATTCTGTCTACACAGGTTGGCAACACTGGGGGCAAGTAATAGGGAACCCCCTATATCGTTCACCTATTTATAATAAGGATGGATATATCGGTGTTGAAGACAATCGCTTTATAGCATGGCATTTCGGCTTTAGTGGAGATCCATATAGGAATCTGCATTATAGAGTTTTTCTAACTACACAAAAGGGATGGGGAACATATTCGGTTCTATACACAGATATAAAAAGAAATACCAGTATGCTTATAGAAGCAACATATAAGTTTCCTGATTGCATAGCAAGAATAAATACCCAGAACTGGAGTGTAAGAGGAGCATTTGCACTTGATAAGGGTTCTCTTCTGGGTAATAATACAGGCTTCCAATTTACGATCATCAAGAATGGTATCTTAAGTAATAGAAAAAGTCGAAAATGAAGAAATTATTATATCTCTTAACCTTTACATATATCATATTAGGATTTAGTTCTTGCGAACTGGAGACTTCTGATAATGGTGATTTAGACGGCAATTGGCAATTACTTTCCATAGACTCCATAAATACAAGTGGAACAAACAATGTGAAAGACAAACAAATCTTTTATGCCGTACAATTCCATTTGATCAACATCTACGTACTAAATATAAAGAATGAATATATTACCCAAAATAGTTTCTATCACTTTTCTCAAACCCGCGATTCTTTAATACTCTATTCTGCCGACATCACCGAAAATGATACCGACGCCCATAAAGACTCTTTCTTAACAGGATTACGTCCTCTTGGCATTAATTCCTTGGAAGAACATTTCAAGATAGAAACACTAAATAGTAAAAATATGGTTTTGAAAACAAAAGAGCTACGACTCAACTTTCGTAGTTTCTGATTTTCTCCTCGATATGAACACATTCAAGATTTGATGGAATATGATCCATATTGCTATATCTATCAATATGTCACATGTGAAGAAGCAGTAACTTGCCAGAACATGATTTATCAAGATAAAGAATAATGCTAACATTATAATAATCATCAGTGTCTGATGCTGATTAAATCCCGCACGCATCAGCTTATGATGTATATGATTCTTATCTGCTTTAAATATTGGTTTATGATGGTGCAGACGCACTAGCGATACTCTGACAACATCAAACACAGGTACAATAAGTAAAGTGTAAGACAAGAGTAAACCATTACGCCGATATGGCATCACTAATTGATTATCCATAGCAAATTTCACACACAAAAAAGCCAATATGAAACCGAGCGACAAGCTTCCCGCATCACCCATGAATATTTTACGGTTTTTATCAGCCTCACCAAAAATATTAAAATAAAGGAAAGGCACCAACACCCCCATAAGGCCAGCTATCAATATTACGTAATACCACATACCCTGAATAGCAAAACTATGCAAGAATCCTGCTAAAGCGAGCATTGACAAACACCCTGACAAACCGTCAATACCATCAATGAGGTTCATCGCATTAACAATAAAGACCACCACAAATACAGTGAGCGGCATTCCTAGATAATAGGGAATTTCATTGATGCCCAAAAATCCATAGAAGTTATTAAAATAAAGTCCGGATACGGGTAATGCACAAGCTGACAATATCTGCACAACAAACTTATTGATTGGAGTAAGACCTATAATATCATCAATAAGACCTACAACGTAAATCATCATAAGACCTACAAAAAAATAGATAGACCAAAGGTTTAGAGTTACAACATGGTCTCCTTGAACAGATATTAATCCTAACGTTACGAAAAAGGCGACAAGCATACTCGGTATAAAAGAAATTCCGCCTAATCTAGGAATAGCATTCTTATGAACTTTGCGTTCGTTAGGTATATCATATAGATTCTTCTTCTTACAAAAATTAAGTATCCGAGGAATAAAAACGAAGCCACAAATAACGCTAGCAATAAATGCTATTATAGTAAAGAGTATAAATTGAACCATATTCTGTATTTAACATTTTCTTAGTATAAAACAACCTTTTGAAGTATTTATTGTTTATTTCTTAAAATAAATTGATTCTTATTTCAGAGAATGTTCTTTCATTGCTTTTTCCTTAGAAACAGACTGTCGTAAATAGACATTAACTTTTCGATCTGATAATAAGCAGAATGCGGTCGATGAAGACGTCTATAGGCAAAATCATCAAGAGGTATATAATTAATAGATGGGAATCTGACGATCCTGACATATATAATTCATCAGACCTTAATTATTTTTGATGACAATATCACCACTTTAGTATTAAGTAATTTGATATCAGATGCTTAAGGCTCAAAAAAACAAGTGATATTTACCTAAAATAACATCACTTTAAATATCACTTTCAGCTTATTCGAATACTTTAACCGCTATTCTGCCGCATTTTGAAAGCTATCTTCAAGAAAAGTAAATCAACTTATTTTACATGACAAAACAACTTAATTCATAATTTAAATCAACTTATTTTACCGTGTAAAATAAGTTGATTTATTTATATTTAGATAATGTTTTACAATACGACAGGTTATCTATTAATCTTTCAAAGCTCTTCAACGAAATATTGCCCCCTTCTTCCTGTGATTAGGCGTAGATGTGTTCATGAGCATTGTGAACGGAGTCTGGTTCGGTATTCGGTTGTTTCTGTTGTTTTAAACTCAACTGCAAAATCAATAAAAATAATCATGAAGATGTAAAATAATACACTTGGAAAATGAGGAAAAGTGCGAAAGTGATGTTTACAGTGATATTTAAAGAGGCTAATATCACTATGATTTTATCGGATATATATCTGAAAGAATGTCTGTTAGCTAAACAGTAGTGATATTGATATAAAAAATTAGGTAAATGATGAAAGAGAATAGCATGCCGTTCTCGATGGAGGCTCTTAAGTCACTGATGTTCAATTCTTATCTACTTAACATATTTTTTAAGCTGTCTGGGGTCAAACCGAACAGACGGATAAATGCTAAACTTATCAAAGAACCCATTGATATAGCTGTATATCAGGTTGCCTGAAAATCTTATAACGAATATTTTTATAACGTACTACTGACTTTAAGAACTAAATATAAACATAATTTATTGCTTATTTTACAATAAATTTATAGTTAACTGTTTTTCCCATGAGATGACGAACGATTGGCATTTGTTTCCATCTACAGTTTAAACTCAAACACTTTCACTAAATACTTTAAAGAAATAAAAAACAGATTTGTATAAAGGCCATTTCTACGACAAGCAATAACATCCTCTTTTGTTATTTGCAAACGATTATGTATATTTTTCGTGCTAGTACCACCTATTCTCATCGTCACGAAATCAAGTTTCAAATATTTCGTTTTGATTTTGTTTTTATAAAACAAACGCACCATCAAATCATAATCTGAAGCGATTTTATAATCTAAGGAATAAGAACCATATTTCTCATATACTGAGCGACGGACATAAAATGAGGGATGAGCTGGCATGAAACCAAATCGCAATAAAGATGGTCTAAAGATAACGGACGAATAATAACGAACACACTTATTCGGGTGTCCATCATGAATGAAGTGTACATCCCCATATACGCCATCAATATTGTTTTTACTAAAAACATCTATTATCTCTTCTGCAACCTTATCTGAAGTAAAATAATCATCAGAATTTAAGATACCAACAACTTCACCTGTTGCATTCAGTATACCTTTATTCATTGCATCATAAATACCTTTGTCTTCCTCGGATATTAAATGCAAACGTCCATTAAAGACATCTTCATACGAATGAATTATATCCAATGTACCATCACTTGAACGACCATCAACAATCCAATATTCTATATCATTATAAGTTTGACGCAAAACTGATTCAATAGTATCTTTTATTGTTGAAACACTATTATATGTCACCGTTACAATTGATAATTTCATCTTATTTTCTTTATTTTATAATAACAAGCAATTAACTGTTTTATTGTAAAATAACAAATATTTTTATTTATCTTTTTATACAATATAGGTTAGACTGATATTTTCTTATGATATCTTTTGCGATGTGGCAAAAATAGAATACCTTTGTACAAACAATCACACATCTGAATAATTTGGAGAATAACAATAAGAAGATAGTTAAGAATACCATGATGCTAAGTATCAGAATGATACTTGTCATGGCAATAAACTTATATACTAGCCGTATCGTTTTACAGGCTCTCGGTATAACCAATTTCGGTATATATAACGTAGTTGGTGGTATAGTAGTTTTCTTTTCTTTCTTTTCTGGACCACTTACTGATGCCACAAGAAGATACTTGTCTTTCGAAATCGGGAAAGAAGATAAACTACAAACGTCCAAAGTATTTTCAACAAGCCTTACCATTCATGCCTTTATGTCGATAATTTTGGTCGTCGTTGCTGAAACAGTCGGACTATGGTTGCTATATTATAAGATGCAAATTCCTGCAGAACGTATGCACGCTGCGCTCTTCGTATTCCAGTGCTCAATAGTCGTATCAACAATTACATTGTTAAGTACTCCATATAATGCTGATATCATTGCCAATGAGAAGATGGATGCCTTTGCTTACATATCAATTCTAGAAGTATGTATGAAATTAGCTATCGCGTATGTCTTGGTTACTCTAACGTACGATAGGTTAATTATGTATTCCATTCTTCTGGTTTTTGTACAAATCTTAGTTGGATGTAGTTATATGATATACTGCCTGCTACATTTTAAAGAATCAAAATATCACTTTTCGTTTGATAAAAAACTATTCAAAGAAATGCTAAGTTTTATTGGATGGACAATGACTGGAGGTATATCTAGCGTATGTTTTAATCAAGGTTTAAATATCCTATTAAACATATTTTTCGGGCCAGTGGTTAATGCAGCGAGAGGTATAGTCGTGCAGGTTCAAAGTGGAGTCTTCCAGTTTTGTAATAATTTTCAGACAGCTATAAGCCCTCAACTAACAAAGACGTATGCACAAAATGATTTGGCTGATATGCATAAATTAATAATTACAGGATCAAAGTTTTCTTTTTTCATCGTTTTAATCCTGTCATTGCCTATTATAATACAATCTCCATATATACTAAAATTATGGCTTGGTATCGTCCCTAATTATTCATCTGTTTTTCTGAGAATTATATTGCTGACTGGACTTATTAATGCTTTAGCAAATCCTATCATTATTACCAATCATGCGACTGGCGACTTAAAAAAGTTTCAAATTATTGTAGAATCAATACAAATCAGCATTCTCCCTATATCCTATATCTTTCTTAAAATGGGTGTTTTCCATCCTGAGATCGTTTTTATCATACAAATTATCATTTCGGTCATCGCACAATATGCTAGAATTAAGATAGTTCTGCCTAAAATAAATATGAAGTTAGAAAGATATCTCAAAGAAGTAATTGTCCCTATTATAAAAGTATCTATTATATCCATAATCATAGCATACATTATATATCTGACATTTCACAAAGACATACTAACGAACTTTATTTTCGCTTGTTCTTCGAGCACCATATTACTACTAATTACAATATACTTCATAGGCTGCACTAGCAGTGAAAGGGCGTTAGCCAAGACTCAAATTAAAAAACGTTTTTTAAAATTGACAGGTCACAATATTAATAAACAACAATGAAGACATTACTTATCAAAGCAAATACAATAATAAAGCCAAAATTTGGTGGTGAAAAATATATATCAGGAGTTGGTCGGTCAACTTTGTTGTTGTTAAAATCATTAGCACAGATTCACAATTTGCCTTTTGACATTAAGCTGTACGCGTCGGGATTAAATAGTATCGGATTCCCTACCGACCCCCTACCCTTCAAACATTTTTCCTTTTGGCTTCCACAAAAGATTGGAACCGTTATGACATCTATAGAACCTGACTATATATATCATTTCGTAAAAAAAGATCTTATACACATTCCTCATAACTTTGATGTCGTCAATAGAAAAGACACATTCACTGTTACCATACATGACACATGCTTGTATGATATAGCAGTGAAAGAAGATGATAAATATATGCAAGACTTATGGATTAGGTCCGCTAGAAACTCCGCTGGAATTATCACATGTTCTGAATATTCCAAGTCGGATATAATGGATAGATTCAATGTCGATTCAGATAAAATTTCCGTTGTACCATGGGGAATATCAACAAATATATTTCATAAATTGAAAAATAGTTATGTAATGTCCAGACTCTCCGAACTTAAAATAAGAAGACCATATTTTGTTTCCGTTTCCTGCTCAAAAGAAAGAAAAAATATGAGAAATCTGCTCAAAGCATACCGTTTATATCATTCAACTTCGAATGAGCCAGCTGCTTTGATTCTATTGTGGGATACGCCACCTATCGACATATTTAAGGAATACTCGAAGGAGATTAACGATAATGACATCATTTTTATGCATGCTGTTAGTGATCAAGATCTTGTAGTATTGTATAACGGTGCACTAGGAACATTGTTTCCATCACGCTATGAAGGCTTCGGCTTTCCGATCTTAGAGTCTTTTGCGTGTGAAACTCCTGTAATGACTTGCAGAAACTCTTCATTACAAGAGGTTGGAGGAGAACTTGCCCTTTACACTGGTGAAGACGACATTGACACCATGGTTGATATCATGAAGAATCTTTATGAAAATAAGTATGACAAAGATGAGTTCGTTTCAAAAACGAAACCTTTTATACAAAGATTCTCATGGGATAAAACGGCCGAGAACTATGTTTCCTTCTTCCAAAAATATTTATAAACAATCATTGTAAGCCTTTTCATAAAGTTCACCATATTTACTTAATGCCTTGTCCCACGTATATCGACTCGAATTTTCCAATCCTGCTGAAACAATCTTTTCGCATATACTTTTATCCGACAACATCTTAATCTTTTCTAATAACTTAGCTGTTGATATATCATCTACCAATAATGATTTATCATCACATATTTCCGATATCGAAGAACCGTTATATGCTATTACAGGGCAACCTGCCCGTTGAGCCTCTATAACAGGTAATCCGAAACCTTCGTAAGAGGATGGATATATCAAGCAATAAGCATTGTTATATAATGTATTGAGTTCCTTATCATCAACAAATCCCAAATAATTATACTTACAATTATATCTCTTAAGCATTGATTCCTCTGCCACGGTTAATTTCTTCCCCACTATAAATAAAGTTTTTCCTGAAATGCCAACAGACTCTATCACTTTATCAAAATTTTTATATCCATTACGATTCCCAACAAAAAGAATATAATCTCGAGATGATTTAGCATTATCGATTTTATAGAAGTCATCACTGATTCCATTATATATGACAAAGATTTTATCAGGGTTGACATCTGGTAAGAATTTCAATAAATCCTTTTTTGTATTTTCCGAAATACATACAATGTATCTTGAATGACGAATAGCATTGAATTTCTGATGAGAATGTATATTCCTTTTTAATGGATTACTAACAAAGTATTCATACGTAAAATCATGTACCGTTGTTATGTTTATTGAATTTATATTACTGCAGGTTCTAAAATAGCTAGAATGAAATATAAACTTATCTTCAGATTTTACTTTTGGATTCAAATATCTTCTCAGGCACATCAAATGACTCGAATGATTATCGATTAAGGATGATGGTATATCAAATGTCTTACGAGATATATTATTATTACACCCGTCATACTCTATAAAAAGAATGTCATGATGAACATTCAACATTCTGCTAATAAGATTTGTCCAAACCACAGATATACCCCCATGGTGTTGAAGTGAATAAATTATATTATCAAATATTATCTTCATAAAATACTATTATATATCTTTTCGTATTGTTCTGCTATGATATTCTTGTCAAAACGTTTTGCATTCTCTACCCCAATGGTAATGAGATTGGTCCTATACTTTTCGTCATTAATCAACCTAAGAAATCCTTCACGTATAGAATTAACATCAAAAGGGTCAACCATACAAGCTATTCCTTTCGATATTTCTTTCATTGGATTCAGGTCTGAGGTCAATACTGGTCTTCCGACCGTTTGTCCTTCTATTATCGGCATTCCGAATCCCTCATAGAGGGATGGAAAAGAAACTATATCGCATTTTCTGTATTCATTGAATATATCCTTATCTGAAATATTACAATAATTCTCATAATCGATTTCGTTACATTTCAATTTCGTTATAATATCCATTGAAATATCACCAATTATAATTAATTTACATGTAATGCCATTCAACGCATCTATCACTCTTCCAAGATTTTTATTCCAGCCCGTTCCTATCTGCAAAATCCTAGGATTCTGTTTATTAAAATTATAAGGAACGTAGCTAAAGATTGTGTCAACGGGATTATATACAGTAAACACTTTTTGAGGATTAATTTTGAATTCATCCAATACCTCTCTCCTTACTTTCTCGGAAATACAAGTCACGGCATCAGAACATGCTAATGGTATTTTAAACCACAGATATTTAAATATTGTTCTTTTTATTACATTCTTCGTGTTTCCCAACAAGACCAAATCGTGAATAGTAAGAACATTGTGACAGTGTGGAATTGAAATTAAGAAATAATGAGGACCACCTGTCATATGGTTAATACCCTTCCGATCCCTGTGTTTATAAACGAATATAAGATTTCTTATCATGCTTACAATATCAGCCTTATAACAAGGTGCATAACAAACAGATATTCTTTTATCTGACTTATTTTCAAGCAATGGTTTAAAAACCTTATTTATGCTGTAACCGGATTTACCGTTTCTGAAAATATAAGTTACACTTTTATTGATATTGTCTGTCATAATCTGTATTTATGAATATACCTTTATAAGGTTCAAAATAATCCGTATCGGGTCCGTAGTTTGAAAATCCTTTTTCTATATTAATATAACAATAAGCTACCAGCACAAACATAACAACAAGCTTGCCGTAATTAGGTTTTAACAATGTTAGCACATAAGGTATTAGGAATATTTCCATCAGATTATAATATAACAATGCACGACTGACAAAAATCTGGAAAATTGTGCCATTAAACAATATATATATTAGCGAGCCTATAAAATAAAGATTAAAAAACATATAATAGTAAGGTGGCTTGTCCTCTATCTTCTTATTAAAAAACATGAGAACTGCTATCCACATAAACTTTCTAGCAAAAGCTAAAGCTGTTGAAAATAAAGAGATATCATCAGCATTTAGTGTATAGAAATCCATTTTCTTTTCAACATCCTCACCGAGAAAAACAAATGCCCCCAAAGATAATTCATTCACAATACCTGTCAATGATATTAAAATAACTACGACCAGCATTGATAACAATATCTTATTGGATATTCTTTTATTAACGAATAATGCCAAAAGTCCAAACAAGACCGTCTTATGAAACAATAATGAGAACAAAACAATTAAGAAGAAATACAGTTTTTTTCCTTTTGTCAAAAAAACTAATCCCACAATAAATATCGCCATTGCAAGAAACTGTCTGTTCATCCCAAGATAAGGTACTGTTATCATATAAAATAATAACAATGATACAAATGGTGATTTTGAAAGTTTAAATATGGATGTAAAGAACACTGCATAAAAGACTGACGCATATATCACCAAAAAAACGGTATAACTATCTGTGAATATCCTGATGATATAATTAAATAAGACATAACCGATGTCAAACTCATCGTCATTTAAGTCATAGCTAATGGTTAAGCCTTCAAAAAATGTATTATATGGAATCCAATCCGATCCAGTTTCCCATCTTAGACCATCGTGAAAGACCAAAAACGCATAGCATATAAAAGCAAATAAATACTTATTTTTCTCGGTTATTTCTTTGTTAAATACTTCAAGAAAGGCAAATATTGATAATAAAAATATTGCTAGTATATACATTTACTCTTCACTTTCTGTTTTTTTAGGCTTTCTTGCAATAACATATACTATAGTTAAGACTATAGCTAACAATATAAAACCTAACACAATAACCATTTTTTTCGGTTCATACTGACGTAATGGAACTGTCGCCGGTTGTATCTGCGTAAATGCAGGAGTCCTTTCTTGAACTTTCGCTTTAGCCATCTGCAACTGTTGTGCTACTTGTGTATATATATTATACTGTAATTGCATCTCATTTTCCAAATCTCCTTGCTTAGCCTTGAAGGATTCCAAGACCAGATCTTGGTTCGCATCCGAATACGATGCATATAATTGTCGTGCTCTTGCATATTGTTCTTGAGATTCTCTAAAAAGTTTCTCCATATATGCCAAGTCATTGCGAGCTTTCTTTGTTCTGTAATTAGTTACATATTGTTGTAACTTCATTTGTACGGAATCTGCCAGACAGGCAGAAATATATGCATCTTGCGCGGTAACCGTTATCGTTATAATGTCTGTTTTCTTATCAACTTTACAAGACACCATATTACTTATCATTTTTGCTGTACCATCCTGTTCCTTGGTCAAATTAAATGCATTCACAACATCATTATCAGAGGGTCCTGATTTCTTTCGGGGTGTAAACAATTTAATGACCCAGTTCTTTGATGCTTCCCACCATGCCTCTTTCTGATTAAATTTGATATATTTATATAATGTCGTATTTATTTTTCCATCCAAAGATGAAACTTTAACATTGAACAGACCTGTAAGAAATGGAGTTGAGCTAATAATATCAGGATAAATCTCAGGGTATATTGCATCATCTGACGCCCCGCTCCCCAATTTTACGCCTACCATTGATGCTAACGAGCTGACGTTACCAGATAAACTCTCATTCGAAGATATCTCTGGAGCTAAAACCACTTCCGTCATAAAACGTTTCGGAATACTGAAAGCTACAACGACCCCAATAAGAAATGCTACACCGCAGGCCTTATAGAACAGAGTTTTTCTTTCCCACAGGATATGACTTATAACAACTAAGTCAATTTTATTACCATCTGAAACTTTATTATTATCGTTCATCGTGTCTATTTAATCAAATTAGCAATTGTTGCAATCATAGTAGCAATAGATGCTGTTGATGTACCAATGGTCAACAATTCGGGCAATGACATACCTGAACGTTTAGGCTTTGCCGGTACTACGATTTCACATCCTGGCTCGGGTTTGGAACCACGTCCTGCTTTTTCCACGGTACCGTTCATATAAATGATGTAAGTATGATTTTTCTTTGCACTGGAACTATAGCCACCAGACTGATCCACATAAAAAGCCAAATGCTTTCCCTGACGGTATGCCACTGTATTTGGATACATGACCTCGCCATTAACCTTCACTGTTCCGCTATACTGAGGTACAATGATCTTATCCCCTTCACGTAGCACAATATCATCGTCGCTGCCAGGATTTTCCAAAGCCTTATCCAGATGTATTCCGACATAATATGTAGAGCCAATATCCAGCTTACTGATATTTACAGAATCTTTCTCTCCAGATTGCGATTGTGCCATCTTCAGTACAGATTCCATTCGTAAACGCTCCTCAGGGGTAATCGTTCTCTCAAGACGAGCACCCTTTGTATATGCCATATTATTAAGTCCTCCGGCTTTTTGAATTATCTCGCTTAAGCGTTCGCTTTTCTTTGAAAGCGTGTATGTACCACCGAACAAGACTTCGCCTTCAACCCTGACATTTTGTTGAGCACTGTATGCCGGACTCCTCCGTACGTAAACTTCATCGTATGGCATAAGTTTAAAACTCTGTTCCCCATCAATAACAAAACCATCTTTCAATGAGAAGCTAAATGTCTTAGCCACATCGGCAGTTGATATCGTCGCTTTAGGGTCTGAAATACGACGAGCAACATCCACCTTTACAGTCGAAGCTGCATCCTTAAGCCCTCCAGCCTGTAAGACAAAGTCTTCAAGTGTTTCGTTCTCGGCATATTGATATACGCCGGGATAAACCACCTCTCCATGAATTGTCATTGTCTGATCTTCCTTTACCTCTTTTTTACTTGGTATATAAAGGACATCCTCGTTACGCAAAAGTACATCCGCAACTTTACCGGACATGATACCCTTGACATCAACAGACAAGGCTTCCAGAGTCCTGTCATCTTTCATTCTGTGCATTACAGCATGATCTACAAACGCATCCTCGGTAACACCTTCTGCATGTTCAATAAGAGAACGCACACTCGTAATCTCTCCTCCTACTTGGTACATACCCGGTCTGAAGACAGCTCCTTTGATCTCAACCATATTAGAGTATCTTTTCAAAACGGAATCAACACTTACTGAATCTTCATCATCAATACGGAATGTATTTAAGTCGAATTCACCTACATTATATACGGAATACTCATGACCTGACTTGCGAACGACTCTTATGGATTTCTTATAAGCATCACCCGTAAAACTGCCTGCATAACGCAAGACTGTTCCAAGACTCTCATTCTTTCGCATTTCGTAATACATAGGTCGTTTAACTTTCCCGGTCACATTGACCAGACAGTCATAAGGACTGACCACAATAACGTCATTATCAGCAAGACGAACATCTCCAGTCAACTTTCCATTAAGTATATAGTCATAGACGTCGACAACAGTAATTAGTTTATTATGACGATATACCTTAATATTTCGGAGTGTTCCTATATCATTAGTTCCACCTGCCATGTATAAAGCATGGAAGACAGTAGCGAAGGCTGATAGTGTATATGTACCGGGAGTCCTCACCTCCCCCATCACATTAACCATAATCGTACGAGTCTGCCCCACGGTCAACTGTATCTTAGAATTCTGGTACCGCGCACCGAGCTGAGAACGCAATCTCGAGTTTGCCTGAGAAACAGTTAAACCGCTCAATTGTATCGGTCCAAACCCTTCGATCTGAACAGTTCCATCTGGAGATACTGTCTCTGCAAAAGTGTTCTGAGAAGCCCCCCAGACATCGATATTGACAGCATCGCCAGGACCTAATCGATAGTTTTGAGGAGTCGCAATATTCATATTGGGTTCAAAAGAAAGATTCTTCTGATTAAAAATATCTCTTCCGAAGACTTTTTTACCTAAGTTTTCGTTATTCTCCGATGAATCCGGAATAATCGTAGCCATTTCCTTTTGCATCTGTTCAAATTCAGGATCATTGGCATCATAGGTATGGGTATAATTAGACTGATTGGCATCTTGTTTTCTATACTGAGACACCGTACTACTCTGAGTTTTTCCTTTGGATGAGCGCATTCGCGAATTACTATATTTGCTTGTTCCAGTCAAATCCTTAGCATTCATACCACTGCTTTGCTGCGTCTCATATTTCTTTTTTACTCTGCGAATCTGTTCAATATTAACCCCACGCTGCATTAGCTGGGTTACAATCTGTGTTGATGAAGTTCCCTTTTCGTGCTGTTCCATTACGAATTGAGCCACCTGCTCGTCAGACATGGAGCTTTGCGCAAACATATCTATAGAAAGAAAGAGAAAGAGAGGTAATAATATTAATATTTTTTTCATATTCAATATAGTATACATTAAAATTTCTTGCCACTGACTATAGCATATATCGTATCTATCACGATATGTATATCCAGCAAAAGCGACCTGTTTTCAAGATAATGGATGTCCATGTGAAGACGTTTTAACATTTTCTCCATCGTATCAGTATATCCATTATATAACGTAGCTTCAGAAGTCAAACCCGGACGCATCTCGAATATGAGTTCATAGTCAGGATCTTCTTCCATAATCTTGTCAATAAAATACTGACGCTCCGGACGTGGCCCAACAAAAGACATATTACCTTTCAGAACATTGTATAGTTGTGGTAATTCATCTAAATGATGACGCCTAAGGAAACATTCCAGTTTTGTCATTTTGGTGACATCGGGAGCAGCAACCAGCTTCGGACAGTTATCCTCATCTTCATTTGACATTGTCCGAAACTTATAGATGACAAAAGGCTGTCCTCTATATCCGATTCGTTCCTGTGAAAAAATCACAGAGCCCGTTCCTTGCTTCTTTAATAAAAAATAAACAACTAGAAATATCGGGGAAAGAACCACTAGGCCAACAAAAGCGCATATTACATCTGCGACTCTTTTTGTTGCACGTTCTGCTACATTCATACTATCGTGAGAATAGGTCAAGCAAGCGACTTGTTCCATAATTATTTAATTACGCATTCGGTTAATCTTGTTTTAAGTATAACTTGATTTTTATAATTTTATTGCAAAGGTACTAAAAAAAAAGTAAAATTGACACGTAATAGACAAAAACATGTAGACTCAAAAAACATAGTACCAGAAGTTAACTAAAAATACTTAATTATTTTCGTACTTTTCATTATTTTTATTATCTTTGCAGCAGTTTTCAAGTGAGGAAACTGCTTAACTGCTCGGGGTTGACTGGATTTGACAGCGGGTTGGAATGGTATGTAAGCATGCGGAGCGCGGACAGTCTGCTCCTAAATATCGGTTGTCAAAAATTTATCTGGCGAAAATAATTACGCTCTTGCTGCCTAACCGAATCACAGTAGGTTACTGGCTTTATCCCTTTATTAGATAAAAGGACGAGACATCACTCGGAAGCTGTTGTTCCGAAGTATTTCGGTCTAGTGGTGCAGTTTAATCGGAAATAGTCATTGCGTGCTTCGGCGCATTGATGAAACTTTAGAAGATAAGGCTACGGTCGGTGGTTCAGGTCTTGCCGCAGCACGAAAATTAAAGGCTGAAATAAGCATGTAGAACGCGTATGGTTTCCCTGTTTGGACGAGGGTTCGAATCCCTCCAGCTCCACCAAGCACATATTGATGTACATTGCCAGACATTTGAATGTTAGAGGCAATGTACATTTTTTATATCAAATGAAAAATACATTTCTTATATTATATTGAATAAGGTGAAATATTAGTTGCGTATATCACTAGAAAAGCGTAACTTTGCACACATCATTAAATTTATTCCTCACAGAGAATGAAAGAATTAGCTTTAAAGTACGGATGTAATCCGAATCAAAAACCATCCAGAATCTTCATGAACGAAGGCGAACTGCCTATCGAAGTTATTAACGGACGCCCAGGATATATCAATTTCATGGATGCGCTTAACAGTTGGCAACTTGTTAAAGAGCTGAAAGCTGCTACGGGCATTCCCTCCGCAGCCAGTTTCAAGCACGTTTCACCAGCCGGAGCTGCAGTAGGCCTGCCACTGAGCGACACTCTGAAGAAAATTTATTTTGTTGATGACATCAAATTACCACTCTCACCTTTGGCTTGTGCTTATGCAAGAGCCCGCGGTGCCGACCGCATGAGCAGTTACGGTGACTTTATCGCATTGAGTGACACCTGTGACGAGGTTACAGCCACCCTGATAAAACGTGAAGTCAGTGATGGGGTGATTGCACCGGATTATACTCCTGAGGCTATTGCTATTTTGAAAGACAAGCGTAAAGGCACATATAATGTGATTAAGATAGACCCGGATTACAAACCTGAGCCTATAGAGCATAAACAAGTTTTCGGAATAACATTCGAACAAGGACGTAACGAAATTAAGCTAGACGATACAAAACTATTCGAGAACATCCCTACAAAGAACAAAGTATTCACTGATGAAGCCAAACGTGACCTTATTATATCTTTGATAACCCTTAAGTACACTCAGAGTAATTCTGTATGCTACGTCAAAGACGGTCAGGCAATCGGTATCGGTGCAGGTCAACAGAGCCGTATCCATTGTACACGTCTGGCAGGAAATAAGGCTGATATATGGTTTCTACGCCAACACCCGAAGGTTATGAATCTACCGTGGGTGAAAAATATTCGCCGCGCTGATCGCGATAACACGATAGACGTTTATATCAGCGAAGACTATGACGAGGTATTGGCTGACGGTATATGGAAGAACTTCTTTACGGAGAAACCAGAAGTGTTAACAACGGAAGAAAAGAAAGAATGGATTAAAAAGAACAGTAAAGTAGCTCTGGGTAGCGATGCTTTCTTCCCATTTGGTGACAATATAGAACGAGCACATAAGAGCGGTGTGGAATATATTGCACAGGCTGGTGGCTCTGTCCGTGATGACAATGTCATTGATACATGCGACAAATACGGCATAACAATGGCATTTACAGGTATACGCCTATTCCATCATTAATTAAACATACAAATATGAGCAAAGGTGACGATATTGAGGAGATAATCGCAGGAGGCGGGGTCGTCTTCAGAAACACTCCGAAGGAGGAATCGGATGACAAAAAGAAGGTGAAGACAAAGGCCAAGAAAAAGGCATACATCACTGGAGCGCATGGTAGCGGAAGTGCAAAACAAAAAGCCAAGTACCGCGAGCAACGTGCCAACCGACGACATAAATAAATACGATCCCGTAAATTTCTTAGCAACTATACTTTTTATAGCCTAAATGAAGAAATTTACGGGATAATTTTTTATTAATTATTTTCCCTTTGCTAAATAATTTTTCTGTGCTCGGATTATTACGCCTCCACCTGACTGCTTTGTGAATGTTACCAAGTCGGTCTTTATGACATTGTTACGGCAATCAAAAATCAAATCCGGATCAAACGTCCTCCCATTTATACGCGTTTCAAAATGACAATGCTCCGTTGTCGCGCGTCCCGTTCTTCCTGTTAGGGCTATTACCTGACCAGCTTTCACCTTATCACCCACTTTTACAAAATTCTTTGAATTATGACTATATAAAGTCTCAAGTCCATTGTCATGGCGTATTATCACACAGTTTCCGTAACCATAATGTATTCCCGAAAGAGTTACGACCCCATCAAAAGCGGCGAGTATATTATCATTAGGTTTTGTTTTTATATCTACACCACTATGACCACGTTTTCCTCCATAAGGACTTATGACGTGGCTTCCTGGCAGTGGATAACTCCACTCATTAGGACTCAAATTTGCGAGATTCATGGTAAATTGATTTTTAAACGAAGAATCATCCTGATAGTTTATTCCTCCGCTAGATTGTTCTTCAGAAGAAGCTATACTCTTGCTCCCTTTGCCACTTTTATCCTTATTATCTTCAACACTGAGTTGAATACGCCCTCCATCTTTTTGACATACGATAGTCTGTCGGATAAGTCTGTGACGACTGACATCAAATATCATTTCCGGGTTTATACGTCCGCCATTGATCATTACTTCGAACTGGCAATACGTACGCCCACCGTCACTACCTACAATAGCAATAGTCTGCCCTGCTTTTACTTTCGTACCAACATCGACAAGATTCTGAGCATTATGGCCATAGACAGTTTCCAAACCGTTATCATGACGAATGACAATGACATTTCCATATCCGGGAGTAGAACGTGATAGACGAACGACTCCGTCGAACATAGCTTTCACATTATCGCCTTCTTTCGTAGATATTTCCATACGATAGTCACTTAAAATCTTAGCTTTACCGACCGGCAAAGGGAAGCTCCATTCATTGGGTCGCATTATCTCAAAATTTATACTGAACGCATTGGTACTGGCAAATAACCCAGGTGTAATAATGCTCACCTGCTGCTGTTCGACAGATGTAAGAGTATTATTTGCCACTACAGTCGAAAACATAACGAGAGTAGCGCATGAGAGGATGTGTTTTAGTTGAAAATGCATATTAATCAAAAGGTTAAAGAAAAAATCAATTTATAAATATTCCAGAGAGAATTCTGCCCGAATTAATGGATAGCTTACGGGCTGAAAAGAACTCATCGGCATGAGAATAGGTGCAGATACCTGCTACCGAAATGTTACGGGGGTTCACACCCACATCGGCCAATTGCATGCGACAACATTCCCACAAATCAATGTGCCATTTCACAAATCGCCGGCTAATTCTGTCCATATCAAAACCGGCATCAGAGAATTCCTGCCAGACCTCATCTCCAACTTCAAAATTAGCTAAAGATATACCTGGTCCGATACAAGCATGCAACGTAGCAGGTACTGTGCCATAAGCGGCTGTCATCTCTGCGACAGCCTTCTCTATTATTCTCTTAACAGTACCACGCCATCCGGCATGTACAGCACAACAAGCATGTTGTTTTTCATCATACAAGAGAATCGGAATGCAATCAGCTGTTGACACTGCCATACAAACCCCTGTCATGTTTGTCATAACAGCATCAACGCCCTCTAGTTCAGCCTTTTGTCGTTCTTCATCAAGTTCAAGCAATCTGAGATCAATCTTCTGAACAACAACACCATGGGCCTGGTGCGGAATAATCAGTTTTTCAGGAAAAAGACCAAGTTCATGACACAATGCAATTCTATTTTTTAAGACGTCGTCCACATCATCTCCGCAATACAGATTTGCATTGAATGATGCGTAAGCACCTTTACTGTATCCACCATAACGCGTCGTACTGAATGCCGACACATTTGGGGATATATCATAATATTTAATGACGGGGACCCTCATCGACATTCTCGTACTCGAAGTCGTCCAGATCTTCCACGTCTTCACCATCGATATTAATGTGATCAGCATCAACATCAACATCTTCTATACTAAGTTCCTCAAACAAACTACCTAGATCCTTATCACGATGGACTAATGACTCCTCTGACGTTATCTCCTGCAGTTTATTGCTTTCACTGTTAAGTTCCTTCCAAAGCACATCTTTGAGTTCATCAATCCCCTTGCCTGTTACAGCGGAAATAAAAACCACTGGCAGATCCTCTGGTACAGTTTCTTTTATCATATCGATGAGCTCATCATCCAAAAGATCACATTTAGTTACAGCAAGCACTTTATGCTTGTCGAGCATATCAGGATTAAAGTTTCTAAGCTCATTTAAGAGTATCTCATACTCATGTTTTATATTTTCTGTATCTCCTGGAACCATAAACAAGAGCAGAGAATTTCTCTCTATATGGCGAAGAAAGCGAAGTCCTAACCCTTTACCTTCACTTGCGCCTTCTATAATGCCCGGAATATCAGCCATTACAAATGACTGACGGTCACGATAACTGACAATTCCAAGTGATGGTTCAAGTGTTGTGAAAGGATAATTGGCTATTTTGGGACGAGCACTTGACACTGCCGACAGCAATGTACTCTTGCCCGCATTTGGAAAACCGACGAGACCTACATCCGCAAGCAATTTCAGCTCCAGAATAATATTCGTCTCTGTCATTGGTTCACCAGGTTGAGCATATCGCGGAGCCTGATTGGTGGCAGTGCGGAACTGAAAATTACCTTGTCCACCTCTTCCGCCTTTCAGCAACAATACTTCCTGACCATCGTAAGACACATCACAGATATACTTACCTGTCTCTGCATCATAGACGACAGTACCACACGGCACATCGATATATTTATCCACACCGTCTGTACCATGACATTTATCTCTACCACCATTACCACCGTGTTCTGCAAAGACATGACGTTCATATCGTAGATGTAACAACGTCCAAAAATTGTGATTGCCACGTAGGTATATACTACCACCATGACCACCATCGCCACCATCAGGACCACCATTGGGCTGATATTTTACATGACGAAGATGCATAGAGCCCTTACCACCCTTACCTGAGCGGCAGTATATCTTGACATAGTCGACGAAATTTGATTCTAGCATATACCTTTGTTTGTTATATATTATAATTATATATTATCAATAACATTGCAGACATCAGCAGTGATTCTTGCAAGTTCACCATATCCTTTAATATAATGGTGTAAGCCCTCATTCTTATACCATTCTATCAGAGGAGTAGTCTGCTTGTGATAAACCACAAGACGTTTCTTGATAGTTTCTTCATTATCGTCAGCACGACCGGTCTGCTGTCCACGCAGAATAAGACGTTTCATCAGTACATCCTCCGGAGCATAGAGTTCTATCATCGCTGCAATCTTATGTCCACGTTCGGCGAGCATACTTTTAAGTGCCTCTGCCTGAGGTATTGTTCTTGGAAAACCATCAAAAATAACACCCTTGTGTTCCTTACCGAAGCTATCATACACACTTGCAAGAATATTTATCATCAAATCATCAGGAATAAGCTGACCATTATCAATAAAGCTTTTGGCTGTATTGCCGAGTTCTGTCCCGTTTTTAATTTCATTACGCAACACATCACCTGTCGAGATATGCTCCAAGCCATATTTGACAATAAGTTTCTCACTCTGCGTCCCCTTTCCTGAACCGGGAGCACCAAAAATTACGATATTTTTCATTTTTATAATTTATGTTGTTTAATATTCATTCTTCTACTAAAGAATAGATATCACGCATATTTCTACCCTGCTGATCATAATCGAATCCATAACCAATTATAAATTCATTGGGTATTTTCATTGCCACATATTCAATATTCAACGGTATCTCAAGTTTATCCGGCTTCTGCATAAGAGTGCAGATATGGACAGATTTTGGATTTCTTGTACCTAGAGTCTCTATCATACGTTGCATGGTATGACCGCTCTCGACAATATCCTCGACGATAATAACATCTCTCCCGGAAATATCCTCATTAAGTCCAATGACTTCCTTCACCTTACCTGTGGATGTTGTGCCTTGGTAAGAAGCTAATTTGACAAAAGAAATTTCACATGTAATATCCATGTATCTCATCAAATCAGCAGCAAACATGAAACAACCGTTAAGGACGCCTAATAACAAAGGGTTCCTGCCGGAAAAATCCTCATTGAGACGATTGGCAACAGCCCTGATATTTTTCTGTAATTCAGCTTCAGGATATGCTAAAGCGAAAGTTTTATCCTTAATTTTTACGGTCTGCATTATATGAATTTATATATTTTGGCACAAAATTACTAAAAATCTTCCGAACTATCGCTATAGATTAGTATTAATTTTGTAATTTTGCATCGTATGAAGATTTTTACAAGTGCTCAAATTCATGAGCTTGACAAATATACGATAGAGCACGAACCCATTTCTTCGATAGACCTAATGGAACGTTCGGCTAAGGCATTGACTCACGCCATCTGTAGTGTGTGGAGTAATGCTACACCAATTGTGGTATTTGCAGGACCTGGAAATAACGGAGGCGACGCTCTTGCTGTTGCAAGGATGCTCACAGATATCAACTATAAAGTAAGTGTTTTCCTATTTAATATTAATGGACATCTCTCACAAGATTGTGCATGTAACAGCACGCGACTTATCGACAATAAACGTGTAGAGTCCTTTACTGAGATAAAACAAGAATTTGATCCACCAAAGCTCGAAAGTGGTACTCTGGTCATAGACGGATTGTTCGGATCTGGACTCAACAAACCTCTTACCGGCGGATTTGCATCACTGGTGAAATACATTAACGCCTCACCGGCCAAGGTCGTGAGTATAGATATTCCATCGGGGTTGATGACCGAAGACAACACCTATAATGTAAGAGCTAATATTATAAAGGCAGATATAACACTAACACTTCAACAGATCAAGTTATCGTTTCTGTTTGCAGAAAATCAGCAATACATCGGCAAACTTAAGATTTTGGACATACGCCTCAGTCAAGATGGTATCAACACTATCGATGCACAATATTCGATGTTGGAAGAGAAAGACATCAGAAGCCGAATGCTAGTTAGGAATCCATTTGCACATAAAGGAATGATGGGTAATGTACTTATCATAGCTGGAAGTTTTGGCATGGCAGGCGCCGCTACCCTTGCATGCAAAGCCTGTCTTCGCTCCGGAGCAGGAAAGGTGACAGCGCATATACCTAAATGCAATATAGGAATTATGCAGACTTCTGTGCCAGAAGTTGTTGTACAGTGTAGCCATGATGAAACGTTCTTCTCCGAAGCAGTCGACAGTGATGACTTTGACGCTATGGCCATCGGATCTGGATTAGGACAGGCCGATGTCACAGCGATAGCAATGATTGCACAGCTTCGTCGCACACAGGCACCCACTGTAGTGGATGCCGATGCTTTAAACATCTTAGCAAGTCATCGTGCTTGGCTTCAGCAACTTCCAAAAGATATAATCATGACTCCACACCCCAAAGAACTTGATCGACTCGTCGGTAGGTGTAATGACGGTTATGAACGGTTGATCAAAGCCTGTGACTTTGCTGAACATTCTCAAGCATATATCATATTAAAAGGTCATTATAGTGCTTTGTGCATGCCCGACGGGCATGTAATTTTCAATTCTACGGGGAATGGTGGTATGGCAACAGCCGGTTGCGGCGATGTTCTAACTGGTATAATAACAGGTCTTTTAGCTCGCGGATACAAACACGGTGACGCTTGTATTGTTGGAATGTATCTCCACGGACTGGCTGGCGACCTAGCGGCAAAAGATCTTGGAGAGGAGAGCGTCATTGCAAGCGACATCATCAAATACCTACCCAAGGCATTCAAACGAATTAACGATTAAATAAAAGTTTATATCATGAGACATTTTCTTCTATCAAGCCTGTTCATCATAGCTAGTAGCGGCGCATTAGCCCAAACTAACGTTACACAATACAAACCGGGAGTTACACCAGAAGGGGTGACATACTTTCTTCCACGCACATCCTTACGCGTAGTGTTGCAAATAGAGAAAACAACATACAAGCCTGGAGATTTCTGCAAGTATTCAGAGCGTTATCTAAGTATGAACGGTACTGAATATGAACCTTACTCTTTATTTAAAATAATCTCAGCCCGTCTGTACACCGTGGGAGTACCAGACAAGAAAAAATGTTATACCATAAAATTCGATGTGAAAAGTTCTGCATCGAATGTAAAATTGAATGAAGACGGAATTTTATTAGCTATCAACGCTGATGCAGCAGTTCACTCTGAGATAAAACCATTCATAAGCGCGCGTAAGCCAGAGCCTATAAATTCCAGGAAATATCTAACTGAAGAAATTCTTACCGCAGGAAGTTCAGCAAAAATGGCAGAATTGATTGCTCAAGAGATTTATGATGTTCGTGAAAGCCGCGACTTGCTAAATAAGGGACAAGCTGACTATATGCCTAAGGATGGGGAGCAACTAAAGATAATGCTTAACAACCTTAACTCTAAAGAAAATGCGCTGTCACAGCTTTTCACCGGAACGATAGTTAAAGATACCGCAGAAAGTACTATATCTATAGATCTAGATAAAACAGTTTCTCATCAAGTCTTATTCCGTTTTTCTAAGAAAATAGGATTAACAGATACAGATGATCTTGCCGGTGCACCTTACTACATTAATGTGGAAGACCAACATACCGTACCACCAGTCGACACAGAAGCTGCAAAAAAATCAAAGAAACCCGAAGAGGGGGTATACGTCAATGTACCCGGAAGATTGAACATATCCATCGTTTCTGACTATAATAGTATTACATCTGGAGAATTTTCTGCTGCACAATTTGGCAACACCGAAATATTGAGTGATAAGTTGTTCAATAAAAAATACACCACCCATGTCACACTCGATCCCACGACAGGAGGGCTGCTAAAATTTGATGCAGAACAACCGAAATAGTTTTCTGTAAAAATTTAATTGATAACAACATTAAAAAAGGTATTTCGATCTCTCGAAATACCTTTTTCTATAATATTATACTAAAACTAATTAGTCGAGTTGGGCCAATTTATTGTCAGAGCCCAATACGTTAGTAATCTTATATTTGTACATTACCTCCATGAGATCACGTGCTGGTCCACAATATTTACGTGGATCAAATTCTGCAGGTTTTTCTGTCAAAGCCTTACGAACAGCTGCTGTGAACGCGAGACGAGAATCAGAGTCTATATTAATCTTGCAAACAGCACTCTTAGCTGCTTTACGAAGTTGCTCTTCTGGAATACCGACTGCATCAGGTAATTTGCCACCGTTAGCATTAATCATATCAACATACTCCCGTGGAACAGAAGATGATCCGTGAAGAACGATTGGGAAGCCTGGAAGCTGCTGCATGATTGCATCGAGTACATCGAATGCCAATGGAGGAGGAACAAGAAGACCTGTCTTCGGATCACGTGTGCACTGCTCAGGTTTGAACTTATATGCGCCATGGCTTGTACCTATTGAGATAGCCAGAGAGTCAACACCTGTCTTAGTAACGAAGTCAATAACTTCCTCTGGTTTTGTATAGTGAGAAACTTCAGAAGCTACTTCATCCTCAACACCAGCCAAAACACCTAACTCACCCTCAACAGTCACGTCATACTGGTGTGCATAGTCTACAACTTTTTTTGTCAGAGCAACGTTCTCATCGTAAGGAAGAGATGAACCGTCAATCATAACAGAAGAGAAGCCCATGTCTACACAGCTTTTACAAAGTTCGAAACTATCTCCGTGATCGAGGTGCAGAACTACTTCTGGATGTTTGCAACCTAATTCCTTTGCATACTCCACTGCTCCCTGTGCCATATACTCAAGTAATGTCTGGTTCGCGTAATTACGAGCACCTTTTGAAACCTGCAGGATAACTGGCGACTTCAGTTCAGAAGAAGCCTTAATAATAGCCTGTAGTTGCTCCATATTGTTAAAGTTGAATGCTGGAACAGCATAACCTCCATTGATGGCTTTCTTAAACATCTCACGGGTGTTTACCAAGCCTAAAGTTTTGTAACTTGCCATAATTGTATAATTTATGTTGTTAAAAATAATATCATCTATCAAAATACAAAGGTACTATTTTAATCCGTCAATTCAAAGATATACAACATTTTTTAATACTATAAATCAGAAGAAATTGACTAAAAATAAGTCACCAAACATATCTGTGTCCTGTTTGTAAAACAGAGATTACAAAACTCATGTTCTACAATTCGAACAAAAATACTACTCCACTCTATTTATTCTCATTTTATATTTTGTGCGAATTATTAGAGGTACTTCCTCGACCTTTACATTAGATGTATCCAAACCAAAGGCACGTGGCACACTTGTCTCAAAAACATTAAGAAGACTATATACATTCATTACAAACTTATCGTGCAGCCCAAAGGTATTTTCGTGAGAATTAATACGATGAATAACTATGAAACTGAAGTCGCCACTGATTCCGTTTTCTCTAAGAGAAGGATAACTGCTATCAAGACTGAATTCACCACTTTCAACCAAATCCTCTACTATCTGACGGAAAAAGACATTAACATCTGGTTGTATACGAAATCCCAGCTTAAGGTTTATTCTATATAGGGTATCTGGTATAAGCTGTTTTGCATCATATTCGCACATCATCGGTTCATCATGATAGTCCACGTGCAGCAACCAATAATGCTCGGCACGTTTAGGATGCTTGTTTATAATTGAATACATGATCTTATTTTCTATCTCATCGAGATAATTTGCCTTACTTAAATATATCAGGTTTGTGGCATAATGAGATATCGTTGAATCATCTTTAATGTCAGAAATTATTTTAAAATAAGGTTGAATCTTTGTGAATTGCATTTGACGATTGCGTATTTTTCGGGCATTATACCATACGTACATCACTATTGTTATCAGTCCTGCTATGAATATTGTCACCCAACCTCCATGCATGAACTTAAACATATTTCCGATAAAGAATAACATCTCAAGTGAGAAGAAGAATGCAACAAACGGAACAATGATAGCCATGCTGATCTGCTTAAAATGAAGATAAAAGCCTAACAAAATAGTTGTCATGAGCATTGTGATAGTGATTGAAAGTCCATAAGCGGCCTCCATCCGTGATGATGTTCCGAAGAAAAGAATGACCAGCACACAAAGCACATAAAGAGATATATTAACGAAAGGGATATACAGTTGTCCCTTTACGTCTGTGGGATACTTGATACGCTGACGTGGCCAAAAATTAAGATTCATAGCCTCACTGAATATAGTAAAAGAGCCGCTGATAAGTGCCTGACTGGCTATAACAGCAGCAATAGTAGACATTACTACCCCGAACACCAACAGATACTGAGGCATGATGGCATAGAACGGATTTACACCTTCATGTATTCCTCCTATGTTAGCAATAATCCATGCACCTTGACCGAGGTAATTGAGGATAAGCATTGCTTTGACGAATATCCAACTGATACGAATATTGCGTATGCCACAATGTCCCAAATCCGAATAAAGGGCCTCAGCACCAGTAGTACAAAGAAAAACCGCCCCCAAAATAAGAAACCAATCTGGACAATTGACAAGCAAACGAACAGCATAATAAGGATTAAACGCCTTAAATATAGGCAGATACTGAGGGATGGATGCTCCCCCTAGAACACCAAGCATCGTAAACCAGATTAACATCATCGGACCAAATGATTTTCCAATGGCATTGGTTCCGAATTGCTGAATAAGAAACAGAATTGTAACAATGAGAATACTTATTGGTACTACGGGTGTGTATGGTTCAATACCTTTCAATCCTTCAATCGCCGATACTACAGTAATTGAAGGTGTTATGACTCCATCGGCAATAAGTGTAGCTGCGCCAATAATAGCAAAGACATATAACCATTTCATTTTCTGCCTTCTCAAAAGTGCATAGAGAGCCAGAATCCCCCCTTCGCCCTTATTGTCAGCACGCAGTGCTATAAGTACATATTTTACTGATGTTTGAAGTGTGAGTGTCCAGATGATACACGACACAGCCCCTATTATATAATTGGCATCTATTAATGGAGTAGCACCAATGATAGCTTTCATTACATATAAGGGTGATGTTCCTATATCGCCGTATACTATACCTAATGTAACTATCAATCCCATCATACTCAGATGATTGAGATGTTGCGACTTGCTTGTATTGCTTATTTCCATGACTTTTACCTATTAAAACGCCGCAAAGGTAATCGATTACTAGAAAGTAAATTATCTTTTGATAAATAATTTTAATTTTTGAAACGAAAATAAATATATTTTAATATTTTTTATCGATTTATTATTGCACGTCCATCAGATGTGATACCTTCAGCCGATATTTTAATTTTGGAACATGACGAATTATTATAAAATTCAATCTCTGCATTACCCTCCCCATCCATCTTCACCGCAGGATTCCAGTAAAGTGTGCGGCGAAAATCTGAAGATGGTACAGACGATGAATCATTATATTCCGGTGAGTTGAATTTTCTTATCTGAGAGAATCCGTGCACTGATGTATAACGAATTTTATCATCAATATTGAAACGATACTTCGCAGAAGGTTCTTCCTCCGGACCAAACGGCACAAGATACATTATATATGAAGGGAATCTACAAGGTTCTGATGCTCCCAGATATGATTCAAAAAGCTTTTCACCATCACTATAAGAATAATTTCTACTCATATCCTCGCATTTGAAATTATCATAGCTGAATGTTTTGCAAGTGTTCCAATCGGAATAGATAACAATATACTTCACCGTCTCGAATGGACGACTCATGCCGTCATATATCCAAAGAGCTACACTATCACGCAGATAAATTAGTCGGGTAGCAGCAACAGGGAATTTATGATGTAAAAAGATACTTTCCACGACGTCAGATGTGGAATAAAAGAGATGTAAATTTTTTGGCTTTTTACACTTACGATTATGATCGACCATCCATTCTATTTCTTCGGCCAGGTCGAACAGCTGCGCAGAATGTATACACTCGTTATCATCAGTATAGACGAAAACAGAATCTTTATCACTTTTAGGTTGGAGATCTGTTTCTTCCGCACGGTATTTCTTAGCTGGAGGACTGAACCATTTATCCACAGTCATTGCGGCATTCTTCGATTTAACCCCACAATAAATCTGAGCCATAGATTCACCATAGAAGTCGGACAATGGTATATTGAAGTACCCATGATCAGTATACATACTATCACGCAATATATATGAACTCGATTCAAAAGCATAATGGAGAATACACGGAGACATTCCTTTCACTTTATCAGCTTTCATAAAACGAGTACGTTTGTCCACTACTCTGCCACGGAGACTTAAATTCTGCTCAGGTAACATTAAGGCAGAGTTGAGCGACGTCGATATTGGCCTGCGATAAGCTATTACGTCTGTAAAAGATGATTGAATATTATTTATATGTGAGGAACGATATGAACTGGCAGCATCTGTCACAGATAGCGAAAACGTCACATTTGGTTCGCCATGAATGTATATCTTTATTTTAGAATATGGTTTCAGATGAGTAGAATCAAACGAAACTGTCAGTAATGAAGGACGGACAGACGGAATAGGATTTATGGATTCCAATTTTATTGAAGACCTGCTTACATCTCCAGTGTCAACCTCACGTTCGCGCTTGAGCATATACTTGAACGAATAAAGACCACCCTTTACCTGATCGAAGACAGGTATAACACGTGAAAAGTAGTTTTCTGAACCATAACTAAGCATATATCGAGTGTAAGCACGTACCTCAAAAAAACCGGATTTGAAATATATTGGAAGAGCAAAACTGCCGGAACACATACCTTCATTCAGTTTGTAGACGTGTGTGTCAAGAATATCACCCTCAGGTGAGAGGATTTCAGTATATAATATTTTGCTGAGGGTTGTAGGGCAATTGGTTGATACATCGTTAACATAGGCACTAAACCATATCGTTTCCCCCAAATAATAGGAAGTATTGTCGAGATGGAGGTACACTTTTTCGTTAGCAGTGATATTGACCACAACAAATAGAGATACAAAAAACAGATAAAAATGTAATATATGTCTTCTCATAATAATTCGTAATAAAACAATCAAACAGTGCAAAGTTACATTTTTTTCATTTAAATGATAAATAAAATGAATTTTTTTTGTTTCTTTGCAGAAATATTTATTAAATTGAATTTTAATTATGAATATTGGAGACAAAGTGCCCGAGATATTGGGCAAGAACGAGAATGGTGAAGATATTCACCTGAGTGAATTTAAAGGAAAGAAACTGGTATTGTATTTCTATCCGAAGGACAATACTTCGGGTTGCACTTCTGAGGCTTGCAACCTGCGTGACAACTATACAGAACTACGCCGAGAAGGGTATGAAGTGATCGGTGTGAGCGTGGATGATGAGAAATCGCACCAGAAGTTTATCACAAAGAACGAACTACCGTTCTCTCTTATTGCCGACACCGATAAAAAATTAGTTGAAGAATTCGGTGTCTGGGGTGAAAAAAAGTTATATGGTAGAACATATATGGGAACATTGCGAACCACCTTTATCATTAATGGCGAAGGGATCATCGAAAAGATTATCACTCCTAAGGAAATAAAGGTAAACGAACACGCAAAACAGATACTAGAATAAATAATAGGGGGTATACCCCCCTATTATTAGTTAAAGTACCTTTGCTGCTAAAGCTTTAGCTTTGTCACGCAATTGCGTTATATCGGCATCTGACGGTCCATAAGTCAGAACAACACCCAAACGCCTTCCTGCTCTCGAAGGCAATTTACCAAAAATGCGCAGGCGCGTATAGTCCTCCTGAAGTGCGGCATTCATATTATAATTTGGAGCCACATCACTTGCTTCCTTAGACAATATGACTGCACTCGCACCGGCATGTTCCTGATGGATGGCAGGTATTGGAATACCGAGAACTGCACGAAGATGAAGTTCAAACTCATTGAGATTCTGTGTATGAGCCAGAGTAACCATGCCAGTATCATGCGGACGAGGAGAAAGCTCTGAGAAATACACACCGTTCTTATTGCTGAGGAAGAACTCTACTCCCCAGATACCTGCTCCTGTAAGGGCTTTTGTAACCTTTGCTGCCATATCCTGAGCATCTTTCAACTGTTCAGGGCTAATTGCTGCCGGTTGCCAACTTTCCTGATAATCCCCATGTTTCTGAACATGGCCGATAGGGGCACAGAAAAGTGTGTCTCCAGTCTTCTGTGTCACCGTGAGTAATGTTATCTCGCTATCAAACTTGATAAACTCCTCGATAATAAGTTCCTTGACATCACCCCTGCTACCTTCCATTCCATAATGATATGCAGTTTCAAGTTCAGCAGCAGAGTTTACCACCGATTGTCCTTTGCCTGACGATGACATAAGAGGTTTAATTACACACGGGAAGCCAATCTCTTTTGAAGCCTCTTTCAGCTGTTCGAATGTTGTGGCATAGAAATACTTTGCAGTCTTAAGACCGAGTTCCTTTGCTGCCAGATCACGGATAGCCTTACGATTCATTGTAAAATTAACGGCACGGGCACTCGGAACCACCTGTATTCCGCTCTTCTCAATATCATAAAGGCGTTCAGTACGTATTGCCTCTATCTCCGGTACTATAATATCGGGATTATGCTTTCTGACAGCAGCCTCAAGAACATCACCGTCGAGCATATCAAACACGTCATGTTCATCAGCCACCTGCATTGCCGGAGCATTTTCATAACGGTCGCAGGCAATGACATACTGACCTGCACGTTTTGCTGCAATGGCGAATTCCTTTCCTAATTCGCCTGAACCTAATAAAAGAATCTTTTTTATCATATTATATAAACTATATCATCCCTTTAACCATCTGCCATTCGGGAGTTATAGCCAGATGGCGTAAATTTCTGTCAATGCGTTTCTGCATGACTGCAACTGTTGTGCCATATTTTGTAGCAAGCATTGACAATGAAGTAATTTGCTTGCCGAAAATTCCAAAAAAAGATAGAACCATATCCTCATCATCGGGAGGAAGAAGAAAGAGTATATGTTTAACATAATGTTCTATCTGTTCACTTACCGAATCAGGTTGCTGATGAAAACGGATAAGAAAATCAGATAAGTCCTGTGCGATGGCATCCATACTCCATTATTATCTATTGCAGTACATTTCGTCGTAATACTTCTGATAGTCACCACTCGTCACCTCGGCTATCCACTGCTGGTTTTCCAAGTTCCACCGGATAGTTTTTACGATACCCTCGGCAAAACATGTCTCAGGATACCATCCCAATTCAGCTTTGATTTTTGAAGGATCAATCGCATAACGCTGATCATGACCGAGACGGTCGGTGACAAATGTTATAAGATCATTATTGATCCAGTCGATAGCAATTTCCCCATCGGTTCCTATCACCTGCTTCTTAAGAATCTTACGAAGACTCTTATCCTCAGCCATCATATCATGGATGGTTTTGATAGTAAGCTTAACGATGTCAATGTTGGTTTTTTCATTATGACCGCCGACATTATAAACCTCGCCTTCACGTCCTTCACGTACCACGAGATCAATGGCTTTGCAATGGTCTTCCACATACAACCAGTCGCGTACGTTAAGCCCTTCTCCATACACAGGAAGTTTTTTACCTTCAAGAATATTATTGATGATCAACGGAATAAGCTTTTCCGGAAAATGATAAGGGCCATAGTTGTTAGAACATCTGGTAATAGTAACCGGCATGTGAAATGTGTCACGATAAGCCATTACAAACATATCGGAACTTGTTTTCGATGCGCTGTAAGGGCTGTGAGGTGTAAGAGGAGTTTTCTCTGTGAAGAAACCTTCTGTACCCAAAGAGCCATAGACCTCATCAGTCGAAACCTGATGAAAACGTTTACCTGGCTTCCATGTAGGGTAACCGGAAGCATCCTTACCTGTCACCCATGCTCGACGTGCGGCATCGAGCAGATTCTGTGTTCCAAGAATATTGGTAAGAAGAAAGAGTTGTGGGTCTTCAATGCTTCTGTCAACATGACTTTCTGCAGCAAAATTTACCACATAATCTATATCATTGTCCAAGAATAACTTATCAGCCAACTCACGGTCTCGTATATCACCACGCACAAAGACACAGCGTTTGCCGTCAATATCGTCTTTGATAGTGCCAAGATTTCCTGCATAAGTAAGCAGATCCAGTACTATGATCTTAATATCCTCATTTTTATACTTACTATAAAGCAGATACTTTATAAAATTTGAGCCAATAAATCCGGCTGCGCCTGTTACTAAATAAGTCTTCATTTTAATGTATTTTTAATTTTTATTGATTATTATTACTTGTAAAATCTGTAAATAAGCATATCTATCCTGCCAGTTCCACCACCTCAAGGTCTTTAAACTCTTTGCCGTCAATAGTAACGCGTATCAAGGTACGCTGTTTATGCCATCCCTGGATTCCTGCTGCACCAGGATTGATATGCAAAAGCCCGAGTGTCTTGTCAAATTTCACCTTAAGTATATGTGAATGACCGCTAATGAATAATTGTGGCGGTCGAACAAATATATTGCTACGAATAGAAGGATCATAATTGCCGGGATAACCACCAATATGCTTCATTAAGACATCTACATCCTCACATTTCCAACGCAGCACTTCAGGATACATTATACGTAAATCACCCCCATCACAGTTGCCATACACGGCACGAAAAATCCGATAAGCAGCTAATTTTTCTGCCACTTCGGTGGAACCAATATCTCCGGCATGCCATATCTCGTCGCATTGCTCGAAATATTTTAAGTATTTTTCATCCCAAAACGAATGAGTATCACTGATTATACCTATACGTTTCATTTCAACTTGAGTTTTTTATAAATGAACTCTTTAATATAATTTTCCGTTGCCTCAATACCGAGTACGCCAGAGTTTATACATAAGTCATACGACTCTGCAGCTCCCCATTTCCTACCTGTATAATAATTGTAATATGAAGCGCGATTACTGTCACAGTTACTAATTGTCTTACGGGCGGTAGCACTGTCACATTGACATCGTTCGCAAACCCGTTTCAGACGGTTCTCGGTGTCTGCAGATATAAATATACTGACAAGATCCTTATTGTCACGGAGCACATAATCGGCACAACGTCCTACGAATACACATGAACTCTCATCTGCAGCCTTGCGGATAGCATCACTTTGAAACTTAAACAGAGATTCCTCACTCAGATTATCATCATAAAAATTACCTTCGCTGACATGAGGCACATGGAGATGAAAGACAGAACGTAAAAAATACTTATGTTCATCATACTGCTCGAAGAATTTCTCACTGAAACCACTTTCCTTCGCTGCCAAATTCAGCAACTCACGATCACAGAACTTGCAGTTAAAGTCATTAGCCAGCATCTTTGCAATGTCACGTCCTCCACTTCCTAACTGACGTCCTACCACGATAACGATATTATCTTCATTCATAGTCCTAAAATTAAATGGCTTGTTTTTTTAATTTCTTTATATGTTTTATGATCATATATGATGCCATAACAGATGCCAAAGTATCAGATATTGGTAATGAATACCATACGCCATTAAGACCCATCAATTGTGGTAATATGATGAGAAGAGGTACCAGAAACAGCATTTGGCGAGTAAGCGACAGAAAGATGCTTATACCTGCCTTTCCAATACTCTGAAAGAAGTTGGTGATAACCATCTGACAACCAATAAGAGGAAATGCCATCATGTTGATACTTATACCATTAGCAGCTATATCAATAAGAGTTTGGTCGGTTGTGAATGCACGGGCACATATATGCGGCATTAACTCACCTATTAGGAATCCGACGGTTGTAATACAAGTGGCAGCAATGATGGAATAATTGAGCACCTGACGCACTCTTCCTGTCTGCTGAGATCCATAATTGTAACCGGCAATCGGCTGCATTCCCTGATTAACGCCCATCACTATCATCACAAATATAAAACTGATACGATTGGCAATACCATAGGCTCCTACGGCCATGTCACCACCGTAAGTCTGCAAACCCTTATTAATCAATATTACTACGAGACACGCACAGACATTCATACTGAATGGTGAAAGTCCTATTTCTATAATATTCTTAACTATATTACGTTTCAGTCTATATATTCCAGGCTTGAAGTGAATCAGTTCTTTCTTGTTACTAAACAGTCTTATTTGCCACATTAAAGCCAAAAATTGCGAAAGAATCGTTGCGAATGCGGCACCTTTGATACCCCAGTCCAACACATAAATAAATATAGGGTCGAGAACTGTATTCAGTACCACGGTAAATATCGTGGCATACATGGCCTGCTTAGGTTTACTGGCAGCACGGAGCACAGCGTTAAGACCGAAATAGAGATGTGAGAAAACATTTCCTATCAAAATAACAGTCATGAAGTCACGGGCATACTTGATTGTCCCATGACTGGCACCGAAAAAGAACAAGATAGGATTTATAAAAACAAGTGCTATAATCGAGAATGTCAGACCAATAATGATATTCAGAACCAAGACATTTCCGAGTACATTCTCGGCAGTCGCATAGTCTTTCTGGCCTAGCTTCATTGAAATCAATGTCGATGCTCCGATACCGATCATAGCCCCGAATGCAGCAGAGAGATTCATCAACGGGAACGTCACTGCAAGTCCGGATATAGCTAAAGGTCCAACACCCTGACCAATAAAAATGCTATCTATCATATTATATAGCGAAGATGCTGTCATCGCAATAATGGCCGGAATAGCATATTGCATCAGCAGTCGACCAACAGGCTGAGTTCCCAATAAAAGTGTGGCTTTATTATTCTCCATATTATATATAATGGTACAAAAGTACTAAAAAAAATACACTTTGTATACAATCGATGCTTAAATAAAAGATATTTTGTGTAAGTTTGCATCTCAAAACAAGAAAAAGACCCAAGTGAAGTTATCTATATTTGCCACACTATTGTTATTTTTCACCTTCTTGATACAGCTTTCGGCATCGGAAGAATCCGATTCAAAGATAGCTTACCCTGAGGGGAAATGTTATATGTTTAGAGTGTTGCTCAGTGACAAATACGGCACACCATACTCTATAGACAGACCAAAGGAGTTTCTTTCAGAAAAAGCTATTATCCGTCGGCAATGTCAGAACCTTGAAGTTGATTCAACCGATTTACCAGTTTCACCCGTTTATATCAACTACATCAGAGATTATGGTGTTAATATTATAGGTGTTAGTAAATGGAACAATAGTCTATTGGTTCGTTCAGACAACTTATCTGTCCCCGACTTACTCACTAAACTTCCTTTTGTAAGAAAGACAATAAAAGTATGGACATCACCTGATTCGATTACATCATGTAAGGGAAGATTGAGAAAACATAATATGTTTAATAAATGGGACACAATTCCCGACAAATATTATGGTGCCGGAGAGGAACAAATTAAAGTACTTAACGGAACAAAACTCCATGACGAAGGATTTGTAGGGAAAGGTATGACTATCGCCATTCTGGACGGAGGGTTTATGAATGCGGACATAATCTCTGCATTTAACAAAGCAAAGATTGAGGGCCATAAGGATTTCGTATACCCTTTCTCAGGCAGCGTTTTCGAAGGAACAGACCACGGAACAAAGGTGATGTCAGAGATGGCCTCTTACGTGCCGTATATACTTATTGGTACAGCCTATAAAGCATCTTTTTGGCTCATCAGATGCGAAGACCAACAATCGGAAAGCCTTGCGGAGGAAGATTATTGGGCCGAATCTGCTGAATTTGCTGATTCTGTAGGCGTGGACATCATCAATAGTTCTCTAGGTTACAGCGACTTTGACGACCCGTCTACTAACCATCGATATAGCGATATGGATGGAGAAAAGACACTTATATCTCACACAGCATCAATGCTGGCACAAAAAGGTATCATTCTAGTTAATAGTGCAGGCAATACTGGGATGGGGACATGGAAGAAAGTTGCATTTCCTGCCGATGCCAAAGATATATTGTGTGTGGGAGCTATCGGAAAAAATCATATTAATGCTCCATTCAGCGGAGTTGGTCCGACTCAGGACGGAAGAGTAAAACCTGACATCATGTCAATTGGTAGTCCTGCTGCTGTAATCACGGGACGCGGAACACTTATACAAGACACTGGAACATCATTCTCAGCACCGATATTATGCGGACTGGTCGCATGCCTATGGCAAGCTTTACCACAGTTGACAGCAATACAGATTATGGATCTGGTGAAACGGAGCGGTAATAATTATGCAACACCCGACAATATCTATGGTTATGGTGTACCAGATTTTTGGCATGCCTACTTATTGGGAGTTTCCGAACTACATAACACTAATACCAAATGAAAAAAGCACTATCCCTATATGAACTCAATTCGATAGTGAGAGAGACTATTGAAGAGATAACACCTGACGAATATTGGGTTGAAGCCGAATTATCTGAAGTACACGAGATAAGAGGTCATTGCTTTCTGGAACTAATCCAGAAGGATGAAAAAAGCAATACACCCATTGCTAAAGCTTCAGCAAAGATATGGGTCTCGCGATGGATGCTTATCCGACCACACTTCGAGCGCGTAACAGGTCAGCACCTGAAAGCCGGGATGAAAGTATTGCTCTGTGTTTCGCCAAATTTTCATGAAGCTTACGGTTTTTCATGGATAGTGAATGATATCGATGCTACTTATACAGTAGGCGATACGGCACGCCGTCGACAAGAAATCATCGACAAGTTAAAGAATGCCGGAATATTCACACTCAATAAGGAACTCGAGATTCCTATGTTTGCTCAGAATATTGCTGTAATATCCAGCGAAACAGCTGCCGGTTATGGAGACTTCTGCAACCAACTTAAGAATAACAGGTACGGATTCTATTTTAACATACAATTATTTCCTGCTATCATGCAAGGAGAACTCGTGGAGAAAAGTATAATTAGAGCATTTAATACAATTTATGGAAATATTGATGACTTCGACGTAGTAGTTATCATACGCGGCGGCGGAGCTACCAGCGACCTATCGGGATTTGACACATTTGATCTGGCAGAAAATGTTGCCCAGTTTCCTCTACCTATTATAACCGGCATTGGACATGAGCGTGACGACACCATCCTAGATCTTATTTCAAACACAAGGGTAAAAACACCTACTGCTGCTGCTGAATTTCTTATAGACAGACTCGTAACTATTGATAAAAACATTGATGACATACAGGCCCGACTTGTCAATACAATCACACAACGAATAAAATTAGAGAAGCTGCATATTGATAATATATCATCGCGTATCCCTACTCTATTTTCACTAGTGAAGGTCAGACAGGAGGCTCTACTTGACAGAATATTTCAAGACATGGTAAACAGTCTGCTTATTAAAATCGAAAAGACAAGAAACCATATCAACTTATTAAGTAATAATATCCAACCAATATCCGAGCGTATCGTAACAACAGAAAGACACCGACTTGAGATGATAGCACAACGTATAGATGCAGTCGACCCCGAACGATTACTCAAACGCGGATACAGTATTACACTGCATCATGGGAAATCCGTTCACGATCCAAGTGTTCTTAAACAGGGGGACGAAATCGTAACAAAATTAGAGAAAGGAACAATAACATCAATTATAAAATGAAAGACGACATTACTTACCAAAAGGCAGTCCAAAAATTGGAACAGATTGTGGACAGGCTAGAAAACGGAGAACTTGACATTGACATGATGACTGAGCAACTAAAGGAAGCACAACATCTGATCAAGTACTGCAAAGACAAATTAACTAAGGCCGACGGGGAGATTAATAAATTATTAGAGAAGAAATAACATATATCAGATTCTTCCTTATAGACATACTCTATAAAACAGATATGGCATTCATGTACTTTGTCATGTAATTTATATCAAAAAATAGTTTCCATCCCATCATTTTTTGCACAAAATAGTTGCAAATGAGTAATTATTTGTGTAATTTTGCACGAATTTAAAGAACGTTGAGCAAAAAATTCAATTATATAATATAAAGATGAAAGATATTGATTGGTCGAATTTGTCTTTCGGTTATCTGCCGACAGACTACAATGTGCGCTGCTACTATCGCAACGGAAAATGGGGAGAGATTGAAGTATGCTCCTCTGATACCATTAACTTGCACATGGCCGCTACATGCTTACACTACGGTCAGGAAGCTTTCGAAGGATTGAAAGCTTATCGCGGAAAAGACGGAAAAGTTCGAGTGTTCCGGATGGACGAGAATGCTGTCCGTCTTCAAAGTACATGCCGCGGAATCCTTATGCCAGAACTTTCTACAGAATTGTTCGAAGAGATGGTAAAAAAGGTGGTTCGGCTTAATCAAGAATACATTCCTACTTATGAAAGCGGAGCTACCTTATACATTCGTCCGCTATTGATAGGAACAAGTGCTCAAGTGGGTGTTCATCCTGCAACAGAATATCTTTTTATGATCTTCGTAACTCCAGTCGGCCCATATTTCAAAGGTGGATTTGCTACCAATCCATACGTCATCATTCGTGAATATGACCGTTCTGCTCCTCTTGGAACAGGTATCTATAAGGTGGGTGGAAACTATGCAGCCAGTCTACGTGCAAACAAGATGGCCCACGATTTGGGTTACAGTTGTGAATTCTACCTAGATGCAAAAGAGAAAAAATATATCGACGAGTGCGGAGCCGCCAACTTCTTCGGTATCAAAGAAAACACATACGTAACTCCAAAATCGACAAGCATCCTGCCAAGTATCACCAACAAGAGCTTGATGCAGTTGGCTGAGGATATGGGGATGAAAGTAGAACGCCGTCCAATTCCGGAAGAGGAACTTAACACATTTGAAGAGGCAGGAGCATGTGGTACAGCTGCTGTCATCAGTCCTATATCAAAAATTGATGACCTCGAAGAAAATAAGAGTTATGTGATCAGCAAAGATGGAAAACCGGGACCTGTTTCCACAAAACTCTACAATAAGTTGCGCGCTATACAGTACGGTGACGAACCGGATGAACACAATTGGGTAAGCATCATCATTGAGTAATATAACAGAATTATCTGATAACAAGATCGTATCCGAAGTACCAATGATACCCGGACACGACCTTTTTTAATTATACGATATTATATATTTATGAGCAAAGGTAAATTAGAAAAATTCGCCGATATGGAGAAGTTCTCCAATGTATTCCAATATCCTTACAATATAGTGGAACAGATACCGTTCGAGATGAAAGGACACTGGAATGAGGTGTATTTTCATAACATGAACCCTATCATCCTTGAACTTGGCTGCGGTAGAGGAGAATATACTGTAGAATTGGCAAAACTGTATCCCGAATGCAACTTCATTGGTGTCGACATCAAAGGGGCACGCATGTGGACTGGCGCTACTCAAGCTCTCAATGAAGGTCTGAAAAACGTGGCTTTCCTACGTACAAACATCGAAATTATTGATCGTTTCTTCGCTTCCGACGAGGTAAGCGAAATATGGCTGACATTCAGTGACCCACAGATGAGAAACGTTCACAAACGTCTGACAAGTACGTTCTTTATGCAACGTTATCGTAATTTCCTCACCGATGGAGGTATTATCCATCTGAAGACCGACAGCACTTTTCTATTTTTCTACACCACATATATGATAGAACATAATCATCTGCCTCTCATCTTCCAGACAGAAGATCTCTACGGATGTGAAATGAACGACATTACTAAAAAAATTCTCTCTATCCAAACTTACTATGAGAGCCAATGGATATCGAGAGGGCTCAATATTAAATATTTGAAATTTAATCTGCCACGCAATGGTACACTTACTGAATCGGATATTGAGATCCCTATGGATGAATATCGCAGTTATAAAAGAGTGAGCCGGAGTGGAAAGACAACATCAAAATAAAATTTATGATGACGATTTATCCAAAATTAATAATGGACGCACTGGAAACAGTGACGTATGCAGGCACCAAAAAGAACCTTGTAGAGAGTAATATGGTAGCAGACAATCTGCGAATTGAAGGTCTGTCTGTATCTTTCTCATTGATATTCGACCGTCCTACCGATCCGTTTCTTAAGTCTACATTGAAGGCGGCTGAAGCTGCCATCCACTATCATGTAAGTAAGGATGTTCAGGTCACAATAAATGTAGAGACTATTAAGCAGGCTCGCCCGGAAGTAGGCAAGCTTCTTCCTCAAGTTAAGAATATAATTGCCGTTAGTAGCGGCAAAGGTGGTGTAGGGAAAAGTACTGTCGCTGCCAACCTCGCCATTGCCTTGGCACAATTGGGCTATAAGGTTGGACTACTCGACGCAGATATCTTTGGCCCGTCTGTTCCTAAGATGTTCCATCTTGAAGAAGAGCGGCCACTGGCAGTTGAGAAAGATGGTCGTGATCTGATCTTACCTATAGAGAAATACGGCATCAAAGTGCTTAGTATAGGTTTCTTTGTCAATCCAGACACTGCCACCCTTTGGCGTGGAGGTATGGCATCAAATGCACTCAAACAGCTCATAGGCGATACAGACTGGGGTGAGCTTGATTACTTCATCCTTGATACGCCTCCAGGAACAAGCGATATCCACCTCACACTCCTTCAGACGCTCGCTATAACAGGTGCCGTTATTGTCAGCACACCGCAGAATGTAGCACTTGCTGATGCAAGAAAAGGTATTGACATGTATAGTAATGACAAGGTTAATGTTCCAATTCTTGGACTTATAGAGAATATGGCATGGTTTACTCCTGCCGAACTTCCTGAAAACAAATATTACATCTTCGGTAAAGATGGATGTAAAAATCTCGCCAAGGAGATGAACACCCCTCTTTTAGCACAGATTCCTATTGTTCAGAGTATCTGCGAAAGTGGTGACAATGGTGAGCCAGTAGCCCTAAACATAGATTCTGCTACAGGTCAGGCTTTCCTATCATTAGCGCAGGCTGTTGTAACAGAGACCAATAGGCGCAACCAGGAAAAGACACCTACAAAAATTGTAGATATAAAGAAATAAATTCTCACATTATTAATAAAAAGGCAGAAACAAAAACTCTGCCTTTTTATTTGTTCATATCCCATCATCCTCTACTATTTCAACGCCATCATTTATTGCTGCTATAGAAATATAGGCATTCTGGAAGATATTCCCTGCAAAAATAAATTATGTTCACTTCAATCTCACCTATATGCCATTAACATATTGTTATTCAGGCATATAACTAGGTGAGATTGAGGTGAGATTAAGGTGAGATTGGAAGGTATATAAGCCTTTTTACTTTCATTATCCATTGTTTCCCGATAGATAAGCAAATGAAGAACGAAAGCTATTCACTTACGCTATCTTTTAAGTTAAAAGTATAGTACTTTCAAGTTGAAATATATAGTCTTTTAAGTTAAAAGATAAAGCAAGAACATAGTAAACAGGGCTGACGCATTACTTTTTAGTTAGATATATTCATCATAATTATTTATTTATATAGCTGAAATAATGTATTATATGTGTTTTTAATGTCGCTACTATTTACTTTATGCGTAAAAATTATCAAACATTGAAATGTAAGTATTATGGAAATATGCTCAATTTTGAAGGATATTAAAGGCCTAAATTATACTAATACTTAGCAGAATTGCTTGATAAAGCGTGTTTTTGTATCTTTTGTTTACAATTCTTAATGCGTCAGCCCTGCATAGTAAATAAACCGGTATTGCTATCACTTTACGTTTAAATAGATTATTCAGTAATTTGTTTTATGCAGGCGCTTGAGCTTATGGATAATCTTCTTTTTTTTCTTCATACCCTCCAGACGCTGAAGAGCATGCTTGCGTGATATGATGATCTGACGCCGATAGACAATACAGGCTGTAAGAAAATAAAATCCAACCTGAACCCAAAGAGCCTTATATTCGAATAGAACATCCTCAAGGTTGGCTCCAAGCGAATTGACTCTCACGTACGCATTAATACCGAACGTGGATGGAAACAACACAGAGATGGCTCTCCATCCCTCCGGGATATTGCTTCCCGGCCATGAAAGACCGGATATAAAGAACAGTGGCAATGAGGTGAAGACAACAAGCAGTATCACATTTTCACGATATCTCACAAGACAAGAGATGGTTAGTGAAAAAAAGACACATGCCAGAATATATGGAACCATCACAGCAAAGAGTACCCCAGGTTGAGCCAGTTCGAGAAAAGAAAAAATCTTAGGAACAACAATAGCCAGAAACGTAGACATCACAAGATAAATCATGAAATAACACATCGACTTACCCAGAACGATCCGGAAGATACCATTGTAATGTCTACTTACAGGAACAAGATCTTTATAACGATTACGTTCACGCGATGTACCTGCCGCAAGTCCTATTCCTAATAAGAGGGTTTGCTGTATGATAAGCATCAGCACCGGAGGCATGATGAAACTGCCATAACCTGTTGACGGATTAAACATGGGTACATATTCATATTCCAGAGGAGTGGCAGCAACCTCGTTATCACGATCGGTGTAATTACCCATACGTTCAACTTTAAGCTCCTTACCCATCTCTATTGAAATATCAGTAACAGTAGTCTGCAATGCTTTATAATATAAGATACCGCTCATATCACAGTAGATGCTTACCGTAGCCTGCTGAAAGGTATTTATCTTCTTACTGAAGTCAGACGGAATATAGATAATACCATGACACCCCTGATTACGCATAACTTCCTTAGCTTCATTAATGTCCGTTGAGTAACTCACGATCTTAAGATTTGGAGTAGCATCGCACTTACGTAAGAATTCACGGCTCATGAAACTGTGACTATTGTCTATGGCAACAACAGGAACTTCACGTACGACTTCGTTATTATAAATCCAAGAATAAAGCAGAGGATAAAGCAGAGGCACAAGAAAAAAGAAGATAAGTACGCCCTCATCGGTGAACGACTGTTTCATCTCCTGAACCCAGATATAACACATATCGTGTATACCCTGATTGATCTTATATAAAAATCCGCCTCTCTTCATCATAATTAAGAAATGTAGACATACTTAAGCATCACCTTCTTGAGGTTTGGAAATACTAAAAAAGGCAGTACAATAAAGATAGCCAGCATGCCATAATACGGCCATTCGTAAGCCACTGGATATCCATTAAGTATCTGCATCTGATAAATCATAAAGTAGCTACGCAGTGGGAACAGCCAAGACAGAGCCTGAATCGCAGGATCCATACTTGGTACTGGAAAAGCAAAGCCTGAAATAGAAAAACTGAGCACTGACCACAAGGCACACATACTCATTGACATTCTGAGCGATGGAAACAGCCCGAACATAAAGATGCCAAAAGCCTGACATGACAGTACCATGACAGTACCTGCAACCATGATCGCACCAAAACTACACTGATGCGGGAAATGAAGATACTGAAAGAAATACCACTGATAGAAAAATGTAATAAGCAAAAACACAATTGTCTGGGGTAACATTTTACTGGTCATTGCCATATAAATATTGTTACCAGCCATCTTCATCCACAACTTCGATGTCTTGAATTTCAACTCCGTACCTATCGAATAGGTTGTTACGAGTAATATAAACAACATAATACATCCCGGAACAATCGTATTACTCAAGTATATATTATAATTGACCCACGGATTATTAGTAGGATGAGTATCTATCTTTATCGGTTGTAGAAGTGCCGTAATCTGTTCGTCAGGCAAACCTTTCATCTGCATTGTCGTCATAGTAACCTTACTAGACACAAGTGTTGATATCGTTCGCATATCTCTATAAAGTAAAGCACCGGGCATTAGAGTTCCGTAACTCACATAAAAAGAAACTTTCGGTTGACGAGCAGACAGCAGCTTGTCTGTTGTTTGTTTCGGAATATAATAAAACGCATAAATCTCGCCTCTCTGGACAGCGCGTCTTGCCTCATTAATATTTGCATAATGATTTACTATATTTGTTGTCTGATATGAATCAAGATTACGGACAAGTGCACGGGTTGTAGGAGTATTGTCTAAATCGACGACACCTGCAGGTAGCTTATTTGGAAGTCCCTCCTGCATCAACGAAGTGAAGAAAAAGATTACCAGCAAAGGGAACAGAACCATACAAAACGTGTATATAGGTGCTGTTGCCAATCTATGGCATTCACGCTTTGTCAACTGCCAAAATTGTTGTAATCTGCCGGTAATATTTAGCATGTTACTTATCCTTATAGATCAGAGACATACCTGGTCTTAATCCATCAAATTTGGTTAGAGGACGGGCCTTAACCTCAAAAGTTTTAAGATCGTACTGACCGTTGGCTTTAGTTGCTTTCCATACGGCGTAACTGCCAAGATCCTTAATATAAGTAACTTTCATTTTCAATGTCTTGTTGAATGCAGGTATGAATGCAGTGAAGGTCTCACCGACCTTTAGTCCGTTGAGCTGATCCTCTCTTACATTAAACGTGCCCCACATATCGCTCATGATAGATATACTCATGATAGGCGAACCGGTACCTACAAGTTCACCCACTTTAGGATAAACCTCGCTCACCTCACCTTCCATCTGGGCTATCTGAACTGTTTCATTGATGTATGAGTTGACCTCCTGCACAGCACCTTTAGCTCTGTCCACCTGAGCAGCAGTAGCCATTTTTTCCTCTTTACGAGAACCGTTAAAAGCCATATCGTACTGACTTTTTGCAGCCAGTTCAGAAGCCTGCATCGCCTTATAGTTAGCATAAGCCTCATCGCGTTTCTGAGCACTCATCACACCTTCTTCGAAAAGTCGTTTCACACGATTATATGATTTCTCAGCAATATCCAATCCCGCTTTAGCCTGTTGCCACACCTGAAATGCCCCCTGAATCTGTTCCGACCGGGCACCGTTCTTTGCCATTGCATCAATTGCCGCAGCGGCATTTTCTGCTGCCTCTGCCTGATTCAGTTTAGCCTTGATATCCGGAGCCTCCAGAATAGCGAGAGTATCGCCCACTTTCACATAATCACCCTCTTTGGCACGTAGCTCAAGAATACGCCCCGGCACCTTACTGGACACCCTATACTCTGAGACTTCCACTTCGCCTTGAATAATATCAGGTGTTTTGCCGAGTACTAAAAAACCGATAACGGCCACGACTGCAACGACAATTATCAATCCCAATACTGCAAGCAGTATATTGATGTGTTGTGATTTTGCTGACATTTTTATTTTTATTGTAATACGCCAAGTGCTTTCTTCAAGTATACTTGCGTTAGTTTAACATCTATTTCTGCATCTATTTTTTGTGACTCAGCCTGAAACCAAGCTGTCTGAGCTTCCAATACATTAGACGTGGGTATCACCCCTTCTTTGAATCCGAGAGTGGCGCAACGCAGGTTTTCGTCAGCGCGTTCAGTGTTTTTATTTGCCATTGCGAGTTTTTTATTTGCCTCATTCACTTTGAAAGAACTTTGATTAACTTGCAATTCAATCTTTTCACGTGCATCAGCCAACTGTATGTTGGCAATTACGGTCTGAGACTTAGCTGCTCTCACTTTATATTCTCCCTCCATCCAATGCCATACAGGAACGCGAAGCAACACACCTATATTCCATATTCCAGAGAATTTATTTTCAAATCCGTTGAACACATTAGGATTTTGTACGGTGTACCCACCAAGAAGTACAACAGAAGGCAAATACTCCGAGCGCACAAGTTTCACGTTCTGCCGATTTATTTCCAAGGCATTGTTGAGCATTTTTAATTCAGGTCGGTTGTTTATCGCGATTTTGACATCGGGATTAGTATCCCCGCCCATATCAGTCAAATTATCCTTATCTTCATCTGTAAGAGTTATTTGCTCATTTATTGATAATCCGCAGAGCTGACAAAGTAACATCTTTGAAAGCACCAGTCCGTCATCCACTTGTGTAAGAGACATCTCGGCCTCATTTACTTTCACACTGACACTAAGTCCGTCAGCGCGTGTTGCCACACCTTCTATGATCATCTTCTGAACATCATCATCCAGTTTCTTAACAAGATCATAATAGCTCTCCGCCAGATTTTTTTTGTGCTTCAAAGATACGACAGTCCAATAAGCTTGATCAATATCCATTAATGTGGATTGCAGACTAGCCTCATTTTCGTTAGCAGCAATTTTCTCGAAATATTTTGTTATATTATTGTATGCCGTAATCTTACCTCCCATATAAACAGGTTGGGTTAGCATAATCGAGGCCATCCAGAAGTTGCGTGTATCAGTATGAAAATCATCCACTATTTTCTGTCCCACACCATTAAGAGCAGTAGCGAATTTAGAGCCTGCTGTGGACATAAGCTGACCAATGGACCCTGCCTGTTGAGCTGTTATCAGACCAGACTGCACCATCTCGGTTACCATAGATGTCATGTCTGTAGCCATGTTAGTACTTACTGTAGTACCCATATTCTGCAGTGTAGTCTTCTGATTATCATTCAGAATAGAAATTTCTTTGCTAGTACGCGTATAAGTACCGGTAGCATCAATTGACGGAAGGTATTTTGTGTGAGCAGCTTTACGGTTATTGATTGCTACATCACGTTTGATCTTCGATATATTCAACTCCTTATTATTTCGTATGGCCAGGGCTCGGCAACTGTCCAGGTTCAACAAACGCTGAGCCTCTGCAGGTAATAGAATACCTACAAGCAAAAACACACCGACTATCCTTTTCATTCTATACATATAACGTTTATATTATAATTTTTATTATAATTATTCGAAAACGAAGTTTTGAGAACCTATCATATTTCCATCTGCAAAGATATTCACTCTATATGTACCACCACTCAGAAACTCTGTGACGTTCCAATAAGTGGCAACAGACTGTTCATCACCATTATATTCAATAGTTTTCTTAATTGAATAATCCAATTGTCTGTTTTCGTAAGGGAAAGTTCCTCCTGCAGACAACACACTACCTGTAGGGGTGGTTATCCTCACATAGATTGTCCTCATGCCTGCAGAAGCTGTAATATTTTTAACGATGCTAAAAGTAACCTGCAATGATTTTGCATCTTTCATTTTTTTCGCCACTTTCCCTCGTTTATTCTTCACCACCATTTGAACGCCGGTAGCATCGAGCTGCGCAGCTATTTCCATTTTCTCAGTGAGCGACTGTTTTTCTGTATTCAAACCTTCTATTCGTTTTGCAGCTTCCTCGTATTGGCCTTTTACTCGAATATTCTCGTTAGTAAGGTTTTTATTCAGTCGGTTAAGCGAATCTATTTCGAGAATGAAGCCTCTCATGACAGCACGAACGGTAGCAAGTTCTCGTTTCAGTCGTGTTATCTCAGCAGCATCAGTGCTCTTCACGCGTCTCAATTCAGCAAGAAGATGTTGAGTTTTCAACTGTTCATTAGTAAGCTGAGCAACAATAGAATCGTTATTTATCTGTGTTTTCATCTCACTATATTGGTAAGCAAACTGTTGGTACTCGTTCACCATCTCTTTTTTATCAAGATCGGCAAGCTGCTGCATCTCTTTGTTGTCCTTTTTCTGCTTATCCAGATTGATATAAAGATAAACCAAACCACCTATTAGAATCGCGACCACTACGACTAGTGGAATAATAAACTTTTTCATATTAAATTAATCATCATTATTACTGTTGCAAATTTAGATTATTTTAGTGAATTGACAAAAAAAATTAAAGTCTAATATTCAAATTCCGATTTATTTAGCATTTTTCATGAAAATATGGCCATTGTTTAACACATTAACAAAAGAGTATGACCGATAAAGATTAGTATGGTCGTGAAGTAACGAATTTATTCCAATTTTAAAATTATTCCAATTTTATTTTGTTTTTTTGATTTTTATATACTATATTTGCCACATTAAATGCGTTATGCAATGAAAAGAACTGGAGTTCTACATCGAATTTGGGATTTATATTACGACGGCTTCACCCACATGAAGTTGGGCAAGACCTTGTGGCTTATAATAGCTATCAAGATCTTCATTATCTTCTTTATTCTTAGATTATTCTTCTTCAATGATTTTCTAAATACGAAAGTGCATGACGGCGACAAGGCCACATACGTGTCCAATCAACTTATCAACAGAGTAAAACATTAAAACGAACATAAAAAGTTATGATCTTATGCAACATTGATGCCGGCACCATCGATTGGTCGAGAGCCCAGTTTGCTCTCACGGCAATTTACCACTGGCTGTTTGTCCCACTCACCCTGGGGCTGGCAGTAATTATGGGTATTATGGAGACATGTTACTACCGTACAAAGAAACAGTTTTGGAAAGACACAGCCCGATTCTGGCAGAAGCTATTCGGCATAAATTTTGCCATGGGAGTGGCAACAGGCATCATCCTCGAATTTGAGTTCGGCACCAATTGGAGTAACTATTCATGGTTTGTTGGAGATATCTTCGGAGCACCTCTTGCAATTGAAGGCATCATCGCATTTTTCATGGAGTCTACATTTGTGGCTGTTATGTTCTTTGGATGGAACAAAGTATCTCACGGGTTCCATTTAACATCAACATGGCTTACCGGACTGGGAGCTACAATATCAGCATGGTGGATACTCGTTGCCAATTCATGGATGCAATATCCTGTAGGTCAGGAATTCAATGCCGACACTATGCGCAACGAGATGGTCAGCTTTGCTGATGTCGCACTGTCCCCTGTGGCTGTGGATAAGTTCTTTCATACAGTCGTTTCAACATGGTTAGTAGGAGCAGTATTCGTTGTTGCCATCAGTTGCTGGTATCTCATCCGCAAACGTGAACAGCAGATGGCTGTTGCCAGTCTTAAAATTGGAGCTATCGTAGGTTTAGTTTCCTCACTCCTTGCCATCCACACGGGTGACAAGTCGGCATATCTGGTAGCACAAACCCAGCCCATGAAACTTGCAGCTATGGAAAACCTGTATGATGGAAGTCATGGAGAAGGCATGAAAGTACTTGACATATTAAATCCATTCAAACAGCCTGATTATCAAAACGACAAAAGCTCCGATCTAAGCATAAAAGTTCCAAAGATACTCTCTGTGCTCGCCACACATAGTCTCAACGGATTTGTTCCCGGTATCAATGATATCATCAAAGGAGGCTACACACAGTCCGACGGTACAAAAGCAATCTCACTGCAGGAGAAGATGACACGTGGGAGACGTGCAATAAACGCACTTGTCGATTACCGGACAGCAAAAAAAGAAGGTGACAGCAATGCCATGTATCGCAATCTCAACATACTCAAAGCAGACATGCCATTCTTCGGTTATGGTTACATCAAAGAGTCAAGCGAGATAGTACCTTACATACCTGTCTGTTTTTACGCATTCAGAGTGATGGTAGGCCTTGGTGCATACTTCGTTCTCGTGTTTGCCGTCATTTTATTTTTTGCATACCGTAAAGATCTCACCAAGACAAAATGGTTGCAATATGTGGCACTTTGGTCGTTACCTCTTGTTTATATAGCAAGCGAATCAGGATGGCTGGTTTCAGAATTCGGCCGTCAACCGTGGACCATACAAGACATGCTGCCAACATGTGCAGCTATATCCGATATCAGCAGTAGTTCTGTAATTATCACATTCTTCGTCTTCCTTATCCTCTTCTCTACATTGCTTACGGTAGAGATCAGTATCCTCTGCCGTGAAATCAAGAAAGGACCGGAGAAAGGTGAATAAGTAAAAGATTAAAAAAGAAAAAATCGCATACGACTATGACATACATCTGTTTACAACAATATTGGTGGTTTCTCATCTCACTTTTGGGAGCCTTATTAGTATTCTTGCTTTTTGTACAAGGCGGAAACTCATTGATATTCACCATTGGTAAAAACAAAGAAGAGCGTCGACTGCTCATTAATAGTACAGGGCGTAAATGGGAAATAACCTTTACCACCTTAGTCACCTTTGGTGGAGCGTTCTTTGCTTCATTCCCACTGTTTTACAGTACTAGTTTCGGCGGTGCCTACTGGCTGTGGATGCTTATACTGGTATCCTTCGTGCTTCAGGCTATCAGTTATGAATTCCAGAACAAGCTCGGTAATTTTCTTGGACCGAAACCCTTCCAGTGGTTCCTCGTCATCAACGGTATTCTTGGTCCGTTGCTTCTTGGAGGAGCTGTCGCCACATTCTTTGATGGTTCCAACTTTCTTGTCAACAAGGAAAATATCACAAACAATTTGCACCCTGTTATCAGCAGTTGGGCTAATGCCAGCAACGGTCTCGATGCCCTGCTTGACCCTTGGAACCTTGTCTTCGGTTTTGCAGTAATGTTTCTTGCAAGAGTTCTTGGCAGCCTGTATTTCATCAATAACATCAACGATGAAGACATTCGTACCAAAAGCCGCCATCAGACAATGATCAACGGAATAGCATTTTTAATACTCTTCCTTGCTTTCATCATCCGCACACTGTTCAAAGACGGTTTTGCCGTAAATCATGTCACAGGGCAGATATTCATGGAACCCTACAAATACTTCACCAATTTTATCACCTTATGGTGGCTTCTGATACTTTTCCTTGTAGGGGTTATATTAGTTCTTTTCGGAGGTATCAAGACATATCTGTGCAATACATTTCATAAGGGAATATGGTTTGTGGGTATCGGAGTAATATTTGTCGTACTTGCACTGCTGACAAGTGTAGGTTATAATGATACAGCATATTATCCGTCGACATACGACTTACAGAGTTCGCTCACACTAGCCAACAGTTGCAGTAGTGAATTTACACTCCGTACCATGGCGTGGGTATCCTTATTCATTCCGTTCGTACTAGCCTATATAAGTTACGCATGGCACGCTATTGATAAAAAGAATATAGAGAAGGACGATATTAAAAACGGAATTTCTTATTAAAGACCAACGATAATGGAAAATTAAAGGCAGCTGCATTCAAACAGCTGCCTTTAATTTTTATTTCACCTTATCATACACCTTCATCGTCAAAGTTATGTCATACAGCGCGTCATGTAGGGAATCAGCCTCCACATCGACACCACAATATTTTGCGACCGTGCTCAATTTAAAATTCTCCATCTCGGGACGTTTATCTATCAGATATTGAGTTGCCATCACCATCACGTCAATACTATTCGACCAGAACCAACTTCCAAAGAACTTGTCGTTGTTCTGAACGAACCAGGCCCTTAAGAACTGATTATCGAATGGAGCATTATTGTATCCCGCAAGATACAGCTTATCACTGCGGTTAAACTTTTCCACATACCTCCCCAGTAACTTAACGAATTTCTTATATACCACCCCCATAGGTTCATACTGCATAATCTGTTCTTTAGTCACTCCTGCCACATTCAGAGCTTCTTGCTCTATGATAGCATTTGGATTAGGTTGAACCCTGAAGTCAAAAGTCTCCTTTACCTCACCGTCAATGACAATAGCACCGCTAAGTTGATGAATACCGTTCTTCCAGAAACGAGTTCCGGTAGTCTCTATATCATAAAAAAGTATCTTCATATAGTTATTTTTCTAATAAAAAATAATGCGTTCACTATCTTAACACCATGCAAATGTAGACATTTTCTCTAATATTACCAAATAAATGCAGGAAGAATCATTTTTCTGGAAACTGATAATCGGACAGTTTATTCATACCATGAATTCTAAGGTAAGTTACTCGCTGGCCGCTAAGTATGACTGAGCGATGAAAATTTGAAATGTTATCGTGCAAGTTTAGATCTGTCCTTGCTGTAGAACGGTCTGTCAGACAAACCGTCAATAAATGATCGGCATTCATTTCGTCGGGTTTGTCGGCAATGATGATACTTTGTGTATAATCTGTAGGTACTGTAAAGACCGCATAATTGATTGAACTTGTAGCAGATCCGACGATATATCCTTTCACTTCTATGAATGTTGTATTAGGCAGTTTAATGGCAGAGTCGACAGATATATACTCAGCATCATCGTCGGTTGAAGGTTTTGAAGGTTTAACGATAGTGGTATCAGTAACCTCTCCGCTATTTTTCCCTCCGCCACCATTATCACTCTTTTCTGGCAAGACAGCCTTTTCACACGACAGAACCGTAAGCATCATCAAAAATAAGATAAAAAAATTACGCATTTTATTGAATATCAGCATTATTATTTAACTTTAATAATCAAGAAGACACTGTGATGGTTCTCAAAAGCCATATACAATGATGTTTCTTTGACACAAAGGTAAATAAAATAATTAAGAAAAAGACCATTTATAATGTATTTTTATCTTGTATTTTTCTGTTTCTATGACATATAAGACTGATATTTCCATTTTTTTATATAACTTTGCATACTAGAATAAACACCTCCTTATATTATGAAATTATTATCAAAAACGATTAGTATCATCATCTTAGCATCAGCACAGGCACTGACCTTGCAGGCACAGTCCTTTACTTGGATAAAAAGTATTGAGAAAGATACGTGGCAGGAATCAAAAGTTAAATTAATCTTAGACCTTCATAAAGGTGCAGATATCACTATCCCGGAATCCGCTACTGGCCCGGTATTCAAATCCTGGGGAACCTGTTTTAATGAACTGGGGTGGGATGCGCTCAACGCCCTCACGGTTCAGGACCAGGAGACAATCATGGGCAACTTGTTTTCTCCGCAGGGCGACCTACGCTTCAACATCGGTCGCATACCCATGAATGCCAACGATTATGCCCGTTCATGGTACAGTTGCGACAGTGTTGACGGTGACTTCTCTCTGAAGTTTTTCAATATCGACCGCGACATGCAGACGTTAATACCATACATACATATAGCTCAGAAGCACAATCCGAACATGACATTCTGGGTGTCGCCATGGAGTCCACCGATTTGGATGAAGACAAATCACCATTATGCCCAGCAGGCATCACCGACAAACGGACTGCGCAAGGAAATGGAATGTCCCGCATATAAGGTCGACCAATTTATTATGGAACCGCGATACCTCAATGCTTACGCCGACTATTTCTGCAAGTTTATCGATGCTTACAAAGCACAGAACATACCTATAGATATCGTTATGTATCAGAATGAGGCATACTCGTCTGCTCCATATCCGGGTTGCACATGGACAGCCAAGGCCTCAATACTATTCAATAAGGACTACCTTGGCCCTACCCTTGCCCGTCTGCATCCGGAGGTCAAACTATATCTCGGGACTATCAATAGCAATCACTTTGATGTCATCGACTCGATTCTTGGTGACAATGGCATCAGAAAGTATGTGAAGGGAGTCGCCTTGCAATGGGAAGGAGGCCAGATCCTCGGAAAATTACGTGAGAAATATCCTAAAAACAAATATGTAATGAGTGAGAGCGAATGCGGATGGGGCGACTTCAGCTGGAAAGCTGCCGAACACACATTCAATCTTATAAGCCATTATCTCGCCAACGGATGTGAGACTTACACCTTCTGGAATGCCATCATTGCCAACGATGGTTCAAGCACTTGGGGGTGGAAGCAGAACGGACTGATTCATGTAGATTCCCACAAGAAAACATACACTTACACACCAGAGTATTACTGTGCGAAACATTTCTGCCACTTCGTGACTGATGGTACTAAACTGATTGCAAGTAAAGACGTCAATGGTAAAACACCCGTTATGGTATTCGTGACACCCAATAACAAGAAACTTATCATAGCAGGCAACTTTAATAATAGTCCCCACACACTGAATATCACAATTGGGAAAAAACTCCTGACCGCATCCCTTCCGGGCCACTCTTTTAATACTTTCTGTGAGAATTAGAAACTAGGAATATCACACATTAAAAACGGGCCGTTTCCATTCTCTCGTTTGGAAACAGCCCGTATATAAGTGTTATTTATGTTCTTTTTAGAAAGCGACACTCATGTGACCGCTGGAATACATTTTCAATACATTGTTAAGATACCTTTTCACATTCTCACTCTTAAACATTCTCTTAATCATTCTTTTCATAATCTTTTTACCTTTAAATTAAATATTCTATTGTAAGGTGCATCTTCACACCCCTGTTATCCTTTTATCTTGTTATCCGCAGCAAAGGTAATATTTTTTTGATCACTTGTCAAGAGAATACAGTATTATGTGTGCGTTCACAACGATTTTTTGACCTATATCAATAAACAGGTAACTATTTGTGCTTCCGCATAATATTACGCAGTTTTCCATACTCGTCAAACGAATACCTGCTTGATAATATGATTGTTATCATTAGCGACAACATTGATGCCGTAAATGTAATGATAATGATCATCATCTGATACTTGATGGCTATGCCTGGAGCACTACCTCCAAGTATCTGACCAATCATCGTGCCTGGTAGCGATACAATGCCCATCACCGCCATATTGGCAACACACGGAGAAAAAGCCTTCATCATCGCCTGACGCACAAATGGGGCTGTGGCTTCAAACCGGGTCGCACCGTTTCCAAGCAGATAATAATACATCTGATGCTCTCTTTGCAAATCTCCGAAATATGTATTTACTGCTATTACGTTGACACTCAACATATTTCCCATCAATATGCCCATTATCGGAATAAAGTATTGCGCGCTAAATGGATTATCCAGATGAAGTACGAATAGTAGGAAATAGAGTCCCACCACCATTGCAGTAGCCAAGAATCCCACGCTTACAGGTATGAACAACACCGACCGTTTAATTCCTGTACGGTGAGTCGCTGTAAACGAGGCAACAATCACCATGATTATCACCCATAGGAGATTTATCCAAGGATTGTTCCATATAAACAGATACTTAAGGTATAGACCGATAAAAAATAATTGAATCACCATTCTCAATGCTGCGACTAGCGTTGACACGACAAGTTTCACCTTATATAGGCGGAAGAAATAGATAGGAAAAGCCAACAACAACAGACCTATTACCAGACTCCATAAAGATATATCAATTGTTCCCATTATTCAAACATATTATTTTATCACATAACGAAGAAAAAGTCTTATCGTGAGATACGGCAACCACTATCGTACCCTTTGAAGCAAGTTCCCTGAAGTATCTAACGACAAGCCTTGCGTGTGTCTCATCCAGTGCCGAAGTCGGTTCGTCGGTCAGCAGTATTGGTTTATGAAGCAGTCCACATACAGCTATCATCATACGTTGGCGCTGGCCTCCGCTCACTTTTGCCACACTGCTTTTATAGAAGGAAGCATCCAAATCCAGTTTTTTCCACTCATCCATCATCCTCTCATACGAAAATTTAACATATCTGTTATTTTTAAGCGTGAACGGCAGTTGCACCATCTCCTCTACGGTATCAAAGGGCAGTGACAATTCCTGAGGTACATACATCATACGACGTCTGAAGGTCTCTGCCGACATTGAGTTTATAATTTCGCCGTCGACACTTATCACCCCGTCGTCAAGAGGTAAGAAACCGAGTATAGCCCGCAGCATTGTTGTCTTACCGGATCCCGAATCACCTGTTATACATACCACCTGTCCGCAGTCGACAGAGAAAGACAAATCTCTAAATAGCTGTGTATCACCAAGCTTTAGTGAAGCATTTCTTATTTCCAACATGATTCCTTCCTGTTTTTATATTTAATTATCCATATATCCGAAACAAAGATAATTGAAGTTGTGAGAAAAAGCAAAAGAAATGAAGTTTTATTGTTAATGATTATAACAACTTAGCACTATTTGACAAGAAAAATAGAAGAGAACAATACAGACAAGTTTTCAACTCCGCTGATATTGAAGAGGAGTCATTCCCGTCAATCTCTTAAAGAACTTGCAGAAGAAGGAGACATTCGGAAAATTCAAATCATCGGATATCTGATAAGTCAGCATATCCGAATTCTTCAGCATCACCTTCGCCTCTGCTATCACCGAACGCTCTATCCATTCCTTGGCTGTAGTGCCACTAGCTTCACGAACGAGTGTACCCAGATAGTGCTGAGAAAAACATAATTTATCGGCGTAGAAACTTATTTTGCGCTCTTTTTTACTGTACTGATGCACAAGATTGATGAATTTCATGAACACTTCACGTTCATGAGATGTGCTTGAGACAACATTTGTGATATTACGTGCATCAATGTTCTCATAAAAGCAAAGCACCGCGGTAAGCAGACTATGTATCACTCCGGAACCTGAATCATTCTGATGTACAACTGCCCACAATGTTCCAATCATATTCTGTAAAATCTCTATTTCTATTTGCGATATACATATAGCTTTATTACTCACGTCATTGAGAAAACATGACGGAACCCGACCATTGAACAATAACTGTAACAGATCGTCGCTAACAGAAATTGCTTCCATATCGAAATCGGGCGAGAATGTATTGGGCTGAACGATAGACCCACCTTTTACATATACAAGCATTCCCTCATGCAATTCATAATCTATGAGGTTAATCGTAATATTTCCATGCCCACTTGTCACAACACCTACACGGAGTTCATTAAGTCGATATGGAGGCCCGAATATATTCGGAGAGCTGGCAATCAACTTAAAACTCCTTAACACTGCAAAATCATTTGATATATAGGCATACTGAGGAAAACGCACATAATTATTACACACGAAATCACGTAATGCTGAGAAATCCAGTTTGATAGGTTTACCTTTCTTCTCCATACTTATCTTTTTGTCGGTTTATTGACCACAAAGATAATAAAACATCTACAATATAGCTATCTTTTTTATGATTATCGTACAAAAAGAACATTATTCTGTTTGTAAAGATAATCGCAGAACCAAATAAACCATCTATCTTTGCACAAAAATTCAAATAAAGATATGAAACTGAGATTTTTTCTTCTAGGAATGATGATGACATCCACAGGATGCTTCGCACAGATCACGCTTCAGGAGTGCCGTCAGAAGGCTCATGACAACTATCCGATGATTAAACAGTATGGACTGGTAGAGCAGTCGCGCGACTTCAATATAGACAATGCTGCCAAAGGTTATCTGCCACAAATATCTGTAACGGCACTTGCGACCTATCACACCGACATGCTGAAAAGCAGCAACATAACAACTGCAATTGATACCAAGAACTCTCTCTACGGAGGCATGATCCAAGTATCGGAAAATATTTACGACGGTGGGGCCATATCATCTAGGAAGAATATTGCCAAAGCCGATGCCAACGTGAGTAACGAACAGTTAAATGTGACGATGTACGATATCAACAACCGTATTGACCAGCTCTATTTTGGAGCTTTACTCATCGATGAACAGATGAAGCAAAACAAATTACTTCAGGAGGATCTCGCTCTGAGCAGAAAGAGCATTGAAGGAATGATGAGAAACGGTATTGCCAACCAGAATGATGTGGATGCCATCCAGGTGGAACAGCTTAACACAGTTCAACAAGAGAAGAGCCTCAACATTCAAAGAGGTACCTACATGACCATGCTCGGTATATTTACAGGTGAAGAACTGAACGAAAATAGTACCCTTATAAAACCATCTGACGAAATACCGATATCCATGGATGTGAAACGACCGGAACTAAAACTGTTTGATGCACAGTCGGCTCTGCTCAACGAGCGTGAGAAGACTCTCGACGTTAGTATCAGACCGAAGTTTGGTGTATTCGTGTCAGGATTATTTGGAAATACAGGTATCGAGATGATAAAGAAGAGCATGTTTATGGCCGGTGCGAAACTGACATGGAATATTGATGGTCTCTACACCCGCAAAAACGATAAGAAACTGATAGATGCCAGCCGTCAGCAAATTGAGTCAAACCGTGAGACTTTCTTCTTTAATACCCGTTTGCAGAGTAGGAATGAAATTTCCATCATAAGTGACCTCAGAGAAAAACTTAAGACCGACGACGATATTGTTACTCTCAGAACAAACATACGAAGCAAGGCTGAGCGCAAAGTGGAAAACGGTACGCTGACTATTAATGAAATGCTTCGGCAGATAAATGCTGAGAGCGAAGCGAAACAGTCCAAAGCCCTGCATGAGATTCAATTACTGAAAGAGATTTATCAACTTAAGAATATTGCAAACAATTAAAATACCAACGATATGAAAACAAAATCGATCATATTACTTACAGTATCGGCAACGATACTAACAGCTTGTTCTTCCAACAAGAAAGATTATGACGCTACAGGCACCTTCGAGGCTACCGAAGTGACAGTTTCTGCCGAACAGACAGGACGAATAATGAATTTCGACATCACCGAAGGGCTGAAAATCAATCAAGGTGTCCAGGTGGGACTTATTGACACCGTGCAATTGGAGCTTAAAGCGCTCCAAATGGGAGCGACCAGAGAGACTTATGAAAATCAGAAACCGGATATTCAGAAGCAGATTGCAGCTACACGCCAGCAATTGGCTACAGCAGAGAGAGAACAGCGCCGCGCTGCCAATCTCGTCAAGGACGGTGCAGCCAATCAGAAGCAGTCCGATGATGCAAGCTCTGCTGTTTTGGTTCTGAAACGTCAACTCGAAGCACAGATTTCGTCACTGAGCAACAGTACGAAAAGCCTCTCCAGTCAAAGCAGCGCTACTGACATTCAACGTGCACAGATTATCGACCAACTGCAAAAATGCCATATCACTACCCCTATCAACGGCACTATCCTCGATAAATATGTGGAGGCAGGAGACTTTGCCACTATCGGTAAACCTCTGTTTAAGATTGCCGACATGGACAATGTGTATCTGCGTGCCTACGTAACATCAGAACAACTCGAAAAAGTAAAAACAGGTCAGACCGTAAAGGTGTTCAGTGACTATGGGAAAAATAAGCGTAAGGAGTACAGCGGAACAATAACATGGATTTCCGATCATTCTGAATTCACCCCAAAGACCATACAGACTAATGATGAACGGGCCGACCTCGTTTATGCAGTCAAGATATTAGTAAAAAACGACGGATACATCAAGCTTGGCATGTACGGTGAGGTGAAATTATGATAGAAATTAACAACATATCGAAACACTTTGGCCCTGTAGCGGCACTTGATGACGTCACATTGAGCATCAGAGATGGAGAACTGTTTGGGATTATCGGTCCCGACGGTGCTGGGAAGACCACGCTCTTTCGTATCCTCACCACCTTGCTCATTCCCGAAAATGGTACGGCAACAGTCGACGGTTTCGACACGGTATCTCAGATGAAGGAGATTCGCCGTCGCGTAGGATATATGCCGGGACATTTTTCCCTCTATCAGGATCTCACAGTTGAGGAGAACCTGAAATTCTTCGCCACTCTCTTCGGTACGACCATCGAAAAGGGCTACGACTCCATCCGCGATATCTATTCTCAGATAGAACCGTTTAAGGATCGCCGTGCCGGTGCTCTCTCCGGTGGTATGAAACAGAAACTCGCGCTTTCGTGCGCTCTTGTTCATCAACCCAGTGCACTCTTCCTTGACGAACCGACCACAGGTGTTGACCCGGTGTCACGCAAGGAATTCTGGCAGATACTGCAACGGCTGCGTGAAACAGGGATGACTATCGTAGTCTCAACACCCTATCTCGACGAAGTGCGCCAATGCGAACGCATCGCCTTCATCAACGAAGGTAAAATCTCCGGCACAGGTACTCCTGATGATATCCTCATCCAGTTTAAGGATATCTTCTGTCCCGAAGGGCTCACCCGCTCCGAAGAGAAAAACGACAAGAACAACGATGATGTGATTGTTGTAAAAGACCTTTGCAAAACATTCGGTACATTCCATGCCGTCGACCATATATCTTTCTCTGTTCACAGTGGCGAGATATTCGGTTTCCTCGGTGCCAATGGAGCAGGAAAGACCACTGCCATGCGCATGCTCACCGGACTTAGCCAACCCACCAGTGGTGAAGGCACAGTAGCCGGATTCGATGTCTCCACTCAGTTTGAGGATATCAAGAAGCATATCGGTTATATGAGTCAGAAGTTCTCTCTGTATGAAGATCTTAAGGTTTGGGAGAACATACGGCTCTTCGGAGGTATCTATGGAATGAACAGCGACGATATCAAGATAAAGACCGACCATCTGCTCTCCCGTCTCGGAATGACAAAGCACCGTGATACGATAGTCAGAGAGCTTCCTCTCGGCTGGAAACAGAAGCTAGCCTTCTCTGTCGCCATATTCCATCACCCAAGCGTGGTGTTCCTCGATGAACCCACCGGTGGTGTAGATCCTGCCACACGTAAGAATTTCTGGTCACTCATTTATGAAGCGGCATCCGACGGCATCACCGTATTCGTCACCACCCATTACATGGATGAAGCCGAATACTGCGATAGAATTTCCATCATGGTTGACGGTCAGATCAAGGCCCTCGGCACACCGGCACAACTCAAACAACAGTTCAGTGTCGCAGATATGGATCAGGTATTCACCCAACTAGCCCGCAAGGCTCAACGTAAATCAGATTAAGAAGATGAACACATTCATGTCATTTGTATCCAAAGAGACGCGACACATCCTGCGTGACCGCCGTACGCTGCTCATCCTCATCGGCATGCCAATCGTGATGATGTTTCTCTTTGGTTTCGCCATCACCACCGAGGTGCGAAACGTGCGTATAATAGCCGTTACCTCATCCTTGGATAATACCACACGGCGCATCACCGACCGTCTCAATGCATCCGAATATTTCAATATCACCTCCAGTGTTTCCACCGCTGCAGAAGCGGAAACGATGCTCGAAAGAAATGCAGCCGATATGGCTGTTGTCTTCTCCCCTCACTTTGCGAATCACATCTACGACGGTTCGGCGACAGTTCAAATCATCGCCGACTGTACCGACCCAAACATGGCCATCCAACAGAGCAACTATGCCCGTCAGATTATCACGGCGGAGATGATGAAAGACGGTGTAAGAAACGGCGGAGCAATGATCAAACTGCTCTACAACCCCCGCATGGAGAGTGCATACAACTTTGTGCCGGGAGTGATGGGAATGATTCTGATGATCATCTGTGCCATGATGACATCCATTAGTATCGTGCGGGAAAAAGAACGTGGAACCATGGAAGTTCTCCTAGTCTCCCCCATCCGACCCATTCTGATCATCATCGCCAAGATGGTACCCTATTTCATCCTTGGCATCCTCGATCTCACATTTATCCTCACCATCTCCTACTTCATCCTGCATGTGCCTATTGCTGGCAGCCTTATGTCACTTGCTGCCGTCTCAATGCTTTTCCTGATAGTCGCTCTGTCGTTAGGTCTTCTGATCAGTGTACTCACAGAGACTCAAGTGGCAGCCATGCTAGCCTCAGGTATGATTCTTCTCATGCCGTGCATCATGCTCTCTGGTATGATTTATCCCATTGAGAGCATGCCAAAGATATTGCAGATAATAGCGGATATTGTCCCTGCTTCATGGTTTATCTCAGCCTGCCGTAAGCTGATGATTATGGGTGTCAGCATCACCATGGTGTGGCGTGAGATTGCCGTCATGCTGTTGATGGCTGTACTGCTCATCACTGTCAGCCTGATCAAATTCAAAAAACGATTGGAATAGTAATTAAGTTATGATATTAAACTATTTAATAGAAAAGGAGTTCAAGCAGATACGCCGCAACAGCTTTCTGCCGAGAATGATTATCATGTTCCCCATTATCATCATGCTCGTCATTCCGTGGATAACCAACCTCGAAGTGAAGAATATCAAGTTACGCGTTGTCGACAATGACCGCAGCTCCACCTCACAGCGAATGGTTCACGAGATGGAAGCCTCCAAATACTTCATTTTCCAAGGTATCTCCCCCTCTTACGATGACGCTATCAAAGAAGTTGAAAGTGGCGACGCCGATATCATCGCCGTCATTCCACAACATTACGAGCGTGACCTCGTCAACAATCATCCCACCAATGTTCTCATAGCCGCCAACTCCGTCAACGGCACCAAAGGTGGCATGGGGTCGGCATACCTTTCCAGCATCATTACCCCATCCACCTCCATCAAGGAACCCATTTCCGTTCTCAATCTCTTTAATAAATATCAGGACTACAAGGTGTTCATGATTCCTGCTCTCATGGCGATACTCCTTATCCTCATGTGCGGTTTTATGCCCGCTCTCAATATTGTAGGTGAAAAGGAGTCGGGTACCATTGAGCAGATAAACGTCACCCCCGTCAGCAAATTTTCGTTTATCCTAGCCAAGATTATCCCCTATTGGATTATAGGCCTTCTTGTCATGACCATCTGTTTCATCCTCTCATGGGCAGTCTATGGCATCACCTCTGCCGGGCCATTGCCCCTCATCTATCTGCTCGCCATCCTTATGGCCCTCATCATGAGCAGTCTGGGTCTGATCATATCCAACTATAGCGACACAATGCAGCAAGCGATGCTTGTCATGTGGTTCTGCATGGTCTGTTTCATCCTTCTCAGCGGACTTTTCACCCCTGTCAGAAGCATGCCAGACTGGGCACAAGCCCTCACCCTCATCAACCCGATGAGATACTTCATTGACGGCATGCGTACGGTCTTCATTCGTGGAGGGAATATCATCAGTATCAGCCATCAGTTATTGCCATTATCCCTCTTTGCCACGGTGATGAGTCTTTGGTCTATGTGGAGTTATAAGAAGAATAACTGATGTCCAATGAGAATATAGTACGAATGGAAGGGCTTCGTGTTGCTTATTGTATTTGGTTTATGTAATTAAGCAGAAAATCTTCTATACCTATATATAATATGCCCAATTCGTCCTTCCATTGGATGATGTAATCCTTAACGACTACGATTTTGACAAAGGAGTCGTTAATCTTTGTGAGAGAGTTGATTTCTTGCAATCGCTTGGTCTCTTCTGCTACAGTTAATGCCGACTGAATATAATACCGGTCGTGTCCACGCTGGCAGACAAAGTCAACTTCTAACTGTGAACGCTGACGATTACCTTCTGCATTTGTCACCGTTGTTTCTACCACGCCCACGTCCACACTGAATCCACGTGCGGTCAGCTCGTTGTAGATGATATTCTCCATGATATGATTCTCTTCTTGCTGTCTAAAATTAAGTCTGGCATTCCTCAAACCTGCATCCGAGAAGAAATACTTCTGTTGTGCACCAATGTATTTGCGCCCTTTTATATCGTAGCGTACCGCTTTCTTCACGATAAATGCATCGATAAAGCAGTCTATATACGAAGAAATGGTACTATGCGACACCACCAAGTTCTTTGTAGACTTGAAGGTATTCTCTAGCTTTGTGGCATTGGTCAAACTGCCGACAGATGATGCCAGGCAATTCAGGATGTCCTCAAGTACGTCTTTTGCCCCACGCAGTTTATTGCGTTCGATGACATCGGTAATGTATGTGCGTTCAAACAGTCCTTTCAGATACTCGACCTTTTCTACATGACCTTTTCTGCTCATCACGAATGGCATGCCCCCATACATCATGAATTCAGTCCATACCATTCTATTGTCACCCTCATAAGCTGCATAGAACTCGTCAAAGCTCAATGGGTTTACTCGGATTTCCTCACCTCTATCCTTGAATTCTGTCAGAATATCAACAGAAAGCATCTTCGAGTTACTACCTGTGACATACAAATCTACATTGGAAAGGTTTTTCAAACCAAGCAACACATCCACGAAACCAATCCTTTCATCTGGGTTGTCTGGCAAATATGGGTTCTGAATGCTGTCAACCTTTTGAATTTCGTCAAGCAGCACATAGAAATATCGCCCATTGTCAGCACTCAACTCTCTTATATATGCCCCAAGTTCAATCGGATTGCGATATTTCACGTTGATGTCCTCGTCAAGAGCGAGCGTAATAATATCCTGTTCGCTCACACCAGAGTCAATCAGGTGTTGACGAAATAGAACATTCAACAGATATGATTTACCACAACGACGGATGCCAGTTATGATTTTGATCATACCATCGTTCTTCTTTGCGATAATCTGACTGAGGTATCTATCTCTTTGTATTCTCATGCTTTTCTACTTTCTTTATTACAGTGATACACTTTTCGCATGTAAAGGTACATAAAATAATTGAAAAGTACGATTACTATGTTCTTTTTTCGTAACAATGTAACGTTTTTAGCAGATAATAAAACATAATTGTGACTATCCATGATAATCCTTGACAGATTTGAGTGCGATTAACTAATCTGTTTTACACTATTGGTTAGGTTCACTATTTGCCTTTTCAAATTAATATTGTTGAACTGTTACGCTTTACAATTCCAGCTCGGTAACCTATATTGCTTTACACTCATTTTGAATAGACGAGTATAATCTCGTTACCTTTGTCTATGCTGCAAAAATAGCAATATTCCTTGAGATACTAGGTAACTACTCAGCCAAATCCACGTTGATTTGGCTTCTATATAACACACTCATATTATGCTGCCCCATTGATCTTTCGGTTTAGTCTATCTAACATTAATTGTGTTCTTTGAATTTTCCTTTTTAATAACTCCGCTTCATCAAGTCCTACTTTTTTTTCATCATATGACGTTTTGTTCTTTACCATAGTGTAGAATACCTTAGCCAGCTTATGTGCCGTTGCTACAATCGCTTGCAAATAGCCGCTCTTTGACTGAATCCGTCTAAAATAAAACCCCATAGTCGTTTTCTCTGATTTTAGCGAGTTGGCGCATAATCGGAATATTTGGCCAACATGATTTTTGTGCTTGGGCACCTTGCTGGACAATAGCTTTCCTCCTGAAATTTTATTGTTTGGGACAAGGTTACACCAGCTGCAGAATTTAGTTGCAGTTTCAAATTTCTCAGTAAAATCATGCCCAAGTTCACCTATCAATTGCATTATTGCTCCATTACTCATTCCCGGTATATCCAAAGGATTTATACCCCAAAGCGAAAAAGCATAAGTTTGCACATCGAAAGAAATGGCATTTTTCTTTGCTATGCGTTTATTGTTCTTGATAAATTTCACCGGAGTTTCTGTAGATACAGCAGCCTTATATTGCGACATCAGGGCCTCAATCTTATTATCGCATTCCTTTATTTGTTCTTGAATATACTGATAAAGTTCATAGCTCTGCCTAAGCGTAAACAGATGGTCTTCATCCCAAGTCCCGTTTAATGAGGCCTCAATAATTTCAGGGCTGGCTTTGCAACGGGAATCCGCGAGCGTAGAAAGGGATCTGGCATCGTGATTGCCATTGATAATTGCCGATATTATGCTTTGCCCGGATTTACCCAAGAGATCACTAATCACATTGCATAACTTGATATTCATTTGGTCCAACGATTTTTGCATATGTTCCGTTTCTTTCGAACATGATTTAAGCAGATTGTTGCGGTGACGAGTAAGGTTACGCATCATGCGGGCGGTATTTTCTGGTTGAAAGCATGCCTTCAATAGTCCATAGCTATGCAAGAGCATTATCCATTCCGCGTCTGATTCGTCCGTCTTTCTACCAGAATAGTTCTTGACACTTTTGGCATCACATAGGATTACATCAAAGCCTTCTTGCTGAAGCATAAAATACAGAGGTATCCAATATATTCCAGTAGACTCCATGGCAACAGTATCGATTTGACACAACTTGAGCCATTTGCATATTGCCTTAAGGTCATTTGTGAAACTTCCAAATGTACGGTTGTTGTCTCCGTCTCGGTCTTGGGGTACACACACTTGCATCTCTCCCGAAGCAATGTCTATTCCAGCGGCATTAGGATTGACGATTTTTAATTTCAAACCTTTGTCTGTTTGAGCCTTTTTTGCTTTCTTTGCCATATCAAAGTAAATTTGTGAATAAAACGATAAGCCTGTCGTTTATTGGGGAGTATGTACGCTTCTATACGGCATCTTACGGCCAATTACCATTTTACGAACAGACAGTGCCAAACTGAATATTGAAGTTCGAATCCAGTCAGTATATGGCTTACTTGCTTATCGTCACAAATTTACTCTTTTTTCTCTACCGCCATGTTATTTCAGATTCCATTCTGAGTATATCAAACAGCGTGAAAAGCATATCTATACTGTTGTTATCACTGGCATTACTGATTTTCTACCAATCCTGCATGATTCTGATGTTATCTTTCTGAATTTCAATTATTTTTATTATAAAAAACCTTCATACAACATACATTCATCATACATGCGTTAGAAATACGACACATCTTTGTCCATAATTCAACTTATAGCAGGAATAAAAAATGATGGTCAACAATTATAAGGAATAAGTTTAACCGGGTCAACTTTGACTAGGAATAAGACACAAAAGAGTCAACCAAAATCAGGAAACTACACAAAGCATGTAGGATTGATGTAGGATAAATGAATGGAAAAAAGGTGCAAACTATTTATAAATCAGATGGTTATATCCAGAAATATGTAGAATCAAGAAATATTCCTAATAACAGGTTCTTATATACTCCCACAATATAGATTGATTTTTTGATTCATAATTTAACTTTATCTTATTGCGTAAACATAAAGAAAGAATAAAATTCTATTATTGATTATTTCTTAACTTTATAGTGTAAAAACAGCTCTTGTTTATACATTAATTGAAAAATATCATTAGAATTATCAGAATAAAAGCAAATGGAATGTTGCTCATAAAGAGCCTCGTTTAGATGTTACCTTTGTTATTTTCTTATAATTAGTCATATCATCTCCATATTCTATAAATTGATAATCTCCCCCAAATACAACTCTGCTAATGAACCAATAATATTCTTTATAAACAGGCTGCCACGTATAGCACCAAAAAGTATCACAAGTATTTTGAGGGAAACGTATATTTTTGGCTAAGGCCATTTTAAAACCTCCTTTTTTATATTCGTAAACAACTATATCAGGTTTTGAAACATAGATTACTTCCCAAGTCCAACCAAAAGCATTCAACATTAGGTTTAAAGTGTTTTCCATCTTTGATGATTCAATTCCCGCAGAAGAGTAACCTGCAATATTGGCTGTAATGAAATCCAAACACTTTAAAATGGTCTTCATATTGTTTAGGTATTGTAAATCAACTGCGGCTTGTGGATCATCTGAATACAATGCCTGATTATATAACTCGTCCACTTCTCTGGAGATAATTTTACAATTATCATATATCTTTAAGGTGTTTTCATGATGTGAAGGATTATCCATAAAAGAACCTGTTATTTCCGTTATAGAATTCGATAATTGATTTACAATTTTGGATTGTGCATCAATTGATATTATGTAAAATATCACTAATAATAATAAATAAGTTCTTTTATGATTCATTTTTTACAAATTATATTAATAATTAAAACACGAGTTACAATTTCTGAAGATGAATATAATACTAAAAATTTCTTTACTTGAACAAAACTATCAAATTAAAATCAAAATTAATCAATAATTATCTTATTAATTGATGCTATACCCTTTCTAATATTATCTATATCAGAAGTTGAAAGCCCAGGAAACGTTTCAATATTTTCTGAGTTAATATGGAAGACTCCACCTTCTTTTTTCCCTCTAATAAAAACAGATCTGTTCTCCTCCTCAAAGTCTATACAAAGACTCTCATCTTTAACCGAAAATTTCATTTTGTCCATATAATTAATATATAAATTACTTTTGGCGTTTTTTAAGTTGCTTTAATAGATTTCTGGCATTTGGTGAGCCTTGTTTTTTTGCAAGGTTGTAGCAACTCCTCGCAGCATCAAAGTTTAATAAGCCTTCTTGTGCATTACCTTCAGCTTCATACAACTGATAGTTGACAAATGTCGTATTATGTGCTTTATTTACATACATGAGACAGGTACTATGGAAACCTTTTTGTTCCATCTCGATAGCTTTGTTTAGATATTCAGTGAAATAGTTTTTTAACAGATTTATAGCATACTCATCCTGTGCATTTTTTGCATCAACAAGGGCACTAATTCCAGCATCTTCATAACCTAATTTCATATAACTTATACCTTTAATATATAAAAGCGGAGAATATATGTAATATTGTCTCGTGTAAAATGTGATTTGGTTAAAAATATCAGAAATTTTATCAATACAATCTTGATACTGCCCATTATTATATTTTCCCCAAAGTGATTTTATTATTGGGACCATTGCATTCGCTAACTTATTATCATTTGCTGTAGTTTGGCGTACGGCATTTAAATAATTGTTCATTATTCCAGTATCATAGATGTCGTCAATGGTAGGTAGTTCAACCACATGCTCATATCCATAAACTTGTGCCAGACTTTTTGCGTTCAGTGACACAATCAAAACGTATAAGACGATAAATTTTCTCATTTAATATTATTTTTACAACTAAGGGCTCCTAACTCGATCTCTAAAGTAATACATTTACCTCATATACAAAAAAACGTGGAGCCACCTTCTCACTTGTTTCTACAAAAAAGTTCTCGCATTGCCAATTCCGTCAATATAAGTAACTATACCCCCCACGTCGGTGTAAATATATAATTCATTCTAAAAGTATAATAATTTAATCTTCAGAACATTTTGCTTATAGCAATAATAAATACGTCCACGCACATTCACGTTACTTTTTTTTACTAATTATGAATATTCGATATTTCTAAATTGTCAAAGCCAAAGCGTACATTTACGCCTTTTGTGTATATGTTATACCTACACTAATGTTCATTAAAGAACGTTTCGGATGTGCATTCTGGTTCAAAAATACATATTGTTTCTTAAATATTCAAATAGGACACATTTTTATTTGACTATTTAATGATTATTAACATTTAGAGAACAAATAGTAACTATTCAGCGAATACCTGTCGTCGTGCGATCTTAACCTTTTAATCCATATTATCCTATTATGTCAAGATATTCCAAATAGCTTATATTCAATGCATTAAGCGGAAAATTAGTATTGAATTTTCTTGCATGTTCCAAGATTTTTTCGTACCTTTGCATCTATGAATAAGCAAGTTACAGACATATCGGCAGTGCTTGAAAAACTGACAAGTGAAGTTTCATCAATGCGCAAGACCATTGATGAACAACATACGATGATCTATAATCTTACCCGTGCAAACGAGCGTCTGACCAAAGAGAATAGGGAATTGAGAAAGCGTCTGTTAAAGTATGAAGAACCTACAAAGGACAGTGACAACAGCAGTACTCCGCCCAGCAAGGAGCGTATGAAAGATGAAGTTGTGCGCCGCACCAAATCGTTGCGTAAGAAAAGTGGCAGGAAACCGGGTGGACAGAACGGATACGAGGGACAAACGCTTATGAAGACCGCAACGCCTGACGTGACAGAAGACATTGCGCCCGTCTATTGCAAGAATTGCGGTGCTTCTCTTGAAGACTGCGAGCGCATTTTGGACTATATTACACAGGTGGTATCTCTTCCTGACTTGAATCCGATCGTAAAGGAGTTCAGACACTATATTACCATCTGCAAAAAATGTGGGAAGCCCGTTCAATCACATGCTCCCCGCAAGCGGGGGACTAACGCCGTTATTTATGATGCCACCGTCAAAAGCATGGTCGTCTATATGTCTGTGGTATTATTCCTTCCTTACGGCCGCATTGCCGATTTCTTCGAAGAGGTCTATGGGCTTAGAATAAGTCAGGGCTCTATGGTTAACTGGATTAGCCAGGCTAAAAAGAGTGCCGCTCCCGCCATTGGAAGAATCAAACAGTACATCATGAAATCTTCGGTTGTCGGATTTGACGAATCCGGATGTTATTGCAACAAACGCCTTGACTGGGCATGGATAGCCCAGACAGTATACTTTACCCTTGTGTTCCGTGGAAACGGAAGAAGCTCCAAAGAACTTGAGAGCCGTTTCGGGGAATCCTTGAAAAGAATGACTGCCGTCACCGACCGCCACAGCGCTTACTTCGCATTACACTTCCTCAATCATCAAGTCTGTCTGGCACATCTGCTTCGCGAGCTGCAATACCTTAATGAACTGGATAAAGGACAAACATGGTCCAAAGAGGTTGAAAAATTACTTCAGGAAGCTATTCATGAAAGGAATGAGAGACTTCACGCCGTAATAGATAAAACACCATGGCTGGAAAGGCTGGATGACTTGCTGAAAAAAAATATTGAAAGTACAAAGAAACAGTTTTCCAGAATGAGAAATGGCTTGGTTAAGTGCAGGGATTACATCTTCAACTTTTTGGAAGACCCGTTGATTCCTTCTGACAACAATGCCAGTGAAAGAGGTATCAGGAAGCTCAAGGTCAAGCTGAAGAACTCCGGAACATTCCGTTCAGACTTAGGGGCAGACGCTTTCTTTGACATACACTCCATTGTTGAGACTGCAAAAAAACAACATCTGACTCCTTTCAATGCTATCCGAGCACTATTTCAAGGCACGGAGAGTTTTGCTATGGGAATCGCTGAATAGTTACAATTCGTCGAGCCAACGTTAAATAATGTTAATACTCAAAATGTTTGATATTCTGACTTCGAAAATCATATCCAAGAACGGACATCACATTAGCATTATATCCAAATTTAACATATTTACTGGAGAATACTTCTATCTCCTGGGCAGGAGTGAAACTCTGGAGGAATATAAATTCGTCACCTCTACGCTGGATAAACATGATAGCATGACCAAGTGTACCCTTAATAATATCAGCAGGGCGAATAAGAATGTCACCTGTCTTTAGTTTGCCTGCAAAATTCTTTCCATAGTTACAGGGTTTCAGATTCTTGTTCAATGAATAGGTGCCGGCATACTTAAATACAATGGTAAGATAATCCATAAAAGCGGAATGAGAATAATCTTTTTTAGCAACATTCACTTTCCATTGAGTGTTATTGCCTTTTACAATCACACGGTCACCTTCTGCCCATCGTTTGTATTGCATGTCAAAGCCATTAGTCAAACAGAAATGAATCTTATCGTATTCTTTGTTTGCAAATAGAAACTCTGCATATAATCTTATTAAAGCATCGGCACATTGTTGTAGACCTGTGGAATCAACGTCTATGTCAACAACTCTTTCTTGTGGAATTTGCCAACTTCGCAAATCCCCATTATATAGATGAACCTTGTGACGCTTAGGTTTTAATGTCAAATTACAGATATACTCTGCGAATGTTCCTTCTTTGAACTTACTCTGAGAAGCACCAGAATATACATTGCAAATGCGCTGTACACTATCTTTCTCAGGTTCTATCGTCTGAGTAGATTTAGCAGGTTGTGAACAACTTGTCAAATACAAGGTCGTAGTTATAATCGCAAGTAAAATCTTCATTTTTTTTTACTGTTTTCTACAATAACGGGAACGGAGGACTGATTATTGCTTCATTCTACTGACTATCACAGATAAACCTTGACAGATTCTCATATCTTATTTTTTAATTGTCTTTCGATATTTTTGATTGCTTGCATTTGGATTCTCCGGATTGGTCATTTCCAAATAGCCTGCCTCAACCAATATATTTATATATTTCTCAATATTTTTACTGTGATAGCTTATACCACTCTTTCAAGTATTTCTTTACTACTGCGTGGTATGTTACAGAAATTTATTACGTCCTTTTGTTTCTTATTTAATTTGATTTGATTTTTAGTGTCAGAGTCACTACTAAAAGTGTCAGAGTCTGTGTTTAAATTTCTTGCGATAGTTATCACAAACTCATGCAAAGATTCATTGTTTGAGAATGTTAGTCGATTATCTTCACTCAATGCACGTTGAATGCCACTGCCAGTACCGGTGTAAGGTAGCAGATAAATAGCATTGAAAATAAAAAGTTATTGCGTGGCATGGAAGTACCGGCAATAATATCATCAACAGATAATCCATTAGGAAGCGTTCCCGGGCTATGAATTTCCGCTCTGTCATCAAAGATGAAAATACGGATGGGGACCTTCCAATTCAGCGACCTGTGTACCAAGGCATTCACGACCAATTCCGGCCCATTAGCAAAAGTCCGTGGATAGAGCGTAGCGATTATTCATGGACTTTTGCAGATGAGTCGATAATCGCAGGAGTTACGAAACAAATTCCATTTCCTTTTTCTGTAGAAGAATTGTCTCTCGCTTCAACTCATTCATGAGTCTCAACGCTCCCGGTCTGAATGTAGCGAAGGTAATTGTACCTGATAGAAGGCAACCCAAGATAGGTATGGTTTTACCCATGCTTTTAGTAAAACTAGTTCTTTCGAGTCTTTTCCCAATCCATTTTGCTGTCTGTTTGATGATGGGATAATATAATGTTTCAGCAACAGCCATCTCAGGTAAAGTTCTCGTCGCTTGCTTTGCTGCACGTTCAATAATATATTGAAGTCCCTTTCCTGCGATGGTGGCCCCCATCATGATAGCAACGAATACCGTGAGCAGATTTTGTGAATCTTCGGGTATGTTCCCATCCTCATCGCATAAGTCGGGAAAACCATAAAGGTAAGTTAGTTTCTGTGACAGCACAAGCACATGCCAGTAATATTGAATGATATCCGCAGGAATGGTCATGAATCCCCCTAATCCGGTAGCAACGGAGGCACCTGTAACTTTTGCTGTATGCCAATTAATGATCGAAGTAGCTAAATTGTCAATGAGATGTTGGGGTACTACATTCACAGGCATACCTTTCAGGGCAATACTCAATTTCTCTGCATTGCAATAATGTTTCAACACTTTTGTAAGAAACTTCTCTCTGTTAACTTTAACACCAGGCATCGTGACTGCAACTGACATTAATTGATTCCATGTATCCACTTCTTTTGCCATAATCTTAAATATTTGTGTAGCATACGCCCTTTTAAAGAAGGCGCATCTTTGTTATGGGCAAAGATAAAGAAAGTTTTTTGATTTTAAACAAAAAAACATTATAAAATAAACTTATTGGTTCAGAAATTAATCAATGGTACAGAAATAAAAAATGAGAGTGTGTCAGTTCGATTCAGACACACCCTCATTTCTTGTACTATTATTATATTTATTATTTCAGCAACTGTAATGTGTAGCTAAATTGAGTATTATCAGACCAGATCATGTATTTATCCAATGGGCGAGGTCCGCAACTGTTAGAACCAACACCCAGTGTCTTTGTTGCCAAGGTAAATACAGTAGCTTGACTAGCGGGTAAATCTATCTTATATTCCACATTCTGCATTTGTTCGTCAGTGTAAGGCAAAGCCGATACCTGCATCAAGTTCTCATCTGATTGAATCAGCAGGGACAGCATTCCGGTACCGCTAAGATTAGCCCAGCGTACATCCTCGTGGTTACCATGCTCCATCGGCTTCTCGTATTCATACTGATCATTCACATTCAGGTTGTAAAGACCCACATCGGAACTAGTCTTACGGTCAGAGTAGTTCTCTATCGGGCCACGACCGAAGTAATTCATTTGATCGAGTTTCTTATCAAACTGGTAACGTACTCCGACGCGTGCCAAATTGATACGCAGACCAGTAAACTGAACTTTATTGTCCACCTTCACCGAACCATCACCCTTGATAAGATAAGTGGCAGTGTGATAAGCTCCGAACCCTTGTTTTCCTTCGGCTTTCACCATCGAAATGATTCTTACCGAGTATTTGTCAATCGGTTCTACTTTCAAGTCAACCAATGAATACTTCAGATTATTCACTCCAAATTTTTCCCATTGGTCGTATGCCCACATATCGTCATTGCGATGAGCGGCACGCCATAAGTGAAGTTTAGGAGAGCCATCGTTCGCTAAAAGATTTGTTCCGTTCTTCATCAGTTGGCTTAAGAAGCCGCTTTTCTTATCAAAGGTAAGTGAAAAACCTTCTCCTGTCACTTGAATTGACTCTGAATTCTGACTTACTTTTATCGGTTGAGTCGTCTTCGTTTCGATTACTGGAGGCGTATTCATAGGAAGTTTAAACTGTTCGGATGCAACTTCAAAGCCTTTATCCGCCCAAATTGTAGATTCCTTTAATTTGTATGAGATGCGTAGGAAATACTCAGCATTAGGATTTATATTTTCTAATTTATATGGCACTCTCATATAAGTATCTCTGCGAGCATCGACATATGGCAACCGAAGCGTACCGTTATCTATTTCTTTTCCGTTTTCGGACAGACTCCATGAAGCCTCAAAACCATCAAGAGAGATAAACTGATATTTATTTCTGATTCTTATCATTCCGGTTGCTGGGTCTAAGAAATCGGTACTAATCCATTGATAGGCCTTTTTCATCTCTGGATAATGCGGTTTTACATGAGTTCCCTCAGTAGCACGATCATAAGAGACAACACCTTTATGTATAAAATAGTGGTCGTTCGGGGATTCTCCGAAACCACCTCCATAAGCTAGGATCGGATGCTTGGGATCGCGTTTGTTCCACAGAGCTTGATCCTGATATTCCCAGATGGCACCACCCAAAATCTCGGGGTTGTTATCAAATACTTCCGAATATTCTGCAAGTGAACCCATTGAGTTGAACATAGCATGTGCAAATTCACAGATATAAAAAGGCTTGGTTAAGTTCTTGTCATGAGCAGTTCTGGCAAAATCTTCAGGTGTGCCATACATCCTTCCGTCAAGATCAGCCGGATTATTACTTCCCATACCGAATCTTTCATAGTGTACAAAACGAGTGGGGTCAATCTCTTTAACTTTCTTCATGGCAGCCACAAAGTTGGATCCCACACCACCGCACTCATTTCCGAGTGACCAGATGATAACAGCCGGATGATTCTTGAAGTTTTCCACATTGGCAACATTACGGTCAATGATGGCTGATTTCATCAAAGGCTCTTCGTCAAAACGACGATCGTAACCATGACATTCACAGTTGGCTTCAGCTACCAGCCATATTCCCCATTCATCGCATAATTCGTACCAGCGTGGATCATCCGAGTAGTGACAGGTACGCACGTGGTTGCAGTTACCCTGTTTGATAACCTGCAGGTCACGTATCATTTGCTCTTCAGTGATGGCATGGCCCACATCCGACCAGTGTTCATGACGGTTAACACCTTTCAATTTAATGGGAACACCATTAACTGTCATGATACGTCCCTTGATTTCCACTTTTCTAAAACCAACTTTTGAAGAGATCAGCTCACCTTCTGTATCGGAAAGAACCAACGTGTAAAGATTAGGAGTCTCAGCTGTCCATTTGGCAGGACTGGAAACATTGAATTTCACGGTCAGTTGTTCTTCCTGCTTTGCTCCAAGCACTTTTCCTGTAACGTCACCTTTGGCAATCTCGGTGCCGGCCTTATCGTACAATGTAGCAGTGAGCTTTTGTTGTTTTCCACCTTTATCACCGTAATTTTTAATTTTGGCCAATACCTCCAGAGTTGCGTCTTTATATTCTTTATCTAAATCCGTTTTCACGAAGAAGTCACGTATATGCTGTTGTGGTGAGCTCCAAAGAGAAACATTTCTAAAGATGCCGTGCAAACGCCACATATCCTGATCTTCCAGCCAAGTACCTGAGCTATATTGATATACTTCTACTGCTAATGTGTTTTTACCCGGTTTTACATATTTTGTCAGGTCAAATTCGGCTGCATTGCGACTATTAACACTGAAACCAACCTTTTCGCCATTAACCCAGATGAAGAAAGCACAATCCACGCCATCAAATGTGATGAAAACGCGGCGACCTGACCAGTCGGCCGGTACCTCAAAATCACGACGATAACTTCCCACCGGATTACGCTCCTTATAAGCAGTAAAATATTGCTCCGGTTCACTCATCACGTGTGGAAAATCTTTTTTGATGGTATAGCCAAGATTCCTGTAAAAAGGAGTTCCATATCCCTGTACTTCCCAGTTTGATGGGACGGGAATCTCTTTCCATGAAGAGACATCGTAGTCCGGTTTATAAAAATCTACCGGACGTTGTTCGGGACTCGGTACCCAATTGAATTTCCATTGACCGTTGAGGTTACGATAGAACGAAGAGGCATGCCGTTTGGCTGCCAATGCCTCCTGCAAATTACCGTAAGGCATTAACGTCGCATGATAAGGCTCTTTGTTGATGCCCAGACATTGCGGATCTTCGATTTCGGCAGGATAGTCTACTCCCGGCTTGAGTTGAGGCGGATTGCTAGCGCGAACTTCGCCTATTAGCATTCCATTCATTGCGATTACTGATAGAATCGCAATTTTGAGTTTGGATTTGATCATGATTTATTAATAATTTCTATTAGTTTAGATTACATTTTTCGAATGAATAGGGGTTTCCCTGAATGTTTAGATTTTAGCTATTTAGTTTGAAAAATACTAGATTTTATACGATTTATCTTTCATTAAAAAGGTATTTCTTAGCGACATCAAAAGTATATGAATTATTTAACACATACAATATCATAAAATATAAATATTATTAATTTTATTTAATCTGTCCTATTAATCTGATTGATCATAAAGGAAAGAAAAACACCCTCCCACTTGATACTGTATTTTTTATCTTAATATCACTATTGTTTGTCTAACGCACATATATTCAAATATATATCTAATAAAATCATAGTGATATTGCCCTCTTGAAACATCACTTTAAATATCACTTTCGCGCTTTTCCCATTCTTCAGACACATTTCGACAGTGTTGTAGCACAGGTGAAATGAGATAATATCTCGTTGAAAGAGCTTTGAAAGATTAGTAGATTACCTGCTGTATTGTAAAACCTTATGTGAAGATTAGTAAATCAACTTATTTTACTCAGTAAAATAAGTTATTTTAGGGGGTAAATTAAGTTGTTTTACTGAGTAAAATAAGTTGATTTACTTTTCCGGAAGATAGCTTTCCAAATACGGCAGAATAGCGGTTAAAGTGTTCTAAATAAGCCGAAAGTGATATTTAAAGTGATGTTTGAAAAGGGCAATATCACTCACTTTTTTGTCGTTAAATATCTGATAATATGCAACATAATACTAAAGTGGTGATGTTGGTGCCAAGAAAAACAATAATTAAATGGGCGTCTTTGAATTATACTTATGAATATAGCAGTCACCCAAAAATAAATAGAAAAGACGAAATCACTCTTTTAATTAAAGTTAAATAATTCACTAATGTTTGGTTTATATTATAAACTGATTTATATTTGCATCGTTTTACAAAACATCGGGCGTGGATACGCCTTATTATTTGGATATAATGGTTTATTTTATAAACTGATCTATAAACATAAAATAGAAAGAATATGAAAAAGTTTTTTTTAGCGACCTTTTTGGTCATCTGTGCAACGGTTTACTCTACGGCACAAAATGTGAAAGTAACAATCACCGGTATTCATAGTAATACAGGTAA